>Ga0157369_10000030_pt1 | contig 203569 bp, 178 predicted proteins | sample C25metaG_FD_113461 | JGI IMG/M metagenome (GOLD analysis project Ga0157369, IMG submission 113461) | Corn rhizosphere microbial communities from Kellogg Biological Station, Michigan, USA - C2-5 metaG | ecosystem: Host-associated > Plants > Roots > Rhizosphere > Soil | place: USA: Michigan... | reverse complement strand
GAACTCGCCGCCGAACCGCTCCGCCCCGACCTTCGTCAGCGCCGCCGTCAGCGTCGTCTTGCCGTGGTCCACGTGACCGATCGTACCCACGTTCACGTGCGGCTTGGTGCGCTCGAATTTGCCCTTGGCCATTTCAATCTACCTTTGACAGTAAGTTGTTATCTTGCGGAAGAGGGTCCAAGGCTGAGGGTTGAAACAGAAATCATCCCTTTTCCGTTTCAGCCCACAGCCCTCGACCTGATTTCAAGGTGGTGCTCACTATTGGAATCGAACCAACGACCTCCTCCTTACCAAGGAGGTGCTCTACCGACTGAGCTAAGTGAGCGTGTGCTTTTGTCGTCCTCCATGACGGCGAAGTTCAAACCAGCATCCTCGCTGGACTATTCAAAAGACAATCTCCCTGCCGTGCGGTTCAATGGAGCGGGAGACGGGAATCGAACCCGCACTAGTAGCTTGGAAGGCTACAGTTCTACCATTGAACTACTCCCGCTCGGGGATCCTTCACTCTCAAAACTTGCCGACTGTCCTGCTTCAAAAATCTGGTGGAGGGAGGTGGATTACTCCGGGCATCCTGCCCTCCGCCCTCGCATGCTCTTTGATACTTTGGTGGAGGGAGGTGGATTCGAACCACCGAAGGCATGAGCCAGCAGATTTACAGTCTGCCCCCGTTGGCCGCTTGGGTATCCCTCCGAATTCAGTTCAGACTGTTCGCGGAACGCCTGAAAAAGGCCTAATGGACAGAATTACGGTCTGCCTCCATTGGCCCCTTGGGTATCGCTCCGCACAGAGCCGGTTATTGTCCGTTCCCGGGCCCGTCCCTGTCAAGGCGGCATGGATAGTGCTAGGTCGGCTTCAGCACGGCTGCGGCAGGTGGGCGGCATCGCGGTAGCGGGCGATCTCCTGGGACAGATTCTTGTCCAGTTCCATGAGCTTGGCCGCGTAAGCCGCGAGTGCCCTGTCGTCAGCCGTCTGCGGCGACCAGGTCGGCACCGGCGTCGGCCTGCCGGCGTCATCGGTGGCCACCATGACGATCACGCAATGGGTTGCGAGCGTCTCTTCGCCGGTTGCCAGCCTGCGGGCAATCACATCGACGCTGAAGTGCATGCTCGTGGTGCCCGTGTAGATGAGCTGGCAATGCACGCTGACCAGGTCGCCGATCAGGATCGGATGGACGAATCGGATGCCACAAACAGCGACCGTTACGCAGTATTTGCCGCTCCAGCCGACCGCACACGCATAGCCGGCCTGGTCGATCCATTTCATGACCATGCCGCCATGGACCTTGCCGCCGAAATTCACGTCGGTCGGCTGGGCCAGGAAACGGAAGGTTACTTCACGGTCGGAACCGGGCATGGGGCAAGTTTCTCCGCGTTGGGTCGGCCGGGCGCAGGCGGCGATCATACACAACGGACTCACCCCCGACGGTTTCCCTCGCACGAATGCGTCCGCCGGCGCTGCGCATGTCGGCCGATTCGGCCCCTTTGAACCGACCTGCTAAGCTCTTCGACGTGAGCACCACAGGTGGACCGATGTTGCTGCATCGAATGCTCCGCCCGAGCACCGCGCGCCGGCTCGGTACCTGGGTATTGCTCGGGTCGTTCTGCGTGCTGGCGGCGAGCCTTGCCTTCATCGTCCAGGGTGCCCGATCCGCCGTGCAGAAGCGCACCGGGGAGTCGCTCGCCGCGCTGACGAGCGCGACCGCCAACGCCGTCGCCGCGCGCACCGGCAGCGTCGAGATGACCGCACGCATCGTGGCTGCCGCAATCGGCCGCCAGCTCGACAACGCCGAGTTCATCGAGACCCTGCTGGCCGAGACGGTCGTCGCGCACCCCGACATCGGTGGGGTCGCGGCGGCATTCGAGCCGGACGCGGTCGCCCGGGAAGGCTCGTTGTTCGCGCCGTTCTACACCCAGCAGAACAATGTCGCCGTGCGGCGCGACCTTGCCGCGGATCCCGGCTCCTATCGCGAGTCGACCTGGTATCGGCATGGCAGCGCCTGCGAGCGCGGCTGCTGGGGCGAAGTGTTCCGCTCGCAATCGCGCAAACAGGTGCTGATCAACTACGGCGTGCCGGTTCGCGACCGTGCAAAACGGATGGTCGGGGTCGTCAACGTCGACGTGCAGCAGCGCTGGCTGCAAAGCGTCGTCGACGGCGCCCTCCCGAGCCCGGCTTCGACCTCGTTTCTGCTCAGCGAGACCGGACAGATGCTGGCCGACGCCAAACCCGAGCGCATCGGCAGCTCGATTTTCGCGATGAAACGCGACGCGGGCGTGGCTGAGCTCGACGCCATCGCGCGCCGCATGCTGGCCGGCGAGACCGGGTCCGCCGAATACTTCAGCCCTGCCCTCGGCATTGCGGTGCGGACCTTTTTCACGCCGATTCCCGGTTCCCGCTGGTCGCTGGCGATCGTCGTGCCCTACAGCACCTACGTGCGCGAGTCGCAGCGCCTGTTCTTCAACGCCGTTGCGATCGGCTCGGCCGGCCTCGTCGCCCTGGGCTTGTTCGTCTGGCTCGCGGTCCGGCGCCTGCTCGCGCCGCTGGCGCAACTTGCCGTCAATGCCGACCACGTCGCCCGCGGCGAGCTCGATTTCCGCCTCGATCCGCCGCGCCGGGACGACGAGGTCGGCAGGCTGACCCAATCGTTCGTCCGGATGCGCGACGAGCTCAAGCAGCACATCGCCGACCTGACAGAGGCGACAGCCGCGCGCGAGCGCCTGCAACGCGAACTGGAGATCGCCCAGCACATCCAGGAATCGATGCTGCCGAAAAACCACTATGTCGGCGCCGGCATCTATCCGTTCGAGCTGAACGCGCTGCTGCGCCCGGCGCGCGTCGTCGGCGGGGACCTCTATTCCTATTTCGTGCGCGGCGACGGGCGCCTGTGCTTCCTGATCGGCGACGTCTCCGACAAGGGCATTCCGGCGGCGCTGTTCATGGCGCGGACGATAACCTCGGCCAACTCGCGGGCCACGGCAATCGAACAGCCCGACCAGTTGCTGCGCGAACTCAACGCCGACCTTTGCGCCGGCAATGACGATTGCATGTTCGTGACGCTTCTGTGCGGCTTGCTCGACCTGGCCAGCGGCCGTCTGATACTTGCCAGCGCCGGTCACGATGCGCCGATCCGGATCGGCGAGAGCGGCGCCGCAAGGATCGAGGTCGAAACGGGCGGCCCGCTCGGTCTGGATCCGGACATGAATTTCCCGATCGCCCGGGCGCAGCTGGCGCCGGGCGATACGGTCGTGCTCTATACCGATGGCGTTACCGAGGCGCTCGCTCCGGATGGCGCCCTGTACGGCGAGCAGCGGTTGTTCAACGCCCTTGCCGACTGCGATCGCCAGCCGGCCGGCGCGATCTCGGCGGTCGTCGCCGACATGGCGCGATTCACGCGCGACGCCGCCCAGGCCGACGACATGACCCTGCTCGTGCTGCACTGGCACGGTGCGCCGGCGCGCTGACTGGAGCGCGAAATCGGCGCACAATGGCATGGGCTGCCGTCGTCCCCGACCTCGAATGATTCGTTTCGGACAAGCGACGCTGCGCAATGAACGGAGCGTGTTCGTTGCACTCGCGCAACTGGCGGACAAGGTCGCGCTGGCGCATCGCGATCGGGGCGAGGCCGACCGCAATCGCGTCGAGCTGCGCATCGACGAGTGCTTCACCGCGAAACCGATCCTGCAACCTGGAGAAACGACACCATGAGCCTGCAAGTACGCATTGAACCGCCGGTAGCGGCGCGCATCACGGTGCGCCCGGCCGGCAAGCTGGATGCGACGAGCACCCAGGAATTCGACAACGCGCTCGATCTCGTGCTCAAGCAGGTGCCGCCGGGCGGGACGCTCGTGTTCGATCTGGCCGACCTGGAGTACATCAGCAGCGCCGGCCTGCGTTCGCTGTTTCGCGCGCGCAAGGCAATGAAAGCCAACGGCGGCCGCTCCCTGGTCATGCAGGCACAGCCGCAGGTGCAGGCAGTGCTCGATATCGTCAAGGCAGTACCGGTCAGCGAGGTGTTCCGCAATGCGGCGGAACTCGACGCCCACCTCGCCGAGATTCAGCGCAAGGTGGTCGAGGGCAACATCAATTCGTGACGCGCAGCGGCCGGACGCAGACACGTTGCTGCCAGCGAGGCACCGGACGCTGCACAAGCACGCGCCTCGGATCGCCGCGACCGGCCCGGCAATCAGACATTGAAGCGGAAGTGCAGCACGTCGCCTTCCCTGACGATGTAGTCCTTGCCCTCGAGGCGCAACCGCCCGGCATCGCGTGAGCCGGACTCGCCGCGGTACTTGATGTAGTCGTCGTAGGCAATCGTCTCGGCGCGGATGAAGCCGCGCTCGAAATCGGTATGGATGACGCCGGCAGCCTGCGGTGCCGTCGATCCTTTCTTCACCGTCCAGGCGCGCACCTCTTTTTCGCCGGCCGTGAAATAGGTCTGCAGGCCGAGCAGCCTGTAGCCGGCGCGGATCACGCGATTCAGGCCCGGCTCGTCCAGGCCCATGTCCGCGAGGAACGCGAGCTTGTCGGCGTCTTCGAGCTGCGAGAGCTCCTCCTCGATCGCCGCGCATACCGGCACGACTTCGGCGCCTTCGAGCGCGGCGCGCTCGCGCACCAGGTCGAGATACGGATTGTTCGCGAAGCCGTCTTCCTTCACGTTCGCGATATACATCAACGGCTTCAAGGTCAGCAGGAACAGGTCGCGCACGAGCGCCTGTTCTTCCGCGCTCAGGCCCGCATTGCGCGCCGACTTGCCTTCGTTCAGCACGCTCGCGAGCCGCTGCAGCACCGGGCGCCTGGCCAGCGCTTCCTTGTCGTTGGCCTTCGCCGCACGCTCGGCGCGATTGAGCGCCTTGTCCACCGACTCCAGGTCGGCCAGCGCGAGTTCCGTGTCGATCGTTTCGATGTCCGAGATCGGATCGATCCTGCCCGACACGTGGATGATGTCGGTATTTTCGAAGCAGCGCACGACGTGTGCGATCGCGTCGACCTCGCGGATGTGCGCCAGGAACTTGTTGCCCAGACCCTCGCCCTTCGACGCGCCGGCAACCAGGCCGGCGATGTCGACGAATTCCATCGACGTCGGGATGATCTTGAGCGGCTTGGCGATATTCGCCAGTTCCTGCAGGCGCGGATCCGGCACCGGCACGACGCCCACATTCGGATCGATCGTGCAGAACGGGAAATTCGCCGCAGCGATGCCCGCCTTGGTCAGCGCATTGAAGAGGGTCGACTTGCCGACGTTCGGCAGGCCGACGATGCCGCATTTGATACCCATTGAAACCCTCAAAGAATGTGGCGAGGGACGAGGAGAGCGCTGCTTACTCGCCCCTCGCTCCTGTGCCCTCGTCCCTGGATGTGTGCAACCGCTTCATCGCTTCGTTGAACTCGCCGCGCACCGCAAGCGGTAGCACCTCGAGCGACACCGCCACGGCATCGATGATCGCTTGTTCGTCGGCGACACCGGGCCGGCCCAGCACCCATGATGTCACCCGGTCCCTGTCGCCGGGATGACCGATGCCGAGGCGCAGGCGATGAAACTTGCCGTGGCCCAGGTGCGCAAGAATGTCGCGCAACCCGTTTTGGCCGCCGTGGCCGCCGTCGAACTTCAGCCGTGCCGTGCCGGGCGGCAGGTCCAGCTCGTCGTGGACGACCAGCATTTCCTCCGGCTCGATCTTCCAGTAGCGCAACGCCGCTGCCACGGCGATACCGCTCTTGTTGACGAACGTGGACGGCTTGAGCAGCCACAGCGGTTGGCCATCGAGCACGATCTTGGCGGTTTCACCATGCACCTTGGCATCGTTGCCGAACCGCGCCCGCTCGCGCAGACCCAGGGCGTCAAGAAACCAGAACCCGGCATTATGCCGGGTTCGCAGGTATTCGGCGCCGGGGTTGCCCAGGCCGACGATGAGTCGCAGCGCAGCCATCGGTCTGCCCGTCATTCCGGCGCAAGCCGGAATCCAGCTCTCCCGTTGCACATGTGCGCGGGAGAGCTGGATCCGGTGTCACCGGCCAGGGCCGGCGCGGGATGACAGCAATCCTGCCGTCACTTCTTCTCGTCCTTCTTGGCTGCCGCTGCGGGCGCTGCTGCCGCTGCCGGTGCGCCGGCGGCCGGGGCCGCTGCGCCTGCCGCCGCCGCATCGCCTTCGGCGACAGGAGCAACCTCGACTTCCTGCCGCAGTTCCTGCGCGGTGACCACGGCGGCGTCGTGTTCCTTGCCAAGCCGCAGTTCCGGAACTTCCACGCCCTCGGGCAGCTTCAGGTCGGAGATGTGGACGATGTCGCCGACGGCCAGCTCGCCCAGGTCGACCGAGATGAACTCCGGCAGATTCTTCGGCAGGCACGAGATTTCGATATCGGTCAACGCGTGCGAGATCAGCACGCCCGCCATCTTGCCGGCCGGCGACTTCTCCTGGTTGAGGAAGTGCAGCGGCACGCGGATGCGGATCGCCTTGTTCTCGTCGACGCGCTGGAAATCAAGGTGCAGCAGCTGCGGCTTGAACGGATGCCGCTGCATGTCGCGCAGCAGTACTTTCTGCGCCTTGCCATTGAGGTTCAGGTCGAGGATGGCCGAGTAGAACCACTCGTTGTGCGACGCCAGCCACACCGTGTTGTGGTCGAGCTGGATGTTGGCGGGGGCATCGCTGCCGCCGTAGACGATCGCCGGAACCTTGCCGGTCTGACGCAGGCGGCGGCTCGCACCTTTGCCTTCGTCAGTGCGGCTTTCCGCCGGAATTTCATGAATGGTTGCCATTGGTATTGCCTCAGTTGCAGTTATTCGCCTCGCGGCGACGGTTGTACTCCCCCGCGACCAGGGGAGTCGTTAATGGGAGACGGGAGACGAGAGAGGTAAAAGCGAACGTCTCTTGTCTCTCGTCTCTTGTCTCTCGTCTCTTGTCTCTTGCCTCTCGTGCCTCGTCTCAGTCCACGTACAACGAGCTGACCGACTCGCCGAACGCCACACGGCGAATCGTTTCGCCGAGCAGCTGCGCCACGCTGAGCTGGCGGATCTTGCTGCACGCGTTCGCGGCATCGGACAACGCGATCGTGTCGGTGACGACCAGTTCGTCGAGCTGCGATCCGGTCAGGTTCTGGATCGCCGGCCCTGACAGCACCGGATGCGTGCAATACGCCACCACCTTGGCCGCGCCGTTTTTCTTCAGCGCCGCGGCCGCGGCGCACAGCGTGCCGGCCGTATCGACGATGTCGTCGATCAGGACGCACACCTTGTTCTCCACCTCGCCGATGATGTTCATCACCGTCGCCTCGTTCGGGCGCGGCCGGCGCTTGTCGATGATCGCCAGGTCGGCATCGTCGAGGCGCTTGGCGATCGCGCGCGCGCGCGCCACGCCGCCGACGTCCGGACTGACGACGATCAGGTCCGAGTCGCCATGGTGCCGCCAGATGTCGGCCAGCAGCACCGGCGACGAGTATACATTGTCCAAAGGTATATCGAAAAATCCCTGGATCTGGTCCGAATGCAGGTCCACCGTCAACACCCGATCGGTGCCGACGGCGCTGATCATCGTCGCAGCAACCTTGGCCGTGATCGGCACGCGCGCCGAACGCAGGCGGCGATCCTGGCGCGCATAGCCAAAATACGGAATCACCGCGGTCACGCTGGTGGCGGAGGCGCGCTTGAGCGCATCGACCATCACCAGCAGCTCGATGAAGTTGTCCGCGGTCGGCGCCGACGTGGACTGCATCACGAACACTTCCTGGCGCCGTACGTTCTCCTCGATCTCCACCTGCACTTCGCCGTCGGAAAAACGGCTGACCAGGGCCTTGCCCAGCGGCACGTTCAGCACGCGACAGACTTCGGTCGCCAGCTTGCGGTTCGCGTTGCCGCTGAAGACGAGCAACCCGCCGCGTTCCTCGCGCTCGCGCGCATTGCCGCTACCGAAGCCCCCTGTGTTCGCCGTGTTCACGCCGCGCTCCCGTCACCGCCAAAACCAACTGCCGCTTTTCTTCAAGACCCCGCGTCCTGCGCCATCCGTGCGCCAACTGCCACGAATCGCCAGCAAGACGCGCGAGGTTGGAGTCGTGGGAGCAATACGCACCCGCCAACCATTGCCACGCATCCGGTCTTCTGCAACCACCACGCCTCGAACTGGCTGGGACGGCAGGACTCGAACCTGCGAATGCGGGAATCAAAATCCCGTGCCTTACCAACTTGGCGACGTCCCAACATTACATTTTTCGCCGCGCCATTCAGTGCGAGCCGGCGCGAAACCGGTCGACCGCGACGCGCAGCGGCGACTGGTCGACGCCTCGCGCCCGATACGCGCTGAACGCCGGCGGGCACTGACTCACGACCTCTTCCGCGACCTGCGCCGACTCGACCTCGGTGAATACGCAGCCACCGCTTCCGGTCAGGCGCGCCTTGCCGAACCGTCCAAGCCAGTCGAGCGCAGCGGCAACCTGTGGGTAGCGTGCACGCACAACCGGCTCGAAAGCGTTGACCGACTCGACTGCGGCACAGGAAAGATAGCCCGATATTGTCGTCTGCGGCGAGTTGCGTGTCAATTCAGGGGCTTGGAACGCGAGAGCGGTCGGGACGCAGACGCCGGGATCGATGATGACGTAGTCGCGCGGCGGAATGCAGATCGGCGTCAGTCGCTCGCCGACGCCCTCGGCCCAGGCGCTGCGGCCCTGGATGAATACCGGCACATCCGCACCGAGTTCGACGCCGATCGTCGCCAGCTCGCCGGTTTCAAGCCGTGTGTCCCACAATTCGTTCAGCGCCACCAGCACGGTCGCCGCGTCCGAACTGCCGCCGCCGAGGCCGCCACCGACCGGGATGCGCTTGCGCAGCCGGATCGCGGCGCCGCTGTGCGCGTGCGTGTGCCGGCGCAGGGCGTGCGCCGCGCGCAGGCAAAGATCCCGGTCTTCGGGCATGTCGAAGCCATCGTCGCTTCGTTCGATCAAGCCGTCGGCACGCACGCGCATTTGCACGTCGTCACCCCAGTCGAGCAGCTGGAAGACCGTCTGCAGCAGGTGATAGCCGTCGGCGCGCCGGCCGACGACATGCAGGAACAGGTTCAGTTTGGCCGGAGCAGGCCAGGTCGTCCAGGTGTTGGAGTCGGTTGCCATCACGCGGGCGTCGCGACGCCGGCCCTTGACTGCAGCGCACGTGCTGCCGGCGAAGTGTACCGTGTGCGCCGCTGCCGCTGAATCATGCGCCGCTCACCCCGACCCTCTCCCGGCAAGCGGAAAGAGGGCGTGAACGCGTGCGCTCCGCCGAACCTCCGGCAGATGCCATCTACCCGGGACTGTCAACTAGTCGCCGAATGACCAGCTGTCGATCGACATCTTCACGCGCGCCTCGCCGCGCGAAGCGAACACCTTGCGCGGCACGGGCGGGTTCTTGTCGGCAAACCAGTCGCGGTATTCGATGCGCCAGCCATCCTGGTCGAGCACGGCCGGCAGGTCCTGCGCATTGAATCGGAGCGCGGACCGCTGCTCCGGCGGCCGGCGCATGCCGCGCACCCACGCCGACAGGTCGGCGACGGGCACTTCCCAGCCCAGGCGTTCACGCAGCAGGCGCTCCGGGTCACTGCCGCGGATCGGCTGCGGATCTACGCCTTCGAGTACGGCGTGTCCGCCGTCCCCGCTCAACTTCCAGGTCTTGCCGGTCGGCGCACGCAAGACGAAATCGTAGTGCTCGCCAGACTGTTTCCAGTCAAGGTCGCCGCTGCCGCTGTTGTCGGCGCCATCGCTGACGAAGATATGCGCACTCAGGGCCCAGTGTGTGCGCCCGGCAAGTTGTGCTTCACGTGCTGTCTGGGCGGCCAGGGATGCCGGCGTCTCGCGCGTGCGCACCGGCGCACAGGCACAGACGGCGGCGAGGCAAATCAGCAGCGCGAGCGCGCGCAACCCCGGCGCGCTCATGAACTGAGCCGCTGGATCGTCTCGAGCAATACCTTGTTCTTCGCGTCCTTCTTGCGCCCCTGCTCCCACACCCTGCGCGCCTCGTCCTTCTGGCCGGCGGCCCAGAGCACTTCTCCCAGATGCGCGGCGATCTCCGCGTCGGGCTGTTTCTCGAACGCCGTGCGCAGCTGCGTCAGCGCGGCATCCAGATGGCCGAGCCGGTACTGCACCCAGCCCAGGCTGTCCATGATCGCCGGCTCTCCCGGCTTGAGCGTGAGCGCCTTGCTGATCAGCTCATATGCTTCCTTCTGGCTGTCGGTGCGGTCGGCGAGCGTGTATCCCAACGCGTTCATGGCATTGGCATCGTCCGGCTTGAGCTCCAGCACGCGGCGCAGGTCGCGCACCGCGGCGTCGACGTGGTTCAGATCGTCGTTGAGCAGCGCCCTGGCGTAGAGCAGGCGCGTGTCGTCCGGAAGGGTTTGAAGTCCCCGGTCGTATGCCGCGATGGCTTCTTCACCGCGCTGATGCCGGTTCAGCATCTCGCCTTCGAGCAGGTACGTCTCGCCGAGCTGCTTGCTGTCGTCGGCAGCACGCGCCTGCAAGTCGTGCACCAGGCTCATGGCATCTTTGGATTTGCCGGTATCGTCCAGCAGCACGGCCGTGCGCAGTTGTGCGCCGAATCCCTGCTCCGCGTCGGCCGGCACCTTTTCGTACCATGTCAGTGCTTCTGCCTTGCGCTCGAGCAACTCGGCCAGCTGACCGAGCAGGGTCAGGCGATCGGCTGTGCGCGGCTCGGGCAGCGCCCTGGCCTCGCGATACAGGCTCTCGATCATCGGCTTGTCGTCGGCGCGCGCCAGATAAGCGGCGCGTGCGGCAAGCGTGTAGTCGTCCTGCGCGCCGACGGCCAGTGTCCGCGCCGCTTCGGCGTTGTCGCCGAGTTCACCCAGCAGCGCGGCATAGGCGGCGCGCAGGTGGTTATCCTTCGGGTTGCGCTTGACCGCATCGGCGAACAGCGCACGCGCGCCGATCTTGTCGCCATGCTTGAGCTTGAGCAGTGCCGCCCATGCGAACGCCTCGGCACTCTTGAAACGCGTGACCGCCTGGCTGGCGAGGGACTGCGCCAGCGCCGGGCGTTCAAGCCGTGCAGCAAGCTGGCTGATCGCGATCCAGGTCTGCACCTTGTCGCCCAGCTGCCCGGGCTTGACCAGGCGCTCGAGCAATGCGCCGGCGGCGTCATGATCCTCGGCACCAATCAATGCCTGCGCTATCGCGCTCCAGCCCTTGCCGTTCGGCTCGGCCGCAAGGCGCGACAAGTCGACAAACGCAACGTCAGTCTTGCCATCGTGCAGGGCCAATATCGCGCGCGATTGCCAGACATCCGGATCTTCGCCGCGCAGCGCCTGCCAGTGCGCCAGGTCCTCCCGCGCAAGCTCCCATTGGCGTGCGATGAGCGCGACGCGCGTTGCCTGCGCCGCAAGCGCCGGATCGTCGCTGACACGCGCCGCCTGCGAGAACGCGCGGGCGGCCGCCGGCAGGTCTCCGGAGGTCAGCGCGAACTGCCCGGCCAGCATGTTCTGCAGCGGGTCCTGATCGGCTGGCGTCGGCGCCAGCTTGATCCGTTCGAGCGGCTGCTCGGGCCCGCGCACGCCGGAACGGCCGGCATGGCCGATCGGCATGTTGGCGCATCCGCAAGCCACGGCCAGGATGACCGCACCGAGCGCCGCGCCACGCATGCTGGTCGGGGGTAGCCGGAACTGCATCATCTTCGTGTCGATCCTCGTTTGGCGCGCGGCGGCGGCGTTTGCTTGATATCGTGCCGGTCGGACCGCACAATCAGGCCGAACCTCGCCGCGCAGGGCCATTCGCTGCACCGCCGCGTTGCCGCGCCGTTGCGAGCTAGCTTAGCCGATTGTTGCACGCATGGCCCTCATTGCCCTCGGACTCAACCACCTGACCGCACCGCTCGACCTGCGCGAGAAAGTCGCCTTCGCGCCGGATGCGACCGCGTCGGCATTGTCGGACCTTTCGTGCCAACCGGGTGTGAATGAGGCCCTGATCCTGTCGACCTGCAATCGCACCGAACTGTACGTGGAAGTCGATGCGGGCGCCGAGGCAGTCCCACAAAACTGGCTGGTGACACAACATCGTCTGACCGAGCGTCGCATCGATGAGTTCCTGTATCGCCATCACGAGAACGATGCGGTGCGCCATCTGTTTCGCGTCGCCACGGGGCTCGATTCGCTCGTACTCGGCGAGCCGCAGATCCTCGGTCAGGTCAAGGACGCCTACCAGGCGGCGCGCAGTGCCGGCAGCCTGCGTGCGCCGATGGAGCGCCTGTTGCAGCAGACGTTCGCCGTGGCCAAGCGCGTTCGTACCGATACGCGCATCGGCGCCAGCCCCGTCTCGGTCGCCTATACGGCCGTGCGCCTCGCCGAAAAGCTGTTTGCCGACCTGACCGGCGCCTGCGTTCTGCTGATCGGCGCCGGCGAGACGATCGAACTTGCCGCGCGCCACCTGGCCGAGTCGCGCGTGCGCCGGCTTATCGTCGCCAATCGCACGCTCGAGAACGCCCAGGCGCTGGCGCAACATGTCGGCGCCTATGCGATCGGTCTGGGCGACCTGCCGCAGCATCTGGCCGAAGCCGACATCGTGATCGCCTCGACCGCGAGCCGCGAGCCGGTGATCACGCGCCCGATGGTCGAAGCCGCGCTGCGCACGCGCCGGCGCCGGCCGATGTTCCTGGTCGACATCGCCGTGCCACGCGACATCGCGGCCGACGTCGCCGGCCTCGACGATGTGTTCCTGTACACGATCGACGACCTCAAGCAGGTTATCGACGACAACCTGCGCTCGCGTCAGGCCGCCGCACGCGAAGCCGAGGCGATCATCGATCTGCAGGTCGAACACTATGCCGCATGGCGTCGGGCACTCGACCTGCGCAACCCGCTGCCGGAGCTGCGCCGCGGCGCCGAAGCGCAGCGCGACGCGGTCCTGGCCAAGGCGCACCAGCTGCTGGCCGCCGGGCGCACGCCGGAGCAGGCGCTGGACTTCCTCGCGCACACGCTGACCAACAAGCTGCTGCATGCGCCGAGTGCGAACCTGCGCGCCGCCGCCCAGCGCGGTGATGTCGAACTGCTGCGCGTGGCGGAACAGCTGTTCGACGGCAGCGGCGACGACCGCGGCGAAGTAAAATCATAGAAACGCATGAACGTGGAACCGGGGCGGCGCGCTGTCCCGGCCCGCGATTCCATTATTATACCTTTATACGTTTATAGGTCAGTACCATTCAGCCACTACCGATGCCCCGGAACCCCGCTCCATGATGCCTTCGATCCGGCGCAAGCTCGAGGCGCTCGCCGAACGCCACGAGGAAGTCGCTCTGCTGCTCGCCCAGCCCGGCGTGCTCGGCGACAGCGCGCGCTTTCGCGACCTGAGCCGCGAGTATGCGCAGCTCGGGCCGATTGCCGCCTCGCTCAAGGCCTACGACGCGGCCGGCCGGGCCCTGGACGCCGCGCAGGCGCTGCTCGCCGATCCGGACATGCGCGAGCTGGCCGAAAGCGAGATCACGCAGCTGGAGTCGCGGCGCGAGCAGCTCGATCGCGAGCTCGGCGTGCTGCTGCTGCCGAAGGACACTCGCGACGACGCCAACATATTTCTCGAGGTGCGCGCCGGCACCGGCGGCGACGAGGCGGCGATCTTCGCCGGCGACCTGTTCCGCATGTACAGCCGCTATGCCGAACGCCAGGGCTGGCGCGTCGAAGTCCTGTCGGCAAGTCCCGGCGAGCACGGCGGCTTCAAGGAAGTCATCGCGCGCGTCGAAGGCAAGGGCGTATTCGCGAAACTGAAGTTCGAGTCCGGTACGCACCGCGTGCAGCGCGTCCCCGAGACCGAGGGGCAGGGGCGCATCCATACCTCGGCGGCAACGGTTGCCATCCTGCCCGAGATGGACGAGATCGAGGATGTCGATCTGAACCCGGCCGACCTCAAGGTCGACACGTTCCGCGCGTCCGGCGCCGGCGGCCAGCACGTCAACAAGACCGACTCGGCGATCCGCATCACGCACTTGCCGAGCGGCATCGTCGTCGAGTGCCAGGACGAACGCAGCCAGCACAAGAATCGTGCGCGTGCCCTGTCGCTGCTCAAGGCGCGCCTGCTCGACGAGCAACGCGCCAAGCAGACTGCCGCGCAGGCCGAATCGCGTCGCCTGCAGGTGGGTTCCGGCGATCGCAGCCAGCGCATCCGCACGTACAACTTTCCGCAAGGCCGCCTGACCGATCACCGCATCAACCTGACCCTGTACAAGCTGCCGGACATCATCGGCGGCGATCTCGACCCCGTCATCGGGCCGCTGCAGCAGGAATACCAGGCCGACCAGATGAAATCCCTGACCGATGGCGGCGTCGGCACGGCATGAACGCGGCATTGCTGCCGGCGGCGCTCGACGCGATCGTCACCGATATCGAGCGGGGTGATTTCGTCGGCGCGGAACGGCGCGCCCAGGCGGCCTTGCAGAGCCTGCCGCCGCACGCTGAAATCTGGCGGCTGCTCGCGATCGCGCAACTGAAGGCCGGGAAAATCGATGCGGCAGAACGCTCGCTGCAGCAGGCGAACCGGATCGATCCGCGGTCGATCGAGGTGCTGTGCAACCTGGCGGCGGTCGAGACGCACAAGGGCAACTCGCAGAACGCAAGAACTACGCTGGAAAGGGCGATGCAGCTGGCGCCGGACCACATCGGTGTCTTGTCCAGCCTTGGTCGCCTGCGTCACAGGCTCGGCGACTTCATGGGCGCCGCGCAATGCTTCGAGCGCTGCGTGCGGGCCGATCCCGGCCGCGCCGAATCCCGGTTCGACCTGGCCAATACGAGCATCGCGATGCACCAGTGGCAGGCTGCGGAATCCAATGTCCGCCACGGCCTGCAACTTGCTCCCAACTCGCCCGATGGCTGGTATGTGCTCGGTTTCCTGTACGAGCGGCAACGCCGGTTCAACGATGCCGTGGCGCCGTATCGCAAGTCGATGGAACTCGATCCGCGCGCGCACACTGCGCACAATCTGGCGCTCGTGCTGGACCAGGCCGGCGACATGCAGGGCGGCGCGCGCATGATGGAGCATGCCGTGCGGCTCGCGCCGGATCTGTACGAGGGCCTGAGCCAGCTGGTCTACACGAAGCGCAAGTTGTGCGACTGGGATGGCCTGTCCGAACTCAGCGCGCGCGTGATCGCCGCGGCAGACGCGGGCATGCAGGGGATCGGACCGTTCGCGCTGCTGGCCGAGGATGTCACCCCGGCGCAGCAGCTGCATTGCGCGCGCACGTTTGCGCGGCAGTTGGCGCGCGGCGTGCGCAACGATTGGCCGCCCGCCACCCTGCCTGCGCCGGACTCGCAACCCGGCCCGCTGCGCGTCGGCTTCGTTTCGTCGGGTTTCAATCGCCACGCCACCGGCCTGCTGGTCGTCGAACTGATCGAACGCCTGCGTGCGTCCCGTCTGGCCACGATCGCGTTCGCAACCACCGTGGATGATCGCAGCGACCTGCGTCGCCGCCTCGAGCGCGCATTCAACGAGTTCCATGATGTGGCGGGGCAGCCGGCCGAAACGATAGTCCGCAGGATCCGCGATGCGCGCATCGACATCCTGGTCGATGTCGACGGCTACTGCATGGGCTCGCTGCCGCGCCTGTTCGCACTCAGGCCCGCGGCGATCCAGATCAGCTGGCTCGCCTATCCCGGCTCGCTCGGCGCGCCGTGGTACGACTACCTGATCGCCGATGCGTATGTGATTCCGCCGGCGCAGCGCCAGTACTACGACGAGAAGATCGCCTGCCTTCCGCGCTGCTATCAGCCGACCGACACGACTCGCGTCGTTGCCGCGCCACCGCCGCGCGCGGCCCTGGGCCTTCCCGCGGACGCCTTTGTCTATTGCTGCTTCAACGCCAGCTGGAAGATCACGCCGGAGCGTTTCGCACTGTGGATGCGCGTCCTGGCCAGCGTGCCCGGCAGTGTGCTTTGGCTGCTCGACGAACGTCCCGACTGTGCCGTGGCCGAGCGCCTGCGCGCCGCGGCGCAGCGCGCCGGCGTCGATCCTCGGCGCCTGGTTTTTGCAGCGAAAGCAGATCATGCGGACTACCTGGCCCGCTACCGCCATGCCGACCTGTTCCTCGACACCAATCCCTACAACGCGCACACGACGGCTTCGGATGCGCTTTTCGTCGGTTGTCCGGTACTGGCCCGCCCGGGCGACACGTTCGCTTCGCGCGTGGCGGCCAGCCTGAATCTGCAGATCGGCCTGGACGAACTGGTCGTCGACAACGACGAAGCCTACGTCGCCTGCGCCATCGACCTGGCGCGCCGGCCGGCACGCCTGGACGAACTGCGTGCCCGCCTGCGCGATCCGCAGGCACGGTCGCGATTGTTCGACATCCAGGCCTATGCAAACGAGTTCGCCGCGCTGCTGACGGCGATTGCGGCGCGTGCGCGTGCGGGGCAGCCGCCGCAGGATATTTCGCTGTAGCATTGCCGCATGACCGCCGCCGCCGAATTCGCTTCGCTCAACCTGTGCCTTCTGACCGTGTCGGACACGCGCACGCGCGAAAACGACACCTCCGGCGACTACCTGCAGCAGGCCTTGACCGAAGCGGGGCACCGGTTGCACGAGCGCATGATCGTCATCGACGATCGCTACCGGTTGCGCGCGATTGTTTCGGGCTGGATCGCCGAACCCGGCGTGCACGGCATCCTGATCAGCGGTGGCACCGGCTTCACCGGCCGCGACTCGACGCCCGAAGCGATCGGCCCGTTGCTCGACAAGGCAATGCCAGGCTTCGGCGAAATGTTCCGCGTGCTGAGCTTCGACGAAATCGGCACGGCGACGCTGCAGTCGCGCGCTTTCGCCGGCCTTGCCAACGACAAGTTCGTCTTCTGCCTGCCGGGCTCGACCTCGGCGTGCCGCACCGCGTGGGAGAAACTGATTCGCGCGCAGCTCGACGCGCGCACCCGGCCGTGCAATCTCGCCAACCTGCGGCCGCGGCTCAGGGAGACGTGATGAAGCGCAAGAAGTACGAGCAGGCTTTCGAGCAGCTTGCGGTCGAGCTGGTGGAATTCCAGCGCTGGCTGATCCAGAGCGGCAAGCGGGTCGTCGTGCTGTTCGAGGGCCGCGACGCGGCCGGCAAGGGCGGCGCGATCAAGGCGATCAGCGAATACCTCGACACACGCCACTACCGGATCGTCGCGCTGTCCAAGCCGAGCGAGCGCGAGAGCACGCAGCTGTATTACCAGCGCTACATCGCGCATCTGCCGTCGGCCGGCGAGATCGTTCTGTTCGACCGCAGCTGGTACAACCGCGCCGGCGTCGAGCGCGTGATGGGATTCTGCAGCGACAGCGAATACCAGCGCTTCCTCCAGGAATGTCCGATGTTCGAGCGCGCGCTGGTCAACGACGGCATCCTGTTGTTCAAGTACTGGCTTGCCGTCGACCAGGCCGAGCAGGAGGCACGCTTCGCCGAACGCGCGACCGACCCGCTCAAGCGCTGGAAGATCTCGCCGATCGACCTCGCGGCACGCGACAAGTACCGCACCTACGGCGACGCCCGCGACGTGATGTTCGAGCACACCAGCACCAAACATGCGCCGTGGCACGTGGTCGACTTCAACGACCAGCGCGCAGGCCGCCTGAACCTGATCCGACACCTGCTCGATCGTCTGCCGGACCGCAAGCTCGCCGTCGAACCGCTCAAGTTGCCGAAGCTCAAGCGCAAACCCGGGGTCGAGAAGCTGCAGGACGATTCGCTGTGGGTGAAGCGGGTTTACTGAAGAGCCGGGGGCTCGCGGCTGGCCGGTGCAGGGCTTCGCACGGCGTCGTCTGCACGACGTCAATTCGCGCTGGCGGATGGCTGGTGGTTGAGCGTGCCGTGGAGAACGCTGCCAACGGAACAGGCCAATCGCGGGTTCAGTCGTCGAACCAGTGCGGCACGAAGCAGCTGGTGTTGCGGGTGATGCGATCGGCGTCTTCGCGCATGCCGATCCCGGCCGGTTCGTGACCGATCAGCCATGATCCGATCAGTGCGTAGCGGTCCGCGAAACGCGGCAGCTCGCTGAACTGCTGGTAGATGACCGGCTCGGTCGCCGGGGCCTCTTCGACATGCGCCTGCAACACGATGACGCCCTCGCCTTCGCGCCCGAAGCGCGGCTTGCGCACCAGCGTGCCGGAAAGCGCTGCGCGGCTGTGCGCGGCTGCAAGCAGGTTCGGATGGCCCGGGTTGAATTGCCACAGCAAGGGCAGTATCGACTTGTTCGACAAAAGCATCTTCCAGGCCGGTTCGATCCAGCGCACGTCGAGCTGCGGAATCTTGGCGCCGAATGGTTCGGCCAGCAGCCATTCCCACGGATACAGCTTGAACAGCGCCGCGATCACGGCGCCGTCGAGATCGACGAAATCGGATCCGGACCAGCCGACCTCTTCGATGTCGAGTGCCACGGTCGAAAGTCCGGCCTGCACGGCGGTATCGCGCAGGTACTCGCAGGTCGCGCGATCCTCGGGCTGTTCGTAACTTGCCGCAAAGTGGATTTTTTTCCTCGGCGCGAACTGCTGCCAGCGCGCAATGAGCTTTTCATGGATCGAATTGAACTGGTCGGCATCCGGCCTCGTGTCCTGCAGCCAGTGCCATTGCACGACCGACGCCTCGAACAACGCGGTCGGCGTATCGGCGTTGTATTCGAGCAGTTTCGGCGGCCCCGATCCGTTCCAGCACAGGTCCATGCGGCCGTACAGCGCCGGCTCGCCGGCGCGCCAGCTGCGTTCGACCAGGCGTATGGCTTCGTCGTCGAGGCCAAGCTCGGCGCAACGACCGCTGCGAATGATCCGATCGACCGCATCCAGGCACAACCCGTGCAATTCGGCGGTCGCTTCCTCGAGCGTTTCGATTTCGTCCGCGTCGAAGCGGTAGCAGGCGTCTTCGCGCCAATACGGTTCGCCGTCGATCGTGTGGAAATCGAAGCCGAGTTCCTCGACCCGTCCACGCCAGCCGTCGCGTTCGGCGCAGGTCTCGCGCCGCATCAGCCGCCGCGCGCGCCAACGCGACCGGTCGAGCCGAAGCCGCCGCGCGTGCCGGCCTCGACCGTTGCCGGCGCCCGCGCACCGACCGAGCCCGAGCCGCCGCCGCTGAAGTAGCGGCCCGCGCCCGGATCGCTGGGGTCGCGCCGGCGCGCGGTCGGATCGCTGCGATACCACGGGCCGTAGTAGTAGGTTGCAGCGCCGATCGCCGCAACCGCGCCGACCGGAAAATCCGGACCGCATTGGGTCTGCGAATAGTCGGCGATGCAATCCTCGCGCGACGTGTAGCGGTTGCGCTGCACGTCGGTGCCGCAGCCTGCGAGCAGCCCGCTGCTCCCGACCGCCGCACCCATCAGGACCAGGCGTACCGTGGACGATTTGCGCGAGGGGCTACGCATTGGATCTTCTGCGCTCAGTAGACAATCGCGGCCGCGTTGAGCAGGCCCATTGCCAGCTTCAGGCTCGCCATCGCGATCGCCACCGACAGCCGATCGGCTTCGATGTGCGCGCGCAGGTCGCGGATGACCAGGCGCAACAGCAGGGACGCCACGCACTGCACCAGGCCCGCGATCGCTCCCCACAACAGCAGGTCGGTGATGTTCACGCTGTGCGCCACGGCACTGGCCAGCGGCAGCGCGAATCCGAGCAGCGTGCCGCCGAAAACGACACTGGCGCTGACGTTGCCCTGCCGGATCAGCGGCAACTCGTGCTGCGGGGTGACCAGGACATAGGCGGCGACGAAGACCGCCAGCAGGATCACGCTGGTTGCGAGATAAACCAGGAAGTCAGGAAAGGTTGCCACGTATTCGAGCATGCACATCCCCGGAACGTCAGCGACGAGGCTGACACGGCGAGGCTAGCAGAACCGATGCGCCGAAACATCCGCCGTCGGTCAGGCGACCTGGAAATCGCGCGGCTGCCTCGCATCCACGGCAACGCGCTCGACCGACGTTACCCGCGCCAGCGGTGGTCCGTGATGCAGCCAGCGTTCGAGTTCGGCGATCGCAGCCGGTTCCCCGCAGGCGAGCACCTCGACGCGGCCGTCTGCGAGGTTGCGCGCGCAACCGGTCAGCCCCAGCCGCACGGCCTCGTCGCGCGCCGACGCGCGGAAGAACACGCCCTGCACCCTGCCGTGCACGATGTACCTGACGCAGGCCATGCCGGCCGCGCTTCAGCGGGCGCCGATGACGCCGTCGAGGTCACCGGTCGTGATCGGGCCCATGAAGGCCTTGGCGACGTGTCCGTCCGGGGCGATCACGTAGGTATTGGGCAGCCCCTTGGGTGTGTCGAAATCCCTGGGCGGCTCGATCACGTCGACCTGCGCGACCGGATAGCTGATCGGATGCGCCTTCAGGTACTTCTCGATGTCGGCCTTGTCGCTGTCCTCGAACGCCAGTCCGATCGCCGCAACCTTGTCCTTGTGTTCGGCGACGTAGGCGGAAATGTCGGGCAGCTCCTTCAGGCAGGGAGAGCACCACGTTGCCCAATAGTTCACAATTACCCATTTTCCACTTTGCGCAGACAGGTCGAAGGTCTTGCCGTCGAGTGTCTTCACGACCAGCTCCGGTTTTGCTGCCGTCGCCGCCAGGCAGGTTGCAGGCAGCACGGCGAAATACAGCAGGGTCGACAGGAAACGCTTCATGATTTCTCCTTGCGGACGGATGCGGATGCTTCATCTGACCGCGCGGGAGGCGGAAAGATTTCGCCCAGTGGCACGCGCAGGCTTTCGCGCAGTGTGGCACCGGCGGCGTCGAGCAGTTCGTTGGCGCGTGCGTCGACCGTTCCGGCCAGCGGCGCGCCGACCGGAAGTCGGTACTCGCAGCAGGCGTAGACGTCGTAGAGCGTGGTCGTGGCGGGATCGCAACTGAGCGACCAGGCGCCGTCCTCGCCGCGCCGGATCAGACCACTTTCGCACAGGTCGCGCAGGTAGCCTTGCACCAGGTCGTCGCTCAGAAGCGGCTCGCGCGCGCGCAGGTCGGCGCTGCTCAGCGCTCCGCCGGTGCGCTGGACTTCGATGAAATGCCCGACCACGCGCACCAGGCCGCGCATTTCATTGCCCGCGGCGAGGCGCTGGTCTTCCGGCCGATAGTCGAACGCCGCGAGTGAGGCGGTCAGCGAAGCACCGATCAGGACCAGTATCCACGACAGGTAGATCCACAGGACGAAGATCGGCACCATCGCCAGCGCACCGTAAACCTGCTGATAGTTCGCGCCATTGGTCGCGTAGTCGGTGAACAGGCGCTTGACGATTTCGAACAGCGCGGCCGCGAACGCCGCGCCAATCGTCGCGTCGCCGAGACGGACGTGGCGGTTCGGAATCAGCCGATAGGCCGCGATCAGGACCAGCCACTGGATCAGGAATGGCAGCAGACGCAGCAGATGCAGCTTGAGGGCATATTCGGCCTCGGCCTGCGCAAAAAACGGCAGCGCGAAGAGATAGGCGCCGACTGCCAGCAGCGCGACCACCGCCATCGGCGCAAGCGTGATCACCGTCCAGTGCACGATGAAGCGCGACGAGGCGCTGCGGGATTTGGCGACGCGCCAGATCTGGTTGAACGCGCTCTCGACACTGATCGTCAGCGAAACAACGCTGCTCAGCACGACGATGATGCCGATCGCGGTTGCCTCGCTGGCATTGTCGGCGAACTGGGTCAGGTAACTCTCGACCGCCTCGCCCGCCGCCGGAACGAAATTGCGGAACACGAACGCGCTCACGTCGGCGCGCCACTCGCCGAATACCGGAAACGCGGACAGGATGCCGAACACGACGGTGACCAACGGCACCAGCGCGAACAGCGTGGTCAGCGACAGCGCGCCGGCGGCCTGCAGGCAATTCTCATCCAGAAAGCGTCGCAGCACGAACCGGGCGAAGCTGGCGATCTGGCGGCGGTCGACCGATTTCACGTGAGGGCTGGAAGCTGGGGGCTGAGCCCCGAGTGTGCCTGAAACCGTTGCATCTGCTAAGTGATTGACCCGCCTCAACCGCGGCGCCGCCCGAGACGTTATGCTTTCACCTTCGGCCTCAACCCTCTGCCCAGCATGTCCGAAGTACTGATCCTGTACTACAGCCGCAACGGCAGCGTTGCGCAACTGGCGCGCCTGGTTGCGCGCGGCGTGGAGGAAGTGCCGGGAGCGCGTGCACGGCTGCGCAGCGTGCCGCCGGTTGCCGCTGTCACCGCGGTTGCGCAGGCCCCGGTTCCCGACGAAGGCGCACCTTATGCAACGCTGCAGGACCTGCGCGATTGCGACGCGCTGATATTGGGCAGCCCCACGCGGTTCGGCAACATGGCCGCGCCGCTCAAGCATTTTCTCGACACGACCGGCGCGGAATGGGTATCCGGCACGCTGGTCGGCAAGCCGGCCGCCGTGTTCACGTCCACGTCGACGATGCATGGCGGGCAGGAATCGACACTGATCTCGATGATGCTGCCGCTGCTGCACCACGGCATGCTGCTGCTCGGACTGCCGTTCACGGAATCGGCGATCAATTCGACGATCAGCGGCGGTACGCCGTATGGCGCGAGCCACGTCGCCGGAGTCGACGGCGACCGGCTGCTGACGGATGACGAGCGCACGCTGGCACGCACTCTCGGCCGGCGTGTCGCGCAGATCACGGCGCGGCTGGCGCGATGACGCCGTCGATCGCATTGCGCGCCGGCGCAACGGCCGCCCTGGCGCAACTCGCACTGCAGTTGCTTTGGCACGGCTGGCTTCGCCCCGACTCCCGGGCGGCGCTGGCAATCGCCGCGCTGCCGCTGTTGCCGGGTCTGTGGACCTGCCTGCACGACCTGCGCCGCGGCGTGCTGATCAGCGGCATCGTCAGCCTGTTCTATTTCTGCCACGGTGTCGCCGGACTTTGGGCCGCGGCAGGGGTACGCTTGCTGTCTGCCACGGAAGTAGTGCTCGGTGTGGCTGTCATCGGCGCCTCCTATTGGGATGCGCGCGGCTACCGGCGCGCGGCGGAATAGTCGTGTTGCCGATTCGCTCACGCTGCGCGCGCAATCAAGGCGATACTGTGGCGAGCCGCGTTGCCGGCCCTTCCTCACCCGCGTAGATTTTTCGCCGCTTTTGCCGCAGGAATCCAATGGCTTTTGTGCAGGCGTCGCCGGTCTTGAGCAACCAGTACCTCGACGACCGTGTACTGCGCTCCTACCTGCGCCGCGTGCTGCCCGCCGCGGCGCTTGCGGCGATCGAGCCCGACCTGACCGACTTGGGCGAGTTCGCTGCACATGCCTGGACCGCAGCACGCAACCGCGAAGCCGGCGAACCGCGCCTGACGCAGTGGAGCCCGTGGGGCGAACGTGTCGACCGACTCGAACTGACGCCGGCATGGCTGGCGGCAGCGCCGATTGCGGCGCGCTACGGCCTGGTCGGCGCCGGCTACGAGCCCGCCCATGGCGCTGCGGCGCGCGTGCACCAATTTGCAATGGTATACTTGTTCCATTGTGCCAGCGAGTTCTACACCTGTCCTCTGGCCATGACCGACGGCGCCGCGATGGCCCTGAAGGCCGCCGGCAACCAGCGCCTGCTCGACCGCGCACTGCCGCACTTCCTCAGCCGCGACCCGGCCGAACACTGGATCTGCGGCCAGTGGATGACCGAGACGTCCGGCGGATCCGACATCTCGGCCAGCGAGACCGTGGCGCGCGAGGAAAACGGCCGCTGGCGCCTGTACGGCCGCAAATGGTTCACCTCGGCCATCAATGCACAGGCCGCGCTCGTGCTGGCGCGCCCGCACGAATCCGCGCCCGGCGCCGACAACCTCGCCCTGTTCTACCTCGAGCCGCGCCGGGCCGACGGGCGCTGGCGCCACGTCGAACTGGACCGCCTGAAATCCAAGCTCGGCACGCGCGAACTGCCGACCGCCGAAATTCACCTGCACGGCGCGCCGGCCGAACTGGTCGGCGAAGCGCGCCACGGCGTGCGCGCGATCGCGCCGATGCTGAACATCACGCGCACCTGGAACGCAGTCGGCGCGCTGGCGACGATGCGCCGCTCGATCGCGCTGGCTCGCGACTACGCCGACCGCCGCATTGTCTTCGACAGGCCGCTGGCCGAACTGCCGCTGCACCAGGACACGCTGGCCGGGATGCAGGCCGAGTTCGAGGCGGCCTTCCATCTGACGTTCTTCGTAACCGAACTGCTCGGCCGTGCACAAGCCGGTCAGGCCGACGAGACACAGCAGCATGTGTTGCGCCTGGTGACGCCGCTGCTGAAGCTGTGGACCGGCAAGCTCGCCGTGACGATTGCGTCGGAGGCTTGCGAGTGCTTCGGCGGCGCCGGCTATCTCGAGGAAACCGGCATTCCGCAATTGCTGCGCGATGCCCAGGTCTGGTCGATCTGGGAAGGTACCAGCAACGTGCAGGCGCTCGACTTCCTGCGTGCTCTCCGTTCGACCGGCGGCTTGCAGCCGCTGCTGAGCGCGCAGCGGGCAATCCTGTCGCAGGTACAGGCCGGCGAGCTCGAGGCATGCCTGCGCGCGGCCCGCGACGCGATGACGCGGATCGCCGAATGGCTGCAGCAGGCGACCGCCGCCGGCCGCGAACAGCTCGAGGCCGGCGCGCGTGACGTCGCCGTAAGCCTGGCGCGAACGATGGGCCTGAGCCTGCTGGCGCGACACGCGGCGTGGGCACTGCGTACCGAAAACGACCCGCGGCCGACCGCGGCCGCGCGCCGCTTCGCCGAGCACGGCATCGTGCACCTCAAGGGCAATGGCCGGGCCGACGCGCAGGTACTGGCGAGCGACAACTACTAGCGCGGGCTGAGGGCCGAGGGCAATACGGCGTCGTCTATGCTTGACGGTGAACCATCCCCGGGCGAGCCCTCCGATCGACATTGCCGTCTCACACTCGCGCGGCACACGCCACGCTCGACGTCAGCCCTTGCTAAGATACGCCCGGGTTTCGCGGATACGCACGAACATGCTCCAGCACCTGACCATCGTCACCACCGGCGGCACGATCGACAAAGTATACTTTGACGACAAGTCCACTTTTCAGATCGGCGCGCCGCGCATCGGCGCGATACTGTCCGCGCTCGGCGTCGCGTTCGAGTTCGATGTCATTGCGCTGATGCGCAAGGACAGCCTGCACATGACCGACGAGGACCGCGAACTGGTGCGCAGGACGATCGCCGCCCAGCCGCACCGTCACGTGCTCGTGACGCACGGCACCGACACGATGGTCGACACCGCGCGTGTGCTGCAGGGACTGCAGGGCAAGGTCATCGTGCTGACCGGCGCGCTCAATCCGGCGCGATTCCAGGATTCCGACGCCGTGTTCAACATCGGCTGCGCGGTCGGCGCCGCGCAGACACTGCCCGATGGCGTCTACATCGCCATGAACGGGCGCATCTGGGATCCGGCGCGCGTGCGCAAGAACGTCGATGCCAATCGTTTCGAGGAAGTTGCGGCTTCGGGCTGAGCAAACGTCGCGCTCCAGCCAGCGGCGGCTCAGCCGCCATCCATGAAACCCGCGTGCTGCCTTGCGCGCCGCCGGACCGTTTCAGGCCCGCGCAGCGAGCGCGGGAACGGCGCCAGCCGGCCGCGCATTGCCCAAGACCCAGCGCAGCACGACGGCGGTAGCGAAGCCGAATGCGGCGACCAGCAACAGTGTCTCGAGCTTCTGCGGCGGGAAGTCGGCATCCGGAAAGAACATCAGCATCAGTCCGATGCACAGCGGCGTGATGATGAGCATCAACTGGGTGATCGCGCGGCCCGCATCGAGCATGCCGGGCTCGTGGCCAAGCAGCGTGAGGACTGTCTGCAGCAGCAGCCAGCTCAACATGACTATGGCAAGACTCAACCGTGTGGCGGGGCCCAGACGTTGCAGCATGGATGGTATGGAGGTCAGGATCGGTTACGAAGCGCCGGCATTCGCGGCGCGGCCCGCATTCTAGCCGAAAGACCATCGATCGTATGCAAAGTTGCGCAACCCGGCAGCAGCTTCCGATGGACGGAAGCGCTCGGTATGCCCGGTGGCGTTCGCGCCCTTGCGGGTATCCGCCGGCACGCCTGCCTGTTGCGAGGGCAAGGCGGCCATCCATGGCCCTGAAACGTCCGTAGGGCAATCGTCCCGATTGCCACGCTCCACCTGGTGAAGCCTCCGCTCGCACGCAGCCTCCCCGCCGCGCGCGCTCCAGGAGGCGACAGTCCGTTGCCGCATCCGTTCAAACCGCATCCGTTCAAGACCGGTGCGCGAATCACGAAGATCGGGCACACGGATCCTTCCGGGATCGTGCTCACGCATCGGGCGCCATTGCGCAGCGCCCGTGCTCCTTATCCACGCTACCGGCCTGCGCCTCCTGCCCAGGCCGTGGCGTCGCGGTGGTCGGGTGCGCCATCCATTGCAGATGGCGCACCGCTGGCAATGCCGCTGCCGACCGTCGACCGGTTACGGCGAGATGGTGCCCTTCAGGCTGACGCCCGAGTAGGCGGCGTACGCGCGCACGTTGACGTAGTACGTGCCTGCAGCCGGGGAATTGAACGTGCAGGTCTCGTTGTTGCCGGTCAGGTACGGCCGGCAGCTGTAGCTCGAGCTCGTCGGCGCGCTGCCGATCTTCACGTACAAATCCGCATCGCCGCTGCCACCGGAGATCGTGAAGACCACGCTGGTCTTGCCGGCGGGAACCACGAGGGTGTAGTTCGGCGAAACCGTCCCGGTTGCCTGCGACGCCAGCGCAACTGCAACGCCGCTGCACAATACCGTGCCGCCGCAGCTCGCCGTCGAGACCGTCACGGACGAGGTCTTCGAGCTGGTCGTGCTGTTGACACTGTCGGTCACTGTCTCGGTGACGCTGTACGTGCCGGCAGCCGCGTAGGTGTGGCTCGGGCTGGTCGCGGTCGAGGTGCCGCCGTCGCCGAACGTCCACGAATGCGAACCGATCGTGCCGCCCGCATCGGTCGAAGTGTCGGTGAACGTGGCGGTCAGGCCGCTCGTCGTGAACGTGAAGTTCGCCGTCGGCGTGCCGCCCGAACCCGGAGCCGTGTAGCTGCCCTTGAGCGTGACCCCGGAATAAGCCGCGTACGTATTGACCATCACGTAGTACGTGCCGGCCTGGACCGGGCTCATCGTGCAGGTCTCGTTGTTGCCTGCAACGTATGGACGGCAGTCGTAGCTCGACGTCGTCGGTGCAGAACCGAACTTGACATACAGATCCGCATCACCGGTACCGCCCGACAGCGTGAACACGAGGTTCGTCGCGCCGGCCGGAACGGCCATCGTCCAGTTCTGCTGGTGATTGACGGTCGCATCGGCGATCGTGATGCCGACGCCGTTGGTCAGCACATTGCCGCCCGTCGTATTGACGGTAACCGACTTGGTCACGCTGCCGGTCAGTCCGCCGTTGTCGGTCACGGTCTCCTTGACGCTGTAGGTGCCGGCCGACGCATACGTGTGGCTCGGATTGGTCGATGTCGACGTGCCGCCGTCGCCGAACGTCCACGAGCGCGACGCGATCGTGCCGTCACTGTCGGTCGAGCTGTCGGTGAACGTCGCGGTCAGGCCGCTCGTCACGAAGCTGAAGTTCGCGGTGGGAGCAACATTTCCGCCGCCGCCGCTGTGATCGACGATCGGATGCGAAATCGAACACCCGCCGGTATCGTTCGACCAGCTCGCCTGCTCGGTGTACGTGCCGTTGCCCATGACCACGTTGGCTGCGCCACCCGTCTGTCCCGCCGCGATCCAGGCGCACTCATCGGAGTTTTCCTGGCCGTTGTAGGAGCCGCCGGTATGGTTCGTCCAGCCGCCCGCCGGGAACTGGTCCGACATCATCTCGTGCCACTCGTGGCCCAGCGTCATCGTGTAACCGTCAAGCGTGCCGGCGGAGCCGGAATTGACGAAGTTCACGCCGCAACTGCTGCCGACGTCGATGTTGTAGGGCTGGTTGCTGAACGCCAGATCGCCGCCGGGCGCCGTGACGCCATAGCCATCGCCGGTGTAGTCGTGCCACGCGCAGTAACCCTGGGTCGGACTCTGGTAGTTGTCCGGATTGGTGCCATGCGGAGACAGGATGACGTAATAGGTGTAGCGATTCGAACCGGTCGCGGTATTGCCGAAGTGTGCCGCGGCCTTGATCGCTTCCTGCGCGAGCTGGGTACCCGTTGCCGCCGACGGCGAGGCCGCCGTATTGTCGTACCACGCGCCGGCAAAGATGTTCTGCTGGTACGGCACGTAGCTCGCGCCGGTCGCCGGGCAGCTGGTCGCGCCGCTGGCAACGCCTGCGCCGTCGCACCACTGGGTCAGGTCGGCCTGCCACAGTTCGGCGCCGGTGCCGATGCCCTTGAACATCATCTGTGCTTTCACGGCAGCGCCGGCGGAGTCGCCCGAGAAGGTCAGGTTGCCGTTGGCGTCCGTGTTCTGCGTGCCCCATTGGGTTCCGTAGAAGATCAGGTAGACCTTGTTCTGGCCGCTCAGCACGCCGACGCCACCGACGCCACCGCCGTAGGACAGCTTGCCGGTCGAGGCCGTGGGCGCTGCGAACTGCGCCGCATGGGAGTGCTCCCAGGCCTTCATCCGGTCATTGGTTTCGCGCGTGGGCAGCACGCCATGCCGATACGGATGGTCATATGCCGGCGAATACGGATTGTTCGTCCATCCGTGGGGATTCTCGTTGCCATTGCCCTTGTCCTGCGCAAGGGCCATGCCGCTCACGAGGCCGCACGCCGCGAGGGCGGTAAGCACATACGAGGCGAGATGCGGGGCCTTTCGGCTCCGCTCGGTCTGCTTTGAATTGATCACGGAACTCACTCCTGTCGAATCGCGTTAACGGCGGTGCCGCTCGGTTTGGCGGCGCTCTGTAGTGCGTTACGGAGTTGCTCCAGGGTCCGGAAGGAACCTCGTCGTGCCAGCGTCAATGCGGCAGAAATCGGACGCACACCAACCCGTGCGCGGCCTGTTCGGGCGCATCTTTCGTGACGAACTGACAGGAATCGCCGTGGGCCGGGCACATCGGCGCAACTGCACCGCCATGCCCATCGCGCCGATCCACGCAACAAAGTCCCTCCACCGGCCTTGCCGGCCGGCGAATCAGACCCTTGCTCCACACCTGCGCGTCCGAGATCCCGCATCCGCCCCATCCCACTCCTTTAGCGGATCAAGACCTGTCTGTTGCGCCATGACGAGTTCCGCAGCTGAGGGTTTCCTTTTGCTGCTCGCCGTGAAGACTGGGCTCATGGCCATCCGGGCCAAAAAGCGTGCGCAAGTTAACAGTACCGGCCTACCCGGTCAAGCGTTTTGCGAACCTAACTACATGATATTGCTTAATTATTTTGCTAAGCAACATTCTTGTCCGGACAACTTTCGGCGATGTTCAGCCAGTTTTGGCGCGGCACAAACGGTACAAATTACCGGATATACGGATAGAAGGCCAAATCAGGAAACAGGCCGGAGCGCTGCTGCGGTGCGGCTTGCGGCCTAGGCCGAAAGTCATGGTTTGATCAAAATGGGCAAATTCCAACAAGCGCGGCGGCAGCCATTCGACCAAAGTCGAGATGTGCGCGATGCGAACGACTTTGCGCAGTCGCGTCAGAGCATGCCCGTTTCGAGCTTGGCGACGTCCGACATCATCGAGTGGTTCCACGGCGGCTCGAAGGTCAATTCCACGTCCGCTTCGCCAACGGTGGGGATGCGCTCGATCTTGCTGCGCACATCGTCGACCAGGATGTCACCCATGCCGCAACCGGGTGCCGTCAGCGTCATCGAGACCTTCACCAGGCGCTTGCCGTCGGGCTGCCGGTCGAGCGAACACTCGTAGATGAGACCAAGATCGACGATGTTCACCGGTATTTCCGGGTCGTAGCAGGTTCTTAGCTGCTGCCAGACCAGGCGTTCGACGTCCGCGTCCGCGGCATCGTCGGGCAGGACCAGCGGGTCGGGCTTCTCCTTGCCCAGCGCATCGGCGTCCGACCCGTTGATGCGAAACAGGTTGCCATCCACGAAGACGGTGAAACTGCCGCCCAATGCCTGGGTTATGTAGCCGGTTTGCCCGGCCGGCAAAGTCACCTGCTGGCCTTGCGGCACCATAATTGCAGGACAGTCGCGCTCGAAACGAACCGGTTCGGAGTTCTGGTTGTAACCACTCATTCGGGTTTTGGGGATTCGCGCAAGAAAAGCACGTTTGGAGGGAACCTATTATCGCAGACGTTTCATCCTTGGATTTAGGGTCGTGGAGATCGATTTGCAACGCTCAGCAGCACCGCCCAGGCGCACGCGGCCTTTTGCCGCACTTTGCTGGCTTGCGCTCGCCTCGTGCGCGCCAGCCTGGGCGCTGAATCCAGCCGAACGCTTCCACGACTACGTCCGCGACAACTGGAACAGCGAAAACGGACTGCCGCAGGTATCGGTCCTGACGATCACCCAGGACGCTACCGGCTACATCTGGATCGGCACGCAAAACGCCATCGCCCGCTTCGATGGCGTGCGCTTCACCGTCTTCGACCGGCGCAACTCGGGCGTCGACACGACCATGGCGACGGTCAGCTACACCGACCGGCAAGGCCACCCCTGGTTCGGCACTGCCCATGGCGCCCTGCGCTATGCCGACGGCACGTTCACGGCATTCCGCGCGGGCAACAGCAACGCGGCGGTGCAGGGCATCGCGGAGTCGGAAGACGGCGCACTGTTGTTCGCCACTTCGCTCGGCGTGATGCGTCTGCGCGGCAATGCACTCGAGCCGGTGCTGCTCGAAGGCGAGCGCAGTTGCAGCCTGCTGCGTGACGGCGGCGACCTGTGGGTCGGCCAGACCGGACAGCTCAGCCGCATCGACAACGCCGGCGTGACCCGCTACAGCCTCCCGGCACAGGCGCGCAACGCCTGCGTCTCGCGCATCAGCCGCACCCGCTCGGGCCTCTGGCTCGGCACGACATCGGGCTTGTTCCGCCTGCGCGACGGCAATGTCGAGCCCGCCGGCCTGGATCCGCAACTCGACCGGCAAACCACCGAGAGCCTGTTCCGCGACAGCAACGACAACCTGTGGATCGGCACCGCGGCGACGCTCTATCGCCTGCGCCCCGGCGGTGAACTCGAACGCATCGGCGAGGACGATTTCGTGCGTGACTCGTGGATCCTCGGCACGTTCGAAGATCGCGAAGGCAATCTGTGGCTCGGCAGCCAGACCGAAGGATTGTTCCGGCTCTGGGACGGCTGGGTGCAGCGCGTGTCGCGCCGCGACGGGCTGAGCGACGCGTTCGTCTGGAGCGTGGCGAAGGACCCGCACGGCGGCATCGTATTGGGCACCAACTCCAATGTCGCGGCGTGGTCGGCCGAAGGCGCGCGCCCGCTGATATCGGGCAGCCAGTTGCCGAACCCATCCGCGTACGACCTGTTCTACGATTCGGCGGCACGCCTGTGGGTCGGCACGCGCTCCGGCGTCGCAATCTATTCCGGCGGCAAGATCATCCGCCCGCCCGGGCTGGTCAGCCTCGATCCGTATCAGATCAATACCATCGTCGAAGACGGCGGCGACTTCTGGATCGGAACCTCGGGCGGACTGTACCGCTACCACGACGGTCAGCTGGACCGCGTCGGCGCCGCGCCCGGCGTCGGCAGCGCGCGCATCCGCAGCCTCTACCTGCAGGCTCCGGGCGAACTGCTCGTCGGCACCGAGTCGGGCATGCGCCTGGTACGCGGGGACCTGATGACGACACCGGCGTGGGCCGCGGCATTCGAGAACCGCATGATCAGCCACATCGGTCCGGTCCGTGACGGCCTGATCGCGGCGACGACGCTCGACTCGGGACTCGGCCTGATTTCCGGCGAACACATGCTCGTGCTGACGACCGACCAGGGCTTGCCGAGCGACAATGGCTGGACCTTTCATACCATCGACGGCCAACTTTATGTCGCGGGCATCGACGGCGTATGGCGGCTGCCGGTTGCGGCACTGCCCGATCCGTCTGCCGCGCCGGTCCTGGCCCAGTCACCGCAGATGGTGCTGAGCGCCAGCGGGCGTGAGCGCGGCAGCCAGCGCATCCGCTGCTGCAACGGCGGCGCACAGGCGCGCAGTGTCGTCGACGATACCGGCGGCATCTGGTTCACCTCGATTTCCGGTGCGTTGCGGCTCGACACCAGGGCGATCACCTACGCGCAACGCCCGCCGAAGGTCGTCATCGAAGGCCTGCGCCACGGCAATCGCTGGCACGGCCAGGCGGCGACCCAGTTGATGCTCGACAGCAGCAGCCGCGACATCGAGATCGATTTCACGGGACTGAGCTTTCGCGACCCGAACAGCCTGCGTTTCCACTATCGCCTCGACGGTTATGATTCGGACTGGATCGACGCCGGCGCGCGACGCAGCGCCTTCTATACCAATCTGCCGCCGCGCAGCTATCGCTTTCGCGTCGAAGCTTCGCTGCCGAACGCGGATTTCAATGCCGAAGCGGCGACTCTCGCCTTCGATCTCGCGCCGCGCTGGTACGAACGCGGCAGCGTGCGCGTGGCGCTGGCGGCGCTGGCGTTGTGCCTGATCGGCCTGCTGGTGCGCCTGCGCCTGCAGCACTACCGCGCCGCTCAGCAAAAGCTCGAAGGTCTGGTCGGCGAGCGCACGCTTGCCCTGAGTCGCGCCAACGAGCGCCTGCGCCAGGCCAACCAGGTGCTCGCCTTCGAGAGCCAGACCGATCCGCTCACCGGCCTGCACAATCGCCGCTTCCTGCTCGATCATGCCGGCGCCTTGTTCGATCCCGAGCGTGGCGGCAGCGCCGCACTGCTGCTGCTCGACCTGGATCATTTCAAGCTGGTCAACGATCGCCATGGACATGCCGCGGGCGACGATGTGCTGATCCAGTTGTCCAGGCTGCTGCAGCACCTGGCCCGCGAGGGTGATCACGTGCTGCGCTGGGGCGGCGAGGAATTCCTGCTCGTGGTCAAGTCGGTGCGCGCGGAACAGGCGCTGGAAATCGCCGAGCGGCTGCGCCTGGCCATCAGCCGGCACGCTTTCAGCGCAGGGGCCAGCCGCACGCTGCACATGACCTGTTCGATCGGAGTCTCGGTGCACCCGCTGTGGCCGACCGAACGCCATAGCGCCGACTGGAGCCTGACGCTGGAACTCGCCGATGCCGCGTTGTACCGGGTCAAGCAGGAAGGTCGCAATGGCAGCATGGGGCTCGTCGCCGGTTCCACACTTGCCGAGATCAGCCTGACTTCACGCGACGCCGGCACGGTCGACGCTCTGGTCGCGGACGACGCCCTGAACTGGTTGCACCCGGCTGGACAGGCGCAATTGCGCATCGTGCATTGAGAGCGAGGTTCGGGGCTTGGGCGGAAGGCTGAAACCTGAGGGCTGAGGGCCAACGCTCGGCGAGGACAAGGCCCGCGCAAACCCGGGCTCGATGCATCAGTACAGCGCTGCTTCATCACGACGCTGCTCCGCTTGTCAGACCTCTGCTGCCCTGCCTTCAGCCCGGTTCCCTCACGGCACCAGAATCCGCGGCAGATTCGCGGCGCGCAACTGCTCCTCGAGCCTGGCCACTTCGCGCTGGCGGAACGCGGACAGCTTGCCCTCGAGCGCCGCCTTGTCGGCGAGGTCGGCCTCGAGTTCGGAACTCTGTCCCTGGGTTGGCGCGTAGTCGGACGTCTGGACGTCCGAATACAGCGGCGCGATCTGCGAATAAAGCTTGGCGCCGCCGAAGCGGCCGGCCAGCACGTCGTAGACGACCTCGGCCTTCGGGTTGTGGAATTCAAGGTCCAGCTCGTCGCAGCGCTTGATGACCGCTTCGGCGCTGGCATTGACTTCCTTCAGGGCCGCCTTGTCCGCGCTCATGCGCTTGACGATGCCGGCCTGCTCGCGGATCGCGCGAATCATCTCGATGTCGTCGACGAGCTGGTCGAGCGCATCGCGTGCGCGCAGCGCAAAGGCGACGTTCTGGGCCAGATCCGCGGCAGGCACCGGTGAATGCGGATCGGGCTTGACCTCCGCCGTCGTCGTCACGATGGCCTGGCCCGGCACCTGCAATTTCAATGTATACATTCCCGGCGCAGCGAGAATCCCCTTCTCCGGCTCGCCCGCGTCGATCTTGGCCTTCTCGAGGCGCTTGGCGCCTTCGTAGCGCAGGTCCCACACGATGCGGTTCAGGCCCTGCTCTTTCGTCAGCTCGGCCGCGTCATCCTCGGGCGGCTCATCGGCGTCATCCTTCGGATATTTCGGCGCCTTCGGATTCGTACTCAGGGTGCGCACCAGCTTGCCTTGCGCGTCGAAGATCTCGAGCTTCAGATCGTTCTTGTGCGCATCCTCGACCGGATGGTCATCGTCGCCCGGCTCGCCCTTGATCTTGTCGCGCAGCCAGTAGTCGACGATCAGGCCGAGCGGCGCCGGATCGGTCGCACCGTCATGATCCCAGCGTGCATCGAGGCGGAAGCGATAGGCCGGACGCGGCTTGAACAGGTGCACCGGTTCCTTGCGGATCGACGGCGCAAACGCGCGCAGCGAAGAAAGATCGTCGAGCACCCAGATCGATCGGCGCGTGCCGAGGATCAGGTCGTCATGCTTGACGCGCATGTCGGACACGCCGATCGCCGGCAGGTTCAGACGCAGGTCCTCGAAGCTCGCCCCGCCGTCGCGTGAATAAAACACGCCGCGCTCGGCGCCGACGTAGAGCAGGTTCGGATCGGTCGGATCCTCGCGCAGCACGAACAGGTGCTGGTCTTCGGGAAGGCCCTTGGACAACTGCTCCCAGGATTTTCCGAAATCGCGCGTGCGGAACAGGTATGGACGCACGTCGTCGAGGCGGCGCGCGTCGACCGTGACGTATGCAACGCCGGCGTCCTTGCGCGACGCCTCGATACCTTCGACCGTGGCCCATGGCGGCAGCTTTGCCGGCGTCACGTTCTGCCAGGTCTTGCCGCCGTCGCGCGTCAGCTGCACGAGGCCGTCGTCGGTGCCAACCCAGATCTGGTCCTTGGCGACCGGCGATTCGGCGATCGAGAAGATCGTGTCGTACACCTCGACGCCGGTGTTGTCGCCGGTCAACGGGCCGCCGGCCCACTTCTGCTTCGCCTTGTCGTTGCGGGTAAGGTCGCCGCTGATCGCCTCCCAGTGCACGCCGCGATCGCTGGTCTTGAACAGCACTTGCGCGCCGTGATAAAGCACCTTGGGGTCGTAGGCGGACGTGGCAATCGGCGCAGTCCACTGGAAACGGTACTTGCCGTCGATCGCGCCGTGGCCGGACATGTTGTGCGGATAGATCGAGACATTGCGGAACTGCCCGGTCAGCTCCTGGTAGTGCGAGATGTAGCCGGAGTATTCGCCGGCATAGATGTGGCCCGGCAGCTCGCGATCAAAAGCGAAATCGCCCGCTTCGCCGCCGCCGACGGCATAGAAGTCGCCGACCAGCGGCGCACCGTTGCCGCGCAGGACATAGGCCGGCCCGCTCGACGTGCCCCAGTCCTGCATCGTTCCGCCGACGTGGTAAGGAATGCGGTCGTCGGCGTCGATGTTGTAGAACTGCGCGAGCGGCAGCGACGGCGACCACCATGTCTTGCCGCCGTCGTTGGTGAGATCGACGCCGCCGTCGTTGCCGACGATCATGCGGCGGTTGTCCGTCGGATCGATCCAGACGTCATGGTTGTCGCCATGGTGCAGGCCCTTGACCGAGACGAATTCCTTGCCGCCGTCGACGGTCTTGACCAGATTGACCTGCGGCAGCCAGACGATGTCGGCGTTGTCCGGATCGATCGTCAGCGTCGCGTAGTACCACATGCGCTGGCGCAACACGCGCGCGCCGCTGGCACGTTCCCAGTTCTCGCCACCGTCGTCGGAGCGGAACAGGCCGCCGTCCTTCGCCTCGATCAGCGCATAGACGCGGTTCGAGTCGGTGCGCGCAATCGCCACGCCGATCTTGCCCATTTCGCCCAGCGGCAAGCCGTGCTCGGAGATCTGCTTCCACGTGTCGCCGCCGTCGTCCGAGCGATAGAGGCCGCTGCCGGGGCCGCCCGAAGTCAGGTCCCACGGATAACGCTTCGCCTGCCATAACCCTGCGAACAGCACGTGCGGGCGATTCGGGTCGATCGCGACATCGGACGCGCCGGTCAGCTCGTCCTTGAACAGCACGCGTTGCCAGGTCTTGCCGCCGTCGGTCGTGCGATAGACACCGCGCTCCTTGCTCGCACCGAACGGCGAGCCGAAAACGGCGGCATAGCAGATATCGGCGTTGCGCGGGTCGATCGCGATCGTGCCGATCTGGCCGTGGGTCTTCCATACCTGCTTCCAGCTCTTGCCGGCATCGGTCGACTTGAAGATGCCGGTGCCGAATGACACGTTGCCGCGGATGTTCGCCTCGCCGGTGCCGACGTAAAGGACGCTGTGATCGGATGCGGCGACCGCGATCGAGCCCGTGTTGGTATTGGGCTGATCGTCGAACACCGGCTTGAAATCGCGGCCACCGTTTTCGCTCTTCCAGATGCCGCCCTGCGCAGCGGCGAGGTAGAACGTCAGCGGATCGCCCGGCACGCCGGTCACGCGATCGACGCGGCCGCCGACGGCGGGACCGATCGTGCGGTACTTCAGCGCGCCATAGGGTTTCACTTTCTCCTGCGCCGGAAGCGGCGTGCCGGCGGGCTTGCTGTCGCTGGCCGCGAAAGCCGGAAAGATCGTTGCCGCGAAAGCCAGCGCAATCACGAAGCGGATGGACATGCAGGTTCCCCTGAATCGGAAGATGAATCGCGCGAAGCTAGAGACGAAGGGACGCCACGTCAATAGCCTGCAGCGTAAAGACGTGTACACAGGCGGCAAATGAAACGTCGCTTGTTCGCAACGCGAACGCGCTGTGATGGAGTTGGCCTTTTGCCGTCCGGCGAGTTTGCCATCGCCTCGCGGCAGGGCGAGACATTCGCGCCGTGCAGGTCGAAACTGGCTCGTGCCTGCTCCGTATTCGTTCGTCAGGCTGCGTAGCAGGGCCCGAGTTCGCGCACTTCGACCGTTGCCCAGCGAGCGGCGGGGCATTGGCCGGCGATCGTGATCGCCTGCTCGAGGCTGTCGCAATCGAGCAGGAAGAAGCCGCCGACGAGCTCCTTGGATTCGGCAAACGGGCCGTCGACGCGCAGCGCGTTGCCCGCCCGGTTGGTAATGCGCACGCCACCTGTCTTGAGCGACTCGGTCGCACGCAGCAGGCCACGCGCCTTCAGATCGGCGGCGAACTGAAGCATGTTCTCGTACGCCTGCGTGCCCTGCTCGAGGGTGCGCCCGGCGCGCTGGCCGTGCGGTTCCATGATCAACAGCATGTACGACATCTTGCGTTCCTCGTCTTTCAAGGTTTGCCGGCTGCCGCCGCCCGCTCGAGCAGCAACGCGCGCTCGCGCGCATTGCGCGTCATGGCCGCTGCGCGCTCGAACTCGACCCGCGCCTCTTCGCCGCGATCGAGCTTGGCGAGCAGATCGCCGCGCACTGTCGGCAACAGGTGGTAGGCCTTCAGCGCCGGCTCGTCGACCAGGGCATCGACCAGTTCGAGTCCGGCTGCCGGACCCTGCGCCATGCCGACGGCGACCGCACGATTGAGCTCCACCACCGGCGAAGGCATGACCTCTGCCAATTCCGTGTACAGCGCGGCGATGCGCGCCCAGTCGGTCGCATCCGGCGTGCGCGCACGCGCGTGGCAGGCGGCAATGGCCGCCTGCAGCGTGTAGCGGGCGCGCGTCGGCGCGGCCTTTTCCGCGATTTCGAGCGCACGCAGGCCGCGGCGAATCAGCAGTTGGTCCCAGCGTCCGCGATTCTGGTCGAGCAGCAGCACCGGATCGCCGCCAGGACCGGTGCGCGCGTGCAGGCGCGAAGCCTGCAGTTCCATCAACGCGACCAAACCCTGCGCTTCGGCCTCGCGTGGTGCAAGGCCGACCAGGATGCGGCCCAGGCGCAGCGCCTCCTCGCACAACTGCGGACGCATCCAGTCGCTGCCCGCGGTCGCCGTATAGCCTTCGTTGAAGATCAGGTAGATCACCTCGAGCACCGACGCCAGCCGCTCGCCAAGCTCCTCGGCGCGCGGCACCTCGAACGGCACCTGCGCGTCGCTCAGGCTGCGCTTGGCGCGCACGATGCGCTGCGCGATCGTCGGTTCCGGCACGAGGAACGCGCGCGCGATTTCGTCCGTGGTCAGCCCACCGAGCAGGCGCAACGTCAGCGCGACGCGCGCCTCGGTCGACAATACCGGATGGCAGGCCGTGAACATCAGCCGGAGCAGATCGTCGCCGATCGGATCGTCGAGCGCCTCGTTCGCCATGTCGGTTGCGTCGTCGAGTGCGGCTTCGAGTTCGTGCGCCAGTTCGGCATGCTTGCGCTCGAGCAACTGGTCGCGGCGCAGCTTGTCGATCGCGCGATGCTTGGCCGTCGCCATCAGCCAGGCGCCCGGATTATCCGGAACGCCGGACTGCGGCCACTGCTCGATCGCGACGACCAGCGCATCCTGCGCCAGCTCTTCGGCAATGCCGACATCGCGGACCATGCGCGCCAGACTCGCGATCAGCTTCGCCGACTCGATGCGCCAGACTGCCGCAATGGTGCGATGGATATCGGTCGCCGTCATGGCGGCCGATCTGACCATCTTCCTCCGCGCCGCGCAAGATCATTTCATGCGGCCTTTTCGCAATCGACCAAGCGGGCTGTCACCAAGCCCGGGCGAGGCTCAGTGCTCTGCGTCCGGACCTTGCATGATCTGGTACGTCACGCATTCGCCGTCGCCGGCGACGTCGAGGAAGCGCCGTGTACCCTCGATCGCCGCTTCGCGCGACGCGAATTCGAGCATGGCGAATCCACCGAGCAACTCCTTGGACTCGGCGTACGGCCCGTCGATTACTTCCGACTTGCCGTTCGATCGGCGCATCACGCAGCCGTGCTGCCTGATCGAAAGGAAGCCGCCACCCATCAGCAACGTGCCGCTTGCCAGGCTGTCGGCGATGAAACGGTCCATCTCTTCCTTGCGCTTGCCTTCCGGCCGGCCGGAATTGGTCTTCGCGTCGGGAATGTAGATGCTGAAATATTTCACGGACGTTCTCCTCGTCGTGCTGCTCAGTTGGTCGCGCGACGCGCAAGTTCGGCGCGCTGGCGTTCTTCCTGCTCGCGCAGTTCCGGCGTGAATTCCGCGCCGAAATCCTCGGCCTCGAACACGCGGCGGATCTCCAGCTCGCAGTCGCCGTGCTCGAACGGGCGCGGGCAGCGCTTGGCCCACTCCAGCGCCTCCTCCATCGAGTTGCATTGCCACAGCCAGAAGCCGGCGACGAGCTCCTTGGTTTCGGCAAACGGTCCGTCGACGACATGGCGCTGGTTGCCGCTGAATTGCACGCGCTTGCCCTTCGAACTCGGATGCAGGCCCTCGCCGGCCAGCATTACGCCGGCCTTGACCAGTTCCTCGTTGAACCGGCCCATGTCGGCCAGCAGCTTCTCGCTCGGCATCACGCCGGATTCGCTTTCCTTGGTGGCCTTGACCATCACGCAGAATCGCATTGCACTTCTCCTCAAGTTAGGGATTTGTAAGCGAGCTTCATTGCGGCCCTCATTGATGACGTCGAACGAGCAGGAGCGAAATCGACATGCTGGTCGAAAAAAAGGCAAGAGATTGAACCACGGAGAACGCAGAGAACACGGAGAAAGCCATCAGATGAAGAGGCGTCTGCTCTGGTCGCGACATCTGCTGCGTCAGGCGATCGTCATGCCGTCTATGCCGTTATCGGACCAGGCGTGAACGGGACACGGAATGCGGGGAATCAAGCCGGCACTTACCTTTTGCTGTCCTCCGTGTTCTCTGTGTTCTCCGTGGTTCAGTCTTTTCGCTCCGGGCTGTTCCAAGGGCTCAGGCCACCTGCGCCGCACGCAGGCATTCGCCGAAGATGCGCATCGCGGCATCAAGATCCGCCGGAGGCAGATCGGCATAGCCGAGCAGCAGGCCGGAGCGCGCTTGCGGCTTCAGGTAATACGGGGCGATCGGATACAGCCCCAGGCCGCGTGCGCGCGCGCGTTCGATCAATTCGCGCACCTGGCCGTGGCGCAGGCGCGGCAACCAGGCCAGCACGTGCATGCCGGCACTGGAGTCTGCCACTTCGACCGCGTCGCCGGCATGCCTGCGCAGCGCATCGAGCAGCGCGGCGCGGCGCAGCTTGAGTGCCTTGCCGGTTGCGCGCAGGTGCCGCTCAAACGCGCCGGTGGCCATCAACCGCGCCAGTGCGGCCTGCTCGATTGCCGGGCAGCCGCGGTCGGTCAGCCACTTGCCGGCGACAAACGCATCGCGCAGGCGCGGCGGCAGCACCATGTAGCCAAGGCGCAGCGCCGGGAAAAGCACTTTGGAAAAAGTACCAATGTATATAACCTGCCCGGCGCGATCGAGCGACTTCAGCGCCGCCAGCGGCCGTGCGTCGTAACGGAACTCGCCGTCGTAGTCGTCTTCGATCAGCCAGCAGCCGGCCTGCTCGGCCCAGGCGAGCAGCTCCATGCGCCGCGCCAGGCTCAGTACCGCGCCGGTCGGAAACTGGTGCGACGGCGTCACGAGTGCAAGACGCGCCGCGCTGCGCTCGGGCAGTTCAGCCACGACCATGCCGTCGCCATCGACGCGGCAGCCGACCAGTTCGGCGCCGGCCGCCTGCAGGATCTGGCGCGCGCCCTGGTAATGCGGATCCTCGATCACGACCTTGTCGCCCTCGTCGAGCAGGACCTCGGCTGCGAGCGCGAACGCCTGCTGCGTGCCGCTGACAATCAGAATGTCGTCCGGCGTGGCGACGATGCCGCGGCGCCGCGCCAGATAATCGCAGACCTGCTCGCGCAACGCGGGCAGCCCCTGCGGGTCGGGATAGTCGGTGACCATGTGCGCCGCGGCGTGGCTCAACTCGCGACGCCAGGCGCTGGCAAGCTGCGGATTCGTCATCGGCATGCCGTACTGCAGGTTGTAGCGCAGCCCGCGGTGCTGGCGGCCGGGAATCTTCACCTCGTACAACTCGCGCATGCGCTGGCCGCGGCGCGCAACGCGCGGCTCGCGCCTGGCCGGCTTGCGCGCGGCCAGTTCGCTCGCCGTCGGCGCCTTGAACGAGATCATGCCGCTCGCTGCCGGCGCTGCAGCAGCGAACGTGCTGACGTAGCAACCCGAGCCGACGCGGCCTTCGATGAAACCCTCGGCGGCCAGCTGCTCGTAGGCGGCGAGCACCGTATTGCGCGACAGGTCGAGCTCGCGCGCCAGCGTGCGGGTGGCCGGCAGGCGCGTCGACGGTGCACAGCGTCCGCTCAGGATCGCCTGCTTCAGCGCGCGCGTCAGTTGCGCGTAGCGCGGTCCCTGGTTGTCGAGCTGGAGAAACATGGTGGCTCCATCAAAATTGCAATCAAAGGCACTTGTTGAGGCCAATTTGAGCCCTTAAGCTGCCGCCGTCAAGTGAGAAGTTTTCAAGGCATGTATAGCGCTTCCTTCATCTTCGAGCCCGGCACGTACGATGCCCGTTTTCACGAACTGAACGCGCTGATCGATGCCGCCGCGCGCGCAACGGCCGGATATATCGGCGTGGAATCGTGGCGGTCCGCGGACGGAACGCGTGCCAACGCCACGTATTACTGGAGTTCGCTCGAAGCGTTGCGCGAATTCTCCTCGCACCCCAGTCACCTCGAAGCCAAGCGGCAATACCAGCGCTGGTATCGCGGCTACCACATCGTGATCGCCGAGGTCGTGCGCTCGTATGGCGATGGTCGCCTCTCGATCGCGCATTTCACGCCAAACGCGCGTGGTGATCGCAGCGCATCGGCATGAATATGGAAACCTCCGCTGCGTTGGCGATGTTTCGCGAGCAACCCACGAACTGACAGGAACCGGCAATGTTCGACATCCGCCAGGCCACGATCCACGACCTCGACGCGGTTGCGCCGCTGTTCGACGCGTATCGCGGGTTTTACCGGCAGCCGGCGGACCTCGAGCGGGCGCGTGCCTTTCTGGCGGAACGCTTCGCCCATCACCAATCGGTGATTTTTCTCGCACTCGACGAAAAAGGCCGCGCCGTCGGCTTCACCCAGCTGTATCCCCTCTTCTCGTCGGTGCGCGCGAACCGCAAGTATCTGCTCAATGACCTTTACACCGTGCCGGATGCCCGCCGCGGTGGCGCAGCGCGGAAGTTGATCGCGGCGGCGACGCAGTTCGCGCGCGCCAATGGCGCATCGTCGCTGTCGCTGTCGACCGCGACCGACAACCTGCCGGCGCAACGCCTGTATGAGTCGCTCGGCTGGCAACGCGACAGCGGCTACTTCGAATACAACTTCGGCCTGTAGGAGCAAAGCCACGATGTCCTGGCCTGCACCCGTAACGCTGCGCGGCAACATCGTCACGATCGAGCCGCTGCGCAACGGGCATCACGACGGCCTCGTCGACGTCGTCCGGGACGGCGAGCTGTGGAAGCTGTGGTATACGAAGATTCCGTCGCCCGACGGCGTGCACGCCGACATCGAGCGGCGCCTCGGACTGCAGGCCAGGGGCAGCATGCTGCCGTTCGTCGTGATCGAAAACGCGCGCCAGCGCATCGTCGGCGCGACGAGCTACATGAACATCGATGCCGACAACCGGCGTGTCGAGATCGGCGGCACCTGGTATGCCGCGAGCGCGCAGCGCACGGCGATCAACACCGAGTGCAAGCGTCTGCTGCTCGCGCACGCTTTCGAAACACTGCACTGCCCGGCGGTCGAGTTCCGCACGCACATCTTCAACCAGCAGAGCCGCCGTGCGATCGAACGGCTCGGCGCAAAGCTCGACGGCATCCTGCGCAACCACATGTTTCAACCCAACGGTACGCTGCGCGACACCTGCGTCTACAGCATAATCGCCGGCGAATGGCCGACCGTGCGCGCGCATCTTGACTGGCAGTTGCAAAAGCCGCGCGCCGAACGCGAGTAGAACCCCGTCGCCGGAGACCTGCAGACATCGAACGCCGGCATCGGATGCGCGGCAGCGGGGGTTCCGGGATGCCGATGACTTCCTTCTTCCATCCGCAGAGGCTCGGCGCGAAGTAACGGATGAGGACTCGACCTCGAGCGCCGGATTGTTTCCGGCGCCTTTTCAACCGCCGTGCAGCTGGCCGTCGATACGACACTTGCCTTAGCATGCCGGTTTCACCATCGATGTCGCAGCGATGACAAAAGGGCTCCGAACTTCAAACATCGGCCGATGGATCGGCTTTGCGACCGCACTGATGTCCGCGCTCGCCGGTGGCGCCGTGTGGAGCGTGCTGGTGCTGCGCACCGGCCATGAACTGACTGCGCTGGCGTTCGTGGTTGCCGTTGCGATCGCGTGGATATTGCGCGCGAACGGCTTTGCCGGAACATTTCTCGGTACATTTCTCGCCGCGCTGTTCACCGCGCTCGCGTGCATCTACGCGCAGTGCCTGCTCGCGGTCGGCAATGTCGCCCAGGCCATGGGATTCTCGCTGCTGGATACGCTGCTGCGCATCGGCGCGGACTTTGCGCTTGCCGTCGTGCGCGGGCGCATCAGCCCCTGGCAGTCTGCAAGTTACGTGCTTGCGATGGCGCTGGCCGCGTGGCTGGTCTGGCGCAGACGCAAGGCGGCGGGGAAAAGCCTGGAACACGGATGACGCGGATAAAAGCCGATTGGCGCGGATCGAGCTTGTCTCTTCAGGAATTGGTCGAGCGCTGTCTGCGCAGGCCGGGCTGCAAGCCCAACGGTGACGATACCAGCCCTGTGGCGGGCTTCGCTGCGCTCGGCCCAGCTTGCATGGCTGCGATGCCGCAGCTGCAATGCCTGGTCACAGGAGCTTGATCCGCGTCGATCCGCGCCTTTCGGCATTCACGAGCTCTTCTCGTCAGTGCCCACCGCCGCCATCGACGGCCTTCAATCCGGCTATCAGCTTGTTCGCCGCTTCCTGGCCGTCGGCGTAAAGCATCCGGCAGTTGTCCTGGTAGAACAGCGCGTTTTCGATGCCGGCGAAACCGGTGCCCTTGCCGCGCTTGATGACGATCACCTGCTTGGCGTTGGCGACATCGAGGATCGGCATGCCGTAGATCGGCGATGACTTGTCGGTCTTGGCGACCGGATTGACCACGTCGTTCGCGCCGATCACGATCGCGACATCGCAGTTCGGGAATTCCGGATTGATGTCGTCCATGTCGGCGATCAGGTCGTACGGCACGCCGGCTTCGGCGAGCAGAACGTTCATGTGCCCCGGCATGCGGCCGGCGACCGGATGAATCGCGAACTTCACGTCCTTGCCGCGCTTGATCAGCTGCTGGCTCAGTTCCCAGATCTTGTGCTGTGCCTGCGCCACGGCCATGCCGTAGCCCGGCACGATGATGACCTTCTCTGCCAGATACAGCAGCGATGCGGCGTCGTCGGCATCGATCGGCTTCATCGAGCCCTTGATCTCTGCCGCGGCCTGCCCGCCGCCGCCGAAGTTCGAGAACAGCACGTTGCTGATCGAGCGGTTCATCGCCTTGGCCATCAGCCGCGTCAGCAGCGTGCCGGCCGCGCCGACGACCGTGCCGGCGATGATCAGCGCGACGTTCTGCTGCACGAATCCCTCGAAGCCGACGGCCAGGCCCGTGAACGCGTTGTACAGCGAGATCACGACCGGCATGTCGGCGCCGCCGATCGGCAGCGTCATCAGTATGCCGAACAGCAGTGCGAACACGAAGAACAGCACGATCATGTGCGGCGCCATGTGGAACACCACCATCGCACCGAGCACGACCGCGGCGAGGAAGCACAAGCCATTGACGGCCTGCTGGCCGTTGAAGCGGAACGTCTTGTCCATCCAGCCCTGCAGCTTGGCGAATGCGATCAGCGAGCCGGTGAACGACACCGCGCCGATCAGCGCCCCGACGACGGCCAGCACCTTCTGCGTCAGGGTCAGCGTCAGCGCATGCTCCGGCGATGCGGACAGCGCGGCGCCGAGCAGCGCGCTCGCGCCGATCGCGGCAGCCGAGCCGCCGCCCATGCCGTTGTACAGCGCAACCATCTGCGGCATGTCGGTCATCGCGACCTTCTTGCCGCTGTACCAGGCCGCCGCGGTGCTCAGCGCGATTGCGACAAAGATCAGCGCCGCGTTCTCGATCAGCACGCGGTCCGGGCCACCATGGTGGAAAAACGTCGCGATCACCGCGACCAGCACGCCGACACCGGCCCACTGGATGCCGCTGCGTGCCGTCACCGGCGACGACATGCGCTTGATGCCCATGATCAGCAGCACCGCGGCGACGAAGTAGCTCGCCTGGATCAGCAGCGAAATCACGTGGTTGGCGTCCATCACTTGCCCTCCCCGGCGACCGGCTTCTTGCTCGACTTGAACATCTCGAGCATGCGTTCGGTCACGACATAGCCGCCGGCTGCATTGCCGGCGCCGAGAAACACGCCTATGAACCCTATGACCTGCTGCAGCGGCGTCGTCGCCTCACCGAGCGCGACCATCGCACCGACCAGCACGATGCCGTGGACGAAGTTCGATCCCGACATCAGCGGCGTGTGCAGGATCACCGGCACGCGCGAGATGATCTCGTGCCCGGTGAACGCGGCGAGCATGAACAGGTAGAGCGCCAGGAATCCGTCGATCATGTCACTTCCCCAACATCTGCCAATACGACCAACAAAGATTGAACCACGGAGAACACAGAGAACACGGAGAAAGAAAATTCACAAAACCAGACGAACCAAGCCGTCCCTGAGCACGCGGCAATTGAAGTTGACCAGCAACCCGACTCTTACTTTCGTCATCTTCATGTATGTCAACAATTGCGCGCGATGTATGGACTGAAGCCTATCTACCGCTTTTAATTCAACGATCAGGCAAGCCTCTACCAGCATATCGAGTCGAAATCCGCAATCGATCTGAGTCCCCTTGTACGCGATGCCAACAGCCTTCTCTCTTTCGAATGCAATGCCGCCATGTGTCAATTCATGTGCCAGGCACTGCGCGTAAGCTGATTCCAGCAGCCCAGGTCCCAAGCAGCGGTGAACCTCGATGGCACAACCGATGACACGATCCGTCAACGCTTCCAATTCCATTTGGCTTTCCTCCGTGTTCTCCGTGTTCTCCGTGGTTCAATCTCTTTCCTTATGCGCCTTCAACCAGTTGCTTCGTTGGCTCGTGCTTGATCTCGCCGGCGTGCGTGACGCAGGTCTTGGCGATCAGTTCGTCGGTCCAGTCGAGCGTCAGGGCGCCGTCCTTGACGCTCAATTCGAGAAAGTTATACAAATTCTTCGCATACAGTTCGCTGGCATGGATCGGCGCGCTCGCCGCGAGATTCACCGGACCGATGATCGTCACGCCGTTCGCCGAGGTCACCGTCTTGCCGGCTTCGGTCAACTCGCAGTTGCCGCCGGTTTCGGCGGCGATATCGACGATCACGGCACCGGGCTTCATGCCGGCGACCATCGACGCCGTGATGATGCGTGGCGCCCTGCGGCCGGGCACCGCCGCGGTCGTGACGATGACATCGACGCCCTTGATGTGCTCGGCCAGAGCCGCCTGCTGCTGCGCGCGTTCCTCGGCAGTCAACTCGCGCGCGTAGCCGCCGGCGCCGGCCGCGCTGACGCCGAGTTCGACGTACTTGGCGCCGAGCGACTGGATCTGTTCCTTCGTTTCCGGGCGCACGTCGAAACCTTCGACCTGCGCGCCGAGGCGGCGCGCGGTGGCGATCGCCTGCAAGCCGGCGACGCCGGCACCCACGATCAGCACCTTCGACGGCCGCACCGTGCCGGCGGCAGTGGTCAGCATCGGGAAGAATTTAGGGCTCGCCTCGGCCGCGATCAGTACGGCCTTGTAGCCGGCGATGTTCGCCTGCGACGAGAGCACGTCCATCGCCTGCGCACGCGTCGTGCGCGGCAGCAGCTCCATCGCGAAACTGGTGATCCTGTGGTCGCGCAGCGCCTTGATGCGCTCGGGCGCCAGATGCGGTTGCAGATAGCCGATCGTGACCGCCCCTTCCTTCAGCGCGGCAATCTCGTCGAGCGATGGCGGCTGCACGGTCAGCAGCACATCGGCACGATTCAGCGCGGCGCGCGCGTCGGCGGCAATCTCGGTGTCCTTGTATGCCGCATCGGCAAAGCTCGCGCCATCGCCGGCACCGCGCTCGATCAGGAGATCCGCTCCCCTGGCCTTGAGTTTCCTGGCCACGTCCGGCGTCAGCGCAACCCTTCGTTCGCCCGGCACGGTTTCCCGCACCACGCTGATCGTAATCGCCATGAATCTCTCCCGCTCACGCGATAGGCAGACAGTGATGCTAACCGAGGTTGGCAGCTCCCGCCAGCAGGCATTGTCGATCATGCCAACGCCGTGCGTAGCCGGATCGACGAGGCAGGAAACCGATTCGCGCGATACACTTGATCCTGTTCCGCAAATGCCGCCAACCCGCAACATGACTTCATTCGACCTGTTGGGCGAACGCCGCTCGGTTCCTTCACGCCTGCTCGGCGAGCCCGGGCCGACGCCGGACCAGCTCGAACGGCTGTTCGCCATGGCCATTCGCGTTCCTGATCACGGCAGGCTCACGCCGTGGCGGTTGCTGCTGATCCGCAACGACGCGCGCCGGCGGCTCGGCGAATGCATCGCGCGTATCCACCGGCACGCCGATCCGGCCGTACCCGATGCGGTTGTCGCCAAGGATCTCGATCGCTTCAACTTCGCACCGCTGATCGTTGCGGTCATCGCTCGCGTGACGCCGGCGCACAAGGTGCCCGAACAGGAGCAGATCCTGTCGGCAGGCTGCGTGGCCTACAATCTGCTGCTGGGCGCGCAGGCGCTGGGCTTCGGCGCACAATGGCTGACCGGCTGGGCCGCGTACGACCGGGACGTGGCCGCGCTGCTGGGGCTGGGCGAAAACGAACGCATCGTCGGTTTCATCCATGTCGGTACGCCGCGAGAACCGGCGCCGGAGCGCGTACGGCCCGACAGTGCCGCGCTGGTGAGCGAGTGGCAGCCGCCGGATTCGGTGCACGGCTGACTCACCCATCTCCCGCCTCCTGACCCTTCACACCAATGCAGCAGACCCTTCACCTGATAGACGCCAGCCTCTACGTCTTTCGCGCGTGGCATTCGATGCCGGCGTCGGCGTTCATCGATCGCGACGGCGCCCCGATCAACGCGGTGCACGGCTTCATGCGCTTCCTGTGCGATTTCCTCGAGCGCGCGCGGCCGACGCACGTGATCGTCGCGTTCGACGAATCCCTCACGAGTTCGTTCCGCAACGGCATCTACCCGGCCTACAAGGCGCACCGTGAATTGCCGCCGGCCGAACTGCTCGTGCAGTTCGACTACTGCAAGCAGGTCGCCGCGGCGCTCGGGCTGTGCGTCGTCAGCGACCTGCAGTACGAGGCGGACGACCTGATCGGCAGCGCGGTCGTGCGCGTGCGCGCGGAAGGTTTTCGCAACGTGATCATTTCCGCCGACAAGGATTTCGGGCAGCTCATCACCGCCGCCGACGAGCAATGGGATTTCTCGCGCGACGAGCGTTGGGATGTCGCAGGCGTCAAGCGGCGGCTGGGCGTACGTCCGGACCAGGTCGTCGATTTCCTCGCATTGACCGGCGATTCGGTCGACAACATTCCCGGCGTGCCTGGCATCGGGCCAAAGACCGCGGCTACCCTGCTCGCACACTTCGATACGCTCGATGCGTTGCTCGCACGCCTGGAGGAAGTTCCGTTTCTGCGGCTGCGCGGCGCGGGCCAGGCCTACGTGCGCATCAAGCAGCATCGCGAGCAGGCACTGATGTCGCGCATGCTCAGCGCCATTGCCCTCGATGCGCCGGTGCCAGCGCTGACCGAACAACTGCTCTGGCGCAGACCCGACACGGCCGTTCTGGATCCTCTGTTCGACCGGCTCAAGTTCGGGCCGCTCACGCGCTCGCGCTGCCGCGCCCTGGCGCCGCAGGCACTGGCCTAAAGGCCGCGTTCGCGGTCGATCAGTGCTTTTCGTCCTTGGGCTTTTCGGCCGGCGGCGTCGGGTCCAGGCTCGATGGTGCCGCATTGAAAGCCTTGCGTGGCGGGCCCTTCGGCAATTCGGTCATGCCGGCCGCGATACCGCTCTGGTTCCAGGCGAAGCGCAGGTTGGAACGGAAGATCTGCGTCGGCTTCAGTTCTTCGGGCTCCTTGAGCACGCCGAACTTGTCGTACAGCCCCTTCTGGCTGTTGGCGATGAAGTAAAGGTCATCGCCGGCGATCGCCCCGAGCGTCGGCGTCGCGAACGCCGGCTGCGCGACGTCGAGCGGCATTGCGGTCGCCACGGCGCGCCCGTCGGCCGACAGTTTCAGCCGCATCACGCGCTGCGGCACCATGCCGCTTTCGATCACGACCAGGCAACCGTCGTACCAGTACATGCCGACGATGCCGCCGAGCACGAGCTTCTCCGGGTTGCGGCCGAGCGCGAACGGCACATCCTTGGTCAGGTCAAGGCCGAAGATGCCGGCGCCGAAGTCGGCGAAGTAGAGCGTGCGGCCATCATCGGAAACGGCCATGCCGCGGATGCTGGTCAGCTTCGGATTTTCCACCAGCGCCTTCAGCTCGCCGTTGTCGAGACGGAAGATCTTGCCGTGGTCGCCGTCGGCGACGTAGACGTGCCCGTCCTTGCCGACCGTCATGCTGGTCGGCAGCAGCTCGCCTGCATCCACCGGAAAAGTATACTTGTTCAGGAACTTGCCGGTCGACAGCTGGAATTCGACCACGCCGGACTTGCCGAAGCTTTCTGCCGTGAAGCCCTTGAAATACGGAACGCCGGCACTGGCGACGTAGAGCTTGTCGTGCGCGGCATCGACGCCCAGGTCGAACACCGAATAGACGCCGTTTTCGGCAGTCGGCTGGATGAAGTCGCTCAACTTGCCTTTCATGTCGGCGAGATAGACCTTGCCTTCACGCGCGCTGCCGACCAGAAACTGCTTGCGCTTCGGATCCCAGGCGATCGACTCGAACAGGTAGTCGCCCTTCGGCAGATCGAATGCCGGCTTGCCCTCGCCGAACTGCTTGGCGTTCACCTGCAGGTTGGTGACGATGTAGTCCCACACCTTGGTGCCGTGGATCTTGTCGAAACGCGTATCGGTCGACACGTCGTAGCCGAAACCCTGCCCCTGCATGCGCACCAGCGTGTCGTACGCGCTGGTCTTGTTGCCCTGCTCGGCGTAGACCATGGCCAGTTGCAGGCGCAGCGGACCGGAATCCGGGACCAGTTCGGTCAGCCGCTTCAGCGTCCAGGCGAAGCGCTTCATGTCGCCGATCGCGTTGTACAGGCTGCCCAGCTTCGACAGCGAGGCGATGTCACTGGACTCCTTGATCTGGTCCTGCGTCAGCGCCTCGGCCTTTTCCGCCAGCGACGGCTGCGCGGGCGCCTGCGCCTGTTGCGCAGTCGAGGTTGCCGGCTTTTCCTGGGCCATCGCGACGATGCATCCGGTCGCGAGCACGGCCGCAACGACATTACGCAATTGGATTTTCATAACCGCAACCTTGATCATAGGGGACTGGCGTTGGAAACCATCGGCCCGCTCAAGTTCCCTTGCGGGTGACCGGCGGCCTGGGCGGTGGTGACTGCGCGGTCCCGGATCCGGCGCATTCCGCGTCCGGTTTTCCGGTAGCCAGGGTGGCCTCTCCGCCGGCATCAAGGCTCGATCGGCAGGGCCGGATCGACCACGGTTTCTCAACGAGGGCGCGCACAATGACCGAAACGCAGACGCTTTGCAATGGCCGCTGGCTGAGGCTCATGCGGCGCGGGCGCTGGGAGTACGCGGAGCGCACCAATCCGGGCGGCGGCGTGATCATCATCGCCGTCACCGCGCAAGACCGCATCCTGTTCGTCGAGCAATGGCGTGAAGCCGTCCGCAGTCGCACCATCGAGATGCCGGCCGGCCTGGTCGGCGACCTGGAAGGTGGCCTCGACGAAAGCGCGGTCACGGCAGCCGACCGCGAAATTCTCGAGGAAACAGGCTACCGCGCCGGCCGCATCGAATTCCTGATGCGCGGCCCGTCGTCGGCCGGCATGACCAACGAAATCATGTCGTTCGTGCGCGCCCACGACCTCATCCGCGAACATGCCGGCGGCGGCGACTCGAGCGAAGACATCATCGTGCACGAGGTGCCGCGAGTCGACGCGGCGCGCTGGTTGCTCGAGAAAATGCACGCCGGCTTTTCGATCGACCCGAAGCTGTTCGCGGGGCTGTACTTCCTCGACCACGGCGACGAACTGTTCCGGGAGGCTTGAAAAAAAACGTCGAACGGCGGCGCGAGAGCGAGCAGGAACATTTGACGCGGATGAACGCGGCTAGAGCAATGAACGCGGACAAGGCAGGAGAGCCGGTGACCAACAAGACTTGCACCATCCGCAGGCATCGCTGTCATCCGCGAAATCCGCGTTCCGGATCGTTCCTTGTTTTCCTCCCGGGCGCGCGCGGAGCTTACCCGGGTTCCGGACGGCTAGCGGACGAATTGTTGCCAGATCAGCAGTACGGCCATGACGAGCATCACCGCCCAGGTCACCGCGGTGCCGATCAGGCGCCCCTGCGAAAGGCCGCCGGTGCGCGACAGGCCGAATGCATGGAACACACGCGACGCGATCAACACGATTCCGCAGGCGTGCAGGATCGACGGCAGTGTCTGGTTCCATTCGAGGCACAGCAGCAGCAACAGGGCCAGCGGCAGATATTCGATGGCGTTGGCCTGGGCGCGGATGCGCTTCTTCAGTTCCTTGTCGTCGCCGTCGCCGAGGGTCACGCGCGCCGAGACTCGGCGCATGACAACGCGCACCGACAACACGACCACCAGCAGCGCGGCGAGCGCGACGTACAGACCCGTGATGTGCATGGTTTCCCCCGTCTATTGCGCGGCGATGCCGGCGCCGCGCTGCACGCCGATCAGCGCGATGTTGCCCGGCAGCACCGCGCGATAGCTTACGCGCACTTCGCCGACTTTCGGATGCGCCGGGTCGCCACCGGCGTAGAGCACGCCGTTGGCGTCGCTGAAAGTCGCGGCAAGGTTCGGCGTCAGGTCGGCGGCGCGAACCGGCAATTCCGCGGCGGTCGCCTGCGCCGCAATGAGGTCGGCGCCGACGGCGAACGCACCGATGCGGACGTTGTCGCTGGCAAAGCGCGCGTCGAGCAGCCGCTGCGGCGGGTTGTCATGGCCCTCGGCGCGGCGGAACCGGCGCGAATCGAACGGTTGCCGCGACCAGACCGTTTCGTAGCTGCAGTCCTCGCCGCTGCAGCGCTCGCGCCACTGATACATTTCGACTTCGCGCAGCAGCAGCGCCGCCTTGGCACTGACGCCCAGCTGCTCATCGCGCGCGGGAGCCCCCGCTTCGAGCTTGCCGGCCAGCCGGATCCTGCGCCCTTCGTTGGCCGGATCGACATGGTCGGCCGCAACGTCGACGACGGCCGCCGTGCTGCCGCCGCGTGCGGCGAAATAGCCGGCAATCCGGCTCCTGTTGGCCCACCCGGCAACGGCGGCAACGAGCACGACCGCGAGCAGCAGCAAACGGCCAAACCGCGACGATTTGCGTCCACGCCGTGCCACGCTCAGGCTGCCATCCCGGCAAGTTCAGCCAGTTCGTCGGCGGTGCCGAAGCGCCCTCTGGCGTCGCGCGTTACCCGTGCCAGCGCGCAGCCGTTGTCGTGCGTGAAGAACAGGCGCACGCCGCGTTCGAGCTTGTCTTCGAGGAACGCGCGCTTTTCATCGATCAGCAGCTCCGGTGCGCGGTCATAGCCCATCGTGACCGGCAGGTGCACCCATGGCCGCCCGGGAATCAGGTCGGCGCAGAACGCAACCCCGCCGACTTCCGCCAGCATCAGGCCCGGCGTGTGGCCGTCGCTGAAGCTGAAGCGCACCGGCTTGCCCAATGCGAACGAATGCGCATTTTCCACAAGTTCCAGGCGCCCGGAGCCTTGCAGCAGGGGCTGCAGTTCGGCTATGAACGACGCGCGGTCGCGCGGATGCGGATTCAACGCGCGTTCCCAGCATTTGCGGCCGACCACGAAGCGCGCGTTGGGAAACAGCAACTCGGCCGCCCTGCCTTCCTGCCATGCGGCAAGCAGGCCGCCGGCGTGGTCGAAATGCAGATGCGAAAGCACGACGACGTCGATATCCTCGTGGCCGAATCCGGCGCCGCGGAGCGAGTCGAGCAGCACATGCTGCGCCTCGACGACACCGTAGCGCTCGCGCAATTTCGGCTCGAAGAACGCACCGATGCCGGTTTCGAACAGCACGGTCTTGCCGTCGAGTTCGTCGACCAGCAGCGCGCGGCAGGCAAGGTCGATGCGGTTTTGCTCGTCCGGCGCGATCCACTGCGACCACATCGCGCGAGGGACGTTGCCGAACATCGCTCCGCCGTCGAGCTTTTGCGAATTTCCAGGAATGGACCAAAACCGCATGTGATTCGCGCTGCCCGCTGTTGCTGTTGCTTCTCCCGCTGGCGCGAGAAGGTGCCGAAGGCGAATGAGTCAGCGTGTCCGGTCAGGACCGCGCTTCCCGGACGCCACCCACACCGGCGCGCAATGCGCGCCGACCTCTCCCGCCAGCGGGAGAGGTGCCGGTCATCTTACCTCGCCGCTGCCGCTGCTGCGGCGCGGATCGGCACCGGCATGGAGCTGCCCGGTCTTCTTGTCCAGGCTGACGACGTTCATGTCGCCCCATGGGTGATTGTCGTCGTTGACGACATGTCCCATCGCCTCGAGTGCCTTGGTCTCTTCCCTGGTGAAGGCGCCCTTCTCGGCCGAGATGACGTCGGGCAGGTACTGGTGGTGAAAGCGCGGATTCGCGGCGACCTTTGCCGGCAGGTCGCCATCGATGAACGCGAGGATTCCCTCGAGCACCATCGTGATGATGCGGCTGCCGCCGGGCGTGCCGATCACGGCGACGCGATCGGCACCGATCACGAAGCTCGGCGTCATCGACGACAGCGGCCGGTGGCCCGGCTTCGGCGCGTTCGCGTCGTTGCCGACCAGGCCAAATGCATTCGGCGCGCCGGCCTGCAGCGCGAAGTCGTCCATCTCGTCGTTCATGACGAAGCCGGTACCCGGCACGACCAGCGCGTCGCCCAGATACAGATTCACCGTCTGCGTTCCGCCGACGAAATTGCCGTCGGCATCGATGATCGAGAAATGCGAGGTCTCGGTGCGTTCGCCGGCATCGAGGTAGCCGGGCAGCAGGTCGCTCGGCGTGGCCTTTTCCGGATGGATCGAGGCGCGCAGGCCGGCCGCATACAGCGGGCTGGTCAATTCGTCGAGCGGCATCTTGACGTAGTCCGGATCGCCCAGGTACGTGGCGCGGTCGCGATACGTGCGCCGCATCGCCTCGACCATCAGATGGATGCGATGCACGCGGTCGAGCTTGGCCAGGTCATAGCCGCCGAGGATGTTCAACATCTCGGCCAGTGCCACGCCGCCGGAAGACGGCGGCGACGCGGTCACGATGCGCCAGCCGCGATAGTTGATCGTCAGCGGTGCGCGTTCCTTCACCTGGTAGTCAGCCAGGTCCTTCAGCGACCAGTTGCCGCCGACCGCGTTGACGCCGTCGACCAGGCGCTTGGCGAACTCGCCGTGATAGAAGCCTTCGTTGCCCTTCGCGGCGATCAATTCGAACGTCGTTGCGATGTCCGGATTCCGGAATACCCAGCCGGGCTTCGGCACCGCGCCGTTGTCCAGATAGAGCGCGGTCGAGCCCGGATAGCGCCTGATCACATCGGCCCTGGCCGCGATGCCTTCGAGGAAGCGCTCGTCGGGCTGGAAGCCCTCGCGCGCGATGCGGATCGCCGGCGCGAACGATTTCGCCAGCGGCAGCTTGCCGTAGTGCTGCGCGAGCCAGACCAGCCCGGCCGGTTCGCCCGGAATCGCCGCGGCGGACGGGCCGTTGCGCGCCTTGTCCGCATCGAGCTTGCCGTGGGCGTCCAGATACAGCTTCGCATCGACCGCGGCCGGTGCGGTCTCGCGTGCATCGACCATGATGTCCTTGCCGTCGCTCGCGCGGTGCAGCAGGAAAAAACCGCCGCCGCCGATGCCGGAACTGTGCGGCTCGACCACCGACAGCGCGGCGGCCACGGCGATTGCGGCGTCGAACGCGTTGCCGCCCGCGGCGATGACTTCGAAGCCGGCGTCGGTCGCCAGCCTGTGTGCGCTGGCGATCGCGGCGTGGCCGGATTTTTCGGCGGCGGCCGCATCCGCGCCGACTGCGCAGGCGACGAACAACAACGCAACGGCAATGCTTCTCTTCACTTGGGAGTCTCGCCAGTCAGGATTCGGTATTTGGCCTGCAACTGCAGGTTCGTTTCGGTGTGCTGCGGATCGACGATGATGCATTCGACCGGGCAGACCTCGACACATTGCGGCGCGTCGTAGTGGCCGACACACTCGGTGCAGCTTTGCGGCGCGATTTCGTAAATGCTCGCACCCAAGGATATCGCGTTATTCGGACAGACCGGCTGGCAGACGTCGCAGTTGACGCAGGTGTCGAGGATCTTCAATGCCATTGCGAACAACCCGCCTCAAACCTTGCCCGACCGGAAACCAGATGCCTGCCCACCATTTGTTGCGACACGCTCTTGGTGGCACGAGGACCGGCATTGCGCCGCGCCACTTCCGGCCGGCAATGATCCGAGATGCGAGCGAACCGGGCGAACTCAAGCGATATTCACATTCGGGCGCGCAGCGCGGCGACGCGCGAACGGCGCGACGGGCGCGCGAACGCGTACCGTCGCACCATCTGCGGGACTGCCGCTGCCGTTATTTCATTTCGACGAAGCGATATTCGGCACCGCTCTTGGCCACGCCGTCCTTGACCCGGTCGCTGTCGGCCGGCGCGCCGACGAACAGCACGACGACGCCCTTCAGGGTACCGTCGCCGGCGCCCTTGAATGCCTCGACGATCAGGTCGGCCGTGCGCTTGGAGTCCGGCCCGCCGAACGCCATCATGTTGCCGGGCAACACGCCGCGCGCGACGGTCGTCGAAACGTTGTCGAGCTGGTCCTTGCGCGTGCTGTCCTGGTCGGCGCCGTCGCCGGCCGGCACGTAGTACATGTAGGGATGGTTGGTCTTGACGCCCTGCATGTTGTGCATGACAACCTTGACCAGATAACCCTGCCAGGCAGCCTTGTTGGTCGGATCGGTCGGCAGCGGTACCGGCTTGGCGGCTTCCGCGGCGGCCGCGGCTTCGGCTGCCTTGGCCTTTTCCTCATCACTCGGTCCACAGGCGCTCAGGGCCAGTACGGCGACGGTGGCGAGTGCGATGCTGCGCATATGCTTTTTCATGTCTTCACCTGTTTTTGGACTGCTGATGACTGGAACTTCGGTTGCTCGCGCGTCCCTGCCGCGAAAAAATCACATGGTCGCGCCGCCACCCGCGAAACGTGCGGCCGTCGGCCCGCTGCCTGCGGCCCGCGTGCCGCGTTCGCGCCGGCGCGAATGACGCGATGCGTTTCGCCGTTCGACCGTATCCATGACCATCTCAGCCGTTGCGCCAGCGCTGCCTGAGCGCCTGCTGCACGGCCGGATGCACGAAGCCGGAAACGTCTCCTCCCAGACGGGCGATTTCGCGCACCAGCGACGAGGATATGAAACTGTACTGCTCCGCGGGCGTAAGAAACAATGTTTCGGCTTCCGGAATGAGATGCCGGTTCATGCTGGCGAGCTGGAATTCGTATTCGAAGTCGGAAACCGCGCGCAAGCCGCGCAGGATCACGCCGGCGCCGTTGTCGCGCACGAAGTCGGCCAGCAGCGACGAAAATCCCTGGACTTCGACGTTGGCAAGGCCTGCCAGGGCCAGGCGCGCGAGCGAGATGCGGTCGTCCAGACCGATGCTCGGCCCCTTGCCCGCGCTCTCGGCAATGCCGACGACGACGCGATCGAACAGCGGCGAGGCGCGGCTGACCAGATCGATGTGGCCGTTCGTGATCGGATCGAACGTGCCCGGATAGACCGCTATGCGCGACCGGGCCGGATTGATGGGCTGGCTAGGCATCGTGTCCCCACTGTCGAAGGAATGCGATTGTACGAAGCTCGACTCGCGTTCGCCGCTCTCGCGCCGGCGTGAGTCCTTCCTGTTGTTTTTCAAACGGATGCCCGCATTCGGGCATCACCCACGACGCGTCCCGGCGCGATCGCTAGAGCTTAGCGGATGCGTTCCGGTGGCGGTAGAGCGCAAAGCGCACGGCGCCGGCGGTCGATTCGCGGTGCAGGTTCCACGAAGGCGGCGTGTTCGGCTGCACCGAAGCAGGCATCTCCAGGTAGATCAATGCGCCATCGCGCAGCCACGCGTTCGCGTCGAGCAGGGCCGCCGCCTCGTCGCAGCGCGCAGCCGAAAACGGCGGATCGACGAAGACGATGTCGTAGGGCGCCTTTGGCGGACTGCCGAGCAGGGTCAGCGCATCGCCGCCGTATACGGCCGCCTGCGCCTGCTTCAGGCGCTGCAGATTTTCGCGCAGCGCCTGCGCCAGGCGCGGATCGGTCTCGACGAAGTCGGTCCACGCGGCGCCACGCGACAATGCCTCGATGCCGAGCGCACCGGTGCCGGCGAACAGATCGAGGCAGCGCGCGCCGTCTATCACCGGCATGAGCCAGTTGAACAGCGTTTCGCGCACGCGGTCGGGCGTCGGCCGCAGGCCCGGGGCGTCCGGCACCGCAAGTTTCGATCCGCGCAGGCTGCCGCCGATGATGCGCAGCTTGCCGAGAGTCGGGCGCGCGTCAGGACGCGGCATGGAAACGTGTATTTGACGGTGCCGGTGCTAGCATGCGCTCATTGTCGTTGAACTCGATCCGCAATGCTCAGGTTCTGGAAGAAAAAACAGGAAGCCCCGCCGCAGGGAACGGAAAATCAGGATTCCGCGAGCGGCCAATCGCAAGGCACGATCCGGGAAACTGCGATGCCGCTTTCGAACGATGCGGAACTGGCCAGCGCCAGTCCCGTATCGGATCTGCGCGGCGAGGTTGCACAGGATCTCGGCGCACCGATCGCCGTCGCGACAGACGTGGAAGCTGCGCCCTCCGCCACCAGGCGTTCGTGGCGCGAGCGCCTCGCCGGCAGTGTTTTCAACCGCGACATCCGCACGCTGTTCGCGCGCAATCCCAGGCTCGACGAGAACCTGCTCGACGAACTCGAAACGGCGCTGATCGGCGCCGACGTCGGGGTCGCCGCGAGTACCGATCTGGTCGAGGATCTGCGCAGGCGCATGGCCAGGCGCGAGTTTGCCGATGCCGATGCGCTGCTTGCCGCGCTGCGCGGCGATCTGGTCGCGCTGCTTGCGCCCGTCGCAAAGCCGCTGCAGGTCGAATCTGCACAGAAGCCTTTCGTCGTGCTGATGGTCGGCGTCAACGGCGTCGGCAAGACGACCACGATCGGCAAGCTCGCGCGGCGCCTGCAGCTGCGCGAGCGCAGCGTCATGCTGGCTGCCGGCGACACGTTTCGCGCCGCGGCCGTCGAGCAACTGCGTTCGTGGGGCGACCGCCATGGCGTCCCGGTCATCGCGCAAGGTGCGGGCGCGGACTCGGCCAGCGTGATTTTCGACGCGCTGCAATCGGCACGCTCCAGGGACGTCGACGTGCTGATCGCCGACACGGCCGGGCGCCTGCACACGCAAGCCGGGCTGATGGACGAGTTGTCAAAAATCCGCCGCGTGCTGGCAAAGCTCGATGCGAACGCGCCGCACGAAGTGTTGCTGGTCATCGATGGCACCACCGGGCAGAACGCGATCAACCAGACGCGCCAGTTCCTCGGCGCGATCGGCGTTACCGGCCTCGTCGTGACCAAACTCGACGGCACGGCCAAGGGCGGCGTCGTGTTTGCACTGGCCAAGGAGTTCGGCCTGCCGATCCGTTTCGTCGGTCTGGGCGAAACCGCGGATGATCTGCGCGAATTCGAGCCCGCCGCGTTCGTCGATGCGCTGCTGCCGGCGAGCATCGGCAGCAGTGGTCCGTGACCGCGCGCGACCGGGGCGGGATCCGCATGACGCGGGTATCCGGCGAAGCAATCGGCAAGCGCCAATCGAAACCTGCGCGCGCTGCGGCAAAACCCGCCCGCACAGCGTCCCACACTCGATCGGCTTCAAATCATGAAAATCGGCAAACTCTCGCGCAAAAGCCGATAACGTCGGCGAAAAATACAGTATCTACAGCGAACACCGGTCCTTCATTTGATCTGCCTGCCACCGCGATCGCGCCGCGCCTGCTGAACTGGTATGACCGACACGGCCGCAAGGACCTCCCCTGGCAGCATCCCCGGACGCCATACCGGGTATGGCTGTCCGAAGTGATGCTGCAGCAGACCCAGGTCGCCACGGTAGCGCCCTACTTCCTGCGCTTCCTGAAAAGATTTCCGAACCTCGCAGACCTCGCCGCCGCACCGCTCGACGACGTGCTGGCGCTTTGGTCCGGGCTGGGCTATTACAGCCGCGCACGCAACCTGCATCGCACCGCGCGCATCTGCATCGAACAGCACGGCGGCGATCTGCCGCGCGAATTCGATGCGCTCGCCGCGCTGCCCGGCATCGGCCGCTCGACCGCAGCGGCGATCCTGGCGCAGGCACATGGGCTTCGTTTTGCCATACTCGACGGCAACGTCAAGCGCGTGCTGGCGCGCTGGGCCGGCGTGCAGGGCTGGCCCGGCAGCACGGCGGTCGGCAGGCAATTGTGGACAATTGCAGAATTGCACACGCCGCGGCGGCGCGTCGCCGACTACACGCAGGCGATCATGGACCTTGGCGCCAGCATCTGTGCGCGCTCGCGCCCGCGTTGCGCGGACTGTCCGTTGTCCGGCGATTGCGTCGCGCTCGCGCACGGCCTGACCGGGCAGCTGCCGCAACGCAAGCCCGCGCGCGCGATTCCGACGCGACAGACGATCATGCTCGTGCTGCGCGACGGCGATGGCCGGCTGCTGCTCGAGCGCCGCCCGCCGACCGGCGTCTGGGCGGGGCTGTGGAGCCTGCCCGAAGCGGCCGATCGGGACGGCGCGCGCCTGCGCGCCGCACCATACCGCCGCCGATCGAACGAACAGTTCACGCCATTGCCGCCGTTCGTGCACGGCTTCAGCCACTACCGCCTCGAAGTCACGCCGCTCGCGCTGCGCGTGACGACACCCGCTGGAGTCGCCGACGACACCGATCGGCGCTGGCTCCACCCGCACGAAGCGGCGGAACTGGGTTTGCCCGCGCCGGTACGCAAGCTGATAGGCACGCTGGCGCCCGCGTGAGCGGGATCGCGCGCGCCAGCATGACCGTGAAATCGCCACCTTCGCCTGACGATGCATCTTTGTCAGCAATGCCGCCCGCACTTCCGAGCCAACGGAGTCACCGATGTCCCGCACCGTCTACTGCGAAAAATTGAAAACCGAAGGCGAAGGCCTGAACTTCGCGCCGTATCCGGGCGAACTGGGCAAGCGCATCTACCAGCACATTTCAAAAGCCGCCTGGTCGCAGTGGCTGGCGCACCAGACCATGCTGATCAACGAGAACCGCCTTTCGCCGCTCGATCCGAAAGCACGCAAATTCCTCGAGGCCGAAATGGAAAAATTCCTGTTCGGCGATGGATCCGAAGCGCCGGCCGGCTACGTTCCACCACAGGCCTGACCGACCGCAATCTATTCCTTCTTCGGCGGCTCTTCCGCGCCGTCCTTGAGCATCGCCTTGTAGTCGACCGGGCGGATCTGCGTGATCTTGCAGCGCTGGTCGCGGAACACGACGAAGTCGAACTTTGCGCTGACCTTCATGCGCATCTCCTGCGTCACCGACAGGCCGTGTGTCCACAGCAGGTTGTTGCAGGACTTGTCGACCGTCACGAGCCAGGCGTCGTGGATCGTGCTCCACAGCACGAGCTTGTCGCGCGAGAGCGCTTCCCACTGCCACAGCTCGAACATCGGGAACTCGTCGACCGGCTGGCCGGCGTAGCGCTCGAAGCGCGCCAGCTGCTCCTTCTCGTAGGCCCGCGTGTCGGCCTGCGCCGCGCTGGCGAACACGATTGCCGCCATCGCCACCACTTTTCCGATCTGCATTTTCCTTCTCCTGTTGGCCTGCGCCGTTGCCGATCATGACCTGTGACGCCGCACGATACCTGTTCGTCGCGGCAACGGGCCACAAGGTTCAGTCAGCAAGCATTGCATGGACCACAACAAGTGCTGCAGCGCCCGCCACTGTCCGCCCGCGCTGCCCGGCAATGATTCGGGATGCGCAGGCCCTGAAGCCGGAACTCGAACACCGCGAACGGCTTGACTCGGATCAGCCGAGCCGCTGTAATACGCGGCCTTCCGCTGCGGCCCGATCCGGCCCGCACATCCGCATCCCACGGCCAGGTAGCTCAGTTGGTAGAGCAGGGGACTGAAAATCCCCGTGTCGGCGGTTCGATTCCGTCCCTGGCCACCATCCCCTCAGCTTGATCGACCGGTCTTCGGAAATTTGCCCTCCGTTCCGTATCGCCATATCTCAGTCGATTTCGCCGCTTTCCCACCGCGCGAGGGTGCGCAAGCGCGCGCGCTGAACCTGGATGGCCAGGATCTCCCGAATCTTCTCGAGCGGATCAGTGGTGGCCAGCGTCTTCCGGAACAGCGGAAGCCTGCCGAGAATTTCTTCGCGAAGCGACGCGAACAGTTGCTTGCGGCGCTTCGGATCCAGGCTGGTCCAGACGCCGGCACGAAGTCGAAACGGATCGAGGCCAACGCTGGTCGCGAGCTTGGCGTCGCAGGCCCAGGCGCGCAGGGCGGCAGTCCCGCTGCGAGTGAGCCGCAGTCTGCGTGCGCCTCGCTTGTCGTGCGCGGTAGACGCGGCAATGAAGCCTCTGGCTCGCAGGCGTTTCACGGCCGGATAGACGGCCCCTGCACTGCCTTTCCATTCCAGCGAAAGCGAATTGGAGAACGCACGGCGAACCTGAAACGCCGTTTCGTGCCCGCCGTTGTGGATCTCGGCAAGGATCGCACCTTCCAGTTCGGTCAACATCGGATCTCCTGTCCCTCGTGCAAGACAATTGACGCACGCCGCCCGCGTTCAATATAGTACGAATCGTACTATCAAGGCAGACGCCATGAAACGTCCATTGCGGGCCGCCCTGCTCGGCGTTGTTGTCCTCGCGACGTCTTGCGCCAACGCGGCATCGCCGCCCAGCCGCTGCATCGACAACAGCCAGTGCAGGGATGCCGCCATGACGAAGTCGATCGATGCCGCGCGGCATGGACATTACATGCAGGCGTCGTTCGGACTTCTCGCCGAACTCGGCGTCGGCGCGGCCGGACAAATCCATGATCCGGACGTGTTCGATCAATGGAGCCAGGTCTGGTCGGCCATGACCGGTGAGCCGTTTGCCAATGCCGGCAAGGCCCCTTACAGCCACGTGACACCGGGCGACGTCGCCGCGCTCGATGCGGCGCAGGCGCGACCGGCCATCGCCGAGATCGTGGCGCGGGCGAAGCAAACGCGCATAGTGATCCTCGACGAAGATCATTTGTCGCCGCGGGACAGGGCCTTCGGCCTTGAAGTCGCACGCGCGCTCCGGCCGCTGGGCTATGACGTCCTGGCGGCCGAAGCGCTGACTCGTGACAAGGACGATGCCGTCTCTCTTGAAAAAATGGAGCAGCTGTCCAGAGACGGCTATGTGCGCCAATCCAGCGGGTACTATCTCAACGACCCCGTGTTCGCCGATTTTTTCCGCCAGGCGATGCAGATGGGTTACCGCCCGGTCTCGTACGAATCGGCCGGCTTCACCGACGAGAAAACCGATGAGGCAAGAAGTGATCGGCGCGAGCAGGAGCAGGCCGAGAACATTGTTCGTCGCGCGCTGCAGCCTGACCCGGCTGCCAAGGTGCTGGTCTACGGTGGCCGACATCACGCGGCCAAGGCGCCGATCAACGACCCGAAGGTGAAAGAGCGCCTGTGGATGGCCGAGCGACTGAAACGCCTGTCGGGAATCGACCCGCTGGTGATCGATCAGGTCGAACTTGGCCAGACGCCAGCCGACCGGCCGGACGTGAATCTCTACGCGATCGCGCGCGCCAAGGCGGCGACCGAGTCCGTCGTGCTCATGCATGGCTCTCGACCACTCGTTGTCGGCTTGCTGGCGGGCGGCGTCGATCTTCAAGTCGTGCATCCGCCACTCAAGCGGATAGCCGGGCGACCTTCCTGGCTCGAGAGCCTCGGGCGGACGCCGTCCAACATTCCGCCCGCGCTGCTGCCCCGCAAGGGGACTCGACTGATCCAGGCGTTTCTTGCAGACGAGGGAACCGACGCGATTCCGATCGATCAGGTTATCGCCACATTCCGCAAGGCGACCCCGAAGCTGATGCTGCCGAAGCGTCCCGTCCGCTACGAGTACCAGGACGTTCCGCGCGACACCGTTTCGGGTGAAGCGGGTAAATGAGCGTCAGCTTTCACTCGAAAAGGATGCGTCGGTGAAAGTCGTCTTCCGGCCCGAAGGCGGACACCGCGTTGCGCCGCTTTGACACGGCGCTGGATATCGGCGAACCGGCACGGCGAGAGTCGGCAGGCGCAGCACTCGGCTGGATTTGTATACTTTTTAGCAGTACGCCGGACAGCTATCCGGCGCTACTTTGCCTGTCGCTCCCTCCAGCAACCGGGATCGGCTGCAGGACCTTGAGGTTCGACTGCTTCAACGACGTCCGACGGCCGTGAGAATGCCCTTGAGCAAATCGATCGGCGAAGGCGGGCAGCCGGGCACGGTGACGTCGACCGGAATTACATTCGCGATTGCGCCGGCTACCGCGTAACTCGATGCACCGAATACGCCGCCACAGGCGCCGCAATCACCGACGGCAATGACGAACTTCGGATCGGGCGTGGCGTCGTACGTGCGGCGAAGCGCCTCGACCATGTGCCTCGACACCGGGCCCGTCACGAGCAGTGCATCGGCATGCCTGGGACTCGCGACGAAGCGAACGCCCTGCCCTTCGAGGTTGTAATACGGGTTGTTGAGCGCGTGGATTTCGAGCTCGCAGCCGTTGCACGAGCCGGCATCGACATGACGGATCGCCAGCGCGCGGCCAAAGATGGTGCGAATTCGCCGCTGCAAATCGGTTTGCACGACCGACAAGTCATCGGCCGGTGCCGCTTCGCTGGCAATGCCGACCCGCCGGATTTGCTGCAGGAGGCTCAACATGCTCGTTCAGAGATCATGGCCGCTGTAGGACAAGTTGAAGGATTTGTTGATCAAGGGGAAGTCCGGCACGATATTGTCGATGATCGCGTGTTCCAGCGCGGGCCAGTTGTGCCAGGACGGGTCATGCGGGTGACAGCGCTTGATGCGGCCGTCGGCAGCCAGGCGCAACGCGACGACAACCGGTCCGCGCCAGCCTTCGACACCGCCGAGCCCGAGTTGCGTGCCCGGTTCGCCCATCGGTGTGAGCACATCTCCATTCGGCAGTTCCGTCAGCCACCGCCGACACAAGGCGATGGAGGCCAGGACCTCGTCGAAACGAACGGCAACGCGAGCCGCAACATCACCCTGCGTTCGAGTTAGTGGATGATGCGCTCCGGCTTCGTAGGGCGGAATCGGGAACTGGCTGCGCCAGTCCTGTGCGAGGCCGCTGGCGCGCGCGGCCAATCCGACGACACCGAGCCTGCCGGCGAACGCGCCCGAAATTGTTCCTGCCTCCATGAATCGATCCTGCAAGCCGGCGTGGTTGTCGTAGATCGAACGCAGGCGCTCGACCTCGATGGCGATCGCTTCAAGCCCTGCCGCCAGCCATCGCGCGGCCCCGGCATCGAGGTCGTCGCGCACGCCGCCGGGAACGACGCAGTCCATCGGATAGCGTTTGCCAAACGCCCTTTCGTTCGCGCGCAGCAGATCCTCTTTCAGCCGTGAAAACTGCGCCAGGCCGAAGGCGAGTCCCGCATCGTTGCCCAGTGCGCCGAGGTCGCCGAGGTGATTGGCGATCCGCTCGCGCTCGATCAATACTCCGCGCAGCATCGTCGCCCGAGGCGTCGGCGTCGTTGCGGTGATTGCCTCCGCCGCCATGGCATACGCCCACGCATACGCAACCGCGCTGTCGCCGGATACCCGCGCCGCCAGTCGCGCGCCTTCGTGAACATGCATGCCGGCGAAGCGCCTTTCGATGCCCTTGTGCGCGTAGCCGAGCCGCTCCTCCAGGCGCAGGACTTTTTCTCCCACGACGGAAAACCGAAAGTGTCCCGGCTCGATCGTACCGGCATGCACCGGTCCGACGGCAATCTCGTGCACGCCCTCGCCTTGGACCGGCACGAAGGCATATCCGCCGCCGGGGTCTTGTGGCTGCGGCCCGAATTCTCCCGCGCGCAGCGGAAAAAAATCGGGCGGCCACGCGGCATGGCGCAGCCAGGGACGCGAATCGCCGCCGAGCGCGCGAATACCCGTGAGATCGAACGTTGCCCGCTGCAGGCGCGCAGCATTGGGAAAGATCGATGACAAGTCGTGGTAACCCGGATTTTCGGACGGCAGCGGCAATTCGGCTACCAGCAGTTCCTTGTCCTGCTGCAGGACGACGTGCAGCGCAAAGCCGGCGCCCTCGGCGCGACAGTCTTCACCCCAAAGGGTGACCAGCTGGCCACTGCGGTCCCTGCAGGCCTGGCACATTGCGGCGAGCTGTGCCTGGCCAACCCTGGCGATGCGCACCGGCAACAAGCCGGGCAAGGGGTGAAAGTCCGGAATGGATTCCATGGGCCTAACCGATCAGGGCGGCGGCGAGCCGGTACCATGATGCGAGTGCCGGCGGGATGTACAGGCCCAGCAGGAGCACCAGCGCAAAGTGCGCAAACACCGGAACTAGCGCCGGCGAATGCGGCAGCGGCGTGCCCTTGGTATCGCCGAACACCATCGCCTGCACGCGCAGGAAAATCGCGGCGAACGCGATGCCCAGCGCAAGCAGGAGGATTGGCGTTGCCCACGGATGATCGCGCATCGCCGTCGTCAGGATCAGGAATTCGCTGGCGAACACGCCAAACGGCGGCATGCCGAGAATCGCGAGCGTGCCGATCATCAGACCCCAACCTACCGTCGGGCTGAGGACGATCAGGCCGCGGATCTCGTCCATCACCTGCGTGCCCGCCTTCTGCGCCGCGTGGCCGACCGCGAAGAAGATCGCGGATTTGGTCAGGGAATGTACGGTCATGTGCAGCAACGCCGCGAAATTCGCCACCGGGCCGCCCATGCCGAACGCGAACGTCACGATGCCCATGTGCTCGATCGAGGAATAGCCGAACAGTCGCTTGATGTCGCGCTGACGCCACAGAAAGAACGCCGCCAGCACGACCGACAGAAGACCAAAACCCATCATCAGTCGTCCGGCCAGCGGACCCTGGGTGGCGCCATCGACCAGCACCTTGCAACGCACGACGGCATACAGCGCAACATTGAGCAGCAGCCCGGACAGCACTGCGGATATCGGCGTCGGACCTTCGGCGTGTGCATCGGGCAGCCAGTTGTGCAACGGCGCAAGTCCCACCTTGGTGCCGTAGCCGACCAGCAGAAAGACGAACGCGAGCGCCAGCACCGTCGGTTCGAGCTGTGACTTGACCTCGTTCAGGTGCGTCCACAGCAGCGCGGTCGTGCCGACGCCACCAAGCAGTTTTTCGGCCGCGAAGTAAAGCAGGATCGTGCCGAACAATGCCTGCGCGATGCCGACACCGCACAGGATGAAGTATTTCCACGCGGCTTCGATGCTGGCCGGCGTCCGGTACAGCGAGACGAGCAACACCGTCGACAAGGTCGCCGCCTCGAGGGCGACCCACAACAGACCCATGTTGTTCGTCAGCAGCGCGAGCAGCATCGTGAAAATGAACAACTGGTACATGCTGTGGTACAGCCGCAGGCGGCGCCGGTTGACGCGCCCGTGAATCTCCTCGATGCGCATGTACGGACGCGAGAACACGGCTGTCGTGCAGCCGACGAACGCCGTCAACGACACCAGAAAAACGTTGAACGGATCGATGAAGAATTGCTCCTGCGCGACCGTCATCGGACCTTCGGCGATGACGTGGGCGGCCAGCGCGGCTGCCGCGGCAAATGTCAGGGCGCTGAAGAACACGTTGATTTCCGGAGCGCGCCGGTGACCGCCGAACAGGGCGAGTACCGCGCTGCCGGCGAGAGGGGTGACGAGAAGAATCAGGAGCAACACTGCTTCACTCCTCCCTGAGCTGCTCGAGGTGGTGCAAGTCGAGGCTGTCAAACTGCTCGCGGATCTGGAAGAAGAACACGCCGAGGATCAAGGTGCCGACCAGGACGTCCAGGGCGACGCCCAGCTCGACCACCATGGGCATGCCGTAGGTGGCGCTGGTGGCCGCGAAGAACAGGCCGTTTTCCATGGCGAGGAATCCGATGACCTGTGACACCGCCTTGCGCCGGGTGATCATCATCAGAAACGACAGAAGCACCATCGCGAGCGCCACTCCGAGGGTGGAGCGCGTGACCGCCGAAGACAGCTGCGAAATCGGCTGCGCCAGCGTGAACGCGAACACCACGACGAGGATGCCGATCAGCATCGTGGACGGAATGTTGATCAGCGTCTCGGTATCGAAACGCACGGCAAGGCGCTCGATCAGCCGATGCAGGATCCAGGGCAGCAGCAGCACCTTCAGGAGCAGTGACAGCGCCGCCGACAGGTAAAGGTGTTCCGCCCCGGAGACATGGGCGACCACGGCGGTGGACAGCGTGAGCAGCACGCCCTGCATCGCGAACAGGTTCACGAGCGACAGGATTCGCCGCTGCGCCAGCATCGCGAACGAGGCGAGCAGCAGCAGCGCGGCGCAAAGATGGAGGACCTGGGTGGCGAATGGCGGCATCGTCAGGCCTCCAGCAGCTGGTGCACCATCAAGCCCAGCACTGCCAGCATGAATGCCGTGGCCAGGAACTCGGGTGCCCGGAAAATGCGCAGCTTGGCGCTGACGGTTTCGATGAGAGCCAGCGCAGCGCCGGCCAGCGAGAATTTCAGGGCGCCTGCGGCGAGGCCCAGCGCAAACCCGATGGGCCCTTGCGCCGTCAACGTCAAACCCCACGGAACGAACAGCGCAAGCCCGATCGCGATGAAGTTCATCAGCTTCAGTGCTGCTGCCCACTCGATCAGCGCGAGGTGCCGGGCCGAGTATTCGAGCACCATCGCCTCATGGATCATCGTCAGTTCCAGGTGAGTGGCCGGATTGTCGATCGGTATGCGCGCATTTTCGGCAAGCAGAACCATCGTGAATGCAACACCGGCAAACGCAAGGCTCGGATAGATGGCCAGTTCGCGTCCGGCCAGCGTGCTCACGATGGTGGGAAGCAAGGTGCTCTGGCAGATCAGCGACGCGGTGAAGAACACCATCAGCAACGCAGGTTCCGAAAGAAACCCGACCAGCATCTCGCGCCTCGCGCCGAGGCTGCCGAAAGCGGTGCCGATATCCATCCCCGCCAGCGCCAGGAAGACCCGGGCCAGCGCAAACAGGCCGACCAGCGCGATCGTGTCGGCCGCGGCAGCCAGCGGCGCGGTCACGCTGATCACCGGGATGATTGCTGCGGCAAGGCACATCGCGCCGAATTGCACGTAGGGCGACGCGCGGAACAAAGGCGACGCGCGATCGGCAATCAACGCATCCTTGTTGAACAGCTTGCGCAATACGCGGTAAGGTTGAACTATTCCGGCACCGCGCCGGTTTTGCAGCCAGGCGCGGCATTGGTCGATCCAGCCGATCAGCAGCGGAGCCGCAGCGATGACAAGCACCGCCTGTATCATGCCGAGGATCAGGCCGGGTCCGCTCACAGCACCAGCGCCAGCAATGTGGCGAGCGTGAGAAAGCTGTACAGCAGGTAGAGCGCGATGCTGCCATGCTGCAGCACGCCAACCCAGCCCGCGCAGGCCTGCACGGCGCTCGCAACCGGCCGATACAGGAAGTCCCACCAGCGGTCCTCCAGGTCGAGCGCGTAGCGCGGCGCCGCGTCGAAGGGCGTCGGCAAGTGTCGACGAATCCGGAAGAACGCGGTGCCAAAGATGCGCCGGATCGGCTGGCCAAATCCCTCGGCCGTATCCTGCATGCGCGCGTTCTGCGCCGGGAAGCCGCAATCCCAAGGGTCGCCGCGCCGCACGTGTCGTCGATAGACGGTACGAACGGCAAGGTACACGACCAACACGGCAAGAGTGATGCCTGCGCCGAACGCAAGCGGACTGTACGTCGCTCTCTCCGCAGCGGTCGGCGCAATGGCCCACCACGACGCGGCGCGATCGCCCAGGCTTGCGCCGACCAGCGTATCGCTGACGCGATCGAGCAGGCGCAGTACGAGTACCGGAAACAAACCCAGCAGGACGCACGTGAACGACAGCCAGATCAGGCCCGCGCGTTCGAGCCACCCTGCGTCGTGAGCCTGACGCAGTTCCACCTCGCGTGCGCGGCCGAGGAAGACCACGCCGTAGAACTTCACCAGTACGTACGCGGCCAACGCTACGGTCAGCGCGAAAATGGCCGCGCCCAGGGGCACCAGCAGCCCGACTGCGCCGCGGGACAACGAAGGTGTGAAGAGATAGGCCTGCAGGAGCAGCCACTCCGAAACAAAGCCGTTGAGCGGCGGCAAGCCGGCCATCGCCAGAGTGCCGAACAGGCCCAGCGCCGCGACCCACGGCATGCGCCGGATCAGGCCGCCCAACTTGCCGAGGTTGCGGTGCCCGGTCGCATGCAGCACCGAGCCGGTCACGAGAAACAACAGGCTCTTGAATTGGGCATGGTTCAGCGCGTGATACAGCGCCGCGCCCAGCGCGAGCGCCGCCAGTGTCGGCCGTCCGAGCGCGTAGAACAGTATCGCAAGGCCGATGCCGGTGACGATCAAGCCGATGTTCTCGATCGATGAGTACGCCAACAGCCGCTTCATGTCGGTCTGCACGGCCGCGAAGATCGCGCCAAACAATCCGGTGAATGCTCCCAGCACCAGCGCGATCGCGCCCCATTGCCAGTACGAAGCGTGCAGCAGGTCGAACGCGACGCGAATCAGCCCGTACACGGCGGTCTTGAGCATCACTCCGCTCATCAGTGCCGATACCGGCGACGGAGCAGCTGGATGCGCCTCGGGCAGCCACACGTGCAGCGGCACGAGGCCAGCCTTGGCGCCGAAGCCGACCAGCGCGAGTCCGAAGGCGACGCTTGCCCAGGCCGGCGTCAGGTGTGCCTGACGCATGGCTTGGAACGTGAATTGCCACGAGCCGCCCTGCATCACGCCGAAACACAGAAGCAGCGCGATCGCGCCGAGGTGCGCAAGCAGCAAGTAGAGGAATCCGGCACGGCGGATCTCGGGCACCCGATGTTGCGTCGTGACCAGAAAATAGGACGACAACGCCATCGTTTCCCAGGCGACCATGAAGGCGTACGCGTCGTCGGCCAATACCACCATGGTCATGCTGGCGAGAAATACGTGGTATTGCAGACACAGCAGGCCCGGCGCCGTGCCTTCGCCAGCACGGAAGTAGCCGGCGGCATAGAGCGACACGCCAACGACAGTCGTGCCGATCAGCAGGGTGAAAAACGCCGAGAGTGCGTCGAGGCGCAAGTGCATCGGCAGGTCCGGCAAACCGATCGGCAAGACGGTCTGCTGCGTAGCGCCGGTCGTCAATGCCAGCAGCGCCACGGCGCCGAGGGCCAGGCCAACGGCGGCCCCGATCGGAAACAGCACGCGTCCAACCCAGACCAGGTTGCGCGGAAATGCCAGACCCGCCACACCAAGCGCGAGCCACATCGCGATCAGCGCGAGGATGGCGTGCAGCGCTTCCCAATGTGGCATGAGAATTGAAACCTGACGTGGCTTGACAGCAGATGCATCGCATTATCATGCTACGCACATCGACTGTAAACTGGCAATCATGGCTTACGAAAATCGCACCGCGCGCCTGACGCTGCTGATCGACCCCGAGAAGAAGGCCGTGTTCGAAAAGTTGTGCCTGCAGGAGGACGTGACGCCTTCGCAAGTCGTAAGGCGCCTGATTCGCGGGTATATCGAAGAGCGGCTCGGGCGACCCTGGAAACCGTCGAGCGGCGCCGCCACGACCCGTCCAAGCAACAAGAAGCCGAAACGTCGCGCCGACTCGGGGGACTAGGCACGGTCCATGGCGCGTATCCGTGGCGCTCGGCGCGCCGTCCTGACCGTCTCGGGCAGATCGCGCTGACGGCAAGTGACGAAAGTCTCGCCATGCTCGAAGATCCGCCTTCGGATTGCCCGTATCATCGTTTTCCCGAACTTGCGCGTATGCTTTGCGATCGGCAGCAGGCAAATTCAACATCACAAGTCGCATCGACGGCGAACGCGCATCTGATACGACGGGCGACGTTTCGTCAAAGCAACTCTCAATGGGTCAATCCGGATTTCACCTCTTCGACGCACATGCCCTCGCCTTCGCGGTGTTCGCGTGGCTGTCGTGCGGCTCCCAGCCGGCTGCGGCCGTCGAAACGACATCGCCGGCGCTGACGCTCACGCGGTTCGGCGAAACGAAGCCGGCGGGATGGATGCTGGGCCAGATGCGCGCGGATCTGGACGACGGACTGGCCGGGCACTACACCGAAATCTCTGACACGGTGAACCAACGCGAATTCGTGACGCGCACCGCAGATCAGCCGGATGCGTCGGGAAATCCGGGCTGGTGGTACGGCGAACATGAAGGCTACTACGCCGACGGGCTGTTCCGTCTCGCGTGGCTGTCGGCGCGCCAAACCGTCACGCTGGCCGCGATCGCGCGACTCGAAGGTGCGCTGGATGCACAGGACGCCGCCGGATATATCGGCGTCTATCCGCTCGACTACCGTCTCGGCGATCAGGATCCGAACGACGGCGAATTGTGGACGCAAGGCCGCATGTTCCAGGCGTTGCTCGCCTGGTTCGAGGCAACGGGCGACCAGCGGATTCTCGCGGCCGTCGACAAGGCAGCCAAGCTGACGCTGGCCGCCTACGAGTACCGGAGTTACTTCGAGCGGCTGGGTTATGTCACGGGCGGCGGCGGTGTTTCACATGGCGTCGGTTTCTCCGACGCGCTGGAATGGTTGTATCGCCTGACGGGCGACGAGACCTATCGCAACGGCTATTTGTGGCTGTATGCGGACTATTCGAACAGCAACGTTCGCGACGACGATCTGACGCCACCGCATCTTTCCGATGCGAGCAGACCCTGGTATTCGCACACGCCGCACATCGCCGAAGCGCTGGCGATGCCGGCGATCGCTGCGGCTTACGGCGGATCGGACGAGTATGCGCAGGCCGCGGATCAGGTGCTCGGCAAGCTGCGGCAATACTCCAATCCGGGCGGCGGACCTGTCGGCGATGAATACGTTGCCGGACGCAGCGGCTCGTTCGAGCAGATGTCCGAGTACTGCTCGATGACCGAAACGATCGCGTCGCTAAACCGCCTCGCGCAATTCCGCGACGCGATGGCGACCGGCGACATTGCCGAACGCATCGCGTTGAACAGCGCACAGGGCGCACGCCTGCACCCCGCCGCGACTGCGATTTCGTACCTGACGGCGGACAACCGGTTGTCCGCCACGCAAACCGCGATGTATGGCGACCGCCTGCTGTACTCGGCATCGCATCTCGCCGCGGCATGCTGCTCGCTGAACTCCACGCGCTTGCTGCCCTACTACGTCGAAGGGATGTGGCTGAAGGAAGCCGGCGGTGCCGGCCTCGTGGCACGGCTGTACGGCGCATCGATGCTCGATACGACGATCGGCGGGATACCGGTCCATGTCGTGGAGGAAACGGACTTTCCGTTTTCCGACAAGATTCTTTTCACGATATCGCCGGACGCGCCGCTGGAATTCCGCCTCACGCTGCGCATTCCCGACTACGCGCAAGAAGCGAGCATTGCCGCGCCAGCCGGCATGAACATCTTGCGCGGGCCGGATCGACTTGAAGTTACCGGCACGTGGAATTCCGGCGACACCGTGTCACTGGACCTCGCCTTCACCGTTCGTCGCGTGCGCGACGGCCGGGGCGAAAGTGCCGTGGCCTACGGTCCGCTGCTCTATGCACTGCCGGTCGCGGCGGTTGCCGTGCCGGGCCGCATCACGCGCGCGCAGGACGCGACCTCGACGCTGGAATTCCAGGACACCGAATACCTGCCGTCGGCGGACACGCCGAAGTACCTGCTGCCGGCCGATCTGGACTTCAAGCCGGTGTCGCTTCCCGACGGAGACCTGTTCGATCCATGGAGCAGGCCTCCGACCGGCCTGAGCGGTTCGCTGCTCGCGCCTGGCGGATCGCGTGTGAATGTGACGCTGCAGCCACTCGGCACGACGCTGCTTCGTGTCACCGGATTTGCCGACGATCAAGTCTTTGTCGACGGATTCGGATCCTAGCTTCCCGATTCCTTCCTGGCGCCGAGGATGCGATCCATGCGGCGCAGGCGGTCGGCGAGAACGCGCATGACGTGCAGCGCGAAATTCGGCGTCTGCTGAACCAGAAACTGGAAGCGGCGGCGATTGACGCCGACGATCCGCGACGGGGCCGTTGCGACTGCCGACGCCGAGCGCGGCGAATCGTCGATCAGCGCCATCTCGCCGAAGATCGCGCCGCGTTCGGCGGTTTCGACGACAACCTCGCCGACGCGAATCTGCACCGCGCCTTCGAGCAGCACGTAGAGCAGATCGCCCTTGTCGCCTTCGTTGAAGACGATCTGTCCCGGCGACAGGTTGATCGTCTCGGTCTCGAGTCGGAACAGGTCTGCCGGATTCACTTCGCCTTCCCCTGATTGGTCAATGCGCGCGCGCCAGCGGCGGCGTTATCGGCTAGCGAGCATCCACGTCTATTGTGACAAGATCGTGACGCGTGCGCTTGTGCGGCAACGGGCTTTTGCCGCAAGCGAGCATTTGGCGCGAACGGCGTTCTTGCCATCTGAGCATGTTATTGCGCGCCGAGCATCAATGTATCGTCGTGTCCGACGCAACGCCGATGCGACGCCCTTTCGACGACCAACCCATCGGTTCGTGACAGGACACGACCGGCGCGACGCCGCCGAACGTGGCGTCGCGCCCGCCGGTCCCGGAGGCCGGAACCGCTGCCGCGAGTTACGCGGGTGGCTGGGCGTGCCCCGCGTCGCCGTTGACGAGGTCCGGCCATTTCACTTCAATGCCCTTGCGGTGGCCTTTCTCCGTAATCTTCAGACCCTCCGGCGCGATCGTGATCGTGTAGGTCTTTTCACCGATGGCGAGTTCGCGCCGCAACGGTTTGTCGAGTTTGGTCATGATTTACTCCTCTGCGTGGGCCTGCGGGTGACATGAAACCAGTGAAACTGGCAACTTACAACATCAACGGCATCAGATCACGCCTGCCGCGGCTGCTGGACTGGCTCGAACGCGAGGCGCCCGACATCGTCTGCCTGCAGGAATTGAAGGCCGCGGACAAGGAATTTCCGGCCCTGGCGCTGCGCGCGGCCGGCTACGGCGCGCTGTGGCTCGGGGAAAAATCCTGGAACGGCGTGGCGATCCTGGCGAAGGATTCGCAGCCGCTGCCGATCCTGCGCGGACTGCCCGGCGCGAAGGCCGATAGCCAGAGCCGCTACCTCGAAGCGGCGGTCGACGGCATGGTCGTGGCCTGCCTGTACCTGCCGAACGGCAATCCGCAGCCCGGGCCGAAGTTCGACTACAAGCTGGCCTGGTTCGAACGCCTGATCACCCGCTCCGCCGAGCTCCATGCAAGCGGCCATCCGGTCGTGCTCGCCGGCGACTTCAACGTCGTGCCGACCGACTTCGACATCTACAACACGCGCTCCTGGCTCAAGGACGCGCTGCTGCAACCGCAGAGCCGCGAGTGCTTCCGGCGCCTGCTCGCCCAGGGCTGGACCGACTCGATCCGGCATTTGCACCGGGATGAACGCATCTACACATTCTGGGATTATTTTCGCCGGCACTGGCAGACCAACTCGGGCCTGCGCATCGACCATATCCTGCTCAACGCCGAACTCGTCCCGCGGCTGAAGTCGGCCGGCGTCGACACCTGGGTGCGCGGCGAACCGGGTGCCAGCGATCATGCGCCGACCTGGATCACGCTTGCTCCCGCGGCGGCCCGCCGCAGCCGCGCGCGCAAGCGCTGACGCGCCCACGCGCGTGAAGACCCTGGAAGGCAGCGTGCAGCAGGGTCGCTCAGATGAGCGCGCGCACGTAGTTGATCGGCGCGTGGTCGGCGAGGTCGCGCACCACGACGTTGTTGCGGCCGCCGGTGTAGTTCAGGAAATATTCCACGCGCGCATTTTCGCGATCGGCCGTAATCTCATTCTCGCTGATCGTGTCGCGCACGCTGCCGAAGCGGTCGATGTAACGCTTCGGCCCGCTGTCTGCATACCAGGCGCTCGCCGGTGGAACCGTGCAGACGATGTCGCAGCAGTCGACATAGCGGACCGCTGCAGCGAGGTCGAGCGTGGCGACGAATGCCTTGTCGCCGACGCGCGGACAGCCGAACGTGACAAGGCGCCGCGCCCGCCAGCGCGACATCGCCAGCGTCGCCAACGCTGCGCCGAGACTGTGCCCGGTCAAGGTCAGGACACCTTTTCCGCCATGCTGATCGACCCAGCGTTCGACTTCGGCTCGCACACCCTCGAACGCGCCGGCGAAACCCGTGTGGACGTTGCCGCCCATGGTCCACGGCGTCGGCCGCACGTTGATGTCGGTGCCCAGGTCGGTGATCTCGCCGGGCTCGGTGCCCCGGAAGGCGACCAGGGTTTCGCCGCTGTCCTGCCTGACGACAGCGAACGCCTCGGTGCCGGTCTGCGCATCGGCAAATCCGGCCCACTGCGTCAGCCCGGCGCTTGCGAGCGAATCGACCAGCTGCTGGCGCTGCGCCGCATCGCTTTCGAAATGCCGGTAGGCAAGGCGCGAACATTCAGCGCAGACCGCGTCGGGCGAGACCGGCGCGCCGGCCGCGAACACGGTCGGTCGCAGGGCGGGGCGATAAAGCGCGTCACGCGTGGCGTCGTAATCGATCACCGCCCGGTCCTCATCGTCGGCGAAAAGGCGTCCCTTTCAAGGAGTGGCGATTGCGACGATTGTCCCAGCGCGGCGCCGATCCTCACGATGAATTTCAGGAAAAAGCGACGCGGATTACGCCTTGAGCTTCTCGGCAAGCAGCGCACGGCGCCCGGCGAGAGCTGCCTAGTCGAGCGGCCCGAGCATGCCGCGGTGCGCCTCGGGGATATGCGCCACCGCATCATCGGTATTGCCGAACACGTAGTGCTGGAACAGTGCCGCCCACGCAGCGCGCTGCGGCGCAGGCATGCGGCGCAGGCTGATCAGCGCGTGGGTCAGGCAATCGAGGCCGGCGTTGTTGCCGTGCGAGGCTCCCCACCAGTAGTTGATGAGGATGTTGCACAGTTCCAGCGAGCGCACGTGGTGCCACCACAGCGGCGGGATGAACAGCGCGTCGCCAGGCGCGAGCTCGGCCACCAGCGCATGCGCCAGCGCCTCGCGGAATTTCGGAAAGCGCTCGAAGTCCGGCGCCGCGAAATCGACCAGGCTGATCGGCGCGCCTGTCGGCGCGAAGTCGACCGGGCCGATGTACAGGTTGCCGATCTGCCCGGGTGGGAACAGCGTGAAGCGGCGCCGCCCCGCGATGACGCAGGCGATGTTGTTGGCGTCGTCGAAGTGCGCCGGCACGGTGATCGCGTTGCCGAGCCAGATGCGCGGTTCGACCGCGGCGTCCAGCAGCGGCATCGGATTTTCTTCGAGAAACCGCGGCAGGCAGGTCGCCACCGTTGCACTCTGTGCCGCGACCGACGGCGCCGGATCGAACGCGGAATATCGCGCGACCTGCTCGATGACGCGCGAGATCGGCAGCCGGTTGCGCAGGAAATTGAAACCGTCCATCGCCGCGTTGTAAAAAATCCGCCCTTTTTCCTCCGGCGCCAGCAGCAGCACGTCGACCGGCGTGCCGCTGTCGCGTTCGATCAGGTACTTGCACACCGCCTCGGGCGACTGCCGCCCGAGCGTCGCTGCCGGCCAGCCGGCGACGAGGTTGCGCATGACGACCGGCGTGGCAGCGGCCACGATCTCGCGCTCGAAGCGCGCCCGATCGATGCCGTGGATTTCGGGAATGGCTGCAGGTGCGGTCATGGCCTACGTTCGATGAAACCCGCGCACGAATGCCGTGCGTCCGGTCTGCCTGGTCGCCGCAGTTTACCCAAAGGCCGGTCCGCGCAGGGGCTTACCCGGCCGCTGGCGTCGAATCCGGCGGCTGCCGGGATTGCATGACGCAGTTGCGCTTGCAACGGCGTTCATTGTGATCACGAGCGCGCCAATCGGGAGCTCGCGTTTGACGGCCATCGGCCTCGGGCGTCAATACGGCATCTGCGGGAAGGAGAAATCGATGCGAGTGCGAAACGGACGGTTGTCGTGGTCCGGGCTGGTGGCTCCGGCATTTGCCGCCCTTGTCGCGTGCGCCTCGATCTTCGGCGATTCGGCCGCGGCCGCAACGTTCCTGGTCAACAGCGTTGCGGATGTTCCCGACGCCAACCCCGGTGACGGCATCTGTGAAACCGCCGCCGGCAATCATGTCTGCACGCTGCGCGCTGCGCTCCAGGAAGCCAACAAGCTCCCCGGCGCGGATACGATCATGCTGCAGGCCAATGTAACCTACACGTTGAGCCTGACCGATGGCACAGGTCTGTACGATGCAGCGGACCTGAAAGTCAGCGACAGCGTCACGATCACCGGGGCCGGACCGGACAGCACGGTCATCGACGGCAACGGCGGCGCGACCGGCCAGGCCGTGTTCCTCGTGTACCAATGCGTGGGCAACGTGTACAACTCCCAGACGCAGACCTGCCCGAACGGCAATGTTTCGCTCAGCATGTCAGGCCTCGCCATCAAGCACGGCATCGGACCAAACGTCGCCGGCGGCATCAAGAATTACGCGATCTTGACGCTGGAGCATGTGGCGATCACGGACAACCGGGCGGACGGCATCAACGACTGGGGCGGCGGCATATACAACGCCGGGTCGCTCACGATGACCAACTGCCTTCTGTCGAACAACAGCACCGGCGCGAGCAACGCCTACGGCGCGGGCATGTACAACCAGGGCCAGCTGACGATCAACGACAGCACGATACAGGACAACAACACTCCCGGAAATGGCGGAGGATTGTTCCTCATCGGGTCCCCCACGACCATCCGCAACACCACGTTCAGCGGCAACAGCGCGGCGCAGGGCGGCGCCATCTACCATGGCGGTTACCCGCTGCATCTGATCGGCGACACGCTTTCCGGAAATTCCAGCGGCGGCGATGGCGGCGGCTTGTACAACTACAGCGGCACGAGCATCCTGATCAATACCACGCTCTCGGGAAACTCCAGCGGCGGCGACGGCGGCGGCGTGTACAACGAAAACGGTACGACCGGCCTTTACAACGTTACGGTCGCGCAGAACCGGGCCAATGCCGACGATTCCGGGTTCGCGTCGGGCGGCGGCGTCGCCAACGCCGCAAGCGGCACGTTGACCTTGATCAACAGCATCATCGCCGGAAACACGCTGATCGTTCCGACTGTCCCTTACCCGACCCTGGCATCCGACGACTGCGGCGGTACGCTCACCTCGCAGGGCTACAACATCCTGGCCAACGTGGGCAGCGACTGCAGCGTCGGCGGTCCCTACGCCCTGACCGATCCCGCTCTCGGCACGTTGCAGTTCAACGGCGGGCTGACCAGGACCCACGCCATCGCACCCGGCAGTCCGGCGGTCGACGCAGGCAATCCGGGTGGCTGCACGGATGACCTGGGCGCTCCGCTCGCCAACGATCAACGCGGCGTGCATCGTCCTTACGGGTCGCATTGCGACATCGGTGCGTTCGAGTACGCCGACATCATCTTCCGCAACGGATTCAACCCCTGAGAATCACCGTGCGGGTGATCAAGCTGCCGCCGATTGCAGCAACTTGAGCAGCGCGCCGGACGCGTTGCGGCTGAATTCGGACGGCGTCATGCCGAATTCACGGCGGAACGCGCATGTGAAATGGCTGTGGTTGGCAAATCCGAGCTGCATCGCGACCTCGGACAGCCCATGCGCGGAATCCAGCAACATCTCGAGCGATGCGCGCAAGCGCAATTGCTGCTGGTACTCGTGCAGCGTGAACCCGGTGCTGCGCCGGAACAGGCGCGAAAGATATCCCGGCGAGCAGTGCACGCGCGCGCTGATCGTGGCGACGCTGAGCGCTCCGTGATATTCGGTGGCCAGCAACCTGAGCGTTGCCTCGACGATGGCCGGAGCGCGTCCCGGAAAACGTCGTTCGTGTGCATGATCGCCGGCCGTCCCGCGCGCGCCGCGCCGCGCGGCACGAAGTACCGCGTCGACGATCGCAATCGTGCTCTCCTCGACCTGCAGCATCGACATGGCCGGGTTTGCGCGCAACGACCGGAACAGCGCCCGCTGTGCGGCATAGACTGCCGCAGTCGCCGGCGCCAGCGCGACATCGAAGATGCGCTCATTGTCCGCGACGACGCCGCGCAGCGCCGCGATTTCGCGCAGCAGCGCCGGCGCGACGGCGATCCAGTCGCAGCGCTCGCCTTCGCTGCTGACGGCCTCGCGACAATAGACGTCGCCGATGTTGTGCAGGCTGATCGTATTGGGCGTGTAGACCAGCGGGCGCGCGCCCAGACGCGTGATGCGCGTGCTGCTGCGCGGAAAGGCGATGAACGGGCAGCGTTGCGGTCCGCCGCCGGAGAATTGCGGATGCCCGACCGGGCAACGGTACTCGCCGAGCGCAACCAGCGCAGAACGTCGCAGCACCGTCTCGACTGCGGTGACATTGATGTCGAACGACGCTGCCTGCGTGCCGCAGCGCGCCGCCGCGATTTGCGTGGATGAAGGTGTCGCGGCGATGGTCATCGCGGAGCGGTCCTGAAACATGCGCCATCGGCGCGGCAGCCGATCATGGCGCGATTGTGTTCCGAAACCGGCATGGCGCAGCGTGCCGTCAGTCATGTGGCGCCGGCTGCCACGTGGTCAGCTTTCTGATAGCCCGCCGGCGACCATTGCCACTAGTCTGGACTATTCCCGGCGAGATCCAAGCCTGAAGATGACCGCGCACTGGAAGCTTCCGCTCACGCCGGCCACCGTGGCTGGCGCCTGTCCCGCGCCGCCGGACCAGCCGGCCGGCCGCGCTGCACGCGATCCGGCCGACTGACTTCCGACTCCCGAGCTTTCGAACCGATGCCCATCATCCAAGGTATACGCCACATCGCCTTTGCGGCCGCGCTGGTTCTGCCAGCGCTCGGCGCGCCGGCTGCCGACAGCGCATCGCCATCGTCGATCGATGCAACCCTGGCACAGGCGACCGGCTTGATGCAGGCGGGCAAGATCGCCGATGCGACGAAACTGCTCGAGGCGGCTTCGCGCGCCGAGCCAGGAAACAAGACGGCCCTGCGCCTGCTCGGCGACGCCTACCTGCGCGGCGCAAGACCCGATGATGCGTTGGTTGCATACGGCAAACTGCTCGAGCTCGACGCCGACTCGCCACGCGCGCTGTACGGCATCGGCGTGGCCCACGCGGCGCGCCATGAGACCGATGCTGCGTTCAGCTGGCTCGGCAAGGCGAAGGCCACGCGCAGGCTCGACATGACGGCGATGCAGAACGATGCGCACCTGGCCGGTCTGCGCGACGACCCGCGCTACGCTGCACTGCTGCCGACGCCCGCGGACTTTACAAATCCCTTTGTGGAAAATGTGAAGATCATCCGCGAGTGGGACGGCGAAAGCGCCAACGACCAGTTCGGCTGGATCGCGCGCTCGCTCGGCGACGTCGACGGCGACGGCGTACCCGACTTCGTCACCTCGGCGCCGACCAAGAACATCGGCGGCGACCAGGCCGGCCGCGTCTACGTCTACTCGACCGGCAGCGGCAAGCTGATCTGGTCGGCCGACGGCAAGCCGGGCGACCAGCTCGGCACCGGTGTCGAGTCGGCGGGCGATACGGACGGCGACGGCATCCAGGACGTCATCGCCAGCGCGCCGGGCAGCGAAACCGCCTATGTCTACTCCGGCAAGGACGGCCACGTCTTGCTCACCCTGCACGGCGAAGCCAGGGGCGACAACTTCGGCAACCATGTGTCATCGGTCGGCGACATCGACCACGATGGCCACGCCGACGTCATCGTCGGGGCGCCATCGAACAAGGCCGGCGGAGAAAATGCCGGCCGCGCCTATGTCTACTCGGGCAAGGATGGCCGCCTGCTGCTGACGCTGACCGGCGAGCATGCCGGCGACCAGTTCGGCAGCGCGGTGACCGGATATGCCGACGCGCGGCACACGCTGCTCGTCGTCGGTGCGCCCGGCGCCGGCGCGCGCCGGAGCGGCCGCGTCTACGTCTACGACCGGCTCGGCCAAACGCCCAAGTTCACGTTCGATTCGGACGCGACCGGTTCCAGGCTCGGCTACATGTTCCTGGCGGTGCTGGGTGATGTCGACGGCGACGGCGTGCCGGATATCTACGCGTCGGACTGGAGCAACTCTGCGCGCGGGCCTTCGACCGGCCGCGTTTATGTGCGCTCCGGCAAGACCGGCAAGGAACTGTTTGCGCTGACCGGCCAGACTGCCGGCGAAGGCTTCGGCACGACACATGCGCTTGCCGGCGATGTCGACGGCGACGGCCACGCCGACCTGATTGTCGGTGCGTGGCAGTATGCCGGCGGCGCGATTTCGGGTGGACGCGCCTATCTGTACTCCGGCAAGGACGCGCACCTGATGAAAACCTATACCTGCAAGACGCCGGGCGACACGTTCGGCTTCGATGCGGTCGCGCTCGGCGACGTCGACCATGACGGCACTTCGGACCTGCTGATCACTTCGGGCTGGAGCAGCGTGCACGGTTTCCAATCCGGCCGCGTGTTCCTGATTTCCAGCGGCGTACAGGCCAAAGGCCACTGACCCGGCAAAGGCGCTGTCATCGGCGCGGCCGTGCGGCCCGCCCGAGCGCCATCGCCGGCGCGTGCGCAGGATTACTTTTTCAGTGCGTTGTCGCAGGCGCGCAGCGCGTCGCGATAGGCCTGCTCCGAATTGGCCTGTTCCTTCTGCTGGAACTCGCTCTCGCGCGCGATCGCGGCGTCCAGGTCGTCGACCGACTTGCGCATGGCCGGATCGGCGGCTGCGCCGGCATAGTTGACATCCGACTGCAGAGCCTCGCGCTGCTGCCGGTACTCGGCGATGTGCTGGTTGGACTCGGCAATCTTTTCGGCCGACGTGTGGGTGGACTTGTACGCCTTGTCGCGGCAATCGCTGTCGGCGACGCTGGCGGCAATCTCGTTCTGATGGCCGCCGCTGCCGGTGCGCAGCGCGCCGGCGGTGTCGAGGGTTTCCATCTTCTTCGGGTCGCTCGAGCACGGGTCGTGCGAATACACCACGCTGCCATCGGCATTCTTGCACTTGTATACCGTCGTGCTGTTGCCGCCCGTCTGTGCCAACGCCACGGTTGCCGCGCCCGCCATCAGCAAGGCGGATGCCAGCATTCGCAGAATCGCCATGTATCGTCTCCCGTCGCCCTGACCCGGCTGCGAGGATTCCACGATTGACGCCCGCGCGCAATCGGCAAGCTTGCGCGGCCGCGCAAATGTGTGACCGGGATCAATCCTCGTGCGGCGGCCGCGCTACAGCAGGCCGTCGATCGGCAGCAGCTTGAACAGTCCCACTTCGAGTTTGCGGGCGCCGGTCGCCTCCGGCTCGCTGTCGACGACGACCGGAACACCATTGTCCTGCGTTATCCACTCCAGGCCGCCGCGCTTGCCGCCGCCTTCCTTGGGATCTTCCAGCTTGACGTGAAAGGCGCTGGCCGGCTCGATCGCCTTGCCGAAGAACTGGGCTACCGCCTGGGCCAGGTCCGGGCAGTCGACGATGACACCCATCTCGGTGTTGAGCAGCTTGGAGCGCTGGTCCATGTTCATCGAACCGACGAACACCCAGCGCGTGTCGACCACGATCGACTTGGCGTGCAGCGCGACACCGCCGGACGTTCCGTACGCGGTGGCCGTCTGCTTGCCGCCGGCCGCAGGACGATATTCGAACAGTTTCACGCCGCCTTCGAGCAGCTCGCGCCGGTAATGCGAGTATCCGGCGTGCGCCGCCGGCTCGTCGGTCGAGGCGAGCGAATTGGTCAGCGCCTCGACTTCGACGCCGCGCCTGGCCAGCCCGACAAGATATTGCGTGCCGGTCTTGCCCGGCACGAAATACGGCGTCGTTATCAGGACCTGTTTCTGCGCCGCGTCGAGGATCGTCCTGACCTTCGGGCCGATGCGGAATTGCGGCTCGTCTTTACTCGTCTCGATCTTTTCGGGCTGATCGGCAACGAGTTCGCCGACTCCCCAGAACCATTCGCCGCGGCGGTCGCCGGTCGGGCCATTCGGAAGGTCTTCCATCGCCACCTGCGCGTAATCCGACTGGGCGAAGGCGCGTGCGTGCTGCTTGAGTTGCACGCGCAGCCGGTCCAGATCCGCGGCGCTGCCGTGATGGTCCTTGAATGCCTTGACCGGATACGCGGCATCGCTGTTCCAGTAACTGTCGAACGCCTGCGCCGCTTCTGCAACCACCTTGCCGATGGCGACGACGTCCAGGTCACGAAAGTTCGTCTCGACGCTGGCGTCGAAATAGGCGTCACCGATGTTGCGCCCGCCGACGATCGCGACCACGCCGTCGACGATGAACGACTTGTTGTGCATGCGCCTGTTCAGGCGCTGGCCCTCGAGGATGAACTGCGCGATTTTCGACGGCAACGACGGATTGCTGGTGTTGAACGGATTGAACCGGCGCACCTGGATGTTCTTGTGCGCATCGAGCGCATCGAACACGTGCTTCTTGTCATCGATGCTGACATCGTCGAGCAGCAGGCGCACGCGCACGCCGCGATCGGCGGCTGCCAGCAAGCGCTGCGCGACCAGGCGACCGGTATCGTCGTCGGCGAAAATATAGTATTGCAGGTCGATCGAGTGTGCCGCCTGGTCGATCAGCGCAATCCGGCTCAGCAGCGCGTTGTTGCTGCGCGTCAGGAGGCGGAACCCGGAAAGGTCGCCGTGCTGCCTGAGTTCGCCTTCCACATAGCGCGACGACGGCGTGTCATAGGCCGGTTGCAGCGCCGTCGACGGCTGCCTGACATAGTCCTTGCGCAGCGACGAGCATGCCGAAGCAAGCAGCGCAAACGCCAGCAGGATTGCGATGTCCCTGGAGCGGCGTTGCAGCCGTTTCCAGTCGCGGCCTGTTCGATCAGCCATGTGCACCTCTTGAGGGCCGGGGCGCCGACCATGCCGAGGCCGGACAGCGGGATGCCGTGGCGCTTAATACCGCAGGTCATCTGTCTGCAGCTTAAACGCCCGATCGATCGAGCTGCCAGCCGTGCTTGCAATGCCGCAGCGATCGCTGCAGGAAGGCGCGCCATTCGTCGTTCCGCGACGCCGCGCGCGCCGATGGCGAAATCCTCGCAATCCGGGTCGCGCGAAGAATTTCCGCGCTTCGACGACGCACTCGCCGTGTCGCGCACCTTGCTTTGCAGGCCCGCTGCCGGAAAGCCGCAGGCACCGCCTCCGGCGCATCAGCCGCAACGGCGCAGGGCACCCGCGGTCATGCCGAAACGCTGGCGAAACAATCGCGAAAACGCGCAGCGGTTTTCAAAACCGCTGGCAAGCGCGACTTCGGCAACGGCAAGCGGGCTCGAGCGCAACAATCGGCGCGCCCGCTGCAGGCGCTGGTCGACGAGGAAGGCGTGCGGAGTCTGCTGATAAGCCGCACGGAACGCACGGATGAAATGCCAGGGCGAATAGCTGGCCATCCGCGCGAGTCGACCGTTGTCGACTTCGAGATGGCAGTTGGCGGCCAGGTAGTTGCGCACCCGCTGCAGGCGCAGGAACACCTGGCGTCGCTGCGCATGCGTGCGGCCCGGACACCGTTCGATTGCCGCGGCGTGCTCATTCTGCAGTTCGAGCAGGCTCTCGATCAGTGCCTGCAGCGCGGTTTCGACGGCGGCGCCGGCGGCGGCGCGCACCAGGGCGATCGCCCGACGGCGAAGCGTGCGGTCGGCGACATGCCAGGTCGGCAATAGCAATGGCTCCGTTAGCGGCAGCAGGGTCGATCGCTCGAGCGCGTGACGCCACGCCGTGCGCGTGCCGAGCAGCGCAACCCACAGCGCATTGCCGCGCCCGACGGCGCCCAGGCCCGGCTCGGCTTCGGTGATACGGACCTCGCCCGGCTGCAGTGCACCCTCGACACTGCCGCCGGAGAGCTGCAAGCGGCCGCGCAGCGGCAACCACAAGCCGGCGAACGGTCCGTCGGCACGCAGCACGCAACCGCGGCCGCCGCCGACAATCAGGTTGAGAGGGTCGGCGGCTGTCGCCGCGGGCGGCGACAGCGTGAGAACCGAGCCGGAATTCAGCTGATGACCCAGGATCAAGGCGCGTACCTCACAGTCCGACGAGAACACCGCCATTGGCGCGCACGTTGCCGGTCCCGTCAGGAGATTTTTCCGAAATTGCGCTGAAATGTTGCCGAAAAACCCGCATCGACCGGCCTCTCCCGTCGCTTCGGCGCGATTTCCCGGCGTTCCGGCGCACAGCCGACGATCCGGCCGGCATGGCTGCCGATGCCGGCAGCATCGGCAACGCACCCGTCATTGCAAGGCGCTAATCTATCGTGCCGCCCCTGACCGAGGCCAAACGCCGGAGCCTCCCATGTACCGAACCGTTGCCGCGATCGCCCTGGTCGCCACGATCGCCAATGCGAACGCCGCCTGCAGCGTCGGCAGCAGCGCCGAACGCCCGCACTTGGTCGAGTTGTACACGAGCGAAGGCTGCGACTCCTGTCCACCGGCCGAGCGCTGGATGAGCACGCTGCTCAAGCATCCTGACCTGATCGGCATGGAATTCCATGTCGACTATTGGGATACCTCGGAATGGCGCGATCCGTTTTCGAACCACGCCTACACCGTGCGCCAGAAAGCACTTGCCAAGCGCGGCAATCGCGATCAGATCTTCACGCCGCAGGTGTGGCTGGACGGACATGTCTGGGGCAACTGGCCGAAAGGAACGCCGCCCGCCGCGGTCGACGGCGCGGCGCCGCCGCTGCGCGTGACCGTCGACAACGGCGATCTCGCCCACGTCCACGTGGACGTCGAGGGCGCCGCCGACAAATCCGACTACCGCATCTACGCCGCACTGACCGAGAACGGGCTGTCCGAGCACGTCCGCGGCGGCGAAAACCGCGGCAAGACCCTGGATCACGATGAAGTCGTGCGCGTATTCGCAGGGCCCTTCACTCTGCCGCATGCCGACATCGGCCTGAAGGCGCCGGCCAAGGTCGACATGGGCAAGGTATCGCTGGTCGTCTTCGTCCAGGACGAGCGTGAAGGCAGCGTCATGCAGGCCGTGCGCCTGCCCATGACGGAGTGCAGCAAGTGAATTCACCGATGCCCGGGCCGGTCGCGGCCGGCATCGCTGCTCCGGCGATGGACGCCGGCAGCCGGACGCGGGCGTGGCGCACGGTGCTGCTGGCCGGCTGCACCGCCGCGACGATCGACATCGTTTTTGCCTTCGTCTTCTTCGGCTGGACGCTCGGCATCACCCCGGTGCGCGTGCTGCAATCGGTCGCCACCGGCTGGTACGGCAGGGCCTCGCTCGAGGGAGGCTTCGCCACCGCGGCTGTCGGGCTGGTCTCGCACTACTTCATCCTGATCGTGGCTGCCTGGTTCTACTACCTGGCGAGCCGGCGCCTGCCGCTGCTGAACCGTTCGCCGCTGGCGAGCGGCGTGGCCTTCGGCCTTGCGCTCTATGTCGCAATGACATTCGTCATCGTGCCGCTGTCTGCCACGCCGGCGTGCGCGCTGACGCTCAGCATCGTTTCGGTGGGTCAGTTCCTGATCCATCCGGTGATCGGCATTGCCATCGCGATGATCGTGCAACGCCGCGCCTTGAGCGGTCCTCCTGATTGATGCTTGCTGCCGAGCAGGATCAAGAGCTCGAGACTTGCCACAAGGGGCACAAACGACTCAAAGGGCCTTCCTTCGTGCTCCTTCGTGCTCCTTCGTGTCCTTCGTGGTGAATCTTCTGTTTTTTCTGCTGGCTTGGCGGCAAAGCGGACAAGCGGGAGCGGCTCGGAAAAAAGCGGACCACCGGTGTCCCGGTTACCGGTGGCCCGCCGCACAGCTGCCCGGTTGAGAGGGCAGCGTCAGTGTGCCGGCCAATACCGCGCCTGCGGTTGCGGCAACGCCGGGACGGCGTGACGAAAATTGCGCGAACGCATGCAGCTCGCTTCAGCGCGTGCCTGCTTCGAGACGAAACGAGCCGATGTCGGTGTCTTCGGCTCCCAGTGGCGTGATCGCCAGACGATCGTGACCGGGCGCGGCGCTGAAGCCGACGTCGTGCAGCTCCGCCTCGATGTGGGCGACAACACGCCGCGCGCCCGTGGCCGGATCGAACTCGATGATGTCGGTAGGCTTCCATGCGACTCTCGACACGTACCAGATGCGGCCGTCGACGACCCGCCAGCCGTCGGCCAGGCTCGATTCGATCAGCGGGGTGACCGGCTTTTCGTCGTCGCCGGCCAGGTCGCGCGCGAACAGGCCGCGCTGGGAATTCCTGGTGTAGTAGACGCGCCGCGCTGCAGGATCCAGTTCCATGTGCTCGACACCGACGGCGAGCGGCATCTGGCGCTCGTCTTCGCGGTCGGCATGCTCGAGCAGCACGAGCTGGTTCTCGCGGCTCGATCCGCCGACGACCAGCACATAACTGCCGGCATCAGGACCGTACGTGCCGGAAAGCACGTCCTGCCCTGCCTTGCTGACGTTTCGCTGGCGCCGACTGGCCAGGTCGATCTCGACGAGACCGGGCTGGTCCTTGCCGCGTACCGTCAGCAGCAGGTGCGCGCCGTCGGCGCTCCAGGCCGGATTGATCAGCAAGGCGTCGCGAAAGTCGGTCAACGCGCTGACCTGGAGCGTCGAAAAGTCGTACAGCCACAGCTGCTGCGTACCGCTGCGGTCGGAGACGAACGCGATGCGGTGGCCATCCGGGGCAAACGCCGGCAAGCTGTCGCTGCCGGTCGACTTTGCCAGCAGCTCGGGCACCGCGTCGTCGACGCCGAGGGCGACCCAGGCGAGGCGGCTGCTGGTGCGCGGAATTTCGTAGGCGACCACGTCACTGGCGAGCGCGGCAGCCGGATACTCGGCCGGGCCCACGCCGAGCGGGCGCACTTCGCCGCCGCCGAGTGCAATTGTATACAATGCGAAGTGACCATCGTGATTCGAGGCGAAGATCAGGCCGCTGCTGTCCTGCGTCCATGCCAGCCCGCGGATGCGCGAGTGCAGCTGGGTCAGCTGGCGCACGGCGCCGCCCGCGGCAGGCATCACGCAAAGGTCGCTGTACGGCGCCAGCCCGCGCCGGAATGCGATGAACCGGCCATCCGGCGAATAATGCGCCTCGAGGTCCTGCTCGTCGGCCGTGCGCTCGTATTGCAGCGGCTGCTTGGTACCGCTGGCGAGGTCCCAGCGCGTCAGCACCATGTTGCCGGAGTTTCCGCCGGGACTCTGCGCGGTGATCAGCGCCTTGCTGTCCGGCGTCCAGTCGAAATAGTTGACGACGTAGTTGCGGCATGGCCCGACTTCGCGCTCGGTGCCGCCCACACTAGACACGATGTACATCGTGCAGCTGTCCTTGCCGAGGCGCTCGAACGCGATCTGGCTGCCGTCGGGCGACCAGACCGGCATCTCCTCGAACGTATCCGAGTCGGTTGTCAGATGCACCGACTGCGATTGTCCGGTTGCGCGCATGACGATGCGGTCGACGCCGCCGGCCTGCTCGAATTGCACGTAGGCAACGCGCGTTCCGTCGGGCGACAACGAAGGCCTGCGCTCGGATCCCGGATCCGACGTGACCGATTTGAGGTCGCGCACCGACCAGCGCCCGGCATCGTGCGCACCGATGGCGCCGGAGCGCCACAGCCACGCACCGATGGCGGCGATCGCAACGACGGCCGGCAGCCAGAGCCACGCCAGACGCGCGCGTGACGCCTGCCCGGTCGCCGGCCGTGTCGTGACGAGCTCCGGATCGTTGCCCGCAGTCGCCTGCGCCACGGCGTCCGCTGCCAGCGGCTCGGCATCGACCGGGCTGACCGCAGCGAGCAGGCGATAGCCGACCTTGGGGATCGTCTCGATGTAGCGCGACGGCTTGGCGTCGTCGCCGAACGCCCGCCGCAGTTCCTTGATCGCCTGGGTCAGCACGTCGGGTGTCGTCACGCGGTCGGCCCAGACGCGGTCGAGCAACGCATCGCGCGTGACGGTGTCGCCGGCATGCCGCACCAGTTCGATCAGCACGGCCGCGGCCTTGCTGGTCAGGCGCGGATGTTGCGGATGGGTCACCACGCGCAGCGCGCCGACATCCACGACATGCGCTCCCACGCGCAGGCGCAGGTTGGGCTGCAGCAGCAGCTCGTCGAACATCAGGCGACCGGCGGTGGGCAAGCTACTGGCGTTCATGCGCTGGAATCTTTCGGGTCGGGCCGCGCGAGCATGATACACGTCGGCGCCGCCGCCGAAACAAGTAGCGGCGCGCATGGTGCGTCGTGATGCGGCATTGTGGAAATTGCCGGCGCAACCGAAGTCCCGGACAAGCAGTGTCGCGCGGCGTTGAGTTATTCTTTACGCCGGCGCGGCGATGCTTGGCCGGTCACTGCTGGAACGTGGGCAACGACGTGCATCTGCGCATTCTCGACCTCGACGGCTCCGTCACCGCGCAAGCGACCTTGCATGACGTGGTGCCGTGGTCTTCCGTCGCAACCGTGGCGTTGCGCGACCTGGCCGCGCGCCTGCGCCTGTGGAGCCGTGCCGCGACGATGCGGCTGGCGCGCGAGCGCATTGCCGCGCAGATGCCGGCGGACGGCGTCACGCTGACGCTGATCGGATCCGGCGATTTCCACCACCTGGCCGTGCCGCTGATCGCACAGGCGCCTTGCGCCAAGGCATCGTCGCCGCTGACCGTCGTCCATTTCGACAACCACCCGGACTGGGTTCGCTGGGCGCCGCGCTGGCATTGCGGTTCGTGGGTCAATCAGGCATTGCGGCTGCCGCACGTGGCGAAGGTCGTCACGCTGGGTCCCTGCAGCGACGATCTCGTGCGCCCCGGGCTCAAGGGCGGCAACCTGCGCGCGCTGGGTGAAGGACGCATCGCCCTGTTTCCGTGGCAACACGCGCCATCACGCGTGTTTCGCGCCATCGCCGACGGCGCCGGGCATCGTTGCGTGGACGGCCACATCGCGTGGTACAACCTGGCCGAGTCCGATCCGGCCATCAACCTCAAGCGGATACTTGCGTCGATCGAAACCGACACCATCTGGCTCACCATCGACAAGGACGTGCTGGGCGAGGGCGAGGCATTGACGAACTGGGATCAGGGCCGGATGCCGCTGCGCGCGATGCTTGACCTGATCCGTGCCATCGGTGCCTACAAGCGCATCGTCGGCGCCGATATCTGCGGCGAGTTTTCCGAACCGGTGATGCGCAATCCGTTCAAGCGCATCGAATCGCGCCTCGACCGCCCGCGGCGCAGCGCCGACGCGGGCGCGCTGGCGCGCAACGAGAGCGTCAACCGCGAGCTGCTGCGTACGATCCATGGAGCCTGTGCATGCTGATGTTCGTGCTGCTTACCGCATCGGTGATCTGCGACGTGCTGGGTCAGGTCTGCTTCAAGCTCGGCCTCGGCCACAACCACGACAACGCTGCCGCGCAGGGGATTGCGGGCTTTGCGCTCGGCACGCTGCGTTCGCCTTGGGTGCTGCTCGGCCTGTTCATCTACGTGATCGAATTCGCCGTCTGGTTTGCGGCGCTGAGCCTGGCACCGCTCAGCCTTGCGTTTCCGTTCGCGGCGCTCACGTATTGCGGTGTCGTCGTCGCGAGCCGGTTTTTGCTGCATGAACGGGTCTCGACCCGGCGCTGGCTCGGCACGGTGGCCGTTGCGGCCGGCGTGGCCCTGGTGGTCTGGGCCTGAGCGGATGCGTCCGACGACGAGCCGGTCGGCAACGCCGGCGGCCGATATTGCCTGTGGCAAAATGGCGTTAAGCAAGGCATAACGAGTCGCAACCATAATTCACGCATGAATTCGAGAGCCGCCCCGCAATGATCAAACGTTCCGACTACCAGCTGCCCGGCGGGCGATCCGGCGTGCTGCTGATCCACGGCCTGACCGGCACGCCGACCGAAATGCGCTTCGTGGCCAAGGGCTTGAATCGCAACGGCTTCACGGTCCACGCGATGCAGCTTGCGGGGCATTGCGGCGATGAAGAGGACCTGTTGAAAACCGGCTGGCGCGACTGGTACCAGAGCGTCTGCGACGCGGCCGATCGCCTGCGCGGCGAAGTCGACCAGATGTTCGTAGCCGGGCTGTCGATGGGCGCCCTGCTCGCCCTGAAGCTCGCCGCCGATCGTCCCGACCAGGTCGACGGCCTGGGCCTTTACGGCACGACTTTCGTCTACGACGGCTGGACGATTCCGTGGATCGGGCGCCTGTCATTCATGCTGCCGCTCGTGTGCAGTCTGGGCTTCGGCTGGAACCAGCGCTTCCAGGAGTGCTTTCCGTACGGCATCAAGGATGAACGCATCCGCCAGCGTATCGCCAACAGCATGCTCAGCGGCGACAGCGCTGCGGCCGGCTTGCCCGGAAACCCGTGGCCGTCGCTGGCCGAGTTCTACCGGCTTTCATTTCTGGTGCGCCGCCAGCTGGCCAGCATACGCACGCCGTGTCTGGTCGTGCATGCGGTCGACGACGACGTCGCCAGCCTGAAAAACGTGCGCATGGTCGTGCGCGGCGTACAGGGTCCGGTCGAAACGGTGCTGCTCGAAGACAGCTACCACATGATCACGGTCGACAAGGAACGCGACAAGGTGATCGATCGCTCGACCCGCTTCTTCAACCATGTCGCCGCCACGGGTTTCGTGCGCATGCCCGAACGGCAGCCGCTGGCAGTCGCCGCCGATTGATGCTGTGCCGTGCAGAACGTCGCAACAACCACGATCGAGGATTTTGGCCGCGATGAATGGAATCGCCTGTTTCCCGGCGCCATCGAGGACTGGGCCTACTATCACGCGATCGAGCGTTCCGGCCTGCCGGGCTTCGAACTGCTGTACTTCGGTCTGCGTGAACGCGGCGAGCTGCGCGTCGCCGTACCCGCATTCGTCACGGATTACCGGCTCGATACGACACTGACCGGATCGTTGCGTCGCGCCAGCGCGGCCCTTTCCCGTGTTTTTCCTGGCCTGCTCGTGCAGCGCCTGCTGTCGCTCGGCTCGCCGGTCGCCGAAGTCTGCCACCTCGGCTTTGCCCCGGGTTGCAGTCGTGCCGAGCAGGCGCGCCTGCTCGACCGGCTGTTGGGCGAAGTCGAACGCTACGCGGCGCAGCGGCGCATCGCGCTGCTGGCCGCCAAGGACGCGCCGGCCGAGCAGGACAGCTTGTGGGCGCAGGTCGGCGCCGCGCACGGACTGCGCCGCCAGCCAAGCCTGCCGACCGCGGTGCTCGACATCGGTTTCGACTCGCTCGACGGCTACCTGGCAACGCTGACCTACGCAACGCGCAAGGACATGCGCCGCAAGCTGAAGTCCGCCGCCGGACTGCGCCTGGAGTGGCGCAGCAACATCGACGACATCCTGGACGACGTGATGCGCCTGTATCGCGGCACGATCGCGCACGCCGAGCTGACCTTCGAGGAACTCACGCCGGATTTCTTCCGCCTCGTGCTGAGCGAACTCGGCCAGCGCGCCAGCTGCGCGACGTACTGGATCGGCGAACGCCTGGTGGCCTTCAACCTGGTGCTGAACGACGGCGTGACGCTGCTCGACAAGTTCCTCGGCATGGACTACGACGTGGCGCGCGAATACAACCTGTATTACGTGACCTGGCTGGAAAACGTCCGTTACTGCATCGACCACAAGATCGAGCGCTACCAGGCCGGCCAGGGGCTGCATCGCGAGAAGATGCGGCTCGGCAGCAAGCTGTTGCCGAACTGGCTGTGGTACCGTCACCGCATCCGCCCGGTCGACAAGGTCTACGCCGTGTTCGAGCATCTGTTCCGCCTGGATCGAACCGATCCGGAACTGGCTGCACTGACGCCGGCGCCGGACCCGGCACCGGCACCGATACCGGCGCGCCGATCGAATATTGCCGCATGGTGCGCCTTCCTGGCCTGTGCCGCGCTGTCCCAGGTTGCATTCAAGTACGCCGCGCTGCAAACCGGCGCCTTCGAATTCTCGGTGCAATGGTTCGCGGCGGCCCTCGCTACGGGGTGGCTGTGGATCTCTGTCGCCAGTCACGTCGGCGAATTCCTGCTGTGGATGACGATCCTGAGCAAATCCAACCTGTCGAGCGCGTTTGCCACCAGCGCGATTCTTTTCATCATCGTGATGCTGGCGAGCTGGCTGTTGTTCGCCGAGCCGCTCGGCTGGCACAAGCTGGTCGGCTCGCTCGTGATCCTCGCCGGCATCGTGCTGCTCGGTGCCGACGACTCGCGGCCCGCCGGGTCCGCCGACACGCTGAGCCAGGCCGCGTGACCCGGGCCCTGCGCGACTTGAGCCAATCCCGGCGCAGTTGCGTTTACAATTCCGGTCACTGACTTCATCTTTCGGAGAGTTCAAGAATGAGCAGCGTGCAGGAAACCATCTTCGGCATCATCGCCAAGGAGGCCGGCATCGACATCGGCAAGATCACGCTCGACTCGACCCTCAAGCAGCTGGAGATCCAGTCGCTCGATGCGGTCCAGATCATTTTCGAGATCGAGGACCACTTCAAGATCACGCTGCCGGACCGCGATCCGAACTTCGACACCGAGTCGGTCAAGGGCCTGGTCGACGCCGTCGAAAAACTCGTCGCCGAAAAGCAGGCGGCGGCGCCGCCGGCGCAGGCCTGAGCCGCCGGGTTCTTCTGCATGGATAACGCGACGCGCCGCGTGGCGATCACCGGGATGGGCGTGATCGGCGCGCTCGGGCACGACGCCGGCACGACCTGGAGCGCGATGCGCGAAGGCCGCTCGGCGATCGGGCCGATCGTCAACATGCCGACCGACCTGCTGGTGATCAGGATCGCCGCCGAGATCCGCGGCTACGATCCGCTGCAGCACTTCGATTCGAAGCGCCTGATCCTGCTCGACCGTGTCTCGCAACTGGCTTTGGTCGCGGCGCGTGAGGCAGTTGCGCAGGCGGGCCTGGAGTTCCGCGCCAGCGGCCTGGGCGAGCGCACCGCCTGCATCATCGGCACCGGCATCGGCGGCGAGAACTCGCACAACGAACAATCGTCGCGTTTCTACGGCGACAGGAACCCGCGCGTGCATCCGCTGGCGATCGTGCGCGTGATGGCCAATGCGCCGGCGTGTCACGTCGGCATGGAGTTCGGCCTGACCGGTCCCTCGTTCGCGGTGGTCAGCGCCTGCGCGTCGGCCAACCATGCGATGGGCCAGGCGTTCGAGATGGTGCGTAGTGGAAAAGTGGACTTGGCCGTGACCGGCGGCAGCGAAGCCTGCATCACGGTGCCGACGGTAAAGGCCTGGGAAGCCATGCGCGTGACCGCCGACGACACCTGCAGGCCGTTCTGCAAGCAGCGCCGCGGCATGGTGCTCGGCGAAGGCGCCGGCATCTTCGTGCTCGAGGAATACGAGCACGCGCGCCGCCGCGGCGCCACGATCCTGGCCGAGTTCGCGGGCTTCGGCATGTCGGCTGACGCGGGCGACATCGTGCTGCCGTCGGAGGCCGGTGCCGCCAAGGCGCTTTCCGCCGCGCTCGCCGATGCGCGCCTGGCGCCCGAAGACGTCGACTACATCAATGCCCACGGCACCGGCACGCCGGCCAATGACCCGACCGAGTCGAAGGCGATCCGGCGCGTGTTCGGTGCGCACGCCGACAAGCTCGCGGTATCGTCGACCAAATCGATGCACGGCCACGCGCTCGGCGCAGCCGGTGCGATCGAACTGGTCGCGGCAATCGGCGCGCTGCGCGACGGCGTCGTGCCGCCGACCGCGAATTTCATCGATCCGGACCCCGAATGCGATCTGGACTACGTGCCCAATACCGCGCGCGAGATGCCGGTCGCTGCGGTGCTGTCGAACTCGTTCGCCTTCGGCGGATTGAATGCCGTCGTCGCGCTGCGGCGTGCCTGAGCGGGATGGCCCGTTTTTCTTCCGCTTTCGCCCGTGTTCACATCGGGCCGGTATGATCCGACCGCGCTGTGACCCTTCCCTTGTCGTGAGGCAGGCACTCCCGTGAATGACAGAAATTCCGCCTTGAGCAAGGTGCCTGCGGTAACGCTGGGCTTCTGGATCATCAAGATTGCCGCGACGACGCTCGGCGAAACCGGCGGCGATACGGTAACGATGACGATGGACCTGGGCTACCTCACCGGAACGCTGATCTTCCTCGCCGTACTGATCGCGCTCGTCACCGTGCAGATCCGCGCCGCGAAATTCCATCCATTCCTGTACTGGGCGACGATCGTCGCATCGACCACGCTCGGCACGACCCTTGCCGATTTCGCCGACCGTTCGCTCGGCATCGGTTACACCGGAGGATCGACCCTGTTGCTCGCCTGTGTCCTCGGCGTGCTCGCCCTGTGGTACCGCGCCGAGGGGACTGTTTCGGTCGATACGGTCAGCACGACGAGGGTCGAGCTGTTCTACTGGGCAACCATCACGTTTTCGCAGACGCTCGGCACCGCCCTTGGCGACTGGATGGCCGACTCGTCCGGTTCCGGCTACCTCGGCGCAGCAGCGGTGTTCCTCGCTGCGCTCGCGATCGTCGTTACGCTGTACTACCGGACGACCGTTTCGCGCGTGCTGCTGTTCTGGGCGGCATTCATCCTGACGCGACCGCTGGGTGCGACTGTCGGCGACTTCCTCGACAAGCCACATGATCAGGGCGGACTCGATTTCAGCCGCCCGCTCGCCTCGGCGATCCTGCTGGCCTTCATCCTCGCCTGCATACTGCTCATTCCGCAGCGTGCCGGCACGCATCCCGGCTCGGCGCGCGCGGAAAACGCCTAGGGGGCGCGATCGCCGCGGCGCGCGATGGCCGTGCCGCCGCGTCGCGTATGATCCGCCGCATTGGCACCGGTCGAATCCATGTCGAAATTCCGCTATCTGCACCTCGATGTCTTCCCGGCGGCCCGCGGTGGCGGCAACCCGCTCGGCGTCGTCGTCGATGCGCAAGGCTGGAGCGAGGCCGACATGCAGGCGTTCGCGGCCTGGACCAATCTGGTTGAAACGACCTTCCTGCTGGCGCCGACAAATGCGGCGGCCAGTTACCGGCTGCGCATTTTCACCCCGACAAGCGAGATTCCATTCGCAGGTCATCCGACCATCGGCAGTGCGCACGCCGCGCTGCACTGCGGATTCGCTCAGCCACGCGACGGACAGCTGATCCAGCAGTGCGGCGCCGGACTGCTGCCGATCCGCATGCAGGGCGACGACCATGCGCGCGAATTGCTGGTGCGCGCGCCGGCAGCGACCGTCATCGACGTCGCGCGCGACGTACCGCGCGGATTGCGTGAGGTCATCGCTGCGTGCCCGCTCGGCACGCTGCCGCCGGCGCTGGTCGAAGGCGGCCGGCGCTGGTGGGTCGTCGAATTCGCCGACGAGGCGGCCGTGCGCGCATGGCAGCCGGATCATGCCGCGATTCTCGCGCTCGCCAAAGCCGATCGCTGTCTCGGCGTGTGCGTATTCGCGCGCAGCAGCGACGCGCAATTCGAGCTCGTCGTGCGCGCGTTTCCGGCCGGCGTCGGCATTGTCGAGGATCCGGCTTCCGGCGCGGCCAACGGCCTGATCGCCGCCTGGATCGCGCAGCACGAACCGCGTGGAACCCTGGCGCGCGGCTATCGCGTCAGCCAGGGACGCGAGATGGGCCACGATGCACGCATCGTCGTGCGCATCGACCCCGACAAGGCGGTATGGGTTGGCGGCCGTACCGACATCGTCATCGACGGCACATTGCGCTGGCCGCTGTCCGATTGATGCAGGAAGCCAACTGCGGCGTCCGACGGCTGCCTAGCGCAGGGCGTTGGAAATTGCGCCGAGCAACTGGCCGTCCGGATCCTGGCTCTGCTCCCAGTACATGATGCCGCCCAGATCGTGCGCCTTGACGAAGGATGCCTTCAGCGCGAGCGATTGCGGATCGTCGTAGCTGACGAACGTGTGCGTCTGCGCGTTCCACAGGTACGGAACCTTCGCCTGCGCATCCCAGTAACGCACGTAGCCGTTCTTGCCGATGAAACCGGCGACCAGCTGCGGCCACGGATGATCGCCCTCGTAGTGCCCGTAGGGTTGGTCCAAACCTTGGTTCGCGTCGCGCACGTCGGCGAACGCCCGGCCGTAAAACGGTACGCCGACGACCAGCTTGGAAGCCGGCACGCCGGCGGCGAGAAACTGCTCGACCGCGTGCTCGATGCTGCGCTCGCCGGCGGCGGAAGTTGCCGAGCGCGACAGCGCGGCGTGGTGGCCGGTCGTCGGCGTCAGGCTGTTGTGGAAGTCGTAGGTCATCAGATCGATCCAGTCCAGATATTCATGGATCCGGTCCAGCTCGATATGCACCACGAACTGGCTGTCGGCCAGCGCGGCGGTGATCAGATAGTGCTGGCCTGGGTGGCGTTGCGCGTCTGCGGCCAAGTCCAGGCGCTCGCGCAGCGCCGCGAGCAGCAGCGTGAAGTTGCGTTTATCCTCGCCGCGATGGCGGATACCCGGCCCCGGCAGGCCGGGATACTCCCAGTCCAGGTCGATGCCGTCGAGCTGGTGCGCGATGATCAATTCCGACGCGCTGTCGGCAAACCGGGCGCGCGACGTTTCGTCGAAGGCCGCGTCGGAGAAACCGTCCGCACCCCAGCCACCGACCGACACGAGAATCTGCAACCGCGGGTTGCGCAACTTCAGCGTACGCAGCCGCGTCAACGCCTGCGCGGCGCCTTGCTGGTCGAGCACCACCTTCCCGTCGACGACATGTGCAAACGCATAATTGATCGCGGTGAGTTTTTCCGCAGCGATCGGGACGGGCTTTTCCCATCCGGCAACGTAGGCCACGAGTCGATGCGGTGGTTGTGGTCGTACCGGCAGCACGCTGCTCGTGCAGCCGTACAATGCGACCAGCAGCAACGCCAGCAGACCGCAGCTCGCGCGTCGAGGCCGCCGGTCGATCAGCCTGATGCCGACGATTTCATCGTTGGGCATCTCTGGCGCGCGACGGGTGATGTTCGTCGTGCCTTCCGGTTGTTCCCGGGTCAAAGGGTACGAGCGATCTGCGCCGCCACCTGTTTCGCGGCTTCGAGCGTGGCCGTAACCTCCGCACGCGTATGCGCCGTCGAGACGAACAGGTTTTCATAGGCGCCCGGATGAAACAGCACGCCGCGTGCGAGCATGCCTTCCCACCAGCGCCTGAAAACCTTTTGATCGGCATGGCGCTCGGCGTCGCGATAGTTGTGAATCTCTTTCTGCGCAAACCACACCTGCATCAGCGGACCCAGGCCCACCACATAGGCAGGCAGGCCCGCATCGCGCAGGACCTGGCCGAGGCCGAGGCGCAATTCGTCGGAGACGGCGTCGAGCTGCTCGTACAGGCCGGGAGTCGCCAGTTCGTCGAGCGCGGCATTGGCCGCAGCCACGGCGATGCCGTTCGCGGTGTAGGTGCCCGCCATCGAAACCGTGCCGTTGGCGACCAGCGCCATGATGTCGGCGCGTCCGCCGGCGGCGGCGACCGGAAAGCCGCCGCCCAGTCCCTTGGCAAACACCGAAAGATCCGGGCGTACTCCGAAGCGCGCCTGCGCACCGCCGAGGCCGAGGCGAAAACCGGTGATCACTTCATCGAAGATCAGCACGATGCCGTGGCGCTGCGTCAATTCGCGCACCGCTTGCAGATAGCCCGGCTTCGGCAGGATGCAACCGGTGTTGCACATCACCGGCTCGGTGAGCACGGCGGCGATGTTGTCGCCTTCGCGCTTGATCACGTCGGCCAGCAACTGCGCGTCGTTCCACGGCAGGATGATCAGGTTTTCTTCCACGCCCCTGGGCATGCCGGGGCCCTGCGCGACCGGCACCGGACGATCATCGGGGCCGGCCTTGTCGATGGACGGATGCTTGCTCCAGTACACGCCATCCGAGAAGCCGTGATACATGCCCTCGAAACGGACGATCTTGCGGCGGCCGGTATACGCACGCGCCAGGCGCGTCGCATACAGCACGGCTTCGGTGCCGGTGTTGCAAAGGCGCACCTGCTCGACACTGGGAACGGCGGCGATGATTTTTTCGGCAAGGCGCGCTTCGTCGGCGGTCGGCAGCGCAAAAACAGTACCGCGTTGCTGGATGAAGTCGACCACAGCCTGTGTCACGCGCTGCGGCCGGTGCCCGAAGATCATCGGTCCCAGGCCGAGCAGATAGTCGATGTACTCGTTGCCATCGACGTCGCGCAGTCGCGGGCCCTGGCCGGATTCCACGAACAGCGGATAGGGCGTCCATCCCGACCAGGTTGCCCGGGCGGTGCTGTTGACGCCGCCGGGGATCACCCGGCACGCAGCGTCGAACAAGTCGGCGCTGCGGGTGGTGTGGCCGTCGGCGACAAGCCGGGCTTCAGTTGCGGTCATGGCGATTACCTTGCGTTCAATGATTCAAGAATGGCGGCGGAGGCGTTGTCCTCGGACGCGCGATTCGCCGGCCCGGCCGGCGAGTACGCAGCGGTTGCGAAGGGCGATTTGCGGATTGGCTCAGGCCAGTGCCGCATCCAGCAGCGTCGGCGCCGCGCGCGGCGGGGCGGCGAGTTTGCCTTCGATGAGACCGGGCAGCAGCGCGAGCGCATCGGCAAAGCCGTGGATCGCCGCATGCGGAATCTTGTTTTCGACGCAGTGCGCGATCAGCTTGCCCTTCGCGAACACGAAATCGGCAGCCTCGGCTACACAGAAATCGGAGGCACCGTCGCCGATCAGCAGGACACGCTTGCGCGCCCGCTGCGACGTCTGCGCGCGGGCGCACTTGCACGTGCCGCTTGCCACGCGGCAGGTCGTGCTTGCGTTGGGAAATGCCAGGCGCCAGGAGCGCTCGCCCGCCGGCTCGAGCCGGTTGGAAGTGACCGGCAGCCAGTCGAGCCCGTCGCGGGCAAGAATCGTGCGGATCGCATAATCCAGGCCGTCACTGAGCACTTCCAGGTGCAGCCCCTGGCCATGCACGAGTTTGACGAACGCGGCGAACGCCGGATCGATCGCGCGCCCCGCCAGATGGCGGTCGAGTTCGCCACGGCTCATGTCCAGCAGCGCAACCTGGCCGGCCATGCAGTCATGCGAGCCGATGCGGCCGGCGCGCCAGTCGTCCTCGAGGCTCTCCCAGCCGGGTTGGCCGAAGCGCTCGAGCAGCGTATCGGTCGTGTCGTCGAGGGCGATCGTGCCGTCGAAGTCGCAGAGTATGGTCCAGTCGGACACTTCTTATCCTTGCTGTAGACGATCGGGGCGGGCTGTAGTCGCGGCGGCGGGTCGTCTGCTCTTTATCATGACCGCCGCCTCATGACCGCTGCCGCGGAAGACTTTCCTGCATACATTTTCGAGGCCGAGGCATTAAGGAATCCTTCATCGGAATGAGGGAACCGCCTGTTCGCATCGACTACGTTTGAGGTTAACTTAACGCCGCCGGCTTGGTTTTGCGGCAAAATGCAGTCCCATTTTCCGGCATTTGGCCTGATCATGTCGAGTCGCGCGACCCTGTTTGCCCACACGCCATGGGATCTGATTCCCACGCTCATGGGTTTGGGTCATCTGGTCTTCGTCGCAACCCTGTTTTTCGGCTTCCACGCGATCCCGTGGGCGGTCTGGGTTCCGCTGGCGCTGGTCTACTCCATTTCCATTTCGTGGAGCATCAACTCCACCAGCCACAACTTCATCCACAACGCCTTCTTCAGCTCGCCAGTGCTGAACCGCATCTACAGCGTGATCCTGTCGGTCACGGACGGATTCTCGCAGGAGTTCTACCACCACGTGCACCTGCGCCACCATGTCGGCAACATGGACCGGATCGGCGCGAACGGCACGACCATCGACCCGCTCTCGATCTGGCGCCACGGCAAGAACGGCAAACCCGAGAATCCCTGGACCTATACGTTCTACAGCTATTTCCGGGACGATATCGGTGAGGTCTACAAGCGCGTCAAGGAAAAGTTTCCGGCCAGGGCGAAATGGATCTGGCGCGAGATCTACATCGTGGTGGGCCTGTACCTGGTCTGCCTGGCGTATGACTGGCGCGCGTTCCTCGCGCTCGTGCCGTTCTACTACTTCGGCCACTCGCTGTCGTCGCTGAACGGCTACTACGAGCACTTCAAGGGCAACCCGGACGCACCGATTGCCTGGGGCGTGAGCACCTACAACAAATTATACAATTGGACATGGTTGTACAACGGCTTCCACGCCGAGCATCATTACCGCCCGAAAGTGCACTGGACCAAGATGGTCGAGCTGCGCGACCGCATCCGCGCCGAGCAGGAAGCCGCCGGCGTGCACGTAATGAGCCACTGCCATGCGCTCGGATTCCTCGATCGCGCTCCGCCGCGATACCTTCTCGTGCAGCGCGAGCGACAGGCGACTTCGTAGCGTCGCCGTAGCAACGGGGACCACCCCTTCGCGTGAGATGGATTTCCGGAATGGTTTTGAAATACCCCGTTGGGCTGCAGCCATGGCTGCGAATGATCCAGTCGGGAAATGCTAGTCGCCACCAAGCGCGGTCAGAAACACCGTGCCATAACGCGCGAGCTTGGCCGCGCCGACGCCGCTGATGGCACCCAGTTCGACGCGCGTCCGCGGCCGCTCGCGCAGCATCTGCAGCAACGTGGCGTCGTGGAAGATCACATAGGCCGGCACGCCCTGCTCGCGTGCCAGTTGCGCGCGCAATTCGCGCAGCGACTGCCACAGCGCGGTCTCGTGCGGGGCGATCGCCAGATCGGTCTGCCGTGACTTGGCGCGCGTGGACTTGCGCGCCGCACGACGCTCCTGGCGATCCGCCACGCGGCGCAGCAACACCGGCGTCTGCCCGCGCAGCACGCCGCGGCTGGCGGCAGTCAGGCGCAGCACGCCGAATCCATCGTCGTCGGTCGCCAGCCATCCGCCGGCGACGAGTTGCCGGAACACGCTGCGCCACTGGCGCGCGTCGAGTTCGGCGCCGATGCCGAACGTGCTCAGCGCATCGTGCCGCAGCGTCTTGATGCGATCGTCGACGTCGCCGCGCAGCACGGCGACCAGATGGCCCACGCCGTAGCGCTGCCCGGTGCGGACCACGCATGACAGCGCCTTCTGTGCCGCAACGGTGCCGTCCCAGGTCTGCGCCGGCTCGAGACAATTGTCGCAATTTCCACAAGGCTGCGGCATCGTTTCGCCGAAATAGGCGAGCAGGCGCTGGCGCCGGCACGAGGTCGACTCGGCGTAGCCGAGCAACGCGTCGAGCTTGGCGCGCTCGTTGCGTTTGCGCTCGTCGCCGGAATCGGACTGCGCGATGAAGCGCGCCAGTGCGACGACGTCGCCGAGGCCGTAGCAGAGCCACGCTTCGGCCGGCAGGCCGTCGCGGCCCGCGCGCCCGGTTTCCTGATAGTAGCCCTCGAGGCTCTTGGGCAGGTCCAGGTGCGCGACAAAGCGCACGTCGGGCTTGTCGATGCCCATGCCGAACGCGATCGTCGCGCACATGACGATGCCGTCCTCGCGCAGGAAGCGCTGCTGATTCGCGCTGCGTGCGCCGGCGTCCATCCCGGCGTGGTAGGACAGCGCGGAAAAGCCGTGTTCGCCGAGCCATGCGGCGGTCTCTTCGGTCTTCTTGCGTGACAGGCAATACACGATTCCGGACTCGCCGCTGTGCGCGCCGAGAAACGTCTCGAGCTGGCGCCGCGCATTGTCCTTCTCGACGACGCGGTAGCGGATGTTCGGCCGATCGAAGCTGGCGACGAAGCAACTGGCGGACTCCAGCTTGAGCCGCTCGATGATTTCAGTGCGCGTGCGCGCATCGGCCGTCGCGGTGAGCGCAATCCGCGGCACCTGCGGAAAACGTTCGTGCAGGATCGTCAGCTGCCGGTATTCGGGCCGGAAATCATGGCCCCACTGCGATACGCAATGCGCCTCGTCGACCGCGAACAACGCCAGCCGAACGCGCGCGAGCAGGTCGAGGCAGCGCTCGGTCAGCAGGCGCTCCGGCGCAACGTAGAGCAACTTCAGCGCACCGGCCGCAAAGCGCCGCTCGACCTCGCGCTGCGCTGTCGCATCCTGGCTCGAGTTGAGGAAGGCCGCTTCGACGCCGCACTGGCGCAAGGCCTCGACCTGGTCCTGCATCAGCGCGATCAGCGGCGAAACGACGATTGCCGTGCCATCGCGCAACAGCGCCGGTATCTGGTAGCACAGCGACTTGCCGCCGCCGGTCGGCATCAGCACGAGGGCATCGCCGCCGGCAGACACATGATCGATGATCGGCTGCTGATAGCCGCGGAACCGGGCGTAACCGAATACGCGCCGCAACAACTCGAGTGCTGGCGTCATGGCTGCATGCTAGCAAACCGGCAGTCCGCCACGCCGCGCTTTCGCCGGAAGCCCGTTTTGGCTAATGTATCGTCCCTGCTACCGAAGGATCGGCTGAACCATGTTGCGCTTGCTGCGTCTTGTCGTTGCTGCCGCCGGATTGTCCCTGCTGGCAAGCTGTGGTCCGCCGCTGCATCCGATCAATCCGCCGAGCGCGAGCATCCAGCAGCTCGACGTGCTTCCCGACGGGCGCTGGAAAGTGCAGATCCGGATCGAGAATTTTTCCGACAAGACGCAGCACTACACGACCTTCAAGGCCGACTTGCTCGTATCCGGCCTGCCTGCCGCGAGCATTTCGCTCAACCCGGACCTGGATGTTCCCGGCTACAACGCGGATATCGTCGAAACCATGCTGACACCGGGCGCCGACGTCACGCGCGCCTTTGCAAGCGACGTCAAGCAGCCGAACGGCGCAGGCTACGAGCTCAAGGGTACGATCACGATTCCCGCCGCCGACAAGGATTTCAAGTTCGAGCACAAGAGCCGGCTGTCGGCAGTGCCGGGCATTCCGAATCAGTATCGGTGAAACGAGGGCTGATGGCCGAGGGAAGGATCAAGAGCCTGCGATGCGGCGCTTTTCAGCCCTCAGCCGTCGACCCGGCCCTATAATCCTCGAGCGCCCCTGCGAGAAGACCGCCTCCGCCCCATGACCGCCTACAAGGCCCCGCTCGCCGATATGCGCTTCGTCATGTTCGACCTGCTCAAGGTCGATGCGAGCTATCCGGGCCTGGCCGGCGGCGAGAACGCAAGCCGCGACGTGGTCGAGGCGATCCTGGAAGAGGCAGCGCGATTTTCCGAGCAGGTGCTGGCGCCATTGAACGCCAGCGGCGACGAGGAAGGCTGTCACCTGGACAAGGCCACCGCCACGGTGACGACGCCGAAAGGCTTCAAGCAAGCGTACAAGACCTACATCGATGGCGGCTGGAGCGGGCTCACCGCGCCGGAGGCCTACGGCGGCCAGCACCTGCCCGAGTCGATCGGTGCGCCGCTGAAGGAAATGCTCGATTCGGCCAACCTGTCGTGGGGCAATTTCCCGCTGCTGTCGCACGGCGCGTCCGAAGCGCTGCGCCAGCATGGCGAGGAGTGGCAGCGCCAGGCCTTCCTCAAGCCGATCGTCGAAGGACGCTGGACCGGCACCATGTGCCTGACCGAACCGCACTGCGGTTCCGATCTTGGCTTGCTGAAGTCGCGGGCCGAGCCGCAGGCAGACGGAACCGTTCGCGTCAGCGGCACCAAGATCTTCATCACCGCGGGCGAGCATGACCTGACCGAGAACATCGTGCACCTGGTGCTCGCGCGCCTGCCGGACGCCCCGGCAGGCGTCAAGGGCATCTCGCTGTTCATCGTACCCAAGTATAAAGTGGACAAAAATGGACAAATGGGTGCGCGCAACGCGGTGACCTGCGGTGCGATCGAGCACAAGATGGGCATCAAGGCGTCGGTCACGTGCGTGATGAACTTCGACGGCGCCGAAGGCTGGCTGATCGGGCAGCCGCATCGCGGCCTGATGGCGATGTTCACCATGATGAACACGGCGCGCCTCGCGGTCGGCATCCAGGGCCTCGGCCTGATCGAGCGCGGCTACCAGAGTTCGCTGGCCTATGCGCGCGAGCGCCTGCAGATGCGCGCGATGTCCGGCGCGAAATTCCCGGACAAGCCGGCCGATCCGCTGATCGTGCACCCGGACATCCGCCGCATGCTGCTGACGCAGAAGGCGTTCGCCGAGGGCGGCCGAGCGCTCGCCTACTATGCGGCGACGATCGTCGACCGCGTCGAGCGTTCGCCCGATGCCGACGAGCGCAAGCGCGCCGACGAGTTGCTGTCGTTCATCATCCCGATCGTCAAGGCGCTTTTGACCGAAGCGGCGAACGAGTGCGCCTATCACGCCGTGCAGATCTTCGGCGGCCACGGCTATATCCGCGAAACCGGCGTCGAGCAGTTCGCGCGCGACGCACGCATCACGACGATCTACGAGGGCACGACCCAGATCCAGGCGATCGACCTGCTCGGCCGCAAGATCATGCAGACCCAGGGCGCCGGCCTGAAGCACTTTCTCGAGGAGATCAGCGCGTTCTGCCACGCGCACGCCGATGACGCCGTGGCCGGCGAGTTCATCGGCCCGCTCGCGATCGTGGCCAAGGAATGGACCGACCTGACGCAGTCGGTCGCGCGGCGCGCCGGCCCCGATCCCGACGAGATCGGTGCGGCCGCTGTCGACTTCCTTTTCTTTTCCGGCTACGTCGCGCTGGCCTATTTCTGGGCGCGCGGCGTCGCGGCCGCGAATGCCTCGGCGCAGCCGGACGACTTCAAGCAGGCCAAGCTGCTGACCGCACGCTTCTATTTCGCCCGCATCCTGCCGCGCACCCAGGCGCATGCTGCCGCGATGCGCGCGGGCATCGACAGCCTGATGTCGATGCCGGATTCATTGTTCGGATAGCCGACGAGCCCACTGCCTTCCCCGTCATGCCGCCATCATGACCCAGCCCGATCCCGACTACGCCCCGCATATCCGTCTGGCCCATGCCGATGACGACGACTTCATCCTGTCCATCGCCGAGCGCCTGGTCGGTTTCGATCTGCCGTCCTGGCGCAAGCGCAGCGAGACACTTGCCGGCATCCGCGCCGACATCGCGCGCCACCTGCGCGAGTTGCCGGCGGCCTCGCACCTGTTCGTTGCGGAGGTCGAGGTCGGCGACAGCCGACCGAGGGCGAGCCATGGAGGGCGGGCGGAAGACGCTCCACGGACGGTGTCGGGGGAGGTCACGGAACGTGTCGGCTTCCTCCACCTGCAGACCCAGAAGGACTTCTTCACCGGCGTCCTGAACTGCCATATTGCCGATCTCGTGGTTGCCTCGCAGCACGACGGCGAGGGCGTCGGCAGCGCGCTGGTCGCGTTTGCCGAAAGCTGGGCGCGCGAGCACCGCTGCCGGCACATGACGTTGGCGGTATTCCCGGGCAACAAGCGGGCACGCATTCTGTACGAACGGCATGGTTATGGCGACGAGCTGATCCGGATGACCAAGCCACTCCGGTGAATCTGCACCGGCGGACTGCGTCCCCGGGCTTAGGCCTTGATCCGCCAGCAGAACTATTCGGATTTTCGCCCCCTGGAAATCGGCGTTGCGCTTGCTTTTGCCGATCTTCGCGTCTATGATTTCGTGCGGAGCGTCACAATTAGCGGTCGAAAACGTGAGGGTTGGCACGTTGTTGGGGTTCGGTACGCGGAAAAAACCAGAAAGCTCCTCTTGTACCGATTACAACTCGTTCTTTCTTTCACGGCGCGCTCGGCGTGCGTTGTCGTTGCTGCCTGCTGGGTGGCATCGATCATGCATTTGACGAATACGATCTTTGGCCCTGCGTTGATAACCGGAATCGGAGAAAGACAATGTTGATGTCCAACCAAGAGTTGAACCGCGTCGGAGCATCGCTGCGCGGATTGTGTTTCGCGATTGCGGCACTGGCCTTCGCGCCGCTGGCCCAAGCGCAACCGTACGACAGCGAGACGACGGCCACCGAAGGGCTTTCCTGCGCCGGCGACCGCGGAGCCAGCAGCTGCACGGCGAACGACTTCGCCGTCACTGTTTCGGCGACGAGCAGTTCCAACATCGTATCGTGCCAGTTCAACCAGCCGGTCGTGCTCGACGTCGTTGCCAACATCACGGGCGCGACGCCCCAACGCTACAACGTCGGCTTGTTCATCGGCGAGGCCGGGAATTTCCCCGCGACGGCCGGTGGCAAGTGCTCGGTAGACACATTCCCGACAACCGATACGAATCCTCCCGCGGCCGTGGGCTGGACCAATTTCGACAACAACGCCTGCGGCGACTATAACGGCGGCGGCGTGACGACGGTCAACCTGATCCACAACGTCAAGGTCAATTGCGTGCCTGACAAGGTGACCGGCAACCTGTCGATCCCGTTTGCGATCACCTGGTCGAACAACGCGGGTAGCGCGACCTCCTGCAATGGACCTGCCGACGTCGCACCCGGTACCGGTTCGAAGTGCAACGGCTCGGCCGGTTCGCCGGTCGGCGGTGTCACCGTGACCTACAACGCCGATCCGGCCTGCGGTGGCAAGACGGTCACCTATGACCCGGTCGCCGGCACCGTCACCTCGAGCTTCATCGTCCAGAACAACGACCCGGGCAATGCCATTCCGCCCGACCCGGCCGATGGCACGCAGTATCACGATGTGGTCCCGGGTCCGGTTGTCGTGACCGGCGCCACCTGCACGGTGCAGAGCGGCGGGGCGAGCTGCGGTACCGGGCCGGTCGTTTCCGGCAATGACGTTTCCGGCACGCTGCCGACGTTTCCGACCGGCTCGAGCGTGAAGATCACGATCAACGGCACGGTACCTGCCGGCCAGACCGGTTCGTATTCCAACACCGCAGACGTCATACCGCCGACGAACCTGACGGCCGGATCCGACTCCGTCGGCAACAACAGCTGCAGCAACGCTGCCACGCTGCCGGTCAAGCTGCAGAGCTTCGACGTGCATTGATTGCCGGCACGGACCGGATTCGTTCCGGTCCGTTCCTCGAATGCGAATTCAGAAACGCGCCCCTTTCGGGGCGCGTTTTTTTTGGTCAACGGTCGCAGCGCACTCCCGGGAAGCGTGTGCTGCTTCTCATTTCACGCTCCCGCGAAAGAAATAATGTTCGGCGCAATGGGGAAACCGCCGTCCATGATGGCGGTTGGGGCCATGCCGATCTTCCGCCCGGATGATCGGTCGGGATCATCCGCGTCCTGTCGCTGACCTGTACTTCGCCGGACAAGCGTCCGCCTCGATTCCTGCGGGCACCGGCGCGCTCGACCTGAAATTTTCGTCCACGCACACTACAGGGCTTCGATGTGCACTGATCGGGCGCGGCGTCCGTCGCTGTTCGTCGGTCACGGCTAAATCCATGAAGTCACGAGCCGCGTCCCTTCGGGCGCGGTTTTTTTGCGTCCCGGCGCGATCCGGGCGCTAACTTCCGGTCGGCCGGGTTCGCGCAAAATTCATGCAAATGGTCTATGCTGCCGAGCCAGATAGAGCGTGTTCCGCCGACCGTGTCGGCACTCTGACTGGAGCAATGAATGCTGGTGGATCTTTCAGCGGGCCACAGCAGTATCCACACCACCCGCCTGCTTTCGCTGGATTCCAATGGGCGCATCCTTGACTGGATGTCGTGGCAGGATGCCGTCTGTCTGTACGTGCGCGGCGCCGTTTCCTGGACGCTCGGCGATCCCTGCCTGACGATCCACGGCGGTACCTGCCGCCAGAGCGGCGAACAGAGCCGGATCGACCTGCACCCGATCGTTGCAAGCCGTGGCCACGCGCGGCCAACCACCCAGGAACCGGCGCCGGCCCTGACCAACGCCGCCCTGTTCGCGCGCGACCGCATGCTGTGCCTGTACTGCGGCGACCACTTCACGCGCGGCGAACTGACCCGTGACCATGTCGTGCCCCTGTCCAAGGGCGGCCGGGACATCTGGGAAAACGTCGTGACCGCGTGCCTTTCGTGCAACGTCAGCAAGGGCTGCAAGACCCCGCAGCAGGCCGCGATGCCGCTGCTCGCCGTGCCGTACCGGCCCAGCTGGGTGGAGCACCTGATCCTGTCGAACCGCAACATCCTGTCCGACCAGATGGAATTCCTGATGAGCCATCTGCCCAGGCATCGCCGCAACGCCCACTGACGCGGTCACGTCGGCGCGACCGCGATCGACGCGTTACATCCATTTACAAACGTCGTAACATCGACGCTCGAGCAACCGCCGGGCCCGGCGGGTTATTGCGTGTTCGACCAACCAGCCATCGTGCGATTGCAGTTGAGCTTGCGATATCGCTGCAAGACTGCGCCCACGACCGACACATTTTGAACGGGGAGTACGAAAATGTCATTGCAGCCTCGGCATCCGGATCGGCCGGCCATCGTGCCGCTCATGCTCTCGCTCTGCATCGCCGCCTCGCTCGCGGCGCCTGCTGTTCTTGCCCAGGAAGCCGCGCCCGCTTCCGGCGCGGCGCCAAAGACGCTCGATGTCATCACCGTGACGGCGGAAAAGCGCACGGAAGACGTGCAGAAAGTGCCCGAGTCGATCACGGCGATCGATCAGGAGAAAGTCGACATCCTCAAGTCGGGCGGCGACGACATCCAGTTCCTGTCGGCGCGCGTGCCGAGCCTGCTGGTCGAATCCTCGTTCGGCCGCACGTTTCCGCGTTTCTACATCCGCGGCCTCGGCAATACCGATTTCGATCTCAACGCCTCGCAGCCGGTTTCACTGGTGTATGACGATGTCGTGCTGGAAAACCCGATCCTGAAGGGATTTCCACTGTTCGACATCGGCCAGGTCGAAGTGCTGCGCGGACCGCAAGGCACGCTGTTCGGCCGCAACACGCCGGCCGGGGTGGTCAAGGTCGATTCGAACAAGCCGACGCAGGATACCGAAGGTTACGTCGATGTCAGTTACGGCAACCTCGGCAACGCGAACCTGGAAGCCGCCCTCGGCGGTGCGCTGAGCCAGACCTGGTCGGCGCGCGTTTCCGTGCTGGCGCAGCATCGCGACAACTGGGTCGACAACACGGCGCCGGGCCGCAACGACAGTTTTGGCGGCTACAACGAGCGCGCCGCGCGGGTTCAGCTCGAATGGCGGCCGTCGGAGAACTTCAATGCGCTGTTCAATGCGCATGCGCTGAATCTCGACGGTTCCGCGATCCTGTTTCGCGCCAACATCATCGCGCCGGGCACCGACGACCTGGTTCCCGGCTTCAAGCGCGACCGGATTTCGCTCGATGGCCAGAACTTCCAGCACGTCACCGAAGAAGGCGGCAGCGCGCGCCTGACCTGGGATTTCGCCAACATGGAGCTGGTCTCGATCACCGGCTTCGACAAGGTCAAGACCCTGAGCCATGGCGACATCGACGGCGGCTACGGCGCGTCGTTCGCGCCGCCGTACGGCCCCGGCTTCATTCCGTTTCCGTCGGAAACAGCCGACGGGCTGCCGTTCCATCGCCAGATCACCGAGGAGATTCACCTGGCATCCAAGGACACGGCGCCGTGGGACTGGATCGTCGGCGTCTATTACTTCAACGAGAACGTGACGATCGACAGCTTCGACTACAACACGCTGGCCGGCAGCGTGCTCGACGGCGACGCGCAACAGAAGCAGATGGACATCAGCGAGGCCGTGTTCGGCTCGCTCGGCTACCAGGTCAACGATCAGTTCAAGATCAAGGGCGGCCTGCGCTTCTCCAGCGACGACAAGACCTGGAGCGCGGTCCGCACGCTGTCGCCGATCGGCGCCGGGCCGATCGGCCCGCTGTACGAAAATCCGAGCGACAACCACACGACCGGTGACCTTTCGGCGATCTACACGGCCAGCAAGGACACCGATTTCTATGCGCGCGTCGCGACGGGCTACCGCGCACCGAGCATCCAGGGCCGCCTGCTGTTCGGCGACACGCCATCGGTGTCCAAGACCGAGACGGTCACTTCGGGCGAAGTCGGCGTCAAGACACGCTTCTTCGACAACCGCGCGGCCCTGAGTTTCGACCTGTTCGACTACCAGATGAAGAACCAGCAGCTGACCGCGGTCGGCGGCACGACCAACTTCGCCACGCTGGTCAACGCCAAGAAAACCGAAGGTCACGGCTTCGAACTCGATGCACAGGCGTTCCTGACCGATCAGCTGATGGTGACCGCAGGCACGAGCTACAACTTCACCAAGATCAAGGACCCGAACCTGTACACGACGGTGTGCGGCAGCGGCTGCACGGTACTCGACCCGGAAATCACCCGCGGTGGAACCACGCTGGCGCTGCTAGACGGCAATCCGCTTCCGGATGCGCCGAAATGGATCGCGAACGTGACCGCGCGCTACAGCATTCCGGTCGGCGACGGCGAGGTGTTCGCCTATACCGACTGGGCCTATCGCAGCAAGGTCCTGATCAACGTGTTGTACGAGTCGGCGGAATACCAGAGCAAGCCGTGGGTCATCGGCGGCTTGCGCGTCGGCTACGACTGGGACGGGGGCAAGCGTGAAGTCGCCCTGTTCGGCCGCAACATCACGAACAAGGTGGCGATCATCGGCGGCATCGACTTCGACAACCTGACCGGCTACGTCAACGAGCCGCGCATCTGGGGCGTGCAGTTCCGCGCCGAGTTGTAGCCTCCCCGTTTGCGGCAGCGACCCTTCGCAGCGCGATCATGAACGATCGCGCCGGCGTTCAGTCTCCGGATCCGGGGGATTGTGCATCGTTCGCCTGCAATGCGCCCCGGCGTTTTTCCGCGGAGCGCCTTTCGGATTTCGCCGCGTCGACATAGCGTCCGCTCTTTTCGCCAAGAACGAACCGTACCCAGCCGGCACCCAGCAGGCGCCGGCCGCTGCGATGGAAATGCGCGCTGTGCACGTGCGCGAGGACGACGCCCTTGCCGGCGAAGTAGAACGCGACATAGAGCAGGCACATTTCGCGGAACCCGTCGCGATCCGGCTCGGGAACCCATGACGGCACGGTCACGCCCAGCTCAAGGCGCATGTAAAGAAGCGCGGCGTAGATGGCAGCGACGACGAATGGCAGCCGGGTGACAGCCAGCGTGAACCAGTCTTCCGCGTCGTCCGCAGCCGCGTCGAGCCGCGCCGATTCGACCCTTGCGTTGCCGTTAAAGAAATACAGGGCGATTGCGCCGTCGACGACCACCACCAGCGCGGCGGGCAGCATCAGGCGCCAGATTCGCGGATTGGCGAGTGCCTCGATCGTCCCGTGCACGCCGAGTTCAAGCACCGTGACGAGCAGGATGATCACCACGAGGATTGCGACGGACAGGACAAAGAATTTCACTGCATGCCACGGCGAACGATAGTCCCCGTATGCGTCGCGCAGGATCCGCAAGACGATGATCCGAGCGAATTCCAGCGGCAGCAACACGAATACGCCGATCAGCCAATCGTCTGAATCGCTCCACTGCGGTTCCACTGCGACATAGACCATTGCGGTCACTATGACCGCAGGCATCAGCAGAGACAGGATCACTCCCTGCCAGTCGGTATGGACCGTCGCATCGCTCATTCTTGGCCCCAGTCCCCGCCGCTGCGAGCATAAGCCGAGGCGCGCCGACGAACACCCGCGGGCTGCGGACCCTGCCAACGCCGGTCCCGGGAACCCCCACGGACGGATTGCTGCAAGGGTGCGATCGAGACAGCGTCAGGCGCGTCGATACGCGAAAATCCAGCGCTCGTCAGCATTGTAGGGCGCCCTTGGCGAGCATGCACCGGACAAACCACGATTTTCCGGTATCTGGCCTTGATTGCGCCTTGCCCACGCCACGCCAACAGCCGAAAATAGCAGACCAGCCGCAAGGATCGGCGCCGTAGCTGAAAAGCAAGAAGAGATGATCGATTCCCAGCGCTATCCGCGCCTCGCCCGCATCGATTCCCCGGCGGACCTGCGCAAGTTCGACGAAAGCGAGCTGCCCGAGGTTGCGCGCGAATTGCGCGAGTATCTGATCGAGTCGGTTGCCGGCGCGGGCGGCCATTTCGGGGCCGGCCTCGGCGTGGTCGAGCTGACCGTTGCCCTGCACTACCTGTACGCAACGCCCGAGGATCGGCTGGTCTGGGACGTCGGCCATCAGTGCTATCCGCACAAGATCCTGACCGGCCGTCGCGACAGCATCGGCACGATCAAGAAGAAAGACGGGCTCGCGCCGTTCCCGCGCCGCGACGAAAGCGCGTACGACACTTTCGGCGTCGGCCATTCGTCGACGTCGATCTCGGCCGCACTCGGCATGGCGCTGGCTGCGCAGCGCAAGGGCGACGCGCGCAAGGTCGTCGCGATCATCGGCGACGGCGGCCTGACCGGCGGCATGGCGTACGAAGCGCTGCATCACGGCGGCGACCTGGATCCGGATCTGCTCGTCATCCTCAACGACAACCAGATGTCGATCAGCGAAAACGTCGGCGCGCTGCCGAAGATGCTGGCGCGCCTGATGACGAGCCGGCGGCTCAATGCGATGCGTGAAGGCGCCAAGCGCCGGCTCAGGCGCGACGGCATGCTGTGGCGCTTCTTCAAGCGCTGGGAAGAACACCTCAAGGGCATGTTCGTTCCGTCGACGCTGTTCGAAGAGATGAACTTCCACTATTTCGGCCCGATCGACGGCCATGACCTGCCGCAGCTGCTGCACTCGCTGAAGACACTCAAGGATCTGAAAGGCCCGCAGCTGCTGCATGTCATCACGACCAAGGGCAAGGGCTACGAGCCGGCTGAACGCGAGCAGATCGAATACCACGCGGTCGGCCCGTTCGATCCGGTCAAGGGCGTGTCCAAGAAGGCTGCCGGCAAGCAGACCTACACCGAGGTTTTCGGCGACTGGCTGTGCGACATGGCTGCAAGCGACGCGCGGCTGTACGGCATTACGCCGGCGATGCGCGAAGGCTCCGGGCTGGTGCGCTTCTCGAAGGAATTTCCGCAACACTACTTCGACGTCGGCATCGCCGAACAGCATGCCGTGACGCTGGCCGCCGGCATGGCCTGCGAAGGCGCCAAGCCGGTCGTGGCGATCTATTCGACCTTCCTGCAGCGCGGCTACGACCAGCTGATCCATGACGTGGCGATCCAGAATCTGGATGTCACGTTTGCCATCGATCGCGGCGGCGTCGTCGGCCCGGACGGCGCAACGCACGCCGGCAGCTTCGACCTGACCTACCTGCGCTGCGTGCCGAACCTGCTCGTTGCGGCACCGGCCGACGAAAACGAATGCCGCCAGCTGCTGACCACGGCGTTTCGCCATGACGGCCCGGCCGCAGTGCGCTATCCGCGCGGCACCGGTCCCGGCGCGAAGCCCGATGCCGAATTGAAATCGCTGCCGATCGGCAAGGCCGACTTGCGTCGGCACGGCAGTCGCCTGGCCATCCTCGCGTTCGGCAGTCCGCTGGCCGCGGCGCTGGAAGTCGGCGCGGAACTGGGCGCAACCGTCGTCAACATGCGCTTCGTCAAGCCGCTCGACGCGGAGCTCGTGCTGGAAATGGCGCGCGCACACGGTGCAATCGCGACCGTCGAGGACAATGTCATCGCCGGCGGTGCCGGCAGCGCCGTTGCCGAATTGCTCGCGGCACACGGCATCAGCGTGCCGCTGCTGCAGCTCGGCCTGCCGGACGCATTTCTGGAACATGCCAGCCGCGAACAGCTGCTGGCCGAGGCCGGCATCGACAGCGCCGGCATCCGCGACGCCGTCTTGCGCCGCTGGCCGCAGCTACTGCCGAAACCGGTCGAAGTGCGCAACATCGTCTAGCAAACCCGATGCGCTCGCGGTGTTGCTGCCGCGCTGCGTCCCGGGGTGGGGAAGTCCGCTTTTTGGCGGAAAACTGCCTGCTCGCGGCGGCCAGGACACGATACCCTGTGCGTTGCTGACCGCCGGCGAGTGCCAGATGAACCATCGCGTCCAGTTCGATTTCGAGGTCGACTTCCGCAACGGTGGCGGCATCGAGGGTCGCGACTTTCGCCTGGACATTGCCGGCGGCGATATCGGCGAGCGCGAACTGGCCGACCTGCTCGTCGCCGACCTGCGCCTGCTGATGGTCGGTGCGGTACGGATCCGCAACAAGCGCGTCCTGGTCGAAACCCACAAGCGCGCGGCGGTCGACGCAGCGGCCCGGCGCGCCGGATATGTCGACCTCAGCCACACGATCCGGAACGGCATGATCACGTATCGCGGTTTGCCCGCGCCGGTCATCTGCGACTACCTCAGCCGTGCAGCATCGCGCTCGCTGTACGCCTCCGGCACCGAATTCCAGATCGCCAAGATCAAGATGGTCGCCAATACCGGCACCTACGTCGATGTGCCGTCGCACCGCTATGCCGACGGCGAGGATCTTTCCCAGGTCGGCATCGAGCGCCTGGCCGATCTCGACGCGATCGTGGTGCGCGCGCAGGAGCGCGACTCGCCGGCGATCGGTGTCGAGTTTTTCCGCGACCTGCACGTACGCAATCGCGCCGTGCTCGTGCACACCGGCTGGGATCGGCACTGGAGCACGCCGCAGTATTTCGCCGATCACCCGTTCGTCAGCGCGGAAGCCGCACTATGGCTGCGCGACGCCGGCGCGGTGCTGGTCGGCATTGATTCGATGAACATCGACGACACGCGCGGCAACACGCGGCCGGTGCATTCGACCCTGCTCGCGGCCGGCGTCATCATCGCCGAGCACCTGTGCAACCTGTCCGACGTGCCCGACGAAGGTTTTGCCTTCAGCGCGGTGCCGCCGAAAATCGCGAACGCCGGCACGTTTCCGGTGCGCGCGCTGGCAAAGCTGCGCGGGGCGGACTGAGCACGGCGCCGTTCGCGCGCGAAGCCGGCTGAAACCCGACGTGGGCGCCGGGGCAGCGCGGGATGCGAGATCGCTCAACCCCGCCGGCAGCCGCCGCTGACCCGCTCGCGATCCTCCAGGTCGGGCGCTGTAAACACTTCCACAAATCCACTTTTTTCCAGCAACGCGCGTACCGCGTGACCCTGCTCGAAACCATGCTCGAGCAGCAGCCAGCCGCCAGGCCGCAAGTGCGCGGGAGCTGTCTCGACGATGGTGCGGATCGCGTCGAGGCCGTCGCTGCCGGATGCCAGCGCCGATGCCGGCTCGAAGCGCAGGTCGCCGCGGCGCAGATGCGGGTCCGCGGCGGCGATGTAGGGCGGATTCGAAACGATCAGGTCGAAGCGCGCACTGCCCAGCGCCGCGCACCAGTCGCCCAGAACGAAGGCGATATTGGGGATGGCAAGCCGGGCTGCGTTGCCGCGGGCGACGTCGAGGGCCGTCGCGCTGGCATCCGTGGCCAGGATCTGCGCGCGCGGACGTTCGCGCGCGATCGCGAGCGCAATGGCACCTGAGCCCGTGCCCAGGTCTGCGACGGCGGCGGCCTGTGCATGCGGAAGTTTCTGGATTGCCCGTTCGACCAGCAGCTCGGTCTCCGCTCGCGGAATCAGCACGGCCGGCGAAACCGCGAGGTCGAGCGACCAGAATTCACGCCGGCCGGTGATGTAGGCCAGCGGTTCGCCTGCCTGGCGCCGCGCGACCAGCTCGCGCACGCGCCGCACGGCAGGCCCGTCGATCATGTCGTCGGCATGCGCATACAGCCATGCCCGCGTCCGGCCGAGCACGTGCTGCAGCAGCAGCTCGGCTTCGCGAGCGGCCTCGTCGCCGGTCAGGGCGGCAATCGCTTGCGCAAGCGTTGCGCGAACCGTTTCCGTCACGATCTCTGCTCGAGCGGCGTGCGATCGGCGTGCCGCGCCGCGGCGACGGTCGAAAGAATGCGGGCGGCGAGAACCGACGCGAACCGCCCAAGCACGAGCCTTCTGCCGGCAGCACGGCATTCTACCCGCAGCGCGCGGGCCAGGCAGGCAGAGTCACCGCACGGACGGCGGCGACCGAGCAGCGTGTTCTTCCAGCGACGAATCGGCGCGGCCTGCGTCAATGCGCGACCAGGTGCCACAACTGAACCACCGACGCGAGGATGAACCCGCTCAGGAAGCTCAGGTAGCTTCCGCGCAGATAACGGTACTTGTGATGCGCCAGGTAGGTGCCGAGGCTGTAGACATCGTTCGCCATCGCCTCGTAGATCGAGCCGCCCGGAGTGAGCCTGCGCGCGACTTCCGCCAGATAGCGTTCGCGCGGCAGCTCGGCGAAATGCCCGAAGAACAGCAGGTTGAAATTGTCCGGCAGTTCGACCGTCGTCAGGCGCAGCGGCCGGTACTTCGGCAGCACGGCGAGGATCGCCAGCAGCAATGCCAGCAGCGTGAACACGGTCAGGATCAGGACGCTGTTGCGCAGCTCCGGCTGGTCGACGCGGCCCAGGCTCAAGGTCAGCACGATCGATGACACGGTGATGATGATGTTGGCCTTGGTATCGGCCATCGTGCTCAGCGCGACATGGTGCTGCTGCGTGGTTCGCAGCAGCACGTCGGCAGTATTGCGCTCCGGGATGTGCGCGAAAAGCGCTGTCGTGCGTTCAGTACCGGGGTTCTCCATCGCTCGACGTCCCATGCCACAATTCCCCCGATGATAGGAAGCAAGGGCGCGCTTGGCAATTTGCCGGTCGGCCGCAACGCCGCGCCGGGTACGGCGCTGGTGCTGGCGGCGCTGCTGCTGGGCGGTTGCGCCGACCTGTTCTATGCGACTGTCGGCGAGATCGGCCTTTCCCGCCACGTCGCCGCCACGCCCAACCTGGAATTCGACGCCGAGCATCACCTGGCGCTCGACGTCTATGCGCCGAAGGACGCGCAGGCCGCTGCGGTCGTGGTGTTTTTCTATGGCGGCAGCTGGGAAGGCGGCAAGCGGCGCTGGTATCGCTACGTCGGCGACACGCTCGCCAGCAACGGTATCGTCGCCATGATCCCGGACTACCGCAAGTTTCCCGATGTGCGATTTCCCGCGTTCATGGACGACGCCGCGCGCGCGGTCGCCTGGGCGCGCGACCATGCGCGCGAATTCGGCGGCGATCCCTCGCGCCTGTTCGTGATGGGCCATTCGGCCGGCGGCCAGATTGCCGCATTGCTCGCCGCCGACAAGCGCTACCTCGCCGGCGTCGGCATGCGCCCGCGTGACCTGGCCGGAATGATCGGGCTCGCCGGCGCCTATGCGTTCCTGCCGTTCGTCGACAACGAGGCGCGCATCTTCGGCGACAACGAACGCGGCCGCTACGACTCGCAGCCGATCAACTTCATCGACGGCGACGAGCCGCCGATGCTGCTGCTGCAGGGTACGGACGACGACGAAGTGCCGCCGCACAACTCCGAGGTCGTGGCCGAGCGCGCCCAGGCGATGGACGGCACCGCCGTACTGAAGCTCTATCCGGGCGTCGGCCACTCATCGATCCTGTTGTCATTCGCCCGCGGCCGCCCCAGCCAGGTACCGGCGCTGCGCGACACGCTCGACTTCATCGCGCATCCGCCGGCGGCGCCGGCAACTGGCAAATGACCCCCGGCCGTTTGTAAAGCAGAGCTTCCACTTCCTTCGAGTGAGCAGGTTACTTTCATTTGAAGGTGATACTGCGCTTTGCCGTGCAATTGAAATGCAAAGCTTCCACTCGCCCTGCGGGCGAGCGGGTTACTTTCATTTGAAGGTGACCCTGCGCTTTGCCGTGCAATTGAAATGCAAAGCTTCCACTCGCCCTGCGGGCGAGCGGGTTACTTTCATTTGAAGGTGACCCTGCGCTTTGCTTGCAATTGAAAGGCAAAGCTTCCACTCGCCCTGCGGGCGAGCGGGTTACTTTCTTTGCTTATGCAAAGAAAGGTAACCAAAGAAACACACCCCCCGGTGGCACGGTCTCCAGGCATCCTGCCTTCCGACTCCGCGAGGGTGCTCCGGGGTTCGCCGGATGTACGTCCATGTACATTCGGCGAACGGGCGCACATCGTGTGCGCCCTCCTTCGGACTTAGTCCTGCGCACCCTCGCCGTGCCACAGGGGCCCCATTTGGGCGGCATCCTGCCGCAGAAGCCAAGGCAAAGGGCAAAGCGAGGGCAGGAACCGAAGCCGAGCTTTCCACCACAGCACGTCGAGGTAGTGCAGGGATGCACGGATTCGCGGATCCCGGCGCCGTTCGCGGTGCCGAGCATCGCAGGTGACGGCGGAAAATGCCCGCAGGGGCGCGCACACGATGTGCGCGCGTCGGCTGACAGTACACGGACGTACTGCCAGACGACCCCGCCGGCGCCGAGAAGCGCAGGTACACCCCGCCGCGCATGATGCGCGGCGGGGCACCGCGTCCGGCGCCTAGACCTTTTTGGTTACTTTTTGGGGCAATGCCAAAAAGTAACCCGCGCAGCGGAGCTGCGCGGAAGCTCTTCTTTGAAAGTTACCGACTCGCCGCAGGCCAGACGAAGCTCTGCACGTGAAGGGCAAGAGCAAGGAACTGGATTCCGGCCTTCGCCGGAATGACGAGCAGTGGGACGGGCGGAAACGCGCCGCAGGCGAAAGGCCAGCGCAGCGCGAATGTCAGGGCGCGCGTTGCGCCTCCACCCAGGTCGCCAGGGATTTCTCGCCGACGTGTTCGCGCAACGCGTCGCACTGCGACACGCCTTCGAGCGACTGCGCCAGCGCACGCTCGCCGCCGATGATTTGCCTGATGCGAGGCGCGAGCCATTGCTGCAGGCTGTCCGCGTCGGCCTTGTCGCAACGGCCCACCGCCGGCAGGCGCGGCAGCGTGCGCTGGTAGGCGTCGGGCATGCGCGCGAGCAGGGCCTCGAAGTGATTCTGGTACCAGGACCAGAACGCGGCGCGATTCTCCTTCTCGCCGACCTGCGCGAAATACAGGCGTGCCAATTCGCCGACTGCAACCGACGAGGTCAATCCGAAATTGCGCGCTTCTTCGCCGAGCTCTGGATCGCGCGTCGAACCGAGCGCCGAGATCAGCTCGTATCGCTGCTGCGTTTCGTGATTCGCCTCGAGCGCGTCGAGCACCGCGTGGTAGGCCGGCGCGCCGGAGTCCTGCACGGCGACCTTCAGCGCGAAACCGCGCAAATCCGGATCGGCGCGCGTCAGGTCGATCTTGCCGCTGCCGTCCAGGCCCAGGGCAGCCCTGCCCTGCGCATCGAGTTCCTTGCGCACGAGCCGATCATGCACATCGAAGGCCAGTACCGATGCCAGACGCTGGCGCAAGCGCGAGGTGGCGTCGGCTTCGCCGGGCTTGTGATGGTAGCCAAGCGCGGCAAGCCGCGGGCCGTAGATTTTCGCGGCGTAGGCGTCGAGGGCCGCCCGTGTCGCATCCGTCGCAAGGTGCTCGTGAATCCACGTGAACTCGCCGATGAGCGCGAAGGCCACCTGCGGCGAGTCGGACGTGGCCAGCGCCGGCATCGCATCGAGTACCGGTCCGGGTCCGATGTCGCCGCGCGCGAATGCGCTCTTGACCGCGTCGGCGAAGACCATCTGTTCGGCCGGAACGAGCGAGCCTGCGCGGCGGCCGAGATCGGCGAGCTCTTTCTCGCCGAGCGAGAAGCGGTAGTATCCGGCGGCATCGGCGTTCGGCATGTACCAGTCGGCGCAGCCGCCGGCGACCGCGAACGTCTGCTTCGGCTGCTCTACCAGGAAGCACTCCTTTTCGGACCGGTTGCCGTGACCGAAGCGCGCGCACAGCGGCACCTGCCAATGCAGGTTGTCGCTGCTCAGCACGCCGAACGGCAGATAGCGCGACTGGCTGACGGTCAATGACGCCTTGCCGTTGCGGCAGGCCAGTTCGGTTTGCAGCAGTGGAATGCCGGGCTGGTCGAGGAAGCTGCGCATCGCGTCGGCGAGCACTTCACCCTTGCCGCTCGCCTTGGCGATCGCGGCGATCAGGTCGTCCGAACTGCCGCTGCCGAACGCGTGCCCGGCGAGATAGTCGCGCATCGCCCTGCGGTAGGTGTCCTCGCCGATCCATTCCTCGAACATGCGCAGCACGGCCGCGCCCTTCTGGTAGGTGATCCCGTCGAACGCGTTTTCAATGTCACCCTGGTTGGCGACCGGCTGGCGGATCTTGCGCGCCGACAGAAGGCTGTCGTTGTTCATCGCGCCGAGTGTGCCTTCGATGCGGCCGAGGTCGCCGAGGAACCCGGGCTGCAATGCAACCGTCGCCTTGCCCTGGAACCAGGTCGCGAACGCCTCGTTCAGCCAGATGTCGTTCCACCACGGCACGGTGACCAGATCGCCGAACCACTGGTGCGCGATCTCGTGCGCGTTGACGTCGAAGCTGCTGCGCGTCGCACCGGCCGGCGAGGTCGCATCGATGCGCAGCAGCACGTCGCGGAACACGATCAGGCCGGCGTTCTCCATCGCGCCGGCCGAGAAGTCCGGTGCGCCGAGCAGGTCGAGCTTGTCGAACGGATACGGCTGGTTCGTGTACTCCTCGAAGAACTTCACGATCGCCGGCGTCTGCTCGAGGATCCATTTCAGCTGCGGTCCGGTGCCGCGCGGACCGATGCCGCGCAGCGGCAACGCCTGTTTGCGCACGGCATTGGGCGCCAGCGCCGGGCCGTCGACGACATCCCAGGGACCGACCGCGATCGCGACGAGATAGGTCGGCAGCGGCCGTGTGCGCGCGTAGGTGATCGTCTTCCACTTCGCATCGCCCGACACGTCTTCCTTCTGCGGGCGCGTGTTCGAGATCGCAACCTGCCCCTTCGGCACGGTCAGCGTGATGTCGAACGGCGTCTTGAAGCGCGGCTCGTCGAAGCCGGGAAACGCATAGCGCGCGCTGATCGCCTCCATCTGGCTGGTGATGTAGGCGTCATCTCCGATGCTGACCTTGTACAGGCCCTGCAGCTTGGTGTTGAACGGCGCGCTGTAGGCGATGGTCAGATCCGCTTCCTGCGCCGGCAAGGTCGTGCCGAATGCGACTTCGGCGACACCGGACGGATCGCGCACGGTCACCTCGACCTTGTGCCGGGTTCCGCCGGCATCGGTCAACACGGCACTGGCGATGTCGAGCCCGCGCGCGTGCAGCCACAGGTGATCGGCCGGTTTCGTCAGCCTGACATGAATGCCGACTTCACCGCTGAATCGCGTTTCATGCGGATCGATCTGCAGCTTGAGCGCGTACGACAGCGGCACCACGCTGTCGGGCAGCTTGCCGGTCGGCGGCGATTCCGCCAGGGCATGCGGCGGCGGGAGTGCCGCTGCCATCAGGACAAGACAGCAAACCAGTTCGGGGAAACGCATGAATCAGACCGCTCTGTCAGCACGAAACGCGAAGAATGCGCGATTTCCCCCGGCCGGCGCCAGCGCCTGGAGTCCCGTTGCACAATTCTTTACAGCCAACCCGGCCGAGCAACAATCTGCCCGCCCGCGCCGCAGCGCGCCGGCGCCTTCCGTGGCGGCCGGGCGCCTTTGCCGATCGAATGATCAGGCTGCCGCGGCGGCCGGCATCGGATCGGCAGCCGCCTGCTCGAGCGTCACGGCGACGGCATGGACGACGGCCGCGATGCGCACGGCGCTCTGGATCGCTTGCGCAGACAATTGGTGCTTGCGCAATGTCTTCTCGTGCGAATCGACGCACGTGCCGCAGCCGTTGATCGCCGAGACCGCGAGCGAGCACAGCTCGAAGTCGACCTTGTCGCAGCCGGGGTTCGCCATCGCGTTCATGCGCAGGCCGGCTCGCAGCGTCTGGTATTCGGCATCGCCGACCAGGTGCGTGAAGCGGTAATAGATGTTGTTCATCGCCATGATCGCCGCCGCGCTGCGTGCGCCGTTCATTTCCGGCACGCTTGCGTGCCGTGCCGCTTCGAGTGCGATCGCCGCGGTCAGAGGCGCATGGCGCGAGGCAATGGCGCTCGCCAGCGCGATCAGGCCGATCTGTTTCGCCGACAGCCCCGGAGCGCCGGCCTCGTTCAGAACCGAATCGAGATTGAGGCGCAGGTCCTTCGCGTAATCGGGAATCGCGGGCTTGAGTTCAGAAAGTGACATTGTGGACTTCTCCAATACGTGATCCTGCCTTCTCCCTGCGGAGAAGGTGCCCCACCTCCATGCGCTGCGTGCGCGTTGGCAATTGCCAGACTCGTCGCAATCCATCACGGCGGGGCGGACGAGGAGGCGATACGCATCGCCCCGTTCTCGCTGCCGGCCTTCGCCCGAGCCCCTCCCCCAAGGGAGAGGGGCATGAGCTACTACGCTGCCTTCAGCGTCTGTTCGCCCTGGGTCCAGTTGCACGGACACAGCTCGTCGGTCTGCAGCGCGTCGAGCACGCGCAGCACCTCGCCCGGATTGCGGCCGACGCTGCCGTCGGTCACGTAGGCAAAGCGGATCACGCCTTCCGGATCGACCAGGAACGTCGCGCGCTTGGCCACGCCTTCCTCGGCGTCGAGGATGCCGAGCGCGGTCGACAAGCGCTTGGCCGTGTCGGCCAGCATGGGAAACGGCAGGTTGCGCAGGTCCTTGTGGTCCTTGCGCCAGGCCAGATGCACGAACTCGCTGTCAGTGCTTGCGGCGAGCACCTGGCAGTCGCGGTCGGCGAACTGGCCGTTCAGGTCGCCGAAGCCCTTGATCTCGGTCGGGCAGACGAAAGTGAAGTCCTTAGGATAGAAGAACACCAGCGTCCACTTGCCCTTGTATGTGCTGTTGTCGATCTGGCTGAAGGCCTTCTCGACGCTCTCGGTCGAAACGGTGGCCTTGAGGTTGAATTGCGGAAACTTGTCGCCAACGGTAAGCATGGAATATCTCCTGGGTCTGCGGAAGATCGATTGGCCGATTGGCCTTGCCGAGAGAAGATAGGGACGACTCTGTCATCATTCAAATTGATTGATAATATGATTATGATATGATCTATCTATCGCTGGACGTGGTTTGAGTCGACCGCCAGACGTTCGCAGGGCCGAACGGCCGGGCTTTGCGCCCCGCTGCCGGGGTCCGGGCAGGGCGGACGCCGTAGGGGCGATATCCCACAGGAGCTTGAGCATGAACCTTCGCGATCTGCGCTACCTCGTCGCCCTCGCCGAGCACAAGCACTTCGGCCGGGCCGCGGAAGCCAGCTTCGTCAGCCAGCCGACGCTGTCGACGCAGATCAAGAAGCTCGAGGATGAACTCGGCGTCGCACTGGTCGAACGCACGCCGCGCAAGGTGTTGTTGACCGAGGTCGGCCGCGAGATCGCTCAGCGCGCGCGCGATGTGCTGAACGAAGTCGACCAGATCCGCGCGATCGCGCGGCGCACGCTCGATCCCGAATCGGGCACGGTGCGCCTGGGCATCTTCCCGACGCTCGGCCCGTACCTGCTGCCACATGTCGTGCCGCGCATCCGCGACCGCTTTCCGCGCCTGGAGCTGCTGCTGGTCGAGGAGAAGACCGAAGTGCTGCTGCGCCAGCTGCGCGAAGGGCGGCTCGACGCCGCCGTGCTCGCGCTGCCGATTCACGACGACCAGGTGCACGCCGAATTCCTGTTCGAGGAACCATTCCTGCTTGCGGTACCCGAAAACCACGAGCTGGCGCGGCGCAAGGCACTCAAGCTGGCGGACCTGGCCGACCAGAGCCTGCTGCTGCTCGAGGATGGCCATTGCCTGCGCGACCAGGCCCTCGAGGTCTGCCATCTTGCCGGTGCCAGCGAGAAATCCGGGTTCCGCGCGACCAGCCTGGAGACGCTGCGCCAGATGGTGGCCGCGAATGTCGGCATCACGCTGCTGCCGGCGCTGTCGGTAAAGCCGCCCGTGGCGCGCTCGGAAAACATCCAGCTGCTCCAGTTCCGCGGCGATTCGCCCAGCCGGCGCATCGCGATGTTCTGGCGCAAGAGTTCCGCGCTGGCGCCGTTCCTGAAAAAACTCAGCGCCGAGTTCCGCGACTTTCCGCGCGCCCTGCTCGATCCGGGCATGAAGCCGCAAGCGGCGAACCCGACCAGCCGGCCGCGCAGTCGGCCCTGATTCGCCGGTTCGCCCAGCCGGCCGCGCATTCGTCCTGAATCGCCGGTCCGCCTCGCGCGACGCAGCGGCTTCCGCCGTGCAGGCGGCAGCGACGACATAGGCAACGCCTATCGGATTGATCGTTACAATCAATTTTCAACTGGGAGTGCGTCGCGCTACCCTCGCTCCGTCCGCCGCGCATGCGGCAGGCTCACGATTTCCGCTCGCAAACATCAGAGGTGTGCCATGAGCAATCTGAAAGGTTCCCAGACCGAAGGCAATTTGAAGGCGGCTTTCGCCGGAGAGTCGCAGGCCAACCGCCGTTACCTGTATTTCGCACAGAAGGCCGATGTCGAGGGTTACAACGACGTCGCCGCGGTATTCCGCTCGACCGCCGAAGGCGAGACAGGTCATGCGCACGGTCACCTGGAGTATCTCGAGGCCGTCGGCGATCCCGCAACCGGCCTGCCGATCGGCGAGACGAAGAACAACCTGAAGGCCGCCATCGCCGGCGAGACGCACGAGTACTCGGACATGTACCCGGGCATGGCCAAGGCCGCTCGCGACGAAGGCTTCGGGGAAATCGCCGACTGGTTCGAAACGCTGGCCAAGGCCGAACGTTCGCATGCCAACCGCTTCACCAAGGCGCTGAGCGAAATCGGCTGAGATCGTCCCCTCTCCTGCGTGAGAGGGCCGGAGTGAGGGTGGCGCGCGAAAATGCCGGGCGCGCAGCGCCGGACGCACCACCCTCATCCGCTTCCGGTACCTTCTCCCGCCAGCGGGAGAAGGAACAGCAGTCCGGCGCTGCATTGATTGACGGTGAATGACTTCATGGTCGATGACCGCACCACCCAGCGCGAAGGCAGCCTCGATGCGCCGACGCGCCATGCGCTGGATTGGAAAAATCCACTTTTTTACGAACAGGCATCGCTCGACGCCGAACTCGAGCGCGTGTTCCACATCTGCCATGGTTGCCGGCGCTGCGTCAGCCTGTGCCAGGCGTTTCCGACACTGTTCGACCTTGTCGACGAATCGAAGACCATGGAAGTCGATGGTGTCGCCAAGTCGGACTATGCCAGGGTGGTCGAGCAGTGCTACCTGTGCGACCTGTGCTATCAGACCAAGTGCCCGTACGTGCCGCCGCACGAATGGAACGTCGACTTCCCGCACCTGATGCTGCGCGCAAAGGCGGCTGCGCACCGGCGCGGCGAGACCGGCACCGCGGCCCGTATCCTGTCGTCGACGACGACGGTCGGCAAGCTCGCCACGATTCCGGTGGTCGTCGCTGCGGTCAACGCGCTGAACCGCAATGCCTCGGCGCGCAAACTCCTGGAAAAGACGCTCGGCGTCGATCGCAATGCGCGCGTGCCCGAATATGCGAGGCCGACCGCGCGCGCCCGGCTCAGGCATCTCGACGACGGCGGCGCCGCGCCGCAGGCCGCGGGCCGCACGCGCGGCAACGTAGCGTTGTTCGCCACCTGCTACTGCAACTACTCGGCGCCCGGGCCGGTCGAGGATCTTGCCGCGATCCTGCGCCACAACGACATCGGCGTGAGCCTGGTCGAGCGTGAAGTCTGCTGCGGCATGCCGAAGCTCGAACTCGGCGATCTGGACGCCGTGGCCAAATACAAGGAGCGGAACATTCCGTTCCTCGCCGCGGCAGTGCGCGACGGCCGCGACATCATCGCCGCGATTCCATCGTGCGTGCTGATGTTCAAGCAGGAACTGCCGCTGATGTTTCCGGACGATGCCGACGTGCAACTGGTCAGGCGCCACATCTTCGATCCGTTCGAATACCTGTGGCAGCGCCATCAGGGCGGCCTGCTGAAGACCGCATTCAAGGACGGCCTCGGCAAGGTGGCCTACCACGCGCCGTGCCATCAGCGCGTACAGAACATCGGCCCGAAGACGCGCGATGTGCTGGCACTGATTCCGGGTACGGAAATCCTGATGATCGAGCGCTGCTCGGGCCATGACGGCACGTACGGCGTCAAGGCAAAGACCTACGCGCTGTCGCGCAAGATCGCCCGGCCGGTCGAGGCGCGCGTGCAACAGATCGCACCGGCACACTTCGCGTCCGACTGCCCGATGGCCGGCAGCCACATCGCCCACGGACTCGGCGACAACCCGCGCGCCGAGAGTCCGATCAGCCTGCTTCGTCAGGCTTACGGAATTTGAACCGGCGCAGACAAAGAACGACGTTGACGCGGATCAACGCGGATGAAAGTGCAATGAACGCGGATAAAAATGTTTACCCTTCCATGGAGACTGCACCGCATGCCCCAACGTCGGAACACGGCACCCAACCAACTCAACCATTCCGGCGTTTGCCAGTACCTGTCCGCCGGCCGTAAGCCACTGTCGGGCCAGGCTTGGTATCGGCAAGAATCCTTGATCCGCTGCACGCAAATCCGCGTCAAAAAACCGCTCAAAAAATGAAGAAGCTGACACCCGACGATCTATTCACCCTTGAAGCCTACGCGCGCGAACGAACGGCGTTCCGCGCGCGTGTGCTCGAGCACAAGCGTCCGCGCAGTGTCGCAATCGGGCCGAACGTCACGCTGGTATTCGAAGACCGCCTGACGATCCAGTACCAGATCCAGGAAATGCTGCGCGTCGAGCGCGTGTTCGAGGCAGCCGGCATCCGGGACGAACTCGACGCCTACAATCCGCTGGTACCCGACGGCAGCAACCTCAAGGCGACGATGTTGATCGAATTTCCCGATCCGGAGGAACGCGTGCGCCGGCTGCAGCAACTGCACGGCATCGAACACCGTGTCGCGCTGCGCATCGGCGCGACGCCGGCTGTGCGTGCGATCGCCGACGAAGACATGGACCGCAGCAACGAAACCAAGACCTCGGCCGTGCATTTCCTGCGCTTCGAACTCGACGCCGGCCAGGTAGCCGCATTCAAGAATGGCGGCCCGGTCGAATTCGCCATCGATCACGATGCGTATCGATTCGCCCGCGCGATCGATGCCACGACCCGCGACGCGCTCGCCGCCGACCTCGATTGAACCGCCTGCCGCGCTGGCTCTGGTTGCTGGCTGTCCTGGCTGCTCTGGCCTGGTGGCAGCACGGCTCGCGCCCGCTGACCCACGTGCCGGGCGTGCTGGTTGCCGACGCGCCTTCACAGCAACCGCTGAGCGAACCGCCGGCGCCGCTGCACAAGGGCGATGCCGCAATCAAGCCGCTCGCGAAGTTCTCGATGTCCGCGCGCGTGCTGTCGCGAGCCGACTATCGTTGGGATGCCGAGGCACGGCTCGTGCCGGTCGATCTTGCGCTCGGCTGGGGCCGCATGTCCGACAGCGCGGTGCTCGACAAGGTGGAAATCTCGCAGGCGACGCGCTTCTATTTCTGGCGCGTGCACGAGTTTCCGATTCCCGAGCGCGAGATCATCGAGTCGAGCGCGAACATGCACCTGATTCCGGCGGACGACGCAGTCGAGCGCGCGATCCGGCGCACGCGCGTCGGCGATGTGGTCTCGTTCGACGGCTACCTCGTCGAAGCCGACCTGCCGAACGGCGGCAAGTGGGTCAGCTCGCTGTCGCGCAGCGATACCGGTGCCGGCGCCTGCGAACTGGTCTGGGTCGAGAATTTTTCGATAGCGCCGCGCTGACCCGGCACAGCCGGCCCGGCCGAGGGCCGGCTTCGAAATCATGGCCGGCATTGGGGTACCTGCGTCCCGGCAACGGCCCGGCAGCGTGTTGCGTCGGCACCGACCTGTGAGCGCGCCTGCTCCACCTCGTCGGGGTCGCGCTGCACGGGCCCGCCCACCGCAAACAGGTGCGAGTAGGTCTGTCCGGCAAAAACCGCCCGCACCATCCAGGTGCCGCTTTGTGCATCGGCCGGCAGCGTGAATTGCCAGTCCCATGCCGTGCCGGAGTAGAACGGGCTGGACAGGTCCTTGCTGGCCAGGTCGAAATCCCATTGCACGAAGGTGTTGCCGTCGGGACTGAGCACGGCGAAATTCGTCACCGCCCCGTTGCGATGATCGCGGTAGGAGGCGAATACCCAGAACGTGTCGCCGGGCGCGAAGCGGTCGCGGTAGTTCGGCGTGTCGTCGATGTCGGCGCCGTCGAGGTAGCCGCAGCCGACCTGCACGGGCTCTGCCGAATGCGTGCTCAGCGTGTCGATGTGCGGATCTTCATACGGCTGGAACACGGCCCAGCGATCCGGCGCGGCGTTGCACTGCCCGTGGCGCGGGTCTACCACGGCGCCGGTCGAGTCGCGCAATTCGAAATGCAGGTGCGGCCCGCTCGACTGGCCGGAACTGCCGACCAGGCCAAGATAGTCGCCGGCGGATACGCGCGTGCCGACCGGCAAAGTCGTGACGGAGCCGTTGCGCATGTGCAGGTAGGTAGCGGTCAGGCCGTCGTCCTGCAGCACGCTCACGAAGTTCGGGTTGGTCGTGCTCGCGATGGCGCAATTGCGGTCGAAATTGCCGTCGTCCTTGTTGACGATGACACCGGGAGCGGCCGCAACGATCTGCACCTGGCCCTGATCCATCATCAACCACGGGAAGGGCCACAGGTAGTAGTCGGTGCCGGCATGGTTGTAGCCGGAGGCAAGGTCATAGGTCCGCGTTCCACAAGTATAATCCTGTACAAATCCCGGAAAGCGGGAATCGTGGTCGACGAAATACTTGGTGCCGTGATAGTCGTACTGCCCGAAGCCGGCGACCGGCCGCAGGGGCCATTGCAGATCGGCAACTGACGCGGCAACCGCGTTTCGCGGCGTGAGCCGGCCGGCGCGCAGCAAGTCGATGATGTTGCCGTTGGCCTGCGCACGCATGCGCGCCTGCCATTCGGGCCCTGCGGCGTCGCTGAAATCGGCGTCCTCGACCACGCGACCGTGAGCGGGCTGCTGCGCGGGCACCGATCCGGGCAGCATCGTCGCTGCAACGGCGAAGTACAGTGCGATCGGTCGGACGAACATGCAGCTACGCTACGCCGACAGCGGCGAGCCGGCAATCCGAATCGAATCGCAGTCGGCCTGTTGCTGCCCCGTCCAGGCGCCAGGCTCACGCCGCGGCCGTGCCCCGGACCTTCGCCGGCGATTGCATGACGCAGTGCGTCCGCCTGCAGCGTGCCCGACGGATTCACTTGTGGCAACATGCCGCCGAGGGGAGGCTACCGACGTGAACCGTTTCCAGACGACGCGCTGGAGCGTGGTGCTCCAGGCGCGCGACGATACTGCAGCGGCGCGGCAGGCGCTCGGGGAATTGTGCCGGATCTATCGATCGCCGGTGATCGCCTATGTGCGCAGCCGTGGCTGCAGCGCCGACGAGGCCGAGGACCTCGGCCAGGCATTCTTTGCCCGCTTCATCGAAAGCGCGTACCACGCGCAAGCCGATCCGGCACGCGGCAGTTTCCGGGGCTTTTTGCTGACTGCACTCAAGCACTTCCTTGAAGACGCCTTCGAACACGATCACGCCCTGAAGCGCGGCGGCAGCATGCAATTCCAGTCGCTCGATGCCATGGCCGGCGACGAAAGCGACTTCACCCATCTTGCCGATCGCGACACCCCGGAACAGGAATTCGAGCGTGCCTGGGCGAAGGCAGCGCTGCACGCGGCCATGCTGCGCCTGCAGGCCGAGGCCGCGGCGGCGGGAAGATCCGCGCTGTTCGACCTGCTGTGCGAGTTCCTGGCCGAGCGGCCGAGCGAATCGGACTACGAACGCGTCGCCGCCGCGCTCAAGATGCGGCGCAATACCGTGGCCGTCGCGGTGCATCGCCTGCGCCTGCGCCTGCGCGAGTTGGTGCGGTCCGAACTGGCCGATACCGCCGCGGACGCCGCGGGGCTGAACCACGAACTCGACCGATTGCGCAAATCCCTGGCCGTGGCAATACCGTCGCTTTGAAGGTAACGAGGTAATTCCGATCGGCATTTTCCGTATCTAGGAACGGGCTCGTTCATCCTGGGGAAAGGGGACCGTGAACTCTCGACCGGACCGTTTGCAGGACCGATTTGCGACCACGCGCTGGTCGATGGTCATGCGCCATGCTGCCAGCGCGGTGGCGGACGCGCGCGACGCGCTCGGCGAACTGGCCGGGCGCTACTGGTATCCGGTATACATCTACGTGCGCCGCTGCGGCCATGCGCCGGACGCCGCGGCGCGCATTGCCCGCGCCTTCCTGCAGCAACTGCTGCACGAGGTCGACCATCGCGGCGCCCAGCCGTCGCAGGGGCACTATCGCAGCTACCTGCTCGCGCGCCTGCATACATTCCTTGCCGCAGGCGAGGTCGGCCAGGACGACTCCGCGACGCAGCCGCCGATGCCGCCGGACCTGGAAGCGCGCTACCAGCACGATGACCTTGATCTGCTGTCGCCCGAGCAGAGCTATCACCGCGCATTTGCCCTGCAGATACTGCATCGCACGCTGCGGCGGCTGTCGGGCGAAGCGCGGCAGACCGGACACCTGCCGATGTACGAACTGCTCGAACAATTCCTTGCGCGCGATCCGGCCCCCGGAGAATATGAATCGATCGCGACGCGCCTGCACGTTCGTCCGCTGACGCTGGTGATGGCGCTCAAACGCATGCGCCAGCGCTTTCGCGAACTGGCCGCCGAGGAACTCGTCGACACCGTCGCCTCCGCGGCGGACCTGGCCGGCGAACAGGATGCGCTGCTTGCCGTGATGGGCGACCTGGAATCATGACCGCCACGGTCTTCCTGCACCCTTCGACAGACGCCGGCGACCCGCACGCCAGGCCACCCGTTGACGTGTCGCGGATCGCGCAGCTGGCCTTCGCGCGCGCCGGCGACGACTCGATCGCCGCCGGCCGCCACCTCGCGCTGCTGCCGATCGAATCGCTCGAACTGGACCTGTCCGATCCGGTGCAATGCCAGTTCGGCGATTACGAACTGCAGGAACTGATCGGCGAAGGCGGCATGGGCGTGGTCTATCGCGCGCGCCAGCGCAGCCTGGATCGCGAGGTTGCAATCAAGCTGCTGGCCGCCGGCGTGTGGGCCTCCGGCGAATTCGTCGAACGGTTCCGCCGCGAAGCGCAGAACGCCGCGCGCATGCAGCACCCGAACATCGTGCCGGTGTACGAAGTCGGCGACCACGACGGACTGCATTTCTTCAGCATGCGCCTGATCGGCGGGCCGAGCCTGGCCACGGAACTGCGGCGCGAGAAGAGACTGCCTCCACAGCGTGCGGCGCAGCTGCTGCGCACGATCGCCGAGGCGGTCGACTACGCGCACCGCCTCGGCGTGCTGCACCTGGACCTCAAACCGGCGAACGTGCTGGTCGACGAGAACGGCATCCCGCATGTCGCCGACTTCGGCCTGGCGCGGCGTATCGACACCGCACTGGCAGCCGACAGCGACGAGGTATCCGGCACGCCGAGCTACATGGCGCCGGAACAAGCCTCGCCGCGCACGCGGCGCATCACGCGCGCAACCGACATCTGGGGGCTCGGCGCGATCCTTTACGAACTGGTCACCGGCGAGCCGCCGTTTCTCGGCAGCTCGCCGCAGGACACGCTCAAGCTCGTCGTCGAAGGGGCCCTGCACAGTCCGCGCCGCCACGTACCGGATCTTCCGCGCGACCTGGAAGCGATCATCCTCAAGTGCATGGCACGCGATGTCGGCGAGCGCTACACCAGTGCGCGCGAACTGGCAGACGATCTGAGCCGTTATCTGGAAGGCCGCGCGGTGCGCGCGCGGCCGTTGAATCCGGCGCAGCGCGTGGCGCGCTGGGCGCGGCGCGAGCCAAAACTTGCGGCAATGGCACTGCTCGCGATTGCCGCGGTGCTGCTCGGCCTTGCCGCCACCACGCAGCAGTGGCGCCGCGCCGACACCAACGCAGCCCTCGCGCATGAAAAACTCTGGGATTCGCGCGATGCCGACGCGCTGCGGCTCACGGAATCCGGCGACGGCTGGAAAGCCGCGCCGTTGCTGCTGAGCAACCTGCGCGAGATGGAATCGGCCGGCGCGCGCGTGCGCGCCGAGGGCGTGCGCAAGCGGCTCGGCATCATCGAAAACAACAACCCCCGGCTCATCGACGCGTGGCCCGCGCCCGGCAACGTCGCCGCCCTCGCGTTCAGTCCCGACGGCAGGCAGCTGGCGCTGAGCGAAGCGGCGAACACGCACCTCTATGCGGTCGACGACGGCAAGGAATCGTTCAGCGTGCCGGGCGAGTATGTCTTCGAATACCTGCGCTTCAGCGCCGACGGGCGCACGCTGATTATCGCCGGCGCGCCGCAGAAGGACGTCGTGCCGCATCCGTCACAGCTCGGCATGCGCCGCCTGGACGTCGCCAGGGGCGAGCTGATCGCTCCACCGGCGGGGTTCACCAACCTTGCCGGCGCCAGCTACAGCGACGACGGCCGCTTCGCGCTGCTGATCAATGAGGCCGGGGAGGCGCAGTTCTGGACCACCGATCCGTGGCGGCCGGCGGGCACACTGCGCGCGCCGCCGCCGCTGAACGGCCCGCCGTCACGGCTGATCTCGCCGGATGGCAGCGTGATTGCGCAGGATGCGCAGGCGCATGCGGTCCTGCTCGTCGATCCGCACACGCTCGCCGTGCGCGCGCGCGTCGAGCTCGGCGAGTTCGGCAACATTGCCGCGTGGGCATTCAGCCACGACTCGCACTGGCTCGCGCTCGGCGACGCGGCGGGCGCAATCGCCATCGTCGATTGCGGCAGCCTCACGGTGCGCCGGCCGACGCCGCTGCCGTATTTCCCGGTGTATTCCCTCGCGTTCAGCGCCGACGACAGCTGGCTCGCCGCCGCGGCGACCGCGGGCGGCGTGTTCCTGTGGTCCTGGCCCGACGGGCAGCTGTTGGCGCCGCCGTTCAGCGGCGGCGGCTCCCTGGGTGCCGCCCCCTGGGGTGAGCACGTCGCGCTCGAACCTGCACGCGGGCTCGTGCTCGGCAGCGACGAGACCGACAGCAGCGCGTTGTGGCAGGTGGCGCCGACGAGCCCCGCCGACCGCGACGACGCCGAACCCGTTACGGCGCGACTCAATGCGCGACACGAGTGGGAGATGGAGGCGATCGCCTGGGATCCGCCGCGCGGCCTGCTCGCCTATTCTGCCGACAGGCTGGTGCAATTGCAGCGCCTGCCGCCGCTGGCGCTCAAGAGCGGACGCGCCGCCCGACTCATGCCGAGCACGCTGCGCTTCGACGGCCGCCACCTGGCCGAGGTGCAGGGCTCGACCGTACAGGTGGTCGACGCCGGCAACGAGCAGCCGATTGGAGCGCGCATCGAATTCCCGCAGCCGCCGGACTTCGCCGAACTCAGCGCCGACGGCGCGACGCTCATCGTCGTCGTCGGACCGACGCTGCACGCATTCGATGCCGCCAGCGGCGCGCGCCGGTTTGCACCGATCGCACTCGGCGGTTCGCCGGCGTTCGTCGAGCCGAGTCCGGACAGTGCGCGCGTAGCCGTGGCCTGGGTGCGAATCGAGCTGGACGGCGAGCGCATCCAGAACGCTGTCACGCTGATGGTCGACCTGCGCAGCGGCGCCGTGGTCGGCGGACCGGAACAGCTGCCCGGGCAGGCGCACGAAATGACATTCAGCGACGACGGCCGGCGCCTGATCGCGTGGAACAAGCTCGAGCTGACCCTGCGCGACGGCACGACGCTGGCGCCGCTGCCCGGCCCGCTGGCGCAGTTCCGGCCGAACGGCGTCGCCAACAATTTCGACAAGGGGATGCTGAAGGTGGCACGCTTCAACGCGCAGGGCGAGGTCGAGATGCCATTCGGAGGTCCACCCTCGAAGGTGGAATTCTCCCGGCATTGGGAACTGCGCACTTACGCGGCGGACGGCTCGATGCGCTCGCGGCCGCTGTCGGAGTCGGTGGTGCCCCAGCAGATCCTGCCGCTGCCGGACGGCAGCACGGTCATGGCAGGCTGGCAGGGTGGCATGTCGGTCGTCGCACCGGACGGTTCCGGAAGGGACCTGCCAGAACCGCTGGCCGACAGCGCGCACTTCACCTTCGCCGTCAGCGCCGATGGCCACTGGCTCGCGCGCCAGCGCCGCAACGGCGCCGCGCTGTTCGACCTGCGCAACAATGCGTTCATCGCCACGTTGCGCGTTGCGATTCCGCCGCCGGATATCGTCTGGAAGCTCGCGTTCTCTCCGGACGGCAACCATCTGCTGGCGCGCAGCCTGCTCGGCCGGCAGATCGTCTGGGACCTTTCGTCCGATGCGCGCGCGCCGGCCGCGATCGCTCGCGAACTCGACATTCGCGAACTGCGCCCGGCGCGCGCGGGCAGCGTGCTTGCCGCGGTCGAACCCGGCGCCGACGAACGCGCGGCATTGCGCGCGAACGACCCCGGTCCATGGCCAACGCTCGCGCCTCGATCGCCGGCGCCGACCGCGCGCGAACTGCCCGGCGGCGGGATCCCGCCGCGCGCCGCGGAGGCGGGCGGCGACCTGCTCGACCTGACGCCGTTTTACACCTTCGGCCTGCGCGAGACGCTGCCGACCATCGACAACGGCGGCGCCGATTTCCGCTGGCTGCCGCAGGGCAGGCAACGTTTGCTCGGCGTCGACTTCGACATCCGCGGCGCGATCGGCCTGCACGCACCGCTCGAGGCGCGCTTCGACCTGCGCCGCCGCGTCGCCGCGATCGACGTGCTCGTGTTGAGCGAGGCAAACGTCAACGGCGCCGGCAAGGATCATCTGGCCGATGCGAGGCTGGACTTCGCAGACGGCTCCCGGGCGACTTTGCCGATCGGTTTCGCGCGTGATTCGAACTATTCATTTCGCGATCCCAAGGCGCCGCCACCGTCGCTTTTTGCCGTTTGGGGCTTCGACGCGCGCACTTCCGCCGGCAACAGCCACGACCTCGCGTTCGTCGCGCGCGTGCCGAATCCGCATCCGGAGCGGCCGCTCAAGGCGTTGACTCTCACCACGCCGGGCAACCCGGTGGTGCAGGCCGCGATCCTCGCCGTGTCGATCGAACCCGTCGCGCCAGCGGCGGCCACAGTCACCGCGCAAGCCAATGGAGGGTAGCCGTGCGCAGCGTACTGATCGCGATTCTGCTCGTGTTCGCGGCACCAGCACCGGCCGAGCCGCCCTTTCCCGATGCGGCGTCCGGCGCGCCGGCCGCCGTGCTCGACGAAATCGCCGTCACCGGCTCGCACATCCGCGCGGTCGACCTCGAGACGCAGCATCCGATCCTCGTCATCGACCGCGTCGAGATCGAACGCAGCGGCCTGACCAGCCTGTCCGATGTGGTCGACCTGATCGTGTCGAACGGACCGACCGCGAACCGCAACGTCAACAACGGCAGCAACGGCGAGCAGCTGGCGAACCTGCGCAGCTTCGGTTTCAACCGCACGCTCGTCCTGCTCAACGGCCAGCGCTTCGTCAGCGACATCCAGGGCGCGGTCGACCTGAGCGGCATCCCGCTCGCGCTGGTCGACCGCGTCGAGGTGCTGCTCGACGGCGCGTCGGCCATCTATGGCTCGGACGCAATCACCGGCGTGATCAACATCATTACCCGGCGCAATTACGAGGGCGGCGAGCTGGCCGCTTACTACGGCGAGAACAGTCATGACGACGGCGCGCGCGACGCGTTCGCATTGACGTTCGGGCACAAGGCCGAATCGTGGAGCGCTGCCGGCGGCGTCGAATACACGCACGACGAGCCGATCTTCGCCGGCGACCGCGCGATCTCCTCCGTGCCGTATTTCGGCCTGCCGCCCGGTGCAACCGGCTCGACTGCGACACCGTACGCGTGGCTGATTCCCGATTCGGTGGCGAACGATTGCGGCTTCAACGGGGGCAACCTGGGCCGCTGCTCGCTGCGCCTGATCGACGGCCGCCCCGGCACTTCGCCGGACGACTTCCGCCGCGTCGACACGACCAGGGACCGGTTCAACTTCGCGCCGCAGAACTACCTGCAGACGCCGCAGCAGCGCCGCGCCGCGTTCGCGCAGGCGCGCTGGGAGCTCAGTTCGAAGCTGGCTGTCTCGCTCGAAGCATTGTTCAACCAGCGCGAGTCGACCCAGCAGCTCGGGCCATCGAACCTGCAATTCAACGTGCTCGATGCGCCGTCCTCGGATGCCTTTCCGATCGCAGCCGACAACCTCTACAACCCGTTCGGCGAACCGGTCGACTTCGGCCGCCGCCGTCTGGTCGAGGCCGGCTCGCGCTACTTTCACCAGACCGACGACACGCGCCGCCTGCACCTCGGCGTCGATGGCGCGTTCGCGCTGTGGGGACGCGACTTCCTCTGGAGCGCCGACGCGATCCAGACGCGCTCGGACACGGCGGAATCCACCGGGCCGTACGCCGACAACCGCAAGCTCGCGCTGGCGCTCGGTCCTTCGTTCCGCGACGCCGCGGGAACGGCGCATTGCGGCACGCCGCAGGCGCCCGTCGACGGCTGCGTGCCGCTCGACTTCTTCGGGCCGCCCGGATCGATCACCCAGCCGATGCTCGACTACATCGACCTGTTCGAGAGCAATCGGTCGCGCGACACCACGCGCAACTACGGCGTGCACGTCAGCGCCAACGATCTGGTCGCGTTGCCGGCTGGCGGCGTCGGTTTCGGCGCCGGGCTCGAATACCGGCATGAGGCCGGCGCGCAGCTGCTCGACGCTCTGGACGCGAGCGGCTACGCGAACGGCAACGGCGAAACTTCGGCATCGACGCGCGGTGCCTACTCGGTGCGCGAGGCCTACGTCGAGTTCGACGTTCCGCTCCTGGCCGAACGGCCGCTCGCGCGCAGCCTCAACCTGTCGTTCGGCACGCGCTACTCGGACTACTCGAACTTCGGCGGCACGACCAACTCGCAGCTCGGCCTGCGCTGGCGCCCGGCCGAGGACGTGCTCGTCCGCGCGAACTACGCGCAGGGGTTCCGGGCACCGGCGGTGCTCGAGCTCTATGGCGGCGCCGTCCAGCAGCGCAACGTGTTCATCGACGATCCGTGCGACGCCTACAACGGCCCGAGCGCCGCGGTGCGGGCGCGCTGCACCGCTCTGGGCGTGCCTGCCAACGTCGACGAGAATTTCGAGACCGGCGACGCGACGCGGGCCGGAAATCCGAAGCTCGAGCCGGAGACATCGCGCTCGCGCGGCGCCGGGTTCGTCTGGAATCCCGGCTGGCTGCCGGGATTCGGCGCCAGCGTCGACTGGTACGACGTGCAATTGCGCGAGGCGATCTTCGATCCCGGCTACGGCCCGATCGTCGACAACTGCTACAACCGCAACAGCGATCGCGACTGCGCGCTGATCTCGCGCGACCCGGCGACCGGCGCGATCTCGCACATCACCGACCTGCTGCAAAACGCGCCGTTCGGTTTCGAAACCGCGGGCTACGACATCGACCTGAACTATCGAGGCGAGACCGAACTCGGCCGTTTCACGATGCGCTGGCACACCAACTACGTCGACTACATCGGCGAACTTGGACGGCCCAGGCCCGGAACGGAACTTGCGGATGGCAGCCTGGCGTACGGCAACGTGGTCGGCCAGAACCTCGGCGGCTTGTTCAACACGGTCTGGCGCTGGCGCTCGCAACTGCAACTGGCATGGGAAAGCGGTGCCTGGAGCGCGTCGCTGACGGCACGCTATTTCTCGCACATCGACGAAAACTGCAACATCGTCATCAGCACGGCGGCAGCGGTGGGCGAGCCGGCGTTGCGCAGCCTGTGCTCGGACCCGGATCGACTGATCGTGATCGCCAATTCCGAGGTGCCGCTGAACCGCGTCGCCAGCGTCACCTTTACCGATCTGCAAGGCAGCTGGGATGCGCCGTGGCACGCACGCGTCACGCTCGGCGTGCGCAACGCATTCGACCGCGCGCCGCCGGTCGCCTATTCGGCGTTCTCGAACTCGTTCTTTCCGGACTACGACATACCGGGCCGGTTCTGGTATCTGAGCTACCGCCAGAGGTTCTGAGCGGGTTCTTGCAACGGGCCTGGTGTGGGCGGCACGATGCGCGGCGAAATTCATGCACCCGAGTGTGCGGCCTCGGGGATCCGCGCCGGCGCACTTCGTGCGCAATTGCGGCACTGCAAAGGGCCGCGGATCGGCGGCCGGGCGTTCGACCGCACGCCAGCGCTTCCCAATTCGGCTGGCGCGAACCCTTCCTGCTACGGGTCCCGACCCGGCGCTTCTCGTACATCGGCCGGCGCCAGGCGTTCTGGCGCCCGGCGCACTGCCGCCGGCATCGAGGGATCAGGGGTCGTCTTCGAACGTCAGCGACCGCCGCCGACGCCGGCATGACGCGTACTGTCGTCCGCTTTTGCCAGATCCAGCGCCACCTCGAAGTCGGCGACGAGATCCTCGCTCGCCTCGATGCCGACCGACACGCGCACGAGGCCATCGCCGATGCCGGCACGCCGGCGCGCAGCCGCATCCATGCTGGCGTGGGTCATCGTCGCCGGATGCGCCACGAGGCTCTCCACGCCGCCGAGTGATTCGGCCAGCGTGAAGCAGGTCAGGCCGTCGACAAACGCTTCGACCGCACTTTCGCCACCGGCCAGGTCGAAACTCAGCATCGCGCCGAAGCCGCGCTGCTGGCGCGCCGCCAGCGCATGGCCCGGATGCGACGCCAGGCCCGGAAAGTATACTTTCTCGACGGCCGGATGACGCGCCAGCAGTCGCACGAGCGCATCGGCGTTCTCCTGGTGCGCGCGCAGGCGCGGCTGCAGCGTGCGCAGGCCGCGCAGGGTCAGATAACTGTCGAACGGCGCGCCGCCGACGCCAAGGCAGTTGCACCACCACGCGATCTGTTCGCCGAGCGCGGCATCTTTCCAGACGACGGCACCGCCGACGACGTCGGAATGCCCGTTCAGGTATTTCGTGGTCGAGTGCACGACCAGGTCCGCGCCGAGCGCGATCGGCTGCTGCAGCGCCGGCGACAGGAACGTGTTGTCGACGACGACGGTCGCATCGACCGCATGCGCCAGGCGCGCGACCGCGGCGATATCGGTGATGCGTAGCAGTGGATTGCTCGGCGTTTCGATCCACACGATCCTCGGCTTGCGCGCGAGCGCCGCGGTGACCGCGGCCTGGTCGGTGAAGTCGATGAAGTCGACGCAATACTGGCCGCGCTCGGCCTGCGCCTTGAACAGGCGATAGCAGCCGCCGTAACAGTCGTGCGGCGCGATCAGCAAGTCGTCGGGACGCAACTGCGCCGTCAGCAAGGTGATCGCCGCCATGCCGGATGCGGTGACGACGCCGCCCGCGCCGCCTTCCAGTTCGGCCAGCGCGCCGGCCAGCACGTCGCGCGTCGGATTGCCCGAACGCGTGTAGTCATAGCGGCGCTTCTGCGCAAACCCGGCAAAGCTGTAGTTGCTCGACAGGTACAGCGGCGGCATCACGGCGCCCTGTGCCGGGTCGGTGTCGACGCCGGCGCGTGCGGCGATCGTGGCGGTCTTGCGTGACGTCATGGCGTGGCTTCCAGTGCGGCAGAGAGGACGCGCGACACGGATGCGGCTTCCTTGAGGAATGCATCGTGGCCGTGCGCTGAAGAGATCTCGACCAGTTCGCACGGGCCGCCGGCGTGCGCGACGTATTCGCGCAGCAGCGACAGCGGCACGGTCAGGTCCTCGCGCACGGCGAAGACCGTGGTCGGCACGCGAACTGCCGCCGGGTCGATGTAATGCCGGTCGAGCGAGCGACCAAGGCAGCGATAGGCAGTCGTATCGAAGCGCGCGCTGAACTTTTCACCGTGATGCCGCAACCAGCCGGTCACGCCGCCGCGGTTGTCGTCGTCGGCAAAACGACGCTCGACGCCTTCGGTGCTGCGGTAGCACAGCACCGCCAGTTCACGCGCCAGCGCGAGCGCACGTGGACTTTCATCGCCCAGATCGAGGATGGAGCGCTGGATGTGGCGCAGCGCCAGGCCGAACTGCGCCGGCCGATGCGCGGCACTGAGCAGCACCAGCCGGCGCAGCCGGTCGCCCAGCAACGCGGCGAGTTGCTGGGCGACATTGCCGCCATAGGATGCACCGACCAGCAGGTGCACGCGACGCACGCCGAGCCGGTTGAGCACGACCAGCAACGCACGCGCCTGGTCGGCGGTCGAAATCGTCGGAAAATCCTGCTGCGGGTCATCGCCCTGCCCCGCTGCATCAGAACGCAGGAGTGATTGTCGCGCTTCGCGCGACCTCGTTGTTTCAGCCGGCCCCCACCCCGTGCCCTCCCCCGCCGTGCGGGGGAGGGGGAGTGATTGTCGCGCTTCGCGCGACGTCGTTGTTTCATAAGAGCGCGACCCGGTCGACTCGTCGCAGCCGCCAAGCCAGTCGACGCCGAGCACGCGGTAACGTTGGGTATCGAGTGTCCTGCCTTCGCCACACTGTGCTTCCCACCAGCCCTTTGCCCCGGGCGCGCAGACGCGGCGATGCGCGGAAATTCCGCCCAGCGCGATGACCAGCGGCGCAGCCGTTGGACCGACGCACTGCCATGCCAGCTTCGCGTTGGCAAGGATTTCGCCGGAATCGAGGCGGAACGGCTGCGGCAGCTCGACCACGCCCTGCCGCCAGCATGGCTGCGTGTCGGACGCTTCCGCGCCGATATCGGTGGAAGGCCTGCGTTGCGGCTCTGCGCTCATGGGTGTCTCGCCGTTCATGTGGGTTCCAAACGAGACGAACGATCCAGCGCGATCGCCTCATCTTTACGCAGGTAATCCGCAGTGAACCGCGGGCCTCGCAGGATTTGGCACCTGCCGCTTGCGCGGTGGTTGCCCCGGCGTCGTCGAGCCTGTCTCTCGGCCGGTCTGGATGAGTGTTTCCGGATGTTAGATGTATGGACGTCCATATGTCAAGACGTCTGGATGGCTATACGAGATGGACGCAACGTTGCTGGATCGAGCAATGATGCCGATCAGCGCGGGCGACAGCGGTACAACATCGGCGGCAGGGCGCGACGAGCGAATCGCATCCCGCCTTCCCCGCCGACATCAGGCGCTGCACCGCCGCGCGCCCGTCTATTCCTTCGCGGCGAGGGGCAACGCCGGCGTGCGCGATCGGGCCGTGGCGACGAAAATGCCGACCAGCGACAGTGCCAGCCCGATCCAGTCGGCCGGCGCGGTCGGCCGCGCGAACAGCAGCACGTCGAGCACGAACGAAAGCGCCGGCTGCAGCAACAACAGCAGGCCGACCAGCGACGCCGGCAGTTGCGGCATCGCGCGGGCGATCAGCACCCAGCCCAGCACCTGTCCGAACAGGCCAAGGCCGAGCAGGGCGAGCCAGGATTGGCCGTCCGGAATCGCAAAGCCCGATCCTTCGACCGCGACTGCCGCCGCGAGCATGGCGGCGCACAGGATGCTGACCAGCAACAAGGTGCGCTCGGGCGTCAGATCGCGGCGGCGCAGCTGGGCTGAGCGCAGGCTCAGCATGTAGACCGCGTAGGCGACGCCGGTCAGCACGCCGAGCAACACGCCGAAACGATAGCGTGGCGTCAGCGATTCCCAGCCGACGCCGACCAGCAGCCACAGGCCCCCCAACGCCAGCGCGACGCCCAGGGCAAAACGCCAGCCCGGTCGCTCGTGATAGAACGCGATGCCGACGCCGGCCATGATGAATACCTGGAAGTTGCCGAGCAGCGTCGCCAGGCCCGGTCCGACTTCGCGGATGCTGCGATGCCAGATCATCAGGTCTGCGCCGAACGCCAGTGCCGGCAGCAGCAACCAGGCGACCTCGCCGCGATCGGGCAGGCGCCAGAGGCCGCGCGCCAGTTGCAGGCCCATCAGCATGACTGCGCCCAATGCCATGCGATAGAACGCCGACGTGGTCGGTTCGACGTGCGCCCAGCGCACGAAAATGCTGGTGGTGCTGATCAGCGCGGCGCCGAGCACCATGCGCGACATCGCGTCGCGCCGCGGCAGTATCACGGCTTCATCCGTTCGTGGGTCGGCGAGAGCGGCTCGCAAGCCGCATCGGCCAGCCATTGCTGCAGCGCCGGCAATGCAAGGATCGCATCGGCGTAGCGGCGCGCTTCGCCATCGAGCGCGACGCCGTAGCTCGTGAAGCGCAGTACGACCGGTGCGTACATCGCATCGGCGATGCCGAAGTCACCGAACAGGAACCGCCCCGCCGCGCCCGGGCGCCGGCGCGCTTCGACCCAGATCGCCTTGACCCGTTCGACGTCGCCGATCGCTTCCGCATCGAGCGGCAGCGTGGCGACCCGCTTGCGGCAGTTCATCGGCAACTGCTGGCGCAACGCCGTGAACCCCGAATGCATCTCGGCACTGATCGCGCGCGCTTGGGCGCGCGCCGCAACGTCCGCCGGCCAGCCGCGGCCGCCGAGCCAGCGCTCGTTGACATATTCAGCGATCGCCAGCGAATCCCACAGGCGCACGTCGCCGTCGTGCAAGGCCGGCACGCGCCGGCTCGGCGAGTAGTCACCGATGCGAGTTTCGAATTCCTCGGTGTCCAGCGGCAGCTTCAGTTCACGAAACGGCACGTCGAACACGCGCAGCAGCAGCCACGCACGCAGCGACCACGACGAATAGTTCTTGTTGCCGATGACCAGCAGCGGCAGTTCGTTCTCGGCCATTCGATGCCCGGTTTCCTTCGTCAGCGCGAAGATCCAAGAAAAACACGAGATTCACCGCGAAGGCACAAGGCACACAAAGACCCGCGAACGAGTGCAACAGGGACGAGACGGCGACGAGACGGCTTTCCCTGTTCTTTTTTCCTTGTGTCCTTCGTGGTGACGCTCTTGCGTCTGATGATCAGGCGGGATCGGGCGCCCAGGTGCCCGGGTCGGCGCGGCGCTCGGACAGCGCGGCATCGATACGCTCGGCGATCGCGCGTGCGCGCGGCCAGTCGACCTCGGAAACCATGACGTTGACCAGCGCGATCGGCGGCAGTTCGCCGATGGCGCCGGTCAGGTACTGGCCGCCGACGAACGCCGAAATGCCGTCCTGCTCGAGCGCGTTCTTGACGAGGTTCGCGTCGATGATGTTTTCCGCCTGATAGACAATCCTCACGCACCACTCCTCGCCATGGCGCCAACGCTAGCGCATTCGGACCGGCGAGGCAAAGCGGTCATTGCGTGGCGCGTGCCGCGGGCGACAGCGCAAACACTTCGATGTCGTCGTCGCGGTAAGCCGGCGCCCCGAAATGCTGCTCGATCTGCGGCAGGCACAGGCGCAGGTCCGGCCAGCCGGAAGGCGGCTGGTCGGCCTGCGGCCACGCGCGCAGGTGCACGACCAGATAATCGCCGCCGGCGATGTCCCCGCGCAGCAACGCCGACAGGTGGACGAAGCGGTCGAGTTTCATGCCAGCCGCCGACTCCGGGTAGTTGCCGTAGTCGGATACCCCGCACTCCGGCGTGGTCAGCGCGATCTTGATGTACTGCCGATGCGCCGCCTGGTACAGCGGCTGCGGGTCGTGGTTGGTCTCGAGCGACCACGGCGTTTCGATCAGGGTCAGGCTGCGCGGCGCGCGCTGGCCCAGCCGGCGATAGAAGTCCGGCACCGGACCTTGCGGCAGCACGGTGAAATACGGGTTGTAGGCGCGATCGTAGTCGAACTGGAAGTACTGGTCGGTCATGAACTGGTTCGGGTCGTACAGGTAGCCCGGGACTGGTCCGGCGAGATAGATGCCGGCAAGCGCGAGCGCCGCGGCCGCCGCCTGCGCCCTGCCGGAACGCAGGACTGCAAGCACCGCGACCATGCCTTCGGCCATCGCCAGCAGGAGGAACGGCACCACCGGCTGGATGTAGCGCGCGAAGTTGAGCTGATGCTGCAGCCATGCCGCCTTCGACGCGATGATGGCCGCAACGCCGATCAGAACGACGAAGCTGAGGTACGCGACCAGTTCGCGTTCGCGCCGCCACAGGCTGCGCAGGCCGATCGCGCACAGCGCAATGAAGGCGGCGAGCAGCCAGGGGCTGGATATGCCGAAGCAGAGCAACAGCGTGCGGTAGATGCTGTGCAGTGTCGCCGCATCGGTGCCGGCCTTGGCCGCCAGCGAGGCCGCATCGGCCAGCAACGGCGGCAGCAGCGCAGCAGCCAGCGGTAACGCAACGCACGCGCCCAGGACCGCCAGATCGCGCAGGCGACGCAGTCCCTGCGGCCGCCCGCTCGCGCGCAGGCTGTCGCGCAGCGCGATGGCGCCGTGGAAGAGGAATGGCGCCAGCGCGAAACTCAGCGCGACGAGGTGCAGCCAGCCGGCGAGGAATGTTGCAGCGACGTAGAGTGCGGCCCAGCGCCACCGTCCGGCTCGCTCCAGCCACCACGCGCGAAACGCGAAGATTGCAACGAAGCAAAGGAATGTCGTGATCGCGTACGGCCGCGCCGTGCGCGTGTGATAGATCATCAGCGGCGACAGCGCCATCAGCGCGACCCAGATACTGCGCGTCTGCAGCGACACGATTGCCCGTGTCAGCCATGGCGCCGCGAGCAACAGCCCGATGCCTGCCAGCAGCATCGGCAGGCGCATGCCCCAATCGGTCAATCCGCCGTGCAGGTACAGGAGCCGGTAGTACAGCGTCAGCGGGATGCTGTAGTCGGCAAGTCCGAAGTGGGTCGCGATATCGTGTGCGTCGGTCGCGCGCAGCAGCTTGTTGATCGCGTGCCATTCATCGTCGAGCGGGATCTGTATGTCGAGTTGCCAGCTGCGCAGGAATACGCCGACGGCCAACGCGAGGGCCAGCAGCACGAGCCAGACCACCCGGTCGCGCCGGGCGAGTGCGGGAATCATTCCCGCGTCGCCGGCGCCGCGCGCAGGCGCAACTGCGGCTGCATCGACAGAAAGGATGGCTTGAGCAGGCCCCAGCGCCACAAGCGGTACGCCAGGCTGGTGCGCAGCACGCCGAAACCATAGCGCACCGAACGGCGAAAGCTGATCTGGCTGGCCTCGGCAAAATACTTGGTCGGGCAGGAAATCTCGCCGATACGCATGCCGCAGGCCAGCGCCTGCACCAGCATCTGGTTGTCGAACACGAAATCGACCGAATTTGCCGCGAGCGGCAGCGTGTCGAGCACCTCGCGCGAAAACGCACGGTAGCCGGTGTGGAATTCGGACAGCTTCGAGCCGACCAGCAGGTTTTGCGTGAAGGTCAGCAGGCGATTGAAGAAGTACTTGTAGCGCGGCATGCCGCCGGCCAGCGCGGTGTTGCCGAGGATGCGCGAGCCCAGCACGACATCATAGACGCCCGAGGCGACCATGCCGGCCATCGCCGTGATCAGGCGCGGCTCGTACTGGTAGTCCGGATGCAGCATCACGATGATGTCGGCTCCGGCATCCAGTGCGAGCCTGTAGCAGGTTTTCTGGTTGCCGCCGTAGCCGCGGTTGACCGGATGCCGCAGCGAGCGGATACCCAGGCGCGCCGCGACCGCGAGCGTTGCATCGTCGCTGGCATCGTCGACCAGCAGCACCTCGTCCACGACATCGAGCGGAATCGCACGATAGCAGTCTTCGAGCGTCTTCTCGGCCCGGTAAGCGGGCATGACGACGATGATCTTCTTGTTGTGCAGCATGCCTTGCATCGAGTCCCGTGGCGGCGCTGCTCGATTGTCCCATGCCGCACTATCGACGACCAAGGCCGGCGCGAAGTTGCCTCTCCTGCCGGCGCGAGAGATTGAGCCGCGGCGCGCCTCGGGCGAGGGAAGCGCTCGTCCGAAGGCGACGCCTTCGGACGCCAGCCTCATGCGCCTGACTCGCGCCATCCATGGGCTCATCCTCCGGGCCAGCTCCGCTGTTCGCGAGCGCTCCGGCGCCTGCAGTCGGCACCTTTCCCGCCCGCGGGAAAACGAAAGTAAATTCTCCGCGCACCTCTCGGCCATCGACGGTCTTCTGCGGATCTTCTGCCCGGAACCGTTCGTTTTGGCCGCGCCAACCGGTAAACTGGCGCACTAGCCTCGTGCCAGCCCAGCAAATGACGATCGACACCCCGGCCACCAACAATTTCATCCGCCAGATCATCAGCGACGACATCAGTGCCGGGAAGCACGGCGGGGCCGTCGTCACGCGCTTTCCCCCGGAACCGAACGGCTACCTGCATCTGGGCCACGCCAAGTCGATCTGCCTGAATTTCGGCGTCGCGCGCGATTTCGGCGGCGTCTGTCACCTGCGGTTCGATGACACCAACCCGACCAGGGAAGACATCGAGTACGTCGAGGCGATCAAGCACGACGTGCACTGGCTCGGCTTCGACTGGGACGAACTGCGCCATGCGTCGGACTACTTCGAGGTGTTCTACCGCTGCGGACTGAAGCTGATCCGCGACGGCAAGGCGTTCGTCTGCGACCTGTCGGCCGAGCAGCAGCGCGAATACCGCGGCACGCTGACTGAAGCGGGACGCAACTCGCCGTATCGCGGGCGCAGCGTCGAGGAGAACCTCGATCTTTTCGCGCGCATGCGCGCCGGCGAGTTCGCCGACGGCGCGCGCACGCTGCGCGCGAAGATCGACATGGCGTCCGGCAACATCAACCTGCGCGACCCGACCCTGTACCGGATCCGCAAGACCACGCACCAGAACACCGGCGACGCGTGGCCGATCTATCCGATGTACGACTTCGCGCACAGCATCTCCGATGCGGTCGAAGGCATCACGCATTCGTTGTGCACGCTCGAGTTCGAAGACCATCGCCCGCTCTACGACTGGTGCATTGCCGAGGTCGATCTGCGGCATCACCCCGACCTCGTCCAGCCGCTGCTCGACGCCGGCCTGCACACTGTCGTCAGCACGCCGCAGCAGATCGAGTTTTCGCGCGGCAATCTCAACTACACGGTGATGAGCAAGCGCAAGCTGATCTCGCTCGTGCAGGACGGCCTGGTCGAGGGCTGGGACGATCCGCGCATGCCGACGCTGTCGGGCGCGCGCCGGCGCGGCTATCCGCCGGCGGCGATCCGCGCGTTCTGGCAGCGCGTCGGCGTCAGCAAGCAGATCAGCGTGATCGACTATTCGGTGCTCGAAGGCTGCGTGCGCGAGGAACTCGATGTCACGGCGCAACGGCGTTTCGCCGCGATCGATCCGCTCCGCCTCGTGATCACGAACCTGCCGGCCGATCATGCCGAGATGCTGACGTTCTCCAATCATCCGAAGAACGACGCGCTCGGCACGCGCGCCGTGCCGTTCTCGCCGCAACTGTGGATCGAGCGCGACGACTTCATGGAAATCCCGTCGAAGGGATTCCATCGCCTCGTGCCTGGCGGCGAAGTGCGCCTGCGCGGAGTCGGCATCGTCAAGTGCGTCGATGCAAGGAAAGATGCCCATGGAAATGTGATCGAAGTGCACTGCACGCTTGACGCCGAGACGCGCCAGGGCCTGCCCGGCGCCGACCGCAAGGTCAAGGGCACGATCCACTGGCTCAGCGCGCGCGACGCGCTGGAGGCCGACATCCACCTGTACGACCGGCTGTTCAGCGTCGCCGATCCGGACGACGAAACCGATGGCAAGACCTACCGCGATCACCTGAACCCGGATTCGAAGCGCAGCGTGCGCGGCTACATCGAGGCGTCGCTCGCCGCGGTCGAGGCGGAGCAGTCGTTCCAGTTCGAGCGCCTGGGCTACTTCATCACCGACCGCCGCAACCATGCTGCCGGCAAGCCGGTGTTCAACCGCATCGTCACGCTGCGCGATTCGTTCGGCAAACCGCTGCGCTGATATGCGCGGCGCGCCGCGCACGCGCGACTGTCAGATTTGCAATCATTTGCAATTCCGGTTTGTCATTCCTCGCAGCCCGGTTTATTCTCCGAAGGCTTGACCGTTATCAGACGCCGGACGTAGCAAGGGCCGCCCGGCGACATAGGCCGTTCGACGGAGCGGTATCGACTGCAACCAAGGGATCGTGGGGTTCTCATGAATAAATCAATCGGGGTGGTCGCGCTGGTCGCGACGTTGGCTTTCATCGCAGGCTGTTCGACTCTGCCTTCAGCAAGGCAACACGCGAACACGGTTTCCCATCGCTATGACCCGGCCAACGGGGAGCATGACTTCATACGAGCGGACCAGCCATCACAGGCACAACAATTTCTGATATCCCAGCGCTTGCCGACCAATGCGACGACGCTGGACATGCAACGCTACGTCGCGGCGCGGCAGCATGCCGACCAGATGCAATGGTTTTCCGTGGCGCGCGGCCATACGATCAGCGCCGCTTCGCCGGCCCAGCTGGCCACGTTGAATACCTGGCAGGAACTCGGCCCCGGCAACGTCGGCGGGCGCACGCGCGTGCTCCGCTTCCAGCCCGGCAACCCGAACACGATGTTCGTTGCCGGCGTCGACGGCGGCTTGTGGAAGAGCACCGATGGCGGCGCGACCTGGAATGCCCTCACGGACCTGGCGCCGAACCTGGCGATTGTTTCGATGGTCATCGACTCGAACAATCCGTTGCGCATGTGGGTCGGCACCGGCGAAGGCGTGTTCAACGGCGACGCGATCCGCGGCGCCGGCATCTTCTTCTCCAGCGACGGCGGCATCAGCTGGAACCAGCTGGCGTCGACGGCAACGCCGGATTTCTACTTCGTCAACGACATGGTGCAGAGCCCGAACAGCCCGAACACGCTGTACGCGGCGACCGGGAGCGGCTTGTGGCGCAGCCTGGACAGCGGCACGACCTGGACGATGAAGGTCGATACGTCGGCCGCCGGCGCGAACATTTTCGGCGGCTGCTTCAGCGTCAAGGCCAAGCCCGGCGGTCCCAACGACACGGTGCTCGCGTCGTGCGGCTCGTTCGGCGCCAATGCGGCGTTCAACCTGATCAATCCGGGCATCGTCTACCGCAATACCGATGCGGGCGGGGCCGGTACCTGGACCAGCGTGCTCAGCGTGGCCAACCAGGGTCGCACAACGCTGGCGATCGCACCGTCCGACCCGACGATCATGTATGCACTGATCGCGCAGGGCGAGACGACCGGCACGCGCTACGACGACGGCCTGCTCGGCGTCTACCAGTCCATCGACAGCGGTGCGACATGGTCGCCGAAAGTACTGAGCGTCGCCTCCAGCAATCTCAACAACAACCTGCTGCTGAGCAATCCGGTCGAGGCGCGCCTGTTCGAATGCGGTTACGGTGCCGCCGGATCAGACCGCTTCGATCTCAACCAGGGCTGGTACGACAACATCATCGCGGTCGATCCCGCCAATGCCAGCCGCGTCTGGGTCGGCGGCATCGACCTGTGGCGATCGGACGATGCGGGTGCAAACTGGGGCGTCGCCTCGTACTGGTGGTTCGACCCGACCGATCCGAACTACGCGCACGCCGACAACCACTCGATCGTGTTTCACCCGAACTACAACGGCACCTCGAACCAGAAGCTGTACGTGACCAGCGACGGCGGCATTTTCCGCAGCGACAATGCTGCCGCTGCGGTCGGCACCGATACAAGCACGGGCACCAACAATTCCATTTGTGGAAACGTGAACCTGCCAGCCGTGCACTGGAACAACCTGAACAACGGCTACGGTGTCACGCAGTTCTACGACGGCGCCGTGTATCCGGACAACGCCTCGTATTTCGGCGGCACGCAGGACAACGGCACGAACCGCGGAACCGACGGCGCCGGGCCGAACGCCTGGACCCAGCTGCTCGGAGGCGACGGCGGCTATGTCGCGGTCGACGCGTCCAATCCGTTGAAGATTTATGGCGAATTCACCGGCATCTCGATGCAGAGATCGACCGATGGCGGCGCGAATTTCTCCGGCGGTACCAGCGGCATCAGTGACAGCGGCCTGTTCATCAATCCATTCATCATCGACGCCAACAGCCCGAGCCGCCTGTGGACCGGCGGCACCAAGCTTTGGCGCACGGCCAACAGCATGGTGTCGTGGTCGCAGGCTTACAATGTGGTGCTGACCGGCGGGCGCCAGTTCAGTGCGTTCGCGGTAGCACCGAACCTGCCGGACCTGGTCCTGGCCGGCACCAACAGCGGCCGCGTGTACTCACTCACCGGTGCGACCGCGGCAACGTCCGCGACCGTGGCTCCGGGGTTCGCGCTGCCGCGTTCGCTCAATGCCGCCTATGTGTCTTCGTTCGCGTTCGATCCGACACAGAACGGCGCGGACGCGACCAAGCGCACCGCGGTCGTCACGTCGAGTTCGTTCAACGACGGAGGCGCCACGCCGCAGGAAGCGCATGTATTGAAGTCCACCGACAGCGGCGCGACCTGGACCGGCATCGACGGCATGACAGCCACCGGGCCGTCGCCGAACGGGTTGCCGGACATCCCGGTCAATACGGCCGTCATCGACCCCACCACCGCAAATGCGCAGCGCATCTATGTCGGCACCGACATCGGGGTATTCGTGACCACGGACGGTGGCGCGTCGTGGACGCGCGAAAACACGGGCTTCGCCAATGTCTCGGTGCGCAAGCTGCTGATCCAGCTCAACCCGACGACGAAGCAGTACGAGCTGTTTGCGTTCACGCACGGCCGCGGCACGTTCAAGACCGTCGTGCAGCGCGGCGACTACATCTTCGCGAACGGTTTCGATTGAGCGCACTGGCGTTTCAACGATGCGACAAGGGACCCGACCGGGTCCCTTGTTTTTTCATGGTGCGGCGCTTGCGGATACTATGCGCAGTGCGCCGCGACCGCAGCGGCAGCAGGCCGTGTCGAGTTTGAGGAAAGAGCGATGATTGCCAGATCCGTGCAGCTCGACCTTCCCGATTGGGTCACGCGCGAAGTCGACTCCGCACAGACATTTCCCGACGACGAGGCCAAGGTGGCCCTGGCGATCCGGCTGGCGATGCGCAACATCGAATCTGCCGGCGGCGGCCCGTTCGGCGCCGCCGTGTTCGACGGCGACGGCAAGGTCGTCTCGGTCGGCGTCAATCGCGTGATTCCGAACACGTGCTCGGTCGCGCACGCGGAGATCATGGCGTACATGCTGGCGCAGCAACGCCTGCAACGCTTCCGCCTGAACGAGGCCGGCGGCAAGTTCGTGCTCGCCACGAGTGCACAGCCGTGCTGCCAGTGCTACGGCGCGACGATCTGGGCCGGCATCGACGAACTGTTGATCGGCGCGCGCTCGGAAGATGTCGAGCAGCTGACCGAGTTCGACGAAGGCCCGTTGCCGGCCGACTGGGTCGGCGAGCTGCACAAGCGCGGCATCGCCGTGCGCCGCGACATCCTGCGCGATCAGGCGCGCGGGGTCTTCCTGCGCTATCGCGAAGCCGGCGGAATTTCCTACTGACGGCCTGTAATACTTGAAGCCGAACCAGGATCGCGAAGAGATCGGCCACCAAGACAAGGCGCGACGAGAAAACGAAGCGGGGCTGCGGCGACGAGGCGCACCGGCGTATCGGTGGTCGAGATCGAGCGAGCCGCTTTCGATTCAAGTGTTACAGGCCGCCAGGCGCGCTCGCGACTGCGGGTGCGCACCAGCCGTGCGCCAGACCTCACGGCACCGCAACGGCCACGGGCAGATGCAGCGGCGATAGCTTGGTGTCGTCGGGCGTCAGCACGATCTCGGCGAAATGGAAGCTGCCGTCGGCCGGCAGCGCAGTGGTGCTCGCGCGCACCACGACGGCGTTCGAATGCGCGTGCGCCGCCAGCGTGAACTTCGACGGACTGACCGTCACCGTCGAGAAACCGGCGTTGGGTCCCTTGGCCACGCTCGCCGTCCAGGTCACCGTGTGATTCTGCGTACTGTGGAAATAGCGGGCGAAACTGCACGAGGACGCGCAAGCGGCTTTCTGCATGCTGGCGAGGTTCAGCGCGCCCGGGTCGCCGCCGTGCGCCGGATCGGCGGCGGAAAAATCCTGCGTCGTTTCGTCCAGCACCAGGCCGGCGTTGGTTGCGTCGAAATCCGTGATCCGGCCCGAGCCGCGATCGAAGTAGTCGCTCGGGGTCACGCCATTGGCCTTGGTCAAGCCCGCTTCGTGCGCGCTCATCATCAATGCCGACTTGACTTCCTGCACGGTCCAGTCCGGATGCATGCCCATCAGCAGTGCCGCCGAGCCGGTCACGTGCGGCGCCGCCATCGAGGTGCCATTGCCCATGCCGACGAGGTCGGGCCCGTTTGCAGACCCGTCATTGGCGATCGCGGCGAGAATGCTCATGCCGGGCGCCTGCAAATCCGGCTTGATCGCGTCGAACGGCGCCGGGCCGAGCAGGCTGGTGGCCGACAGCGCGTCGCCGTGCGCCGCAGTGCGCACGATCGGCGCCACCGTCGTGAGCGCACCACCGGTGTGCCAGGATGACGCGACCGTCGCGAGCCATGGCTCGAAATGCTCGATCGTTCCGGGCGCCTGGTTCGGCGTGCCCGGGTCGGTATTGCCGGCCGCCGCCGCGACGAAAATTCCGGCATCGGCGGCCGAGAGGAACGCGAGCGATACTGAATCATGCCAGGGATCGGTGCCGCCGCTGATCGAGAAGTTCAACGCGTCGACGATGCCATCTGCAATCGCGTGATCGATGGCGGAAACAATCGCGAGGAACGAACAGCTGGTGAATGGCGAACAGACGCGATAGATCACCAGATTGGCGTGCGGCGCGACGCCCGAGACCGACGCCGTGTAGCCGTTCAGCGTCGCCATGCGCGTGTTGCCGGCTGCGATGCTGGCGGTCTGGCTGCCATGGCTCACACCGTCCTCGACCGAAAACACCGGCGAGGCCTGGCCGCTGGTAAGGCCCAGTTCGTCGTAAACGCCGATTACCTTGTCGTTGCAACCGGCCAGGCTGATGCCCGGCACGTTGCACTGGCCGATGAAGTGGTTGTGGCCGAGCGGGTTGCGGATCGCATAGCCGTTCCCGTCGATTGCGGCAAAGGAAGGGCTCCTGCTGTTGTAGCCGGTATCGATGTCGCCGATGACGACGCCGTCTCCACGGAAGCCGACGCTGTCGAAGCTGCGCACGGCGAGCGAATCCGGGTTCGAGCGAGTACCCGCCCACACCGACGAGGCGTCGATGAAACCCGGCGCGATATCGGTTTTCACCGCCAGCAGGCGCTCGGGTTCGACCGCGACAACCCCGGCGACATGCGCCAGGCGTTGCGCCTCCTGCGCCGACAGCTGCAGCACGACCGCGTTCAGCGCATGGCGCATCGCCTGCGCGGCGGCAGGCGCGTGACCGAGCGCGACCGTGATGTCGGCAAGGTGGCGATCCTGCTGCACCTGCAGCCGGTCGAGGTAGGCAGCCGCCTGTGGACTGTGCACGTCCATGCGAGCACGGCCGCCGGCGGCCTGCTTCTGCGGGATTGCCACGCCCGCGTCGAGCGGTGCGGCAAACACGGAGCGGTTGTACGCAGCAAGCGCCGGCTCCTCGAAACGCACCAGGTAGGGCGATGTCGCCGCGCTCGACGCGCAGGCGGCTTCAGAAGCAATCAGGCACGCAACACCCATCGCCGCCGTTGCCATCGAAGGCAACAGGCCGGACAGTCGAACTTTCAAAAGAGTTCTCCTCAGTCAAACTGGATTGGTCAGGGATCCGCCGAACGGAACCCCTGAGTCCGAGCGCTTGAACTGAGCAAGATGTGCGGATTTGCCGAGCACCCCGTGTAAACGTTTACGGAGCGGGCGCACTATAGCGGCGCACTCACCGCCATGCCGCAGGCAAAGTTCGAAACTGTGAACTGCACGCGCCAATTCGACGCGAATGCGTGACTGCGTCACGCTTCGCCGACGCGTGATCGAACGATCTTGCACAACCGCGCGCGCAAACAAGCCGTCGATGCCTTCGCCCATTGAATGCCGAGCCGTCGACATCGACTCGCCGGCGTCGCAATCAAATCCACGCAGCGGTCCAACCGCGCCGGATCGAAAAGGCGAGGACTGCGCCGAAGGCGCGCCGTGTATGCTGGACGGATGAAAGCATCCCCCGCCCTGCTGCTGTACTGCCGGACCGGATTCGAGACCGAGTGCGCCCAGGAGGTGTCCGCCGCCGCCGCGGGAATCCAGGCACAGGCCGGCACCGGTTTCGTCGTGGCGCACCTGCCTTCGCCACCGGCCGCCGTGCTGCGCGACGAACTGGCGGACTGGCGGCGGCCGATTTTCGCGCGCCAGTGCCTGCCGGTATTCGATCGACTCGACGGCCTGCCGCGCGCCGACCGCCTGGCGCCGATCCTCGCATCGCTGAAAGACCGCGGCGAACGCTATCGTGACGCCTGGGTCGAAGCCCCCGACAGCGACGAGGGCAAGGCGCTGGCGCCGTTCTGCAAGAGCTTCGGCAACGCGCTGATCGGCGGACTCAGGCGCGCCGGCCTGCTCGACCATGGCGCGCCGCACCGGCTGCATGCCTTTTTTCCACAAAGCGATAATGTGTACTTGTGCTCTGCCGACCCGGAAAAGTGCGCGCCGTGGCCGCAGGGCATCCCGCGCCTGAAGTTTCCGCACGCCGCGCCAAGCCGTTCGACACTGAAGCTCGAGGAAGCCTTTCTCGTCCTGCTCGGCCAAGCCGAACGCGAGCGCTGGCTGCGCCCCGGCATGAGTGCTGTCGACCTGGGTGCGGCCCCCGGAGGCTGGACCTGGCAATTCGTGCGTCGCTCGCTGCGCGTCACCGCGGTCGACAACGGACCGATGGATCCGGCCCTGATGGAATCAGGCCTGGTTGCGCACCTGCGCGAGGACGGCTTTCGCTTCCGGCCGAAGAAGGCGGTCGACTGGATGGTGTGCGACATGGTCGAGCAGCCGCGCCGCATCGCCGAGCTCGTCGCGCGCTGGCTGGCCGAGGGATGGTGCCGGCGCAGCATCTTCAACCTGAAGCTGCCGATGAAGAAGCGCTACGACGAAACGATGCGCTGCCTCGGGATGATTCGCACCGGCGCTTCGCGCAAGCTCGAGCTGCGCGCGCGCCAGCTGTATCACGATCGCGAAGAGATCACGGTTTTTGCCGGCTGAACGCGACGGGTCTGCCGTGGCGGAACAACCCGGCGGGCGGTCGCGCCCGGCGCGGCGGTTTCGATCGACCGCGGTAACGCGTATCCTTCCCGATCCTCGATGCCTGCCGTCGGGGCCGGGCAACCGGCCCCGAAATTTTTTGTCCCGATGAATCGTTACCGGAAATTCCTGCCCATTCTGGTGCTGGTCGCACTCGGCATCGCCTTGTTCCTGTCCGGCGTGCTCGACCGGTTCCGTCCGGAGAACCTGGCCGGCACGCAAGTGGAGCTCCAGGGGCAGATCGCCGCGCATCCGTTTCTGTCCGGCCTTGGCTATGTTTCCGCGGTGCTGTTCGTCATCGCCACCGGGATTCCGGCCGGTGGCGCCCTGCTGATCATCACCGGCGGGATGCTGTTCGGCATCTGGGCCGGAACCGCGCTGTCGGTTGTTGGCGTCACGCTGGGCGCCCTGGTCCTGTTCCTGGCCAGCCGCCACGCGTTCGGCGATCATCGCCACGCCGACGCGCCCGGCCTCGTCCAGCGACTGCGCGGCGGCTACATGGCTCACCCGCTCAGCTATACGTTTTTCCTGCGCCTCGTGCCGTTTTTCCCGTTCGGCGGCGTGACCGTCGCGCTGGCCTGGCTGCGCTGCCCGCTCTGGCTGTTCCTGACCGCGACCGGGTCCGGCGGCGCCGTGATGACCGGCGTCGAAACCGCTCTGGGTGCCGGCCTTGCGAAGAGCATCGGCGAAAAGCACGCCGTCAGCGCGGATATCCTGACGCAGCCAGGCGTCCTGTTTCCGCTGCTGGCAATGGGTTTGCTGGCCCTGGCGCCGGTGGCAGTCGCCAAATGGCGCGCGCGCAGCGCCGCAAATGGCGCGCCGCCGGCATAAACGTCGCGAGACTTTCGCGCAGCAGCCTTGCATTCACCTTTCGCTGCAGCGCCGCCACGAGCGGCCGATTGAGCGCCGCGGCGCGCTTCGGCTATCCTGCATGGCCTGTTTGCCGGCCCCTGGGGCGGCCCGCATCTGTCCGGTGAGGTTGTCCTGATTCCTGTTCTCCAAACCCGTTCGGCCCCTTCGCTGTGGCGCGCGTTGCTGCTGGGCCTGTCGGTTGCCGCGCTCAACATCGGCTTGTGGACCTGGCTCAACCAGCCGGTCGAATTGCCGGAATGGCCCGGCAAGGTGGCCGGGCTTTCGTACGCCCCGTATCAGCGCTACCAGAATCCGAACAACGGCATCTATCCGACCACCGAGGAGATCGATGCCGACCTCAAGCTGTTGTCGAAGTACACCGATCACATCCGGACGTACTCCGGCCTGGAAAACCCGGCGATTCCGCGGATCGCGAAAAAATACGGCCTGAAGGTCACCGCAGGCACGTACCTGGACAATCGCGACCAGCACAACGATGACGAAATCGCCGCGCTGATCGAGCTGGTACGCGCCAACGACAACATCGACAGCGTCCTCGTCGGCAACGAGACGCTGCAGCGCAACGACATGGGCGTCAATTCGCTGATCGGCTACATCGACCGCGTGCGCGCACAGGTCAAGGTGCCGGTATCGACCGCCGAACCATGGCACATCTGGGAGAAGTATCCGCAGCTGGCCAAGCACGTCGATTTCATCGCGACGCACCTTCTGCCGTACTGGGAGAAGATCGCGCGCAAGGACGCGGTCGGCGTCGGCGTGCTGCAACGCTACGATGACCTGCAGAAGCACTTCCCCGGCAAGCGCATCGTGATCGGCGAAGTCGGCTGGCCATCGGCAGGCGACCGCAAGGAACTGGCCACGCCCTCGATCGAAGACGAGTCGCAGTTCCTGCGGCAGTGGGTCACGGTCGCCGCGGCGCGCAACATCGACTACTTCATCGTCGAAGCGTTCGACCAGCCGTGGAAGGAACCGTTCGAAGGCCGCGTCGGTTCCTACTGGGGCATATTCAATGCCGATCGGCAGCCGAAATTTTCCTTTACCGGCAGCGTGACGGAGGATCCCGGCTGGCCGTGGAAGGCGGCGCTGGCTTCACTGCTCGCCCTGCTGCCGATGTTCTGGTTCGCGCGCCACTTCATCCGCTTCCGCTGGCCCGGCCTGCTGTTCTTCTGCGTGCTGATCCAGATCTCGGCGTCCGTGCTGGTGTGGTCGGCGACGCTGCCGTACGCGTTCTATCTCGGACCGTTCGACTGGGCGATGCTGATCGTGCTGTTTCCCGCGCAGCTGGCGATCATCTTCATCCTGCTCATCAACGGCTTCGAGTTCACCGAAGTGATGTGGCGGCCGCGCTGGATGCGCGAGTACGGCTTGCTGTCGCCGCAACCGGGCGAGCCGCAACCGTTCGTGTCGATCCACCTTGCCTGCTGCAACGAGCCGCCCGAGATGGTGATCCTCACGCTCGATTCGCTCGCCGCGCTCGATTACGAGAACTTCGAGGTGCTGGTGATCGACAACAACACGCGCGAGGACGAGATCTGGAAGCCGGTCGAGGAACACTGCCGCTCGCTGGGCGAGCGCTTCCGCTTCTTCCATCTGAACCCGTGGCCCGGCTTCAAGGCAGGCGCGTTGAATTTCGGTCTGCGCCAGACATCGGCGCGCGCCGATGTCGTCGCCGTCGTCGATGCGGACTACGCCGTGCGCGCCGACTGGCTCAAGGCGCTGACCGGCTACTTCATCGATCCGAAGATCGCCGTCGTGCAGTGCCCGCAGGCGCACCGGGACTGGGAACACAACGCATTCCGGCGCATGACCAACTGGGAGTACGACGGTTTCTTCCGCATCGGCATGCACCATCGCAACGAGCGCAATGCGATCATCCAGCATGGCACTATGACGATGGTCCGCCGCGGCGCCCTCGAGGCAACCGGCGGCTGGAGCGAATGGACCATCTGCGAAGACGCCGAACTCGGCCTGCGCCTGATGCACGCCGGCTACGACACGATCTACGTCGACGAGCAGATGGGCCGCGGCCTGACCCCGGCCGATTTCACCGCGTACAAGTCGCAGCGCTACCGCTGGGCGTTCGGCGCGATGCAGATCCTCAAGGCACGCTGGGACTGGATGACCGAGCGCGGTCCGCTGAGCGGCGGCCAGCGTTTCCACTTCCTGACCGGCTGGTTCTCGTGGTTCGCCGACGCGCTGCACCTGGTGTTCACTGTGCTTGCGCTGACGTGGACCGCCGGCATGATCGCATTGCCCAAATATTTTCCGCTGCCGCTGGATCTGTTCATCTATCCGATCCTGGGCTTCTTCGTGTTCAAGGCGGCCTTCGGCATCATCCTGTATCGGGTGCGCGTGCCGTGCTCGTGGAAGGACACGATCGCCGCGTCGGTCGCCAGCATGGGCCTGAGCCACGCGATCGCGCGCGGCATCTTCCTCGGCCTGTGGAAGAAGCACGGCGAATTCGTGCGCACCGCCAAGAGCCGGCGCCTGCACAAGAAACCCAGTGCGTTTGCCTCCGTGCGCGAAGAACTGCTGCTGCTGATCGCGATCGCCCTCGCCATCGTCGGCGTGCTGCAGCTCGTCGATCAGGTGCAGGCGCTGCTGCAGCATGTGGAGCTCGACCAGTATCTCGCCGGCACGCCGTTGCTGACCCATTACATCGAGGGTAAGCTGTGGATCGCGATCCTCACTGCGCAGGCCATACCGTATATTTCCGCGCTGATCGGTGCAGGTGTTGCGGCACGATCCGGAGAAAAAGCAGGTTAGCAGCCAGCTGGCCCGCATATTCCAGGTTCCGCGATTGCGATCTTTGTACGCGCTGAAGCGAGCGACTCGCTTTCGACCCGAGTCATGGCATATGCTCGGGCTCCGGCAATCGATAGCGCAGTTCCTGCCGTGATGTTTCGCGCCGCCAATCCCGTGTACCTGCTGCGCCTATGCGTTGCCGCGATCCCGTTGCTGTTTTCGCCGCTGGCCGTGGCGGGAAAACTCAACCTGCAGATCGACGGCGTCGACGGCGAATTGAAGGCAGCCGTCACGGCGGGCACCGACATCGCGCAGTACGCCGGGCACGACGTGAGCGCCGCGCAGGCGCGGCGCCTGCAAGACCGCGCGCCGAAGGATGTCGCCAGGGCACTGGAGGCCTACGGCTACTACAACGCGAGCGCGACCGGCGAGCTGAAGGAGACGGCGCAGGGATTCGATGCGACCGTGCACGTGGTTCCGGGCGAAGCGACCACGGTGGCGACGCTGTCGATCGGCATTCCCGACCCTGCGCGCGACGAAAAGGCCGTGGCCAAGGCGTTGCGGGAATTCGTCCCGGGCAGGGGCGATCGCTTCGATCACGCCGCTTACGAACGCAGCAAGGCTGCGCTGCAGGGAGCGCTCGCCGCAAGCGGTTACCTCGATGCGCAACTGACGACGCATCGGGTCGAGGTCGAGCGCGGCGCAAATCGCGCGACGATTGCGCTGGCCTGGAACCCCGGCGTGCGCTATCGCTACGGCAAGACGACATTCTCCGGCGACCAGTTCATCGAAGGTATGCTCGACCGCTACCTGCCGTGGCACGAAGGCGATTTCTACGCGCAGATACAGCTGCTGCAGTTGCAGCAGCGCCTCAACGATGCCGATTATTTCGCGATCATCGACGTGCACCCGGATCGCGAACATGCAGCGGACGGCATCATCCCGATCGCGGTCGTGCTGGCGCCGGCCAAGCGCACCGTGTACACGGCCGGCGTTTTCATCGACACCGATATCGGCTTCGGCGTCAAGGGCGCGATCACCCGCCGCTGGGTCAACGCCCGTGGCCACAAGCTCAAGGTCGAGGCGCTGATCGCGCAGCGGCTGAAGAGCGTCGGCGCCATCTACACGATCCCGCTGCCCGGCGCGGACAACCGCAGCCTCAACTTCGGCGCCAGCTACCGCGACGAGAACACCGACACGACGACCTCGAAGACCGCATCGCTGGTCGCCAACGAAACGCGGCAATGGCTTGGGTTCACGCGCACCCTCGGCCTGCACCTGCTGACCGGCGACTTCACGATTGTCGATCCGGGCGGCGACAAGGCGCTGGACCAGAGCGGTCACTCGACCCTGCTCTATCCCGAGATCACGCTCGAGAAGAAGAAGGCGGACGATCCGCTGTTCGTGCGCGACGGCTACGCGCTGACGATGGTCGCGCGCGCCTCGCCGGGCCTGCTGTCCGACACCCATTTCGTGCAGGCGCGCGCCGATGCGAAGTGGATCCACGGCATCGGCGACGACCAGCGCCTGATCGTGCGCGGCACGCTCGGCGCGATGGAAGTCGGCGATTTCGACCGGTTGCCGCCGGAGCTGCGCTTCTTCGCCGGCGGCGACCGTTCGATCCGCGGCTACGCCTATCAGACGATCGGCCCGCAGGATGCCAACGGTCTGGTGCTCGGCGGCGAGGATCTCGTCGTCGGCAGTGTCGAGTACGAATACTACTTCAAGCCGAACTGGGGTATTGCCGCGTTCGTCGACACCGGCGACGCATTCACCGGTTTCGGCAACTTCAAGACGCGGATCGGCACCGGCCTCGGGCTGCGCTGGCGCTCGCCGGTCGGCATGGTGCGCGCCGACATTGGCGTACCGGTCAACGATCCCTACGGCAAGACCGGAATCGAGTTGCACCTGGTGATCGGGCCGGACCTGTGAGACCGATGAGGAGGCACGGGCGGTGAAGAAGTGGCTCAAGCGCATTGGCCTCACGCTGGCGGTCGTCGTCGCGCTCGGCGTCGTATTTTCGCTGTGGCTGCAGTACACGCAATCCGGCGCACGCTTCGCCCTGGCGCGCGTGCAGGGTGCGATGGACGGCAAGCTCGCCATCGCCGACGTCGGCGGCACGCTGTCCGGCCCGCTGCTCCTGAGCGGCGTACGTTACCGCGACGCCAAGACCGGCGTCGACGCGAAGATCGGCACGGTCAAGGTGCAGTTCGCGCTGAGCAAATTGCTCGGCAGCGTGCTGCAGTTCGAGGACGTCGACATCGACAACGTCGATATCGCGCTGACGACGATCCCGCCACCGGCCGTGCCGCCGCCGCCGACACCGCTGCAGCAAATGCTGACGCCGCCGTTGTCGATCTCGCTCGACCGCATGCACCTGGGCCACACGCAGATCGCGCTCGACCAGACGCCGCTGTTCGGTCTCGACAGTCTCGAGCTGTCGGCAAGCTGGACCCGTGCCGGCATCGCCGTGCGCCAATTCGCGCTGCGCACGCCGGACGGGCGCGTCGACCTGAATGGCGCGCTGACTTCGTACACCGACTATCGCGGCCAGGCCAAGGCCGACGTCGACTGGAAACTCGCACCCTATCGTGTAGCCGGCAGCCTGAATTTCAGCAACGACGGCCGCCAGTCGAGTTTCACGCTGGCGCTGGCGCAACCGTTCCCGGCAACCGTGACCGGCACGCTGGTGCCGGGCGCGGCATCATTGCCGTGGACCCTTTCGCTCGACATACCGACTTTCGACCCGACGCCGATCACGCAGGGTGCTGCGCTCAAGGGTCTCGCGGTCAACCTGCGCGGCAGCGGCGACCACAGCGGCGGTACGCTGACCGGCAGCGTCGACGCCAATGCGCATCGCGTGCTGCTCGACCCGTTGAAATTCACGCTGGCGGCGCAGACGCTGGTTGTCGACACGTTGCACCTGCGCTCACCCGAAGCCGCCGGTACGCTCAGTGCCAGCGGCAAGCTGCAACTCGGCGCAAAGCCGGTCGGCGGGGAACTGGCGCTGAGCTGGGAGGGCGTCGAGCTGCCGGCGGACCTCGTCGGCCAGACGCTCGAAACGCGCGGATCGGTCAACGCCAGCGGCAACGCGCAACAGTTTTCGGCCAAGGGCGACATGACGATCGGACCGCACGGCAAGCCCGCGCAGGTCGCGCTCGACCTCGCCGGGACGCCGGAGCGGATCGACCTGCATCAACTCGAGCTCAAGCAGCCCAGGGGCAGTCTCAAAGCTGTCGGCGAGATCGCGTTGAAACCGCAGCCAGGCTGGAAACTCGACGTGACGGCAAGCCAGTTCGATCCGGGCGCGTTCGCTGCGCAGTGGCCCGGCGCGCTGACCTTTGCCTTGTCCACGAATGGAAATGTGGACAATGACGGGCCGCGCGGCAGCGTGAAGCTCGACCAGCTTGCCGGCACGCTGCGCCAGCACAAGCTCGGCGGCAGCGGCGAGATCGCCTTTGCGCCACCGCTGAACCTCGACGGCAGCCTCGACCTGAGCTCGGGCAACAGCCATGTCGCGCTGCGCGGCAAGGGCGGCAAGGACACGAACGCGACGATCGAACTGGCCATCGCCAGCCTCGGCGACTGGTTGCCGCAGGCGGCCGGCAGCCTGCATGGCAACATCGCGGTCAAGGGCGCGTGGCCGAAACTCGACGTCGACGGCGACCTGCACGGCGCCAAACTCGCGCTCGCCTCGACGCATGCCGAAACGCTCGACCTCACGCTGCACGCCAAGGGCGTCGCGGCCGCACCGGAAGGCTCGCTCACGTTGCGTGCGAGCCAGTTCAGCACGGGCGACCACGCGTTCAAGACCGTCACGGTCGATGCAAGCGGCAACCAGGACAAGCACACGCTCAGGCTCGACGCGCGCGGCTCGCCGCTGGCCGCAAGCCTGACGCTCGACGGCGCACTGACGCAGAAGCCCGGCGCGGCGCCGAACTGGCGCGGCAACCTGTCCGACCTGCTGCTCGAGATCAAGGATCAGGCGCCGTGGAAACAGGAGGCTCCTGCCGCCGTTGCCTATGTCGATGGCGTGCTGACGCTCGGCGACCTGTGCCTGAAGGGCGGCGCGCCGAGCCTGTGCGCATCCGCCGTCACGCGTGCGGACGGCAGCCTGCAGGCAAAGTATACCTTGCAGCATCTGCCGCTGGCCCTGGTCGCGCAGCTGGCGGCGGCGGACGCGCCGCTGCGCGTGCAGGGCGAAATCGACGGCAACGGCGAAATCGCGCGCGGCGCCGACGGCGCACTGAACGGCCATGCCAGCCTCGACTCCGCGGCCGGATCGATCACCTATCCCGACGATGCGGCCCAGCCGCTGCTGGCCTACCGCACCTTTTCGGTCGATGCGGCGCTGTCACCGCAGCAGAGCACCGTGAATATCAATGCCGATCTCGATGACGACGGGCGGATCCAGGGGAACGTCACGCTCGGTGCGAACGGCAGCGCCGGCATGCCGCTGAGCGGCGACATCGCCCTGCACCTGGCCAACCTGCGTTTCGTCGATCTGCTGACGACCAGCCTGGTCTCGACCCAGGGCAACATCGACGGCAAGTTCACGCTGGCCGGCTCGACGGCCAGTCCGGCCGCTTCGGGACAGATCGCGCTGCATGCGTTCGCGACCGAAGTGCCGGCGGCCGGGATCAAGCTCAGCGGCGGCGAGATCAGCGTGCATTCGGGCGACGGCAAGGCATTCCAGATCGACGGTTCGATCGCGTCCGGCGACGGCAAGCTCGCGCTCACCGGCCAGTTTGGGCTCGACGCCAGTGCGCCGCTCGCGCTCAAGATCGACGGGGCGGACTTTCTTGCCGCCGACATTCCCGGCGCCAAGGTATACATCTCGCCCGCACTGACGCTGCACCGCGACGACAAGCGTTTTTCGGTCGAAGGCGAACTGACCGTGCCGCGCGCGAACATCGACATCAGCAAGCTGCCGGGCGGCGGCGCCGCGGCTGCGTCGGCAGATGTCGTGGTCATCGACGAAAAGGCGGCACCCGCGGCGACCAGCCTGCCGCTCGACGCGGCGGTGACGGTCAAGCTCGGCGTCGGCGAAAAGAGCGGCGTGGACCTGCGCGAAGGACGCGAGATCCACCTCGTCGGATTCGGCCTGGATGGCTATCTCGGCGGCCAGCTGACCGTGCAGGACCATCCCGGCAGTCCGACGGTCGGACGCGGGCAGATCGAAGTCAACGGCACCTACCGCGCCTACGGCCAGGACCTGACCATCGACAAGGGCCGCCTGTTGTTCGCCGGCACGCCGGTAGACAATCCCGGCCTCGACATCCGCGCGACGCGTGCGTTTCCGGACCAGAGCATCAGTGTCGGCCTGCAGGTGCGCGGCACCGCGCTGCGTCCGGAGCTGACCGTGTTTTCCAATCCTGCCATGGAACAATCCGACGCGCTGTCCTACCTCGTCACCGGCAAGCCGATGTCGCAGTTGAAGGGCGGCGAAGGCGACGCGGTCGGCAGCGCCGCACGCGCGCTCGGCACCGCCGGCGGCGACCTGCTGGCCAAGAGCATCGGCGCGAAGATGGGCGTCGACGACGTCGGCGTGGCCGACAACTCGTCGGTCGGCGGCGCCGCACTGACGGTCGGCAAGTATCTTTCTCCACGTTTATACATCAGCTACGGCGTCGGCCTGTTCACGCCCGGCGAAGTCGTCACCCTGCGCTACCGGCTGACGCACCGCTTCGACGCCGAGATGCAGAACGGCACGCTTTCGAGCCGTGCCGGCATCAACTACAAGGTCGAAAAATGACCTGGGGTGATCGCTGCGCTGGCTTCTTCCATCGATACCATTGCGCGCCCGGCCGATCCCTCGTGCTGGCTTTTTTTGCTCGTCGTTCCGCGCGAGCCGTACTGCGGAGGCGGGAGTGTCGCCTACGGCGAGCTGGTTAGTTCCCAAGCAGAGCTTCCGCGCAGCATCGCTGCGCGGGTTACTTTTTGGCATTGCCCCAAAAAGTAACCAAAAAGGTCTAGGCACCGGACGCGGTGCCCCGCCGCGCATCATGCGCGGCGGGGTGTTCCTGTGCTTCTCGGCGCCGGCGGGGTCGTCTGGCAGTACATCCGTGTACTGTCAGCCGACGCGCGCGCATCCGTGCGCGCGCCCCTGCGGGCATTTTCCGCCGTCACCTGCGATGCTCGGCACCGCGAACGGCGCCGGGATCCACGAAGCCGTGCGTCCCTGCACTACCTCGAGGTCTGGTCACGGAAGGCTGTTGCTTCTGCGGCAGGATGCCGCCCAGACGGGGCCCCCTGTGGCGCGGCGAGGGTGCGTAGGACAAGTCCGAAGGAGGGCGCACACGATGTGCGCCCGTTCGCTGAATGTACATGGACGTACATCCAGCGAACCCCGGAGCACCCTCGCGCAGTCGCAAGGCAGGATGCCTGGAGACCGCGCCACCGGGGGTGTGTTTCTTTGGTTACTTTCTTTGCACAAGCAAAGAAAGTAACCGGCTCGCCGTAGGCGAGACGAAGCTGTGCCGTTCTAACCAAAAAGCAGCGGAGCAAGGAGGGGGATTACACGCGACTCCTGTCGCGTGCCCTACGGGCCAATCACTACGTGAATGTTTGCTTCGGCATCCTGCCTCCGCAGTCCGGCTTTTGCCGGAATTACGGGCAGATGAAAAAACGCGTCTAGCGACACGGCGGAGCGACACCATCCCAACCCAACCCTCTCCTTGAAGGGCTAACGCGCTGATGCGAGCGCTTAGGCCGAAGGCGAAAGAGCTCAGCGCAGCGCCAACGTCATAACCTCATCACCAGCGAGTACAGCGCCAGCACGAGGCAGGCGAAGCCGAGTCCGACCTTGTACGGTCCGAGCTTGCCGGCGAGGTCGGCCATCTTGTTGGTGAAGTCGTTGCTGCCGAGCAGGCTGCGCAAGGTCGGCAGCGCGAGGATCAGCGACAGCGCGCAAATGACGAGGGCGACGGCGAGGGCGATCAGCATCATGCCGGGAGCGAAACCGAAGGCGCTGATCGCGCCGATCCAGCGCAGCAGCAGGATGATGCCCCAGATCAGGCCGACGAGTCCGATCCAGCCGGACACCGATTCTAGCGGGCCGAGCTGGCCGCCGAGTTTCGGTTGTTGCGATTTCAGCCACGAAGCGATACCCAGAACGCCGAGCAGTACCAGCAGTACGAGATCGATCAGCCACATGATGATTCCCCTTTGCAGTTTTTTTCAAATCCGCCTGTGCGGCGTTGCCACTCTAGCGCCCGGCCGCATGCCGAGCGAACAACCGCTTGAGCGGGACGACCCTGTCGACGAGCGCCAGGCCCGCTCCGCGCAAGGCGGCGACCGGCATTGCATCGCTGCCGAATACGCGCTGGATCGCATCGAACGCATGGGCGGACAGCGCATTGTCGCTGCGCCGGCTGCGTTCGAAGCGGCGCAACGCCGATTCTGCCGCAAAATCGCGTTTCGCGTCGCGTTCGGCGATCGCGATGGCGGCCAGTTCGGCCGCGTCGCGCAAGCCGAGGTTGACGCCCTGCCCGGCCAGCGGGTGCACGACGTGCGCGGCATCGCCGACCAGCGCGAAGCGCGCGGCGGCATAGCGCTCGGCCAGCCGCAGGCGCAGCGGAAAGGCCGCACGCGGCGTCGTTGCGATAATCCGTCCGAGGCGGAAATCGAATGCCGCGCCGAGTTCGGCGCAGAATGCCGGGTCGTCGAGCGCCAGCAGGCGCGCTGCTTCCTGCCCCGGTACCGACCACACGATCGAGCTGCGCTGATCGCTCAACGGCAGGAAAGCAATCGTTGCATGCGGAAGAAACCGCTGCCATGCCGTCGCTTCGTGCGCACGTTCCGTCGTGACGTGCGCGACAACCGCGCGTTGCGCATAGTCGCGATCGCGCGTGGCGATTCCGACCAGCCCGCGCATCGCCGAATCGCCGCCGTCGGCAGCAACGACCAGGCGCGCCGCGATGCGTCTGCCGTCGTCGAGTTCGACGATGCGGCGATCGGCGTCGACCGAGGTAGCCGTAACCCGCGCCGGACAATGCAGCGTCACGTGCGCTGGTGCCTGCAGCGCCTGCCACAGCACGTGCTGGATCAGCCGGTTCTCGACGATATGGCCCAGTGCTGCGGCCGCCTCGTCGGCACTGTCGAAATTCAATGTTCCCGGCGCGAGCGCGTCCCACACGTGCATGCGTCGATAGGCGCAGGCGCGCGAGGCCGCGATCGATCGCCAGGCGCCGACCGCGTCGAGCAGATCGACCGACGACGGCGCCAGCGCGACGACGCGCAGGTCGACCTCGTCTTCGACGCGCCACGCGGGCGGTGCGTGCGGTTCGATGACCGCAACATCGAAGCCGGCCTGCGCGAGTTTCAGCGCGAGCGCCGCGCCGACCATGCCGGCACCGACGACGGCGACGTCATGAACATTGCGGCGCCCGGCGGAGCGGGGGCCGCGGACCGAGGGCTGCATCGGAGCAGGCCCGTCGATCATGGCTTGTGTCCAAGCGCCAGGCGTGGCACGCGGCCGCGAAAGCCCATGCCGCGCCGGACGACGGCATCCTGCAACGGCGCGATGCGATCCAGCGCGATGAGACCGAGCGAGCGCAGCAACTTGAGCGGCACGAACTCGTTCGCCGTCCAGCGTGCCAGGCCGTCGCTCATTGCCGCCGTGCCCTCGCGATCCGCCACGCGGCGAGCGGCGTATTCCGCCAGCAGCGCCGGCGCGCCGGGATCGCCATCGAACCTGTATTGGTCGACCAGCAGTTCCGCCAGCGTCAACGCATCGCGCAAGCCGAGGTTGAAGCCTTGCGCGCCGATCGGATGCAACGTCTGCGCGGCATTGCCGACCAGCGCCACGCGCGGTGCTGTCAGCCGCAGCGCCTGGATGCGCCTGAGCGGGTAGGACACGCGCCGGCCCGGCCGCGAAAAGCGGCCGAGCCGATGGCCGAAACGCGCCTGCAGCAGTTCGACGAAGCCGGCATCGTCCAGTCCCGCGACGCGTCCGGCATCCGCGCTCGGAACCGTCAGCACGACGCCGGCGCGCCGGTCGGCGAGCGGCAAGATCGCGGTCGGACCGGTCGCGCCAAAGCGCTCGTAGGCGCAGCCATCGAGGTCGCGCTGCGCCGTCACGGTCGTCACGAATGCGGTCTGCGCGTAGTCGACCGTCTCGGTCTGGATATCTCGCGCCGTGCGCACGAAAGATGCGGTGCCATCCGCGCCGACCAGCAGCCGTGTGCTGACCCGGCGCTCGCCGCCAGGCGTAAGCAGCGTTGCAACGAGAGTGGCTCCGTCGTCGGCGATCGCCGACAGCTGCGCCGGTGCGTGGCGCACCAGTTCGCGGCAGGCATCCAGCCGCGCGAGCAGGCCGTTGCCGAGTTCGCGCGCCGGCAGCACCGCGCCGAATGCATCGACGCCGTGCCGGGCCGCGTCGAGGCGCGCGGCGCCGAACTCGCCCTGCCGGCTGACATGGATGCGCCGAATCGGCATCGCGCGCGACATCACGTGATGCCAGACACCGATCGCGTCGAGCGCATTGACCGTGGCACGCGCCAGCGCCAGGTTGCGCTCGTCGTAGCTCGGCTGCAGGTCGACGCGCGGCGGCGCGGCTTCGACCAGCGCCACGCGCAGGCCCGCGCCGTCGAGCGCAATGGCCAGACTCGAGCCGACCAGCCCGCCGCCGACGATGAGGACGTCGCAGGTATCGTTCATGGCAAGATCATAGCGCGCCGCGAGGATTTGGCGGGCATGGCCGTCAGGCATTCGGCCGGCTGCCGACAGAGGCAGAAGCGCGTGCGCTCTGCTCGAGGCGCTGCGAAAGGCTGTCGCGCTGTCGGCGCGCTCCGTTGCTTTCGCGGGAATCAGCCATTCGGTTGCCCTTTCGATCACCGCCGCTTCTGCCAGCCCGTGCTCCGGCTTCACTCCATATCCCCTTACCACTGTCGTCACTCCCACGACCGGCCTTCGGCCCGGAAAATGCTAGGCTTCCGCGCCATGGAGCTGATACTTGTCCGCCACGGTGATGTCGACGCGGCGCCCGGCTTGTGCCTGGGGCAGACCGACGTACCGCTGTCGGCATCCGGCTTCGGCGCGGTACAGCAGCTAGCGGCGACCTGGACCGACACGGCGCCGCGCTTCCTGTTCTCGAGCGACCTGAAGCGCGCGCAGCAGGCCGCATCGATCTTCGCCGCGCGCTTTGCGATCGAGCCGCTGACCGACGCGCGCCTGCGCGAGGTCAACCTCGGCAAGTGGGACGGCCTGCGCTGGGACGAGATCATGCGCAGCGATGCCGCGCGCTACGAAAGCTGGGCCAGCAACTGGGTGATCCAGGCGGCGCCGGGCGGCGAGAGCTTCGCCGACGTGATCCATCGCACCGGCACCTGGCTTTCATCGGTGATCGAATCGACGCGCGATGCCGACATGGTGCTGGCGGTGGCGCACGCCGGCTCGATCCGCGCGCTGCTGTGCCACGCCCTCGGCCTGCCGCCGGCGCGCGCGTTCGCGCTGCACATCGACCATGCCCACGCGGCGCGCATCCGCTACAGGAGCGGACAGTTTGAAGTATGCTATGCCAATTCGTCGCAGTTCGAATCGACCTGAACGCGGCGCACGTGAATCGGAGAGCCCGCAATGCCGCATTTTCCACAAAACCGCCTGCTGACCCCGCGTAGCGGCATCCTGATCGCGATGATCGCGCTCGCCGTAGCCGTGCGGCTGCTGATCCATTTCGTTCCGGGCGCCCTGCCCTACAATTTCACGCCGGTCGAGGCGATCGCGCTGTTCGGCGGCGCCTATTTCAGCGACCGGCGGCTGGCTTTCATCGTGCCGCTCGGCGCCATGCTGCTCGCCGACCTGGTCATCGGCCTGCACCCGATGCTGCCGGTCATCTACGCCTGCATCGCCGCGAGCGTCGCGCTCGGCTTCGGCCTGCGCCATCGCGTTTCGGTGCTGCGTGTCGCCGGCTTCGGCGTCGCCGGCTCGCTGCTGTTCTTCGTCGTCGTCAGTTTCGTCGAGTGGCTGCTCGGCGACACCGAATACTGCCGCGCCGGCATCGTGCCGTGCTATGCCGCCGCGCTGCCGTTCCTGCAGAACTGGCTGGCCGGCACGCTCGTCTGGAGCGCGATCCTGTTCGGCACGTTCGAGCTGATGCGCGCCCGCTGGAAACAATTCGCCACCGCGGCGTAACCGTCGCCCTGCGACGGGCGCAGCGACGCGATTGCCAGATGGGGGTCGGCGCGATCACACCGCAGGACAAACGCCTGCTTGCCCGGCGGGTGGGTTGCCATCTGGTATCGCTTTACGGCAAGCGGGAAAGCTACCCGCCGCAAGTCGTCAAGGCTTCGATGCGGCGTTGTGACTTTCCGGACGCATGGGATTGCTGGGCGCTCAGCCTGTTTTCTTCGCCGGGCGACTTCAATGCCTTTCACGATGCCATCGGCGAAGCATGCGACCATGCCTCGATGCACGGCGACATGCTCGGTGTGATCGGCGTCCCGGCCACGGCGGATTTCTTTTCGTTCGACTGGCTCGACAGCGTTTCGGTCTTCGACGCCGGATCCGACATCCTCGGCAGCCACTGAATCACCGTACAGGCTTTCCATGGGCAACCGCCTCAGCAAGATCTACACGAAGACCGGCGACGACGGCACGACGGGCCTGGGTGACGGCACGCGCGTTGCAAAGGATTCGCTGCGTGTTGCGGCCTACGGCACGGTCGACGAGTTGAACAGCACGATCGGCGTCGTGCTCGCGCAACCGGTGCCCGACGCCGTGCGCGAGACGCTGGTGCAGGTGCAGCACGACCTGTTCGATCTCGGCGGCGAGCTGTGCATCCCCGGCATGGCGATGATTCATGACGCGGACGTCGAGCGGCTGGAAAAAACCCTTGACGCGTTCAACCAGGATCTGCCCCCGCTGAAGGATTTCATCCTGCCCGGCGGCGGCATGGCCGCGGCCTGCGCGCACGTCGCGCGCACGGTGTGCCGGCGCGCCGAGCGCGAAGTCGTCACGTTGTCGCGCAGTGAAGACGTGCGGCCCGAAGCGGTCCGCTACCTGAATCGGTTGTCCGACCTGCTGTTCGTGCTCGCGCGCGTGCTCGCGCGCGCCAGCGGTCACGGCGAAGTGCTGTGGCAACACGAGCGCCGCAAGAAGCCGACGTCCTGACGCCGGCCCAGGCGTTGGCATTCGTCGAGCGCCACGGCATCGTCTGCGAAGCCGTGCGTCGCGCCGGAATCCCTTCCCTCGTCGACGCGATCGCCGGCGAAACCGTGCATGGCAACTGGTGGTCGCACCGGCGCTCGCGCGAAATCTTCGCAGTCACGCGCGCCGTGCGCGCCGCGCCGCAGGTGCTGGTGTGCCGGCTCGTCGACGGGCGGGTCACGTTCATTCACGAGCGCCTGTGGCCGGCGCTGGTGCGCGCCGCCGCTCGACTTCCACGGGAATGCCTCGGGCGCCTGAGCGAGGTGCACACGGCCGGCGGCAAACATGTCATCGAAGAGACGGCGTTTCCGGATTGGCTGCCCAAGGCGCTTGCATCGACCGCGCGGCATCTCTCCGAAAAAGATGCGATTGACGCGTTGCGGGCCGTTTTGCCGGGAGTGACAGGCGCGGTTCCTGCTCTCGCCCGACGGCTGCGAGGCAGAGAGTTGGACTGAACGCCGCCACCCGGACTGCCGAATCGACAACACGGGCACGGTTGCGCCGGCACGGCGAAGCCTTATGCTCTGTCATCTCCCCGACGCGGGCTTCGGATTCTCACGCATGCTGCTTTACACCCATTCCGCGTGCCTGCTGCACAGCGCCGGTCCCGGCCACCCGGAGTCGCCGGCGCGCCTGCAAGCCGTGCTCGAGGCACTTGCCGACGACCGGTTCGCCGCGCTCGATCGCATCGAGGCGCCGCAAGCGACGCGCGACCAACTCCTGCGCGTGCACGACGCGACGCTGGTCGACCTCCTGGTCGAGGCCGCGCCGCACGCGGGCTACGTGCGCATCGACGCCGACACGGTGATGTCGCCCGCTTCGCTCGAAGCGGCTCTGCGCGCGGCCGGAGCGGTTTGCGCGGCGGTCGACGCGACCATCGACGGCACCGGCACGAGCGCTTTTTGCGCGGTGCGGCCGCCGGGTCATCACGCCACGCACAACCAGTCGATGGGCTTTTGCCTGTTCAACAGCGTCGCGGTCGGCGCGGCACATGCGTTGGCGCGCGGCCTCCAGCGTGTTGCGATCATCGACTTCGACGTGCACCACGGCAACGGCACGCAGGACATCTTCTGGAACGATGCGCGCGTCCTGTACGCCTCGACGCACCAGTGGCCGCTGTATCCGGGCACCGGCGCGCGCAGCGAGACCGGCGCCGGCAACATCGTCAACGCGCCGCTGCCGCCGGGCTCCGGATCACGTGAATTCCGCTCGGCGTGCGAACAGGTCGTGCTGCCGGCACTGCGTGCGTTCCGGCCGCAATTGCTGATGGTCTCGGCCGGTTTCGACGCGCACGCGCTCGATCCGCTGGCCGACATGAACCTCGACGACGCCGATTACGCCTGGATCACGCGCGCGCTCGTCGACATCGCGGTCGAGCATGCCGGCGGACGCATCGTGTCGAGCCTGGAAGGCGGCTACAGCCTGACGGCGCTGCGCCAGAGCGCGGCGGCGCACGTGTCCGCGCTGATGGGCTGATGCGCAGCGCGGCGGTACGCTCGATCAAGGACAACCTGCGTCTGGCGCGCGGCGTGCGGCACGACAATGCCGATCCGCAACGCCTGCTGGTCGAGCGCCGCTGCTTCGAGCAAGGCGACACGACCGGCCACGCCACCTTGCGCGTGCGTCACGAGGCAGTCCCTGCCGACTCGTTCGTCACGCCGCCGGACTATGCGCGCATGGACATGGGAGGGCGCGCACTGACCGGCGCGGATCGCCGCCGCAACAGCGGCGCGCATTGCCGGTTTGGCGGCTTTCGGGCAAGCTGTGCGCCCGTTCGCGAACTTCCCAGGTGCATCTGAACGTGCCCACGACCCGCCGCAGCGTGCCACCGCGATCCCGCCTGCTGCCGCTGGTCATGGCTCTTGTCCCGTTCGCCCTGGCGCGCGCGGACGACGTGCCGGCGCCGGCCATCGCCGCCGCTGCCGAAAGCGTGGGCGACACGCCGCCGATCTGTCCGGTCGGCGTGCTGGTCTGCCCGAAGCGCAAGCTTTCCTACGCCGGCTGCAAGCGCAACGACCTGCTCGATTTTTTCACGCCGGGACTGCCCGGCGCCGGTGATCGTTCGAGCGCGCCGACCGACATGGTCGCACGCAAGGTATCCCAGGCCGACGCCACGCACGACCGCCTCGAAGGCGATGTCGAGCTGAGCAAGCTCGATGCGCTGCTCAAGTCCGACGTGCTGACCTACGACCGCGAGACGACCGACTACACGGCCACCGGCCACGTGCGCTTCCAGGATCACGCGACGCTGTTCTCGGCCGACAGTGCGCATGGAACCGGAACGCCGAACACGACCTACCTGGACAATGTCCATTACCAGCTGCTCGAGCAGCGCGGCAACGGCGTCGCGGCGAAGGCGAATCAGACCGACCCGGACCACTCGCAGGCGTTCGACGCGACCTATTCGACCTGCGACCCGACCGATCGCATGTGGGAGATCCGCGCCAGCGAACTCGACATGGACCATGTCGAAAACGTCGGCAAGGCGCACGATGCCGTGTTTGCCTACGATGGCGTACCGTTCTTCTGGTTCCCGTACCTGAGCTTTCCGCTCGACGACGAGCGTTCCAGCGGCTTCCTGCGACCGCACGTGGGTTACTCGGAACGACGCGGGCTCGTGCTCGGATTTCCGTACTACCTCAACCTGGCGCCGAACTACGACGCGACGATCGAGCCGCGCATCCTGACCGAGCGCGGCGCAATGCTGGAGGGCCAGTTCCGCTACCTGTCGTCGTCGAGCAAGCTCGAACTCGACTTCACCTACATGCCGCACGACCGCGAAGCCGCCGACGAATACCGCGACTACCTGGCCACGCAGCCGCCGGGCACCCTGGTTCCGCTCATTCCGGACAGCCGCAACTACCTGCGCCTGACCGACCAGACGGTGTTCTCGCCGAACTGGGGCGCGGTGATCTCGATCAACCACGTCTCCGACGCGAACTACCTGCGCGACTTCGGCAACAGCTTCATCACCACCGCTACCGCACTGCTGCCGTCCAGCGCCTACCTCAACGGCCACGGCGACTGGTGGACCGCCAGCTTCGGCGGCGACTCCTGGCAGATCACCGACCCGACCCTGTCGCGCACGTTCGAACCGTACCGGCGCCTGCCGCGCGCAACGTTCACCGGCGAGCATGCGATCGTCGGACCGTTCGACGCCGGCATCAACGCCGAATACGCCGACTTCGACAAGGACAATGCCGTAACCGGCGGCCGTCTGGACGTCTATCCGTACATTGCCCTTCCGCTCGAGACCGCGGCCTGGTTCTTTCGGCCGGAACTCGGTCTGCGCTACACCAGCTATGACCTGAGCCATCTGGACCGCTACGCGTTCACGCAGCCGTCGGCGCCGCCGCTGACCGACGGCACGCCGTCGCGCAGCACGCCGATCTTCGACGTCGACGCCGGCCTCGTGTTCGAACGCCCGGCCGAATTGTTCGGCACCAGCTTCACGCAGACGCTCGAACCACGCCTGTTCTATCTGCGCGTGCCGTATCGCAACCAGAACGACCTGCCGATCTTCGATACGCAGCTGCCGACCTTCGATTTCCCGAGCCTGTTCCGCACCAATACCTTCGTCGGCGCCGACCGCCAGACCAATGCGAACAACCTGACCGCAGCATTGACCACGCGCCTGATCAACAGCGACAGCGGCGACCAGCTGCTCAGCGCCAGCATCGGCGAAATCCACTACTTCGACACGCAGCGCGTGCAGCTGCCGGGCTATCCGGAACTGGACTATTCCGGTTCGGACTACGTCGGCGAACTGGACCTGCACCTGAACGACCGCTGGGAGCTGCGCTGGGACCAGCAATGGAACCCGAACACGCACCAGACCGACCTGTCCGGCATCGGCGTCGAGTACCGCTTCGGCGCCGAGGGCGTCGTCAACGTGTCCTATCGGTTCCGGCGCAACTTCCTCGAACAGGTCGACACGTCGGCGCTGTTCCCGATCAACGACCGCTGGAGCCTGATCGGCCGCTACTACTATTCGCTGATGGATCGTCAGCTGCTCGAGGCGTTCGGCGGCTTCGAGTACGACAGCTGCTGCGTCGCCGCGCGCGTGCTGATCCGCCATTACGTGAACGTCGTCGGCGCCAGTACGGCGGACACCGCGATCTACTTCGAGCTCGAGTTCAAGGGCATTGGCAGCACCGGCACGCGCACCGAGAACTATTTGCGCCGTACGATGCTCGGATATCCGTAGCAATCGCCGCACAAGTCCGCCCCTCGCGCGCAGAGGTCGATACACGCAGCGAGGGTCGCGCCACGGGGCAACCCTGGCGGCCCTGATGGCCATCCTGCCGGAGCATCCTGTCCGCCGCATCGTGTAAACTCGCGGGTTGGCACCGCCCGATCCATCGAAAACCCGCCAAATAACGGTTTTATTACACAAAAACCCTATCATTCGCCGTTCGGCATTGCCGGCAGCCCGGGCGCACGCGCCCCGACGCTGGCCGGTACCCGCATCTGGAATCCTCGATCGATGAACAAGCTCGTCGCTGTAACCCTTGCCGCCTTCCTTACGTTCGCGGCCGCTCCTGCGGCGCGCGCGCAAGCCCTGCTGCCGACCGACCAGCTCGACCGGATCGTCGCGATCGCCGAAGACGACGTGATCCTGCAGAGCGAGCTCGACAGCGCGGTAGGCAACATCCTGGCCCAGTACCGGTCCAACCCGCAGCAGCTGCCGCCGCGCGCCGAACTCGAACGCCAGGTGCTGGAGCGCCTGATCCTGCTGCGCCTGCAGGTGCAGCGGGCCGAGAGCACCGGCATCCGCATCACCGACTCGGACATCGACCAGGCCATGCAGCGCGTCGCCGACAGCAACAAGATCGACGTGCGCACGCTGCGCTCGTCGCTCGAGCGCGAAGGCATCAACTACGACAGCTATCGCAAGTCGATCCGCGAACAGCTGCTGGTTGCGCGCCTGCGCCAGCGCGTCGTGCAGAACCAGGTCAACGTCACCGACGGCGAGATCGACATCCTGCTGGCCAGCAACAGCCTGAAGGCCGGCGAAGTGCACTTGGCGCACATCCTCGTCTCGCTGCCCGAAGGCGCCAGCGCCGACCAGATCCAGAAGGCGCACGACAAGGCCGAGGACGTCAAGAAGCAGATCGAAGCCGGCATGGACTTCACCACCGCGGCGATCCGCTTTTCGAATGCGCCCGATGCGCTGGAAGGCGGCGACCTCGGCTGGCGCCGTTTCGACGAGGTGCCCGAAGCGTTCGCCAACCTGGCCGAAGGGATGCAGCCCGGGCAGGTCTCGCAGGTGCTGCGCGGACCCAGCGGCTTCCACATCGTCAAGCTGGTCGAGAAGCGCGCCACCGGCCGTCAGGTCGTGACCGAGTATCACGCCCGCCACATCGAGGTCGCCGTCAACGAACTGGTGCAGAGCGACGAGGCACAGAAGACCGTGCGCGAAATCCGCCAGCGCATCGTCGACGGCCATGAGGACTTTGCCAAGCTCGCCAAGCAATACTCGAAGGATTCCACCACGGCCGGCGCCGGCGGCGACATGGGCTGGTTTCCGATCGACCAGTACGGAAGCAAGGTGGCCGAAACGCTGGCGGCGATGAAGGACAACGAAATCTCGCAGCCGTTCCAGACCGATGTCGGCTGGCACATCATCCAGCTGCTCGGCTCGCGCCAGAATGACCGCACCGACGAAGCCAAGCGCGAGCAGGCGCGCGAAGTGCTGCGCACGCGCAAGGCGGAGGACGAATACGAAAACTTCCTGCGCCAGGTCCGCTCGGAAGGCTACGCTTGCGCGATCAACGCCAGTATGTCTTCGCCGACGCTGCCGCAGTGCGGCGCCGCCGGCATGGTCGGAGACAAGAAAGCGAGCGCCCCGTAACGAAGCCCGCGCGCAGCGTCTGCCTCCGGAACCGCAGGCGCGATCGATCGGCCGGTGCCTCGAGGTTGCTTCGCCGCTTGCCGTGCCGGTGCGTGCGACTGCCGGCCCGGCCGGCAGTCCGCGCCGAGCCGGCAGAACGACAGTGGCGTGCCGGCCGATGCGCCGGCATGCGGGCGTAACGCGCGGTCACTGTGCTATGGTCGAAACGCATCCAGCCGACTGACGTATCGACCATGGTGACGACCCTGACGTTGCCGCGCATCGCGATCACGGCCGGTGAACCGGCGGGCATCGGTCCCGAACTGGTCGCCGCGCTCGCCGCGACGGATCTGGCCGCCGATCTGATCGCGATCGGCAACATCGAGCGGATCGAGCGCGCCGCCCGGCAGCGCGGCATCACACTGCAGATCGAAGCCTACGACGGCACCCCACGCACGACACGCGCCGCCGGTCACCTGCGCTGCATCGACATCGGGCTTGCCGCACCGGTCGTCGACGGCCAGCTCGACGTGCGCAATGCGCAGCACGTCGTCGCGATGCTCACCCGCGCCGCCGATGGTTGCCTGCGCCGCGAGTTCGACGCCGTGGTCACGGCGCCGGTGCAGAAAAGCATCATCGCCGACGCCGGCATCGCGTTCACCGGCCATACCGAATTCTTCGCGCAGCGCAGCGGCAGCGATGTCGTGATGCTGCTGACGACACCAGGCGGCGGCCGTCTGGACGGCGACCTGCGCGTCGCGCTTGCGACGACGCACCTGCCGCTGTCGGCCGTGCCGGGCGCGATCACGCGAGCCGGGCTCGTGCGCACGCTGCACATTCTCTGCGATGACCTGATCGGCCGTTTCGGTATCGCCGCACCGCGCGTCGCGGTGCTTGGCCTCAACCCGCACGCCGGCGAGAACGGGCACCTCGGCCGCGAGGAAATCGACACGATCGTTCCCGCGATCGAGCAGCTGCGCGCCGCCGGCTTCGACATCGCCGGCCCGCTGCCGGCCGATACCGCTTTCCTGCCGTCGCAACTGGTCCGCTTCGACGCGGTGCTGGCGATGTACCATGATCAGGGCCTGCCGGTGCTCAAGCATGCCGGCTTCGGCCATGGTGTCAACGTCACGCTCGGCCTGCCGTTCATCCGCACCTCGGTCGATCACGGTACCGCGCTCGACCTCGCCGGCACCGGCAGGGCCGATGCCTCGAGCATGATCGCGGCGGCACAACTCGCGCTCGAGCTCGCCTCGCGCGCGCTGTTGCCCGGAGCGTTTGAACGTGGCTTGCGCGGATGAACGCGGATTTACGCGGATAAGGCGTGCGTGGATTGCCGGACAGTCAGGCGACGCGCTCCGTCGACGCGAACGGGAAACATTGCAGATCCGCGTGCAACTTCAGCAACGAAGAACGCGCCGACGTTCCACTTTGCCTGATCCGCTTCAATCCGCGCATCCGCGTTCAGGATTTTATCCTGCTCCAGGATCTTCTTTCGCTCACGACAGGTCGCGACAAGGCTTGGCAAGGATCGGTACCGGCACGACCGTACGCGCGAAGCCCGGCACTCGTTCGAAGATCAGCGCCACCGCGAACAGCACCAGCAGGCAGCCCGCGCCGCTGGCCCACGTGATCGGCTCGCCGATGAACAGCGCGCCCCATATTTGCGCGAAGATCGGCACGAGAAACGTGACCGTCACCGCGCGTTCGCTGCCGGCTTCCTGGATCAGGCGATAGAACAGCGCGTAGGCGATGCCGGTGCAGACCACGCCGAGAGCGAGCAGCGCCAGCAGCACGCCGGTCGACGGCATCTGCGCGGGAATCGAGTAGGCACCCCACGGCAACAGCGGCAGCGAGGCGCCGATCATGCTGCCGGCGGCAACCACGAGCGGATCGGCCCCGGCGAAACGCGCCTTGACCATGCGCGCGTTGAATGCATAGAGCACCGAGGCGGCGAGTGTTCCGGCAAACGCGGCAACGGTCAGCCAGTTCAATTGCACGTCGCCGAAACGCGCCAGTGTCACGACGCCGAGCACGCCGACCACCACGCCGGCCAGCTTCGATGTCGACGGCCGCGTGCCGCCGGCCCAGCCGATGAGGACGGTGAACAGCGGCACCGTCGCGTTGAGCACGGCCGAATACCCGGCCGGCAGGTAGTGCGCGGCAAAGGCAAAAAAGACGAAGGGCAACCCGGCGCCGATGATGCCGACGCTGAAATAGTCGCGCCAGCGGCGGCGCCAGTCGAGCGGGCGCCGTGTCAGCGCGAGGATCGCCAGCAGCACCAGCGCGGCCAGCACCAGACGGCCCGCCGCCGTCACGCCGGAACCGACGACCGGTACGATGATGCGCTGGAACAGGAACGACGCGCCCCAGATCATGCCGAGCAGGATGAGATAGGTGATGGTTCTGGCATTCATGGCGCTTGCCTGATGCGGGCGGTAGGGATGATGGATTGCCGCGTGACGACTGCTGCGGGACTCGTGCCCGGCGTAGCGCTATCGGTGAACGCGCACGGGTAGAAGCCTCACGATCGGGAAACGAATAATAGTGCTGGCTTACGCCAGCGAAAATCGCTATTTTCTCGCTTCAATTGTGAATTGAATTCACAGCTTATGAATCCGTGGCACCGCCTGCCGCCGCTGCGTTCGTTTCGCGTCCTGGAAGCCGCCGCGCGCCACCAGAACTATACGCGTGCGGCGGACGAGCTGCATTTGACGCACAGCGCCGTGAGCCATCAGATCCACGCGCTCGAAGCATCGCTCGGCGTGCGCCTGTTCGAGCGTTCCGGACGACAGATGCGTGCGACCGATACCGGCCGCCAGCTGGCCCAGGACGTACGCGCCACGCTCGATGCGCTCGCCGCCGCCGTCGAGCGCGTGCGCGGCGCCGAGAGCGCCAATTCGATCACCGTCAGCGTGCTGCCCTCGTTCGCGGCGGCCTGGCTGGTGGCGCGCCTCGGCGGATTCCTCGAGCGCCACCCGCAGGTCGAGCTGCGGCTGGAAAGCACGACGGCGCTGGCCGATTTCCGCAACGACGGCGTCGATGTCGCGATCCGCTACGGCAGCGGCAACTGGGAAGAGCTCGAATGCGTCAAGCTGTTCGACGACGAGGTGTTTCCGACGATGAGCCCGAAACTGCGGCGCAGCGAGCGCATCCGCACGCCGGCTGATCTGGCACGCGTGCCGTTGCTGCGCATCCGCAACCAGTCCTGGGCGCCCTGGTTCGCGGCGGCGGGCGTCAACCAGACCGAGCCGCGTCGCGGGCCGGTGTTCAACGATTCGGAGCTCGCGCTGCAGGCCGCGATCCAGGGCCAGGGCGTGGTGCTGGCACGCGGCTCGCTGGCCTCGGCGAAACTGCGCGCCGGCGTGCTGGTCGCGCCGTTCAAGCAGCGCATCGCGTCACCGCAGACCTGCTATCTGGTCTATCCGCCGCAGCACGCACGCAAGCCGTCGGTGCAGCTGTTCCGCGACTGGCTGCTGGAGGAGCTCAGCGCGACTTCGCCCGTGCGCCCCGAAAAAACGAAATGAGCACGGCATCGCACCCGCACGCGGCGCATGTGCCGCGCAAGCGCTTCGGCCAGCACTTCCTGCACGACCAGGGCATCCTGCGCCGCATCGTGGAGGCGATCGCGCCGCAGCCCGGCGACCGGCTGGTCGAAATCGGCCCGGGCGAAGGCGCGCTGACGCTGCCGCTGCTGCGCGCGGCGCGACACATGACGGCCATCGAGCTCGATCGCGACCTGATCGTGTCGCTCGGCGAGCGCGCAGCCGCGGTCGGCGACCTGACCATCATCGGCGCGGACGTGCTGACCGTCGACTTCACCGCCCTGGCCGGCGGCGATGCGCGCATCGGTCCCTCCCGGCCATCCATGGCTTCCGGCACACTTGCGCTCCTGCGCATCGTCGGCAACCTGCCGTACAACATTTCCACTCCTATACTTTTTCACTGCCTCGACCATGCCCCGGCGATCCGCGACATGCACTTCATGCTGCAGAAGGAAGTGGTCGAACGCATGGCCGCGCCCCCCGGCAGCAAGACCTACGGCAGGCTGTCGGTGATGCTGCAACTGCGCTGCACGGTCGAGCCGTTGTTCAAGGTTTCGCCCGGCGCGTTCCGTCCGCCGCCGAAAGTCGATTCGGCGATCGTGCGCCTGACGCCGCTGCCGGCACACGCACTGCCTGAAGCCGATGCCAGGCTGATCGATCGAGTCGTGCGCGCCGCGTTCGGCCAGCGCCGCAAGACGCTGGGCAACGCGCTGCGCGAGGTCGCCACGATCGCCCAGATCGAAGCGGCCGGAATCGACCCGCGCGTGCGCGCCGAGCAACTGGCACCGGCGGCCTTCGTCGCACTCGCACGCTCGATTGCCGCGTAGCCGCAAGCGGCGTCGAGCATTGACATTGGTGAAGCCATCATCTGCCTGAACGGTCGGCCATGAGCGAGTGCCCCGGCGCACCGGCGCACCGGCGCGACACATGCTCGCAGGCGAAGGTGCGGCTCGACCGGATCCAGGCCGATCGAATGCGCAAACGTGGCGCAACCGGCACCGTGCGGGTTGCGGGAACCGGTTGATCCCGCGAGAATCGGCGCATGGCCGACAAAGACCCCTACCTGATCACCGTCGCCGTGCTGACCCGCTATATCGCCGAGCAGTCGCAGCCCGACGCCGATCGCTACGTGTTCGCCTACACGATCCGCATTGCCAACGCCGGCAGCGTCGCGGCGCGCCTGATCTCGCGCCACTGGCTCATCACCGACGCCAACGGCAAGGTCGAGGAAGTGCGCGGCGATGGCGTCGTCGGCGAGCAGCCCTGGCTGCGGCCCGGCGAGGATTTCCACTACACCTCCGGGGCCGTGCTCGAAACGCCGGTCGGCACGATGCGCGGCAGCTATCACATGCTGGCCGACGACGGGCGCCACTTCGACGCGACTATCGCGCAGTTCACGCTGTCAGTGCCGCGGACAGTGCATTGACAGGCCGGCAGCGGATGGATCGCAAACTGTTGTCCCGCCGCCCGCGAATGCCGGCCGCGTGCGCCGGGCTGCCGCCGGCGCGCCGCTGCTGGCGGACTGACGCCGGGTCGCGAACCGCACGCGCGGACAAGAGCTGATGGCGACATACGCCATCGGCGACCTGCAGGGCTGCTACGACGAATTCAGCCGCCTGCTGGAAAAGCTCAGGTTCGATCCGGCCAGCGACATGCTCTGGCTGTGCGGCGACCTGGTCAACCGCGGCGGCCAGTCGCTGCAGGTGCTGCGCCTGGTGCGCTCGCTCGGCGAACGCGCGATCACCGTGCTCGGCAACCATGACCTGTCGCTGCTGGCGATTGCCGAACGCGACGAATCCGATCAGGCGAAGGTGAACCCGGAGTTGCGCGAGGTGCTGTTTGCCGCCGATCGCACCGAACTGCTCGGCTGGCTGCGCGCGCGGCCGCTGCTGCATGTCGATCGCACACTGAACTTCATGCTGGTTCATGCCGGGCTCGCGCCACGCTGGAACGTCGAAGCGGCCGAACGCGCCGCGCGCGAGATCGAGCAGCGCCTGCGCGGCGACGGCGCGCGGCGCCTGCTCAAGGCGATGTTCGGCAACAAGCCCGACCTGTGGACGTCGCGCCTGCAGGGCATCGACCGCTTGCGCGCCGCGATCAACGTGCTCACGCGCCTGCGCTTCTGCGACGTGCGCGGCCGCATCGCCTACAACGAAAAGGGCGCGCCCGGCACGCAGAAACCGGGCCTGTATCCGTGGTTCGAGGTGCCCGGGCAGAAATCGCGCGACATCCGCATCGTCTGCGGCCACTGGTCCACCCTCGGGCGTTTCCAGGGCATGGGTGTCTATGCGATCGATGGCGGCTGCGTATGGGGCGGCGAACTGATCGCGCTGCGCCTGGACAGCGACGAGCCAAAGTTCATCGCGATCAGGTCGACGCGGCCGAAGCCGATCGGGAAAGGCGAGGACTGAGGGGTCAGCAGTGCGGGGCCGGCGTATCGTTTTCGCCGCTGCTCGTCCACGCGCGCCGAGGCGCGAACGCAAAGGAGCGATGCGGGATGAAGGCACGCGACGGACGTGCAATTCCTGCCGCCGGCGCTTCCTCACGCCTCACCTCCTACGCCCTCCTTACATAATCCACAAAGGTAAAAGAATACTCGTGCTTCGCGTCGCTCGCATGCGGCGCGCGCGCCGTTTCGAGCCATCCAGCCGGATCGAAGGGCGGGAAGAACGCGTCGGGCTTTTCCGCGACCGTATCGATCCAGGTCAGGTTGAGATCGGTCGCCAGCGGCAGAGCCAGGGCGTAGACCTCGCCGCCGCCGATGACCATCAAGTCGGCGCCGCGCGCCGCATCGATGGCCGCCGCCACCGATGCGACCGCGACCTGGCCGGCAAACGGCGCCACGCCGCGACGCGTCAGCACGAGGTTGTGCCGCCCCGGCAGCGGCTTGCCGATCGCCAGCGCCGTCTTGCGTCCCATCAGCACCGGCTTGCCGAGCGTGAGCTGCTTGAAGCGGCGCAGGTCGTCGGGCAGATGCCACGGCATCTGCCCGGCCCGGCCGATCGCGAGGTGTCGGTCCAGTGCAGCGACCAGGCTCAGTCTCATGCATGCATTGTCGCGATTCGGCAGAGCCGTGTCAGCACGATCGCGCACCGGCCTTTGTCGCGATTGCCAGATCCGCTCAAGCGGCGGCGCCAGCGCTCGCCGGTGCGACCACGCCGCCGACACGTTTGCGGATGATGGTCGCCGCGGCTTCGCCCCACAGCCGGTAGGCCGGCGCGCCGGGATGAAACCCGTCGATGGCCATGTGATCGGCCTGCAACGGAAAATCGACGCGCAGCAGGTCGCAGTGCGCATCCTGCCGGGCACACTCGGCGAGCAGGGCGTCGAACCGCGCCGCCCTGGCCCCGAGATACCAGCGCAGCGGCTGGGGCAGCGCCGGAAACGCGTGCATCGGTGGCAGGCCCGAGAAAACGACGTGCATTACCGCGAACCGGGATCTGAGCAAATGCATCAACGCCAGCAGCCGACGGCTCCAATCGCGGGCGCGGGTGCGGCCGGTGACGTCGTTCACGCCGACGCAGATCAAGGCGACATCGAACGGCGCCGGGTCCAGGGCCAGGAGGTGATCGATCAGGTCCTGCACCGCATAACCGGTCTGCGCCTCGAGTCGCCATGAAAGCTCGAGCGTATCGACCAGCGCGGCCGCCACTTGCCCCGACAGCGCTTCCTGCTGGGACATGGCGCCGACTCCTGCGGCCGAGGAATCGCCGGCAATCAACAGGCGCACGCGCGGACCCGATCCGCCGTGCCCGGTTCTCGCACCGGAAGGCTCCGCCAGTCGCGGCGTGACGCGTCGGGCGTACAACGCCTGTGCAAGCAGGATCGGCGCGAGAGCGATCAATGCAAAGCGATTGCGCATGTTGCTCCCGGGCAAGGCGGCAGTGCCGATGTCGCCGCGCGACATGACGGTCCGGACTTCGCCTGACCGACAAAGGCCACGCCGCGTCGGGGACTCAGGCATCAGAGCATATCAGCCGAACAACCCCGAAATTCCGGGCAATCCAGGCGCAACGCGCGTCGTTGCGGTGAATTGCCCGCGGCCACGCGCACATGACATCATGCGCGCATCGCTGGGTCCAGCCGTGCGACGCTGGAATCCGCGCATTGTGATTGTCGGAAGCGCGCTGATCGCCCTGGCGGTCGCTTTCTTCGTGTTCCTCCTTTCGACCGCATCGAAATCGAGCAACCCGGCCGAACTGATGCGAACGGTCGGTACGGTTTCCGGCATCGCCGGCGCCATGATCGCCGCCGGATCGATCGGCAGGAAAGTGCCCTGAACCCCGATACAATTTTGCAGGTGTGACCGCCATGACGACTACCACCGGCAACTGGTTCTTCTGGGCAGCGCTGTCTGCCTGTTTCGCCGCGCTGACCGCCATCTTCGCCAAGATCGGCATTCAGGGCGTCGATTCGGATTTCGCGACGCTGATTCGGACGCTGATCATTGCCGTGATCCTGGCGGCATTCGTCGCCTGGGCAGGCAAGTGGAGCGATCCACGCGACCTCCCGGCCCGGACGCTGCTGTTCCTTTCGCTCTCCGCGCTGGCTACCGGCGCATCCTGGGTCTGTTATTTCCGCGCGCTGCAGATCGGTGATGCCTCGAAGGTCGCGCCGGTGGACAAGTTCAGCCTCGTGCTCGTCGCCGTGTTCGCATTCGCCTTCCTCGGCGAACGCCCGTCTGCGCGCGAATGGCTCGGCATCGGCCTGGTCGCCTGCGGCGTGCTCGTGCTGGCTTTCAAACGCTAGCGTTGCCGCCGATCCGACAGGATTTGCCGGCACGACAAACGGTATCGGCAGGATCCGGGCGCGCCGTGCAGCATTTAGTTCCGGTCGATCTGGATGTTCTCCTTCGAGCCGCTGTTGGAGACGGCGATCATGATGCCGAAGCCGATCAGGATGACCACGCCGATCACGGTCCAGGTCGTGCCGATATTGGCAAGAATCCCGAGCTTCCAGAGCGCCGCCAGGATTCCGCCGATCAGGATGATGAATCCCACCAGATACATGCCAGCCCATTTCATTGCGTGACCTCCTGTTCTGTCGCCGAAAAAAACGCGCCGTGCAGTCGCGCGACGGGCCACACTATCCCCGCCAGCATGAACGGACGCCGCCGGAAGCTGTCGCTGAATGAACGGTTGGCAACCGGATCGCCGCCCGCTCCGGCGTGCGCGACACGCGCACGAGCGGGTCAGCCGCGCCGGGCCATCGCTGCCGGCAGCGCGGCGACACAATCGGCGTCGAGCTTCAGCGTCGCCAGGCTGTCCGCGCGAGTGATGCCGCGTGTGAGCAGCGCCAGAGGCAGGCCGGCGACGTGAGCCGTGCGCGCGAAGCGATAGCCGGAATAGACCATGAGCGAGGATCCGACCACGAGCAGCGCGTCGGCCAGCGCGAGCGCTTCGTGCGCGGCATGAACGCGCTCGCGCGGCACGTTTTCGCCGAAGAAGACCACGTCGGGCTTGAGCAGCCCGCCGCAATCCAGGCACGCCGGCGCGCTGAACCGGTCGGGATCGGCGGGCTCCAGATCGGCATCGCCGTCCGGAGCGACGGCGGCCGCGCGCGAAATCCATTCCGGATGCGCCTCGCACAGGCGTTGCTGCACATCGGCTCGCGCGACGCGCGCGCCGCAGTCCAGACAGATCACCTGGTCGAGGCGTCCGTGCAGATCGATGACGGCTTGCTGGCCGGCACGCGTGTGCAGGCCGTCGACGTTCTGCGTGACCAGCATGGCAATGCGCTCCTGCGCTTCGAGTTCCACCAGCGCGGCGTGCGCCCGATTGGGCTGTGCGCGGGCGACGGCCGGCCAGCCGATGAAGCTGCGCGTCCAGTAGCGGGCGCGCATTGCCGGATCGCGGACAAAGGCCTGGTACGTGATCGGCGCGCCACGCTTCCACAACCCGTCGGGGCCGCGGTAGTCCGGAATTCCCGAGGCGGTGCTGATGCCGGCGCCGGTCAGCACGAAGATGCGGCGGTACCCGGCCAGCCACTCGCCCAGCGCAGCGCCGGCTGCGGCATCGACGTCGGGGAATGGGGCCACGGCGACCATCCGGCATGCTATCAGGCGACCGGTGGGGCGTTGAAGCCGCGCCGCGCCCACGGCGCACTGTTCGCAGACCGCACAACCGCCCATGCCGCGGACGCGCAAGCCCGGCACTTTTCGGCGTCGATGGCTTGTTTTTCGGTATTTTCGGTTGTTCCCACTCAACTCCCGCGCCCGGTTCGCGATATGATCTGCACTCCCGACGTCCACTGAAAGGAAAATCATGGCTACCAAGAAAGCAACGAAGAAGCCCGCCCCGAAAGCCGCCGCGCCGAAAGTGATCAAGCAGCCGCTGGGCAAGTCCGGTCTGGTCGAGTACATGGTCGCCGCCTGTGGCGTGGCAGCCAAGGATGTACGCGCCATGCTCGGCGCGCTGGAAGGCGCGGTCATCGGTTCGGTCAGCAAGAACGGCGCACGTACCTTTACGCTGCCGGGCCTGCTCAAGATCACCGTGGCCAGCGTGCCGGCCAAGCCGAAGCGCAAGGGCATCAATCCGTTCACCAAGCAGGAACAGTGGTTCGCCGCAAAGCCCGCTTCGGTCAAGGTCAAGGTCCGTCCGCTGAAGAAGCTCAAGGACGCTGCAGCCTGATCTGCTGAAGGTCGTTCCGATGTCGGCAGCGGACCCGCAGCACGATCCGCTGAACTACGACAGCCGGTCGATCCGGTTGCACTGGGTCACCGCAGCACTGGTAGCAGTGCTGTGGTGCCTGGGCCAGACGATCGACTGGTTTCCGAAAGGAGACATCCGCATCGCGGCCCGCAGCGCGCACATCCTCCTGGGCGCCGTGCTTGCGCTGATCCTGGCCTATCGCATCTGGTGGCGCGTCAGCGATGGCCGTCGCCTGCCACCGGCCGGATCGGGGATCGAAGCGGCCCTGGCGCGGCTCACCCATTTTGCGCTCTACGCCATTCTGTTCGTCACGATCGTGTTCGGCGTGGCCAACGCATGGGTGCGCGGCGACAACCTGTTCAACCTGTACACGATCCCGGCCTTCGATCCGCAAGACAAGGCGCTGCGCCGCCAGGTCGGCGATCTGCATGCGTGGCTAGCCAACACCCTGCTCTGCCTGGCCGCGCTTCATGCCGCCGCCGCGCTCGCGCATCACTTCGTCCGCAAAGATGGTGTGCTGCGGCGGATGCTGCCGGCGCGCAGCTGAGCCTGAGGTCCACGCCGAAGCTCAGACCGCGATCGGCGCCCTGATCGACGGATGCGCCCGGTAGCCTTCGATCGCAATGTCGTCGAAACGGAAATCGAAGATCGAACGCACCTGTGGATTGAGCTTGAGGCGCGGCAACGGCAGCGGCGCGCGCGCAAGCTGCTCGCGCGCCTGATCGAGGTGATTGCGGTACAAGTGCGCGTCGCCGAGCGAAAGGATGAAATCGCCCGGCGCCAGGCCGCACACCTGCGCGACCATCTGCGTCAGCAGCGCGTAGCTTGCGATGTTGAACGGCACGCCGAGGAAGACGTCGGCCGAGCGCTGATACATCTGGCATGACAGCCGCCCCGGTCCCGAACCCGTCGCAGGCGCGACGTGGAACTGGAACAGCGCATGGCACGGCTGCAGCGCCATCTTCGGCAGGTCGCCGACGTTCCATGCGCTGACGATCAGCCGGCGCGAATCCGGATTGCGCCGGATCTCGTCGATGACGCCGGTGATCTGGTCGACCGTGCGGCCGTCGCCCGCGTTCCACGCGCGCCACTGGCGCCCATAGACCGGGCCCAGTTCGCCGTTGGCGTCGGCCCATTCATCCCAGATTGAAACGCCATGCTCCCGAAGGTAGGCGATGTTGGTCTCGCCGCGCAGGAACCACAGCAGTTCGTACACGATCGACTTCAGGTGCAATTTCTTCGTCGTGACCAGCGGAAAGCCGTCGGCCAGGTCGAAGCGCATCTGGTGGCCGAACACCGACAGCGTGCCGGTGCCGGTGCGATCGTTCTTTTCGGCGCCGTGGTCGAGGACGTGGCGGAGCAGGTCGAGGTACTGGCGCATCAGGCCGCCTTTTTCAGGTCTGCCTTTGCAGCCGTCGTGGCGGCCGGGGGCAGGATGGTCGGCGCCTTGCGCGACATCGACAGCAGCACCAGTCCGATCGCGATCAGCGGCAGCGAAAGGATCTGCCCCATCGTCAGCCAGTCGAACGCGATGAAGCCGAGCTGGATATCCGGTTCGCGCACGAACTCGACGCCGAAGCGGAACAGGCCGTACATCAGTGCGAACAGGCCCGACACCGCATAGCGCGGGCGCGGCTTGCGCGAGTAGAACCACAGCACGCCGAACATGACGATGCCTTCGAGCGCGAATTCGTACAGCTGCGACGGGTGGCGCGCCTCGTGGCTGAGCTCGCCGGCGAGGTACATCTGGTAAAGCTCGTCGCGCGACTTGCCGAGCGATTCCAGCGCGCGCGGAAAGATCATGCCCCACGGCAGGTCGGTATGGCGGCCCCACAGCTCGCCGCCGATGAAATTGCCCAGGCGGCCCAGGCCCAGGCCGATCGGCACCAGCGGCGCGACAAAATCGGTCGTATCGAAGAAATGGATGCCGTGCCGGCGCGACCACAGCCAGCCGGCGAACAACACGCCGAGCAAGCCGCCGTGGAACGACATGCCGCCCTCCCACACGCGAAACAGCGCAAGAGGATCGTGCAGCATCCATTCCGGCGACGTGTAGAACAGCATGTAGCCGATGCGCCCGCCCACGATCACGCCGAGCATCACATAGAACGACAGGTCGGAAAACGCCTCGTAGCTCGCCGCCAGTCGGCCCTGCTCGCGGCGCCGGTTGCCGAGGTACCAGGCGCCGATGAAGCCGAGCAGGTACATGATGCCGTACCAGTGCACGGCGACCGGACCGATCGAGAACGCGATGGGATTGATGTTGTGGAAATAGGGCATCAGGGCTTGAATGGCTGAGGGTGAGGGCTGAGCCGGGAGCGTCGCACGAACCGCTGCGAAGTTTAAAGCAAGCGCCGACTTGATTGCCGACTCGCGAGCACCGCCGGCCTTGTCGGCCCGCAGCCCGCAGCCCTGCTCTCAGCTCGGCAACACGCGGCAGATGAATCCCTTGAGGTAATCGGTCTCCGGAATCGCCGGATGCACCGGATGATCCGGCGCCTGCTGCAGCTGCGCCAGCACCTGCATGTTGCGATCCAGGTGGCGCACACCCTGCTGCACCGCTTCGAGCAGCGCGGCACGCGGCATGTGGTACGAGCACGAGCAGGTGATCAGGATGCCGTCGCGCGCGAGGATCTGCATCGCCATCTCGTTGATGCGGCGATAGGCCAGGCGCCCCTCGGCGAAATCCTTCTTGCGCTTGATGAACGCGGGCGGATCGAGGATCACGACATCGTAGCGCTCGCGCGCGCCGCGCTGCGACTTGAGATATTCGAACGCATCGGCGCGCACCGCCGAGACGCGCCCGTCGAGGCCGTTGCGTTGCGCGTTGCGCGTGATCGCCGCGACGGCTGCAGCCGACGCATCGACGCAGATGGCTTGCTTCGCCCCCGCCGCCGCGGCGCGCAGGCCCCAGCCGCCGAGGTAGCTGAACATGTCGAGCACGCGCGCGTCGCGCACGTACGGCGCAAGCAGATCGCGATTGGCGCGCTGGTCATAGAACCAGCCGGTCTTCTGGCCGCCCATCGGATCGATCTCGAAGTCGAGCCCGCCCTCGCGCACCAGCAGCGATACCGGCAGCGCGTTCATGCCGGCATCGGTGTATTCCGGCAGGCCCTCGAGGGCGCGTATGCCGGCATCGTTCTTCCAGACCAGGGCCGCCGGCTTGATGACTTTCGCGACCGCCGCGGCGATGTCGTCCTTGAGCCGCTCCATGCCGGCGGTCGTCGTCTGCGCCACGACGACGTCGCCGAAGCGGTCGAGCGTGAGACCGGGCAGCGCATCGGCTTCGCCGAACGCGAGCCGGTAGTACGGTTCGGCATACAGGCGCTCGCGCAGCGACAGCGCAACCTTGAGCTTGTGCACCAGCAGCGAGCGGTCGATCGCGTGGTCGACTCCGCGATTGAGCAGGCGCGCGCAGATCAGCGAATTCGGATTGACATAGCCGACCCCGAGCGGCTTGTCGGCCGAGTCGACGATGACGCACGGCTCGCCCGGCTCGAACCCGGTCAGCGGCGAGCGCCTGACGTCGACCTCGTTCGAGAAGACCCACAGATGGCCGCCGCGCAGGCGCTCGTCCTCGCCACGTTTCAGGTACAGCGCCGGATAGGCGATTTCAGTCGTCATGCGCAGCCGGCGTCCCTGAAGTTCTGCCGGCATCTTAAGGCACCGCAGCGCCGGCCGGGGGTTTGCTGGCATAATTGACGGCCTTCGAAAGGGGAGTCAATGCTCGTGATAAAACCTGCGATCCGCTTGTTCGCCGTCGCCCTGCTTGCCTGGCCGCTCGCGGGAGCGGCCGACGAAGCCAAGCCGCAAATGTTTCCGACGGTCAAGGCCATCCCGGAAGCCGACTTCGCCAGGCATCCGCCGCTGGGAAATCCGGCACTCTCGCCCGACGGGCAGCACATCGCCGTGTCGGTGCACAGCGAGGAAAACGGCGAGAGCCGCTACCAGCTCGCCGTGCTGCACCTGCCGGACCTGAAGTACGTCAGCCGCCTGGACATGGTCGCGCACTTCCTGCCGATAGACGTCACCTGGGTCGACAACAAGCGCCTGGTCATGGGCACCGGCCGCGAGACGGCGTTTTCCGAAACCCCGGCCGGCACCGGCGACATCATCGCCGTCGACATCGACGGCAAGAACAAGCGCCTGCTCTACAGCGACAGCTCGCGCGGAGCTACCGGATCGGTGAACATCCTGAAGCTGCCGATCGGCTTCGGCACGATCAGCGGTACTCCGGACAAGGCCAACGGCCACTTCTATCTCACCGTGAATCCGGCGCCGGAACGCGGCGGCAGCGACGCGCAGGCGCATCGCACGCTGATGTTCGACGTCAATGCGATCACCGGCGGCGTCAACGAGATGGCGTCGATCGACGAGGACGGCTACGACTTCGTCGTGCACGATGGCGTGGTGCGCTATGCCTACGGCACCGACAACAACCTCAAGGATCACGTCTACTATCGCGCCGGCCCCGACCAGCGCTGGAGCGAGCTCAAGCGCGAGGTCGTCGGCAAGGAATTCACGCCGACGGCGCTTAGCGCCGACGGCACGAAGGTTTATTCCTATGGCAGCCTGAGCGGCGGCCCCAACGAATTTGCGATCAGCAACCTCGATGGCACCGAGCGCAAGGTGCTCGCATCCAACCCGCGCATGAGCATCACCGGCGTGTCCTGGTCGCCCGCTCCGCACGAGCCGTACGCCGCCGTGGCGCTGGAAGGCAAGCCGGTGATCACGTATCTCGACGACAGCCGCTACGCGAAGGCGCTCAAGGCCCTGAACAGGCAATTTGCCGATCACTACGTCTCGTTCGGCGACTTGAGCGAGGACGGCTCGGTCGCGCTGGTGCGCGCCGTCAGCGATCGCGATCCGGGCACCTACGCGCTGTTCGACCTGAAGACGAACAACCTGCGTCCGCTCTACCAGAGCAAGCCGTGGCTCAAGCCCGAACAGCTCGGCGAGCGCCGGCCGTTCTGGTTCAAGGCGTCCAGCGGCACCGAGCTCGGGGGATTCCTGACGCTGCCGCCGGGCCGCACGCCGAAGAACCTGCCGACGCTGCTGCTGCCGCACGGCGGTCCGATCGGTCCGTCGCACCGCTGGACGATCACGTCGTGGGACGATGCGGAAGCGCAGTTCCTCGCCTCGCGCGGCTACGCGGTCGTGCAGGTCAACTATCGCGGCTCGGGCGATCGCGGCAAGAATTTCGAGGATTCCGGCAAGCTGCAGATGGGCACCGGCATGCTGCAGGACCAGCTCGACGGCCTGAACTGGGCCGTGGCGCAGGGCTACGCCGACAAGAACCGTCTTGGCGTGTACGGCGCCAGCTACGGCGGCTACTCGGCGTTCGAACAACCGGTGTTCGCGCCGCAAGGCACGTTCAAGTGCTCGGTCGCGATCGCCGGCGTCTCGGACATCCGCGTGCAGGCCGAACGCAGCGACACGCGGCGTTCGCGCGGCGGACGCAACTTCCTGCGCGAAGCCTGGGGCATGGATGATCCGAAATACGTCGCCGAGAACTCCGCGATCGACCAGGTAAGCAAGTTCAACGTGCCGGTACTGATCATCCACGGCGAGGACGATCCGCGCGTGCCGATCCAGAACGCGCGCGAGATGCGCGATGCGCTCGAGAAGGCCGGCAAGCCATTCGAGTACATGACGCGGCCGAAGGAAGGCCACGGTTTCTTCAAGGAAGACAACAACACCGATCGCTACAAGATCACCGAAGCGTTCCTCGAAAAATACCTCGGGCCCGGCGCGCCGACGGCCAGTCCTGTCGCCGCTTCGCCTTGACGTCGCAGATCGAAGGATCGAACCACAAGAACACGCAGGAACCCGCGAAGAACATCGGGGAGACTGAACAGGACCGTTGAAGAGTCGGTGCGTCCGGCTATGCAGCCGGACAAATGGCGTGAACAATGCCTTGGCGCGTATCGTCTGGCAGCGCTACGCACCAGGGCCTGTCTCTTCATCTTCCGGTTTTATCGTTCTCCTTCGTGTTCTTCGTGGTTCGGTCTTGGTTGCTCGTTTGCGGCCGCATTGCGTTAGGCTTGGCGAATGAGCAATCGCCTCGCCGCTGAAACCAGCCCCTACCTGCGCCAGCACGCCGACAATCCGGTCGACTGGTGGCCGTGGGGCGACCAGGCGCTGGCAGCGGCGCGGGCACAGGACAAGCCGATCCTGCTGTCGATCGGCTACAGCGCCTGCCACTGGTGCCACGTCATGGCGCACGAGAGCTTCGAGGACGACGCGACCGCAGGCGTGATGAACGCGCTGTTCGTCAACATCAAGGTCGACCGCGAGGAGCGCCCCGACCTGGACAAGATCTACCAGCTGTCGCACCAGGCCTTGACGCAGCGCGGCGGCGGCTGGCCGCTGACCGTCTTCCTGAGCCCTGACGACCTGGTGCCGTTTTACGCCGGCACGTATTTTCCGAAGGCCGCACGCTACGGCATGCCGCCGTTCGCCTACGTGCTCGAACAGGTACGCGGTTTCTGGGACAGCCGGCGCGACGACGTGCGCGCGCAGACCGCGCTGCTGGCGAACTTCCTGCGCGACTACGATCGCGGCGATGCTGCGGCCGCAGCGCTCGACGATACGCCGATCCGCTCGGCTCTCGCGCAAATCTCGCGCGCGTTCGATCCCGAATACGGCGGCCACCGCGGCGCGCCGAAATTCCCGCATTGCCCGGAGATGGAATTGTTGCTGGATCTTGGCGCCAGTTCTCCTCCGCCCTCGCGAGCAGGCTCGAGCGGCGGCGCCGTTTCTGAGCCCTTGTCCCAGCGAGAGAGGGGCAGCGGTGACGATTGCGCAGACGCAGAATCCGTCCCTGCAGCGCCCACCGATCGGCATCCTGCCTCACCCTCGCCTGCTGCGCGCGATGCCATTCAAGGCATCGCGCAAACGCAGCCGCCTCGACCTCATGCGGCGCTGCGCGCCACCTTCTCGCGCGGCGAGAAGGAACGAAACATGGTCGAGTTGACGCTGACGCGCATGGCCGACGGCGGCATCCACGACCAGATCGGCGGCGGCTTCTGCCGCTACAGCGTCGACGAGCGCTGGGAGATTCCGCATTTCGAGAAGATGCTTTACGACAACGCGCAGCTGCTGCCGCTATACGCGTTGGCGTCACGGCGCTTCGGCGAGGCGCGTTTCGCGCGCATCGCGCGCGATCTGCTGGCGTGGATCGTGCGCGAAATGACGGCGCCGGAAGGCGGCTTCTTCACGGCGCTGGACGCCGACTCGGAACACGAGGAAGGCAAGTTCTACGTCTGGCAGCGCGATGAGGTTCGCGGCCTGCTCGATGACGCCGAATTTGCCGTCGCCGCTTCGTATTACGGCTTCGACCGCGCGCCGAATTTCGAACAGCATGCCTGGAATCCGATCGTGGCGACGCCGCTGGACCGAGTTGCCCCAGCGCTGGGCATCGGCGCAGGTGACGCTGCAGCGCGCCTAGCGTGCGCGACCCAGAAGCTGTTTGCGGCGCGCAGCACGCGCGTGCTTCCCGGCCTCGACGACAAGATCCTGACCGCGAACAACGCGCTGATGATCGGCGGCATCGCGCGCGCGGCACGCCTGCTCGACGCAGCGCCGCTGATGGGCCTGGCCGACGATGCGCTCGACCGCCTGCATCGCGATGCCTGGCGCGACGGCCGCCTGCATGCGAAAGCCGGCGGCGACGCGGCGCGCTTTCCCGCCTATCTCGACGACCATGCATTCCTGCTCGACGCCTTGATCGAATCCCTGCAATGCCGCTGGAATCCGCGCGACCTGGCCTGGGCAATCGCGCTGGCCGACGCGCTGATCGAACGCTTCGAGGATCGCCAACAGGGCGGCTTCTTCTTCACCGCGCACGACCACGAGACATTGCCGCAGCGGCCCAGGCCATGGATCGACGATGCCGTGCCGTCCGGCAACGGCATCGCTGCGCGCGCGTTGCTGCGCCTCGGCCACCTGCTCGGCGAAACCCGCTGCCTCGACGCCGCCGAGCGCACGCTGCGCGCGGCCTGGTCGACGATGCAGCAGATGCCGCACGCCTGCACCAGCCTGGTGCGCGCGCTGAACGACTTCCTGCAGCCACGCACCCACGTCGTGATCCGCTTCGACGGCGGCGATGACGAAAAAGCGTGGCGCGCCGCCCTGGCCGATGCGCTGGCAGGCAGCGCTGCCGATCGCATTGACAGCTATTTCGTTCCCGCGAACGCCGCGAATTTGCCGGCGACGCTCGGCGCGCAGAAACCCGTCAGCGGCGGCGTCGCGTATGTGTGCCGCGGCTCCAATTGCCTCGCGCCGATCTTCGCGCGGTCCGCGCTGGCATCGGCGCTGAACGTCACGCCTGCCGGCGAGTGAGGATTGCCCGCCCCGGTCACGTGCCGTTGCGGGCGCGTACTGTCGGGCACACCTCACGTTCGGCTTGCCTGCGTGACAATTGTTGCACCTCTCCCCTTGCGGGAGAGGTCGCCGCGCCTGGCGCGGCGGGAGAGGGGTGGCGGCGAAGCCGCCGACTTCGTCGGCTCACCCTCTCCCCAACCCCTCCCCATCAAGGGGGAGGGGCTCGAGGAGCGCGTTGCCGAGACTTGACTCAGTTGGTCTGCGTGACGGTTTCCGGAACGCTTCGGCAACTCGTATGGGCAGCGCGATCCTCAGAGAATGATCGGCTCGTCCGACAGCTCGTTGTCGCGCGCGCTGCCGTCGGACGGAAATTCGCGCGCCAGGATGTCGCTGACGGCCTGCACGCCTTCGAGCGCACCGCGTTCGAAATCGTCCGCGCCGAAGCGTTCGAGCATGCGGTCGCAGACCGCCTGCCATTCGGACGCGTCGACGCGCGCGGCGATGCCGCGGTCGGCGACGATTTCGATCGCATGCTCGGCGACCAGCACGTAGATCAGCACGCCGCTGTTGTGCACGGTATCCCAGACACGCAGTTGCGCAAAAACCTCGTGTGCGCGTTCGCGCACGGCGCGTGCACCGATCAGGTCACGCAGCGGCAGCGACTGCTCGATCGCAAAACAGACCTGGCCGCGGTGGCGCAGCTCGCCGGCCGCTATGGCCTGGTGGATCGCCGCCAGGGTCGAGCGCGTGAACTTTCGCGGCTGCGCCTTGGCTACCAGATGTCGTATCCAGCGCATGTCACCAGCTCCCCGACGCGCCGCCGCCGGCAAAACCGCCGCCGCCGCCGCTGAAGCCGCCACCACCGCCAAAGCTGCCGCCGCCGAAGCCGCCGCCGCCAAATCCTCCGCCCAGGCCGCCGAAACCGCCACGCCCGGCGAAGCCGCCGCCCCCGCCGCCCAAGGCGCCGATCAAGGCGCCGAGCAGGCCGGCCCCGATCGCCGCGGCGAGAAGACCGGTGAGGAAGAAGGCAACGCCGCCGCAGATCACACCGACCAGCCCGGCGCGCGGCGCGCCGGGCAAGCGGCCGAACATCGAACGCAGCCACACGCCGGCGAACAGCACCGCGACCAGCATGTTGAAGATCGTGTTGCTGCCGCGGCCGCGCGACGAATGGTCGTCCGTCAGCGCCGGCGGCAAATCCTCGCCGTCGATCAGTTTGATCAAGGCGCCGACGGCGTCGCCGATGCCGCCGTAAAAATCGCCGGCGCGGAATTTCGGCGCGATGTATTCGCGGATGATACGCGCGTTGGCTGCATCCGGAATCGCGCCTTCGAGGCCGCGCCCCACTTCGATGCGCACGCGATGATCGTTCTTGGCGACGATCAGCAGCGCGCCGTCGTCGACTTTCTGCCGCCCGAGTTTCCACGCGTCGACGACGCGGATCGAATACTGCGCGATGTCCTCCGGCTGCGTCGTCGGCACGATCAGCACGGCCAGCTGCGAGCCCTTGCGCTGCTCGAGCGCGGCGAGCGTGGTCTCCAGCGATTGCTTCTGCTGCGCATCGAGCGTACCGGTCGTGTCGGTCACGCGCGCGGTCAGCGGCGGAATCGCCTGCAGGTCGGCGCCGAACGCGGCGGCTGCGGCAAGAAGCGCGAGTGCGGTCAAGAGCACCAGGAGCATTCCTGATGCGGACAAACGCCGATTGACGCGGATGAGAACGAAGGTAATGGAAAAATTCGCGTTCATCCGCGCAATCTATCCGCGTGACCGGCGTTCAAGCTTCTTTCAGTGAGCCGGTGCCGGCGGCGGTTGCTGCGGAGCGGCGGCAGGTGCCGGCTTGTTGAAGTCGACCGTCGGCGCGGTGGAGATCGCCTTTTCGTTTTCGACCGTGAAGTTCGCCTTGGTCTTGTAGCCGAACATCTTCGCGGTCAGGTTCTGCGGGAAGCTGCGCACGAACGTGTTGTAGTCCTGCACCGCGGCGATGTAGCGGTTGCGCGCGACGGCGATGCGGTTCTCGGTGCCCTCGAGCTGCGCCTGCAGGTTCTGGAACAGCCCGTCTGCCTTCAGGTTCGGGTAGTTTTCCGACACCGCCATGAGGCGCGACAGCGCGCTCGACAGTTCGCCCTGCGCGGCCTGGAACTGCTTGACCTTGGCCTCGTCGCTCAAGTCGGCGGCGGAAATCTGGATCTTGCCAACCGACGCACGCGCCTCGGTGACCTTGGTCAGCACTTCTTCTTCGTGCTGCGCGTAGCCCTTCACGGTATTGACCAGGTTCGGCACCAGGTCGGCGCGGCGCTGGTACTGGTTGACGACTTCGGACCAGGCGGCCGTGACGCCCTCGTCCTTGGACTGGATCGAGTTGTACCCGCAGCCGCCGAGCAGGAAGACGGCAAGCAGCAACAGTACGACGTGTCGAGTGGTCATGAACGCTCTCCGTGGTTGGATCGCCAGCGATTGCATCATACAACGTGGGGCGCCGGCGAGCGCCGTTCAATCTTCCTTCGGCGCGCGCGCGCTGTCCTCGGCACGTCGTCGGTAACGGCGCGTCTTTTCGCGCTTGGCCTTGAGGTTGAGCAGTTCGACGACCGCCGAGAAGGCCATGGCGAAATAAATGTAGCCGCGCGGCACGTGCACATCGATGCCTTCGCCGATCAGCACGACGCCGATCAGCATGATGAAGGCCAGCGCCAGCATGCGGATCGTCGGATTGTTGTCGATGAAGTCGCCGACCGGATTCGCGGCGAAGATCATCACCAGCACGGCCAGGATGATCGCGGAGATCATGACCGGGATGCTGCGCACCATGCCGACCGCCGTGATCACCGAATCGAGCGAGAACACGATGTCGATGATCGCGATCTGCAGGATGACGAGCAGGAACTTCGAGGCGGTTGCGTCCTTGTCCGGCTCGGCCGGGTCGGACCAGATCGCGTCGCGGATTTCCATCGTGCCCTTGATCAGCAGGAACACGCCGCCGCCGACCATGATCAGGTCGCGCAGCGATATAACCTTGCCCAATGCCGTGAACAGGCGCAGATGCGAATCGTCCAGGCGCGCCAACTTCGCCAGCACGAACAGCAGCGCGCAACGCGTGACACACGCCAGCGCCAGGCCGAAGCGGCGGGCGCGCGGCCGCATCTGCGCAGGCAGGCGGCCGACCGCGATCGAAATGAAAACGAGGTTGTCGGCACCGAGCACGATTTCCAGCGTGCTCAGGGTCAGCAGCGCTATGATCAGCTCGCCGTTAACTGCCACGTTGCGCCGATCCCTGGAATTTTCCGGTCGACATCAAAATCGCTGCCAGAGCACGAGGGTCCAGCATAACAGCACATTCATCATCAGCAGGAAGACCGCCGCCGACCCCATGTCCTTGGCGCGGCCGGCGAGTTCATGGAATTCGGGGCTCGCCTTGTCGACGACCGCCTCGAGCGCCGAGTTGAATACTTCGGCCGACAGCACCAGCAACAGGCTGCCGCACAACATGGCCTTTTCCACGCCGCCGCGGCCGAGCCAGATCCCGAGCGGGAAAAACACCACGCACAGGTAGACTTCCAGGCGGAACGAGGCTTCGAACTGCCAGCAGGCGCGCAGGCCCTTCATCGACCAGATCAACGCCTTGTAGATCTGCTTCGGCCCGCGCGGCTCGATACTCGGCATGGTTTTGGGTCCCCTTCATGCCCTGCCGATCAGGCGGCAGCGGCCGCCTCGGTCGCGCCGGGCGGCTTCCACGCAATGTCCAGCTCGCGCGCCGCCTTGACGTCGTCGAGACGGCGTACCGGCAGCGTCACCGGCGCATCCTTCATTGCCTGAGGATCGTCGCGCGACAGGACCAGCAGTTCGCCCATCACCTCGACGAACTCGTCGAGCGTTTCCTTCGCCTCGGTTTCGGTCGGCTCGATCAGCAGGCATTCGGGCACCAGCAGCGGAAAATAATTGGTCGGCGCGTGAATGCCGCGGTCGATCAGGCTCTTGGAAAAATCCAGCGCGGTAATGCCGTTGTCCTTCTTCTGCCGCGCCACCGTGACGATGAACTCGTGGCTGGCACGGCGCTGCGGATAGGCCAGGTCGAAGCCTTTTCCGGCGAGGCGCTTGGCCAGGTAATTGGCATTGAGCGTGGCGTACTCGGCAACGCGCGGCATGCCCTCGCGGCCGAGCAGGCGCGCATAGATGTACGCGCGCAGCAGCACGCCGGCGTTGCCGGCAAACGTCGACAACCGGCCGATCGACAGCGGGCAATCCTTCTTGCGCAGCCAGTGGCAACTGCCGTCCGCACGCCTTCCGACCATCGGGATCGGCAGGAACGGCCGCAGCCGCTCGGACACGCCGACCGCACCGGCGCCCGGACCGCCGCCGCCGTGCGGCGTCGAAAACGTCTTGTGCAGGTTCATGTGGATCGCGTCGAAGCCCATGTCGCCGGGGCGCACCTTGCCGAGGATCGCATTGAGGTTGGCGCCGTCGTAATAGAGCAGTCCGCCGGCCTCGTGCACCAGCCTGGCAATTTCCACAATGCGCCGTTCGAACACGCCGATCGTCGACGGATTGGTCAGCATGATGCCGGCCGTGGTCGGCCCGAGCACCTTCTTCAGCGCCTCGACATCGATGTCGCCGTCGCTTTGCGTCGGAATCTCGCGCACCGTGCAGCCGCACATCGTCGCCGTGGCCGGATTGGTGCCGTGTGCCGCGTCGGGCACGATGATCTCGGTGCGCGCCGTGTCGCCGCGATGCTTGTGGTAGGCCATGATCATCGCCACACCCGCGAACTCGCCCTGCGCGCCGGCCATCGGCGCGAGCGATACGCCGCCTTTCATGCCGGTCACGTCGGCGAGGATTTCCTGCAGCTCGTACATGCACGACAGGAATCCCTGCGACAGCGAATCCGGCGCATACGGATGGCGCGCGAGAAACCCGTCGAGCATCGCCAGCGAATTGCAGGCGCGCGGGTTGTATTTCATCGTGCACGAGCCGAGCGGATAGAAGTGCGTGTCGATCGAGAAATTCTTGCGCGACAGGTTCGTGTAGTGACGCAGCGCCTGCAGTTCCGACACTTCCGGCAGGCCGATCGGCGTCGTGCGGCGGAACTGTCCGGGCAGGTCGGCCGGTACGTCGACGGCGGCGGGGATCTGCGCGGCCGCGGTGCGACCGGGCTGGGAAAGCTCGAAAATCAGCATGGATGGCGAGGCTATCGGCAGGCGGTAAAGGCCGCGTATGATGCCACAAGATCAGGGCTGAGGGCTGCGGGCCGAGGGCTGCAAATGACGGCGGCTTGCGCGGCTTTTGGCTTGTTCGGCCCCTGACCCCTCGCCCCAAACGCAGCCCCGGAAACATGCTCGAACTCCTTGACGTCATACTGCTTGGCCTGATCGAAGGCATTACCGAATTCCTGCCCATTTCCAGCACGGGCCACCTGCTGATCGCCGAGCACTGGCTTGGCGCACGCTCCGACACATTCAATGTCGTCATCCAGGCGGGAGCGATCCTCGCCGTCACGTTGCTCTATCGCCAGCGCCTGTGGCAGCTCGCGACCGGGCTCCGCCAGCCCGCGACGCGGGCCTATGCGCTCAAGCTCGCGGCCGCATTCCTGATCACCGCAGCACTCGGATTCGCCGCGACCCGGGCCGGCCTGAAGCTGCCGCAAACGATTACACCGGTCGCGTGGGCGCTGCTGCTCGGCGGAGTCTGGATGATCGGCGCGGAAGTCGTCGCGGCGCGGCGGTCCGACAGCGCGCAGGTCACCTGGACGGTGGCGATCCTGGTCGGTCTGGCCCAGGTCGTCGCCGCGATTTTTCCCGGCACGTCGCGTTCGGCGGCGACCATTTTCATCGCCATGCTGGCCGGCACCAGCAACCGTCCGGCGGCGACCGAATTCGCCTTCCTGGTCGGCATCCCGACGATGTTTGCCGCTTCGGGCTACGAACTGCTGAAGGCGACCCGGGCGGGCGCCGGCCACGAGGACTGGGGCTCGCTCGCGATTGCGTTCGCCGTATCGACCGTCACCGCCTTCGTCGCGGTCAAGTGGCTGCTCGGCTACATCCGCACGCATCGGTTCACCGCATTCGCGGTTTACCGCATCGTGCTCGGTGCGCTGCTGCTGATCTTCATGCCCAATGCCTGATCGTTCGCGACCATGAGCAGAATCACGCTCGCCTGGACGGCGGCCATCGCCATCCTGCTTGCATGCCTCGGCATCTTCGCGCTCGACCGCGGCATCGCCCTCGGCGTGCATGCTTCCGGCATCGAAGGCGCCGCCGTCATCGTTCGCCTGCGCGGGCTGCTCGACACGGTTACCGGATACCGGTTCAGCGGCATCGGCGACCTGCTGCTCGGCGGCTGCCTGGCAGTGGCCGGATCGGTCTGGCTCGTTGCACGGCGCTCCAACGCGACTGCGCGCGCCCTGGTCTTCACCGGCCTCGTGCAACTGGCCACGATCGCCGGGGCTTCGCAGATCAAGGGGCTGTTCGGCCGGCTGCGCCCCTATCAGCTCATCGAGCGCGGCGACTGGAGCCACATCTGGTTTGCAGGCGGCAATTCGTTCCCGTCCGGCCATGTCGCGTTTTACTGGGGCCTGTTCGTGCCGCTTGCGTATCTGTATCCGCGATACCGCTTGCCGCTGCTCGTCGTGCCGGTCTTCATCGCCCTGGCACGCATCGATGAAAACGTGCATTTCCTGTCCGATGTCCTCGGATCGATCGCGCTGGCCTGCCTGATCACGCTGCTTGCCGCAGCCCTCGCGGATCGCTGGATTCGGCCCGCCGCCGCTCCCGAACGCTGAAGCAACCGCGCGCCGCAATGCGGCAAGCGCTGCAGGCGGCTATGCGCTAGGCTTGCCCCTCTGGTTTCCCGCATCGGTTGTCCCTCATGTCCAATTCCGCAAACCCCGTTTCCCAGACCCGTTCGTTCTCGACGATCTTCCTGATCGAGCTGTGGGAGCGCTTCGGCTACTACGGCATGGCCGCGATCCTCGTGCTGTTCATGGTCGAGAAGATCGGCTTCGGCGACACGCAGGCGAACCTCGTCTGGGGCGCGTTCACCGCGCTGGTGTATGCGGCGCCGGCAATCGGCGGCTGGGTCGGCGACAACATCCTCGGCACGCGCCGCACGATGCCGATCGGCGCGGCGATCCTCGCCATCGGTTACCTGATGCTGTCGATCCCGAGCGACAGCCTGTATCTGCTGTACGCCTCGATGGGCGTGATCGTGGTCGGCAATGGCCTGTTCAAGGCCAACGCCGCGAACATGGTGCGGCGCATCTACGAAGGCGATGACGCGAAGATCGACAGTGCGTTCACGATGTACTACATGGCGGTCAACGTCGGCTCGACCGTGTCGATGCTGCTGACGCCGTGGATCAAGGACAACTGGGGCTGGCACGCCGCGTTCGCGGTGTGCTGCGGCGGCCTGATCCTCGGCCTGATCAACTACGTGATGATGGTGCGCACGCTCAACGGCATCGGGTCGCCGCCCGACGAAAAGCCGGTGCAGTGGAACAAGCTGGCGATGGTGCTCGGCGCCGGCTTCGTGCTGCTGTTCGCGGTCGCGTTCGTGATCCAGCACCGGGAAATCGCGGTCACCTGCGTCTACATCGCCGGCCTCGTGACGCTTGCCATCTTCGCCTACATGATCTCGACCGGCGCGAAGAGCGAGCGCGCCGGATTGATCGCTGCGCTGATCCTCATCGTCGAGACGCTGCTGTTCTTCATCTTCTACCAGCAGATGTCGACGTCGTTGACGCTGTTCGCGCTGCGCAATGTCGAATGGAACCAGAGCTTCGGCCTGTTCAACGTGACCTGGTCGCCGGGCCAGTACCAGGCGCTCAATCCGATCTGGATCATGATCCTGTCGCCGGTGCTGGCGTGGACCTACACGCATCTTGGCAAGAGCGGACGCGACCTGCCGATCGCCGGCAAGTTCGCGGTCGGCTTCGGTTGCGTCGCGCTCGGATTCTTCATCTACGGACTGAGCGCCGGCACGGCGGTCGCCGGCAAGGTGTCGTCCTGGTACATGATCTGGGGCTACGGCTTCTATTCGCTCGGCGAACTCTTGGTCAGCGGCCTGGGCCTTGCGATGATGGCGCGTTACGTGCCGGCGCGCATGGGCGGTTTCATGATGGGCGCGTACTTCGTCGCGACCGGCATCTCGCAG
>Ga0157369_10000029_pt1 | contig 206955 bp, 219 predicted proteins | sample C25metaG_FD_113461 | JGI IMG/M metagenome (GOLD analysis project Ga0157369, IMG submission 113461) | Corn rhizosphere microbial communities from Kellogg Biological Station, Michigan, USA - C2-5 metaG | ecosystem: Host-associated > Plants > Roots > Rhizosphere > Soil | place: USA: Michigan... | reverse complement strand
TAGAAAAATACGTTATAATGGCAAACAAGTTTTATATACCTAAAAGAGGAGAACATTTCCAATGGCACAGCCAAAGAAGCAGTCAAGCCCTCGCAAGACCGGTTTGCGCCGCAGCCACCTTGTTTTGAAGCTTGCTCGCGTTGTAAACGGTAAGTCACCAGTTAAGGTGAAGACTACCAAGAACGAGACCGGTAAGATGAAAACAGTAAAGACCATCAAGACTGAGACAAAGAAAGCCAAGAGCGAGACAAAGAAAAAATAGTCTTTTTGCGCATACAAAAGAGTGGGAAATTTTAACAAGAAAGAACCAAAGTAATGGCATCAAACCGTCATCTCGGCCGCATCGTCGCTTTGCAGACACTGTACGAATACGAATTCCGTACACAGTCAGAGGATCCACAGGTAGACCTTGCGGAGATACTTAGCCGTAATCTCGCTCGCTATGAATCAGCGATCGAAGATACGGATTTCGTTTCCGGTCTTGTCAAAGGTGTCATTGATGCTACTCCAGAATTGGACGGCAAGATTCAGCCTATCGCGCCTGAATGGCCAATTGAGCAGATTGCGCGTGTTGATCGCACCGTCTTGCGGTTAGGCCTCTATGAATTACTCTACCGAGCTGAAGCTGTACCACCTAAAGTGGCTATCAACGAAGCTGTAGAACTTGCCAAAGCCTTTGGTTCCGATAACTCAAGCAAGTTTGTGAACGGCGTACTTGGTACGGCGTATCGTACGCTTGTCGAGGAGTCAACAGCCGATGCCGAGACGCGATCAGAGAAATCGAACAAATAGTCAAATCGAACATCTCAGGAAATATTTGGCAAAACCAAAGGCTTCCATTCAAGAGATTGTTCGCGAGCCAACCAGCGGCGGTATTATTTTTCGCCATGGCAAAGATGGAGAAATAGAGATTCTCCTTATTCAAGATGCTAAGGATCGCTGGACAATTCCTAAGGGCCATATTGAAGAAGGCGAGACGGCTATCCAGACGGCGCGCCGTGAGATTGGTGAAGAGGCAGGCTTGCACGACGTTGATATGCTTGGCTGGCTTGGTAAAATCCACTTCCGTTACCGCCGTATCGATCGCCTAGTGTTAATGACAACACAGATTTATCTCGTCCGTGTACGAACCGATGGCACCGAAATCCAAAAAGAATCATGGATGAATGGCATCAAGTGGTTCTCGTTTAACGAAGCGCTTGATTTGATTGAATACGAAGATATTGCTAAATTAATGTTGAAGGCTAAAACTCGCATCCGCGAAGAAAAGCTGTAAATGATTGCTGTTTTTGCAGCGATTACAAAGTTAAAGGAGACTAAAGTATGACAGGTATGCCCGTTGGGCCATATGTCGAGTTCGCGAGGGAGAAACTAGGATTTGAATATAACGATATTCAGCTTCTTGTTACTGCCCTCACACATCGCAGCTATGTAAATGAACATAAAAAAAGTGTCAGCGACCACAATGAACGTCTCGAGTTTTTGGGTGATGCTGTACTTGAGCTTGTGGTGACTGACTATTTATTTAATAATTTCAGTGAGGCAGAGGGAATTTTGACGAGCTGGCGTGCAGCACTTGTGCGCACTGAAAGCATCGGTGCCGCTGGCCAAGCGCTCGGCTATGAGCCGCTTGTTCGTATGAGCAAGGGTGAAAAACTAGGCGGTACTCGTGCGCGCTTGCAAATTTTGGCAAATGCTTTTGAAGCCACAATTGGCTCGATCTACCTCGATCAAGGCTATGATAGGGCAAGCGAATTCATCCACAAGCACATTATTGCAACATTACCTGCAATTCTTAACGGGGGGACATGGCGTGACCCAAAAAGTCATTTACAGGAGGTGAGCCAGCAAATTGACGGTGCTACTCCTGTATATAAGGTGATGTCCGAAGAGGGCCCAGACCACGACAAGGTATTTACACTCGGCGCGTATGTAAAAGATAAGTTAATGGGCAAGGGCGTCGGCCCCAGCAAGCAGTCGGCTCAGCAAGAGGCTGCGCGTGCAGCGCTTAAAGAGTACGCTAAGCAAAAGTCCGTCTAACAGATTGACATTACCCCGCTTACCGTGTATAATCTACTGGAAGTGTTATTATAACTATAACGTGAAGTAAAGGAAGTTAAGTTTACATGCTCGCAATTCGTTTGCAACGCCTTGGCCGTAAGGCATACCCAGTGTACCGCCTTGCTGTACAAGAATCTCAGCGTCACCCATCAAGTGGTCGTGTTGTCGCTTATGTTGGTAGCTACAACCCACATACTAAAGAGTCTAACGTCAATGTTGAATTGGCTCAGAAGTACCTCGATAACGGTGCTCAGCCAACTCCACGTGTTGTAAAGCTTTTGAAGGCTGCAGGCGTCGAGCTCCCCAAGTGGGTTAAGGAATTCGAAGGCAGCAAAACAAAGACCGCTCGTAATGCTGAAAAGCTCCGCAAGAACCAGCCTAAAGAAGAAGCTCCAGCTGAAGCATCTGCGGAGTAAAAAACTTCTTAAATGATATAGAAATACCCTTCGCTGTAGCGGCAAAGGGTATTTCTATGTATTAGCACCGTGCTACAATAAACCTACGACAGTAAAACAGTGAGACCGAGAAGGAGACCAGTGGGCATGTCAACTATTGACCAGCAGTTTGTAGAGTATATCGTAAAATCTCTCGTTGAAAACGGGGATGATGTAATCGTAGATCGCATCGTCGACGAAAAAGGCGTGCTTCTGACACTTACCGTTAATCCAGAAGACCTTGGCCGCGTGATTGGCCGGCGCGGCGTAACTGCACAAAGTCTGCGTACATTGCTTCGTGCATTAGGTACGAAGAACTCTGCACGCTACAATCTTAAGATCGTAAACAACGATGACCCTGATGAGTCGACCGTTTTATCATCAGATGATGACGTAGCTGTGGATGATGTGGATAATTCTACAGATGGCACTGTGGAAAACGAGCCATCTAAGGGTAGCGAGTTCGCAAAAAAGTCCCGCGCGGAGCTTGCAGAACTTGATGATCTCGATATATAATCATAAGTAGTTCACGAATGCGAGAACTGCGAGTACAAAAAGAGCTCATGCGAGCTAACCTACAAAAGGTTTAGAGAGACTTATTTGTGCTAAAAAGCCTAGGCGTAATGCCTAGGCTTTTTAGTTGTTTTATTTCTTGATATCCTGTAAAGGGCAGATAACAAAAAACGCCCGGAAGGAATGCTTCTACTGCATCTACAGCCAGACCGTCTAGTGAATGTAAATAAGCACGGTAATGATTACTATAGTAATACCGCAGAGTATAAGGATAAAATGATGATGGTGTTCTGGTGTCACTACTCCTCTTGAACCGCCAACGGTTGCTTCGCTATCGTTGGCTGCGTTTGCAAGTGGCCCTTGTACAATATGCTGATTAGCAATTACCTCGTCTGGTAGATCCTCAGCAACAATATCGTCATGGATTGGCGCTACGCTTTTCTGGCGTGCGCTTGCCTCTTGTCGGGCTTCGTCTGAGATATCCGGTGACCGGTCGCCAGCCGTATTTGAGTCAAATTCCATACTTCTTATACATTATCATAATTCTGCGTACCCGAGAAACCGAGGAGGCTACTTTCATTTTTATGGTATGCTATATATCTACCACGCCATGATTACACATGCTTAGCAAACCATCAGAAAGAATATATAGACAATTACGTCAAGAGTCGTTATACTATCAAAGATGAAAAAGCTCCAGGTTATCACCTTATTTCCAGAAATGTTTACAGGGGTATTTGGCAATTCAATGATGTGGAAAGCCCAGAAAGACGGGCTGGTTGAATTAAGCACAATTAATCTGCGGGACTTTGGTCTTGGCAGGCGTAAGACAGTCGATGACACGCCATATGGTGGCGGCGATGGCATGCTCTTAATGATCGAGCCGCTCTGGAACGCAGTAATGCACGCGAAGGCAATTGACCCGAGCGCAAAGGTGCTTATTATGACGCCGCGGGGTATCCGTTGGAAACAAGCGGTCGCTCAGGCCTACAGTGAAACAGACTATGGCTACATCCTTATTTGTGGCCGCTATGAAGGTTATGATGAGCGTATCATGGAGCTTGTCGATCAAGAAATCAGCATTGGAGACTATGTCCTCACAGGCGGTGAATTACCAGCAATGGCTATTATCGATAGTATCGTGCGACTTATCCCAGGAGTACTTGGCGGCGAGCAGAGCGCAGTTATCGAAAGCTTTAGCGATGGCGAAACCCTTGAGTTTCCGCAATATACGCGGCCTGAAGAATGGCGTGGAATGAAAGTACCAAGTGTGCTGCTAAGCGGGCATCACGGCGAGGTTGCCAAATGGCGCGCCGAGAACAGTAAAAAAGCTGAGCAGTAAAACTTGTTTGCATAATAAAACACCTGGTAACCTTGCTATTTTTCGTACACAAGCGCAAAGCGCCTCAAAAGAGGCGCCTGCAGGATATAGTTGTGGTGGATATATCGTAGAGCGATGATTACATTTTTTTAAAAGGTGGAATTTTTGTTTTTGTAATTTCGCTGTCTTTAGATTACACATGTTTGGGCATAAGCGCAAGCACTTTTTTGGAGAATATGAAATAACGTGTGGAAAAGGTATACTATGAGAGTGAAGAAGTTCATGTATCAACTATTTCCACCCGAGTTCTTTAAATCACCTGTATATGCACGAGCGATTGTGCTCGGTTTGGTATATCTCGGCACGTTATTGCTACAACTGTTCACCTTCGAAAAATTTACTGATGTCACCCGCCAGTTTAACTTTCCTGGTGGTGATGTAAGCGCCGCGGCCCTTACATGGATCTTGCCGCTGCTATCTGCTACCGCGTTACCTTACCTTATTTCCATGAAACTTAATCCTGTATCGTACAAGATCTCTCGTGTAGCCGTACTGCTAACCCCAACTGTGTGGGTATTTCTGGGCGCATGGCAAAACATTGCAGCAAGAGACGCAATCAACACAGGCCTTTTCGGGGCAACGATTGTGACATCCGTGGGCATCTGGAGTGTTCTATTTGCATTATTGTGGCTTTGGGCGGCCGTACTGTGCGTACGCGAGTTGCCGCAGCGTAAAAAGTGACATACTACTATAAAAAACCAGATGACCTAAGATACTATTGACGCGTTTCTACGCGAAATAGCTAGCGTATGTATTTTCCTGACAAATTTCGTTGAAACTTTTCGGGATGTCACTGTATATAATGGATGTAATGGTAGATAAGCAATGACGATAGATCAAGAGAAAGTACTTATCGAGAGCATCTGCGATGGTGCATCGGAGCAATATAGTTATTTCGTTGAGCGATACCACCGCGGGCTCATCCAGCACGTCTTTAACTTCGTGCGAGATGGTGACGAGGCGGAAGATATTGCTCAAGAAGCGTTCATTCAGGCATACAAGAAGCTGCATCAGTATGACGGCAAGTTTGCATTCTCCACGTGGCTATACAAAATTGCCGATAATCTCGCGAGGCGTATGGCGGCAAAATCAGGCCGCACAGCTAGCATTAGCGACTACGAAGCCTTTATCCCGGATATCCGCCCGCCAACCGAGGAGCTTATAGACGGCGTGATTGGCAAGGCGCACGTAAGAAAAGCTATCGATCGGCTACCGCCAGACCAACGACGCGCAATCATGATGTACTACTGGGATGAATTGAGCTACGAAGAGATTGCGAACGTAATGAAGCGGCCGGTCGGAACGGTTCGCACATGGCTGCATAGAGCAAAAGAACAATTAAGAGAGGAGTTAGCATATGGACAAAATTGACCAGCAAATCAAAGAATCAGTACAGACATATGAACCCAAGCAGGAATTTGTTGAGACAACAATGCAAAAGGTTGAAACAACTGGCGCGCCAAAGAAACGATGGCTAAATTGGAAAGTGCTTACATCCACCGCTGGCACCGTAACAGTCGTGGCAATAGCAATCTTCGTGTTTGTGCCGCATTCTAATAGCCCTACAGCAAGTACTACAACAGGGGGCGGCAAGGCTGGGATAGATTCACAATCACAGACAGCAGTAAAAGCGCCTATCAACCCAACGAATACCACAGATACCGCGCTTAGTAGCGACTTAAGTAGTGTACAAGCATCGCTTACACAATCATTGAGCGACCAGAGTACGGCAGATAACTCTATCAACGATAATCAGCAGCAGGTCAGCATTCCAACAGAATAGACTAACGCGATCGTACTAATACGGAAGGAATATATTATGAAAACCATACAATCTACATCTACTATCATGAAAGTTGCAATCATCTCAGCGGCAACGGTTATGAGTGGTTTCGCACTCATTCCAGTCCCAGCGAATGCACTTTCGCTTGATGGTTCAGCAAAAGCGACAACACCAAACGTTAAGGTAGACACGAACGCGAATGTAAATGTAACGACGGACTCTACGAGCACAAGTACTGCAAACGAAAAAGCAAGACTCCAAAACATCATCACTAAGGGTGACCAAGAGATTGCACGCCGACTTGCGTCACTCTCAAAGCTTACAAGTAAAATTGACGCAGCAACCAAACTAACAAACGCCGACAAGGCAACGCTTACAGCCGAAGTCAACGCAACGACATCCGGCCTCAATACATTAAAAGCAAAACTTGATGCAGAAACAACAATGGTCGCTGCACGTGCAGACGTACAGAGTATTTATACTGAATACCGCGTATATGCGCTTGTTGCACCAAAAGTCGGCCTGATAAAAGTGGCAGACGATCAACAGGTAGCAGAGGAGAAGCTCCAAGCGTTAACTCAGAAGTTTCAAACTCGTCTAAATGCTGCGAGGTCAAAGGGCAAAAACGTGGATGCTCTCGAAGCCGTACTAAGCGATATGATACAAAAGGTCAATGCGTCGGCGAGCATATCAAGCACTATTCAGGCTAAAGTAATCGGTCTACAGCCAACCGATTATAACAATGACCACGCAGTATTAAGCGGTGATAGCGCACAGTTAAAAACTGCACACGCTGATAACATAGCGGCTTACCAAGACGCAAAGCAAATTGTTGCAGGCCTCAAAGGACTATAAGCCGTAAATAGCCTAAGGCCTTGAGTTTTACGGGTACTAGTGATACAATTTCCCCTAGTACCGATGGGATGTCGCCAAGTGGTAAGGCACTGGGTTCTGGTTCCAGCATTCGGGGGTTCGAATCCCTCCATCCCAGCCAAGAGATATTTCACCTAAATCCACCATCAAATCGTATGGTGGATTTAGCTTTATAACAGATACAGAATCATTGCCAGCGCGTAGGTTCGTAACGAACTCATTACATATGGCATCTAGCTTCACTATATCGTCCTCTTCGAGTAGGTCTAACAGATGGAGATTTACAAGTTCGTAGAACTCTTCTTCTGTTGGTAATGCTGTATTCAGCTCCTCTAATCGTTTCTTGTTATCAGTTATGCTCTGCTCGGCAAGCGCTACGAGTTGCTCGTAATGTTCTATCTTGCCATGATGGTATCGTTCGTAGGACTCACGGTCATCAATATGTAAGTCCTTTATCTTTACTAAGCGGTCTTTATTCTGCTTCAGGTCTTGTTTGGCCTCTTGTAACTTGCGTGTAATAATGGCACGGTCGGTAGCGAGCTTAAGCTCTAGCCTTGTGATGTATTGCTTGTACGCCTCTTTACTCTTTTTGGTTGCATGACGGAGCTGCCACTCGATAGCTGCCATTACATATTTAGCCCGTATGCTCTTCGAGAGCTTTATACCCTGTTTGGCTTGCTCTTCTTTGTTGTGGCGTAGACAGTCAGTATTGCGGCAATAAAAACTGATGAGCCATTTGCCAGCGTTCTTACCCCGTTTAATCTCTTGGTGCTGGAATTGCATAGCTACATCGCAGTAATCACAAATAACCTTGTTGCGGAGCAGCCCGTAATCAAGCCGTTTATTACGATTGGTCTTTACCTTTGCAGTCTTACCGAAGTCAGTAGACACTTGAGCGTTGAGGGCAATGTACTCATCTGGTGTAATAAGTGGTACGAAGTTATATATGTCCATAAGGTTTACGATGTTATTGCCGTAGTCGTAGAGGCCACAATAAAATGAATCCTCGAAAATACGACCAACCATTTGATTGGTAACTTTCAGCTCCTTATATTCCTCATCGGCATCTTTGCGAAAAGATAGCTTTGCATCATTTAAGAACTCGGCAATCTCTATATTGTTTTTATGTTCTCGTAGGCGCATATCGACAGCGATCCGCAGTAGCCCCCAGTTGAAGTTGTCTGGTATGAATTGATTTGTAGAGGTGTCTACATAGTAGCCTTTTTTTACGATGCCATTATACTTGCCCTCTTTGATATTACCGTCTGTTCCACGCTTTACATCAACCCCTAATTTGTCAGAGTACTGCTTGGATGTGGCGAAAAGAATACCCAACATCATCTTGCCGTTTGGCGTATTTTCAAACTGGTATGTTTTGAATTGTAGGTCTTGAATTATCTCTTGGTCTATTAGTTCGATGATTTCGCCAGCCTCTTTCATATTACGGGAGAGACGGTCTGGCGACCACGATATAAGCCCATGATACTTGCCAGTTTGGAAGCCCCTTATCATGGCGTTGAAGACATCACGTTTGCCGGATGTTTTGGCAGATGCTTTCTCTTCTAATATGGTTACTTTCGATGGGTTAAGACCTAACCTGTATGACAGCTCTAGGCATTCAGTTCTTTGGTCGTCGATTGAGCGTACTTGTTTTGATTCATCATCCGTAGATTTACGCAGGTATATGACGTACTGACGCTTTTCTATAGGCAGAATACGATTCTTAATTTCTTTACTGCTGGTTATAAAGTACTGAGCAAGGTCATCTATGCTATGTTCACTGCTGCCATCGAACACTGATTCGCGTATTGCTAACGCCCCTTGTATAGCCTCTGAAAACTTGGTTTCAATATCGTAAAGCATTTCTGCTGGTAGGACTGTATATTCACGCTTCTTGCGTTCCTGTTTTTTATCTAGAGGCTTTTCTTTACTCATATAACAATAGTGTATCGAACTATAGACATCCCGTCATCCGCATAGATATTATAGTGTATATTACAACGATATTTCGGCGAAAAATTTGGGAGCAGTTGCTTTGTCTTTGTATGAGGCAAAAAGTGAACGAGGTAGATATTATAAGAGGTCAATGGTATAATACCCTTTGTCTTAGGTTAGTAGCGTATTTTCATTTGTATCCGAGATAGGGCACCTATTCTCGAACACAGAGGATGCAAGTCCGCTGCTGGCCTAAGACACCTAGAGATAGGTGTCCTTTTTTATATAAGAAGTAACAGGAGAGAATATGGCCAAAAAAATACTACTAATTATCATTGACGCAGTTCTGTCGTTTATATTTTTCATCATTGCCGCAATTATTCTCGATGGTATCGCCTCTAAGGTGTTAGGAACACATCTGGTTGATGGTAAGGATGTACTGAATGTCAACGGTGGTGTTATGGTTGTTGTCACTCTAGCCTTAACAATCGCTTTTGCCGTCTGGTTTTACAAGTTTGCTTCTAACCATAAGTTCACCAAGGTAGATAAAGCGAAAGAATAAATGCGCCGAAAAAATACCGACAACAAGGACAATCTTCCGGTTGTGAACGAAACCTTTAGAAAGTTCATGCTGGCACTCGGTTGCTTGCTACTATGGGTATCGCTCACGGTTAGTATGAGTGTCATCGGATTCTTCATCGGCCTACTGATTGTCTACTTGGTTTTCAGAGATGAGGGTGCGCCGAAAAAATCTAAGAGCCGATCCTATCGCCGTAGTTCTTAAAGAGTTTGGTCTCTTGTAGTCGTTTAATAGTTTCCTCTTTTTTGTATTTGTGCCACCGCTTCGGATCAACATCGAGTTTTAGTTTAATCGCTTTCTTACTAATGAAAGTTACTGACTCGTTGCGTAAATTGCCGCTTAAATCAATGAAGTCTTGTTTGATGATGACGCTAAGCGTCTTTAGTTCTGAGTCATTCATGGTTTTCATTAGATTATGAAGATTGACTGCGTAGTCCTGAACAAAGTACAGCTCCTTTAGGACTTTTGAGGAGAGCCACATATGTCGAGAATGAACCTTTTTAAATTGAAGCATCCAGTCTTCGTATAGGTTAAGTGAGAGTACAATTCCCACACCGCGGATAGGCTTTTCGGTATCTTCGGGTAGGTTCTGTACATTGTCGAGCACGATGACGGTAAGCATTATATCGGCTATGTCGATGACTGCCTCATGTGCTGCTATCATACGGTCAACGACCTTTTCTTTCTGTCTGATTTCGGCTTCACGGGATAGCCTGAAGAACTCAACGATCTGACTCGCCACAAATCCAATGATGGCACCGAAAAGTGCAATTCCAGCCGCTATCAATGTAGCAAGTCCCTGATCAATCGTTGTGGGTATCTGAATCATCAGGCTAGGCGTCCACCAGCTTCTTTATTTCGGCAGTATATTCGACCAGCTGGTGATTGATCTTCATCATGTCTTTAACGAGCTCTTCATACTCAGGGTATTTACTCTGAATGTCTTGCGGGGTTAGTTCATTATGCTCATCTTTAGCGACAGCCTTGTCGTACCACCTCTCATACTTTGCACGCCAACGAGTCAGGTGTGGTCGCAGCCCGTCATTAAGTGTATCAACCAGTAACTCGACTAACTTTTTCGTGTCTGGATCGTTGAGCTTTGAGGCGGGAATGTCACGAGTAAGTGTTCTGATTTCACCAAAAAGCAGATACCATGACTTATATATGTCACTGATAACATCATTATCCTTGTCAATAAGGAGACCCGCCTTGCGTGTCTTTAATTCAACCCATGCTTTGTGTGCGATCTGCTGCACTTCATGGTTAGGTTTAATTTTGACTTTACCGATACCGCCAAGTTTGATTTCGAGCTCAATGTCAGACTTGAACCGGTCAAGAAGTCTTCGTCTAATGACCAACCATACTATTAGCACTGCGAGTAGCCCAAGAATAGCCCAGCCATTGATGAAAATCTGTAAAGTATGTCCGCTGAGAGTCACTGTTAATATGTCGAGGGTCATGGCTAATGATTCCTCTGCATTTTCTGAGCCGAGTTATTCTTGACGCGACTGTTTGTGGTGCTGCGGTGGATTGCGTGGTTGATGGCTTGATTAAGGGCTTGTGGACTCTGTGGCCACTGAACCCAGTGGGCATAGCCTGTATCAACATTTGTTGCTAACCTATCGGGAACAAGCCAAACAAACTGTCCGTCACGCATCACCTGAGTATGGTTTGGCAGGATAACGCCGAGCAGAGCATGGTTCTTATCAAGCGTGGAGTGTATCTCCCAGTCAACGTATTTTCTACGCCACGTTTCAGTGCCGCATAAGACGATTGTTATGGATGTACCTGTTATATAGTCTTCACGAATAGTCCGATTGACGTATGCGGTATCGGTACTGTCGATTAGCTTATCAAGAGAGCAATCGTCAAACACATCAAACGTGCCACCAAACTGGGTACGAAAGTGATCGACCCATGCTTGATCTTGGTGATGATAACTAACAAAAACCTTTCGCTTAAGTGGTTGTGGTTGGGCGGCACGAAGCAAATCAGCTAAAGTAGCCGGTTGTCTGGGCTGCTGAGTGTTGCCAAACAGTGCCCTAGCTATCTCCTCCGATGAGCTCATATACCCACATTTTACCTCATAATGCAAAGTCTTTACTAGAGGTTGGTGCTTAATTCTCTGATATGATACCTACATGGATAACCCTTGGTTGGATTTGCCGAAAAAAGCCCCCTTTATTGCATCGTGTGACGTTGAGGCGCTGAAAGACCCTGAGTATAAGCTGGATGATCTTCGTTTCGATGCCTTTCCGGAGCCATATGGTGGTAACCTTGATACAGCCAAGGTTGTCTGTTTAGTCCTCAATCCGGGTTTTGAAGAGGCAGACGTAACAACCAATTTCGATAACCCGTATTGGGTGCGTGAAGTGCGTGCCAACTTGGAACATAAAACTGAGCTTCCGTTTTTATATCTATCACCAGGAGTTCAAAACACAGGGGGCTATAAATGGTGGACTGCCAAAACAAAACCGCTGGAAAGGGCAGGAGTTACTCGTAACGACTTATTGCTGGGGTTGATGATGATTGAGTTCTTTCCGTATCACTCCGTACGCTACAGGCATAATAAGCACTACATTCCATCGCAGCAGTACCAGTTTCATCTTGTTCGTGAGGCGATACGACTTGGCAAAACGCTTATCATCATGCGTGCAAGAAATGTATGGACTGAAGCGGTACCAGAGCTGGCGGCCTATCCGTATCTAGAGCTAAATAACCCTCGTAACGTGTCAATCTCGCGTACCAACCTTGATAACAAAAACGGTAGCGGCACTTTCGATAAAGTTGTAGCGACACTTAAGACGAAAGCCGTATAATAGGGACAATGGCAAGACAATTTATGGTTGGTACACTAGATGACACACCGCTGTTAATGATTACAATGGATGGCGAAAAATATCTCGTTGATCTTAGCAAGAAGGAAGTATTTTCCGATACTGTTGGAATCCCTAAGGTGACAAACGAAGTCGTTGTCACAAAAGTGCTAAAAGCCGTAGAAGCTACTACCTAGCTTACAGTAACCCCCCCTAGACATAGGTTCAACAGCTTATTGGTTAGTGCTGATCAGTAAGCTCTTTTGCGGGATATTTCTCTTTCCGTGCTTCTTGTAACAGATATGGGTTTAGTATCGGTTCTTCTTCATCGGTTATCAATTCAAACTCACGATCTGTATTGATGGTTGGTGCCGAAAAATGCCTATCTTCCCAGTTAGAGGTGTCAGTCGCAGACTCTTGAGGTGGTAGCTTGATAGGGTCGCCTTTTGCGCCTCGTACCCTACTTAAATCAGGTAGCCTTACATCTTCCATTGGTTTAATTATAGCAAGAACTGCATTTTGGACGCTCTTTCAGAGTAAGCTACCTCTGTAATAAGTGAGTGCAGCCGCTCTAGTCGGCTCTTCATCGCCGGGAAGTTAAGCAGTAAGTTGTGCAGTGCTTCCAGAATAGGTTCGTTTAAGGACTCTGTTCGGCAGCCATGAGATTATGAGAAAGTCTACAGATTGAACTGTAGACTTTTTTAGAACGAAAAGTTCGAATCCCTTTTGCCTCTGCCATTAATTTATTAATATTGACACTACACGACGTGTAGTGGTACACTTGTGTTAGAAAATATAAGCGAGGGAAGATTATGTCGATGGGCGACGGAAAAGCAAAAAATGTTCTTGAATATCTAGATAACTTGACTGAAAAAGGCAAGGCTACTACCGGCGCAATCACGCCGCTTAAGATTGCTTTTACCAAAGTCGTTCAAGTCGTAGACGGGGAAAACTGGGAAAACACTGAAGTTAAAAATATTGACGTCGAAGATTACTTATCTCGCTTCGCCAACCTTACCATGGGCAAATATACCAGCGATAGTCTGACAGCCTATAAATCACGTGTCAATAAAGCTGTCAGTTGGTACATACAGTTCCTTGATAAGCCCGGATGGACTCCTGATATTCAAAGACGTAATCGTAGCCCTAAGGCGTCAGCAACCAATGAAACTCAAAAGGCAACCTCCACTCCAGCAAATGAGACATTGAGGCCTCAGCCAGATTCATCACAGTTGATATCAGCTATACCTAATGTTCCTGGGCGTATTCTTTATCCATATCCACTTTCAGACGGTCAACTAGTACACATTAGTCTGCCAGTGAAATTATCTAAGAATGACGCAAAACGAATTGGCGCCTTTATCGAAAGTATCGCGATCGATATTCCCACAGAGGAACAAAAGTCATGAGTACGAAGCCTCAATCCTACGCATTTATAGATAGCCAGAACTTAAACTTAGGCGTTCGTTCAACTGGCTGGCGTATCGACTACAAGAAGTTCCGTCTTTACCTCAAAAACAAATATAATGTCGAACGCGCATTTATGTTTATTGGCCTAGTCGGTAATAACCAGAAGCTCTACACCGAATTGCAAGCAGCTGGCTTTATCCTGGTTTTTAAGCCGACGGTGCAATATTTTGAGAACGGCAAAAAGACGGTTAAGGGTAACGTGGACGCTGAACTTGTATTGCACGCAGCTGCTATTGAATTTCCGAACTACGATAAAGCAGTTATCGTAAGCGGTGACGGAGATTTTGCATGCTTGCTAGAATTTCTTGATGATAAAGGCAAGCTGATGCATGTATTGACGCCAAACCACAAATACTCAAAGCTGCTCAAGCCATTTTCACCATACATTATTCATATGGGTCAGCTCAGGAGGTCCGTAGAATATCAAAAGACCGGCATCGGCGGTCGGTCGAAACCTTAGGCCTATCCGGTCATGGTGATAACTTTAGTATAGCAGATGCCCTAATGACTTGTCAAATATCAATAATCATTTCTTGGTAGGTAAAAATGTCAGACACGATTCATGTAAATTCAATTGCTTACGGTATCTCTGAATGTGACCCAATTGAGCTGACACGCTCCGCAGACGACACGAGACGACTCGTCTTCCTGCCCATTATTCATAATAATAAGGAGAAAAATGGCGCCGTTACAGGCACTTTTGTATACCAACGTAAATTAAAAGCCAATAGGTGGGAAAAGATACCAAGCGGAGAGGAGCAGCTCAGCAAGCTTAAAGCTGGTGAGGGCTACCGATTAGAGCTAAGCACTGACTCGGTTACCAAATTAGTGACTAACCTCATGGAGATCGAGGGTATTGCCGAGCAGGTGCGCAGTGGACGCACTAATACCACGTTCGTGCCTACGGCTAACGACTTAGCCCCGTTGCTTAAGCGGCTACTGGAAAGTCTTGATGACGAGGAAGCTTTGACGGAGTTGTTTAAATTGGGTAAAGAAAATGCTCTTCGTCTAAATGATCTTATCCTGAATGCACGAATTCGCTCCGCGCTTAAGTACTGGCAAGAACATGAGAACGATGCGGACGAAGAAGCCTGGCAACAATTTTTCAGTGGTCGGCCTTGGATCTTATCGCTAATATCTCCTGAGCCTATTGTAATTCTTCAAGACAAGATGTACGTTGGCGGGACGAATGCATCTGCAAAGGGTGGCAAAAAGTCGACTATGGGTTAATCAATACGCAGACTAACAATACTTCTCTTTTGGAGATTAAGACACCTGAAACTCACCTTCTTGGAAGTGAATATCGAGGAGTTTTTCCTCTCGCTAATGAATTATCAGGGTCAGTCATCCAGGTGCAGACTTACAAGTACAATCTTCTCAAAGGTCTTGCTGCACTAAAAGAAAACTTTGACTTCTTTGAGGCTGCCAACGTGCCCACTTACGTGTTGGCCGGTAATACATCACGGTTAAAAGACGAGAACCAGAAACGTTGTTTTGAGTTAGCTCGCAAGAATAGTCGCGATACCACTATTTTAACTTACGACGAAGTATTCACGCGCCTTCAACTGTTACTTGAGCGGAATGAACCGTAGTGGCTATCTGCCAGACATAAGTGAAGATTACTCACCGCACAGTTTTGTCTTCATATGAGCTAGATGCAGATGTAAATCAACAAGTTCTTTAGCTATTTCATGCACTTCCTCTTATCCTGCTTTTCAAGGATTATCCAGAGTTCTAAGATTTTTTCGTCACTTATTTTTTCGAGCAGAACACTCATAGCTGAGCCTCCACCACCGTTCTATAATCGTTCTTTAACCCCAGCCAAGATTATTGACAGAGCTAGAAAACACGCAGTTTTGCGTGTTTTCTTTATGTCTCGTAATCCTCATCCGTTAAAGGGGTTCGAATCCCTTGAGCCATCTTCGGATTGCGCCGTTTACTCGAGCCTCTCAACCCCTTATAATATTGTAAAAACAGATATTTTATGGTATAATTAATATTGTCAGAACGCAAAGTGCACCTGGCTTCCTCGACTTAGGAAGGTGACTATGAAACACCCCGCAGTCCTGTTCCTTGACAACACCAGTGCGGACAACCTGGCGATGGCCCTGGCGGCGACACGTCCTTCCTCCTTGCTGGATGTGAAGGCGATTTTCGTCACTGGCCGTGCCGCGCACACCGACCCAAACGCGTCGATCGAGGAGCGGGACAAGACCTACTCGACTTATATCCACGTTCTCAACACGCTGCGGATGGCGGAGTTCATGCGCAGCGCCGGACGCACAGTTCCGGTGTTCATGGGCGAAGAGGTCGGCCGGACGCAACTGCGGACGGTGGTTCCTCACGGCAAGCACGCCAACGAGGAGATCTACGACCTGTGGAACGCCCGGGAAACCAGCAAGTTCGACGGCGACTTCGCCGCCGGACTGCAGCTCCTCTCACAGTACGAGGGTGAGAAGCTCCTTGTGCTGGTGGGCGGTCCGCTCACGGAGGTGGCGCTGATCCAGCGTTACCGACCCGACCTCGCGGCCAAGTTCAGCACGATGTTCGTCCAGGCGGGCGACTTCGCCGAAGACGAGTCCACAAACCTCCTCGGAGGGAAGGGTAACTCGTTCAACGGCGCGTGCGACGCGAAGGCGCTGCACGACGTGCTGGAAGGTCACGATGGGGAGATCATCCTCCTTCCGTCGAACATGACCAAGCAGGTCGAGCTCGGCTTCGTTACGCCCGACGACATCGCGTCCCTGGGGGTCTACCAGCGGCTCGCAGAGGTCTACCGGGTGCACTACGAACACTCCGCCAAGAGGCGGGGCACCTCGCTGTACATCCACGACCTCGGGCTCGTCATGCTGGCGGAACAGTACCTCCAGGGCGACCAGGGCTTCCCATATCGGTACGAACCGGTGGAGATCCTGGACGTGCCCTACGAGGCGCCCGGAGCTGGTGAGCAGGAATGTCGCGGCACGATCGTGATCGGACCGGCCAAAGCCGGCAACCGCTCCACGGTCGTGTGGCAAGACACCGACGGGTACCGCGGCCGTGTGGCCGCGTACCTGCAGAGTTGAGGAAAGGCTCTTCCGAGTCGCCGTCAAGACGGTCTCGGGAGAGCCTTTTTCCTACGCAAGTTCTTTTTTTGTTTGTGATTGCCGTACTTAAACTTTATTCTACAGGCTCAATTATAAAGACATTCTTGCGGCGATATACAAAACCTAATTTCTCCAACCTTCGTGCGAGCTGTATAAAATCTGCTATCAAGGGGTTCGAAGCGTGGGACTCACGCCCAGCCACGAAAAGCTACCGAGTAATCTCGGTGGTTTTTTGTTTCTAGGGGCTGGCGTAATGCTGGATATGTGATCTGAAAGGCTTTGACGGCTAAATTGACGGCTACCGTTGCCGTCAGCTGCAACCGTCAACGTTTCTTGGCGATCACCAACGGATTGTGGAAGTACTGCAGTTTCCATGCTTTCTAGAGACTGGCGTCGTGAGCCCATCGAGTCATGCTGGTAAATCTGCTGCGTGATGGAAATATTGCTATGACCCAGGATAAGTTGCGCATCACGGGCCGGGACACCGAGATCTTTCAGGATTGTAGCAGCAGTATGACGCAGGTGTCGGAGCTTGATTCTGCGGAATAGAAGCGGTAGGTCTCTTAGCCCCAGAAACGAAAAACACCCCGCGACCGACAACGGACACGGTGTGTTCTTCGTTGTAGCACGGAGTGATGTGGCGCTTCCTCACGCCTTCTCTGTTGGCCAGCCCCAAGGCATCAGGGAGGTTCCCTTGCACCGTTCGGGGTCATATCGAGCGTTGAAGCGGCGCCATTCGGGAGTGAATATCCCGTTCAGCCACGGAATTTCAACGCTCTCGCTGCTGAGAATTCCGCCGATGGACAGATCGAGGACATCAGGGCTGAACAGCGCGCCGATGCTATTCACCATCATCCTTGCGGGGTGCGTCGCGTCGCTGAATGGATCGTACACCGTCACCACGAGCCAGGTCAGACGGTTGTCGTCACTCTGCTCGTCGGGGAACACATGGAGACGCAAATGCTCGAACAGCACCTCTTTCGACGGTCCGTCGAAAGTGAATCCATACTCTGGGACCCGCGGCCCCGTACCTTCATGATCGGTAGACATGATTCTCCTTAGTTGGAATCCTGGCAGGAGTCGTCACTGGTTCAAGAGACGATACACATTATGTCACACTTGCTAATTTTGGTCAATGGTGCCACTCTCGATCATAATTGATGAGGACTACTAATGCTGATGGAGATCAAACGTTTTTAATATAAGTACTAAAGAATCGATCCTTAAGGATTTCTTTGCGTCGTACGTTCCCGAGGCAAAAGCAGCCATATGGTCTATTGCTCAGTACGTAAAATCTCATACTGCCGATTAAGGCGGCGCGTCAATTTCACTCGCAAAGCCTAGCTCTTCTAGCTTTCGATACATCATAAGCATACTTGGCAAAATGGTGTTCCAATTCCGGGCTACATGGCCAGCCATGCAATTATTACAGATAAAAGCCTCACAATTTGTGAGGCTTTTTTGTTTTTGCTTATTTTTTAATCTGTTGCACGGGTTCAAATCCTTTGTGACGCTCACTTTGTCTCGTTTCGAACACTCCACGGGTAGAGCACCGGAAGATTTCTGGTGCTCTTAAGCGCATAGTCGAATTATTATTCGCCTTTGTAGGCTTTTTCGAGTTCGGCTTTATCTAGCTTACCCTCCATATTCAGCATAGCCTCGCTAACCCGGTTGGCTTTAGCGACGTCTGGATCGCGCATCATGTCATCTAGGTTGTCGGGCATAATTTGCCATGTTAAACCAAATTTATCGGTAACCCATCCGCAGGACATCACTTTGCCATCCTTAGATAACACATCCCAAAATTTATCAATCTCTGCCTGGTCTTTACAGTGTACCTGGATCGAGGTGGCCTCAGTAAGCTTATACATCGGACCGCCCATTAATGCGCAGAAGCGTTGACCATTCAGCTCAAATTCCATTGATTGTACCGTTCCGGCTTTCAACCCAACAGCTTTTGCCACTACCTCTGTGAGGCGCGATACGTATGTTACTTTTGCATCTTTAAACAGTGACACATATAGATTTACGGCTTCTTCTATCGGGCCTTCAAACCACAGAAAAGTTACCACTTTTTGCATATAGATTTATCCTTTTTATAGTTTACATTCATTAGTGTAACGAGCTAAAAACTAAAAAGATTGAATATTTCGGACACTTTTAAAAGTTATGCGGCCACCGCACCAGCTCTTTGGGGGTATAGCCTAAAAATTGCTTGGCTGCGCGGGTAAGGTGGGCTTGATCCGCAAACCCGAGTTCTGAGGCAACGGTAACGGCTGGCGTGCCTTGCCGAAGCAAGCGCAGAGCCTCAGACATACGCTGCAGTTGATACAGTTTATAAGGTGCAAGCCCCGTACTCCGCTTGACGAAGCGAGAATAGCTTTTAGACGACATGACCTTCTGGGGAGATTCTTGGCTATTCAAGGCTTTACCACTTATGTAACCTAAATCGTGCATTTGTTTAATGAGTTCCTGGGCATTACTAAAGCTAGGGAATTGCAGTAGCGTTCCCTCAAATTGAAATTGTCCGTTACTGTCAGCTGGCAATATTCGGAAACTGTCAGTAAGCTGTTGGGTTGGAAAACTTTTTAACTGCACACCAGGATGTAAGCGGATGCCGATCCAGGTGTAACCAGGTAGAAGAATTTCGCTACGCGGTGCGGTCTCGGGACCTCTTATTATCACTTCCGCACTAGCGTCACTTTGCACAAGGATGATAGAAACGCACGGATCGGCTGGTACGATACACTGCATCATCACGGCAGCTCTAATAGCCCACACCGAAGTTATAGATTCTAGCTCCGGGGTACGTTCTCTCCAGAAAAGCATCGGGATACTCATGCGTATATGATACTTTACTTCAATTGAAATTAGGAGTAACTATCCCCTCACGACAAGTAAACAGTTGAGTCATCTTGAGTTGGGCTTGAACCGCCGGTTTTACCCCGGCAAATCTCGTAGGTTGATCGTACTAGTTGGTAGCTGTGAACGGTAACATTCGTAAAAAGAATGACGTGGATATAATAATCCTTTAATACCCCTTACTAAATGCATCTCTTGCCAACGCTCTGAAGCATTTCAGTTCTAGTGCCATTGTTCCCATATGCCCCATATCCAATCGTTTGATTGGTCTGCAATTTGGTATATTATCACTTAAATAAATAAAATGTTCTGGTGTGGTGAATTGGTCATCCGCGGCTCCCTGGATAAGATAGGTAAGCTTATCGCCAAGATCGGACAGCTCAAAGCACCAGGGTGACCTGAGGGCGAATATATTATCGATTCTTCCAGCCGAACCTTTTTTAAGCGCATTCATGTGTGATGCTGCAAGGTAGCGATTAACTTCAGGCTCAAGGGTGACTCTCCTATCTGAAGGACCCAGATTAGGAATGATGGTTCGTACTACCGCCAAAGGGTTATCAATGATTGCTTGGCCGGACGTACTGCGAAAACTCTCAACGAGTGTCTCCTCATCTGCAGCACCGATAAGCATCTCATTAACCAACGAGGCTCCGTTGAATCTGTCGATATCTGCATTAGGAGGTGTACGGCAACCAAACACCGCTGCATTCACGACCCCAGGGCACAGGGCAGCTGCACCGAGCGCATAGGGCGCGCCACCTGAACGCCCCGCGGTGCTGTAATGGTCAAAGTCATAGGCCCGAGCGACTGCTTGCACTAGCACGGCGCCATCTCCCACTCGGTGCCCCTTCCAGCGTGTGGAGTCGCCGTACCCAGGGCGATCAAACATAACAAGTTCCAAGTCACCCAGACAGAGCTCTTGTACATATCGATATGGCAAATCCGCCATGCCGCTTGCGGGCATTCCCGGACAAAAAATAATCGGATAACCCCCCCTTGCGCCCGAACGAACGAGTCATAATATCGAGTAGTCTTCCATCGGACAACTTCGCCTCCACTCTACCATCTGAATGGAGAGCAGGTTCAAACTCGGGATCGAGGGCGAGTAGCGGCTGCGATTTATCAAGGCACGCCTCTGAAGGGTCATATGAAGACGACGCAGATTCGATCGCTCGCGCGGCTATCGCACCTTGAACGTCAGAATACATTGCAGTCTCCGCTTCTTTTGAATCGTCAGAAGGCTCCCTATCTGTATACAGATTTTTTTCCACGTACTCGATAGTAACATTCTTGACTAGTCAAGTACAGTCCGCTCTTCGTCCAATGGTTCGTGAAGATGGTAAAATTCAATAACTAATTCAGACCAGCATGTTGTTTATGAAAATGTCTACGTATAAGCCCCGTGCCGTCACCCTATCTATTCATGTTCATCTCGTGGGTGACGACCGTCTAGACCTGTAGTCTTTTGGTTAACTATATTATATAATAATATAATGTCGTGAGCATCCGCTCCTTCATATCGCAGAGTGACCTGGAGGTCATTTCAATGTCTGTGCTATTCCTGTTCATTGGGACAGTGTGTGCGCTCGCGCGTGGATTGTGGCGCATGGGTATCCTCCTGCTGCTGGCTATGCTGGCCGCCGGTGTCATCTCATACTACGTGCCTGACCCCTCCGACCCCTCCGTCGCGCCCGTACCAGGCTGGGCAATCCTTGTCACCATAGCCATGGATATGGTGGCCTTGCTTAGCCTGCCGGGCGTCTTCATGGCACACTCTCGATCTCAAGGGCGCCGCATCACTGGCAATCATCACGGTCGTTCCGAGGATACCGAAAGTGATTGACTCTTCGGCGTGCCGTCGTCCTGCACCATGGGACAACCTGGACGTGTTACTCAGTAGCTAGCCTAGGCGGGAGGAGGCGCGCATCGTATGCGCAACCTCCCGCCAGCCGAGTCTGTCGCCGACCGCTGTTGAATCTGGCGTCACTCTGCATCTTCCTAGAATTGCAAGTCATGGTTCGAGCCCCTTGTCCCCAACCAAGGAATTATTAGCTCTGTAGAGTCAAAATATCGATCCAAATTTGGGTCGATATTTATTACCTTCATCTTGTTCCTCCATTGAGCCATTGTTCAGTTCGAATTCTATTCCCCGCTATCGCTGGTTATGTCAATGGATCACCAGGTTGACAGAAAGTAACATAAGAGGTATAATACATACGGTCTTGTGAGAAAACTGTCTTTGGCGTTTGTTTCGCCAGAACCAGTTGACCCATTCACGCGACAACCGATCCTTGACCGCCACCGTTCACCCGACATCCAGGGACATCGTGTCCCGGAAGGAGGTGGTCCTCGTGACCGCCGCACAGCCCACTGACGATTTCGGCTTCCTGGCCCTCTTCGACCCCGAAGGGAACCTGGTCGAGGCTTCGCGTGAAGATCTGCTCTCCATCGAGGGCATGAGCTTCGACAAGGAGCTGCACCGCCGCGTCGTCGGCAACCGCTCCGGCCGCTACTGGCTGATCTCTGACCGCCCGGACATGCACACGATGCTACTCGAGGTCTCGATCTTCCACTGCTACCCCGCGAGGAGGACAACTGGAGCATCAGCTACTGCACGAACGGCGTCGCAAGCTACCCGCACTGGGACTTCGAGATCGCCGTGTCGCACTTCACTGAGAAGAGCTGGTCGGTCGATCCCGCCGACGGTGCGCCACTCCCGGCGAACGTCCTTGAGATCGCCCGCCAGCACGTGGCCTACCGACTCGGCCGCACCCCCGGGCCCGATCCGCTCGATCTCCACGGGCTTCGCACCCGCGATGCCGCCGAGATGCGCGAGCTCCTCACCGAGTACCTCGAGGGGACCGTCGAACCGACGGATCTCATCAGGCAGGTGGCCGGCAAGCGCATCGCGGTCTTCGAGCTCGTTCTCGCCATCATGTTCTTCTGCGGCGAGCACAACCTCGATGGCAAGGAGGATGAACTCCTGGCCATCCTGGTCCCCGAGGACCAGCACGAGCGGCTCGCCGAGCTTCTCAGCACCCTGGGTGACCAACTCGGTTTGGAGTGATCGCTCCAACCCACCAGCCCTCGCTTCGCGAGGCGTGCCACCAGCTTGGCTGGAGGCCGCCGTGCGAACGGGGGCTTTCAGCTTTATTAGATCACTCATCCGAATCAAATTCATCCAAAATTCGCTGAATCTCCGCGGTATCGAAGTCCGGATCATCCTCAAAAGTTATCTTAGCGTCCTCCCGCCCCAGCCATGAAATTATGTAAAATCTACAAATTGAGTCGTAGACTTATTTTGCTATGAAAAAGTTCGAATATCTTTTCTCCTCTATATCTAAATAGACTACAACAATCAATACACATGGCTTTATAGCTCAAAACTCATGAATACAGCCAAGTATTAGAACGTAGTTTGATGGATGGGTTTACGCATGGCCTAATGTGAAACACATATTGTTCACATCGCCAGCTTCGGAGCTAAACGATATTATTTGCGCAACTCAATAAAATCATTAACTGCCTCTCGAGTCGGCAGTTCGCTTTGCGATACTTTCAATGCGGCAGTCGCACACGCAAAACGTATGCTATCCTCAATGGTCATGCCTTCTTTCTGTGCGGCGATAAATCCGGCGTTGAAACTATCGCCAGCGCCAATGGTATTAATAGCTTCAACCGAGTATGCAGGAATGTGGATAATCTTACCATCTATTAAAGTGAGGGCTCCGTTGGTGCTGTCTTTAACGATAGTTACGGCGTTGGCTTCATCGGCAAGCCTAGCCAAACCCTCCTCGATAGATGACACTGACCACAATTGCAGGAACTCGTTACGGCTAGGGAAGTAGTAATCCGCATGGGTGACAAGCTCTTTCACAAACTTAATATCTTCTTGGCTAGTGTTATCCGAGAGTCGACCATGATCAACAACGATCTTCGTGCCTGAGTTTTTTGCGGCAGTAATAATGGGTTTGAGAACTGGCAGCAGCTTCTTGAGTTTAAATACACCGCCTAGCATTAGATATTCAGTCTCAGGCAAGAGAGAAACTATCTTTGTTTCGATTTCCTCACTCGTCAGCCGATGTTTCGCGTTACCAACTACGGCCATGATAGATTTACCCGAAGAGTTGACGACATTGAAGCTAATGTTTGTTGTCGTCTCGGGATCAGTAACAAGCTCTGGCTGTACTCCCGATTCCTCTAATAAGTCGCCAAGGACTGAACCCATTTTGTCTCGTCCAACTTTCCCGATAAACGCCGTTCTGAGTCCAAGGTTGGCGCAGAAGCGGGCAAAGTTAAGTGCTGAACCACCTGGCACCATTTCATATGCATCACCAACTACCTCTGTTTCCGGTAAAAGGCCCTGTTCACCAAAAGGGAATTGCGTGCAATTTATGTCAACATAAGCGCCACCGACAGCAAGTAGTTCTATTAATTTCATCATATGTGCAATAATAGCATAATCCCATGTCCTAGGGAGGGCGCACTAAAGCATTCCACTTCTCTTTAGTACGCAAAATACCATATAATGACACCATGAATGTTTATTTGGATATCGACGGGGTGTTGCTTGCCAACGAAACTCACGCAGCAAATTATGCTGACGATTTTTGCAGGTTATTCTTGCGAAGTACCTAGACTCCACCCATTGGCTCACAACTCATGACCGGAACGGCGAAAAGCATGCCATAGAAGTGCTTGCTTCGTGTCTAAAATCTGAGACCGTAAAGCTTCTCGATAAAATAAAACCGACGAAGTGGAACGAACTCAAAACAGATGCCATTAACTTTGATGAGAACCTCCTTTGGTTTGATAAGGATCTTTGGCCAAATGAACTGAATGCACTTGAAAAACATGAAGCAGTCCATAACTTCATCATGGTTTATCTCCTTAAAGATCCCGACTTACTTGATAAGCTGGCACGAGTAGTAAGCAATAGTTAGTGAACAACATATTTAGCAGCTCCTGTGAATCGCAGCATTTCCTCGCAACTATCATTTTGCGAAAGTATATTTAAGCTGCCTTCCCGTAGAACCTCATCAATAACTGCTAACTTGCGGTGGTGCCTTACGGCGTAGAACACTGTGACATCTAGTTCTTGCATTGCTCGGATGCCATCAATGGCTTGGCCAATATATTCACCATCATGCTCATCTGGGCATCGCGTATTGACCGTGACTTCTATACCTCTGCAGTAGCCCCTCAATAATTGGCGACAATTCGTCGATACGTTTCTTAGTTATAAGCAGACTTTCAATATAGACACGCCGTCTTGCATGTCAGTCGTGCGGGAGAATAGTTTAAACATCGCTATTCTCCTCATCTTTAGCATTGTCTTCTTTTTCGATGATATCTAGGTTATCTGCCCCTATTTAAAGTACCATAATCGTTCTTGATGCCCAGTAATACTCCGTGAGCCAGCTTAAAGATTGGGAGTCGTTCGATTTCACAATAGTGCTGCCGCTAAAAACCTGATAAAGTAGAGACATAAGCATCATAATTGAATAGATAGAAGCGCCATGGATGAAGCTAGAAAATTACTCAACGAGATCGATTACTTGGCTTCTCTTGCCAGCCAACCGTCTGAGGTAGACATTATATTAGACTCGGTACGAAGGGTCACTTCTCATGTGGGCTCCGAGCTTAAGCCGTCAGATTTGTCTACTCTTCGCAATACGAAAGAATCATTGAAGCACTATCTAACAACAGACGAAAAGGTCGCCATTTTTACTCCCGAATCCTTGGAGGTAAGGCTACAAGAGCACTTTGGTACTAAATCTAGAATATCTCATCACCTTCTAATTATCATAATTATCTGTATTTGTCTGCCGGTAGCGACATCTTTTATTCCATTGTCCCCGAATATCAAAAGTAGCCTCCCGCCTACAGTGCTTAACTCAGCGCTGTCGCTCGGAGGTGCTTATTTCTTTCTGATAAGCCTTAGTTCTTTTACAAAAACTGTTAAAAAAGCCTACTTCAAGATCGGACTGGGTTTTGTTTTTGCTGCTTCATCACAAATTATAGTTCCGGGCCTCATCCTGTTACTGGGGCCGGATAATAGGGGCATCGCCGTTATTATTTCCTGTATTATTCTGATATCAATCTATTTCTTATACACGGGGATGCGCATGTATGCCAAGGTGACGGGCACCGAAGGTCAACTGTCTGAGAATAGAACTATGGCCTTATCTGTGGCAGGGTCTACCATACTTTCACTGGCACTTATATTTTTGATACAGCCCCGTTCTCTTGTAGGGGATCTTATTATTATCCTCCAAGGTTGGACAATCGCCGCTTTTATAGTCCTAGCTCTTTTAGTCCGTATCATTTCGAGAGCGGTCGCGGTCTTATATGGTAAAGCGGCAAAGGCCTTTTTGCATGCGCTTGTTCTAGCGACCTTAGTCAGCTCCTTTTTCTTTATATATTATGTGCTGCTACTCTCGCATTCATCGCAGTCGCTTTTGCCGATTTTTTTGGCCGGACAGCTAGTGGGCACGCTGGCATGTATGTTGAATCTAAGAGCCGGATATGCCTTTTACAGATCAAGCAAATATTAAAAGCACTCCCGGCAGACGCAACATTGGAGAGGTCTTAACAATGGCAAACCGTTATCGTGCGATTTAAGGCTAAGTATGTGCCCCCCTTATACCACTAAAATAGGTGAAGCCGGGTTTCTCTAATTTCTGACAGAAAGAGATAAAATTAGCCAGTAAGGTATTCCCTCCATCGGGCTTATTCTCAGCCATGAGATTACTACAGATACAAAAGAGAAAAGGCCTGGATAATGAGGCAGGAAACGCAAGAATACTGCAAACTAACGGCAATTACGTAATTGTCACGCCAGCATTGATCCCCCGTCTTCTCGCTTTTCAACCACATCGAGGAAATAGACTACTAGTAGGGGGCCGGTTCATCTCTCGACTAATCAAGATCTGACGCTTCGATGGTATATGGTCGACCTTTCGGAAGTTCCAGTGAGTGCAAAGCCGGTTCAGAATTTCTTCAGCCTTTCGTTCAGGAACCTCATGCAATCCAGGCTAGGCTGTTGAGGGAGGTAGCTCCTCTACTTACTTGAAAAGAAGGGGTATCAAGATCGCTTCCCGATATGCTATACGGATTTGATATAATATATAGGTAATCGATGAGTCGAAGATTTAAACCATACAAAAAAGAGTCCAATTACTCCTACTCATTAGGCTTATTTCCAACAATTGAACTAACGCGCTATCAGTCGAAGCGCGTGGAGGCTTTGCTATTTTCACAATCCTCTGAGAAGAGTGAGATGGCTGATAGGCTAAAACAGCTCTGCTATAACTCTAATATCCCTGTTATCATTGACGATAAGCAGTTGAGCAGCTTGAGTAAGAGCGACAATAGCCTTGTGGCGGGAGTGCTCTCGAAATATACTAGTATCCTTTCTGCCAGTGAATCTCACATTGTGTTAGTTGAACCTGATGATATGGGTAACATTGGAACGATCATACGGAGTATGCTTGGCTTTGGTTATCGAGACCTTGCGATCATTGGCCAATCGGCAGACTATTGGCACCCTAAATGTATTCGCGCTTCTATGGGCGCATTGTTTCGTCAACGCGTCGCCCTCTTTTCGACCATCGAGGAGTACCAACGATCATTTCCAAAACACAATATCTATCCGTTCATAGTAGACGATAAAGCTCAAAAACTGTCGACGATTAGTTTCTCAGCTCCACATAGCCTTGTATTTGGTAATGAAGGTGCGGGACTACCTCTAGCGTTCAGTCACATAGGGACACCGGTTTTTATTGAACAAGCACCCGACATAGATAGCCTAAATCTGGCTATATCTGTGAGCATTGCCATGCATACTGTTTATACAAAAGAATAGCGAGGGGTTCTGAGTCTGCCCAAGTGTCGTAGGGGGTTTGAGCCTTACCTGTATAATAAGATCATGGTTAACAATACTCTCACAGCCCTCAAAGGCGTTCGCGTCGGCCACGCCACACACCTCGATAAGTTAACAGGCTGCACATTCGTACTCTTTGATAAAGAATATCCATCTGCATATCAAGGATACGGTGGTGATATTGGCAGTTTCCATACCGACAGCTTGCGTGTCGGTGCTCGTCGTACTCGTCAAGGGTTCTTTATAGCTGGTGGTAGCCTCACCGGACTCATGAGCGCTTCTGAAATCATGCAAGCTATGATCGAAGATAAAGTGGGCGAAAAGACTGAGCAAATCTACAATCCGAATATCAGCGGTGCTGTCGTCTTCGACCAGGGTACGCGTATTATGCAATACGATCCCGAGTATGGCCGTGAAGCCTATCAAAACCTCACGAACGAACCAGTAGCAAGTGGCAATGTTGGTGCTGGCACGGGCACGGCCGTTGGTAAATTCCAATGGGTTGAAAAGGGCACAAAGAGCGGTGGCATGAAGACGGGTGTTGGCAATGCTCGTATTGATCTGGGCAATGGCATTATGGTGTGTGCAATGACCGTTCTTAACGCGCTTGGTAACGTTGTCCTTCCAGATGGCACGATCCTTGCCGGCAACCGCGACGAAAATAAGAAGTTCAAGGACTTTGACGACACGATTAAATTTGTAACCGGCGATCCTTCCAACACCACGATTACCATCGTTGGCACCAATGTTGACCTTGGCCCGCGCGAAAACTACGAACGGCTTGCCCATTTCGCTACTCACGGTCATGTTCGCGCCATCCATCCAGTGCATACTTCGCAAGACGGCGATACGGTTTTCGTGTTTTCGACGGAAGAAATAAAGCAACCATTCAATGAATATGGTAAGTTCTTCCAAAGCCCCGGTAATACCGGCTTCACTGTTGATGTCATCGGGCACGCCGCAGCGAAAGCAGTACAAGAGAGCATCTATGACGCTTGTCGTAGTGCTGAAACGGTTGAGTTTGCGGATGCATATAAAGGCGTGCTCCCTTCGGCGAAAGACTACTAATTCGTCTTTTACATCATTAGACGAGAAATTCGAGGAAATTATGTTTTTACACGAACTCAACACCAACGACAAAAGGCTTGCCGATAAACGAGCATACGTCGTGTCGTTGGGGTCAGTAGAGCAGCATGGTCCGTACGGGCCTGCCGGCACCGACTACCTAGTGCAAGTCGAAATGATAAAACGAGTAGAGAAACAGTTGCCTGATGTCGTATTTTTGCCAGTGACGCCTTTTGGTCCTTGTTGGCAACAGCTGGGCTTTAATGGAAGCGTATCATTACGGGAATCGACTTTATACGCCATGATCACCGATATCGTTGACAGTGTCAAAGATAATGCCAACGTGATTCTTTTTGTATCGTGGCATGGTGGCAACAAACCTGTTATTGATCAGTTTCTGTCCGAGAAAGCACCGGATTATGCTGGTATTCATATGAATCAACTTACATTCGGTGATGATATCACTGATGAAGTTGCCGAGAAACTGCTCGACGGCCCAACTGACGATCATGCTGGCAATACTGAAGTTGCCCTAATGCTTGCCGTCGATCCGACAATCACAAAACAGCCGCAGCCAAGCGACGAAAAACACCCGATATCTGATTTCGCATGGGACAAGAAGGTTATTGAGGTGCGCCCCGAGGGAGTGATTGACGCTCATCCGAAATGGGTCGCTACTCCGGAGATTGGTGAAAAACTACTAAACATCTACTCTGACAATCTAATTAATAAGATTAAGAGCGAGCTAAGAGCATAGAGCACAGCTAAGATAAGAGTTGCAAACCGACCTCTACATCTTCGACGACAACATGCAAGACCTAGCCATTGTGCATGTTGCCAAAGGACATAAAACATCACTTCAATGTATCCTCAAAAGCATCAAAGTCATTGAGTGACTTGAACCAAACGGCATCCTAGACAATGTTAAATCCGAACCTCCTCAAATGGTAGGGCAAACAGTCCACCATGGCCAGTTAGACATATGGGCTACCAATCCTGCCCACGCAAAGTTTGTAGCTAGGCAAATTGGCTATTGACCGCCCTTCGCCAAAGAGCGGGCGGGTGTTTATTTATATTTCACTACTTACATTAGAAATTCCAACAGATAGGGTATACTAGGACCATGCATTGGTTTAGCGCTGACCTGATTATGTTTGCCTGCTCAGTTGGATTATACCTATCCGTACGTCGCGCATCACTCCTTAAGCTGCCAAGTCAGAGTAACAATTTGGCAATGTTCGCCATCCCATTTTTAGTATTTGCCGTTGCCGCTCTTGTGTCGCATGCAAGGCTAACAGTGTCATGGTGGCAGTTTATGCAGATATTGGTAACTGCAATAATTTTGTCCTATTACGGTAACGCCATGTCAGTACGGAGCATTGAACTCGCACCCAATGCGGGCTATAGTTTAGTACTTTCCAAAAGTTATGTTGTCCTAACCTCCATTTTGGCAGTACCGCTATTTGGAGCGCACTTGACCGTCCGAGCCTTACTGGCGATTGGACTAATTGTTGTTAGCTCGGCGGTCATCCTGATAAACCCTAAGCGCACTCACGAAACCCATGGTGTTGCTTGGATCACGCTAGCATTCGGCTCTTTCTTATGCTGGGCATTTTTGTCACTGATGGCTAAGCATCTTATTTCTGGTGGCATGTCCACGGTAACCTTTTTAGTGTATGTGTTTGGCATCGGTACGCTTTGTGTGCTGGCAGAGATCTGGCGGCGGCGTATCCCACGTACTAATATCATCTCAGGATTCTGGCCACTCTTGCTTGTTGGCATTATGGCATCAGGGTTCAATTTCTTCAATTTTTATGCCGTAAGCATTGCCCCTAATGTCGGTTACGTAAACGCCACAAATGCCGCATCGATCGGGGCTGTTACCCTGCTTTCACCTTTATTCTTCAAAGATGAACTTACTAAACAAAAGGTGGTCGGGGTATTTGGAGTAGTTGCCGGCCTGCTGATACTTCTAGCCTGGAAATAGCCCCACCATGAACCCGATAAGAGACGCACCTGCCCAAAAGAATATGGCACTAAAGACGACCGGCAATTTACCTGGGGTGTTGGATGTTGTAGTTGTGCTATGCCCAAACATTGGTTTTGGCTCCGTTTTTGAAGAGTATGACAAAAACGGTGTATATATCGGTGGCCAAACCCGTATGCAGGCAATGGCAGATCTTTATAACACTAAAGATACTACAGTACACAAGATCATTGTGGTTGGCGGTGGACTAGAGCAGGCTGACACCACTAAAAAGTGGCTAAAAACCAAGCATATGCGCGATTTTCTAATTCAACACGGAATCCCCAAAGATGACATTTTGTGCGTAGCCTCAGAACCTGATACGCTCGGTAATTTTCGAGCCATTTGGCTCACCTGTCACCAGTTGCTAGATTGCAAAACCATTGGCATTCTGAGCAACCAATATCACCTAGCACGTGCAATCCAGATTGCTACCGATGCGCAATTTGATTGGAGTGCACGCTTCTTTCCGCTTTCAGCTGAAGAATTTGCAAATACACAAGCCACAGTGCTGCCGTCACCGCAAAGTCGGTCCGTTCTCGACCGCGTTATACGTGAGAACCAGGGAGTGAAGGATTGGAGAAGCGGCACTTATATAAGACAGTATGACCCAGTCACGAGCTGGCGCGGCGAGCTTTCTTAACTTAAGGCGGTCCATTATCGCCAAAATCATGCTACGATACCGGTGACGTTGAGGATTCGGGCAAACTGATCGTTTCTATACACAGCTTCACTCTTGACTATACAATGCAGCAACTTCAAGTTGGCTTCTATCCCAAGTTCACGTGATTTGTTATACATTTCCAGCAAGCTGGGCAAAAAGTATTCCAATTCTTGGCTACGTAACCTAGTCGTATAGAATAAATTTCGTTTTGCAGCTCATCGGGACTTTTTCAGCCACCGCTTCAGCGAATTTTGGGTATCTAACATATAGGAAGCCTCCTTTTAATGCTCGCTCTGCGGAAAGTCTGGAAATAACTAAACGTTTTTGCCGTGTTACCTTCCGTCTCTGTACTCAAGTGCGAGAGCGGCGAAACCGAAATTAGACTCCGTTAATGACGCAAGTAAAGATCCACCTTTGTTACTTCAGGGATGGTTTTTATGATATAATAACTTTTACGTAAGTACACCGACAGAATGTTGAGAGGTGGCTATGTCCGCAAGGAGTATCAGTAAGGTTTGCGGCGCACCGGGTTGCGGGGTTCAAGTCGCGACTGGGCAGCTCGTCAGCGACATCGTCGTGGAGGAGATCAGGCTTGATGACAGCGTCGTCGCCGCCCAAGCTCTCGCCAACAACATGACCCCCTACAGATGGCAGTCGGCAACCGTCACACACACCGTCAAGGACGGTGAAGTCATTCATGTGATCGAGTGACACGGTCTAAGCGTACGGGCGCAAAGCCCACCTCCAGTACAATTGGAGGTGGGCCGTTTCATCTTCCACACGCAAAAGATCGGTATTACCCTGATGCAGGTCATCTTGGAACGAGTGGTCAACCAACCTTACGAGTATTGAGGGAGGCGGTTATTGGGTTTGAATTCTGGTTGTTGAGACACAAACCCCAGGATGACCATTAATCTCGAAGAGTTTTTAACGACGGCAAACTGTCATTGAGTGAGCTAGATAAACATGTTTCTTCGAAGGGCCAATGATAATCACTATGCTACTAAAGTATGTGCGGCCAATTTCTCTAACCTCCAACCCAGCCCGCGAGAGCATTGCCGGGTTAAAAGGCACACGAAAGAGGGTAGTGCCTCTCATGGAATATTGCTAATATAGGTATATTATAGTACAATATACCTCGCTCCGCTCGTAGTAACGTCCATCCAGGAGGGATGAACATGCAGAAGCTGAAATGGCTCGCTGCTCTTCCGAACGTTGCGGGCTTGGACCCGCAGAGCAAGACGATGCTCATCATGTACTTCGCCGCCAATGGCTACACGGTCAAGCAGGTCCTCGGTCTGGACCGGGAAACTCTTATTAACTTGGTCAAGTTCGCGCTTCAGTGCGACGACTCCGCCGCAACGGCGGTGGCCACAGCAATAACCAAGCTCCTAGCCGACCTCAGTGCGACTGCCGACTCGCCGCCTCCGGAGGCTGAGTTGAAGAAATTCATCAAGGCCCGGCAGCTCCAGTTGCAGTCGAAGGCGAACATGATGGCCGTCTACCAGGCGCTCACGTCCGGTGACGTGACCTACAACAGCTTCACGGCAGACCCCTTGACGGGGCAGACCTTCAACCCGGTATGGTTGCAGCTCGCCATCGAGCAGCTCTACGGGCTGGACCCCATGTAGGTAGCACGAGCAGAGCGTGCAGGCGAGGTCTCAGACCTCGCCTGCAATCCCCGTTGCCCGAGTCGTATTATGGCTGCGGGCAACGGGGATTGCTTTGTAACGTTTCCCCATAAGATAATAATTTAGATAGTAAAAAAACATTATGGGTCTGGATCCTTTCTGGCGAATTGCCACGAATGTAAGGCGGGCTGCTGTTATAATTATCCCTATGGATTTAAGCTCACATGGTGTGGTAGCCCTTGTACGGAATACGAATGGAAAACTCTTGCTACTTGAAGACGCTCGGGAGCAAATGAAGGGGTTGTGGGCTCCTCCCCACGGTCGTTGCGAGCGAGAAGATTTCACCGAAGAAGCGGGAGTTATCCGAGAAGTAAAAGAAGAAACCGGCCTTGAAGTTACGCCTATCAAGAAAGTACACACGCAACCGGCGGATACAAAAGTTAAAACTGTATCCTTTTGGCTCGTAGATTGCACATCTACAGATGTTACGCTTGATGAGGAAAGTTCAGCCTGCGGCTGGTTCGCGGTTGAAGAGGCCTTAGGCATGTCGCTTTATCCTGGTACTCGGCTTTTCTTTGAAATGGTCCGAGACGGAAAGATTACTATTGACTAGTAGATTGCTGAGTTCCCGATGTATCAACAGTAAACTAGGCAAGATAGTGTTCCATTTTAAACTACGTAGCCAGCCATGAAATGATTACAGAGGTAAAGACGTTTGAAATAAGCGTCTTTTTGCTCTTATCTGCTGCAAGAGTTCGAATCGCTCATGGCGGCCAAGAGTATTTTTCGGACGGCCCATTCCTCGCATGAGTATTGCCAAGTTTGCTACAGAGCATCACTTGTCATGATAATGCAAAAATAGGTGGCTAGGAAATGGGTGAGGGGATTTCTTCACTAGACACGCTTGCGGGTCGAGACAATAATAACGCTATCGGGATAGATAGAGCTGCCGCCGTTATCTTCGCTAGCATAACGTAACCAATCATCGTCGGATCAACGCTCGCAACGAACCCTAAATGATCCCCGATAAGAAAAGCACCGCTTACCATGAACGCACTATTCAAAACTTTACCGCGCTCATCCATCTTGGTAAATGAATGAAGCATGGGGAGATTGTTCACCATGCTCGTAAGTAGTCCTGCCATGCTTGCCCCGTTAATTCCCAAATGTTCACCTGCTCTTTGAAGTGGTTTCTCCGCCTTCATCGTCAGGAGCTTTACAAGAGGGAAGGCACCCATAAGGACAATCGATATAACGCCGACGATTTTTATTCCAGACACAAGCGGTTCCATACCCGGAAGAAAAACTTTCCCTGTAAGTAGCTCTACTGATGCGGCAATCAAACCTGCTGCGCTGAGTATCACGATAAACTTTCCTAGATATGCAGCTGCTTTCATGGCACGATGTGAAAAGAAGTAAAGTGATAACGCAATGATGAGTGACAACACAACCAGGGGGATACTATTGAGTAGTAGCTCCTTAAGAGGGAAGCCGGCAGCGAGACCTCCAATGAATGCGCCGAGCGGAATTGTAATAAGGCCGGCAAGAAGCCCTTTGAGCAGGAAAGGGTGGTCATCCTTTTGGACGATGTTTAGTGCAACAGGTATAGAGAACACCAATGTTGCGCCAAGCATTGAGGTGACTATGAGGCCAGAGAATACAGCTGACGTGGGTGTCAGAGCGAGTGATTTTGCTATAGGGTACCCACCCATGTCAACTGCTAAGAAACTGGCTGCCATAGATGGGTCCGCTCCAATCGCCTTCAAGAGCGGAACTGCGATAGGCCGTATAAGCGTACTTAAGATTGGTGCGAGACTGATGATTCCAAGCATTGCTAGGGCGAGTGGTCCGAATGTCTTCATGCCATTTTCGAATTCCTCACCGAGCCCAAACTTATTACCAATACAATAATCAACCCCGCCTATAACGATGCCCACGCTTAATATACAAAGGATGATTGTGTTTATGTTCATAAGACTTTTTCGATTATACCGCAAAAAATGACCTTACGCACCGTATGTATAAAAGAATAAAAAATACATCAGAAAAGTTATAGACAGCACGTGGAAGGTTTAATAAACTGATCGAATGACTCAAACCATAAGCACAATAAAAGACCGTATTAAAGCGTATAAACAACACATTGATGAGCGAGCCTCAACACTCATGGGGTATCCAGAAAGCATGCATTTCGACTACTCTCCACTCAGCGATTTTATGAATTACAACATTGATAATCTGGGCGATCCGTATTCCGATCTTCTCTATGGAGTAAATTCATGTGAGTTCGAGCGAGAAGTGATTTCTTATTTTTCAAACATGTACGATCTAAAGAGCGACGACGCGTGGGGATATGTCACATCATCTGGAACTGAAGGTAACCTGTATGGACTATTTCTCGGTCGCGAGCTACATCAAGAAGCGGTATTGTATTATTCGGCGGACGCACACTATTCGATCGCAAAAGCTGGGCGCTTGCTACGTATGCCGATGCACGTCGTTCCCTCTCTCGCAAACGGTGAGATCGATTACGAGGCCTTGCGCGATGCGATAGATGCTAATCCTGGCAAACCGGCTTTAGTTGTTGCAACACTTGGCACAACCTTTACAGGTGCAATCGATAATGTTGATAAGATTGCATCCATCTTTGAAGAAAATAGCCGCACAGACTTTTATATTCACTGTGACGCCGCCTTGTCGGGCATGATGCTTCCTTTCATGAAAGAAATGGGTGCGCCGCAGATCAGCTTCGACAAACCAATTGGTAGCGTATCAGTATCTGGACATAAGTTTATTGGCGCACCGTATCCATGTGGCATTGTCGTTGCGCGCAAAGAACACGTCGAGCGTATTCAGACGGCGATTGAATATATAGGTGCGCTTGACAGTACAATTGGCGGTTCACGTAACGGTCAAGCACCACTTTATCTGTGGTACGCTATAGAATCGCGAGGTCGTGATAAAGGCTTTGAGCAAGAGGTGGCAACAAGTCTAAAAATGGCTGATTATCTTTGTGAGCGACTGGAATCTATTAATTATCCACACGACCGTAATCAATTCTCGAACACAGTTACATTTGATGAGCCAGCAGAAAGCGTTGTGCGAAAATGGCAACTAGCGCGTGTTCGAGGCAGAGCGCACATCATAACCGTACCGCATGCTAACAAGCAGAAGATTGATGCATTTATTAGTGATCTTGAAACATCTACTAAAAAGTAGCACTTGTCGAAACATATTTCGTTGTTGTACATCATAGAGCTTAGGCCTTCCTCCTGCTTCATCTGAGCGTAAGGATCGTGAGTGCCTCTCTAACATTGAGGAATAAGCAAGCGCATTCTAGCTTGGTTATTGGCTAGGGCGATAGGACAACCAGACTTGTTCTGTGTAATAATAAAGTCATGACTACCCTGAGTAAATTAAGTGACTTTCCGGCCCTAAAGGGACTCGTACTACTCATTGGACCGCCTGGTGCCGGTAAGTCTACGTTCGCCCAAAAACTTATCGCCCAACACATTATCGACACCAATTCGTATATATCGAATGATAAAATCGCCAAAGAACTATTTGGCCTCGCAGTTGACCGTGGCAGCAAGGATGGAGAAATATTTGCCGAGCAGGATCGACGTCTGGCATCGTTGCTGCAGGCCAACAAGGTTGGTGTTATTGACGCAACGAATGTCAAATCAGAAGCGCGACAGCGATTAATCGCCATCGCCAGACAATTTGACGTACCAGTAACGGCCATTTGCTTTAAGCGCGATGAAGCTACTTTGCTGAAACAGAATGAGGGTCGGGAGGCTGAAGTGCCCGAGGAAGTGGTTCGAGAATATGCCTTGCTCATGCAGCATGTTTCGCCCGACCAACTCAAGAGCGAGGGTATAGAAAAAATCATAGATATACCTCGCGACATATTACTATGACCCTAGACCTGTGTTATTTCTGCAGTCTTCGTCAAGCAGTATACGGGTTTCTTAAACGCCGCACTTCGTTCCATTCAGATCCAAAGTTATCTTAGCGTTCTCTCTCCTGCCAGTCTCTTTTACGACGGAAAAGAGACGTAGCGAACTCTCGTTTAAGGTACAATGTGGGTATGAAGCTCTCTATTTCAGAAGTCACCGACAAAATGAAATCCCTTCTCGAGTCTAAGGGCTATTCGGATGCTGATATCCCATTTCTCATCAACATGTATCTTGGTGGTGAACTACGTGGCCACACGAGTCATGGTCTTGCCAGCTTCCCCGGCTTCGTGAAGGAGAATAAGCTTGATCTTGATCAACCAGAAGCCATCAAAACAACCGACGCCTTCTTTCTAATTGATGCCAAGGGCAATAATGGCACGCTCATTGGCAAGCGTGCGGCAGATGAAGCAATTGCTCGTGCGAAGAAACAAGTGGTTGGTTTCTCAATGATAAAAAATATGGATAGCTGGCTCCGACCAGGTGCAATTGCACAATACGTTGCTGAGCAAGGATTTTTAGCGATTGTGGTCAATAGTGGCGGCGGTGCGGCTATTGCTCCTCCTGGAGGTTTTGATCCGGTGGTTGGCACCAATCCAATTGCGTACGCTATTCCTACAGATAGCGGCCCGTTGGTTGTTGATATGGCCACTTCAAAGCGTGCGTGGGGCCAAGTTCGACTTGCTAACAAATACGGTACTGATTTGCCGCCGGACACCTTCTATGATAATGAAGGCAACGTGACGCTTGATCCGAAAAAAGCCTGGTCAGTAATGCCCTTCGGCGAGTATAAGGGATTCTCGCTTGCACTGCTGTTTGAGATGATGTGTGGCTCGCTTGTTGGAATGGATATGATGATTGATAGCAACTCAGGCAATAAGTTCGGTCAGAAGATGCCAGAGCGTGGCGCATTTATCTTTGTCGTTGACCCGGAACAAACGACAGGACTAGATGACTTTAAGAAGGCAAACAGCGACTATATCCAAAAGATCAAGGCGACTCGACCGCGTAAAGACGAACAGATTAGGGTTCCGGGCGAACAGGCTGGTGATGAGCGAACCGCTAAGCTCAAGGAAGGCGTGATCGATATTCCTGATGAGCTTTGGGAAGAGATTAAAAGTTTATAGCGGATCATAAAACTGAAAGACAAATGTCGTATATTTTATCCGTCACTTTGTCGCCCATTATGCGAAAGAGAGTGACGGCGCATTGTCGAAAGTATTATAAACTATCACTTCGAGCGTTTGTCGCTTGACTACTGTACCCTTATGAAAGCTAAGGCAAATTCCCTCTAATCCTCGAACAGCCAGGATGAAATCTAAGGCCAAGGGCTGCTATCGTCGAATCGTCATGCATGCCAAACCCGCCCTCGATCCCATGGCCGCGCTACCCTTTGGCGCAGTTCTGATCTACACCCCCATATCTCTCACACAGCTAATGCACTCGAGGTATCACTTCGCCTCAAAATGTCGACCCGACTATAGCCGCCAACTCACTCATATATTGGGTGTTGGCCACAAGAACTCCAATTCTATCCTCTGGACGAGGCGCAGGTAACACTTGATGAACTATACGGTCATGGCATTGAAGTGGTGCTGGTTTGATTGTATGAGTAAACAAAGTTGCTCTATTTCTGTCCAACAAGAATAAAATCTGACAGAAAGGGGCCCTAGCATGGGACTCACACTCAGGCATAAGTAGTATAAAAGACTTCTCTTGAGAAGTCTTTTTAGTTGGCCATACTCAATGGATGACCTGAGCCTTCTGGCGAAGCTAGGTGGGGTAGAGTTTGACTTCGTGCAAGCCCTGCTGCAACTATTGTCAATATCATGTCAGAGTAAGACGTACCCTGGTTCAAATAAAAACATCTTGCTAGGTAACCATGGTCAGACAGCCCAGGCATGAGGTTAGCTTCGATAAAACTGGGTCGTCCGTGGCCATCTAGCCGCATATCAATCCGTCCATAATCACGCGAACCCAAGGCCTCAAAAACACCGATCGCTAAAGCATTGAGCGAATCTTTTAGCTCATTATCATGAACTGCTAAAACACTTTCGGTATCCGCCTCTTTTACCGCTTCGCTCAAGAAAGTATGTCCTCTCGTGTCGGCTGGTGCAATTATCTCAATCGGCATGGCTAACAAATCACCCGAGTGCGGTTGTCGGATAACTGCAACACTGAATTCTCTTCCAGGTAAGTATTCTTCTATCAGAGCATCCGATCCGCAATCATCATGTATCGATTGTATCTTCGCTTTCAGGTCAGCATCCGTATAAACTACTGATCGCTCATCTATACCTTTGCTATCGCCACGATTAGTGGGTTTTACGAATAATGGAAACTGCAGGCCATGCTTAAAGGTTGGATTTGTAATGGCCGATATAAAAAATGCGGAACTCCGCAAGTTGGCGTCAATAGTCTTTTGCTTGGCTTCGTGCTTATTGAACTCAAGCGCTAGTGCTGCGGTGTCAGATCCGGTGTAAGCAATGCCGTTTTCTTCAAGGTATCTTGCAAGCCATACCTTTGGACTATCGTCATAGCCTTTTGCTGGATCTAGCAACACAAGCTTCATACCCAACACCACTAGATCCGGCTTTTTGGCAACGAGAGCGTCGAGGTCATCTATATTGTTAACAATAGTGACACCGACTTTTGCGTAGTGCTCGCGCAGCGTTGCGGCTGTAGTCAGGCGTGCATCTTGAGCCATAGCGTTTAACCGCGGGTTTGTTGACCCGACAATTTCGATGTACTTATTGATCTTTTTAGAATGAGGGGCTCGTATGCCACTCAGCAAAATAGGTGTGATTTCCATAAGATATAACTCTTTCCCAGCGTTTGCTGTGATATTAAATGCCCAAGTTCAATAACAAACTGCTAAGAATGTCTATAAATCGGGTGTTTGTTTTAATACTAAACCGATGCGCTTTGTGCTTTTGGTACGCAAGTGAAATGTATATAAAAGAATTATACTCTACTATTGTCAATATGGCAAGCTTTAGAGGAGCGTGCGTCCGGAACAAGAATGATTCCAACCTCGCCGATGATGCCCAGCCAAGTTTAGTGACAGATATGAATAAACCGCAGGAAGCTTCCTGCGGTTTATTCATAGGACATATTACTATTCACCTTTGTAAGCTTTTTCAAGTCCGGCAAGGTCCAATGCTAAGCATAGCCTCACTGACTCGATTAACCTTAACAGGGTCGGGGTTACGCATCATAACATCCAGACTTTCCGGCATAATCTGCCATGTGACACCAAATTTGTCTTTAAGCCAGTCGCAAGACATAACTTCGCCGCCTTCTATGAGTACATTCCACAGTTTGTCGATTTCTATTTGGTCTTTACAGTTTACAGCTATCGAGATAGCCTCACTGAATGTATATATTGGCCCACCATTAAGGGTAGTAAAGTTTTAGCCGCCAAGCTCAAAATCGATTGATGACACCATTCCGGCTTTCACGCCAGCTGCGTCTGCCACTGGCTCTGTGGCGTATGAGATGTGTTTACAGTTTTCGCGCCCTCAAACAACGACATGTATAAATCAACTGCCTCTTTTGCTTGGTTGTTAAACCAAAGGAACGTTACAACCTTTCTCATCATTAATCCTTTCATAGAATTTTTAGATTGTTACTATAACAAAAAACTATAACTATTGAATATCTTAGACAATTTAAGGATTATGGGCAATCGAACCAGTTCTTCCCAAAGCACGGGCTATGTGCGCTTGATCTGCAAATCCCAGTTGAGGGTAACGGAAGCGATTGTGTGCCTTACCGGCTCCGTAGGTAACACACTCAACTATTGATGCGACCAAACTTATGCGTTAACCTGAAAGGGGTTGCAAAACGCAGAGGTCCCCCGGAAAGGGGCTATTTTATGTCAAAAACGGAGCTGTATCTTATTAGACATGCCGAAACGGTTATGAACATCAATCCCCACATAATTGGCGGCAGAAGTAATGAAACACCACTCACTCCAAGAGGCATAGGGCAAGCCAGGCGCTTAGGTCGCGTGCTGCTTCTAAAAGGCCTTATTCCAAACAGAGCATTCGCCTCGCCAGCCATAAGAACCATCGATACCGCGCGCTACTCTTTAGTAGAAATGGGCTTAAATATCGAACCATTGGTGCAAGACGCCATACAAGAATTGGGACAAGGATCCGCCGAAGGTAAATTACGAGCAGACGTGTATACTGAGGCGGTCAAGCAGGATATTGCTAGACTGGGTAAGGATTTTAAACTTGAAGGTGGCGAATCCATGAATGACGTAGGCCAAAGAATGAGCAATTGGATATTAGAGACATTTACCAGCGCAGCCAATAAGGACTCGGGGCGGCATTTTATCTACACTCATGGTGGCGCCATAAAATATCTGGCGTCACATATTTTAGACTTGAGTCATCAGCAAACCTACGAAACCGAAATTGATAATACATCTGTAAATCTCTTCATCCTGCAAGATGGAGTGTGCAGGGTTGCATATCTTAACCGGGATGTAGAAGAAATCTAGATATTCTAGTTACTTCTTGTATTTCCTACTCAAGCTTCAATCGATTAACGTAGTTAAAAGTTTGGGACGAGCTCTTTCTCTCCAGTAAGGTTGAATAGGAGATACGCAAATGCCCCGATTCACGCATTCGTCTTTGTCTGCCCTCTAAAAATAGATTCCTATGCACAGGCAGCCACATCAGGACCTTTCAACTTTACCTGTATTTGATACGCTATATACATGATGACTCTCGATTCTTATAAAGTTGCTCCACTTACGATGGTCTTTTTAGTTGATGGCAATAAAGTATTGACGTTAAAGCGCAACGAAGATAAAAAGATCTACCCGGGTAAAATTTCTGGCTTTGGCGGCAAGGTTGAACCCGACGAAGATATTGAGGCTTCAGCACGCCGTGAGTTTCTAGAAGAAGCTGGCCTAGAAGTTGAGAAAATGGATCTCCGTGGCACATTTATCCGTATCCTCGACAATGGTTATATAAACGAAATGTACATTTTTGTCGCACAAGGCTTTAAAGGTGATCCGTTTAAGATGTCAAATGAAGGAACAATTGAGTGGCAAACAATTGAAGATATCCTAAATAACCCTGATACTGTCGACCATATACCGCTTTATTTGAAACAAGTCATTGCCGGCAATGACTTTTATTGCGGCATTGCCGAATATACCCAAGACAAAAGAGTTGCATATGCCAACAACAAAAGTCACTTTGATGAACGGCGCTAGAATATAAACTGTTTCCATCTTGTCCAGGGATGATAGTCGTAGCGTGATAAGTAGGCAGAGTTAAGCAGCTCTACTTTCTAGCAAAAAAGATAAAATCAGTCAGTAGAGTGCTCCGTCTATTAGATTTATCCACAGTAAGCGAATAAGTATTGCATTATTGGACCATGTGGTCTAAAATATGACCATGCAGTCAAAGAACGATGCAAATACATCTCAATTTACCCGCACGCAACAAGCGCGGCGCCACGATATATTACTGGCAGCCATTGCGGTTATTAATAATGGGGGATACGCAGCGGCATCGGTCGAAAAGATTGCAGAACACGCCGGCACAACTAAAAGTACCGTGCTTTATCACTTTAAGTCAAAGGAGGCTATTAACAGTGCGCTAGTTGCTATGGTATTTGAGGAAGGTGCTACGTATATGACGCCGTACATTCTAAGCGCTAAAAACAGTCGTGAAAAACTACAAAATTATCTTATTGCCAATTTGCGATTTATCGCTGAACATTCGGCCCAGGTTGCCGCTGTTCAACAGATCGCGCAAAATATTGATAAAAAAGAGTTTGCCACAAGCTCAGACCTAATAGAAAACGACGCTCCTGTCGTGTGGCTAAAAAATATGCTCGAAGAAGGGAAAAAAACGGGTGAGTTTGGCCAGTTTGACTCGTATGTCATTGCTGTTAGTATTCGCCTTATTATCGATAGCGCGCCGTCATACATTTTGGTGCACCCCTCTATTGATGTAGAGCATTATATTAGTGAACTCGTGCAACTATTTGATAAAGCAACCTCAATTAAGTAAAGGATCTACCGTTATGAACCAACCAGATATGCAAAAAATACGTACAACTATTGCGACGCTCGTCGGAGGCTACATTGCCATCAGCTTTGGCGCCATTGTCGCCCTCTACATTATGCGAACAAACACGCAGTTTGCTAGCAAAGAGGCATGGGTACATGGAATTATCATCGCTGTTACCGCCATCATTATGGGTATACTGACGCGGCTGACTACAAAAGGTAATGCAAGATCATACCTGCGCCTGCGCATTACAACCTTTATTTTACTGATTGCGATTATCGTTACAACAGCTATCCCTGACGATTTTCCTCTTTGGATGAAAGTCGAACAAGTTGCGAGCGGTCTGCTACTACTTGGTGTTGTTGTACTTCTGAACCACGGCAAAACTCGCGCATCGTTTAAATAAGTCTTGCCTTGTTAAACCTGCTCGTCCAAATTCACATTGGAACTACAGCTAAACGAGCACTCCAATAAGAATCTATGTTTAAACGTTGTAGGGAACTTACAAAAAGTTTCATTCCAGAGCCTTCTCTCTAGCCATGCAAAATACCGGAAGTATTTAAGCTTTCGGTATTTCTTTTGCTAAGCGAAGAAGACTCCAGTCAGACATTTGGCATAGTTACTGTTGGCGCAGAAGCACCGCAATCCACGACAGAGCAAGCATGATGAGTGCCGTGAGTCCAATAGAGAATGTGTATAATTACTCATAGCCGCTCGTCCAGATGTACGGTAATTGTATCGCCCATCTGCGCATTCATAGCCTTCATCAGTTTTTGATTAATAGGTAGAAATTGTGCGCCATCGCCAGTTGGCAAAAATGTAGCCTGAAACTCAATACTATTCATGGTGCCTCGAACTTTTACTGGTTTCGTAGAACCGAAATAGCTAACTGACTGCGGCCAATGGACGCATGTCCAACCATTTTCGTGAACGCTAATCTCACTTGTAAACGTCTTATTGATTGGGGTAGCTTCTTTCATAATCTTTAATCCTCCTTGTAATTTTGTTCTAAAATTTCTGCTAATTCTTCCAATAATTTGACTGCTTGCAGCAGTCGCTCTGATCCGAGCCGGGGCGTAATCATTTGTGTCCAAGAGGCCTGCTTGACGCCGATTTGGTTCATAACAACCTTACCCTGAGCTGTGAGTCGAAGCAATTTTGTTCGCCTATCGGCAGGTTTGTCGTCATAGGTGGCTAATCCTTCCTCTACGAGTCGATCGGCAACACGCTGTACACTTTGGCGCGCTTGACCCATATTCCGGGCTATCTGGGCCACCGTACTTGGACTAAACTCTATTTGACCCAGCAGGTTCCACCGAGCACTACTCTGACCAATTGATTTTGTTAGACGATCACCATTACGGAGGAGCGCGCCATTTGTACGAAAGACGGCAATAGAGAAGCGGCTCACCAGGTCGTTATATTCGGGAAAGTTTTGCATAGCCTTATTGTAATATGTCGACAGTATACTGTCAATATTCTACTCTCGGCTTGCTTAAAGATGTCGACTTAGAATGCAAAGTACACTGAAATAGAAAAAAAGGTTCCTCACATTCTGCTAGGTAGCTAACGAATTAACGCGTGATCCATCCAGACGCTCGCGAAGCACATCAAAAGCTCGACTATTAGCGGGGCTAGCTGTTTGTATCATAGGATCTCAGGCCTGTAACGACAAAAAACACAAGAAGTACCAAGGGCACGAGTGATACCATTGCCAGAAGCACTGATTTGAAATTTTTCTTTAGTAAAGGCGGCACTGCTAAGCAGGCAATAAGCGTCATAATCATGGTTGCTCCGTAGAGGCGAAGCCAGGGAGACAGAAGCCATATGCCGCCAATCAATTCGACTACTCCCGAAAAATAGTAAACCCATAGGGGATACATCGTTTGGTAGCCCTGCCAAGCCCAACGCCAGAACGGAAGATTATTCCCGACTAGCTTCAGAATGCCCGGCAATCCGAAAAATATCCCTAATGTCACACCGAGCCAGTTGGTAATCTGGATAAAGTTAGAGTGCATATTTTCTCACTTCGCTAACGTACACATTAAATGTTAGGCCTTCTATCATTCTTACCGGGCCATGATCATAGTCCAAACTGATGAATATTTAGCCCTACTTGCATATTGTAAACTATATGCCGTGCTTAAGAAATCACATCGTTCAGTTGTCGCGGAAACCGGTTGTTCGATTATGTATGTTTCGTGCCACCCATAAAGGTGCAAGCATACGGACTATTAGCGCAGAAGTTGGCGTTCCGCTTAGATTATTTTGCCTATCTTATGGACATAGTCGATAAAACACTCCACGATGAGTCTATCGTTGCTCGATCGTATCCGGCAGTATTCTCAGGTGATTGGTGAAAGCTCGCTATAGACAACGGGCCTACCTTATTGGCGACCTGGGCGCTGAAGCCACTATGAACCATGAAGATCTCCTACCGAGCATGTGCCAGCGATATACCGACCGCACTTACTGCAATACTCGATCCATTTGCCCGGCTGGCTGCAGTGGCCTCAGTGTACGAGATAAAACTATTACAATGTATCTTTAGACCTAAAGGTACATATGCCGCCCGTCCCTTATTGGGAACGGGCGGCATGCAGCGTCATGATAGAACGCCGGACCCGCGGCTAGGGAAGATGCTACGACATCCACCATTGCTCGCACTGGCTGCAGTGAAAGGCAAAGAGCACATTCGATGCTGTGCTCTCACGGGCAGCTGTTTCGGTACTGTACGTCGTCTTGCCTGGGTGGTCTGCGCAAGACGATGCGGTGCGACCGTCGCGGCTGACGCGCGCAGGCTTACGTCCTTTGCCGATTTTCATTTCAGGATCTCCTTAGAAACCAGTCACGAACTAGGTCGGGACCATTTTATAATCTTTTCTATAAAATGACAAGAGGACAATCAGCTGCCCAGTACACACTATCCGTAACACGACGCGGGATTGCAGTAATTAAATGTGTATAAACCAGGCGAAAACTACACGGGTATATACATGCACCCGACTGCGAGTGGACTGATATCTTGGTTACGTGCCAACAGCGACACCGGCAGCAAAGGCGGTAATGGGCACATACAATACGTTGATGGTTGAGCCTTGTGGCAGATGATGGCCAATAGCGTCCTGAAGCTCATTGCTATAGCTCTGATAGTGCGGTCTGCGGGATTTAAAATCACGAGCAAAAACTCTCACTTCAAAATCTTTAGTGTGTGTATCATATTGCGAACCGACAATGAAGCGAATTTTAACCATCTCAGGTTTGACGAGAATCGGTTCACCTGCGTCGTCTACGCAAGTGAGCTGTCTAGGGAGCATATCGCAAAGCACAGACGTTATCGTCGTATGTTGTTCGCGTAACACTTCAGGCTCTTTGTAGTAAATATCGACGTGTGGCATTTATTCATAATACGTTGTCCGCTTGATCTGGGCAACTTTAACCATGCCACTGGTTGGATTAAGCTGGTCTCTAAAATTCAGTAATAGGGGGCTAGGTCGTAGAGGATGGTATTATTAATAGTAATGGTAAGTCCTCAAGCTAAAATCGTGCGACGCATGTTAAGAGGAACGAGCGGGAAGAAGGGCTACGATAGGTCACGTATCACCATTCAACGACAGCGCTTTGAGCGCAATATGGCCCTTCTTTTTCCAACACGCTCTGCAGTTAAGGAGTCCCGTATCGCCGATGTCCCCGTCGCTTGGATACGGCAAACAAAGACGACACAACGAACGATCATGTATCTTCACGGTGGAGGCTTCACGTTTGGTTCTCCAAAAAGTCACCTCCAGCATATGGCACGCCTAGCTAAAATGTGTAATGCTACAGTACTCGCGGTAGACTACGACCTAGCGCCAGAGAATCCTTATCCAACTGCACTTGAGCAAATCCAGAAGGTTTGGGAGATGCTTATCCAGGATAAAACGTTCAATGTAAAGAAAGTGGTGATCGCGGGCGACTCAGCAGGCGGTGGTTTAGCCTTAGCGTCCGTGATGAGATTTCGGGACGCTAACCTGCCACAACCAGCCTGTGTCATACTTTTATCACCTGCACTCGATGCCACCTTTAGTGGTAAGAGCTATAGTTCAAATGATAGTAAAGACGTGCTTCTCAATAGTGACAAATTAGAATTTTTTGCCGCTGCGTACGCTCAACTGCAATCTAGGTATATTCCCTTTATTTCACCAGTGTACGCTGATCTTAAGGGACTGCCCCCTTTGCTGATTCATGTCGGTTCAGACGAGATGGTATTGAGTGATTCCGAGACAGTTGCTAAGCATGCCAAACGCGCCGGTGTACCGGTCACCTTATTTGTAGGTGAGGGGATGTGGCATGGATGGCATTTCTTTGCATCGTATGTGCCTGAGGCTAAGGCTGCAATGCGTGCCGTTGCAGAATACGTGCTCTCGCATACCTAGCACGAGACAGGGTATTCACAATCGGCATCTTGTATCTACCTAAATTACCTCAAGTAGCGTACTATACAATATAGTATATGCGTCAATTGGTTCGTTATTTTATCCCGTATCTTTTGTGGTTTGTCATTTTGGTGGCACTTGTTTATGGTCAAACGGCAGTTACATTGAGCCTGCCAGATTATATGGCAACCATCATAAACAAAGGAATAATAGGAAGCGACACAAATTACATCCTTACTACCGGTCTTTGGATGCTCCTTATCACGTTGCTGGGAGGTTTTTGTACTGTTGGCGTGAGCTTTGCATCCTCCCGTATAGGGACGGGGTTTGTTCGCCGCCTACGACTTGCGCTTTTTACAAAAGTTGAAAACTTTTCTCTCAATGAGTTCAATACTTTCTCGACCGCATCGCTCATTACTCGTGCGACCAACGATATGCAGCAGCTACAACAAACGCTTGTTCTTTTGCTCCGTATGGCACTTGTTGCGCCATTTATGGGCGTCGGGGCAATCATCAAAGCACATCAATTGTCGCCAGCTATGTCATGGATCATGGCAGTCGCTATTGGAACACTCATTGTTATTATTGTTGCACTATTCATTATCGTCGTGCCTAAGTTTAAAAAGATTCAGCTTCTCGTCGATCGATTAAGTCTCGTTACCCGCGAAATGTTGACAGGCATACGAGTTATTCGCGCCTTCCATAAAGAAGCCTTCGAAGAAAAAAAGTTCGATACCGCAAACAGACAGTCGGTTAAACTCAACCTTTTTGTTAACCGTGCAATGGTTGTTTTGCAACCAAGTATGATGCTGATTATGAGCCTGACTTCTCTTGTAATTATCTGGATAGGGGCTCATTACATCGATACGGGGAGCCTGCAGCTAGGAGACATGCTGGCATTCATGCAATATGCAACGCAGGCTATTATGGCTTTTTTGATGCTCTCATTTATCTTCATTCTTGCCCCACGTGCATTAGTGTCTGCTAGCCGTATCAACGAGGTACTTAAAAGCGAACCAACTGTTCGTGATCCAGAGCAGCCCCAGGCGCTGCCAAAAGATGTGAAAGGGGAGATTGAGTTCAAAGATGTCAGTTTTGGTTATTCCGATTCCGAAGAACCAGTTCTCTCACATATTTCGTTTACAGCTAGACCTGGCGAAACGACGGCAATTATCGGCGGAACGGGAAGCGGTAAGTCGACGCTCGTCAATCTTATTCCTCGACTCTATGATGTCAAGGATGGTGTAATTCTGCTTGATGGCATTGACATCCGTTCGGTGCGACAGGCGGATATTCGAAGAAACATAGGGTACGCGGCACAAAAAGCGACGTTATTCTCTGGAACAGTTGCAAGTAATATTGGATACGGCAGTCGCGTATCGCAGAAGCAGATTGAAAAAGCCGCGCACATCGCACAAGCAACAGAATTCATTAGTTCTCTGCCAGAAAAGTACAAAGATCAAGTGGCGCGTGGCGGTTCAAATTTATCTGGCGGCCAGAAACAACGATTATCAATTGCCCGTGCAATCGCAAAACAACCTGCCATCTATCTTTTCGACGACAGTTTCTCGGCACTTGATCTTAAAACAGATGCAGCTCTTCGACGGGCGCTTGCCGAGGAGACGGCTGACAAGACAGTTATCATTGTTGCTCAACGTATCAGTTCGATTATGCATGCCGATCAGATTATCGTTCTTGATAACGGAAAGATCGTCGATAAAGGAGCACATCAGACACTCCTCAAATCATCCAAAGTATACCGTGAAATTGCAGTGTCGCAACTATCTACAGCCGAGCTTGAAGGAGTTGCCTCATGAAGCCAAATAATCCTCCGGTGTTTGGCCGCGGCCCAGGCGCAATGGTCGGCGCACCTGGCCAAAAGCCAAAACATGTTAAGAAAACCCTAAAAACAATTGCAAGCTATTTGCGACCCCATACGCTTAGGCTAATTATCGTTGCGGTATTCGCCATTGCAAGTACCATATTCATGATAGTGAGCCCGCGTATCCTTGGAAATATGACAAATAAAGTGGTGGAGGGATATGTTGCAGGACAGGCATACGATAGAGTAATAGGCAATCTACCTAAAGGCGCAAAGTTACCCGCTGGCACCACAGGAGCAACAATTCTCAATCATCTCTCGGCAAGCGAGAAGAAACAGATACCATCAGCTCAACAAGATGTGTTGCGAGCAATCGATTTCTCAAAAGACCGCCCTGGCATAGACTATCAGGCAATTATGGTCATCGGCATATGGCTCGTGATGCTGTATATCATCAGTTCGCTTTTCTCTTTTATTCAAAGTTGGGTGATGACGGATATCACGCAAAATCTCGTATATCGACTTCGCCAAGACATATCACTGAAGATTAATCGGATGACATTAGGGTACTTTGATCATCATCCATATGGTGAGGTGATCAGTCGTGTGACAAATGATATTGATACGATCGGGCAGAGCTTAAATCAGAGTGCAACGCAAATCGTTACATCAGTCGTGACAATCATCGGTATCTTAATCATGATGCTTACGATCAGTTGGCAATTGACACTTGTCGCTGTTACTGTGCTTCCGATCAGCATGGGAATCATCTCTTTTATCGTCAAGCAGTCTCAGCGCTACTTCATGGGTCAACAGAATAGTTTAGGTCAACTTGATGGACATGTTGAAGAGATGTTTTCCGGCCATATCGTTATGCGAACATACAACGGGGAAGCGCATTCTATAGACACTTTCTCAAAAACTAACCAACAATTATTTAAGAATGGTTGGAAGTCACAATTCATGTCAGGGCTTATGATGCCGATCATGCAGTTTATTAGCAATCTTGGATTTGTCGGTGTGGCGGTTATGGGTGGTTGGCTCGCAATTAATGGGCGGCTAAGTATCGGTGACATACAAGCGTTTATTCAGTACATGAACCAGTTCACGCAACCAATCATGCAGACCGCTAACGTTGCAAATGTTATGCAGGTTACCGTTGCGGCGGCAGAACGCGTCTTTGATTTTCTTGATGAACCTGAAGAGTCTCAGGATATTGCAATTGCTGTTATACCTCAAAAACCTTCCGGAGACGTTGTCTTTAAAAACGTAAACTTCAGCTATGTCGAAGGTACACCGATTATTAAAAATTTCAGCGCCAAGATAAAGCCAGGACAGAATGTAGCAATTGTCGGACCTACTGGCGCAGGGAAGACAACAATCGTTAATCTTTTAATGCGATTTTACGATGTCAATAGCGGTAGTATATTGATCGACGGGATAGACAGTAAACAATTGGCTCGATCTGACGTACGAAAACTTTTCGGCATGGTACTTCAAGATACGTGGCTATTTAATGGAACAATTGCCGATAACATTTCATACGGAAAAGCTGATGCAACGAAAGAAGAAATAATTGCTGCCGCCAAGGCAACACATGCCGACCACTTTATTCGCACGCTTCCAAGGGGCTATGATACGATACTGGGTGAAGAAACAGACAACATCTCGACAGGTGAGAAGCAGCTCCTTACTATCGCACGGGCTATGCTTGCGAACGCTCCGATGCTCATATTGGACGAGGCAACAAGCTCGGTCGACACCCGCACCGAAGCTCTTATCCAGCAGGCGATGGAACGGTTGATGCATGGACGAACAAGTTTCGTGATTGCACACCGTCTTTCAACAATTCGTAACGCCGATAAGATTCTTGTTATGGACGGCGGGAATATTGTCGAGCAAGGTACGCATGACGAGCTCGTCAAAAAGGGTGGATTTTATAGCTCGCTCTACGCCAGCCAATTTGATGCCGCAGAATAACAGATTATAATTCGCTGTGGCTGCCATGTATAGTGAACTGATCGACTGTGCCCTTTTAATTGCGGGGAAGCTACGACGCAGACACGTTCTTATATACAGAGAAGAGTTGTTTAACATCAGGCACCACCGCTGACTTATAGATTATAGAACTTTGTAAAATTATTGAACTGCGATAAAAATCTATCGTATACTTTGTGCATTTCGAGGAGTCGCTTGTTGTGCGGAGCACGCGCTAGACCGTCGTCGGCAACTTGAACTGCGGTTTTCAAAGATAGCAGTCTATAAGCAATTGCCCGCTCCCAACCACGGACATCAAGTTCATATTCTAAAAAACGTCCATCTTTTGAGGTAGGCCTGCTTTGTATGATCTTAGCGCGTAGTAGGCTGTTCAATGCCATATTCACAGAACCCTTTGATAAACGTAGTTCCGATTCAATGTCTGTAGCAGTCTGTACGGAAGGTTCACAGATGGTTAGGTAGGCTAACACTTTTGACGTACTTCCTGTCATACCGCCCGCCTTAAAAAATTCGAATAATGCTTGGTATGTTGTATCCATATTTATTAATTATGACATAGAAAAGTCTTTCAATAAATATTGAAAGACAATGTATTATTGATTATGATTGAAATATGAAAGAAGTTATTCGGGTATGCTATTAAATCTTCACCTGAAATAGCACCTTTGAATGCGCGATCATTTGATTAGAGTCGCTAAAGTAATGGAGGATAGATGAAAGACCAGATGCAGAAATATACAGACCCAGAAATAGTTGCTTGCGTAGGCAGTAGCACGGCAGCGGCAAGAGGTGTTTTTAACTGGATTAAAGAACTAGAGAAACGACCCCAGAATAAAAGATTTACATTTGTAAATCGTGGCGTAGGGGGAGATGTAGCATACAGCACGTTGCAACGCCTACCGAAGACCATAGCTCTTCACCCCGATCGCGTTATTCTTATCATTGGAGCGAACGACATTCTTAACGAAGTCTTCCCAAACGTGCAAAAAATGCTTGGTGGCTGGAAAAAGCTACCTGAGAAATCCTCACCCAAATGGTTTAGAGAAAACCTCGAATCAATCGTCCGGGAGCTCAAGTCGAAGACGTCAGCAAAAATTGGTTTAACATCATTGGCTCTTGTTGGTGAAGATCCAAATTCGAACGACCCAAAACAGGCCGGGCTTAACAAACTATTTAAAGAATTTGCTGCTATCATTAAAGACGTTGCACGGCAGGAAAATGTTAATTACATTCCATTTTATGAAAAATTTCAAGAACAAATTGAAGCAGAGCCGGGCAAAGCCTTTACCGAGTTTCGCTTTCGTTCGTTCTTTCGTGACTATTATTGGCGTGAGTTCATCTTGCATCACAGCTTCGACGAAATAGCCAAGATGAATGGCTGGAAATATCACGTAGACGGAGTGCACCTCAATACTCGTGGTGGCATGATTTTGGCCGATACTATGCAAGGATTTCTTGACACATAGGCAACAATATATTATCAGCGAACCTCGATTCTAGATTTTGTTATACAGAGTGGATTTTATCTACTCACCTCAGTAGTTAGGTTGGCATCTTTCGTTTAATAACCAACTATCTAGGCCGTACACGGTCATCACAATTCCTCTAAACCGTATAAGTGTAGTTCTGTTCTATTAGTCTTTTCGGAAAAGGTCATATTATTCTAAAGATATTCGTAACTTTACGCCTCGATACTTTGTGTCCAGACGTAGGCTGTGTGCCGACCTATTATTTCTCCGGATCGGCGGGCGGATAGCGCGATCAGCGCTCTATGGTTAGCGAGGGCTCGAACAAACCCCAGTCTTCAGAAGTGCAACGGAGCTCGTGACGAAGCGCGGCTTCGAGGCGCGCATAGGCGTCACTTTCTCCGTCGGGAGCACCCTTGCCATGCATGGCAGCTTGCAGTTCAGCACAGGTTCCGTCCCCACTGGAAGCCTCGAAGTGCTCCCTGATCAACAAGTAGTGGAAACGGAAGGTGGCGAGGAGTAGCCTGGCTGCTTCCTCGAGCTGTCCTGACAGCGTGAAGCGGACTGCGTACGAGACATTGTAGACAGCGAGTAGATTACCAGTGGTAGTCGTCTCGATCGTCATGCTCATGACAACTCGATTGATCTATCTGGAAAATTTTAATGTAATACAACCCTGATACTGTCGACCGTATGCCAACAACAGAACTCACTTTGATGAACGACACTAAACTAAAATACTATCTCACCTCAACTCTCAATGACATTAAGAACTCAGGTGGTACCCCCACCGCACTATGCGTCGGCGGTGGGGAAAAGCGCTAAAGCGCTTGACGAACCTGATAAGGGAGGTTACCCCTGGTGCTTAGTTTTTGGCTCGTCATGTTGCTAGCCCGGCGACTTCGTCCGATCCGTCCTACGCGTCAACTCGGCCTCCGCTACCAACTTCTCGGCCATGATCGAGAAGTACTCGCCGAGACTCGGCAGATGAGTCGCAACGCACGTTTCGGCGTCAGGGAATCCGAGCAGCGTGGTGAAGCTGGTGTTGGCGTATTCCGTGACCCGCACGTGCCTGTTGGGCACCATGCCGAGTATGTATTTTAGCGCCAGACCGGTGTCCTCAACGACCTTGCCCGCGCTGTCGAATACTGTGTATCTGCTCGCACTCCACTCACCGTAGATATCGAACCTGACGAAGACGAGTTCTCCCTTCTTAGGGGCGGACGTCGCTGTGCCCCTGGGAGGCAGCACCAGGGTGACTTCGGCCTGTGGTTGCCGACAGCCGATCCCAGTCTCAAGGATAACGGCCTGGAGACCGAGTCCATCATACGGCTGAGGGTCAAAGATATGGCCCTGCCTCGACTGGTCGTCGGTCCTGAAGACCATCGTGTTGACGGCGACGAACTTATGGTGCGTGTGGTCGAGGTAGAAAGAAGACGACCTACGCTTGGCCTTGCAAGCGGTAATGTCGACGACTATGCCTTTCTTGACCCTAGCAAGAGCCGCAAGACCCAATGCGACATCTTTCGGGGACGGCGCGTACACGTCGTAGTGCCATTGCTGAACCAACTCCGTGAGCAGGCGCTCAGCCTCCTGCTGACCGCTTTCCGTCTTGATCCTCCGATACCATGAGTCCGGGGGACCGAGACGGTACGTCATGTCCAAGAGATCTTCTAGCCTTGAATTGAACACGCCATCCTCAATCAGCTTGGAGAGGGTCTGTGCTACCGTCTTGTTGGACATTGCCGTCAGCTCCTTTTTTTGGGACGAGCGAATTGTGAACGTGCTTGGTTGAGCGGTAATGCATGAACCAATATTACTTTAAAATAAATACTATAATAAGTAAACTATCCAAAGAGCATGGCTTCCCTATGCATGGCTCCTCGATCTTAGATTTAACTTACTGAGCGTAGCATCTTTCAAGTTCAGCGGCATACATAGTGATAGCTCGGGAGTCCTTCTGTCTAACAGCTTCGTAAAGATCAGATCCAACATATATGCGGTGAACGGCGCGTGCAAGTCGGACGTTAAACTTGTCCTGTTGCTCTGCGGCAATCTTGGCAATACGTTCCATGACCTCCTGTGGCCATTTGTCCCATACGTAATAATCTGAAGACCGAGGAGCAACATGGGCATCACCGAAATCGAGTACGCCAACTATCAGCTCGCCCGATGAATCAACAAGAAGGTTATCAAGATTAAGATCATTGTGTGTAAACTCCAGTTCTGACTGAACCTCGAAAGTTTCGGCATATTCGATATCGTCTTTGAGCTTTGATTGAGTATCCAATGAAAGAACAGAATCAGGTAGATTCTTAGCTCGGTTTAGTTCCTGGTCCCATGAATATGTTGGAATACCGAGCAGGGCGGCATCTATTAGTGACAGTTGTCTTGAGATAGCCTGACGAGCCGCTACCCATTGACGCAGGAACACATCTGAGACTGAGTTCTTCAGCTTATTGTTCGGATGCTCTCCTTGAAGAATCCTGTAACCAAAATATCGTCCACCCGGTGATATATACATTGGGCGAGGAGTCTGAAAGGGTAGACCGTTGAGTTTTAGAAGGGTATGATATTCCATGTTAGTATTCTTGGTGTCATCCTGAGCGTCAGTACCAATTGCATCTGATGGCAAGCGGAATACGATCTCATCATTCACAAGAACTGCAACTCGATCCTCTCCGCTGCCAATAATTTTTATGGTAGTTATAGGCAGTTGAGGGAAGTCGTTTTGTATAACATCACGATAGACTGCTATATTATCGGGAACGACTGCTTTATTGTAGGTCATACTAATAGTATACCAAGACCTATTCCGTGTTGCGCAATTAGTATGGATGAGCTACGTCGAGCTCTCGCACTGGAGTGAAGGTACGCAAGTATGATTTATGAAGTGAAAGATGCGTAAACCTGTTGGCTCAAAAGTAGAGTGATTGCATCTTTCGATTACTTCTGCGAACAAATGATTCTAAAAGAAAATTACCCGGGAGGGAATCGGGGCGACCAGCAGACCGCTCTCAGAACTTACTTCGAAGTCACCGGCGTCAGACCGCTACGCCGAAAAAACTAGAGGCCGCGCATTAAGTGGCTTGTCTGATGTGGTTTAATAAATACTATGGAACCGACAGAACGCAAAGCTCCAAACAACGAAACAGAACGATCCAAGGCGGAGATTTTTACACACGACTTAGATAGAATCAACGCTGTAATCATCAGTATGCTACTAAATGAAACAACTGATACCTCTGAACTACGCGAGGCTTGGAATGTTCGAGCAGATCTTGCCGAGGCCTTTATTGATTCTCTTGAGCCAACCCAGGACAATCCCGACCCCAAACCAAGGGTCCAGTTCGATATCTTAATAGACAAGGCACTTATTTTTGAAACAGTCGGCGATACGATTCGGTATCTTGAAGAGCTAGATGAGGCCGAGGCGTTTGCACGTACTTATGATCTGATCGACATGACGAATTCAGTCGCGGAGGAGCTTGAAGAAAAAGTTAAAGAACTGGGAGACACGCCCGAAGAATTAATATTAAAATTACGCGGACAGCTCAATTTTCCAAAAAGATACAAGCTTCGAAAGATGTTGCAAGATGGAATTAGTCATGATGATTTTATGAGTAACATAAACAGAATGCTGCACGATAGGGCAACTGGGGCGGAGGAAATATTAATACGATTAAACGATGTTGAATGATTTACTTTCGATGCAGCGCATTCATTACCTGATGCGTGGCAAGTATTTATAAATATGATATAACCAGCGAGTACGTGGCCGTCCAGGTCGCAAATACGACGTGTTCCTCAAGACCCCACAGGAGCTGAAAGGCGCAGGGGAGTGACCAGGAATGAGGGGTTTCTCCCCCCAGCGAGTGGCGACCGTACATGGTCGCCACTCGTTTGAATTAAGATACATGATAATACGGGGTTAATTCAAGTGCCCGGAGAACGACCGCTCTCCGGGCTGGGTACTAGTGCTGTGCGTAAATCTCGTCTAGCACAGTCCAGATTGCACCGATCGTCGACCAGTCGACGCTGCGCACGCGCTCTGTCGCGCTCGCGGCTCCTGCCATTATGGCACCGACGGTAGTAGTCTTGATACTCGTGCGCTCATTGGCGTCACTTCCGAAGGTTGCACCGCTGGCTGCTTGCTCCATGACCCATGCAAGCTCTTCCGGCGTAAGCTCCACCGAAAACAGCCGCATCCGATGCGCCGAAAAGGTCGCCACAAGCTGCGCTTCGCCGTGGTATACCAGGCGATTGAGCGCAATACTCAACCCGGCTTCCTCTCGAACTTCATCCGCGGCTATTTCTCGCGCGCTCAGACTTTCGTCAAAGCTTGAGCCTCCGGGCAGTTCACACACTAGCCCGTCGCTATTCGAAACGGGCGAACGAAACTCTTGCACCATCACGATAGTCGTATCTCTTGGCGTAGCTCCTCGCTGGTATAGCAGCACCGCCACTACATCAGTACGAGACATCACCAGCTCGTTTGCTTTGTGACGTTTTTCGGCACGTACATAGACATCAACGTGCAAAGTCCACAGGTACATGACTTGCTTGCGGCGTGCTCGGTACGCAAAGACTTGCCTTGCATGGACGAGCACGTTGCCGGCATCTTTTTGCGCCTCGTACCATTGCTGAAACGACGCCGTTCGCCAAATAGGCAAGGGCACCTCGCGTTCACCGCCCTTGCGCAGCGCACCATCGCCCAGTTCGGTAATTGCCAGCCGAACCGTTTCTTCGAGCGTTTCCGCGTAGGGCACCAGCAGTTTTTTGGCGTAGTATCGCTGATAGGCGGTCCTATCCGCCTGTGGTGGCGCGCCAAAAACTGCCTTGCCCGAGTCTTTCCACACCCCCCATTCGTCGTTGGTGTTGAATCCGGGCATCGTCGCGAACTGACGCGGCAGCCAGAACAGTATGCAGTCTGCCAGGTTGAGGCAGCGTTCCTCCCACTCAACCTGAGCTTCCCAGTCGTGTTCACGACCATCGCGTAGCTCAGGAATGAATACAACACCGTCGTATCCCGCCGCGCGCAGAAGTTCGATAGCGCGTGGGCGCCAAGACGCAACGTCTGACGAACGGGGAGTAGGTCCGGCCAAAAATATTGACTTTGCGTACTCTTTGGGTGGCTCTTCAAGTGCGTACACGAGGGTAAGCTTTTGGGGTGTCTTTTTTTGCGATTGCATTGCAGGAGTCCCTTCTTTGCTGATTTGCACCACGCGGTGTGGAACAGCGACAACCAACATTTACAATTCTACATTATAGAAGTTAATTATATGTAAAATCATTTCACTTGCGTTGACGGAGCACTACTGAAGGCCGATAAGTCTGAAAGAGGCATAAAATCAGATAAGCAGAGTTTAAGAATTATCGCGCAGCCGCCCCGTCCGTCTCGTCAGCAGGGCATCGATTCGCCTTTTTGAATTCACTGCCTCGGCTCTTGTCATTTCCATCTCAATTAAGGGTAGTTCTTGCCCGCCACGAAGAGTTGGTGACTCTGTAGAGATGTCACGACCCGTTGGTTTACAGCCAAGCTGGTCGTAAAACTTTACAGCTGCCGTGCCCGGTACTACCGTAAATGTAATCTTCTTCAAATTTTTGGCATTAATAATTTCTGTTGCCACATCGTTGAGAAGACGCAGTCCGACCGTCGAGCCGTGATACTCCGGTAGTACATAAAGTGCATATTCTCGACCTACTAAAGCAAAACCTATCGCTTTTTCTCCTATTTTTGCTATGGATAGTTTTGCGCCTTCATGTATACAGTTCTGGTAATAGTTAGTTTTGTTAGAAAGCCAATCATCATTCGTATGGTAGCGCAAAGCCTCCTCGGTTATTGCTGGAGCAACGCCAGTATATGCTGCTATTAATGAATTTCGGTTGACTATCGCAACATCTACGCAATCCGCCGGAGTTGCCGGTACTATCTGTGGTTCATATTCAGTGTTCATAACTATTCTTCGAAAGAAGGGGGTGCCCGTTGCGGACACCCCTGAAGCAGGTTGCCGCCATGCCCGGAGATGAATTGCCCCCGTTGTCCCAAGTAGAGTCAGCCGATTCCAATGTCACGCAAGGCGACAGATTGGATCGTTAAGCATCGCTCCGATCGCTCCTGCGAGTGTTTTGACGATCGCGGTAATTGCATCTTGTGAACTGCCGGCCTGCATTTCCACGACAAACGTGAGTTGATCGGTCGATCGGTCGACCATCCATTTGATCCCACCTATGCCGCTGCAATTTTGCAGGTCAAGATCTGTGAATCCTTCACCACTCGTTAGCGCCAAGGTCATCTTGACGTCGTCATGTTCCCCCTTGGGGATAACGTTGACAGTGGCATTGACCTTGCGGGTGTAGATCGGCATCAAAGTGCTGATCACCAACCTGCGCAAGCTAGTAGTCCAATAGACCGCTCGACCAGAGTCGTTACCGATACTATTCATGCAGATTTTCAGTCGGGTACTGTCTCTAGAAAAGACAGGCTCAACCCTAGTAACGACAGGGATCAGTCCGGTGCACACTTCGTCGATTAGCGCGAATACATCATCGGAGCAGAGTCTGCCTCCATTGAAGAGCTCGGCGTACGCAACAGGCTCGTTGTCACTCCTCGGCAAATTGACGTACAGTACTCTGACTATCGATTTGTACGTGGTCATGATTGCCGTCCTTCCGTCCTCTGGATTTATCTGTTTCCAGACATAATCCAAAACCGAATGAGCTCTTTTCTATTATACTATAAGGGATATCAAAGACGTAGAGCGGGAAGCTTGGCGGCCTACACCCGGTTCAGGGTCTTATATTTTCTTTCGATTTCAGCGAAATCGAAGAATTGCAACATATAGGTAACTGGGACGAGGCTACTCGCCGTATGGTTAAAGCTGCTCAAAACCTCGAAAAGGGTGGCGCTGACTTCGTAATGATTTGCACAAACACAATGCATAAAATGGCGAAGGAGGTGCAAGATAGTATTAACATTCCACTGTTTTATATCGTCGACCCAACTGGCGAGGCCATTAAAGCTGCGGGGGTTACTAAAATTGGATTGCTTGGCACAAAATTCGCTATGGAGCACGATTTTTATAAGGGCCGTCTGAACAGTGAACTTGGGCTTGAGGTTGTTGTACCAAACGACACAGATCGCCAAATCATCCACGATATTATCTATGATGAACTGTGTCTAGGAATTATTAGAGAAGATTCCAAAAAACAATACCAGGAGATTATTAAAAAGCTGAAATTAGAAGGAGCGCAAGGAGTCATCTTGGGTTGCACAGAAATCATGCTCCTTATTAATCAAACCGATACTGATCTACCAATCTTTGACACTACTAGAATCCACGCCGAAGCTGCAGTTGAACGAGCAGTGCGATAGAAGCTGTGTAAGTGCGATGGTCGTCAGTCTAATAAAAGTATGAAGTTCTAAAACTATCTCACCTCAACCCTCAATAATATTAAGGACTCAGGTGATGCTCCCACCGCGCCATGCGTCGGCGGTGGGAAAAGCGCTAAAGCGCTTGACGGACCTGATGAGGGGAAGTCGCCCCTGTGCTCAGCACACCCCTGTCGCTACTTGCAGCAAGGGTTACGGCAGTGACCCTTCGGGGTACAGTGCCCTTCCGAGCAGCTGTGGCCCTCGAGGATCAGCTGTTTGTAAAGCTTCGGCTTCGGCTTGTGCCGCCGAGGCTGGTGTCGCTTCCGACGATCCATAGCTCCAGCCTCTCGGATGGGCGTCCTACCTCTTGTGGCGAGCTCCCGGATGCCGCCCGGGGATGTCTACCACCTCCAGGGGTTTTTTCGTATCTGCTCCCTCCGCTCGGCATTCGCCGCCTTCCTGTCCGCCTTCCTCCCCCTCTTTGAAGTGGGGGCGCACTTCGGACAGGTGATGGTCACCCATGCACCGTTGACGAACTCCGTGACTTTGTGCTTGCACCTGGCCATTTCCTGCTCCTTAGTGAGCGTGCCGAATTTCGACCAAAGCTATTATACCACATTATTATTTTAATTAAAACCCTCGAACAACTTGGAGATATTTTATGTAAATCATTGCAAATGACTAACACCCTTCCCTCACACCAAAAATTGCAATACGGGAATAATAGGATGATCATGAAGTATGCGGTTGTTGATTGAGGTGTTGTAAACCTCGTGAAGAGGTGACGGAGGCACCATAAAACTTATCTGGTTGAGTGCACCATGTTTGACTTGCTAATACCCGGTAATCACCTTATAGTATGTAAGACTCGAGATTTTCTCAGGGTCAAATCCCAACTACCTACGCAATGATGGGTATCCCAAGATGTCTAGTGGGCACAGAAGCGGCCAAAAAAGACGAGGCAAAGATACTGTTACAGGTCCGCTACAAGGAGTCACAGGTATGTGCTCGGCGCGGCCCGGTGAGATTTGCTGGGGCAACAACCCAGTCAATCGTCAGGCGACTGCCGCCGAGCGCGAGGAGGGCTAGCAACGCCGGCCCAGAAGGAGCCACAGCGCTCTCTAGTAGGGCGCTTGTGGTGACTAATGGTAGTGTTGGACGGAGAGGGCAGTTGGTTTAGGATGTGCTAGGGATATACCTGCACTCGAAGATAAACCGACGGCTCTCTCCCAATCAAATAATCGACACAAATTAAACCTTTAGTGATTTTAATGCGTACAGTGCTTGAGCTATATAATAAAGGCGGTTACTATCGACGTCCTGAAAGAAAAAAGATGAGTAGGGTAGATCTGGAAGGCGCCGGCGCGACGGCAGCTGTTAAAAACTGTCGCCCCCGAGAGGAGGTAGAAATCGCAGTGGCGAACTATCCGTGCGCCAAGTGCACCACCTAGAGGCGCAGATCTCAACTACGCACCTAGCCCAAGCGTTACCACTGAGGCTGCACATGGGCTGCCTCTACCACAAAGTACTGACCTGTAATAAAATGGGCACCCTGAGGTATGAGTATCTTGGGGCGTATAGATCAAGAGTAAGACCTCACTACTAGCCTCCCTCGTACAATGGCCATTGATAAAAACAAAATCAATCAACAAGGTGTAACTCAATCGAATTTACTCTGGCGTAGCCATTAGATAATAAGAGGCGGCGAAGTCTAGGTCGGAGTGGGCGAAGACAAGGGCCTCCACCCACTCCGACCTATATCAGGGCTGTTGTGGCGCAAACGTCCTCACCAGTCGTGTCCCGGAAGTCGATGCATTGTCCGCTCATGCCCGCAGCTGGCACTCTCGCAAAACTGGGAGTACTCGTTCCCGTTAAAGCGGGACACTCGCACATGTTGCAGCCGCCGTTACCCAGCATCGGTGTGAGTGCCATCTCGGGACGGGCGCGTGGAGCCAGCAAGATTGTTGGCTTGAGCTGGGATTCCGTCATGCAGGTCATGATGATCACGCTCCTTCTCTCTGGCAAGCTAGAACTTTCTAGCCACCTCTTATCTTGTTGAACGTAGTCGCTCAACAAGATAAGTTAGGCATGTTAATTACGGAAGAGCAAATTGTGGTATTGCCTACCTTGACTGTTTGCGTAACCCTAGAGTGAAGCGTATACAAGACTCAACTGAGGTCTTAAGCAAAAAGTCAAGATAGCCAAAAGCACTTTGAGTTCGACCAGTTTAAGATCAGAATCAAAAGTTAGATTCTCACTGATTACTCGACTATTCTAGTAGCCGAGTAATCAGTGAGATGAGTGCTGTCAGGTAATGTATGCGCCGCACCCCTTGCACTTGTAAAGCGGGACTTCCTGATTGCCGATCTTTACAGTAGTGCCGGTAGGTCGTGGGTCATGATTCCCCGCCTTAGTGCTATTCTCACAACCACAGTCGTCACAGTCAAACAGTTTACTACCAGTTTTACTATCGTAGCTGCACATGCTCCATCCAGTCGACTAGATTGTTCCTGACAAGAGTATAATATGTCATTCTTGGCCTTTTAGTAAATAACTATCTTATGCCACGGTGATTTAGTTGGTTATCGCATCGCTACCTATGTTACGATACGGTGTAAAATGGACAGTCCGAGATAATCCTTGAAAACATAAAGAGACCCGGCCGGGAACTCTTTTATAAGCTCAACCTCTCCGGGCCATATTTATCAGGCCTTTCGGCATTTGATGGGTTGCATCGACCACTCACACATGAGCGGTCGATGCAACTCTGGCGGTGGTCACTTCCACCCGCCACCCTCTTCGCCACAGCGGCATTCGGGTCGCCGTTGCCGCTGTCCGTTGACCGTCCGTACTCCGAACGACGTCTGCGGGTGGCCGTCATCGGCACAGGCCTGCGAATCCGGGTTGCGCTTCTCCTCGACCACTGGCGGGGGAAGCTTCTTCCTCTTTTCCTTCCGGGCCTCTCCCATCTTCATTTCTCCGTTCTACGCGGTTCGAGGATGATTACAGTGAGTGTATTGCACTATGGTGCACTTGTCAAGCGGCTTTCTTAAAATATAAACGAAGAACATCCCGCGTCACACATCATGGACGGCGGAGGGATCGGTCGTTATATGGGCGGAGTTAGAACGTGGTTCGTCGGTGAAATATCTAATCTTCGGGTTTCATAAGATACGTTGTCATATTGATCGTAGCAATTTGGTCGCCGTCCACTAAAGTCGCATGAAAACCTGTGCTGTTAAGCGGTTCATTGTACTTGATATTGTGATTTTTATCTACGATCAAGATATAGGCGTCCTTGTCTTGTGAATCGGTAATAAAGTAGCTTCCAGGATTTGTTCTATGGGGGGTGTCGGTGACGGCAAAAACGTCGTCGTATAGTTTTGCAAGCGCTAGTGGTGCGGAAGGTGACGTTACAACTGCGCTGAAATGTACAGCCGACAAATTGCCATCGGATATTTGGACCTTGTCACCCGCCGATAACTGCACCCACGCCTCTTTTGTATTGGTCGTACCGTCTGTATTATCATCCAGCATTACACTATGGTTTGCGGTAGGGCTAATAATAGTAAAATTGCCGGACTGCTGCGAGCCAGGGGACAAAGAGTAGAGCCCTGGGACAATGTTTTTATCAGAGCCAACTGTATAGGTACCCGGCCCAAGCGTTGCAGGAGCATTTGTAGTGACAAGCGGCGGAACTACCTTTGGTGCAGATGCGATCGGAGTAACTGGGTTTGTTTTATAGGCCAAAAACATAGCAGTGCCACCTGCGGCGACGAGTATGCACACAAAAACAACGCCAGCCCATAACCATTTCTTTGAGTGTACGCTGGACGGCAAGGCTTGTTGGATTATATGGTTCTGCTCGTCCGGAGCTGGCGGAATAGGCTGATCGGCACTCAACTCGGATAAATGGTTATTAATTATCGGTTGGTCATTTTTTTCATTCATATATCCTTATTTTATAATACACTCGCCACAAAGCAGAAATTATCGCTAAACCTAGCGAGTCGGACGATAAATCAAAACTGAGCAGCCGGGTAGGCTACTCAGTTTGTAGGGTTTCAGCGTTGTAGTGCGGATTCCCTGTCAATTAGGAACACGTTACCTAGTTGTAGGTCACAGTGTATGTTCCGGCAGTTGCGGCGGGAAAAACAGCGTAGGAAACGCCATTGATTATTTGTGTACCGTAGGCAACTATTGTAGTGCCAACCTTGATGCCAGCAATGGTTTTAGCTCCATACTGCGTTGGCTGCAGCATTAACAAATTTGCAACAGGATTAGTGACCGAGAAACGTACCTGATTAGTTGTGTAGGTTGGCGTAGACACTGTAGTATTAGCTCGTCCAGTCCAGAATGTCTGCGCCTGTGCGCCAGAGATGACGGGAATATCATTGGTAGCAGCCACGTTCAGTACATTGGTCTCGGTTTGCGAGGAGATATCCGCCCCATCTAGGTGTGCAAGTACTGTGAAATAGCCATAATAGCCGTTTGCACCAGTGGCGTTTGTTGCCAGCGTATTTAATGCACCCAAACCAACCGTTGGAGGATTTTCATCGGTTGCCTGGGTGGCAAACTGATTAACACCCGTAAGCGTGCCATCACTGTCTGCAAGATTTTCAGGCAGACCTGATCCAGTGTAGAGGCAAGCGCCCACGTTAAACAAACTATTTGGGTAGCAGGCGCTGTTCATATCGGCACTAATGCCATGAGCGGCTTCTACCTTTGCGACAGAAGCATAGTCATTCCAGGCGCCATAGCAATGGAAGCGCTCCGTAAGAGGTGAATGAGCCGCGCTAATAGTTGGGTAGGAGGTCCGCCAAGCATTGTTGGAAGTGTTAAAGATACTGTCAAGTCCAGCTTGTGTTGTCCAGTCTGAAGCACAGTTAGTACCCTCGGCAACATGCAGGCTAACCTCAAAGCCGTTATCAGTGTATGGTTTAACGGCACTGTCACTAAACGCACCCGCGTAAGCGTAGCTTGTTGATCGAATACAGGTCCAGTCAGCGGCACTGCATCCAGCCGGGCTGGCGGCAGTCTCATTTGCAAAGCGGTTTAATGTTTGTGAATTACCCGAAGCATGATCATCACCCGTTAAGATGAAAGCGGCTTTTAGTAAACCGTTTGGATGGTTGGCGTTAATCTTATAGCTTGGAAACACCCACTTCAATGGTACTGGGGCTGTCTTAGTCTCAATCTGGTTAGACAGTAGACTAATTTGTAGATCGGCTTGAGGTACCGCAGCCTTAGCAAGGTCAAGGTAGCCGAGAGCGAAACGATCTGGAACACGAGGAACGCCGCTATAACCCGGAGCTGTCGCTGCTTGACCTGCAAGCCCCGGATTACCTTCACGGAGATAAACCGTAGAGCGTGCAAGATCAAACATCCAAGCTGAGGCTGTGCCGCTGCCAACGGTCTGTGTTGTTACCGCAGGGTACGTCGTTGCTGTACTTGCATCGGCATAAAGCATCGCAACCGCGCGAGCACCAGTTAGTGCATGCTCATCTGCTACGCCATGATACTGCAGTGATTGGTTATCAATACCAAGGCCGGGTGCTTGCGTGCTATCGATCTTAATATATGCATCCGGCAAGATACCGCTGGTATTACGTGCACCGATACCGAGTAGAGAATCAAGATTATCATTAGGACGCATGGCAATGAAATTGCCTCCATCACTCACCCAGGTACTTACTAAACTTATTTGGGTACTCGTTAGCGGCGCACCATCAGCCAAGATGATTGTGTGATACGGAGCGAGAGTCGAAGCGGCCGTCAGGTTCCCCGTATCAGTCGCAGCACAGGCTATACCCTTGGTTGCTAAGATTGCACTGCAGTAGTCATCCGAAAAGTGGTTGTTCGGATCTGTCAGCACTAATACTGAGCCACTTCCCCGTACGCCACTGCGTGGGGTTGGTTGAGAGGGGATAGTTGGGGCGGCGTAGCTTGTCGTAAAATCAACATCTACGCCGTAATCCGTGCCAGTGGTACCGTTTATCGGCACTACCGGGCTAATACCATACGAGTACACGCCGTTACCGCCAGGAGTACTGCTGCCCGGTAGGGTCACTAATGGTGCGTTAGTAACACTACTAGCTAAACTGCCACTAGTGTAAGAGTAGTGCCCTTGTGGTGCGTAGTAGCTGGCGATATAGGTCGTATTTGCTGCAACTGGCACCATATCGCTGAAGCTAACATCTTGCCAGCCACTAGCTGTTTCGCTGGTAAACGTAGCCTGTGCTAGTAGCGTATGCTGAGCAGTCCATAAGCTTCCCACATGGGTGCCACTGTTACCACTGCCTTTATAGAAACGAATACCAGAAATGTAGCCACTGGTTTGGCTCTGGAACTGTACGCCCAATGAAACAGCATTAGAGTCACCCGCTGCATCATTTGCTGGCATATATCCAGTGCTATGGATGTTTACAATAGTTGGTGGTGGGGGAGGAGTCACTGTTCCACCAGGCGTAAAGAGTACGTCGACCCAGTAGTTGCTGCTCCCATAACTATTCGTTGGAAACGCACCACTCGCTGAAGAGGTGTACATATAAACACCATTGCCACCAGCAGCCGCCGAAGATGGTGCGATTAGATCACCACTCGCGCTGGTGTACGTTGTACTCAAGTTACCAGGATCCGACGAGTTTACGTTATCGTAAGAATACTCTCCAACTGGTGCATAATACGACACGATATAGGTCGTCCCGGCCGTTAACTGTACTGCACTAGAAAAATTAGCACTCTGCCAGCCGCTGACTGTTTCGCCTGTAAATGTAACAGATGCTAACTGACTACCCGCTGCCGACCATAGGTGGCCAATGTGGGTACCAGTGTTGGTAGTATCTTTATAAAAACGCACACCCGTAGCCGTACCACTTACTTGTGGTGTAAATTTGACACCTAGTTCCACGGCATTACTGTCTCCGGAGCTACTATGTGCCGGTACCGCTGTTGATGGCCAGATTGATTCGATAGTCGTAGCTGCACTTTGCTTTACGGCTGAAGCTGTCGCGCTCGAAAAAGTCTGTTGTAGAAAAGGGGCTGTCGTACTAACCAGCAAGCCCACTATCGCCACTATAATATATGCAGGACGCCGCCTATGGCGTCGCCAATTATGATATTTACTCATGTTCCTCCTAATCTCTTATGATAATTGTTAACATTACGTTAACGATTATCAGCTAGATTCAATTATGTTGCAAGTTAACTATCTTTTAATGATGTGCATATCTTTTGCGGATTATCTTTAAGGATGGAAATAGTCGGTGCGAGCGAACTAAAGCCATCTGTAGCGTACGGGACGTCCAATTGATGGAAACCGCGCGTAGGTAGCTGATGCGCCAGCATTGTGTCTCATACCCAACCTAGTTGCAATGCATTGCTAGGGCAAGTTTTAACATCTACTTTACCGTCTCGACGCACACAGCAACCTGATCAGTGGTCGGCACTGCCATATTAGACACAGGAACAAGTACACAATGACCTTCATTGCTATAGCTTCCGGCAAGGTTTGTAACGGCTATTTTTGGATACGTCCGAGCATCGATCACTCGCGCACATGCTACCTTAACAATCAACGATGTGCCTATGAGGTCTCGTGGTGATAGATTAAAACTTGTTGCAATATCCTTTTGGACATCTTGCGTCTCTATTTCGGCGGATACACCATTCGATGGAGCCCCTTCACTTGCACATTGTGGCGACCCATGCATTGCTGATGTCGGGGCAGCGGGTAATGTCGACGATTCAACCTTGGCTGATGTCGGCTTGGAAGTTTGCGTGCATCCTTCTGTCGCAAGTCCACCAAGCGCCAAGACAGCACTCGCCGTTATTTTTCCTAATTGTTCGAATTTTCGTCGTTCCATAAAACCTTCTAATTTATGCGTAATAAGAAAAGTATAGCATTCATAAACACACGGTTTGTAAAAACCATGGTCGAAAGCCTCTGCTCGATTTCTCGAGCAGAGGCCAGCTGACTGCAGAAAGATGCCGCTACAGCCAACCTTGGTAGCGCCGAATGCATACCGTGAGGGGGTGGGCTACTAGTAGCCCAGCTTGGAAAGGTCGGTAGGGAACCCCAAGTTGCCCAAGTTATCCGTGCCTCCCTTGTTCTTCTTGTTTCCCTTCCCCCTTTTTCCCTTCTTGCTCTTGTCGTTGCCTGAATCTTTTGAGGCAGGAGTGGACATGATACCCTTCTTAGGTTCGAAATCAGGCACGCAGAGGCGCAGTACCCAACCTTAAATTTAATAGCAGCTAGCAGCATTGGTCAAGTTTCATACTTTTGAATGGGGTCATTTTTGTGCATGATTTCCGCTCTAGCATCCCGCGATAGGGAGGCGGCATACCAGAACTAAGTAGAGTACTGATAAATCGCACAGGAATCACTCTATCTAGTGGCGGTCGCGTCAGCAAAATAGGTGGTGCATGTAGGCTAGAATAGCCCCCAGATCGGCGACTTGGATAAGAGGCATTGAATTATTATGTGGTATTTACCAGGCTTAAATAAAATGGTATAGTATAGTACGGTCCAATCGATGCTCGGAGGGAGCAAAAAACATGACCGAAGCTACTGCCGTGAGGTGGACCGCCCAAATGGCCGGTACGCGCAACCAGATTATGGCAGCGCTGCGTGCTAACGGCGGTGTCATTCACGACGAGACAGGGAAGGTCGCTAGTCGACTGCGCGAGTTGACCGGCATCCCGGACACTCAGACCAACAGGCAGAACTTGTCTCGCGCACTCGAACTCCTCACTAAGGAGGGAACGATCGTCCGCGATCGGAATGCCAAGAGGACGTTCAAGATCCGACTGGTGCAACCTCCCACCGACGAGGTCGCAACTCTCGTTGCCCAGGGCGACAACCTGTCAATCCTGGGCGCCGCTGCATCACCGTCCGAGATCGACCAGCTCGTCAAGGACTGCCAGTGCGCCTACGAGGGGTTGCAGGACGCGGCGCACAACGCAACCCGGTTCATGGACAACGGCCTTGTCGTGATAGATGCGATAGCCGTCCTGCAGGCGGCCGGTATCACCACTCGCACCAAGGCTGCGGCTATCAAGTACTACCTGCACCGGCTCGGCCTGGCATGGGCGGTGGAGAAGGCCGGGGAACTCGACACGCGGCGCTGGTGGTGGTTTGTTGGCGATGCGGAGAAGAAGCCCTTCAGGGCTGAGAATCTGCGCGCCATGGCTACGAGCGACACTGCGTCCTATGAAGCACGGCGCATGGCAAGAACTGGCACACCCCGGGCCAGCAAAGTCATCGTGCGGCGGATGGGTGACCCTGTCGCCGCGCAAGGCATCACTGACGTCTGTGACGAGCCGGTCGCCACCGATGACGCGCTGGAGGATTCGACGACCATCGAGCAGCAGGAGTCGATCATGGCCCCAACGTTCGAGGACGACCCGTTCGAGCGGCTCGTCGAAGTCGCTGAGGAGCTGGAGCGCAAGAACGAAGAACTCATCGCCGCGAACAAGGAGCTTCGCAGTGCGGCAGCGGCTCAACAGACCACTCACGCGGATGAGGTCGACGCCCTTAAGGGGCAGGTCGCCACTCTGAAGGGTCTCGTCAGCGTGCTGACGGATCAGCTGGCTCGGGACGAGGGCACCCTCGCCCGTGCTCGCGGTCTGATCGAACGCTACGAAGGCTGACCCCTTCACCATCTTCCGCACCGGCCCCAGCGCCGGTGCGGAAGATAGCACAACCTAAGATATTACTCGCCACGCTTTTGCTTGGCTTTTTTATTTCTAGAAAATACAAAGAATGATAGAACATAGTCAAATAATTACCTTTATGATAAAGTTATTTTATTATGACTTACAGTACATCAGAAGAGCAGCAAGAATTATTAATAGAGCTTATTACTACTATTCGCGAAGAAATGCGTCTTGCCGTGGAGTGGAACAACGCCGCAACAACGTATACCGGTCTTTATCCCACCGATGCAACTATTTTATTTTTTCTTTACGAACACCATTCTGCCACAGCGAGCGAAGTAAGCAAGATCGCTAGTCTCACAACGGGCGCAACAACTGCGGCGCTCATTAGGCTTGAAAAGGGCGGATTTATTAGTAGGGCACGCGACCCTAACGACAAACGCCGTGTTATCATTCGCGTAAAGCAGCTGCCAAAGCAGTTTCAGGTCATTCGCAAAATCTCTGAGACAGAGCTGCAAAACAGTCTAGCAAGCACTATTAATACGACAATTCACGATATTATTACACACCGCCGGCTTGTTAATACCATGCTCAAGCGCATCATTAACGAGCTAAAAACAGAATCGAATAAAGGAGAAAAACAATGAATAATGCAGCAGCAAATATCCAAATTATCAAAGATTGGCTTGACGCACACAACAGGGATGACATCGACAGCCAGCTCGCGTTTTGGGATGAAAATGCCGAAATGACTATTACGCCAACAGGCAAGGTTTATCGGGGTATCAACGAGTTGCGCGATGCCGCAGTTATGGCGGTAAAATCCCATGGTCGCAAAACACTAACGCATATTTTCGCCGACGACGATTGGGTATGTGCCGAGTACATGGCAACATCTAATGTACAAGGCCCGATGGACGCGCATAATATTAAAATCCCCGCGGGCGTCACAAAAGAGCTTACGTTACAAATTTGCTTCTTGGCTAATATACAAAACGGTAAAATTGTTCGCTCCCGTGAATATTGGGATACGGGCAGTATGATGCGCCAGCTGAGTGCCTAGAAGGTCCTAGGGGTGTCGTAACGGCTCGCAGTTCGTGGGCCTAGTTTAGCACTTTTCACAAATGCTAAACTGGGCCCACGAACGTGGGCTCTATCATCGAGTGACATAGGAGTCACGGTGAATATCGCAAGGAGATCGCGAAGGTGGGCAAAAGCGCTACGACAGTCTGTGCTCAAGCGCAGGTCGATCATGTATGTGGATTGCGGCAAAACAAATTGCCGCATCGGCATAATCGACACGAACGGCTTGCCGATCCAGCAGATGCTGAACTACGACGTGACTAAGTTCAATAGCGTCGAGCAGATCCTAGAGGGTGCATTCCAACAGTTCGGCAGCATCCCGCGGCGAATAGTCTTCGCATTGCCGGGCCCGATCGACAGGCAAAACCGCACCGTCAAGCTGCTGGATCTGGACTGGCCCATGTTCGACCTGCGCAAGTTCGAACAGGCGACGGGCTGCAAGGGCATATTGGTCAACGATCTGCAACTACAGGCGGCAGGGTGCCAGTATAACCTGAAGAATCACCGCAACCGCAAGCCGCCCAAGCGCTTCCGACGCGTCAGGGCGCGCAACCGTCGACACACCAACGCGTTCGAGCACTTCCGTCTCGTCAAGCCGGGCAACGATTCGCATGCCGACTGGCAAGCCGGCGTCTGGCTGGATGGCCGGGTTGTCGTGGCGACGCTCACCACCGGTGACAACATCTCAGGGTATGATGGCTGGGGCTTTCCCTGGGCGTTTGAAGCCGGCCACATCAACATCGTTGGCACAACCGACGACGAGAAGAGCTACTGCGAATTCTCGGCACGTTTCCACAACGAGGAAGGTGGCCGCGCCGAGCGCCTGATCGGCGGAGCCCGTGCGTTCAGGACGGCAGTCGCATGGCTAAGGAGTATGGGCGAAACCCCTGGCGCCGAAGCAGCCGCGGCGATCGCCGCACTGGAAGGGGCCGGCAAGGGTGTCGGACCAGCCATTACCGCTCATCCGGATGACCCATTCTGTGCGCGGATTATCCGTGTCCTGGGTGGTCTGATGGCTAACTGGCTACGCGCGATCATGGAGTTTATGCAGCCGGACGCCTTGTTGATCTTGGTTGGTACCATCATGGTGCTTGCCGGCCATCTATTCGTCGACCCCAAGCGCTCACCGTTCGTCGAGCGACTCCCTCAGTCTATTCCGTACCCGGAGAGGCTGAACGAATTCACGGTAGTCCGCTGCGTCGACCCCGACCTCGCGCGCAAGGGTGCCTGCGTCATCGCACGCCGCGTGAAGTAGCCCGAGACAACCCGCCGAAAACAGGGGCGACTCCCCCTACATCAAAGTTCGTTGAGCGTAACGCTCCAATCACCGCAGACGTAACGTGCGGTGCTAATACCTGAATTCTCAATCATATCTTGAGGGTTGAGGCAGTTGAATGTGCCGTACCCATAAATTCGCCTGCTCATGTACGCCACGTCGCGCATATGATAGAAAACGGTAATACGATATAATTGTAAAATGGAGAATAATATTACAGACCGTCTCGACCCCAAGGCAAATGAATGGCTATTCGGCGTGCTTGCTAAACCGTTTAAAGCTACGAAACACGTCCATTCTCATCAGGATGAGGTATATAAAATAGAAACCGTAGGCGCTAACTACTATCTTAAAATTGCACAGACGCTTTCAACGGAGCGGGATAATCTCAAAAAGCTCGCATCTCTCCTCCCTGTTCCGGAAGTAGTTCACTTTCGTGAATCAAAAGAGGGGTACGACTACCTGTTACTCAGCGAATTACCAGGTAAGAATCTTGTTGAACTCATTGGAGAGTGGTCTGACACTGAAATCGTGGAGACTTTTGCGCAGGCTATCAGGCGGCTCCATGCTACACCCGTAACTACCGTATTTCCCGAGGCCAATTCTCGCGATGTAGTACTCCACGGCGATATGGCATTGCCGAATATTCTCATTTCAGAATCAAAGAAGATTAGCTATATCGACTTCGGGCAGCTCAGCTTCGGTTCTCCTGAACTAGATTTAGCCGATGCCGTATGGAGCTTGCAAAGAAACCTTGGTCCCATCTATGGAGAGCTATTTTTGCAAAAGTACGGTCCCGTGACGATGACGCCCAAGATACAACAAGCGCTTGCATTTAGACATGAGGAGCAATCCTAATGCCCCTTACCTACGTCACCGGCAACTCAGGGGCTGGCAAATCCTCAGTTCGTAAAGAACTACAGCGCCGAGGTTACGAAGCACACGATACGGACGACGACGGCATTACTACCTGGATTAACAAAACAACTGGCCAAGCCGTCGAACGCCCAGAAGATGAGAACAGCCGCACAAAAGAATGGTATGATCAGCACGAATGGAAGATGTCACGACAGAAAGTCGAAGCGTTTGCCGCCCGTGCCAAAAACAAACCTATCTTTTTGTGTGGCTCACCATCCAATGCGGATGACATGCTAGATTTGTACGATAAGGTCGTCTGTCTGGTTGTTGACAAGGAGACACTAAAGAATAGAATCGCTGGCCGGACCGATCACGATTTCGGCAAGGCACCTCATGAACTTGCAAGTATCTTAGGTTGGCACGACTCGTTTCAGGATCGTTACAGGGATATGGGCGCGGTGATGATTAATGCATTGCAGCCTGTAGAAAAAGTAGTAGACGAAATCCTTGATAATATCACGGGCGCCTCTGTTTGAGGACATATAGAGACAGTATGAAGAGTATCTTCGAGTCAGATAAGAAAGTAGTATAACTATGCACCATATTGCTATTATGCAAAAATCTTGGGGCATGACTCAAAAAATAGCAGGTGGTCAGAAGACTATCGAGTCGCGATGGTATCTCAACCGCAGCGCACCCTGGGGTAAGGTTAGTATCGGGGACGTTATCTATTTCAAAAATTCGGGCGAACCAGTCAACATGAAAGCGACGGTTGCAAAAGTGCTACAGTTCGACAAACTTACACCCGCAAAGGTGCGATCATTACTAGATAAGTACGGTGATCAAATTGGCCTAGATCCTAACGACATTCCGCTCTACTACGATCGATTCAAAAACAAACGCTATTGTCTGCTCATTTTTCTCAAAGCCGTACAAAAAGTCAGGCCGTTCAACATAGACAAAACCGGTTATGGCGCAATGGCGGCATGGATTACCATACCTTCCATCAAAACCATAAGACGAGGATCTAGAAACTCTGTCCATCTCCAGGCCCTCAAACCTAATGGCAAGCCCCACCAATCCTGGGAAGCACAGCTCACTGGTAAGTTCGGTGACTGGATAATAACGGAGTCGGCGTTTGGCACCTCGGTACGTCACCATACCAAAGACCTTAGCTACATAATGCAGCACAGTAACCTTGGTATTTTTAATACCAAAGAATACTACAATGTATTTATCGATTTTCATGAAGATGGCAGGTTCAAGATGCTCTACGTAAATGTTGCAACGCCAGCACAACTACAAGACGGAACTGTTTCATGGACCGACTTATATCTCGACATTGTACGTATGCCAGGCCAGAAGGCAGAGCTAGTCGACCAAGATGAGTTCGAGGAAGCTAAAATTAAAGGTTACCTCACTGATGACCTAATCAAAAAGACTGAAACTGTTGCGACTAGCCTTATGCAAATCGTCGATAAAGGCGAATTTCCATTTTTGGTGAGTGACCGGAGTGCAACTACGAAGGCGATTACGAAAACTATTGGCAACTCGGAGAAATCTTAATGCTCTCATCTATGTAATTGGCAAAGCACTAGGGGACATTAACATCTTTTCTATCCGCCCACTGTATTGCGCGCTGATAATGAGCAGCGAAACTGTTATCGTATTCCCGGCGCTACCGTCAGGGTTCCAGCGTCAGCATCGAGTATCGCCTGCGTGCCAATAGGCAGCGCAATAGGATTCTTGCCATGGCCAATTGGCAGGCCTCCTAAAATTGGCACTCCAAGTAGACCGAATCTATCGCGTAATATATCTATCTCAGTACAGTTTACATCTGTTGTTGGGTCAGTCGCCGCACCGCAATCGATATACTGCCCGATAGCGATGCCTACGACCTTCTTAATCACCCCGCTTTTAATGAGCATCGTTAGCTGTCGATCGATATGACCAAGTCGCAAGTTGACAGCTTCAATCAGCAGAATTGCTTTGTCGAAATTCGGTAGTGCCCATCCAACTCCTGTGGCGATTGAGTCTTGATTACCGCCAATTAATACTCCTTCGGCTTTACCATGCGTAGTAAGGGTATGAGTGTGCTCATTCTTCGTAGAGTGAATAGTAATCGACTCAGTACTTGTCACCACCTTCACAAACGATGCAGCAGTTTCCTCGCCGAACTGCTTGGCGCCCCAAGCCGCACCATGTATGCCGCCTCCAATACCATGTTCCAGCAGTGCCATGTGCAGGATAGTAATTTCGCTAAAGCCGATGAGTAGTTTAGGGTGCTTACGGGCGGCTTCAAAGTCTAGCCCATCTGCAATGCGATAGGCCCCTTTACCACCGCGTGTAGCAACAATGGCCTTGATGCCAGGATCACGGAGCGCATTGTTAATATCTGCTAGACGGTCCTCATCTTTGCCTGCGAGATAATCGATCGTCGGGTGTACATCGTAGACGTGCGCACCATACTCAACCTTTAACCCCATTTTCTGCAGCACCCGAGCGCCGCCTTCTACCCAGGCTTTATCAACGGGGCTTGCAGGTGATACGAAACGGACGCGATCACCGGGTTTTAACTTTGCTGGTAAAGTTGCCTCCTGAATATTCTGAGTCATAAGAAAAATCCTTTGCGTAAATTAGAGTGCTAGTTTCCAGTAGCGATAATAAGTTTCAAGATATCCTCGGTTGGACGTACATCACCAAACCACCGGAAAAATGTCGTTAAGGTTGCTTGGTACAAGTTGGGGTTCCCAATGCACGCATCAGATATCATCGTTACCTTGTATTGGAGCTCTGTCGCGTCACGTGCTGTCCCTTCGCAGCACACATTCGTAACCGCGCCGACGATAAGAATGGATTCAATCTCTTTTGTCACGAGCTGTTTATGCAGGTCACATTTGCCAGGGAAAAAGGCGCTATGCCCTTGTTTTGTTGCGTGGATGTCGTTCTCTTTAGAGTCGAGTTCCGGCCAGAGTCTTTTCGATATACCTGATTTGCCGTTAGCTATGAAACGATCAGCTGCTTTGCCAAAGACAGCTCGAAAGTTCTCGGTTGGCTCTTGAATCGGGGTGGTAACCCAAGCGACCGTCCCGCCATGCTGACGTAGTGACGCGGCGAGGGCATTAACCCTGCCCGAAATGTTATTAACTTGTTCTTCTGTGTCACGCGCAGTTCCCATGTCGAGGTCTACAACGACCAATGCCGTTCTTCTAGGGTTAAGCATGGGAAAAGCGTTGAGTCCGCCGCGCCGCCCAACGACTTTATCTACTATTTCCTGATCGATGCCACTTGGATGCACCATTTTCTGAGTCATAAAAATAAAATTCTCCTTTTTGTATTGTTTTTATTTTCTCTGAAGCCCTCACGAGACTTATTACCAATATAGCATCATAGTATCTAGGGCATTGGCGTATAAATAACAGCACCCGAATATTGGCTTTCGATATCCATTGAGTATGTAGGTACTATAGCTAGACCCAATAGGTGCGGTATTATTAATACTATGACACCCCCTCAATATCCTGCTAAAAATAGCCTCGTCCTCTTTTCTGGCTTACCCGGTAGTGGCAAAAGCATGCTTGCCGAATCCGTTGCGCAAAGGTTGCGACTTCCACTCTTTTCTGTTGATCCCATTGAGGCGGCAGTTATCAAATCGGGAATCAAAAAGAGTTTTGAGACTGGCCTCGCAGCCTACTTGGTGGCTGAAGCGCTCGCTACTGAGCAATTTAAGCTCGGCAGTTCCGTTATGATCGATGCTGTTAATGCTGAAGAAGAAGCAAAAGATGTCTGGCGAGAACTTGCTAAAAAGCAGAATGCTACGCTAATCATTATCGAATGCAGTACGAGCGACATCGCTCTTCACAAAAAACGCATCGAATCCCGCGTAAGAAATCTTCATGGTATGCCAGAAATAACCTGGGAGCGAGTCGAAGAACGGCGCAGAGTCTATACTCCATGGAAAGAGCAAACCCTAAAGATCGATACGGCTGGCGAGTTAGAGCCAAGCACTAATAAGGCGGTGCGCCACATCCAGGAGTGTGCCCAAACGGGAGTTCCTATGGCGAATAATGAACTTCTTAATGAGCTTGATTTATTTCTCAAAACTTACGAGCAAGCAGCCAACACTAGGGATTTTGGCAATGTCTCACCACTCATTGCTGATGATGCTATGTTCTGGTTTACTGATGGTGAATATAAAGGAAAGTCGGCTATCCGCAAAGCTTTTGAAGACACCTACGCCAGTATCCAGGACGAAACGTATACAATCTCAGATGTAAAATGGATTGCTGTCGATCAGCAAGTATCAGTGTGTATGTATCGGTTTCGATCAAATGGACTAGTTAACCGAAAACGACAAGTGTATGCAGGCAAAGGAACAAATGTTCTGAAACGAATAAATGGTAACTGGCAGATTATACACGAGCATTTAAGCAAGGAGAAAGAATAGACTATGAACACTAATCCAACGGCCAAAACCATCCTCTGCTATGGAGATTCCAATACCTGGGGTCAAAAGCCAGATAAAACCGGCCGCTTCCCGGCCGATACCCGATGGACGGGACTACTTCAAAAAGCATTAGGCCAAGACTTCTATGTTATAGAAGAAGGGCTCAGTAGTCGTACCACTGATCTAGACTACAGTCGCAAACTAGGGCGTAATGGCAAAACCTATCTGGAACCCTGCTTGGATAGCCATATGCCGCTCAATGTAGTTATCTTGATGCTTGGCACTAATGACCTCAAGATAGAATTTAATCGAAGCCCACAGGATATCGCTAGTGCTATCGAAGAGCTCATTGCGATCATTCAAAGCAAAACTGCAAAAGACAGACACGACCCGGCTAGGATTATACTTGTTAGCCCTATTTATGTTGACGATCAAGCATCAACCTTTACCAAGTTCTACGTGCCAGACTTTTACAATCACGAGTCAGCCCTAAAGTCGCAAGCGTTGAGCGATGAATTACAAAAGGTCGCAACCGGCGCCGGTTGTTCTTTTGTTGACGCCGCCAAAATTGCTCATGCAGGAGAAGACGGAATTCACTTTAGTCAAGAAGCGCATGCCGCTCTAGCAAAGGCGCTCATTGAAGAAGCGCGAACTTTGGCGGAAGCGAAGGGCTAATGAAGATAACCAACTCACATGAAACTGGGCACACAGTCTCTTCCAGAATCACCTAATTATATTTATCATAAGCATATCGTTAAAGCTTCTTCGGCAATTTCAAGTAGCAACATTCAACTTATATAAAGGAAGCACATTTCTTATGCATGACAATGAACTCTGGCAGGTATACAACAATAACGGCACTCCAATTGAAGGTAAAGGTGCTTCAAAACAGGAATTTAATGCCAACGCTAACCTTATTATGGGCAACGCTCACATTTGGTTTTGGAAGACTGATGGCACGACAACGGAGATTATGCTCCAAAAGCGCTCACTAAATAAGTCAAACTATCCCGGCTGGTATCATATTTCCGCAGGTGGCCACATTAATGTAGGTGAAACACCAATCGACGCAGCGGTTCGCGAAGCGCAAGAAGAAATGGGGCTTGCTATCAATCCTTCAAAGCTTCACTATGTTCACTCGGTTCGTATTATCCCTCGCGATCCGCGTGATATTGTAAATGTTTACTTGTACAGGCTAAACGGCGACGAGGAAATTACACACCTTGACGGTGAAGTTGATTCCTATGAGTGGCGTACTATAGAGAACTGGAAAGAGATTACAAAAGTCGCTGAGAATAATAATCTTGTGCCACAGGGCCAACTCTATTTTGACACTTTAACAAAAGCTCTAGAGTTGATGGCATCAAAAATTTAGTTCCTTTGAAGCAACCTGCCAAGTGGAAGGATACATAAATAAGTCCTAAGACATCTATAAAAAGATGGATAACATCATCCATTTCTTGACTATGGAAAACGCCTGGTAGCTTATACTGGAAAAGATGAGCAAAACAGCAAAAACACAAACAATAAAAGGACTAGCGCCAGGGCTTGTCTTGATCGGTTTAGTGAGTGCTGCCATGAGCAGCCTCGGTGCGCCTCTCGTGCCAACAGTGGTGAAAGTGCTGCACGTCCACTTGGGCGTCGCACAATGGACACTTACAATCAGCTTATTAGTCGGCGCCGTTATAACCCCAGTACTTGCTCGGCTTGGTGATGGCCCACATCGACGGCGTGTAATACTGGTAACATTATGGGCTGTACTCGCAGGAAGTGTGCTAGCAACGCTGCCTCTTGGGTTTATCGGCCTAATGGTTGGTCGTGCCCTGCAAGGCGTTGGACTGGGGCTGTCTGCTCTTATAGTGGGAGTTGCGAAAGATCACTTTGCGGGTAATAAAGGACGGCGAATTGTCGCACTATTATCCGTTACATCCCTCGCGGGCGTCGGATTTGGCTATCCGATAGCCGGTGCAATTGCACAATTTGCTGGCTTACGCGCTGCGTATGGCATTGGCATTGTTATGGCGGCAGCTGCGCTCGTATTTGCCTATCGGACACTGCCACATGAGCGCCATCGAGTGGCGCGAAAGCTTGATACTACGGGGGCAGGGCTACTCGGCCTGGCATTAGCGTTATTGCTCTATACGCTTACGCAAGTTGTTGACCGCATACAACCCGATGTCGTCGTTATTGGTATTGTGGCAATATCACTATTCATAGGGTGGATATGGTATGAACGCTCCCAGTCGGAGCCGCTTGTGCAGCTCAATACGTTACGCCATCCAGCCGTTTTTCTCGCGGATGGGGTAGTACTCCTAGCTAGTATTGGAATGTATCTGCTCATTGCAACAGCGGTTCGCTATGTTCAAACGCCAACAACAGTAGTCTATGGTCTTGGCGCATCAGTGCTTACAACCGGATTTATGCTTACGCCATTCTCAATCTTCGGATTTGTAGCGAGCCGCGTAGTGCCAATATTACGGCGTACGATGCACGATAAGCAGGTCCTTGCCTTGAGTACGGTAGTTGTCCTCATTTCACTTGTCGGCTTTGCAGCCTTTAGAAGCCAACTATGGGAAGTGTTTGTATGGATTGCACTTGCAGGGCTGGGGATTGGTGCGGTCTATGCTGCCATACCAGCGCTCATTATTGACGCGGTGCCTGCTCACATTACCACAAGTGCTCTAGGTTTTAATCAGGTATTGAGAATGGTCGGATATTCAATTGGGAGCGCTCTGTCTGCATTGATACTGGAGGCATATACGCCGAGTGGCAATATGCTACCACTCGGCCAAGGCTATACGGCCGTAGCCATCGTAGGCATTATCACTAGTATAGCTACTGTCTGTATAATTTTAGTATTCCATATTCGACAACTTCGGCATAAACTAGTGCCGGTAAAAGAACTACAGATTATAGATTAAACCCAGTACACATTTGTCCTGGGTTTAAATCTCTAGATAGGGGATGAGTCACTTTTGACTATATTGACAACCCATTATGCTGTTTGTGTAAATACTGCACGATCCATCATTCCTTGGTAACCAGAGGAAGAAGCATTTTTGGTCGCCATAAGAATAGTAAACGTATGTTGCCCGCTTGTGCTCACTGTTATACCCGTCAATACGCTGCGCGTAGGGACAAGACCGCCAGAATATCCATCAACAGTACCAATAGTCGTACCATCTATCTGAAGCGTGTAAATGCCGCGATTTTGGAATGGTAAATGAAAGAACTCTAGAGTATGAGTTCCTGCATTACAAGCAAAGTCAAATGTAATCGAGTTGTTTTGTGCTGTATCCGATGAGTTGACCCAACCAACGAAATTTGCGGTATCCGTATTGGTCAGATATATTGAATTCCAGGTGCCAACCGTCGCTACCTGTGAAGAACTTGTGCCACTTAGTGCAATGACAACTTGACGCGAGGCAACTGCACTTGGGGTTTGCCAAGATGCAGCACTACTACTAGACGCTGTCAGGACTTTGCCGGCAGCAGCAGCGCCACTAACCGTTACCCCATTAACCTCAGCAAAGCGGCTATCATTGCCTGCCGCCACCGTGCTCGCGGTAGTCCCAATTGGCAAATAAGTGCTTGCAACCTGTGTTGAGCTATTTAGTGGCGCGTATCCATTGGATTGGCCCTTGTTGCTTGTAATTTCAGCGCCAGCGGCAGCCACGCTGCCTGGAAGAATTGTCCCGTCACTTGCGTGTGCAACTAACAGGAATGCGTTAAGGATATCTCCCCACTGACCTTCATCTGATCCCGTAACTGGTAATCGTGTTGGCATGCTAATTCTACTTCAATGGTTATGTTTAGTAATTCTTATTGTACTATGCACGAAAACTCTATACAAGCACCTATACAATAAAAATACATGATTCATTAATATAGAGCGCGCCACTACTTTATAAGTAACGCCACGCCTGAAACGACCATTATTGATGCGAGTGCATACTTGATAAAATGCTCACCATGTTTGAGCGCAATCTTTGTACCAACAAACCCACCACCATAGCACCCTAAAAGCGATGCGATTGCATAGCTCCATACAATATAGCCTTGGGGCAAAACCATGCAAAACGCAATTGCCGCCTGTAGAAGCATCAGTACGCGCCGCAGCGCATTTGCTTGCATAGTAGTAAGCCCCATCAGAAACATAAGTGGGAGAAAGAGCAACGTTGCAAGGCCGCTACCGAGTGAGCTGGCAAAAAGAATAACGGCATATATACCGTAACCGAAAAGCATTGACTGCTGCGACCTTTCGCCTGGCTGTAGGCTCTGTTTTTTAATAAATAGCGTCGGTGCTAGAATAATCAGCAGTACGCCAATTACCGTCCCAAACACCTCACTTTTAACATGAGGTAGGGCGATCATCGCCAGTAGCGTCGCGATTATCGTTACTGCTACGAGTGGCCACAAGAACCGCTTGTCTATGAGCTGCTTACCGCGCATTGCGATCAGTGAGCTTCCACCGAGTCCGAGAGACGCTACGGACGCTCCAGCTGCAATTTGTTGCGGTGATAGGCCAATAAAAAGGTAGTATGGCGTCATAATAAAGCCGCCGCCTCCACCGCTCATGCCACTAATAACGCTTGATAAAAACGCGACACAAAATGTCACGAAAGTAAGTATGTTCATTCTATTTCCTTTAAATGATAATTCAGTTTTTATATATGAAGAAATTGATGCAGCGCGGCGCTGACATAAGCTATGCCAAAACTGTACAACTTTTTTGAGAGAGCAGGGAGTAACTGCTAATGTAATTTACATTATAGTATAATATAAGCGAATAGTCAATAGGGTCAGCTTATGTTTCAGCAACCTCCCTAACAAACCTTCCAAAGCGAAAGCAAATGAAAATCCCCTCCAACAGCAGTGAGAGGGGCTTGCTCTTCCTAGCTATACTTTACAGTAATATCCACGACCAAGATGGTGCTACAGAATAAGTTATGGTAATCGAACGACCTGATGGTAAGTATATCGTTCCGGGTGTCGCAGTGAGCTGCGTCGTACCGTCGACCGTGATATCCGTTACCGTACCACCCGTTATTGTAATAGCCGCATCGCGCCAAAAAGGATTTTGCAAGGTTGTTGTTGACGCGGGCACGGCGGGTGCGGCGATGGCGCCGACTGATTGATCTACATTGACAACCTTCATATGGCTACCGCCAATTACTCCATACGACGCACTTAATGCCTCTTGCAGTGTAATGCCACCGTCACCACCATTACTGCCAACATAAATAGTGCCGTATGCTGCGTTGTGCGTATCATTGACGATACCATGGACGCCCGCACCGGTTGTCCATTCAATATCGAGCATTAGAATATCGAGTTTAGTGACACCTGTACTCGCAAATACAACGCACTGGTTGCAGTTTTCTATTGAAGCGTGGGTAATAATGTTGCGATGCGGAGCGCCAGATGACGGCCAGATAACAAGTCCGTCAAAGCAGTTGATAAGTTGCAGCGAGTTAGCCTGGACATGCTCGTAAATGATAAGGCCGTATACAAGCCCTTCACACGAGAAGTAGTCGATGTTGCAGATATCATTATTGTTCGTTTGGGGCATAGCAAGACCGAACGCCCAGTGAGGATCTGGAACGAGTGGTGCACCCGTAACGGTTGAACGTGCAAGAACAGATGCGTTTAATATATTAGCCTCAGCCATACCGCGGAAGTCAAACCCACAGATGTTACCATTTTGGGGAACCTCAACAGTTATCCCGCTTACGGTCACGAGCATATTATCAAACGTTGAGTTACCGTTTCCATATCCGAAATGAGGGGTAGGTCCGCCAATAACTGATACTTCGCCAGTCCCAGGTACAGTAGTCCCGGCGTCGTAGGTAGATCGCAGTACCGCGCCCGCCTCTTGTGGTACAGTTTGGTTCCAGTGGTAAAGTGCCGTTGCGCTAACTGTACCTCTTAAGACAAGAATGAATTTTTGTTGTGGAATATGATGCGTGACAGGATCTTCAGGCGTGGTCACTGGAAGGGGAATTTGAGCGCTTCCGAATGTGGTCCCACCAGTGGTTGGTGCACCTGCAATCAAATAGACTGCAGGTGGGAAATAGACCTCGGCGTAGTTAGTGCCATCTGCAGTGCCAGCCGCATACGCAGCATTGATGGTATTGGTGATCGCGACCGTGTCGTCCGTAACGCCATCTCCTTTTGCTCCGTAGTCTTTCACATTAAAGACGCCAGGCTGCGCCATAAGAGGAGCCCAGTTTGTTAAACTGAAGCTCGTACCACTTGTAAACGAAGATATTGCGACGTAGCTTGTTCCCGAAAACGTGACAAGATCATGGGTGACGTACGCTGTAGATGGCGCCCAAGCACCCCTAAAGGTAAGTCGTGCATTAAGATCGGCTGTTAGATTGGTAATTGCGCTTTCCGGAAAAGAGTTACTCGGCACGACTGGCGCAGTAGAAAATGTTTTTATACCACCAATCATCTCATTACCTGCATTGTGAACAACCGCTGCGTCGTTGGCTTTTGTAGCAAGACTGCCTGTTGATTTCAATGTTCCGTCGGTATTATGTTCAACACTCAAGAACTCATTAAGTATGTTGCCCCATATCTCATTATCACTGCCTGGTACTGGAAGACGCGCCATACTGTTTACAAACCCCTTATTGCTAATACTAGTATGGTATACAAAATGCTTGTGATTGTAAATACTTGAGGTTTCTATGCCTTCTCAACGTACCGCAAAATAGACCGGGTCACAATGATTCAGGGGAGTATATCGAATCTTTATCGGCGAAGAACATTTCAGCCGTCTCAAACACTTCAGTGACAACGCGTACTGCGGTTTGAGGCAACATTGTGGGATTATAGAAAATATTATGGTAATGCGCTCGTGGTATGTTAAGTGTCCGCAAAATTTCCCATACCTTATCCTGCTGTGCTTTCATATAATCCGGCAGCATAACAAGATGAGTGATTTTTTGATTTTCTGGCTTTAAAAAGGTGGCGGCATCAAGTGCTTCGCATAACCATCGCCCCTGTCTCGTCCTTAAGATCACACGTTGATATAGCGGGTTTTCGGCATCCTCGTTTACAAATACGATTTCATCACCACGCCGAAAAATAAAACCACGCGATTCAAGTTGCGTAACAAGATGATCGGCATCTGGGACTCTTGAGCTTTCAGGAATTAAAAGATAATCTTTTCCGTCAACGGCATCCTCAGGTACAATTGCCGCATATTGCAAAAGCGCAAGTAAACTCGCACGAAAGTTTTCTTTATGCCGCCTTGTAAAGTGGGCTAGCTCTTCACTTCTATGAACGGTACCCTTCTGAACATTATATTCATCATAGAGGGAGATGAGGCGAGCTGACGGAAAGAATCTGCGCATTACGCCGGCTAGACTAAGCCCAATGCTATCTTCGGGAATAAGATGAGACGCGTGCATGTTGCCTTCGTACTGTAAGTAATCCGTAAGATAGGGACCAAACGTTTCAAATTCAATAGGGTAGCCCGCAGTGCGGGCATTCATAAGCAGGCTAATCTGCGCCCGCGAAAAATCAACACCTTGAGTCTGGTAAGGCTGATCGAGTTTATTTAAATATTTTGCCAGTGTATTGAGTTGTTGCTTTGACAGTTTACTATTCTCAACGCCAAGTCCTACTGCTTCCTTTGCATGTCTAATCTGTTCGCCGTGAAAGCCCCGAACATAAATAGACTGCAAAAATACAGCGATGTCTCGTGTATGGCTAGTAGGATTAACTTTATTCATATGTTATATCGAATAACTGCTCCTACTATAATATCTGTTTTTCCTAAAATAAATAAGTCTACATATTATACATCGGCAGGGGCGGGGCGTCGTTGCTCCTGCCCCTGCCTTCATTACGATGCGGATCTACCGCTTCGTTGGCGTGGGCTGCGTCCCACAGTCGCCCGGGAGCTTGCGCGACATGTTGTTGGCGGTGAACCAGGCGTCACTCTGACGGCCGGTCCACGCATGCCAGGTGGCAAGTGCGTCTTTGCACTCCTGCCAGTATTGCAGCGCGATCTGGCCCGACTTGTTGTCCTCACTGAGCGTGCCGATCGTCTGACGCACGTTGCTGAGGCAGGTCAGCTGCTCAGCATCGGGTGTCGGTACTGGCCCGGACGACGGAGGGAGGGGCTTGAGCACTTTTTCACAAGTACTCTGTGTACTCCCCCCTTGAGGCGTGTCTTTCGAGCTGGAGCCTCCGCAGCTCGCAGCGGTGATCGCGATGGCCACCGGAATGGCCAGCCCTGCTTGAAGGAACTTTTTGACTGAGAGGTTCATTACCATCTCTCTTCCAAGTCAAGATTGCGCACGGCGCACGCAGTTTGGTTCTTGGCCTTGGAAAAATAGGTACATTAAATAAATATACCAACTCTTTCAAGGCCAAGTCGTAGGGAGCAAAAGCTCAACCTACTTTATAATTATACGCATATTATGTGTATATAATCTTAGATTATTCAAAAAAACAACAGATTTGATATACCGTACGCTCATTTATATTGCTTATGGTAAAATGACAGGATGAAAAAAGTCGAAGTAGCTCAGGAATACCCATACTGCCGTGAGGCCCTCTATTATTTGAATGCTCAAAAACCCATCGATCAGAAGTTGGCATATAACGCCACCCGTGAAGCGTTAGAGATTACGGACACTACTGTTAGACGATATTTCCTTGCTGCCATTTTTCACGGAATGCTCGTCGCCAAGCCAACACCCGACCAAATCGTTGGTATGCTTGAAGCATCATTTTCATTTGATGATTATCACCCAAACACCCGCCCCATGCTTGCACCAAAAACCAATAAAACGCCGACGATTACACTTATGGGAAGTGGTAAAAAAGGCCTAAAAACCGTTAACATTTCAACGCTCGCGGCCATTACGGCTAGCAGCTCAAAACGGATCATTGTTACTAAACCGTGTACTGAAGCGATATCTTCACTCACAGGTTCGGCCGATTTCCTGCAAGTTCTCGGTATTGAAGCCCACAAAGACAAAGACAAAATGCGTGATATTGCTCTAAAAACAGGGCTCGGGCTGTTTTTTGTTAATTCGTACATGCCTCAGTTTATGGAACGATATGATGGTGTATTTTATGCTCCGCACGCTATGAGTTATGCGCTCGCTGGTCTCGTCTCACCTTTTAGTACGGATTCGCTTTTATATGGACTTGCACTTGAAGATACTGCGTTATCCTACGAAGTATTTAAGCGCTATAACATTACTAATCCAACAGTCGTGTCTAGCACGGTTGACGGAGTTCATTTTGTTGATGAGGCCCTGCTAGTTGGCAAAATATCCATTAGTACAGCGACAAATAATGGCGTCTACGAATTTAGCAAAATAATAGGCGGCAGCCCGATTAAGATTGAAAGCTTCGAGCCTGCAAAAAGCGCCACTAAAAAGGATAATGTGTTAAAAGGACTTCGGTCTATTCTACCTGGATCACATTCCGACCTTAGCCGCACGATTGCTCTTAACGCAGGGCTGATTATGTATGCCGGAGGGGTAGTCGATAGCATTGAGCAGGGCTATGATATTGCCATGGCTCTTATTGCGGATGGAAGCGCCTGGAAACAGCTTCACGAATTCGTTGAGGCAGCTCATGGAAATGTTGAGCTATTGCAGACAATTGTCTAGAGAATGTCACACCTCAATCATCCATATCTCACGACGAGCGTATCACTCTCCTGAGGTATGGAATTTGCCTACGATCAAAAAATCAGCCCACGCGCCGCGATAATACGGCACGTGGGCGAGGTGGCGGGCTGTATGCCAAAGGGTAATCAATCTTGGTTAGATAGTTTACCGTTTTTGCTTTGGCTCTTTTTTGCCCGAGGGTTCTTTAGGACCAGGTTTGCGCGATGGCTTGGGCGAAGGCTTTTTGGGGCCACCAGTTGGCGCCGCAGCCAATGTCATACACGAGTGCATCGTAACCTCCATTGAATCCTATAACTGCGACAAAGCGCCGAAGTCATAGTAATAAGTATACCAGTCTTACATTAAACTACCCCGCCAACCACTCGGTCGGCGGGGTAGTTGCCGTACCATGAGTAGTTGACGGGGTTGCGCGCTGCTATGTGGCCGGGATCAGACCCAGCTGCTGCGCGAGCGCGGTCGCCTGGTCCACCTGGTCGGTGATAGCGCTGATGCACTCTCGCCACAGGTCCGGGCCCAGGGTGATGTCGATCGCCTCGTAGATGTCGGTCAGCGTGGCCTTGCTGCCAGCCGCCATCAGGTGATTGATCTGTCGAATTGTGCCGGCCGGGTCGGTCTGGTACCGCTGTCGTAGCACAACGGCGACCATACCGGCTAGGACATAGCCGTAGTTGTAGAACCCCTGGCGCAGCTGCGGCCAGTTGATCCAGTTGAGCCCGGTCAGGTCGTCGATTGCCACGCCGTCACCGAAAAGCATGTGCATGTACTCGGTGAACAGTGACACGACTCGGTCGACTGTCAGGGTGGAATCCTTGTACAGGCGCTGTTCGAACGCCGTCCCCGCACACTGGAGGAAGACGGTCGACATGATAGTCTCCAGCTGGGCCATCATAGTGACCAGTCTGGATTGCTCGTCGTCGCCCAGCTCGTCGGCCACCACCAACGGAACTAGCAACTGCAAGCCGATCCCGTCCGTCTCTGCCTTCGGAATCCTGGTGTTGTAGCCGAGTCCACTGCGCGACCTCGACACGGCGAGCGCCGCCATGTAGTGGCCGAACTCGTGGACAATCTGGCTGATGTTGTTGATGTCACCGATGAAGTTGATGGCCAGCATCGGCTGCATGTCCGGGCCCCACCAGCATGCGGTACGCGGCGTCTTGCCGTCGCGCGCCTGGGCGTCGATGTAGCCGTTCGCCAGTGCACGGTCGAACTCGGCCAGGAAGGTCGGACTGGTCCGTTCGAAGAACGTCCGGATCAGGCCAATCGCCTCGGGCCATGTGCACTTCTTGAGCACACCGTACGTTGCGCGCCGCCGCGCGAACGGCAGTTGACCGCCCATCAGGGTGGCCTTGAGCGCGTAGCACTTATGTGCGACGGTCAGGGTATTCGGGTCCATGACCGCTCCGACCAGACCGTCGAGCGTGTCGGCTGGCAATGTATCAGTCGCACAGCGTACGGCCTCGACACTTCCACCCAACAGGTTCGCCTCGGCCGTTCGAGCAGCCAGTGCGGTCGTCAGTTCGACGAATGCCTGGCCTTTCAGGCCGTTGTAGAGGACCGGCAAGGCGGCCGCTGCACTTTGCCACTCCTGCTCGATGGGCGAGGTGGCCAGCGAGACGATGCCAGGCAGGCTGACGCGCTGTTGCGTACCATCCTTCCAGACCATCGCGCCCGCGCTGCCGAATGCCACGCTGAGTTGATTGGTCAGTTGCGCTGCGTTGACCGTAGCCACACCGGCAGCTGCTCGTTGCGCCGGTGTCGGCGTCGAAACAGGCAACATGAATCGCTGAGTCAGCCACGCCCGATAGGGGCGCAACCACGGCGATTTCAGCAGTACCCGCCGCCGCGACTGCGGCATACCGTCGAACAGCTGCAAGAAGAACTCCAGCTTGCTCTGCAGCCCCTGGTACCACGCGGTCAGTTCTTGCATCTTAGCCTGAGCGGCCTCGGTGCTCTCGCTGGCGTCGCGCAGCATCCAATAGTACATTGGCCTACAAGGTCCGAGCTGCTCGTCGATCGTCGGCTCCACCAGGAACCTCCACTGGAGGCCCCTGAAGTCCGCGATCGCACGAGCCCACCGCCACATCGGCGACGCAGCGATCAGGCCTGCGTGCTTGGCCACGAACGCATTGACGGTTGCCTCAATGGTGGCTATGTCGTCTGCGATCTGCGGGTCATCATCGCCGTCATACAGGCAGCTGAGGTTCCATGCACCGGGGGGGCTGATCGGTTTGCGTTTCTCTGCTCACGAGAGGTACTACCTTTCGGTCGATAAGGGATCCTTCGATCACTTCAAATAACACTATGACACAATAATATAATAAATCAACAGTGCAATTGGGCGACTATACTCCTATGACACGTGAATCCCAGTAGATCTTATGCTGTTTACCTGCTATGCGGGGATAGTTGCTCTCTAAAGTTTAGACAACACCCTCTCTCTAGTTATGAAAAATTAAATAGTCTGCAGTTTAAACTGCAGACTATTTAATTTTCAACAAGTTTAGCTACTTAAGCTGTGCCCACAGACTTTGTGTATCTAAGTATTGCCTCATAACGTCAATCTTACCTGCTGCATTGACATGGTAGACAAAACACTGCACCACTTTGTATTTTTGCCCTAGGAGGCTCTTAGGGTCCTTTGGCCAAGGCCAGTGATTGGCGTTGCCAAATTCAATTACATCATCACTAAGCGTGCCAATGTTCCAATATTCAAACACACCCCAATCCTTAGTCATTGCGTTTGTTATCATAACAGGCTCTTTTTGGTCTGATGACCCAGCCTTAAGCCACGACATGACCTGTTCCTTACCTTTAAGCACCTTAAGGTAAGGCATAAGTCCCCATTCGATATTATCTGCGATCTGATCCTCGATGGCCGATATATCACTCGCGGCAACTCCATATATCAACCTAGACATCGGTGTAGCCTTTGAGCCTGGCTGCAGCGTGTCATGGTTCATATCAAGTGGCTGCGTACTTTCAATGTCAAGGTCGTCGAATCCGTCCATATGTTATCTCCTTCTTTGATTTATTTAATATCACCAATAAGTATAAGCGCCTTCAGGAGGCATTGTCAATTATTTTGATACTCAGTACCGTTTTCGATTAAAATCCACTTCAAATCACATAGGTTTTCGCCGCATGCCAATACAGCACTCAAAGAGAAGAGCGTAATTTTGGTAAAGAATGTCGCTAATGGCGTCAAAATAGGGTATAGTTGCTTGCATGCAACAGAAAATGGGACTTCGTCAGCAAAAGAAACAGCATGTACTAAATACGGTGCATAAAACGGCCGTAACGCTCTTTACTAAGCAGGGCTACGATACTGTATCCATGGAAGATATTGCAAAGGCGTCGGGGATATCTCGGAGCACTCTTTTTAGGCATTTTGCAACCAAAGAAGCGACGGTTCTGCACAATAACCTCAATCCTACACTCCGTGACATATTTCGCAATCAACCAACTCATATAACAGCTATTCAAGCGATCCGTAATACATTGCGCATCGTACCCTTACAGTCCAACGCTAGCAAATTGCACGAGCAACGCTACAACCTCATCCGGACTGTTCCCCAATTACGTATCGCCTTATTGCAAGAGTTAGCTCAAACAAGCGACATGCTCATAGATCTAATTGCCGAACGTACCAACCGCTCAACTGATGATATCGTTGTTTGCACACTCGCAAATGCTCTTATGGGTATAGCAGTTGGTATCGTACTTAGCTTAAATGAAACAGAGGACTATCTTACAAGATTTGATCAGGCTTTAGAGCAGCTCGAGGCTGGATTTGTAATATAGTGACTCATTCTTTGTCATGGATTATCTGACGCGCTTTGTATTACTCGCAACACGCACCGCTCTAGTAAGCGCAGTAGCCGTTGGTAATATTGCGTCTGATACCATATCATTTTATAATTAATAGATTGGTATCTCGTCGTCCGCCATGCACACGCGAAAGAGACGGCAATTGTTTTTGCGGAAGGAGTAGTGACAGTTTATGCCACATCACCCCGATCTGCTCGCGCGACTGCGCGTCGCCATACCTCATAAAGCGTCCGCCAAGGACCTCGAGATCTTGAGGGCCACTGGTATGGAAACGTGTACTGTACTCCTCACTGCGGAAGAAAAGCGTAGGGGACTCGCCGGCCAGGACGCCTGGGCACTCGACCACGCCACTCAGGCATATTTTGTGGCCTGCTGGTGTGCATTCGTCAATCAGGCACTCGGTGCGGCGTTTCTTGACAGAAGCTACGAGATCAACCTTAGTGCTGTCGGGTACGTTCCTCAGGTGACCGCGGACCAAACCGAGGCGTTCTTCTGGGAAGCCGCCGAATGGCTACCCGGGATTTCTCAGGTAGCGGTCAGTTCGCCTTACATTCTCGGTTTGGGCATCCCGCATGAACTACCGGGCTGGGTTGGCGCTGAACCGTGTCCCAGGGCACATTTGCTCGCGATGTTTGCCGCCTGCGCGACGATTGTCGAGCACGCCGAGGTCGCCGTCAACGACCTCAATGCGCTGAGCGCCGATAAGCATTCGGCTGACATGCGGGTCCTCCTGGGCGATCTGCGGGCGGCAAAAACCGCCATGATCTATGCGGCTGATCTGCTGCCCCAGCTCAACGACAGCTCGATCGGCCAGAGGTTGCATGGGGAGATTGAGAAGAACGTCAAACTTGCCATCGGACTGACCTACCGCGTGGGCCAGCTTGCCGCCATGCCGCAGCTGATCGGCAGGTCACAGCTCACCCCCCGCCGCAACCGGTCTACGGTCAAGCGAAAGCTACCGCTGCCCAGTGAGCGTGGGTTCAATAAGTGGTGCCTGACCGATCCCGCAATTCACCAACGCTGGCGTCGCGACCCGGCGGCTGTCAGTGCAATCAAGATGCTCTGGCAGCGCGACCCCGACCCAGAGGCGACGCTGGACATCCAGTCCGAGATTAACGCCGCCAACGCGCTGGGCGCCATCTGGTGCAATGGCCAGGGCAACTATTACTGTTGTCCGTGGCCCGCGATCTACCAGGCGCTCGACCCGATCACTATAGGTGGGTGCAGTATCCTCAGGGGGCAGACCTTCACATTCGACGTCTCCGTCAAGGAGGGAAGGTTCAAGCGCGAGATCCTCGTCGCCAGCTTCCGTCCAATCGCTGAGGCAGACTAGGAGGGCCGAAGGCAAGCATACGACTAACACTCGTCAGGTACCGCTGCCCTCAGCCACAGGTATGTGGCAAAAGCCCTGGACCTTCCAGGCATCAGCATAGGGTGGGCTGGCTAAGTACGGTTCGGGCTGTCATCACGACACGCCCAATCCGAACAGCCGGCTCACCCTGTGCAGGATCTATTCGGGCATTTTACAATTACAATAATATTTATAAGTTCGTAACATATCCAGCTCGGCTTACGGTCGCCTCGGCGGGGGCGGGTCGTAGTTCGGGCGCTTTGGCCGAGGCGGCTGGATCGGACCGGGCGGATGTCGGGGAGTCTCGCCCGGCTGTTCGGGCGGGTTGCTTGGTTTGGGCGGCTTCGGTCGTGATGCGAGGAGCACCGTCTATCCCTTCATTGAACCCTACGGCAACAACGGAAGTGTCGAAGCCAACTCTATATATTATAATATATTTTCCGTAGTTTCATATATTTATGTTACAAAAATGTAAATTTTAGCTCGACATGCGCGGTGAGTTTCATAAAAAGTAAACTCGGCTAGCACACCCGCCTTTACTGGCAGCAAATGCGAGTAACTGCTACTTGGTGCGGTATTATGAGAGTATGGATAGTGATGATCCGGTCATAGAGTCCGCACTACACGTGCTCTCGAAATTTAAGCCAAAGTCTGTATTCCTTTATGGTTCTCGCGGCCGCGGCGATGCCAAACAAGATAGTGACTATGAAATCGGGGTTATCTTTGACGATGACAAATACGTCCACCGCAGTGGCATACATGCCGCTATTACCGACTCACAGGTAAAAGCCTACCCTTTCAAGTGGGGCGAGCTTTCGAGTGGTACATTCGGGCACGTCTTCCAGAAGTCGATTTACTTGCGTGAAATTATCACGGGCGGCAAAACGATTGCCGGGGAGCGCCTCATCGAACAGATTTCGCTACCCCATATAACTACGCTCGATCTTATTCAGCGCTTACGCTTCGACATCGGCATGGCTCTTGCAGCTATATTGTCATTCCGTACCGGCGATATGCAGACGAGCATGGAAGAGTTTAGTAAATCCTGCTTCTTTGGTCTGCGCTGTTTAGAAATATTAGAGCTGAAGACATTCCCTGTCGGTTATGAAGAAATCTACAACCTGTCTTCTAAGCTAATCATCGATCCTGATTACCGGTCAGTTATTGAGGCGGCACATAAAGTGCGTAACACGGGCGAACCTGCAAGTATAGATATACTGTTTGATAATATCTCGCTGCTTGATAGCTTGATTGAGCCCAAAATTTTGGTGGCATTTAATACAAGAGGAAATGAGAACATTCTATGATAGCGCCAAATGCAGTGACTGGAGAAGAGTGGGTGTCATGACTTCTATCCGCTGTGACATCATCATCCTCCCTACAGAAGGACTAGCTCGGCGTGCTACTGTAATGAGTGCTGAACTCCAGAAATTTGACACACTTTTTCAACTAAACACGACTGGGCTATTTCCTCACGTTTCACTCTATATGGTGCAACTTAAAGTTGAAGACCTAGATAGAATACGTGCAAGCCTTGCAACTATTGCAGCTAACGCACCACAATTCGATCTAACTGCTACCCGCTATAGTCAAGCCAAAGGCTATATTGATGTAGAGTACGCCCGTACCGAAAACTTAGACAAACTACAAATGACAATCATCGATGCGATTAGCCCTATCCGCGACGATATGCGAGAAAAAGATAGTGCCCGTGTGTCGGCCGCTACAGGTAGGGTTCGCGAAAACCTCGAGAAATATGGCTACCGCGCTGCTGGCGAATTGTTTCGCCCCCATATGACGTTCACGCGACTTGCAGATGGTAACACTATAGATACGAGCAGTCTATCAGATGTCAGTGAATTTAGTGGCCAATTTGTAAAGCTTGGATTGTTTGAGACGGGCGATAATGGAACATGTGTGCGAAAAATAGCAGAGTTTAATCTAGGAGACGAGCATGACTAAATACGTCCTACAATCCGGCGGCATGCGCAGGCAGCCCCAGCTCAAGAAGCAATTTCATCAAGAGCTAGTAAAGGGCCTGGGCGATAATCCCAAGTTCTTGCTTTGTAACTTCGCTCAACCTCGTGAAGCTTGGGAGGTTAAGTTTCCCGGCTACTCCAACACGATTATTGAAGACATGCCAGGAGGTGTTAAGCCAACCTTTGTCCTGGCTGTGCCGGGTACATTTACCGAGCAATGCAAGGAAGCTGACGTTATCTACTTTCATGGTGGCGATAATGACCTCATAGAGTATTGGATGAAAAAGTTCGATATCCCAAAGATGTTTAAAGAAAAAGTTGTAGCCACTAACTCTGCCAGTTCAATGATGCTTGCCAATAGTTACTATACCTGTGATTGGCGAAATTGCCGTAAAGGCTTTGGCATACTTCCCATAAGATTCATCGCCCATTATCAATCTACGTTTGGCGACGACGATCCCATTCGAGGGCCAATTGATTGGCAAAAAGCTTACAACGAACTGAGAGCGTATGGTGATATAAGTTTACCAATTCACGCCTTGAAAGAGGGCGAATTTATAGTGATGAAGCGCGCATGAATATAAAAGAGCACATTGCTATAGTTAACGATCAAGATGAAGTGATCGGCTATAAAGAGCGAGAAACAATTACGAAAGAAGATATCTATAGAGTAGCCGCTCTCTGGATTACTAACTCTAGAGGTGAAATATTGCTTGCTCAACGAAAGTTCACCAAACAGCACGATCCCGGCAAGTGGGGTCCGGCTGTTGCTGGTACAGTAGACGAAGGCGAAACCTACGATAGCAAAATTATCAAAGAAGCCGAAGAAGAAATAGGGTTGAAAGCTATAAAGCCAGGGCTAGGTCCAAAGCGCCGCGTGAAAGATGAATATAACTATTTTAGCCAATGGTACAAACTTGTTGTAAATAGACCGATCGAAGACTTTACGATTCAAGAAGAAGAGGTCGAGCTGGTAAAGTGGTTCACTCGACATGAGCTAGAGCAAGAATTACGTGAATGTCCCAACGACTATCTTAGAGGTCTAGATTGGGCTATGGAGACACTGCAATAACCAGCTCCAACTATAAAAGTCAAAGGCGACCACACGTATCCATATGGCGACTACTTGAAAGATTATCATTGTGAGTGTATAGTAGCAATTCTAAACGAGGTGTCATATGTCCACTATGTCCGAACGGCAGCGACCGATACGCGAATCGACTTTTAATGGCGAAAGAGCAGCGCCTGATGGCGTACCCTATCGTGATATTACACCTATTATCACCCATGAATCAGTTAAAGGGTCACATGGTATTATGGCGCTCGACCTTACCGGTGGCGTTGTGCGCGTAATCACCAAAAGAGAGTTTAATCGTTACGTTGAAAAAGACGGCGAATTACATGGAAGCTACGAACACGGTTTTGTTGATTTCAGCGATCTTCATTATGTCTTTCACGAGATTGACGATGATGGTGAACGTTGGGTGGTTGGCGAACGTGTTGCCATTAAAGGTCTCAGCAGATTCGTGGAAGAAATGCAAAATCAGCTTTCTCATCTCAGTCCCATCGACGACGTAATGACTGTAAAAGCGCATCACCTTGGCCCCAATGCTGCCGTAACGATTGATTCATCCACCGATACGATCCAGCTACACGTGCCATCAGAAACACTCGCAGCTGAAGAAGTCATAACGACCACACCTGCCGATAACGCAACTATAGAGATCACCCGTGAGGGCATCGCCCTATTATTGGCCACAGAGCTGGGCGAAAATATGTTCCTTGGCCCTGAAGATCCGACTGTTGTGCGACTTGCCGATGGTACTATACGCGCCTTCATTACTCTTGCTGTTAAAAAGCTAGATGGTGGGTATACATATGTCACACTCATGCTTAAGGGTACCAGCATGCATGATCTCGAGGCTGTAGGAATCGTTCCGGTAGGAACGGTAAAAGAAATGTGTTTTGGACCCGTCTACAATACTGCAGATGGCGACAGGGAAGTTATGCTTGGCGAAGGTAGTTTTATGGGCTATTCAACCGTTCGTGCCGAAATAGTCGGTGCCGATTTTGAACTCGGTAGTTTTACCAACACAGGTCTCGTTTCTATGCTACCATCTAATATACACGATCGTTTTGCGAGATACTACAAAGGGACCACCGAGACTCCCGAAGTTGAGCGGTACAACTGGGTAAAAAGGCATATTTCGCCCAATAAAGTACTTGATCATGATATACTTCCGCTTTTCGACGGCTGGCATGTCGTTATGACGTCCGGACGATCCCCTGGTGAAGAGACTGATAGTGGCGCTACGATGGGGCCATTTGAGGTGGGCGTCATGGTTACTCAGCTTGATCCATCACACAAATATGCAGGCCAAACTATGTGGATAGACGACCGTCCGCTCTTTCGCCTAAATGGTGCCGAATCAATTACGTTCGGGAGCGACTGGTACATAAAGCCCGATGGCAAGACGGGCATGAACCGAACCATCGTATTTATTGTGCACAGAGACGACAAAGATATCTGTGCCGTTGAAATGCCGCTGAGCGCTGTATGGGAGCGATTGCCAGAGTTCTTGCGTGAAGGCGACGAAGCTGCTATTGCCGAAGCTGCCGACACCGTCATCCAGCCGCATATTGATCTGCCTATCGAAAAACGATCTGCTTCGGCTTTTTAACGAAATGAACGGCCAGTGTGCTAGGTAATGCCCGCTGTACAAAACAATACCTTCTCTACAGCCTAATGCGGTATTGTGTTTCCTGATTGATATTGTATAATAGGTCTCTACATGAATGAAAAGAAAACCGGCCTGCCTTTAGATGCGAAGACCGAGATGGTCGATTGGCGTGAACAACTTGATGAGACAATTTGGAATGGACTAACAGAGGCTGAAAAGGCTGAGCTTTTGAACCTTAGTGCTGATGTCGAAATGATAGAAGAGCGTCTCGCTAGCCCGCCTTACTATGTCGACCAACGCCAGGAGGACAGAGACCGCACGCTGCTAATATGTGATTTGCGGTTAAAGATAGGGCGCATCAAAGAGCTTATCATCGGCTACCCCCAGACCGGTTCTATGGCGTCCGTCGTCGCCCGTCAAAAAGATGGTCTCAGCCCGCGGAATCTTGGCTATAGGCTTGAGCACCGTAGAAGCTTTTTCATTAACCATCCAGGTATGATCCTAGAGCATGAGCGGGTGACGTTCGGTAAAGAGGCTATTACGACTGATTATTACGAATATCCTCAAGGTGACCCCGATAGTCAGCCTATCGCTCTCGGCCATCTTAGCCGCGCCGACGATGGCAAACCTGATGACGAAAGGATGCTCTACTCGTATATGCTCATCGATCGCACGGCCAATCCTAATGCTGAAACCCTTTTCCAGCGCAAACTGCCCAAGGACAGTCTCTTCCTTAACGGTATCGGCGTGCGCATATCCGGAGAGGGTTTTGCTATAGAACTAATGGATCAGCTTCTTGCGTATGCAGGTGCGCAAACGGTCTATTTCTCAGTAAAAGCATCCAACTTTAGCATGATGAAGCTAGCATCGCGTACAGGTGAGGCGTACCGCGACCCAACCTATCATGAAGGGCCTCATGCCGGCCGCAGCAGGGTTATTGAACTACTCTCCTGGGATAATTTCTTCCGTGACTCGGCTGAGGGCGATCGTGTTTTGGCGATGCATGACCCTGGTATACTTTTCCCAGATTCAATAGCTTCTTTGCGCCCAGACGATACTATCAGTCATCCCAATGATGTACGTGGTCTCATTAATGACGGCTGCGAGCGAATCGTTCTTCCTAATGAACCGACTGTCAACTCGGCCAACAACACCTCTATGCGTCGCGTCGAAAATGCAGTCCACACACTACTGAAGAACGGGTACGTAGGCATACCATTAGAGAAGCACCGTCTCTTTGTTCGCATCGATTCATTGCCGCCAAGAATAGCGCACCTTATTCGCTGGCATTATGGAATAGTCGACACCATACGACAAGAAGATTATGCGCTGCAGCGGGCAAGCAAATCTTAAAATAGTTGTGACCGCTAGGGCAACATCGCTAGCAGTAAGCAAAATCCAGCTGTGATAAATATCACATACTCGTTGAGCAGAAAACGCTAGAACTAGTGCATGATCCGTCCCCTTAGTACCACCACCGAAAAATTCTATCAACATGTCGGCAAACCGATTCTTTTCAGAATTCCGCCAGATACAGTGCACCAACAACTTATCAAAACCGGATCAGTCCTACAGAAAAGCAGGCTACTCCGGAGGACAATGCAAAAAAGCTGGGCATATAGCAATAGGACGGCACTAAGCCAGAGGATTCATGGTATAACGTTCAAAAATCCCGTTGGTCTCTCGGCTGGATTCGACAAAAACTTTAAGCTTCCATTACTTATGAACGCCATTGGATTTGGCTTTATGGAGGGCGGATCGTTAACGCTGGAAGCATGTGAAGGTAATCCAAAGCCGTGGTTTTATCGACTGCCTGCTTCAAAGTCTCTTGTGGTTCATGTGGGCCTCGCAAACGATGGGGTTGAGGCAATAATGCAACGACTCCGAAGCTACAGTATAGGGCCGCTCCTAGGATTCCCACTTGATATCTCTGTCGCCAAAACAAATTCGTCTCGCACCTGTTCCGACACCGAGGCAATCGCAGACTATATCGGAAGTCTTCGTTGTATTAAGCGATCGGCTATAGGTGATATGATCACCCTTAATATCTCCTGTCCGAACACCTATGGTGGCGAACCGTTTACAACGCCTGACCGCCTCGATCTTTTACTTGCATCAGTTGATAAACTTCACTTGAGCCAGCCTGTTTTCATCAAGATGCCAAGCCATCTTTCGTGGGAGGAATTTAACGTTCTTTTACGCGTTATCGCCCGACACCATATTGACGGTGTGACAATAGGCAATCTCGCGAAAGATCGATCAGAAGTAGCGCTCAAAGATCCATTGCCTGGGTCTATTCAAGGCGGCCTCAGTGGTAAACCAACACAAAAGGCGACCAATGACCTCATCTGTAAAACACGCCGTACATATGGCAATCGTTTTATTATCATCGGTGTCGGCGGTATTTTTACCGCCGAAGATGCCTACGAGAAAATCCGGCTTGGTGCTAACCTCGTCGAACTTATCACGGGGATGATATTTGAAGGGCCACAGCGTATTGGTCAAATAAATAAGGGGCTTGTAGCGCTGCTTGAGCGCGACGGGTATGAGAATATATCAGAAGCCGTTGGGACAATGGTTTAGCTATGCGCCCAATCTTCACCCTCGGTCTAAGAGTTGACGGGGTGACATACTCCTATTAAAATGAGCGTAAGTATAAGGAGTCTCTATATGGGTAGAAATAATGAAAAGCCGCCGCGAGATTCTAAAGAGGTTGAATTGCTTCCAAAGCTTGAACGGATAGGGCACAGCTTCCAAGGCTGCGGAGGCGGCTGAGAAAATTGGCGATACCACGACACAGCGTCAACAAGAAGTAATGGATCTGTATGTGCGTGGCTTAATAAAAAAGTCTGCAACGATACATGGAAAGACGACAAATCCTGGATAGAGGCCCCTATAGCCTATAACCCACAATTGAAACCGCCCCGGCACACTACAAGTGTCCCGGGGCATGTCATCTTCGCCCCGATGAGCCATAGCCCAAAACTCAGGCTGCCCTGCCCCTTCCTAGAAAGGCATCACGATCGCCCCTGCGATCAACAGACCAACAGCAACCCATTCGCGCCATTCGCGCAGTAGAGTAGCCTTTATCATCCTCATCCTTGCTCTTATCCCCATTCTTGTCCTCAGTCTGTGGGAATCTTTTTTTTCGGAGCCAGTTGACCAACCGGATGAGCAAGAGAAACACGAGAGTCGTCTTTGTTACTGCACTCACAGCCGCGACATTCGCGTGTATCAGCGCAGTCAGCTCGGCGAACTGCTGAAAGGTGAGGATGACCGCGTCCAGTGCGAACACTCGTCGATGCTGAAAGAAGTAACGCCAAGACGAAGCACCCATGGAGTACGTCAGCGCTCCCCAGCTCAGCTGTTCGGCCTGTCCCTTAGAGTGCTTTTTCTGCATCATTACGTTCCAACCGAAGCTGAGAATTGCTCCGATCAGAAACACAAAGGACATAACGAAGGCTGGCGTCGCCCATCCCTTGTGTGCCGAGTAGCACGCTTGCTGAACCACAGGCGTGTACGGTACCCAAACCAGTTTTGCGGCCAGGTAAAGTACGACCAGTGAGCCCTTGAGAAAGCGCCACAACCGCCTGTGCCACCCGCGAATGTCCGGTGGCGCATCGTTCAGTGGCGCATCGTTTTTCTTCGGCGGTCTGAACCGCATCGCGAGACCGCCCGTGATCATGACTATCCCGAAGCCCTCTGCCACTCTCAGCTGTTGATGCTGAAAGAAGAAGGCTATGCCAGCTTGTATCACCGGCGAAACGGAGTCCAGCGCCAACAGCCAGGTCAGTTTGCCCAACCTCGCCGCAGTGGTGAGGGTGTTCAGGCCGATAGCCTGCAGGATACTGGCCGTCATTACGAACAGCCAGAAAGATGCCGTCATCGGTGGCAACCCATGAAAGGCTGCGATCCCGAATAGGGGCAGGAAGCCGGCGAGGTTATTGATGATCACAAAGTTGGCGCGATCGGACTTTTCTTTGAGTAGCGGCTGCATGATAAGCAGATGCACCGCCTCTGACACGCTAAATAGCAGAGCCAGGTAGTACGCCAGTCCAGGCACGGACGCCTCCAAGAGGATTCGGAAGATGAGAGGGCCAAAAAGCCCTTGCCCAATGTAGCACCCGAGATCGCAGGACTGCAAGCAGAATGGGGCCTCATTAAACATTTACAATTCGAGCTAAGAACCAGTTTTATTAGTAGGAAATGCGTCCGTGACAATTATCACAGGTGTTAATATCCTGAAATATTACAATATTGTTACTGCGAGAGTGGACGGAGTAAGAAAAACATAAGTATATATGAGGGGGTATTTTTATTCATGGAAAAGCAAGTCGTGAAAGAAATAGCGGATCTGAATAATAGTCCGGCCGTAAAAAAATACAAACAGCACCTGGGCTGGGCGCAAAAACGCGACGGACGCATGGTCTCGTTCGAGTTTGGAAAGATCGTCGGCGCCATCGCTAAGGCTTTATATGAAACGGGCGAGGGGACGCTTGGTGAAGCCATTGTTGTCGCACACCGCGTAACAGGCGAGCTGGTTAAGGATGCGAAAAAATACAAAAACTTCATTCCTGACGTAGAAGCAATCCAGGATGAAGTCGAGCATCAGCTAATGCTTTCAGACTATACAGCTACCGCCAAAGCATTCATTTTATATCGTGAAGAGCGCGCTCGTGCTCGTAAGCTCGAAAAGAAAATAACCCAAGAGGTGCGCGATAAAGTAGCAGAGAGTGGCACGTACTTCGCTTCATCCTACCAAGAGTTCATATTCTATCAGTTTTACGCCCGCTGGCGCGATGATCTGGGGCGCCGCGAAACATGGTGTGAGGCGATTGATCGTTTTATGGATTATATGCGTGAACGATTGAGTACTTCATTGGCTGAGGATGAGTATATGGAAGTTCGGGATGCAATTCTAAATCGCGAAATCTGTCCGTCGATGCGTCTGTTATGGTCGGCAGGCGATGCGTGCCGCGCTACGAATGTCTGTGCGTACAACTGTGCATATATTGCTCCAACTTCGTGGCGTGATCTATCGGAAATCATGTATGTTTCGATGTGTGGCGCCGGCTGCGGCTTTGCGGCAGAGCCAGAGAATGTCGAGCAGTTCCCGCAGATCCAAAAGCAGACGGGCAAAAAGCATGCGGCTATTGTCGTTGAAGATAGCAAAGAAGGCTGGTGTGAAGCATACGTAGCGGCATGCGAACTGTGGTCTACTGGATATGATGTAGATATTGACTACTCCAAGCTTCGTCTTGTAGGCGTGCGCCTACGCACAATGGGCGGTCGTTCGTCTGGCCCGGAGCCGCTTCGCGACCTGATGAATTTTACAAGACGTAAAATGCTCGCACGTCAGGGACGTCGCCTCAGTACGCTCGACCTGCATGATATTATTTGTCAGATTGGATTAATTGTTGTTGCGGGAGGAGTTCGCCGCTCGGCGCTGATCTCGCTCTCTTCACTTGATGACCAAGCTATGCGTGATGCGAAAAAAGGAACGTTCTGGCAAACAGAAGGCCAGCGCTCTATGGCAAACAACTCTGCCGTATATGAAACTAAGCCAACAGCCGCTGAGTTTCTTGAGGAATGGACAGCGCTAGTCACGTCGGGCACTGGTGAACGAGGGATTTTTAATCGGGGCGGAATGGAAATGCAGGTGCCACAGCGTCGCTGGAAGGCAATTAAGGGGGTGCCGCAAATGGGCGTTAATCCTTGCGGTGAAATCTATCTTCAACCAAAGCAGTTCTGTAATCTAACTTCTATCGTTGTTCGACCAGCTGACGACATACATACGTTAAAGCGTAAAATGCGTCTGGCCACTATACTAGGCACGTATCAAGCAACGCTTCTTGACTTTGGATACCTTGAAAAAAGCTGGCGTGAAAATTGCGAAGCCGAACAATTACTTGGAGTTTCAATGACTGGCTATTACGACAATGCAATTGTTCGTAGCGATGCTAACCTTGAACTGCTCCGGGCCGAAGCAATCGAAACCAACAAGCAGTATGCTAAAAAGCTCGGCACTAAACCGTCAACTGCTATTACATGCGTCAAACCGCACGGCAACTCAGGGCAATTGCTCGGCGTCGGATCAGGTATGCACCCGTGGTTCGCTAAATACTATATCCGCCGCGTCCGCATCAGTGTTAACGACCCGCTTCTGAAACTTGCAGAGGATCAAGGCGTGCCTATTCAGCCTGAAGTTGGATATTCCACGGCGACAGCCACGACGATGGTGCTCGAATTTCCTATTAAAGCTCCAGAGGGTGCAACGGTCGCGGGTGATGTATCGGCACTCAAAATGCTTGAAGAATGGAAGCGGCTTAAAACGCACTTTACCGAGCATAACCCATCTGTAACGATTTATGTCAGTGATAATGAATGGCTCAGCGTTGCTAATTTCGTGTACGAAAATTGGGACATTGTCGGAGGACTTTCATTCTTACCAAGGAATGACCACCTGTACCAGTTGGCGCCCTATGAAGAGATCACCAAAGAGGAATACGAAGAACGATCGGGAGCACTGGGCAAACTCGACTTTTCAAGGCTCGTCATGTATGAACAACAAGATCAAACCACGGGGGCAAAAGAGCTGGCCTGCGCGGGTGGCGTGTGTGAATTGTAACCGTAGTCTATAGTTCGTCACCGATCATCGCTTCAAGTGCGGCGGCATCAGTGATACGTATGCCGCCCGGCTGAACAATAACAAGGCCCGCCTCTCTCAGCTGAGCCATAGTACGGCTAATCGTTTCGCGTGACATGCCGGAGCGCCTTGATAAATCAGTTTCTGTAAGTGAAATAGACACACTTCCGTCAGGCGCTTTTTCACCAAAACGTGCAGCCGCATTCAGTAATTCAAAAATAAGACGACTCCGCGATCTACCACCCATAAGGTGTGCCATGCGACGCAGTAATCCATCTGTGCCTAAATAGACGCGGCGGAGTAAATCGAATGTCACCTCGGGGTTAGTCTTGAGAAAAGCAACCACATCCTCCGCAGGCGCCAGGCGGAGGGTGAGTGGGGAAGCCGCCTCAAAGAAATAATAATTATGACCTTTATTAATTGCCAGCGACATCGGAAAAAACGCACCTGGTTTGAAAGCATTCACGACAACTTCGTTGCCAGCAGGTGAGATGTCGTACTCGACTACGTGCCCTTTTGCGAGAAAATATACACTAGATGGTGTGTCGTGGGCGTGAATGATAATGTGGCCTTTTTTAAAACGCTTTAATGGATACGACGCAAAAAACCGTTCGACGCTTTCCTTCACCTCATCATTCATATCCTCCACTATAACTCGTGGATGATGAGGGAGCAACTTCATGGGGCAAAGAGTCTAGGTAGACGATACTTTGCGGGCACGCTTCGACAGCTCCAGCTGCATTCGCTGCATTTTCTTTTCTATTTGATGGATGAGCTGAATCGATGAGGCGTCGTCGCTTTTTACGCAGTTCATCTCTTTTTTGAGGTATTTATAGTATTCGCGCAGTACCTGGTATTCATGTTCATCTGGAAAGTTCTCTACATACCTGTACCGGTGCATGGTCGCCCCCTTTCGCCGCAAATACAAAAGAAAGTAGAGGAATAGAGATCCTCATGAATGGTGTGCGATCGAAGGGCGAGTTTTCCTATCGCAACAACATGATTCCACGCTTTTTTTAGTTTCTTTACAATAATTGTGAGCCCCTTAATCTTTTTATGAATAATACTGCGAGATCTTGAGGCGTCATCTTCTCTTGAAGTTTGTGGCTCAAGCGTTAGCCTGGCAAGCAGATGAGCGAACTCTCTCGTATGTTCCAAAGACAAATCTTCGAGGAGACTAATATAGAGCTCGAGCAACCGTTCCTCAATAAGCTCGTCGCTAGCGGCACTATCGATATCATCCTCGTTCAGCTCGAAGCTTTTCGAGAGCTCAGCAATGACATTCGCGAGCTTGCGGAGGGTTGCAATGTTGTCTGTTTCATTAGCCTCGTGTACCTCGGTCGATTGGCATAATTCGGTAAGCAATGAATTAATCTTCTGAGTGGCGACGTCGATTTCACCGTCTGAAGGCTCGCTCTCATCGGTCTCTACTGATTGCAGAGTAGTCTCTATAGCGTAGCTAGCATCTGGCTTCTCGGGGAGCTCATTTGCCTCAGGATAGTCATATACTATAAATTCCTCATCCATCTCCGAATCTTCATCATTATGTCGGAGTGGTTCTTGCTGAGGGTCTATGGTTATTGTCTTAATCTCGTGAGTTTCTGCAGGCGGCTCATCTTTGACAGCCTCAACCCCTTGATTCGCTGAAATTGGTAGGATAACTTCACTAGTAGCAGGCTCATCCACTATTTCTCCAGCAACCGCCTGTGCAGCAAGAGGGTGGTGATCAACTTGAGGGGCAAGATCAACTTCTAAAGCAAGCGGCTCCTCTACGAGGTAGAGCTCACCCGTTACCAGGGTGATATCTTGGACAACTGCTGGCTGTATTATTTCTCGTGCTTCCACGATTTTCTCCTGATGTTCTGTTTGTGGATATGTGCGCGATAGATCTTTAGCCGGAGACTCTACTGCCACATTAGTTTGTCTGCGAACGGGCACCGTTTGCCGTGTGGTCAGTGTCTCTACTGGAGTTTGCTTCGGTGAAGCTATGGGTGCCGCTTCTAGCTCCGTATTGGTGTGAATTGGAGGTATATTGATTGGAGCTTCGCCGATGTGCTCAGCAGTTTCATTAACGACTACATACTCCTCTCGTTGTATTATGAGAATCGTCGGATCAAGCTCCGGCTCGAGCTCTAACTCGCTCACTTTTTCTGGCTCAAGTTGTCCCGCCAGAAATTTGTACACATCCGCGATTACCTCGTCAGCGTTTTCTTCTGTCATCAGCTGATAATAATTATTGAGCGCCACCGTCAAAGAGACTTCAGCGCCTTCCATCCATGGGCATGGTGCGAGTACTTCCGCGTTATCTATAACAATGGGCAATAGTATGCCATCCAATTTAGGAAAGAGGAGCTCTACAGTTTCAATCTGATCGAACTGTTCAAATTGTATTTCCGTCTCTAGTATATCCGGAGACCTCATTAAAACTTCAGTCACCTCCTCCTCCTAAGTATTGGTTTTGAACAGTAGCTTTTTGGGATAGCCAAAAAAAGTATAGGCGCTGGGTATGGTTCTAGCCGTGATTTATATCACAGCAAGGTGAGAGTCTTCGTGGCTAAGTAGTAAATAGTAGAGCTAAAAGCCGCCATCCGAGGGTGTATACTATAAGAAAGAGGAGGAAGCATGAAAAGATACGATAAGAACATCCGCGTTGTTAACCACGGATCATCTGGATTTATATTATTTGCTGCCTATATTGGTGCCGCGATTTACTTTGTGCACCAAGCATCAGGTTTTTGGGCAGTGGTTCTCGCGTTGCTTAAAGCTATCGTGTGGCCAGCATACGTCCTCTATCACGTGCTACAAGTCTTGCATATATAAGCAAGCCGCCCAGCATTCCGCGCTCCTTTGCCTGTATAATAAGTAGGTGAAGGAGGTAAGTATGATGCAACAAACGTCCAATAGCCAACCGAAAGGACCGCAGCTATCTACATTGCCTCAGACTCCAATACAGCCTCTTTCGGCCGAGGAAGCGAAGAGGGAGCTTCAAGATACAATCCAGGATACGGATGAGGTGCTAATAAAAATCTACACACCGTTTCAGATTTTTCCTGCTGTCGCTACCCTTAGCCGGACAAAACTGAGTATCGTAAAAAAGCGCCCATTTAGCGATACGAGTCTACTAAGTCTTCCGGTCGAAAACCTCCTCAATGTCACTGCAGAAGCGGGACTTTTTCTGGGCCTTCTGAAAATAGAAAAGCGTTTTTTAGCTGAATCTAAAACACTTCGGTTCGGATTGTTCTGGCGCAAAGATGCATTACGGTTTGCAATGATAGCCCAGGGCTATGTGATAGCACTACAGCGTCAAATTGATATGAGCGCCCTCTCGTCCCGAGATCTAGTTGAAACATTAACAAAAATAGGGAAAGATAAAGAAATCGGAAACGATGGCATATAGCTCTCGAAACTGCGGTAGCTGTGATGCTTGTCACAGTACGCGCATCTCATTATCCTTATACTTACCACTATGGTCAAAATCATTCCGAGTCTTCGCAATCTAAACTGTTCGGGGTACAATAAGCATAAGAAGTATGATTATGAGAGATGACGACTACCTCCTTACGGTTAATGCTGGATCTTCAAGCGTGAAGTTCACGGTTTTTGGTGCTGGCAACACTAATACTGAAGTATTTCATGCTTCCGTTGAAAATATCGGGCAAAGCTCATCTCGTAGTATGGTGAATGGCGCGGTAGAATCCGTGAATGTAGCGACGCACGCTATCGCCGCTAGCTTACTGATCGACGCGCTAGTAAAGGAAATTCCTCTTAGTAGTATTGTGGCTGTTGGGCACCGTATTGTGCACGGGGGCCCAGACTATTACAGGCCGCAATTAGTCACGCCGCAACTATTGAAGGATCTACAAGGACTTACCGCCTTTGATCCTGAGCATTTACCGGCACAGCTTTCACTCATTAAAACCTTTCTTCAGCAATTACCTAGCGTGGTCCAGGTTGTGTGCTTTGATACGGCGTTCCATCATGACTTGCCGGCACCTGCACGCCTGCTGCCTATACCTCGTCATTTCGCGGCAGCTGGTATACGTAGATACGGTTTCCACGGGCTATCATATGACTTTATTGTTACGGAACTGAGGCGCGTAGAAGGTGATGTCGCGGCAAGTGGTAAGGTTATCATTGCTCACCTTGGCAGTGGTGCAAGCCTTGCTAGTCTAAAAGACGGCAAGTCGGTTGATACTACGATGGGCATGACACCGGCATCGGGCATCCCCATGAGCACGCGCTCTGGAGACCTTGATCCGGGCCTCGTTCTTTACCTACAGCAGACGCAGGGGTATAGCCCTGATAGATTTAATCACATGGTCAACTTTGAATCGGGACTCCTCGGCATCTCAGAAACGACTGCGGATATGAAAAAGCTCCTTGAAATCGAAGATCGCGACGAGCGCGCCAGAGAGGCTATTGAATTGTTTTGTTATCAGGTTAGGAAAAGTATCGGAGGACTCGCTGCAAGCCTCGGTGGGCTCAATACATTAGTATTTACGGGGGGTATGGGTGAAAATGCACCAAAGATCCGGGCGAAAATATGCGAAGGTCTTGAGTTTCTGGGCGTTGAACTCGATGAAACCCAGAACAAGCAAGGTGCACGCCTAATATCCGCCCGTACAAGCCGGACTGGCGTGCATGTTATTCGCACAAACGAAGCCGTAACAATAGCTCGTCAAACCTCAGAAATTATAAGCAGTAAATAAGGCAATAACAAATGAATACAGCAAACGACACGCCCCTAGACGAAACAGCCCTTCATGCAATCGATGCCTACTGGCGGGCGGCAAATTACTTATCTGTAGGTCAGATTTATCTTTGCGATAACCCGCTTCTTAGGCAACCATTACAGCAGGAACATGTTAAAAAACTACTGCTCGGTCACTGGGGCACAACACCTGGTCAAAATTTTATCTATGCGCATCTTAATCGCGTCATTAAAGAGCGAGATCTTAACATGATCTATATTTCTGGCCCTGGCCATGGTGGTCCAGCGCTTGTCGGCAATGTCTATCTTGAGGGAACGTTTAGCGAATATTACCCGAACGTCCCTCAAAATGAGACAGGCCTCAAAAAGCTCTTTCAAATGTTTTCATTCCCTGGTGGGCTATCAAGTCATGTTTCACCTCAGATCCCTGGCTCCATCCACGAAGGCGGCGAGCTCGGATATTCGCTTAGCCATGCCTTCGGCGCAGTTTTTGACAATCCCGATCTCATTACGGCATGCATTGTTGGTGATGGCGAGGCAGAAACGGGGCCGCTCGCAACAGCTTGGCATTCCAATAAGTTTATTAATCCAAAAACCGATGGTGCAGTGCTACCGATCCTTCACCTTAACGGATATAAAATTAGTAATCCAACAATCCTTGCGCGTATCGAGCATGAAGAACTTGATCAACTGCTGCGTGGCTACGGGTGGACGCCACATTTTGTTGAAGGTGACGATCCAGCGATTATGCATCAGCTTATGGCATCGAAGCTTGATGAAGTAGTAGGGGAGATTAAACGAATCCAGGATGCGGCACGTAACGGTGGCGACACAACACGTCCGCGATGGCCAATGATTGTTCTGAATTCTCCAAAAGGCTGGACGGGGCCAAAGGTGATTGATGGCAAGCAAATTGAAGGTAATTTCCGTTCGCATCAGGTTCCTCTTGCTGTCGACGAAGCTCATCCAGGTAATGTCGCCGTCCTAGAGGAATGGCTTAAAAGCTACCGTCCAGAAGAGCTATTTGACCAGCAGGGCGCGCTGCTACCAGAACTAAAATCGCTTGCGCCAACAGGCACTCGACGCATGGGTGCTAATCCACACGCCAATGGCGGCGGCTTTATACGCGAGCTCATGCTGCCAGATTTTCGTGATTACGGCGTAGATATCGAGCACCGGGGAATTGTCAACGAAGGTAACGTACATGCGGCTGGCCCTTACCTGCGAGACGTAGTTAAGTATAACCAAACGCACCGTAATTTTAGAATCTTTGGCCCTGATGAGCTTGTGTCTAATCGCATGGAGGCAGTGCTCGAAACGACCAACAGGCAATGGGCGGCGCGTATTCGCCCGAACGACGAGAACCTTGCGACTGAGGGCATGGTACTCGACTCCATGCTTAGCGAGCATCAGGCTGAAGGTTGGCTTGAAGGCTATTTGCTTACCGGCCGCCACGGAATGCTCCATAGCTATGAAGCATTTATCCGTATTATTGACTCGATGGTTAACCAGCATGCCAAATGGCTAAAAATGTCCAGCGAATTGCCGTGGCGGCATCAAATTGCGTCACTCAACTTCTTGCTAACATCACACGTATGGCGACAAGATCACAACGGATTTACGCACCAAGATCCAGGATTTATCGATCACTTACTTAATAAAAAAGCCTCTGTGGTCCGAATTTACTTGCCACCAGACGCCAATACACTTCTATCCACAATGGACCACTGTTTGCGCAGTCGCAACTATATCAACCTAACTATCACAGGCAAACATGATAGTCCACAGTGGCTCTCGATGGATGAAGCCGTCGAACACTGTAGCCGAGGAATCGGTGTATGGGACTGGGCCAGCAGCGATGAGGGCGGCGATCCTGATGTAGTTCTCGCATGTGCCGGCGATGTACCAACACTCGAGATTCTTGCTGCTACTTCCATTCTTCGCGAGCATCTTCCGTCACTAAAAGTTCGAGTTGTTAATGTTGTCGACCTTATGCGTCTTGAATCAGATACCGAGCACTCACACGGGTTAAGTGACCCAGAATACGATGAGTTATTTACAAAAGACAAGGAAATCGTCTTTGCCTTTCACGGTTACCCTTGGGTAATTCACCGCCTGACATATCGCCGTGCCAACCGCAATATGCATGTGCGCGGATACAAAGAAGAAGGCACGATCACGACTGCATTTGATATGACCGTGCAAAACGAGATGGATCGATTCCACTTGGTAATTGATGTAATTCACCGCCTAGGCCTAGATAATGACGAAGCCATCCAACTAGAGGAGCTGATGCAGACTAAGCTAATAGCGCACAGGGATTACATCCGCATTCATGGTGTTGACATGCCCGAAGTAAGTGGATGGAGCTGGCAATCTTGACAATTGAGTACCAGTTTTGTTAACTGGAAACAGAAGCAGTTATAGCTTCTTCTTACGATAAATAATTACGAAAGGAGGAATATAATGGCAAATCTAATTAAGTTCGATCCCTTTGCAGAACTAAACGCGCTACAGCGACAGTTCTTCGGTGACGACTGGTTTACGCCAATTAAAGGCGGCGCCATTCCAACTACGGATGTCTACACAAGGGGTGGGAAAGAACTCGTCGTTGAGGCGCATCTGCCGAACTTCGACCAAGAAGATATTGACATTCACGTGGACGACAATGGGAGTGCTCTCGTAATTCAGGCTGAAAAGCACGAACGCGAAGAGGATAAAGATAAAAAGTATGTCGTTCGTGAAAGTTCCAATAGCTTCTATCGTCGGATTGCACTCCCGGAACGCGCGGACGGTGATAGCGTCGAAGCCCATCTTGATGGCGGTGTGCTCAAGGTGACAGTGCCACTTAAGTCGCTTCCAGAGCCTAAGAAGGTGACGATCCAAAGCGGCGATAGCAATGGGCATAAGAAATTGACAAACAAGTAGTCAGCATAGGCTGCAGTAAAGATAGTCCGGCCCACTGTGGAGGTCGGGCTATTGTTTTGTGTATGATCACGCATAGTGACCCAACCCGCACAATTATCGTAACGCCGCCGGGATGAAAACCGCCGTTCTTTCTCCTCAGCTGAGGAGAAAGCTACTTGTTATTGGTACTGCTTTGCAAAGTCCTATATACTAAAAAGATGAGTAGTAGGCCTAACGATACACTTATACACATCACTGATATATCTAAAAAATACCGCCGGGGGCACGAATCGGTAGATGCGCTTCATAGTATCTCATTGGACATCTATAAAGGTGAACTTTTGGCCATCGTAGGCCCTTCCGGGTCAGGCAAAACGACATTAACGCATATTGTGGGTGGGCTAATCACCCCAGATACGGGCACAGTGGAAGTGGAAGGCCGTCCGCTAAAAGGACGTCGAGACAAACAGCTTTCGAGCTTTCGTAATAGCGAAGTCGGTTTTGTATTCCAAAACTTCAGCCTTATTCCGTATTACACTGTGCTCGAAAATGTCACGCTGCCTCTAGTGGTAGCAAAAATGGCGCCGCGCGAGCGGCGCGAGCTCGCTAAAGAATACCTAAAACTAGTCGGCCTCGAAAAACGAATACACCAGCGCGCCAATGAATTATCAGGTGGTGAGCGCCAGCGTGTAGCGATTGCTCGGGCACTCGTGAACCATCCGCAGATTATTATCGCCGATGAGCCTACGGGTAGTTTGGATTCTGCTCGTGGCAACGAAATTATGGCAATCCTCGAAACGCTCAGCCACACGCGTGGCATTACTGTGCTGGTGGTGACACATGACACAAAACTTGCGGCGCGCGCCGATCGAAGTATTCACATTCAAGACGGGCACCTTATAAAGGAGGAATCACATGCGAACTAGTGATTACCTTATGGTCGCGCTAAAAGACATTCGGCGACAGCCGCTGCGCTCTGGTCTTACTATATTCGCTCTGATCATTAGTACGGTTATTTTGGTATTGATGGCGGCAATTAGTGTTGGTGGACGGCAAGCAATCACTGAGCAGTTCGGCCCCAGTAGCGGTCTTACGAGCATCGCCGTAACGCCAAACCAAAGCAACTCGTCGCTCAGTCCATTCGGCGGTATACAAGAAGTGAATAGTCACGCCGCAAAGCTTGACGATACAACCGTCACCACGCTAGCAAAACTGCCACATGTCAACTCGGCGAGCCCGCAGGCGCATATATGGGAACTCGCCAATTTCTCGCTTGATGGCAGCGACAAGCAATTCGTCGCCCAGGCCGAAGGTGTACCAAGTGATGCCAAACTACCACTTACGGCTGGTGTCGCGTTTACCTCAAATGATCAGGCAAATGTCGCAATTATTGGGCTAAGTTATGCAAAAGCACTCGGATTTGGTGATAACCCGACACAGCTTATTGGTAAAACGATCAATGTCACAACGCAAAAAGGCTATCGCGGTATAGGTGCAACTATCCCCGATGCACTAGCTACGAAGACCACGCTTGATGCGTTCAATCAACAAGCAACCACGCTAAAAGTGCAAATCGTAGGCGTCACAACAACCGGCCCAAATCAAAATGAGCTATTCGTGCCAATCGGCTGGGCACATGCAATCAGGACAATTCATTATTACGATGCCGGCATGTCGAAGCAAACGGATCAGATCGCAGAAAACGGCTACACTACAATAAAAGTAATGGTGGACGGTACTGCGAATGTGGCGTCTGTGTCATCAGCTATTGAGGCGCTTGGCTATGGGCAGGTCTCTACACTATCGCAGGTGCAACGCCTGCAGCAGCTTTCTGCAACAATGTGGATGATATTAGGCGCCGTAGCAATCATTGCGGTTGTTGCAGCTGCGCTTGGCGTCGTAAACACAATGCTTATGGCGGTATCAGAGCAGCGCTACACAATTGGCGTATGGCGTGCATGTGGCGCTCGCAGGCGAACAATGGTTGCACTTTTCTTGACCGAATCCGCGCTCCTTGGCTTTATTGGTGGTGCGCTTGGCGTAGCAATCGGTATGTTTGCGGGCCGCTTCGTAAACGAATATGTTGGTGTGCTTCTGCAAAACCAAGGATTCACACTTACTAATATAGCAATCGTACCACCGTGGCTAGTGGGTGGTACGATTATGGTAACGACGATCTTTGGTATTATTGCCGGCGCATACCCTGCATATCGTGCGGCCCGGCAGGACCCCGTACAGGCGCTCACTGAATAACTATTCGTTATTAGCCATCAGCGATAAGTAAATACTAAATAGTCCCGGTATTGCGATGATAACGGTCGATGCAATCGTTTGATTGAATACGAAGGCGATAATGAGGACGGCAATGCCAAACAGCAGTTCGCCCTTATTCGCTTTTAGCGCATCCCATCGCCGTAAGCGCTCGTGCTCTTTCGGCGTCACAACAAAGATGGATTTACCAAACATCGATTTAAACGACGCACGCAGGCTCGTGAACAGCATTGATCCATACAAAAGCACCGTGTGCAGCAAATACCATACCAGTTGGTGTGGTTTGATCTTACGGCCATAAAATATGATGTCATTGAGCATCGGCGCGAACAAAAACATCAGGGTTGGAATCAATAGCCATACTGGGTAGGTGATGTGATAATGCAGCACGGGCAACAGTATCACGTTAATGATGATATAGAGGGCGAAAAATGCAGAAAGCGGTAAACTGTAAGTGAATAGCACGATATCCAGTTTTTCGTACCACGTCATTTTTGATGTAGCAATGCGCCATGTGTACTTTTTAATGAACTCCATATTGCCTTGGGTCCACTTTGAGTGGCGCTTCTTAAACGCTAGGTAACTAATTGGGTACTCTTCTTCGCAGGTAATGTCGGGCGCAAATGCTGTGTAGAAGCCCTTGTTGCGCGCTTCGATGCTCATGCATAGATCTTCGGCAACCAGGTGTGGGAATCCTCCCGCCGCCTCGTAGCACTCTTTGCTTACCATTGCACCGTGTCCGAGCAGTGACAAGAACCCATTGTAATGTTTGACCGTCTGATAGGTTGGCCAATGTGAATTAACACCGATTGCAAAGAGACGCATGAATTTATTACGGTTGCGCGTTGCCACATGGTTGGCCTGCACGATACCAGCATTTTCATAGTAGGCGAAGTAATCGAGGCACCTCGTTACAAAGTTGCCCGGGATCACTTCGTCACTATCTAAAATTACAAAGTAATCAAAACCACCGCGCTGTAGGTAGTTATTTAAATTACCAGCTTTAAACCCAACATGGTTTTCACGGCGAACTACTTCTATATTGTGAAGGCGTGCAAACTCGTCTACTTCATCCATGTACGACTTCTGGCTCGAATCATCGAGTATGACGTAGGTAGTGTTTGGGTAGTCCTGTGTCATGCAGGCAGCTAGGCTTGCTCCATTAAAATCGTTGTAGGTGCAATATACGGCGACAATTCGCTTGCTTGCATCCCTTCCGTTCTTGCGTCGCCACTCACCTTCGGGCGGCAAGTCAAACTGCTTACGGCGTAAAAAGTAATAAAAGGTATACACGAGATCTTTTGTCCCGTTCAACCAAAAATACACGACAAATGCCGTGCTAAGACTCACGAGGACGAGGACGAGCGTACCGTGACTTTCTGAACCGTGCACTGCTTTCATAAATGGTGTAATCGCTGCTGCTGTCAGTGCAATCCAACAGGCGATAATGACTATGTACAGTAATGGTGACTTCTTCATCAATCTCCTTTTTCAACGTTACCGCAGGTAAGCGTAGCACACGGGAAAATGACAAAAATATGAATTATTTCACAATTATCGAACGAACTGATGTTCGTAATCGTCGTCCAATAAATCGTCGAGCTTATCTGTTAATACGACATAACAACGATTGCGATACATAATAATCTTCTGATGAGCGAGTTTTTTTAGTTCAACACTTATCGTTTCGCGCGTAAGTCCTGTAAAATTTGCAACATCTTGCTGCGTAAGTGGCAACGGGATCTCTACGAGATCCTGGCGCAGGTCGCGCCCAAAACAAAGCGCTAAGTAGTGAATTGTATGCAATACCTTCTCGTAAGCCTTTGATTGCTCAAGGGCATTAATACGCATTTGATTGTGCAGCGCATCGTCAATGCATTGGCCGAGAAGTTGCAGCATTGCTTCGGGCGTTTTACGAAGATACGTTATCAAATCATCTTTCGGTACTACATACACTTCGCTATCCGTCAGTGCCTCGTAGTAATATTGGGATCGAAAGATTTTACTAAATACCCATCCGATCGGGAAGATCTCGTTCTTAAGGCTAAACCCAATTGGTTTCTCCTCACCGCTTGCCGTGATATTATAGGTTTTTACCGTGCCGCTCTTTACGATAAAAGCGCAATCCGGTTCGACATCTTGCTGCAAAATGACGTCATTTTTCTTATAAAATCTTGAGCTATAGTGCTTCAAAAACGATTGCAAATTATTCAAGATTAACTCCGTTTATAATTGGCAGCCTCATACTATTATATCGAACATTCTGGCGAGTTATGAAATTCGTAAGCTGATTGGAGCGTATTCCGCGAGTTGCAAGGGGTCAAGCTATAGTAATAAAGTTAAGTTTATTGTATAATAAGTATCCATGTCTGAACAATTTCCCAAGTCACGATCTAACACCTCTCGGCAGGAGCATGGTACCTCAGAAATTCCTGGTGGATATTACCGGTATCAGCGTAGCGCAAGGCAGCTCCAGGCCGAGCACACGGGTTCACCAGATATCTTTTTAGATAAGTTTAAAGAGCAAGAGTATGCGCAGGTTATTAGTGCTGCCATTACTGCTCAAAAGGGTATCGCTGACTTGATGAAAACTAACCCAAAGAAAGCAGCAATCGAACAAAAGCGCTACGAACCTCTCTTTACAGCATCAGCAGAAGCGCAGCGAGTACTTACCGAGGCTAATTTACGATTTGCCGCGTATTATGCTCGCGCTTCAATGAACATCGTTGCGCCCAAGGATGACTATCCAGCAAAAAGACGTCGTGGCGCATTCGGCGACATAACACGGCTGCGTTCGCCATATGCCGACCTTGAGGAACGCACGCAGGTTGCGAACGAGGCGCTCGTGAAGGCTGCACAAACGTTCGTTCCAAAGCAAGATGAAAAAGGCACGCCAATTTCATTTCTCGGGCACGCCGGGTATCGTATCCACAAGGCACTCAGTATCCATGCGAAAACTGAGGAAGCGCCAGGCTGGCATGTTAGTGCAGGCGAAGTAGAAAAGCTTTATGCGACAAGAAAGGATCCGACATCCGTTGACGCACTGAAGCTGGAACGGCTTGATGCTATGGATGAGGGGCGTCAGACAGTACCGATTGATGAATTCACTCTAGAGGTCGTGGCGCCAGAAGAGGCAGATGGTTTTGATGATCTTCACGCATTGAGTCTTGCCGATGTACTGCCAGACCCTAATGGCGAGCCAGTTGATATCGAAGCCCTGCTTAATCTCCGTGACGAGAGAATACGTAAAGTGCTTGATACACTTTCCGAGCGCGAAGCTGGCGTCATCTCCATGCGTTTTGGGCTAGATGACGGAACAATGAAGAAACTCGATGAAATAGCTGTAGTGTATGGCGTGACACGTGAGCGAATACGACAAATTGAATCGAAAACAATGGGTAAATTACGGCACCAAAGCCGAAGCCGTCTTTTAAGAGGCTTTGTAGGCCTGGAAGCACAAGACTTCAGTATAGCAAACCCAGCAGTACTTCCCCATAAGGCCGATGGTACGCAGAATATCCGCACTACGTACAGTGTTGCACATCAAGGGGGCCAATCCGTGGAAACTGCAGAAGAAGCAGAGCTCACGCATAAAGCCTCTGAACACATGGCTTCATGGCAGGCATTCCCCGATGAGCCTTGGGACATACAACCGGCGAACGAGCGCGTGTCATAAACCTTTGAAGTAACCGCTCAGCATCTGGAGCGGCTGCTATATAACACCCCACCCTACACATTCCAGCATTCATTCGCAAAGGAGGTGGCCTCTCGGTACCCCATAGCGCTCGTTGCAACAATTAATGAACAGCTTGGCACCTCACTGACGAGCAGTCACATCGAAGATTTTTGGAACCATCATATCAATAATTACGTCGCCTCGTTGGGTGAACAGTTGGGAGATGATTTTAGCCTCGACAGGGTAAGCGCTTTGTTCACAAGATTACTCGCGGAATACATGCTCGATGATGATCGCATAGAATTACACATACCTCCTGAACTCGACGGAAAATTGCATGGCATGGGTGCAGAGCTACAGACGGGTGAGTTGATATTATATGGAAACGTAGGTGATTTCACTGGCCACCGAATGAACGGCATGGCAAGTATTATGGTCAACGGCTTAACAGGTGATTTTACTGCTTTCGAGTCGGCCGGATACGCCTCACTGGAGGTTATGGGTAATGCTGGACATTTTGCAGGAAGCAGGCTTACCGAAGCCGCGTACCTACGTGTACATGGTTCGGTCGGTGACTACTGTGGCCAAGGCTTAAAAGGCATCGACGCATACATTGAGGTTGATGGTAATGCTGGCAGTCACGTTGGCGACAATGCACTCCGCGGGGTGATTGATGTACGAGGTGTGGGTGAAAGCGCTCAGTCTAATAGTAGCGCAGTGGTAAATGGGGAATTTGCTGAATGGGAAGCAAAGGACATGACGCGGGTACCAGTTAGTTTGGGAAAACTCGCCGTTCATCCGCCGTATGACACAGAGGTCATTAAGCGGGTATTGACTCCGCAGCCAAAAGATCCTCAAGCTACTATCGCTGAAATGGAAGCTGCAGCACAAAGCGTTAACCCATCATTGCTCGAGCACGCTATGCCAGCGCCAATGCAAGCAGAGCTGCCGCCAGAGCGCCTTACGTTCAGCCATGCATGTGAGTGGTTTGGCGTATCTGCCGAGCGGCTTAACGAATGTTTAGAGGAAATCGGACATATGAGAGATTCCGATCTTACTAACTCGGACATTGGTGCGATGAGTGAGCTGTATGAAGACTTACAGGTAGAAACTGTCCCAACAGAAGATTTCATTTCTATCGAAAAGGTCATTGAGAAATTTAAAATCCGCAAAACGCCAACGCAATTGTTGCAATTGCTCGCTAAAAAGAATGTTCCACTCTACAAATTTCGCGATGTTGACGGTTGTGTGAAGCACTTTATAAGCAACGAAAATCTCTAGCATTTGAAGGATTAAATAACCCATGTCAACTGGCGGTCTTGATCTGTCGCCGTTCGCCTCTAAAGGGGTATTGACAAAATCATATTGAAGTTTTATTATATCGAGTGCCTCAATAAGGGGCTATTGGTAGATCGAGAAAGAGAAAGGTGGGCAGGCAATGCGCCAGCTCAACTTTGGTTCGGTTCGCGGCACCCTCACGGGTCTGCGACAGTCACTCCCCAGTGTCACCATCACGCGCAGGCGTGCGGGTGCGGGGGCGGCTGTCATGGCGCTTCTGGGCTGCGTCATGTACGCACTGCGCCAGACGCGACGACCGCGCGAAGTTCAGGCCTCGGCCCTGCTGCGGTGTGTCACCGAGGGCCCTGAGGGGTATCTCATCGTGCGGGTCTCGGGCAATACGTTCCTGGCGCCTGTGTCACAGCGGGCCATGATCGAGTCCTTCAAGGGCTCCTCTTGGCCGATGCCGTTCATGTTGCTCGCCGTCGAGCCCATCGACGGCCTGCGCGTCGGCACGCTGCGCTAGGGTGGCGCAGCGGGGTGCGGCGCGGCTTCGCCCGTGCCACACCCCACTCTCGGTCTACTAGCGTATTTCCATATCTGTGTTGGTATGCTGACGAGTCCCAAAGGACGAAAAATACGAAATGAACAGTGCAGTCAAGCTCACCTCATAGGCGAAAGAGGTATAATAAAACTATGAATATCTATATCTCACATTGTGGTGGCGCTTACGACTACAAAACGGAACTTTACGCGCCAATCAAAGAATCTGAGCTCGCTAAGACCCATTATTTCTTTTTGCCACATGAGCCTGAAAACCTCGATACCGATGCAGTGACAGAACTCAAACGCATGGACGTGCTTGTCGCCGAGGCCTCATTTCCATCGACTGGGCAGGGTATCGAACTAGCGCAGGCCAAGGCGGCGAACGTATCGATAATTTGCTTTTACAAAACTGGCGCAAAAACCTCGAGTTCATTACGTTTTGTAACAGATAAAATAATAGAGTACACAGATATATCTGATTTTTTTGTAAAGCTTCGGACTGAACTCAGGAAGCTCTCACAGGATGGTCGCTAGCCTGAGGCATGAATAGACAGCACATGTTTAGCTTTCTCCATCACCAAAAAATAGGACTTATCACGTCAACTGCATTTGCCGTAGGGGCAATGGTTGGTGGTGGGGTATTTGTTCTCACCGGTGTTGCCTTGAAGCAAACAGGGCCGTCCGCTATTGTCTCATTCTTAATTGCTGGCCTTATCGTATCATTCTCTGCACTTTCGTTTGCAGTGGTTGCAGCAAAGGCGGGTAGAGGTGAGTCAGCATATGCTTACGTTGGCAAAGTACTCGGCTCGCCGATGTGGGGGTTCATTACCTCATGGTGTTTTTACCTTGGCGGTATAGTGGGGGCAGCGTTCGTTCTGAAAGCGTTTGGCATCTACATGCATAGTTTTATCTACCCAGGCCTATCGGCTATAAGCTGGGGGCTTATTGGCGCTGCATTTCTTACACTGGTAAATCTCGGCCCAGCCTCACAAATCGGGAGAATCGAAACACTGCTTGTCGGGATAAAATTAATGATCTTATTAATTCTCGCTGCGGCAGGGATTGTAGCATTTAAGCCGCATGACATATTGCCATTTGCGCCAAATGGAACATGGCAAATTATCCAAACGAGCTCGTATTTATTTGTCGCGTATCTAGGATTTAGTGTCATCACGAGCATATCTGGTGATATCGTCAGACCGCAAAAGACAGTCCCGCGAGCGATAGTGTTGAGCATGGCGATTGTCGCAGTGATATATGCTGGCGTGGTGGTAGCACTCCTTGCAGCGCACATTAAGGATTACTCGGAGGCGAGTGTGGGCACGGCCGCAACTCATCTACTGGGGCCAGCAGGGAGTGGGTTGGTAATTGCCGGCGCACTGGTCGCGACATTGTCATCGGCGAATGCAAATATCCTTGGTTCATCAGAGATTATGCTTCGCTTAGCGCACCGCAAACAGGTGCCAACAATTCTCGGGCGACTGTATGGCGGACACCCGTATATAAGTGTTGTCGCAGGGGCTATTATGTACAGTGCCTTGATTGTATGTAGCACTGATGCATCAATCGTAGCGCTCGCGAATACCGTTGTGCTTGTCGCGCTTGTCGTTGTTAATGCCGCCGCATTTGTACTGCTACTCAAATCTGGGCAAAGAAGGCTACAATGGATGCTCCCGCTTTTAGGATTAGGTGGTGCGGCTGTGCAGATTCTGTTCATTGCGCCATCCACGCTTATGTTTGGAGGGCTTTTGGTGGGGTTTGGTGTGTTGTTATATACTGTGCGCGAGCTTTACTTTTTGCCGAGGCGTCATCACGAGATTGCTAAAACAGTCGATAATCTTGAAGGTCCGCTAAGCCGCAGTCTTAAATAACACAAACCGGAGCGGGTTATAATAGCGATCACTGCTGTAGTCTGCATAGCAAGTGTCTAGACTCTGAGTATAGTCACCAAGAGAATGTCAAGTCATCAACTGCGGTGGTAATGGTGCTAAGTTATGCTCGTAATTTTCAAGTCTTGTACGTAATCCAACACTCGCTTTACTGCGTAACTCCTCTTTGTTGAATGTGCGTATTGGGTCGGCAGTCATAAGATATTTTTCAATCTGCAGGTAAATGTTAAAAAGCTCTTCTTCGTCGGTTCTACTCAGTTGTGACCCAAAATAAGATTGGTTTGAAATTTGCTTTGTTTCCGCAATGAGCGGTTCAATGACAGTTTGATTAGAGGCGAAACCTGCGGCTGTTTTTGCAAGATCTAATGCGTTTGTCATAATTTCAGACTGTTGCCGGGACATGAGGTTCTTAAAAACGACCATATTATAACTCCTTCGTACGGGCAAAACTGTAGCCCGCCTTTAGGTAGAGAAGCCCGCCAATCGTAACTATCGAGTTGATGAGCACACCAGTCGGCGGCACACCCGAGATGAGCGTTGCTATGAGAACATACATTGTAATAACAACACTTCCAGTAAGCCCAATGGCAAGCCACGATATAGCCTTTGCGTAGTGCTTACCACTATAAGTCCTTATTTTAAGCACTAACCCTAGACTTGCACCATATAGAACGACATCCCACGTGCTAATAGCATTAGAAATATCAAAAACTGGCTCAGGAAGTGGTGAAGATGCATGGGGTAATAGGATAACAATAGTGACGTATACTACCAGTAAGGGCGCCATGAACCATATGCTTCGAAGGACCGATCGGACCCCAATAGTCGCCGCCATCGATCGTGTTCCGAGGTATATAGAGAGCCCCGCAATGACAAACGGAAGCATCACGCCCCCGTACTGTACCCAGGGCGTTTTAATCAAGCCGAAAATATTTAAGAAGACAACTTGCGCCAATCCACCGCCGACTAATACAATACCAAAAGCAATCTTTATATACGCTGTACGTAGAGCAGCTTTATATGTACCTATCGCAGATAAAAAGAGTACGGCAGCACCTGCGTGTAGGAGTGTGAAGAGAACGGAGTCTGCGAGCGTCCAGTAAAATCCGAGAGCCGAGCCACTCCAGCTTGCAGGAATCGGAACGAGAAAAGACGTAGTGTATCCTAAAAGAGTTATAAGAATAACGGCGAGTACAGTTTTGAATGTCGTGTCCATAACCATAAGCTTTATATTATTATTGTACACGGCGCGGCTATATAAAGAAATATCTGTATGCCATCTTTGTCCAAGGTATTTTATCGAACCCTCTATGATCACATACGCTGACGCGGGCGTATAATAAAAGGAAAGACGGAGGGTATATGAAAGCAGTATGGAACGATGTGGTGATTGCAGAGGCAGATAAAGACGATCTTATTCATATTGAAGGTAATTGGTATTTCCCGCCAAATAGCGTAAAGCGTGAGTATTTTAGACCGAGCAATACACACACGACGTGTCCATGGAAGGGCGTAGCAAGCTATTACAGTGTTGAAGTAAACGGCAGCAACAACCAGGATGCGGCCTGGTATTACCATGAGCCAACGCCGCGGTCAAAAGAAATCGTGAAAAAAGATTTCACTGACTACGTCGCATTTTGGCGCGGCGTTGAGATCACGGAGTAATTCAGTATGAATCTTCAGGTCGGCGTAAAGGTACTCATTAAAAATAGCCGCGGCGAATATTTATTTATTCGTCGCAGTACAATACTTGCAACCGATATCTCGGAACCTTCCTGGGATATTCCTGGTGGCAGAATCGAACCTGATGAGTATTTGCCAGAAGCACTCAAGCGAGAGGTGCAAGAAGAGATCGGGCATGATATCCAATCTATACCAGTACTGATCGCGGCACAAGATATTTTCGTATCCACCAAAGGGTTGCATGTTGTCCGCCTGACATACACACTCGAAGAAAACGTAGATGACATTGCGCTAAGCGATGAGCACGAAGAATACGCCTGGGTGCATGAATCTCAGCTCGAAACTGTAATCGCGGAGCCATATCTCGCGGAAGTACTCATGCAACTGCAAAAAATAACAAACACTTGCTACCTCTCAGGTGAGGGCGCATAATTGATTTGATATACGTACGACAGCTCTTAATTAATAGCTTAAATTGATTTTGTCTCCCCGCCGCATCATTTGTTGGTATTGTCGTAGTTGCTTTGGGACATGTTCAGTATCGAACCTTGACGACAAATACACGAAGAAAAAGTATGACAATGAGTATGATTGCGATGATGGCGCCAATGCAGCGGTCGAGGGTTCTGTTGTCGATATATTTGCTGCCGAAATGATACACTATAAGCCCAACAAACCCGCCCAAGGTATTGGTGATAAGATCGGTAATATCAGTAATGCCAATGGCAAGGATATATTGAACCAGCTCAACAAAAAGGCTAAGGGCGCTGATAATGCCAAGCTTACGCCAAAAGCTGGTGCGCTTAACATTCATTCCGAGGAGTAATCCAAACGGAACGAACACAGCAAAGTTCTCGATCATTTCACGTGAGATAAGATGTGAATAGCCAGCAAAAGGAATAAGATTGAGGCTTCGGACTTGGTGGTATATCAATACCGAAATAATATCGTACGAAAATTTAAATAGCACCAGCCAGAGAAGCATAGCAAGGTAGACGCCGAGTAATATTTTATAGGATGTTTTCATTGACGGTAGATGCATTTTATCAGAATAACATGCATAGCTTAATGTATACCTAAAAGTATACAGTATCGGTACCATAATAATTTAGGTAAATGTTGCGCGGCACCCGCTCCGTATTCTTTTTCTACAATTTGTGCAAATGATTCGTTTGCGTCGCGCCATATTCACCTTGAAAACTAACAAAACGTTGCTGATGACGAATCGACCCATTTGCCATTCGCTCAAGTCTATAAACGAGACCAACAAGCTCTGATGATGGATCGCAGCCTGCGAGAGCGAGCTCCGATAGGGCGTGATTTGTATGTTTCAAAATCAGTTTGCTTACCTCAACGGCGCCCACATCTAAGAAATCTTCCTGAATGGCAGGGACAAGTGTGTCAAGGCTATGTATTGAGTGTTCTTGTACCTTTTGTCGAACGAGCAAAAACGCGACAACAGCGCTGATGCGTCCAGCCACCAGATCTTCGCGCCAGTCGTGAATATCATCACCAAGCTGACGGGCGATAAGATAATGGCGTAGCCCAGTAGTAAGGTGTTCGGCATCTTGACTTAGCAAAGATGTCGTGAAAGATGCGACAATGAGTGGTCCTAAAATATGTATGCATGAACGCCAAGCGAGCACATCATATTGTTGGTAATCCGGTAACGTGCGTATCTCAATGAGCCCGTCCGTAACGGTGAAGCGGCACGATGTAATTTCCCACGCACTAATTGCGTCTACTTTGTCAAAATACTCCGTGATGAGTCGCTGTAATGGATGTTGTAGAGGGAGTGCACGTCTATAACCCGCAAGTGCCAGCCGCATGCAAATATTGGCAGTAGGCAGTAGCACCGTGCCGGCTTCTTTATCAATAATATGGTCATAAATCGTGTAGGCAATCCAACTATGCACGTTCGCTTCGCCAAGTGTATTCAACTTGGCGGATGAAATGCCATCACTCTTAAGTGCGTGCATGGTGAATTGTGAGATTGCAGCAATCTCACACGTAGTATCGGCCGTTTCGATGCGCGCCAAGAACTGAAGCCCTTGGGTTTTAACGGGCTCATCAAGTGCAGCAAGCGTCCTGGCTGCATGACGATATGATGCATGCTGCTTCGGGCTACTCTTCTCCTTTTGTAATGCCTCTCGACGAGTCGTCTTGTAGCGCTTAAGGGCATCGCGATCGGCTCTCGTAGAGGGGGCATCGGCTTCAGTAAGATATGTATCAACATTCGGTAACGGGTGATTCATTAGTAAGAAAAGTCGTCCAATAGCAGCGTTAAGCCGAATCGTTGGCTGGCCATTCTCGTCGTTATATGGTCCACCTGGTTGAACCTCGGCGGCAATGAGTCGCTTGGCAAGATGTGCAAAAACGTCACCATCTACAGATGATACATCACTGCTATATGCGTCGGCAATTCGCGAGCATAACGTAGTAAAATCAAGCCCTTGGATGTCATTCAGTCCAAGATTCTTCACGGTCATGATTTTGCAGATCGCTTAGGGATGGTGAGGATAAATTCTGTATGTTTGATGTCGTCATTGAGCCGGAGGGTCCCACCAAAGTACGATTCGGTGATTTCTTTGGCGATAAATAAGCCGATCCCAAGACCACCTTTTTTCGTACTGATAAGTGGGCTGAATAGTTGTTCGCGAATATCTTTTGGTATGCCACGGCCATGGTCGGCAACTTTAATAATAATCATCTTTGCAGTTGCTTCAAGTTGTATCGAGACGGTGCGTTTGTCGCTTGGTGTGGAACGCGGGTACGCCTCAAGGGCATTTCGAATCAGAATATAAAGAATGTGATTTAGTCGGAGCGGGTCTCCATAAAGCTTCACATGTTCAGCGGGGGCGGTAACAGTGATTGAGTCTTTAAGTTCTTGGTAGCGCGGGAGCTTTGTGCTCGATTCAATGCATGCTAGCACGTCAAAATCCTGCATCTCTTCTTTGCCTTGTAGATGCCGTGAGGCCTGCTTAACTGATTTCTCTATCTGATGAATGCTCTCCTCAAGGTGAGCTGCAGTACCACCTTTTTCACGCTTGAGGTCAGCCAGATCGATATTAAGAACGGTAAGGTGGTTAGACAAATCATGAAGCAATAAGGTGCTCAGTTGGCCAATTTCAGCAAATCGGTAAAGTTGTTCGGCTTGTTCAAGTTGGAGGTGCTCAATCTCGATTGAACTGCTGTGCACCCGCTGTTCAAGACTGCTCTTCTCCCTAGCAAGCTTCTCATTAATATGCAGCTCCTCGGTGTGTAGCTCTTGCGTACGTTTATCAAAAAGTCCAGTAATAAGCCCTAATGTTGCTAAGGGTGCACCAAAGCCGATAATGTCGCCAAAGCTGGTATTACTTCCATAACTAAACCAGGGTGCTCTGCCCATTACAACCGCAGTCTGTACAACGATCATTCCAAGGATTGCTAACCCCGTAGTAACAAAGACGCCACGCGTACCTAAGAAAACGCCCGCGAGCACAATAGTAATAGCAAGCATAAGTTGAGCAAAAGTAATATCAATGCCCCAACCAACCATAATGAGCAACGCGATGAGATAATAAAATAGCACAAGTGCACACGAGGCGATAAGATGTCGTTGCTTCTTCCATGCTCTATGGGTTGCGGCGAGATAAACAAGCGCACCGGCGCAAATAAAGATACGGCCAAGCACGTATGTATTGCCGTAGACGCCATAGCTAATAAAAAGGGGAACAATAAGAATTGCAACGAGGATAAGTGTGCCGATTAGAACTGTCTCGAAAATAGCCTTGTACTCAATTGACGAGTAGCGTTGTACTGAACCATCTGAACGAGTCCGCATAAATGACGCTGATAAGGGGGTGAGATTTGGACGTTTCACGGTTCTCTAGAGCACAAGGCCATTAGGGTTGCTATTGTATCTTAGTTAAGCCAGAACGCGCCGACACTGAACTCTTTATTCAGCTGGCTAGTGACACTTGATTCGTCACGCTGTGTCGTATCTGTGACAACGTTGAACAAGACTGCTTCCATCGTACCCTCCTTTTTACATAACGTCTACTGCATCATCAATCATATATCCCACCCCGTAAGCTGTTTTTATAAGTGCAGTATCATATGGCCGATCGATTTTGTCACGTAAATGCTTGATATGCACATCGATAGTCTTCTGCCAGGTAGCGTCGCTAGAGTCCCACACATGGCTAAGAATCATCGAGCGCGTTACGGCATGCCCACGATTGGTAATAAGATATTCTAAGATATCAAATTCCTTTCGACGTAGAGGGACGGGTATGCCGCCACGCTGCACTTCTCGCCGGTTGATATCGATCTTCAGATCTTTAATTGTTAAGATATGTTGATCGTATTCAACATGATGGCGACGAATAAGAGAGTGAATGCGGGCGATAAGCTCAGCTGGGTTGAATGGCTTAACAAGGAAGTCATCAGCACCAGCGTTCAATAGTGCCACGCGACTGTCCGCATCCTGAATGCCGGATACGACAATAATAGGTGTATTATTACCTTCGCTGCGCAGCAGTTCGCAGATTTCTTTCCCGTCCATGTCCGGCAGATTAAGATCAAGGATGATGGCTTTATAGTGAATCTTTTCAGCCTGAACAAGACCAGCCGCCCCGGTTGTGGTAGCGTCAACGGTAAAATAATTATGCAAATGATGCTTCACGCGTTCTATTAGTCGCGCGTTGTCCTCGATAAGAAGTATTTTCATAATTTACTCTTATCCTAATAGTAACACTAGTACAACAACAAAGAGGTTAAATAAAAGTTAACTAATTTACAGTCATAAGAAAACGTACATCCTAGTCGATGTTCACGTTTTTGTGGTGCACTAAGTTGTTTTTATTGACATCAAGCATTACTCGTTCAGTACGCGAATAAACTTTTTGTTAAGGAATTCTTGCACTTAAAGATATTCGCGTTAACGCTATGGCTCTGGCACTATTTTAATGCTGCTCAACAGGCCCGCTTGCACGTGATGATGGCGAATCCTTGATGGCGTGAGTTCACATCCTCTGTGATTCAGCAACTGAACGTGAGCGGTTTCGATAGTGTCAATGCAGCGCTCGAATTGACGCTTTGCTAAATGATATAATAACGGTATGAAGCACTACGACTATGTTCTTCTTGATTGGGACGGAAATATCGCACACACCCTGAATATTTGGCCGGATGCCCTCGACGCGGTACTACAAAAACGCGGCTACAATTTAACACATCAGCAGCTAATTAATTCGACTCGGGGGTTTGCCGCATATGTGAGCGAGCATACCGACTTAACTTACGATGAAGGTGCGGAGTTATACGCTGAAGCAAGCGATATAGTGACAGAAAACTCGCCAAATGTTGAATTATTTCCTGGTGCCCGAGATGTGCTCGTACAGCTAAAAGAAAATGGCAAGCATCTAGCCCTCGTGACAACCTCAGAATATCGCATGATCGCGCCAATCCTTGAGAAATTTGACCTACTAAGCCTATTCGAAGCAATTGTCACCGACGACGATATCGAGAGATCTGAGCGCAAACCGCATCCGAAGCCATTATTTATTGCGCTCGAGCGCATGGGCGGCGCGCCTGATGCCGCAATTATGGTAGGTGATCGCGACAAAGACATCGAAGCGGGGCATAGTGCCGGAATGGCAAGTGCATTATTCTATGGATCTGAGCATCGATTGCACTATAACTTTGAAAAGCTGATGGCGTATAATCCTACATACGTAATGAAAGAATTTAGCGACCTGCTAACCATTGCTTAAGCTTGACTGGCTACAACTAATACGATGAGGAAACGCTAAATGGGTAAGAACAGTTCAATAGTCAAGGTATTTACCGGCATCTTCGGTGCTGCCACAATAGCAACCTTTTTCGTGAGCGAAACTCGGGCACAAGATACATCTGGCATCTATAATAGTGTGCGTATCGCTGTGTATATAATTTTTCTAGCGAGTGCATTCTTACTAATGCGCAGTGACAGCAAAGCTGGAGCTGGAGGTCCAGATAAAACACTACCAAACTGGACTGCCACCCTAATAACAGTGCTACCGATGTTAGCACTGTTATTCGCGATGATTAACACATTGTTTCCGCACCTTAGCGGGTTTGTGCGCATGAGTGACGACGATATCTTTACACGGCCTGGGGCACTAGTACGCATGATGTTTGAGCTTGTAGCTTGTGGTGTATTCATGTCGCTATTACCACGCTTCGTGCGTCAAAAACAATGGCTAGCCGTAGCCTTAATAGCGACATTATCTTTAGTGCTCTTTGTCATGGGAATGGAGGAAATTAGCTGGGGCCAGCGGGTATTCCAGTGGCAGACAACGGCATATTTTAGCGAGCATAATGTACAGGGCGAAACAAACCTACATAATCTAAATACGCAGCTATTTCAAAATATGTTGTTCTTCGGCGGCTTTATTCTACTTGCTGTGTTGCCATTTTTTTACGAACAACTTACAAAAACACTGCAAAAGATAGCATCTCTAAAGTTCTTAATAAATTTCATGCCCGAACAATGGATGCTTGTAGCATTTGGCGCTGGCCTTATGTTCACAGACCCATTCAATGCGCCATACGGATTTCACTGGGGATCAATTTGCTTCCAACTTATAGCAACCCTCGGGTTGCTATGGGCTACTGCGCGACGCGCACGGAACAATAGTGAACAGTATAGGCGAGCATTGTGGGCGTTATGGTGTGCTGTAACGGTACTTACCCTGAGTTTGGGCTGTGACAAACTATGGCAGCTAAACCAAGGGCTACCAACAGAATATATAAAGCTATTTATTAACTTCGGTATTCTCTGCTGGGCTATACGTGTGCGTGATACAGTGAAAGCCCAGATCTAATTAGGCTTGGCCTGATGTATCGTGAGCAGGAGTCGATGTTTGCTTAGAGAGAGTGTAAGTGGTCAAGATTTTTGTGAGATAGTTTATACCTGCAGCGTCAACATCAAGGGGGTCGTCACCATCGGCTTTAACTTCAAGCCATAACCCAAGTGATTCGGCAACAATAAGACTTCTGACGGCACGGCTCAGCACGGGCGCGCGATCACCGTCATCCGAGTTCTCTATCGTAAAGGGCAGTCCATCAAGGCGTGACAGCGCAATTGCACGCTGCCCCATTCCGCCTATAACCGTAACGGTTAATTCATGCTTCTGGTCTGATTCATATCCGTCAGGCTGTAGTCCAACCTGAAGCGCATCACCCTCTGCATCGCCCGCAAAAAACGGTGCGCGTAGTGTATAGATGCCCTCCTTTAGCTTATGAAATTCTGTAGGTGCTACGGCAAGAGGTACTTCGCGAAATTCGGTCATCTTCACTAATCTTTCTGGGTTCGTCGGGCGATAATGTATTCATATTCATACTCGGCAAAGACGAATGATATTATATCATGTAATCTACATAAAAACAATATGATGAGCTGACAAGTCTCCCTGCAGAGCAAGTAAACATGTAAGGTTTATCGAGGGTTCCTTGTTATATGGGTATAGTCACCAGATACCGTTATTGACAGCACAATTTAGATATGCGAAAATAGCTTGTCTCTGTTGGCGATACGACGAGAGGACTACTTCCATGGCAAAAAAGAACAAACGTGCTGGACGACGTCCACCGAAGGACGTCATCCGTGCGGGATACAAGGCGAGAGCTGGGGATAGCGCCGGTCGCAACGCTCAGCCACCCGAGCCAGACTGGTGCTACGGATGCCAGAAGCCAAAGGCCGACTGCGGTCACACATAGCCGCGCAGTATCCCGCCAGGAGCAAAGGCCCCGCCGTCGAACGATTGAGTTTGCGGCGGGGCTGTTTATTCTTTAGTCAATCAATTTAGGAAGAAAAGTGGCCCAAAGGCAACCTTTTTGTTCGAGTGATTATTACAATATCGGCATGAAGCTGCTTATGGTAGTATTGGGGAGTATGAGAGATGCGATAATAAGTGAACTGCAGAACATAGTTCCACACGACCACATGGAGCAGCTACATATCAACGATACTATGAGCTGGCTTCAGGGTTCAAATAATATTTTTAGAATAGCAAAGCCAGATAACCCTCCAAAGCATCTCGTCTCTTACTTTGTTGTATATGATCCGGATGCTCAGAAACTACTGTTGATTGATCATATCGCGGCACATATGTGGCTACCGAGCGGCGGACATGTCGAAATTGATGAACACCCACGTGAAACGGTGCGTCGTGAATCTATGGAGGAGCTGGAGCTTGTAGCTGACTTTAGCGTTATCGGTAAGGCGCCAGCGTTCATCACAGTTACCGAAACAAGGGGCCCAGGGACACATACTGATGTAAGCTTTTGGTACGTAATTGCCGGTGATAGCACGGCAGAACTTAACTATGATACTCGCGAGATACGCGGACTTAGATGGCTTAAATTTGATGAAGTACTGACCATGAAGGATGAGCTGCTCGATCCACACATGAAGCGATTTGTCCGTAAGTTTAATGGGATGTTGCATGAGTAATCTCGTCGTATTGTATGGTCCACCAGCGGCAGGCAAGACGACTATTGGGCGAGACCTTGCAGCGCTCACTGGCTTCAGATTCTTCTTTAATCATCTCACTGTGCCTGCGGCAAAAGCGATATTTCCAGAGGCGCATCAACCATACCCAGATGAGCGATATACTCAATTGCTGCATAAGTTACGTCTCGATTGCTTAAATGTGGCTGCAGAAGCTGGGTTTGATACAATCTTCACGATTGCCTACTCAGGGACACGAGATGACATGTTTATGCAAGAGATTGTTGATACCTTTATATCCCGCGGCGGCCAAGTGCAATTTGTGGAATTACATGCTCCAACTAATGTTCTGCTCGACCGCGTTGCGAATAAGGACAGAGTCGAGCTGAAACTCCATAAAGTGACAAATCCGACCCATCTACGAGAAATACTTGATGGCCACAATATGTTTGAATCCGTAAAGTTCGACAACATACTGCGTATTGATACGAGCTCGCAGTCGCCGGCAGAGTCCGCACATATAATTGCGGCGGTAGTCTGTAAAGATATTGGCAAATAGAAGTCACCCATATATGCGGGTGACTTCTCTGGCATAGTATTACACTAATACTCAGCGATAACGATCTTTTTCTGACGCATCATTGTCTTTATGGCGTCAGGGCCTTTAGCAAGTAAGTCACCGAGGTTCTCCGGTATTACCTGCCAGCTAACGCCAAACTTATCTTTACACCACCCGCACTGTTCAGCCTCGGGAACATGTGACAGTTTGCTCCAATAATAATCAATTTCTTCCTGGTCTTTACAGGCAATCGTGAACGAAACTGCTTCATTAAAGGTAAATACAGGACCACCATCGAGACAGATGAAATCCTGGCCATTAAGGGTAAAATTGCCATTAATAACTTTGCCGCTCATACCCTTGAAATGCTCATCGAGTGATTCATCTGGGTATATCTCAATATGATTAATACGTGAGTTTGGAAATACCTCTATGTAATAATTCATTGCCTCTTCGGCATTCATATCGAACCATAAACTCGGGGTGATTTTTTGACTCATAGGCCCTCCTTCTATAGTTCCAGTATACACTGCTAATGCTCACTAACAAGCTCGGCGAGTTTGCGAGCGGTGTTGACGTTCCGGACAGTCATATAACCGTACAGTCGTGTACCGATTACTTTCAATAGACTATAGCGGCTTTGATTTTTGCGAGTAACTGTAGCAATAACAGCGCCCTTGACGTACATCATCTGTTCGTTGGCTGGGTTATAGTTTAGTTGTACGGGCGCGTCAGGGGTGTCAAGTTCTTCAAACAAATAGAGCACATCTGATTTGTTGCCTGATTTATCAGGTTTCGGCGCATCGTTAGTCCATCCTGGCGGAATAGCTGCAGCAATAGCCTTGATTTGTGGCCCAGGGATAACGAGCGTAGGAATCGTGAATTTGAAATGATCTTCAAGCGCTTTCTGAATTTCATACCGCGTCGGTACGCCGGCATGTGTGCCCACGGCATTACCAGAATTTATGTAGGTAACAACATCAGTAAAGCCAAGTGATTCAAGGACTCGGCGAAATTCAGGATTGGACACTCGGTGATTGCCACCCACATTCACGCCGTGCAGAAGGATTGCGTATTTCATAGAGAAATTATAGCAGAATAAATCAGGTGAATTGACAATGTTCTTATGGTGCGATATAACTAAACGCATAAAGCGTTTGAGCCTATGTCACGAATAGGCGAGCTGGGCGCAAAATACGTCACGGAAGCAAACCGTAAAATATGTAAACCGAAATTGCAGCTTAGATGCATGAGTCGGTGCCAAAGTGCCTTGCCTCAGTAATGAAGTAGGGAATAAGGATGGGACCGCGGAAGAGTCTTTTTTATTCTCCTTTCGTTCCTTGGTTAACCACTATTAGTGTTATCTAAAGGAGCATTGAATAATGAAAAAGACTCTCACCACCCCACGTCGACCAAGTGGTTTTAACGAGTATTTGCCAAACGAACAAATCGAGTTTAATCGCTTGCTCGATATTATTCGTCGGACCTACGAAAAATACGGCTACGCGCCAATCGACACGCCAGACGTTGAGCTATCTGAAATACTCTTGGCCAAAGGCGGTGGTGAAACAGAGCAGCAAATTTATCGATTTGAGCGCGGTAAAAATGACCTGAGCCTGCGATTTGATCTAACGGTGCCACTTGCGCGCTACGTTGCCGAGCATGAAGGCCAGCTCGTATTCCCATTCCGTCGTTACCACATCGGTAAAGTGCACCGCGCTGAACGCGCTCAGGCCGGCCGCTTCCGTGAATTCTACCAATGCGACATCGATGTGATTGGCTCGGAAAGCCCGCTTATAGACGCGGAATTCCCGGCTGTTATTAATGAAATCTTCGAGCAATTCAACTTTGGCGAATTTACAATTCGTATCAATAACCGCCTCGTGCTTAATGGTTTTTTTGAAGGAATTGGCCTCAGCGATGTTTCGGCAGATGTACTGCGGGTAATTGATAAAATGGAGAAAATCTCCCGCGATGATGTAATTGCCGATCTCGAAAAGATTGGCTTGGCCAGAGAACAAGTCGGTAGTGTGATTGCCTTTACTGAAATTACTGGCTCCAACGATGATGTACTGGAAAGTCTAGAAAGTCTCGGTATCCAGAATGATTCGTTTAAGGATGGTGTCGCGAAACTCCGCCAACTGGTCGAAGCACTTCGTATGATGCAGGTACCCGAAAAGCGCTTCAAGATTGATCTACGCATTGCGCGTGGACTTGACTACTACACAGGCACGGTATATGAAACGGTATTGAATGATCTGCCAGGCGTCGGCAGTGTCTGTTCTGGCGGTCGCTATGATGACCTTGCAAGCAACTATACGAATACGCAACTCCCCGGTGTCGGAATTTCAATTGGCTTGTCGCGGCTATTCTACAAACTCCTCGAAGCTGGCGTAATCAAGCCAACTCGGCAAAGTCTTGCTCAGGCAGTTATCATGCCGCTCGATGACAACGCGACACCCAAGGCCTTGGAGGTTGCTTCACATCTGCGTGCGCTCGGCACGGCAACAATTGTGCACACCGAGCCAGGCGCGATGAAAAAGAAGTTTCGTTATGCCGACCGAATGGGCTGCCGCTACGTAGTAGTTATCGGCGAAAACGAACTTGCAACTGGTGTGCTCTCTATCAAAGATATGGAGAGCGGCGAATCATTCGAAGGTCGCACAGAAGACCTCGAAGAACTCCTCTCCGATCGTTGGAGTATCGCTCGGTAGTTGATTGGGCTTTTGATTTCTCAATGTCATTACATAGCGTCGCACGAGTGCATCAGTAACTTACAGTAAGTTTATACTGATTGAGTGCCCCCTCCTTTATTGAACTGTCTTCGCTACGTAGTAGTACACCTTGAAGTAAGCAGCACTTTCGTCGGTGATGAAGAAGTCGCCCTCCATCTCATCGTGCTCCTGCACGGTGATGGTCATCGTTTCATTGTGTGGCTTTAGGAGATCGCCGGCCCGGTAGCGACGAGAAACCGTATGAAACTCAGCGATTTCATCTCGTGGGTCAGCGTAGTCAGTTCTAACGAAGGTGAGCAGTTGGCCGGTCTTTGTCTCGTAGATATCAAAGATGGTGTCAGGGTCGACTGGCACCGGTGTCGTGACTCGCTCGATGAACTTGGCTCCTACCAGCGATGGCCAGGCCCTGAGAGCGATTAATGGGATGGTTGTTGGAACATTCATAATTCTAGCTTCATATAGGTTGGGTGGGAGTAGGCCTGGACACATCTTCAATGTGTCCAGGCCTTTCTACCCCGCGGACTACGAAAGGTAGTCGCTCAGGTCGTTGCCGTACTTCTCGTCCATGCTGTTGCTGACGATCGTACGACCACCCTCGGAAGCGGGAAGCCTCCAGAGAACGATGTTCTCGCCGCTCGGGCCGCCGGTCGCCTTCACGTGTCCGTGCCCGGGTCCGTCGGCGATGCCCTCGCCGCCATAGAAGACGTGGATCGTTCCACCGCTCTTCTTGACCTTGGCGGGCTTGCCGTCGAAGATGTGGCCGTAGGATCCGGAATCGTATCCGGCCGACGTGACCTGGTTGCGGCGGCGGCTGCCACCTTGCGCGCGCGGATTGCACATTTTGCATCGGCATCCGACTTGGAAGTTGGTCGGACAGGTGATGGCTCGGTCGTAGCGTCCCACTGGGACCACCCTCATTTCTGCGATCGATCGCGGAGGTAGAGCCTGATGAGATTCACGCGTCTCAGCATCCCGACATTGATCGAGGTGATTTGCGTTACAGGCTACGGATGGATTCCGTATCTATTCTCACTGGAGGTATATTATGAATTGATCATCTATGAATTGCAAGCATAAGCGTCATCGTATACGGGGTTAGTTTAACTATTTGTTAACCCTTTTAGTTTGGTCTGACAAGAAAAGCCCCGCCTCGGCAGCGCGTGAGGGCCACCGAGACGGGTTCCGCCTCAACTGCCGGGAGCGTTGGTGGGAGGCGGAGACTTGGGCTACGAGCCGTTGCCGATCTTCGTGCCCGGGAGCCGTCCCCTGGTGCCGCGTGCGTTCTTGAGCATGTCGGCCATATTCGGGGCCAGTGTCATTACGACCTCTTTTTTGCTTCTCTGGATAATCAAGATTCGTGCAATCCTTATTTTTCCTTAATTTCCGTTGCAAAAAGTACTTTCTTTTCACGCATTTTCACGATGTAATATAGTTTTGTAAGCAAAAAGCTTACGGATTAACAGAAGGAGGTAATAATGAAGCTATCGACCAAAACGGTCGCATCACTACTTGTCGTGACGGCAGTAGCCGCCGCGATACCGGGCCTTAGCCAAATCGCCATTCCTAAAAAACGTCGCGAGTCGTTGTTCGACAAACTGTTGAGTCGACATGACCGTAAAGGCGAACTACGAGCCGAGATTCTCGGTATTTCACCACACGAATTCAAACAAATGAGTAAAACGATGACATTCGAAGGCGTCATCCAAGCATGCGGCCTGTACAGCAAGCGAGATTTTCGTCTTGCTCTGATGGGTCGCCTGCGCAATGAGCTATTGCAGCGAGGTTGGACACGGTCGCGTATCGATAGTTACATCCTGATGCGCGCACCACGGATGGTAGCAGCAATTTAGCGTTTTGCCGACAGGTAACATAGCTCCGTAAAACGGGGCTATGTTACTATTCGAAAGCAATCTATACCTTGTTCGGGGTAAACGCGATATACTAAAAGGGTGGAACAAACACTCGTGAAAATTCTTGCTGACTGGGTAATGATCCCTTTGCTACTGGTAGCGCTTTACTCGCTGTTCTGGAGAGTGTCGGGCCCAAAACGATACGATCGCTACACGCGTGTCTTTATGGCTGGAATCACATCGTATATTTTGGCGAAGTTTATCGGTACCGCATGGCAGCCCGAGCAGCTGCGACCGTTTGAAGAGGTTGGCGTACACCCAGGCGCTGCATATTTAAACAACCCTGGCTTTCCATCCGATCATGCGCTACTCGGCTTCTTCTTAACAATGGCTGTCTGGTACTGTACACGCAATCGAATGCTCACGGTAATCATGGCAGCCCTTACCGTCGTAATGTGTATTGGTCGCGTACTCGCACTCGTACACACGCCACTCGATATTGCCGGGTCATTAGTAATTACGGCAGTCAGTGCCCTGTGGTATCGTGCTTACGTTAAAGTACGATTACATAGATTAGTAGGCAAACGCGCAAAATCATAGTAAAATTACTTAAAGACTACTGATAATTCCGGGGAGTAAGGGTATGAGCGAGCCTGTCGTACACGAAGAAGTGCCTAATGAATCGCCATTAGTAACAATGGGAGCGCGAGAACTGCTACAAGTAGTGCTGCGCGGGGCGCTTGTCGGCGCCGTTGCAGCAACCGTATATTTACTATTAAATAAGTTTGTATTTACTGCAGTGCTGTGCCGTCCACAGTCGACAGGCGATTGCAACCAGGCCTCAAATTACGCGGCAATTGCAGCGCTTGTATTGAGTATCTTCGGCGGAGTGATCGTCTTGGCACAGGCGCGTGTGTATCGCCCGCTGCTTGTAGTGCTTGCAGCGCTTATTTCGTTATGGGGTATACAAGATCAGGCGGGTGGCGCTGAGTGGTATGTGGTAATTGTAGCAGCTGCAATGCTTCTCGGCTTGTCATATGGACTATATGCATGGCTTGCGCGAATTCGTAATTTTATTTTGGCGATCGTTGTAACGGTTGTTGCTGTTGTACTAATTCATTGGATACTCGTTGCCTAGTGTGACAGAAGGTGGGGCTATATGGAAGTTATTGTAAGTATCTTGCTCGTGTTAGTGATTGCCGTTTTTGGTGTCACACTTTATGGGCTCACGCGTAAGCTTAACGAAATGAAGCAATCAAGCGCGGTAGAGCTGCTAAAGAGCGATGTGACCGAGCTTTCAAGAAGTATTGCGGCGCTTAATCAATCCATGGGAGATAGACTCGAGAAAAGCAGCTTAGGGGTACAGCAGTCGGTGCAGCGTCAGCTGAGCGAAAGCGCCAAGCTTGTGGCCGATGTAACCCAGCGCCTCGCTAAGCTGGATGAGACCAATGCACGGGTTGTTGGCGTGGCAGATGAATTAAAAACGCTACAGAATGTGCTTTCCAATCCGAAGCAGCGTGGTGTGTTTGGTGAATTCTATCTTTCGAGTGTTCTTGAAAACGTCTTGTCGCCAGGACAATTCCAAACACAGTACAAATTTAGCGATGGTGAAATCGTCGACGCTGTTATCTTTCTCGATAAAGGACAGATCTTGCCAGTAGACAGTAAATTTAGTCTTGAAAACTACAACCGCATGATCGAGGCATCGGGTAAAGAGCGCGAACAGTATATGCAGCAAGTGAAAGCAGATTTGAAAGGGCGTATCGATGAAACATCTAAATATATTCGCCCGAGTGAAAAGACAATGGATTTCGCGTTTATGTTCATCCCAAGCGAATCACTCTACTATGATTTGCTGATTAATAACGTGGGGAGTGGCGGTAGCTCACGTGATTTGATAGAGTATGCCTTCCGGGAAAAGCATGTGATTATCACAAGCCCGACCAGCTTTATGGCGTACTTGCAAACAGTGCTACAAGGTCTGCGTAGTCTTCAGATCGAGGAACAGGCAAAGGATATTCAAGTGCGTGTAGGCAAGCTCGGCCAGCACATCGCGAAGTTTGATGAGTATATGATAAAGCTTGGCAATTCACTTGGTACCACGGTAAATCACTACAATTCTGCGCATAAAGAACTTGCTAAGGTAGATAAAGATGTCGTAAAGATTGCGAGTGCTGATCCAAGCGTTGAAGCGATTCTGCTTGACAAGCCATCGCAGGAATAAATACGCCCACTCCTTTTCACTCAGGATCTTCAATAAAAATACTACCCGTTTGGTGCGGGTAGTATTTTTATTGAAGAATAGCCTAGGACTAGTCGTTCTTATTGCGGCCAACTATAAGGAGGTAAAGATTACCGCCAAGTGCTGCGCCGATAAGCGTACCTAGAATTACAGATGATGTGAAGTAACTGTATGTTGTTGAATTGGTTGTACTTACACCAAGCTCACTATCTGAGTGATTAGTTACGGCAAGTGCAATTGCTGGATTTGCTGTAATACCCTTTACGTATGCTGAGTACGGAACACTTGGAGCCTTTACACTCTTGTCTGTTTGTGAACTCTGAGAGTTCTTTTGGTAAGCAGCAACGTCTTGAGCCTTAAGTGTTGAAAGTAGCGAACCGCCAGCAACAAGTCCGATCGTGAGGGTAAGACCCGTGCCAATCGCACGTACGCCGGCTGAAAGCTCACGGCGGGTTAGTACTGCAGTAAGACCGAATAGGAATACGGCTGCACCAACGAGCTCACATGCGAAGATGCCCCAGTTGAAGTTCCAGAAGTGGTTGAAGCTAAGGTTTGTGCTGCTGTCTGATACCCAGTTGGTAACAATAAGTGCAAGCATCGCACCAAGAAGCTGGGCACCCCAGTAAAATGGTACGAGAATTGACTTAAGTTTACGCGTAGCCCAGAGACCAAAGGTAACTGCTGGGTTGATGTGTGTGCCAGATACTGCACCAACAGCAAATACAAGCACAGAAAGCGCAAGACCTACGTAGAGGGCGCCAGAGTCTGTGAATGTTGCAAGTGCAACGAGTGTCAAGACGAACGTACCAACAAGTTCGGCAAGCACAATGTTAATGATGTTTGATGGCAACTTAACGCCACTCTTGCCTGAAGTTACAGCGGTGCGCACAACTGGCGCTGCCTCTGGTTTTGCTTCAGCACGAACAGTGCGAACAGTTGTGTTGGCTGCGGCCGGCTTTTTGGCGGTCGCTTTTTTAGTAGAAGCGGCTTTCTTGGTAGCCATTGATTATATCCCTCCTTTAACTAAGATATAGCTCCAGTGTATAGCACAAACAGTTCAGGTGCAACCGTCTATCGATTAACAGAGTGAAGTAGTGTATGATAATAGACATGGGACGATATATAGAGCAAACCGAAGGCCAGAGTGAATTGCAGCAACGAATTGCGGCAGAGCTCAAGGCAAAAGCGGCGGCTCGAGCCAAACAAGAAGGTGATCCAAATGAAGGTTATCACAAGGCGCCAGACGGTGTTGAGGATGCTGCATACATGCATGGTACCAAGCGCACAACGACGCTTGCGCCAGTATGGGCTATAATTTTCTTTTTAGCGATTGGCGTATTTATCTACTTTATCTACAAAATGAGTCATTAGAGCGGGACCTATGGACATCGAAACACTAAAGAATACATTGCTACAACGCGTGGGCGAATCGAAAACACCTAACGAAGTATTGAAAGCGTCAGAATTTCGTGAGCTCTATGCGAAGATCCCCACACTTGCACCTGAAGAGCGCGGTCCGTTTGGTCGCCAAGTAAACGAACTCAAACAGGTGATAGAGGTCGCAATCCAGGCTCGTGAGGCTATACTTGAAGAATCCAACATTCGTCCGATCGACGTAACCGCACCGTTTGATATTAATGCAAAAATGCCAACATTGTTGCCGAGTGAAGATGGCACTACGCATCCACTGATGCAGGAAATTCAGCTCGTATCCGATATTTTTAATCGCATGGGATTTGTCACAGAAGAATCTCGCGAAATCGACGATCAGTATCACATGTTCGAGACACTTAATTTCCCAAAGGGCCATCCTGCGCGTGACGATTATGATACCTTCATGACAGTTGAAACAGACAAGGATGGCGATCCGTTCATTGCTCCAGCGCATACGAGTACTATGCAAAACCGCACTCTTGTAAAATACCGCGATAATCTCGCAAATGGTGGGGCAATTGCCGCAATCGTACCGGACCGCGTATTCCGTAACGAAGACCTCGATGCTCGCCATGAGCACACTTTCTACCAAGTGGAAGGTATCTATGTCGCGAAGGGTGTGAATGTCGGCAATTTAGTCGCGACATTGCAAGCGTTTCTTGAAGAATATTATGGTCGCACGCTAAAGACTCGTATTAATCCATTTTACTTTCCGTTTACCGAGCCTTCGTTTGAATTTTCGCTTGAATGTCCGTTCTGCGAGGTTGGTTGTAATATTTGTTCTCAGAGCAAATGGATCGAATTGCTTGGCTGCGGCATGATCCACCCGAACGTTCTGAAGGCTGCCGACATCGACTCAAATGAATACACAGGCTTCGCCTTTGGGTGCGGCATCGACCGTCTCGTCATGATGAAATATGGTATCGAAGACATCCGTCACCTTGAATCTGGTAAACTTAATTTCTTGAGGCAGTTCTAATGAAAGTTAGTCTAAACGCAGTAAAACAATACATCGATTTCGAACTTCCTCCCGTTGATGAACTTGTAAAGCGTATCAACGAGCAGCTCGGCGGCATTGAAGAAATCATCGATTTGGGCGCACGCTACAAAGGTGCGGTTATCGTACGTGTTACTGAATGTGATAAGCACGAAAACTCCGACCACTTACACAAATGTTTGGTAGACGATGGCGGCGTAACGCCAAATGTTGAGCGCAATGAACGAGGGCTGGTGCAGGTCCTCACAGGCGCCCCTAACGTACATAGAGATATGCTTGCCGTATGGCTTCCGCCAAAAACAATCGTACCTGAAACTTTTGATAGTACCGAGCCATTTATGCTCGAAAGTCGTAATATGCGCGGTGCAATGAGCCACGGTATGCTTGCAAGCGCGCGTGAACTAGCGATTGGTGATGCACACGAAGGCATCATTGATATTACCAATGAGCGACCTGCAGAAGGTGGTACGCCCGTCCAGCCTGGCTCGCTGTTCGCTGATGCATTTGGTCTAAACGACACAATTATCGATATCGAAAACAAAATGTTCACGCATCGCCCTGATGGATTTGGCCAGCTTGGCGTAGCGCGTGAAATCGCCGGTATTTTGGGGCACAAATTCACGAGCCCTGAGTGGTATATAAACCAGCCAATTTTTTCTAACGCAAATGGACTTGATCTTGAAGTGTTCAATGATGCGCCAGAACTTGTTCCGCGCTTCATGACAATGGCCATTGACGGTGTTGAAGTGAAGGAAAGTCCACTCTGGTTACAGTGTGCGCTTACTACGATGGGGTCTCGTCCTATCAACAACATCGTTGACGCGACAAACTACATAATGCTCACGACCGCACAGCCAACGCATGCATATGATTACGATAAACTTCGCGGCCATAGACTGGGTGTACGTATGGCCCATAGTGGCGAATCAATTACACTGCTCAATGACAAGACCTACCAGCTACATGATACCGATATTGTGATCGCCGACGGCGAAGGCCCAGTCGGGCTTGCTGGCATTATGGGTGGCGGCGAGAGTGAAGTCGATAAATCAACGACGCGCATTGTGCTCGAAGTTGCAACCTTTGATATGTATGCAGTCCGCAAAAGTAGTATGCGCCACGGCGTATTTACAGATGCTCTTGCCCGATTTAACAAAGGCCAGTCTCCACGCCAAAATGCACGCGTACTGCAGTATCTTGCTGAGCTCATCGGGCAGGTTTCTGAGGCGAGCAAACAGGCGAGTGATGTCGCAGATATGCCCCGTGTTGAATGGGCAGATCAACCAACAGTACGAGTAACAAGCGAATTTGTAAATGAGCGTCTCGGAAGTGATGTAACGACTGACCAAATGAAGATATTGCTTGAAAATGTCGAAATCTCAGTAGATGATAGTATGAGCGTAACACCCCCGTTCTGGCGTACCGACATTGAACTTCCTGAGGATGTTGTTGAAGAGGTTGGGCGCTTACATGGGTTTGATTCATTACCGCGTGAACTGCCTATGCGCTCAAGCGCTGCGGCCACCTACAACATTGCGCGCGTTGCAAAACAGCGTGTTCGCGAGAGTCTTTCTCGAGCCGGTGCGAACGAGATTCTCACCTACAGCTTTGTACACGAACAAGTGCTTGCGCGCGCAGAGCAAGACATCACAAAAGCGTTCCGTTTGGGTAACGCACTCAGCCCTGATTTGCAGTACTACCGCCTTAGCCTCACGCCAAGCCTACTTGATAAAATCCATGCCAATGTGAAGGCTGGTTTTGATGAATTTATGGTCTTCGAAATCGGCAAAGCGCATCATAAAGACGAACGAAACGACGAGGGTTTACCGCAGGAGTTTGACCGTATTGCCGCTGTTTACACAAGCAAAAAATCAAGCAATGGTGCTGCATATTACAAGGCAAAACGCACGCTAGAGCAGATGTTTGAAGATGCTACGTACACAACAAGTGTGGGCTATGAAAAACTAAGTGATTTTGACTTTAGCTCGCATGATGCATTCCGTCAGCTCGCTGCACCATTTGATGCGGCGCGCTCAGCAACCATTTGGGTTGGCGACAGGCTCGTTGGCGTTGTAGGCGAATATAAGCGCACAGTACAGCGCGCATTCAAACTGAGTGAATACACTGCCGGATTCGAAGTATTCGTTTCAACGTTTAAAAAGTTGGCAGCGAATGACAGGGGGTACACACCATTGAGCCGTTTTCCGTCAACAAGTCAGGATATCTCTCTCAAATCAAGTGTCGATGTAAGCTATGGTAACTTACTCACAAACGTACGCGCTTCACTTGATGAGCAAGCGAACGGCATCGCAACTGACGTAACTCCAGTGAGTATATATCAGGCAGTTGGTGGTGCATTAAGCAAGACTACGACATTCCACATCGTCTTTACAGGCTATGATCGTACGCTGGCGGATGAAGACGTGAAGCCACATATGGATTATGTAGCGTCGCGCGCTCTATCGCTGTTGAATGCCGAGCGTGTTTAGTAAATTTGCGGTACACTATCACTATGGGGATCGTCCAGACGCTTTACTATCAATTCAGCCAGTATGTAGATATGCCAGAGCGCAAGATAGGACTATTCTTTAAAGGACTTTCAGAAAAAAAGTCTGTCGTTGCAGCTCGCTCGCAGCTCCTTGATTTGATGCAACGGGATCTGGCGGCAGTCAACTTATGGACTGAGTACAAATACAAAGGGTACAACTACCTACGGAAATCAACGCGTAAGAAACTCTATCTAAACCTCGAGCTGATTGCCACGGATTTCGACGTCTTCTATAAAGCTAACCGAACAGATGGGGCGGAGGTTGTACGGCACATCCACACTATCGCGCCGCACGCACATGTTGAGTTTGAACGCGCACAGCTTTTACGCGCACTAACTGACTATTTTTCATTGACTCGTAATCTCTATGAGTATCGTGAATCGAGCTCATTTAGTAGGTTGCTCCGCAACCCGAATAAAGAAAAACTCATTGGCGACTGTAATCAGATTGTTACGTTGTATGCGCACTTGTACACAAAGTATTTTGACATTCACGACCTAAAAATACGACTCCTACCGAATCACGTAGCACTGCACTATAGCGGGGTTGATATCGAAGCGACAACTGGCACGTTTGCAAACTACGATGATGCAAAAGGCGCCGAACTCATGCCGATTGAAGAACTTGTTACTGTAAACTTACTCGACACCACCGACTCATACTTAGAAACCCACGAGGTCGCACCGGAAGATTTTTTGCAAAGCTCACGACTCGCATACATGCTAAGTCATTCGCGCGAGATTGTATCGCGCAATCTTGAGGCGGCCTATGGCTCAATTATTAATGGCCTAATGAGTCGTAATAATTTTTCGCAGGCACTAAAATTTGCAAAACAGAGTGGCGACATTGAACTGCTCAGTATAGTCGGCAATAATGGTGCGCTGTATCATATGGATAAACATGAATTTGTAGCGGCGCGAAAGTTTGCGCAGCATGCACTGCGCCGTAGTGAACTTATTAAAGATAGCTATCGTGCTGAAGGGGTGTATCAATACAATGAACACCATTTTCATGAGGCGATCAAGGCGTTCAAAGAATGTAACGACCAAGATTCTGTTCGTAAATGCTATACTGCGCTATTTTTTGATGAGCAATCTACACTTCCAAAGCAGCTCACGAGCGAAAATGTTAAGCAATATAGTAAAGTAATTCACCGTATGCAGGGCTTTGCAAAGAAATCCGAAAACGCAGGACTCATTCAACACGTCAATAATCTACGCAAATACTTATAGAGATGACGTCTAAAAAGATGCACTTTTTGATGCTATATATTGAAAGATTTAAATATATTGATATAATGAAGCTATGGAGCAATCCCAAATCGTCGAAATGCTAAAAGCTTTAGCTGATGAAACACGCCTTTCAATTGTGCGTCGTGTCGCGCAAGGTACCTGCGCAGTACCGAGCTCCGACATCGTCGAATCGTGTCAGGACGTGTGTTTGTCGCAACCTGCGATGAGCCATCACTTTAGTAAGCTTGTGAATGCTGGTGTTCTACGCGTAGAAAAGCAGGGCACAAGCAAAGTATATCGGCTCAACGCAGAAGTACTCGAGCGCGCAGGGATTGATGCAACAAAGTTTTAATCTATAAGGAGGGTTTATGACCAGCGTATTAGTGGTGACCGGAAGCGTCCGCCCAAACAGCATTAACCAGAAGATGGTACCGGTCGTAGTAGAAGTAGCTAAGGCGAAAGGCCTTGAGGTAATAATTGCAGATTTAGGCGAACTTAACTTGCCGTTCTATGACAACCCGTTACCGCCAACATCGCCAGACTTCGTTACAGATAATGCCAATGTTCTTAGGTGGACCGACATGGTTTGCAAAGCAGACGGAGTAATTCTTGTAACGCCAGAGTACAATCACACCATGAGTCCTATTCAACTGAATGCAGTCGACTGGATTGGCAAAGAATGGAGCGACAAGCCAATCGCACTTGTTGGCTATGGGTGGCGCAGTGGCGCCCAGCAGGCCCACGCGGCAGCTCGTGAGGCACTTGCCGTTAACCTTAAAGCACGTGTTGGTGACGAGCAGACAAACTTGCTTGTTACACGCGAGCTCAATCCTGATGGCACTGTCGCTGATAAAGAGGCAACCTATAAGAAGATCGGTGCAACGATTGATGAGCTCATAGAAATCATTGAGGAGACACACGGCGAATAGTATCGTCTAATTCCTCCCATGAAAAGGCAGCAGCAGTGTTGCCTTTTTTCGTAGCACAAAAGGTAAAGCGGAATATGCAAGACTTGTCGAAGCAAATCGTAAGCGCTATGATGTGAGTAATGAAGAAATATCGCGCGGTGGTGCTGGTGGCGTGTACGGTAATCGCCTTGGTAACCTTAGGTTACCTTCTCGTTCATAGTGCGCATTTCGATGTCTTGCAGCCAGCTGGTGCGGTTGCAAAGAGTGAAAAATCGTTACTTATTTTCGCATTTAGCATCATGATGCTTGTAGTAATTCCAGTGTTTATTATGCTTGCAGTATTTGGCTGGAAGTACCGCGCGGGTAACGATAAAAAGATTGATTACCGTCCTGAATGGCATGAGCACAAACTACTTGAAGCAATTTGGTGGGGCATTCCGATTATTATTATTTTAATCCTTGCAACGACAACCTGGATTACAGCGCATACGCTTGACCCATATCGTAGGCTTGATTCAAAGGCGGCGCCAGTGAATGTGCAGGTTATAGCGGTCCAGTGGAAGTGGCTGTTCATCTATCCAGACCTCGGTGTTGCTTCGGTGAATGAATTGCCAGTTCCAGTCAACACGCCAATACACTTTACAATTAGTGCAGACGCGCCAATGAGTGCGTTCTGGATTCCAGCACTTGGCACTCAGATTTACGCTATGAATGGTATGTCGAGTCAGTTGAATCTGATAGCGGATCACGTCGGCGCATTCCCTGGCTATAACACCAATATTAATGGTGAAGGCTACGCAAAAATGAAGTTTAATGTATATTCCAAAATAGACAAGGACTTTTCGTCCTGGGTGGAATCAGCACGAAAATCACCAAATATGATGGACGAGCAGATGCTGCAAAAAATTAGTCAGCCAAGCACAATGGACGGGACTTCATATATGTTAATGGACAATAACTTGTACAATAAAGTGATTATGAAGTATATGAAAGGTACGGCATCCGATAAAGATAACAGTACTACTTCAATGCAGCATGATATGTCAAATATGGAGGGAATGTAATGGACTGGCAGTGGCTGATTGGACGAATGAATTTGAGTTACCTACCACACGAGCCAATCACGATGGGAGCAGCAGTTGGTATGCCGCTTACACTTGTTGCAATTGCAGCAGCACTCACATATTTCAAGAAATGGGGCTACCTCTGGCGTGAATGGATTACAACAGTAGATGCAAAGCGCATCGGCATTATGTATGGCTCGGTGGCGCTTATTATGCTTGCCCGCGGCGTATTTGATGCACTAATGATTCGCTCACAAACCGCAGTTGGTGGACCGGGCGGAAGCCAGCTCTTTAATACGGACACCTATCAACAGGTGTTTACGTCACATGGTGTAATCATGATTTTCTTTGTGGCGATGGGGTTAATGTTCGCGCTCTTTAACATCGCCGTGCCATTGATGATTGGCACGCGCGATGTAGCATTCCCATTCTTGAACGCTGTGAGCTTCTGGCTATTTTTCGCTGGTATGATTCTAGTGAACGGTTCGTTGATTTTTGGTGGCTTTAGCATAGGTGGTTGGCTTGGATATCCGCCTCTTACAGAATTACAGTATAGCCCCGGCCCAGGAGTTGATTATTGGATATGGTCTCTGCAGGTTGCCGGTATTGGAAGTTTACTGAGTGGCATTAATTTCTTTGTAACAATCTTGAAGAATCGCGCGCCAGGCATGACATTCATGCGTATGCCTATCTTTGTATGGAGCGTCTTAGTGACTACGGTGCTGATGATGATAGCATTCCCAATACTTACAGGAAGCCTTGCATTACTATCGCTTGATCGCCTTATGGGCATGCATTTCTTTACAAGCATGGGCGGCGGCAACCCGATGATGTATGTCAACTTGATTTGGGCATGGGGGCATCCAGAGGTGTATATTCTCGTAATGCCAGCATTTGGGATCTATAGTGAAATTGTTGCGACCTTTAGTCGTAAAAAACTCTTTGGCTACAAGACTATGGTAATAGCATTGATAGCGATTATGTTCTTTAGCTTCATAGTCTGGCAGCACCACTTCTTTACGATGGGCTCGGGCGCAGACGTTAATGCCTTCTTCGGTATTATGACAATGATTATTGCAATTCCAACAGGCGTAAAGGTGTTTAACTGGCTGTTTACGATGTATCGTGGGCGCATTACCTTCGCATCTCCAATGATCTGGTTTATGTGCTTTGCGGTTACCTTTACGATTGGTGGGGTGACTGGTGTCTTGCTCGCGGTGCCAGCAATTGACTTCCAAGTCCATAACACACTATTTCTCGTTGCGCACTTCCACAATGTAATCATTGGCGGTGTCGTGTTTGGCTATATCGCCGCGATTACATATTGGTTCCCAAAGATGTTTGGATTCCATCTACATGAGGGGCTTGGTAAGGCCGCAGCCTACTTCTGGCAGGTTGGATTCTTGCTTTCATTCATGCCGCTGTATGCGCTTGGACTTATGGGTGCAGTGCGCCGTCTTGACAATTATAGCGACCCAAGTTGGATACCATTCTTTATCGTGAGCGCAGTTGGGGTAGTGGTTGTTGGTATCGGTATTGCATGCCAATTGTTACAAATCGCCTATAGTATCTGGAAACGTAAAGAACTTCACGCAACCAGTGACCCATGGGACGGACGTACGCTTGAGTGGTCTGTGCCAAGCCCGGCGCCATTTTACAACTACGCGATCATTCCAGAAGTAAGCCGTGTGGACGAGTGGTGGTACCAAAAGCAAGAGGGTGTGAAGGCCCCCAAAGATAGTGACTACAAAGATATCGTATTGCCAAAAAACACATCATTTGGATTTGTAATCGGTATGACGGCATTTGTAGGTAGCGGCGCACTGATCTGGCATATCTGGTGGCTCGTAGTTGTATCATTCATCGCGATCGTCGTTATGATCATCATGCGTACAATGGACGATTTCACAGAGTACACAATTCCTGCAGCTGAAGTGATGAGGATGGATAAGGAGGCCCGGGCATGAGCGAATCAGCAGAGATGATTGCCAAGCGCGATAAAGTCCAACTCGGTTTCTGGCTATATCTTATGACAGACTGCATGCTCTTTACGAGCCTGTTCGCAACCTATATGATTTTGCGTAACTCAACAAATGGTGGCCCGGGCGGATCAGAGCTATTCTCCATGGGATTTGTGCTTGTCGAGACGTTAATCTTGCTTACAAGCAGTTACGTATGTGGCCTTGCGAATCTTGCCATACATAACGGACGTAAAAAAGAGTTTGTTGTATATCTTGGTGCAACAATCGCACTAGGTATCGCATTCTTAACAATGGAACTTACCGAATTCGGCAAACTCATCGGCGAAGGCCACACCCCTCAGACGAGTGCTTTTTTGTCGGCTTTCTTTACATTAGTCGGCACGCACGGACTGCACATTGCGATCGGACTGATCTGGGCGTCAGTGCTTATCTGGGCGCTCTATCGGCAGGGTCGCCAAGAAGACATCTTGCGCAAATTCAGTCTGTTCGCAGTATTCTGGCACTTCCTTGATGTTGTCTGGATTTTCATCTTTACAATTGTTTACGCAATGGGAGTAAAGTAATGCAAAAAGCACGAGAATATCGCCGCCAACAATTGCGCTACGCATACGCCTACCTCCTGGCGGGAGCACTTAGTATAGCGACGTATGCATTAGCGGTTAGCGCTTCTACATTCACCGATACTTCATTCGCGGTAATTGTACTGTGCGCAGCAGCCCTGCAGCTCTATATCCAGTCGCGCTATTTCTTGCATCTTGATGATAAAGAAGCTCCTCGCTGGCGACTACTGAGCTATGCATTTACATGGTTCACACTGCTCATTATTGCAGTGGGCTCTATCTGGATTATGAATCATCTAAACTATAACATGGGGATGTCGCCAGATCAGATGGATCAGTATATGAACAGTCAGAGTCTGAAAGGGTTTTAAATGGACACAATCCGCAACTATTATTGGCTCGCGAAGCCTGGTATTGTTTATGGTAATATAACGCATGCGTTTGCCTGTGCGCTGTTTGCCTGGGCGATTACACCTGGATCGGCGCTTACGGTGATATGGATGATGGTCGGATTAGGGCTAATTGTCGGCTCTGCCTGTGTAGTGAACTGTATGATGGACCGAGATCTTGACGCCAAGATGGAGCGCACAAAGAAGCGGCCGCTACCAATGAAAAAGATATCTATGCAAAGTGCCGCAATCTATGCCGCGATTCTTTTTGTAGTGGGTAGTGTCGTATTGCTCGCACTCACTAATGTCGTTGTTTGGATCTGCGCAGTACTCGGCCATATCACCTATACCATATTATATGGCTATGTAAAGCGCCATTCGTGGACGGGTACAATGGTCGGTACGATTCCAGGCGCTCTGCCACTACTTGTTGGCTATGCATCTGTTAATCCAGCTTTGCCACAATCCGCATGGCTATTGTTCGTGGCGGTACTATGTTGGCAGTTGCCACACTTTTACGCACTCTCGCTTTATCGCAAAGACGATTATGCAAAGAGTGGACTGCCGATGATGACAGTGGTTAAGCCGCGTGAGTTTGTCATGAAACATATTATCGTGACGGCAACGTTATATGCGCTCGTAACGATCGCTCTGGTAGTATTTTCTCCACTACCGAAAGTTGCCACTGGAATGTTTGCAGCCGCAGCGGTCACATGGGTATGTATAATACTTCTCGCAAAGCAACGTGGTACCGACGCATGGGCACGAAGGACGTTCGGTACGTCACTCTATATGCCAATGGTAATGCTTGCCTCCAGCGTAGTGGCTGTTGCAGTAGCATAAGCGCTATACTACAATAAAACGTATAACTACTCAAAAAAGGAACAGTAAACATGCAGATTACGATTGTCGGTGGCGGGTTTGGCGGTATTCGAGCAGCGCTTAAATTAGCACGTGAGAAATCCAACGAGATTACACTTATTTCTGATCGTCCAGAATTTCAGTATTACCCTACACTTTACAGTAGCGCAACCGGTCATAGCCATTTAGAATCATGGGTTCCGCTCGGTGAAATTTTCGCAGAGCATGAAAATGTAAAAGTTCATATTGATACTATCGAAACACTTCAGGTTTCAGACAAAACATTGCGCGGTAAGTCGGGCGCCACATATAAATACGATACGCTTATTTTAGCAATGGGGGTGGTAACGACGTACTTCGGCATCCCTGGTCTGGAAACATACGCATACGGTATTAAAAGTGAAGCCGAGATCAAACACTTAAAGCAGCGCCTATATACAGACATTGCTGAAAATCACGAGCTCGATCGTAACTATGTAGTGATCGGTGCTGGGCCGACTGGCGTCGAACTCTCTGCAGCGTTAGGTACCTATATCCAACGTCTTAGCAAAAAATATAGAGTAAAAGGTCGCGGGCCAAGAGTGCGGCTTATTGAGGCCTCACCACGAGTGTTGCCTCGAATGAGTGAATTGTCGAGTCGAGTTGTCGAGCATCGCTTGCGTAGCCTTGGCGTTGATGTAGAAACGGGCAAGAAGGTTGAAGGCGAGAACGCAACAGAGCTTGTTGTGAGCGGCAAGCCGATAGCTAGTCACACAGTGATCTGGACCTCGGGCGTGACAAATAATCCATTCTTTGCAGCGCATCCCAATGTCTTCAAACTCGCCAAAAACGGACGCGTTGAAGTTGACGCCTACTTGAAGGCTTACAATAGCATCTACGTCATTGGGGATAACGCAGCGACGCCGTACACTGGGCTAGCACAAACGGCAATTCACGATGGTGATTTTGTGGCAAAGAACCTTATTCGCAAAAGCCACGGCAAGAAGGTGAAGAAATATCATACATCTAAACCAATCCCGGTTGTTCCGGTAGGGGCAAACTGGGCGGCTGTAGAATGGCGAGGTATCAAGGTTTATGGATTTATCGGCGGTTTAATCCGTCGTGCGGCTGACGCGATTGGGTATAATGATCTCCTACCACTTGGCAGGACTATCGGTGCGTGGACCGCAAGTATGGTGTATGAAGAAGATTACTTTACGCCAACTGTCAAGGACAAGAAACTACGCTAGCAGTGGTGTAAATTTTACAAAAACCGCTATATATAGTGTGACTCATGGTATACTGTAGAGACGAGACTAGAACAAAACGAGGGAGTTTATGGCAACAACAAAAGCGCAGCGCTATGGTATTTTGACGATTTTAATCGTGACTGTTGTGGGCACTATTGGTTCGTTTGCTGTAATGATTTTGACAAGCAAAAGTAGCGCTGAGAATCAGGCGAAGTACCAAACAGCTCTAAATAAATACACCGAGGTTCAAAAAGGATATCAGGCCAAAGTCCAAGCGCAAGCTGACGAACTGTCCGGCAAGTATTATGATACCGTTAACGCCTACGAATCGCGTCCTGCTAAGTTTGACATAAACAGCGTGAAGGATGTCGGCACCGAAGATCTCGTGGCTGGAGACGGTGAAGAGATTACTGGTACTACAGCGTTCGCTGCATACTATATTGGCTGGGATGCGAACGGTCGCATTTTTGACCAGAGTGTCGATACGTCTGCGAAGAAGTTGAAATCGCCGCTACCTATTGACGGTGGCCTCGACAAAGCGAGTTTAATTGAGGGTTGGAAAACGGGTATGAAAGGTATGCGTATCGGTGGTATTCGTTTGGTTACGATTCCATCAGATAAAGCCTACGGTGCAAGCGGTCAGACTGACTCAAATGGTCAACAGACAATTGCACCAAACATGCCACTAAAGTTTATCGTTATGGCAATCCCGCAGCCGGCGGCGATCTCACAGCCAGACACAACTAAGCTTTTACAAGAAATGCAAGAAGCACGACAGTAATAAGGAGTACGGGTAATGAGTGATGTACGAGAAGTGGTAATGATTGGTGCTGGGCCAAGCGCATTAAGCGCGGCAATCTATACAACGCGTGAGGATATCGATACGGTGCTCTATGAAAAGGGCGTCGTTGGTGGCCTTGCGGCTATTACCGATAAAGTCGACAATTACCCTGGATTCCCGGATGGTATTGAGGGCATGACACTTGCTGAGCAGCTGCAAAAACAAGCCGAGCGCTTCGGTGCGAACATCGAGCTCGGTGATGTAAGTGCACTGCGCCGTGATGGCGATGAAATTATTGTAACTGTTGATGGTAGTGAAGTTCGCGCTAAAACCGTACTTATCGCGACTGGTAGCGACTACAGCAAGCTTGGGATTCCTGGCGAAGCCGAATACTACGGCCGCGGCGTTCATTACTGTGCAACTTGTGATGGTGCGTTTTACCGTGATAAGCGATTGGTTGTTGTCGGTGGTGGTAATTCCGGAGTACAGGAAACGATTTTCTTGACGCGCTTCGCGAGCCACATCGATCTGCTAGTGCGTAGCACAATCAAAGCCAGCCAGGTGTTACAAGATGATTTACAGCAGTACATCGAGAGTGGTAAGGTAACGGTTCATCTAGGTACAACTCCGGATGAAATCGTGACGCAAGACGGTAAAGTTACAGCAATGCGCGTCACAAAAGACGGAGAGCAGTCCAATGTCGACACAGACGGTGTGTTTGTATTTATCGGGCTCAAACCGAATACGCAGTTCCTTAAAGGCAGCGATGTTGAGCTTGATGAGCTTGGACTTGTTAAAACGAATGAGAAGCTCGAGACGAATGTTCAGGGTGTGTATGCTAGTGGTGACGTACGTAGTGGCGCAACAATGCAGGTTGCGAGTGCTGTAGGCGAGGGCGCCACGGCCGCACTTGAGATTCGTGAATACCTTGATAGCTTAAAGCGTAAGTAGACGTGAAAGTAACTAAATACACCCTCACTGGAGTGTATTTAGTTCACTGAATTCTCGTGTTGCAGAGCCTCATTAAATTTATCAGGATAATTCGTGACAATTCCATCAATCCCTTGGTCGGCAAGATGTTGGAGTGAGCCTATACGATTGACAGTATAGACATAAGTAAACAGATGTAATTGATGAGCAATCTCAAGCGCAAACTTATTAAGATATAGTCGATGAAACCCGACTGCTGTAAGCTTTATGAAGCGATGATAAGCGACAAAGATAAACGGATTACGATCATGTAGTAACGCAAGGTTAGCTTTTTTAGCAAGTCGGCGAATACGCACAAGCTCGTATCCCATAAATGATGAAATAATGAGATTGTCCCACTCGCTACTTTTTTTAATGTACTTCTTTTTAAGGAGACGAATGAGCGCAGGGCCAGAACCTCGACTTTTTATCTCAATGTTAAGTAGCACGACGCCAAGGTAGCGGTCAAGCACTTCCTCGATACGGGTTACCTTCGGATATTCATCAGAAAATCTCATTAAATCATCGTAGTCAGTTCGACTAATAATCGAGGGTTTATGATGAGTTCGCATTGTATGGAAATCATGCACAAGCACAAGCACACCATCTTTAGTCAGCCGTACGTCAAACTCAAGAATATCCGCCCCCGCCTCGACGCCAGCCTCCATAGCGTCGAGTGTATTCTCTGGTGCCAGCCCCGCGGCGCCTCTGTGTCCAATGATCAGCATAGTATTAGTAGTATACCATTCTCTACGCAACGTATCGTTCGAAGAATTTCTCCAATTGGCGGATGATACGATGGTCTGTAGTTTCAAGCGCGACCTCACGGGTGCCAACAACTCCCGATCCAAACATAAAATTATGCGATCCAGATATTGCTACCTTGTCCCCGTTAGGCATTGTAAAAATAGCGAATTTGGCGTGTAGATAGGCATCGTGTTTATACGCAGTTGTAGATTTTGCGCTCAGCATTCCCAGACCAATGAGCGCTCTATTAACCGACGAGGCATTACGCCAGTGATTATAGTACACAGTCGCGTGCTTCGCTTTTAAGATGCGCGTAAGGGGGCCAGTAGGACAGTACTGCGATACAAGGGTAACGTGCTCGGCTTGTCTAGCAAGTGTAACAGTGCGACGATAGATAAGTGACGAGCCAATGAGCCCGCCATCAAACAAGACATCGGTTAACTCATCAAGTTTATAGGTGTGATTACGAATCCCTGCTCCACCTCGATCAGCCCGACGAATGCGTACATGCTCGGCAAGAATTGTTTCAGCGAGTTTACTATCACGCACCCTGAACATGTAATCGATATTAGTGAGACTCTCGTTATCAAGGTTGAGGCCGCCAAAAGAGTAGACGATATCGTCGACAACAATCCATTTTGTATGTGTGCGACCAGTAAGGATGATATTTGCCTTGCGTCCAAGCCAATAGAACTGAATGCCATGCCTTTTCAGTCGGCGTTCGAGCCGCATAGCTTGAACAGCGCGCGAAGGCTGGCGTTTTGGTGAGAAAAGTATAAATTCTTTGGGCTCAAGGTAGGTAAACGTATCGGCGTAAATAGAAATGGCAACGCCGCGGTCGGCTGCGTTGCAAAGCGCCTCGATGATTGCTTCACTTCGCTCATCATCAGAGCGGAATGTCGTAGCAATAATTGCAATTTCATGCCGGGCACTGCGGATGGATTTAACAACTTCTGGGGTGTAATCGTCTGAGGTGAACAGTTTCATGGGATGCAGCAATGACATATTTGTAAGTATACGCGGTATTGCTAGTACCGTATAGTCAAAAAAACTGCTACACTAGAGGCAACTAGCAAATAAGGAGGATTCTATGCCTGATTTTAATATTGTACTGACACCTGGCGATGTTGATGCTGGGTCGGTAAATACTGTTGTTGAGATTCCAGAAGGTTCACGCCTTAAGGTTGAATGGGATCGTAAGCGTGCCGCATTTACCCTTGACCGTGTAGAGCCAGCGATTTTCGCTAAGCCATGCAACTACGGTTTCATCCCACAAACACTTGATGAAGACGGCGATGAGCTCGACACGCTTATTATCTGTCCAGAGCCACTTGCAACCGGTATTTGGCTCGAAGCCAAAATAATTGGTGTGATGAAGTTCGAGGATGACGGTGAGGTAGACGACAAAATTGTTGTAGTGCCCGTAGATAACCGCGACGACGATCGCATCAAGAGTCTCGAGGATATTCCACAGTGGGTAGCAAAGGTCGAGCATCACTTTACGCACTACAAAGATCTCAAAAAGCCCGGGAGTACAAAAGTTCTTGGATGGGGTAACGTTGAAGAAGCAAAGACGATTGTCAACGAGTGCATTGCGCGCTACAATGCAAACAAGTAGAAAAGCTTAAGGTTTAACTAAAGGAGGCATAGTGGACGCAAACAACTCATCGCTTTATAGCACGGGATCAACGATGGATTCGAATGATACTGCTGGAATCGTGGTGTTAATCGTAGGCATGCTAGTATATTTTGTTATATTTGCTCTTATTATTGTTACAACATGGAAGTTGTATCGTAAGGCAAATAAACCAGGCTGGGCATCTATTATCCCTGTGTATAACTATGTGGTATTACTCGAAATTGTTGGGCGGCCAATCTGGTGGATTATTCTAAGTTTCATCCCGCTAGTGAACATCTACATTGCATTTGTCATTGCACTTGATCTTGCGAAGTCATTTGGCAAGTCGACGGGCTTTGGTGTTGCAACTTTCTTCTTGCCGTTCGTGACATATCCTATTCTCGCATTCAGTAAGAATGCACGCTACGTAGGACCGGTTGCGGAGGGGCTTGATAGCTTTGGGCCTGCATCGGGTCATACGGTAGCTCCAACGCAGACGACTGCGACAGGCCAGCCAATTGCCCCAACAATGAACGAGGCCCTGCAGCAGCCAGCACCACCAACTCCTACGGGCCAGCCGGTTCCTCCAATCACACCGCCCGCACCACAGCCACCTGAAACAGCGGGTGAACCAAACCAACCTCGACCACCGCAGTTCTAAAGTGAAGTAACACTCTAAATAGAGTCAGAATTATATCTGGCTCTATTTATCTTTAGCACGTTTGTTGCGCCGCTCTCGAGCTTTGCGGTGAATGATTGCTGCCGCTTCACTAAGCTGGCCAAGTAGACCGCCCTTGCGCAACTGCGCGCGAAGTTTCATACGTGCATGTGCGGTAATCATATATTGCTGCCAGGCGACTTTAGGCCGTGCGCTTTTCTTAGTAAGAATCTCAATGACATCGCCGTGCTTGAGGCGATAGCTGAACGGCTCCATTTTCCCATTAACAATAAACCCACTGGCCTTAGATGCCAAGTCTGAGTGTACCCGATACGCATAGTCGAGCGGATACGCACCTGCTGGCAGGTCATAAATGTCGCCTTTTGGTGAATGTACAAAGATACGATCCCCAAAGAGATCAATGGTAAGATCGGCTTGATCAAAATCCTTACCTTCTTTTATGCGGGCCGCTGCACTTTGCAAGTGGCGAATCCAGTGAAGATCAGTAGGAAGTGCTGCAATAGTGCCCTTGGTGTATGCATCTGTTAGCTTTTGCTCATTGTAGTGGAAGCTCGCGGCAAGTCCGCGCTCGGCATAATCATGCATCTCGTGGGTACGAATCTGAAACTCCACCGCCTGACCGGTTTTTGTAGCAACTGTCGTATGTAGTGATTGGTAGCCGTTTGGCTTTGGTTTAGCGATGTAATCTTTAATGCGATCAACCATCGGCTCATACATACTATGAAGTTCACCGAGCACAAGATAACAGGTTGCCACATCATCAACAATAATGCGTAGAGCCATGAGGTCGTAAATATCATCAATATTGGGAACGCGCGCAAGCTTTTTGTAGAGACTATAGATACTCTTTACCCGCCCATCAATTTGATGCGGAATACCTTCGGCGGCGAGATGTGCATCAACTTCATTACGGACGCTGCGCAGTTTGCGCTCACTCTTTTTTAGGTGGCTGTCCATGAGTGATTTTGTCTTCTCAAATTCCCCAGGGGAAAGATAGCGAAAACTCAGCTCTTCAAGCTGAACACGGACACGGCCCATATTGAGGCGGTCCGCAAGCGGAGCGAATACCTCGATTGTCTCGCGAGCTATCTTTTTCTGCTTTTCGACACTCTTAAACTGAAGCGTCTGCATATTATGAAGACGATCAGCAAGCTTAATAATGATCACCCGCACATCCTGTCCCACAGCAATCAGAAGCTTGGTGAGGTTATCTTTAGTTGATGGCAAGTAACTTTCAAGGTTGCGCATGCCACTACGTGCCTGGCCTACCTTGGTGACGCCATCAACGAGAAACGCAACATCACGTCCGAATAACCTCTCAATTTCCTCGAGTGAGGCATCGGTGTCCTCGACGGTATCATGTAACACGCCCGCAATCACAGAATCGATATCCATGCCCCATTCAATAATGGATGAAGCTACAGAGAGAGGGTGGACAATATAGGGCTCGCCACTCTTTCTGAGCTGGCCTTCGTGCTTTGCTGATGCATAGTCTACTGCGTCCGAAAGACGCCCGAGTTGAGTCTGGCTATAGTGTTGTTTAGCAACCCGGAGCAGCTCGTCTTTATCCATCTGTCCTCAGTATAGCATTCTTATATACCTTGTTTGCCTAGTGATGTATACTAGAGACAACAAGCTAATGCTAAAAGGGGAGAGACATGAGTACACGAATAGCAATTAATGGGTTCGGCCGTATTGGGCGTAACGCATTTAAGATCGCTTTCGACCGCAATGATGTAGAGGTGGTGGCCGTCAATGATCTTACAGACACAAAGACATTGGCGCACCTACTGAAGCACGACAGCAGCTACGGCACGTACGCACACGAGGTCGGACATGATGACACTGGCATTATTGTTGATGGCAAGCACATCACTGTGTTTGCCGAAAAAGATCCCGCAGCATTGCCGTGGCGTGACCATGACATCGATGTTGTAATCGAAAGTACCGGATTCTTTGTAAAGCCTGAGCTCGCTAAAGCACATATCACCGCTGGCGCTAAGAAAGTTGTGATTTCTGCTCCTGCGAAAGGTGATGGCGCTGATACAATCGTTCTCGGCGTTAACGAAGATAAAATCGCAAACTCAACTGAGGTTATCTCAAACGCAAGTTGTACAACTAACTGCATCACTCCAGTAATGGCAGTTCTTGAAACAAACTTCGGTATCGAAAAAGCCCTAATGACAACCGTTCACAGCTACACGGCGAGTCAGCGTTTGCAGGATGCACCGGCGAAAGACCTTCGTGAAGCTCGCGCAGCGGCTGAGAACATTGTCCCAACCACAACTGGCGCGTCAATCGCAGCCGCGAAGGCACTTCCAGCACTTGAAAACAAGTTTGGCGGTCTTAGTATTCGTGTACCAACCCCTGTAGTGAGTGTGAGCGACTTCTCAGTACTCCTTAAAAAAGATGTGACAGTTGAAGAACTAAACCAGGCATTTAAAGATGCTGCAGCGAAGCCATTCTACCAAGGTATCCTTGCGGTAACTGAAGAAGAGCTCGTATCAAGTGACTTTAAAGGCAACAGCCACAGTTGTATTATCGATCTTCCGCTTACAAACGTAGTAGGTGGCAACCTTGTTAAGGTAGTCGCATGGTATGACAATGAGTGGGGTTACTCAAACCGTCTTGTTGAACTTGTCGCTGATGCAGGTCGAGCAGTAAAGAACATCTAGTCTATAGGTGCAATAGCAAGAATCCGCCAGGTAACACTGGCGGATTCTTGCGGTAACTTTACAGCCTTTTGCTTACCGCTTATACTTACTAATATGAAGATTTTTCTTGGCGCCGATCATGGCGGATTTTACCTCAAAGAAAAGATAGAAGCGTATCTCTCAAAGCGCGGCTTTGATTGGGAAGATGTTGGCGACAAAGAACTCGACCCAGGGGACGATTTCCCGCAGTTTGCTCAAATGGCAGCAACAAAAGTATTAGGCGAAGAAGAAAGCACCGACCCGCGCGCGGTTCTTATCTGTACTGGTGGCCAAGGTATGGCCATGGCTGCAAATCGATTTCGCGGCATTCGTGCAGCCGTAATCTGGGATAAGTTTGAGGCGCACGAATGTCGCAATGATAACAACTCAAATGTGCTCTGCTTGCCAGCTCGTGTTGTTGATGCACCAGGTGATGATCTCGAGATTTGGAAATCAATTATTGATGAGTGGCTGGAGACACCATTTGCTGGGGCGGCGCGCTATGTTCGGCGCAACGCGGAACTGGATGCCTTTTAACGATGAGTGAAATTGCCCCAACCATCTTGGCGGAGACCCCCGACGACTATAAAGCGACAGTCGAGCAATACCATGCGTTCGCAAAACGTGTACATATCGATCTTACAGACGGCGAATTTGCCCCCACCTTTACAGTGGGCGTCAATCAACTTTGGTGGCCTCAAGAATGGCAAGTGGACATCCATGCGATGGTGTCGCACCCAAGCCAATATGTCGATGCGCTCATTCAGATGAAGCCATATAGTATCATTTTTCATGCCGAAACGAATGAAGATTTATTGCCAACAATCCAAAAAATCAAAGCGGCAGGCATAAAGGCTGGAGTTGCCCTTTTAAAGCAGACGGTTCCTGAAATGGTGCATAACTACGTAGAAAACGCCGATCATGTACTCGTATTCTCGGGCAATCTGGGTCACTACGGCGGGAGTGCAAGTCTAATGCAGCTTGAAAAGGTACGACTTATTCGAAATATCCATCCAACAGTTGAGGTCGGCTGGGACGGCGGCGCAAATATCGAAAATGCATTTAGTCTATCGCAAGGTGGCGTTGACGTTGTGAACTGCGGGAATGTTATTCATTCCGCTCCAGACCCGGCAATCGTGTATAAACAACTTGTTGACGAGATTAACAAGCATAGTGTTATTTAATGCTTACGCTTAAAGTGGTATACTAGAGACATTATGAGTAGTGGGCAGCTGACAATTAAACAACTTGAACAAAAAGCGTACGAGGTACGCAAAGATATTATCACAATGCTAGAACATGCGGGCAGCGGGCATAGCGCTGGACCACTTGATCTTGCCGAAGTTGTGACGACACTATATTTCGATATTATGAATATCAAGCCCGAAGAGCCAGAGTGGGGCGCGCGCGATTACTTCTTTTTGAGTAACGGGCACTGTGTACCGGTGCAATACGCCGTAATGGCTGAGCGTGGGTATTTTCCTAAAGAAGAATTGATGACGCTCCGCCGTCTTGGCTCACGTTTACAGGGGCACCCTGAGCGTACAAAGCTACCCGGTCTCGAGAACACCTCAGGTCCACTCGGGAGTGGTCTTAGCCAGGCAAGTGGCGTTGCATACACACTCCAATACCTTAATCACGAAACGCACCGGTTCGTCTACGCTATTACGGGTGATGGAGAACTCGATGAGGGTAATATTTGGGAAGCAGCAATGTTTGCTGGCAAATACAAATTAAGTCAACTTATAGTTTTTGTCGATCGCAATAATATCCAAATTGACGGCCCTACTGAAGACATAATGCCACTCGAGGATCTTGTTGGCAAATGGCAAAGCTTCGGCTGGCATGTGCAAGAAATTGATGGCCACAACGTTGAGAGCATTCAGGACGCTGTGGGCATGGCCAAGGCTATCACAAACCGCCCCAGCGTGATTATTGCGCACACGATTCCCGGTAAAGGCGTTGAATTTATGGAATACAACTATCATTGGCACGGCGCCCCGCCAAACAGCGATCAAGCAAAACAGGCGCTAAATGAGCTTCGTACGCTTGGCGGTAAAATTACTCACGAAGGAGCGGGCGCATGAGCGACTTTGCATTAAATCCTCACTATGCAGCTGACGATGTAAAACGCGAACCAATCCGCGCGGGGTTTGGCCGCGGTCTTAAGAAGGCCGGCGAGCAAGATGAGCGGATTGTAGCGCTGTGCGCCGACCTTACGGATAGTACGCAGATGAGCAAGTTCGCGGCAGCATTCCCTGAACGCTTTGTTGAAATAGGTATTGCCGAGCAAAATCTCGTAACGGTAGCGAGCGGTATGGCGCGTGCCGGTAAAATTCCATTCACCAGCAGCTATGCCGCGTTCAGCCCTGGCCGTAACTGGGAGCAAATCCGCACAACAATTGCACTAAATGATCAGCCAGTAAAGATTGTCGGCAGCCATGCAGGTATTAGCGTCGGCCCAGACGGTGCGACGCACCAAATGCTTCAAGATATTGCATTAATGCGCGTGCTTCCAAACATGACAGTTATAGCGCCTGGTGACAGTATCGAGGCAGAGAAGGCCACTCTTGCACTTGCAGGTAATGGTAAACCAAGCTATATTCGCTTAGCCCGGGAAAAAACGCCAGTATTTAGCACTGAAGGCTCACCATTTGAAATCGGTAAAGCATATATACTACGCCACGGCGATGATGTGAGTCTACTTGGCACCGGTACGATGACCTACCAATTATTACTTCTTGCGCGTGAACTCGAAAACGAGGGCATTTCTGCCGAAGTAGTACATGTTCCGACGATTAAACCGTTGGATGAAACGACGATCTTAGAGAGTGTCCGTAAGACAGGCCGGGTAGTTACCGCTGAAGAAGCCCAGATCGCGGGTGGATTCGGTGGTGCGGTCGCAGAGCTTCTCTCCGAAAAACTACCAGTACCAGTAAAACGGCTTGGCATGCAAGATCATTTTGGGGAATCAGGTACGCCCGAAGAGTTACTTGATCACTTTAACCTTAGCTGCAAAACGATGCATCAGGGCGTTGCGACATGGATTCGTACGGTACCGCAATATCGCCAGGGCTATTAGTTAGGGCATGAAAATGGCCCACCGAAAGGGCTCAAGCCGAATCTGTTCATACTGAACCGATCCGGCGAACCATTTTCAGTGGACCTAGGAGGCCGCCATGTAGGCGTGGGTGTAGAGGATGATCAGCGCCGCGTTCAGCAGGATCATGAACCACAGGTACCAGAGGTAGGGGTTGTAGATCTTGCCGTAGTTGAGGCCGACCGTCACCAGACCGATGATGTCGAGCAACAAGGTCACCCACGCAGCGAACATCAACAGGGAGGATCCGGTAGCATTCGCCATGGTGAATGCGGCGATGACTTCGAGGGGTCCGAAGACCATTGCCCAGAAGAGTGTCCCGATGCCGACCCTCTGGGTGTCGGTTCGACCGCTGGAGGAGTACGCACACCCCCCGATGGTGAGGATGCAGGACAGCATGAGCGTGCAGAATGCGAGGGTCATAAGGGGCTCCTTATGTCGATTGTCCACACTCCCAGTGAGTTCGGACACATGCTATTTTATACATTAAAACTAATAATATGTCAATATACTCCAGCTATACTGCTAGTGGTATACTGGTAACAAACCATACTAATTTCATATCCTAGGGGGCATTATGGGGCTAACAATTACCGAAATTCGCGATAGGACATTGCGCGCGCGACATCTTATGCAGCGTTCCCGTCAGCAAGGCTTTGCAGTTGGCGCATTTAATATCGACAACCAGGAAACACTGATTGCGATAGCGCGTGCTGCACAGAAGCTAAACTCACCGGTGTTAGTGGAAGTAAGCCATGGTGAAGTTGAGGCGATTGGTCTCGAAAATATTCGCGATATGGTCGATAACTACCGCGATGAATACGGTATTGAAATTTATATCAACCTCGACCATAGTCCAACAGTCGAAGCTTGTAAGCGCGCGATCGACGCTGGCTTTGAGTTTATTCACATTGATATTAGCCAGGCTAATCATGATGCAACCACTGAAGAAATCATCGAGAAAACGAAAGAAGTCGTGGAGTATGCTAAATTTACCGGCGCCCTTGTCGAGAGCGAGCCACACTACTTTGCAGGTGGCAGCAATGTTCACCACGAAGGCATCGACTACGAAGAAATTAAAAAGACGTTCTCGACCCCAGAGAGCGCAAAATCCTTTGTCGACGCGACAGGCATCGATACATTTGCAGCCGCAATCGGCAACCTCCATGGTAAATATGATGTTCCAAAGCAGCTTGATCTAGAGCTGCTTGCAAAAATTCGCGCAAACATCGAGTGCCAAATCAGCCTTCACGGTGGATCTGGCACGCCACTTCATTACTTTGAAGATGCATCAAAGCAAGGTGTGAGCAAAATTAACATTAACACCGACATGCGAGTAGTATTCCGCGACACGCTGGTAAAAGTTTTGAATGATAACCCGGATGAGTACGCAGTCGTAAAATTAATGCCAACAGTATACGAAGCAGTGCAGGGTGTGGTTGAAGAGAAAATTAGCGCCTTTGGCAGTGCTGGAAAGGCAGTTCGCTAGTGGCGACCCCTCGTATCATTGCTATTGGCAAGGGCACGCAAGACGTGTTCTTAAAGAGTGATGAGTTCGACCCTTATAAAGAGGGGAAGCATATGTACACGCATCTTCCACTTGGGCTAAAGATGGAGGTTGAAGACGTGACATTTTCAACAGGCGGCAACGCCACGAATGTCGCAGTCACTTTTGCGCGCCAAGGTCTGGAGAGCGCCTATGTATGGGGGCTCGGAGAAGATCCTGCAAGCCAGTCCATCCTAGACAACCTTGATAAAGAGGGCGTCGACACATCACATGTCGTACAAAATCCAGAATATCAGTCCGGGTATTCAGTAATCTTGATTGCGACAAACGGTGAACGAACAATCATGAATCATCGCGGCCGTGCATTCGGTCGGACGGGTCGCCGCGCGTTTGATTTGTCTAGCATTAAGGAGTATGACTGGGTGTATCCAACCAGCCTTGGCGATGGCGGTTTGCCATTACTCCGCGAGATTGTAGAAGAAGCTGAAAAACATGGTGCAAAGGTAATGTTGAACCCAGCGGGGCCTGAACTCGCCGATAAAGACCGTTTAATCGCGCTGCTCGATTCTGTAGATGTACTTTGTGTGAATAAAGAAGAAATGCAAATGCTCGTAAGCGGTGAAACGCTTGAGGAGCTTGCTCTGCATGCCCTTCACTATGTGCCAGTTGCAATTGTGAGCGATGGCCCGAATGGTGTTGTGGCGACGGATGGAAAAACAATCGTTCGCGCTGGCATGTATGAGGATGTAAAGGTAGTTGACCGCACAGGCGCAGGCGATGCATTTGCAAGTGGCTTCTTGAGTCAATGGTCACAGGGCAAATCGCTCCGCGAATCAATTATTTTTGCAAGTGCCAACTCTACAAGTGTAGTAACGAAGATCGGCGCTAAAGACGGCATCTTACATAAAGGTGTAAAGCTTCATGATATGCCAATCCACGAAAAGCCGGTCAATATGCGGGAGTCTAAGTAGTGGCGAAGACGCTAAGCATGCTCCTAGACGCTAAAGAGCCCATGTTTAGCATCGCGCTCCGTGAGCTGGAGATAATGACGGGTAGTAAAGGGATTGATGTCGCATATATTGCGGATATCCTTCACCGTGCACACGCGCTGATGCGCGTAATCGGCCTCGACCCATCTGATACGACCGAACAAGAGCTTTATAAGGCGCTTGAGGCACATATTAATAATGAATCATTGTTTCATAATATGGTCGACGTAGGTCTCGTATTCGAGGGGAGGCATGTCATTTCATTTAACCCCGAAGATATTCGGGCAAATGCGACGGTCCCCTATGAGCAACGTACATTCGTGAATCTGCAGCGTGCGGTAACCGGCGCTCTTCTAGAGCGGTATGAAATCGCCTCTGGCGATATCGACCGAGTAGCTGCGGCTGCAAAACAGGCTGGAATGGTAAAACAGACTGTCGAGGAGCCAACTGATAATAGGCCGAAAAAGATAGAAGTAAAAGAAGGAGAATTGATGCCGAATATACTATGCGTTGGTGATATTTTCACAGATGCGTTCATACAGCTACCCGAAGGTTCAGCGAAGGTGATTAAGGAAGAAGATGGTAAAGAATGGCTCGCATTGCCATTTGGCCAGAAGCCGCCATACGATCATGTTGATATCGTACGCTCCGTTGGCCCGTCCCCGAACTCTGCCGTGTCAATGTCGCGTCTTGGGATTAATACAAGTCTAATGGCCTGGATCGGCGGCGATGATACCGGTAAAGAGGCACTCGCCCGCCTTGTTGAAGAGCATATTAACACCGACAGCATGGTAACTGAGCCTGAGAACAAGACGAGCTACTGGTATGTGCTGCGGTACGGTGCGGATCGTACAATGCTTGTACGCAGCGAGAAATACAAATACGAGTGGCGCGATCCTAGTGTAAGGCCTGATTGGATATATCTTTCATATATAGGTGAGCTTGCGTGGGACTTACACGAAAAATTGCTCGACTACTTACAGCGCAATCCAGATGTAAAGCTTGCCTTCCAGCCTGGAACCTTCCATTTCCAATGGGGCGTCGAGAAACTTGCTGGTATCTACGGACGCAGTGAGATCGTTGTGATGAATCGTGAAGAAGCAGTTGATGTAACGGGTGCGAGTTATGACAATTTACATGAGCTTGCGAATGCATTGCATGCTATGGGTCCTAAATATGTGGTAATTACCGATGGGCCAAAAGGCTCATACGCATCACACGATGGCAAGCTTGTTACAATCCCCAACTACCCCGACCCTGCACCGCCACTTGATCGTACCGGCGCAGGCGATGCATTTGCAAGCACGATTGTAGCCGGCCTTGCGCTTGGTGAAGATTTTGAAATAGCCCTTACATGGGCGCCAATCAACAGTATGAGCGTCGTACAGCAACTGGGCGCACAGGCTGGATTATTAAAGCTCCCTAAGCTTGAGGAATTTCTCGCGAATGCCCCAGCAGATTACGAAGTGAAGGAGTTAAGCTAATGCGATATCAGATCTGTGTATCCGGAGCGGCGGCAGGCGAAACGGTAGTAGGTGCACATGACCTGGCATTTCAGTTAGGTGAAGAAATCGCGAAGGCGGGCAAGACATTACTAACCGGTGCAACCGTAGGGCTGCCACACTACGCAGCAATGGGCTTTATGAGTGTTCCAGACAGCAGAGGAAGTTCCGTCGGATTTAGTCCGGCTAGCAGTTATCGAGAACATGTGGCAACCTATCGCCTGCCAACGAAAGAGTTCGACTACATTAACTTCACTGGCATGGAGTACGTCGGCCGTGATGTACACCTTGTTCGCAGTGCTGATGCAGTGATTACTGTCGGCGGTCGTATGGGTAGTCTCCACGAGCTATCAACTGCACTCGAAAGCCGCAAAGTGTGTGGAGTCCTCCTTGGCAGTGGCGGACTCGCTGATTATGCAGCGACACTTCTGCAGCATATTGAAGCTCCAGGTGGCCGCGATGTTATTTACGACACCGATCCAGCACGCCTCGTTGCAAGAGTGATCGAATTACTCGATAAGAAATATGCTGACTTTCACGACGTCATTGATGCGCCGCTAACTGACGCTGTCCAATCTGATCTTAAAAAGCGTCGCGGGTAGTCTCGGGGGAACCGTGTATAATAAAGAGGTGAATAAATTTCACCTTACTTCTAAGTACCAACCGACAGGCGACCAGCCAACAGCAATCGCCCAGCTTATTGACGGCTTAGAAAAGGGCGAACGCGAGCAAACATTGCTTGGTGTAACTGGTTCGGGCAAGACCTTTACGATGGCAAATATTATCGCTAATCGTAATGTGCCAACACTCGTACTAGCGCATAACAAAACACTTGCCGCTCAGCTATTCAGCGAGTTTAAATCATTTTTCCCCGACAACGAAGTTCACTATTTTGTGAGCTATTTCGATTACTACCAACCAGAAGCGTATATAGCGAGCAGTGACACCTATATTGAAAAAGACTCAGCAATTAACGAAGAGATCGATCGCCTTCGTCACGCGGCTACTAGTGCACTACTAACGCGTCGCGATGTAATCATTGTTGCCAGTGTGAGCTGTATCTACGGTATTGGTTCGCCGGATGATTATGCAGAAATGGCAATCACAGTAAAGCGTGGCGAGCGGCGCCAACAGGATAAATTCATACGCTTGCTTACGGATATCCAGTACACACGCAACGATATTGATTTTAGTCGCGGTACATTTCGTGTGCGCGGTGATGTGGTTGATGTATGTCCAGCCGGCAGCGAAACGGCATACCGATTCGAATTCTTTGGGGATGACGTCGATCGTATTACGCAGATTGACCCACTGACGGGCGAAATCTTAAGCGAGCCCGATCAAATCACAATCTTCCCGTCAAGCCACTACGTCACGCCAAAAGAAAAGGTGGCACGTGCTGTCGAAAAGATCAAAAAAGAATTTGATGAGCGAATGAATTATTTTGAGTCACACGATAAATTACTCGAGGCCCAACGGCTCAGCCAGCGAACCAAGTATGACATAGAAATGCTTGAAGAAACCGGCTTTGTAAAAGGTATTGAGAACTACAGCCGGTATCTAACTAATCGCGAGCCAGGTGAGCAGCCAGCAACCCTACTCGATTACTTCCCAGATGATTTTTTATTACTTGTTGATGAAAGCCATGTCAGCCTGCCTCAGGTGCGGGGTATGTACAACGGTGACCGCGCTCGTAAAGAAGTACTCGTAGAGTACGGTTTCCGCTTGCCAAGCGCACTTGATAATCGCCCATTGCGTTTTGATGAGTTTGAGCGCCATGTCAACCAAACGATCTACGTATCGGCAACGCCAAGCGAGTATGAGCTGTCGCATAGCCCGGAACCTGCCCAACAAGTGATTCGCCCAACAGGACTCCTCGATCCGCCAATTGATGTTCGTCCTGTCGGTACGCAGGTGGATGATTTAATTGCTGAGATACGCGATCGCATCGTGAAGCATCAGCGCGTACTCGCTACGACACTGACCAAACGTATGGCCGAAGACTTGTCTGCCCATTTAATTGAGCTCGGTATCAAAACCGCATATATTCACAGTGAAGTTGATACGCTAGAGCGTGGAGATATTCTACGCGACCTCCGTATGGGTGTATATGATGTGCTAGTGGGTATTAATTTACTGCGCGAAGGGCTTGATTTGCCAGAAGTAAGTTTGGTGGCTATTCTTGATGCGGATAAAGAAGGCTTCCTTCGTAGCGAGAGTGCGCTCATTCAGACGATTGGCCGTGCAGCACGTCACGTTGACGGTCGGGTAATTATGTATGCGGACCGAATTACTGGCAGCATGCAACGAGCAATAGATGAAACCAACCGCCGCCGTGACATCCAACATGCCTATAATGTGTCACACAATATTATGCCACGCGGTGTCGACAAGGTAATTGATGAAGGCCTCCGCGCGATCATTCCGCAAAAGGAAGACACAAAACACGAGAAGCTAAATCTGAAGAAAATTCCAAAAGACGAATACGCCGGGCTTGTACGAGATTTAAGTGCACAAATGAAACTCGCAAGCGCCAATCTAGAATTCGAACGTGCCGCAGAGCTGCGCGATACGATTAAGGAAATCAAGGAACGGATGTGATTGAGCGGCTACGTGTGGTGACATGGAATGCCGAAGGGATGTTTGTCGCCGGATCAAATACGCGTCGCGCGACCCCGCAAATGGCTATCGCTACAATCAAACGGCTGAATGCCGATGTTGTATTTATCCCAGAGTTCGGCAATACCGATGCCATCGAGGAGGCCACGCTTATGGCGCTGCGAGCGCTTGGGTATGAAATCGTCTTTTTTTCGTATGGCCATTCGTGGTTGGGTTCTTATGGAGCAGCACTATTGTCACGTCTTCCGCTAAAAAGCTATCTGATCCATCACTTTACTAATACCCAGCGTCCATTTATTGAGGCCACTGTCGACGACAATGGCACGCTCCTCCGCATTGTAGGAATTCATCTGGATGATCGTAGTGAGGCGCTTCGTTTACAGCAAGTGCCAGAAGTAGCTAAGGTAGTAAACCAAAATGATTCATTGCCGGTGATTGTGCTCGGCGATTTTAACGCGATGCATGCCTCCAGTAAATTTGCGCGTGCAGTACGTGCGCGGCCGCTGTATTATGCCGCTCGTCTATTTCCGCATACTCAACTAAGAGGAATGGGCAGTCGCGTATCTGAGATGGGAAGAGGCACGGCGATCACTGAACTCCTCAAAAGGACGGGCCTTCATGATCTCGACGGCCTTCACCGGCGGACTATCAGTGCGAAACAATCGGGTCTCGAGTGGATGCCAGCATGGCGACTTGCTAAAATTGACTGGATATTTGGATCAAAAGGAATAAAGGCAGTATCATATAAGATTTCTTCCGATGTAGGAAGCGACCATAGGCCAGCAATAGCAGAACTGGATATAAAGAGACCGTAAATTGTGCCCTGTAGCATAGGGTGTTAAAATATGTGCATGTCCACGGCGCATAGCGCTAGGGAATATGACGAAGTCCAGTGAGATGGAGAGGAAGGAGTGCGAGCAGATGATGCTGGCACCGACACCGATGGAACTCTTCAAGCTGCAGCTTGAGGCTGCCAAGAAGAGCTGGCAGAAGGGTGAAGCCCTCCTGCCTGAAATCAAAGCGCTGGAGGCGGTGTTCCTGGCAGAACTGCGGGATGCTCGTCAGCGTGCAACGACGTACGCTGCACTGAGCACTCAGCAGTATCGTCTGGCGACCGGCCACCTCCGCTCAGGTCGAAGCCGAAAGGGCCATACCAAGCTTGCCCGATCCAGGAGCTTCGCGGGCCAGGCTCGCCAGGCATGGCGCGAGCGTCGAGTGTGGGGCCGACGCCTGCACGAGCTCTGCCAGATACGGCGTGCCGTCAAGGCGCGCAAGAAGCACTACTTCAGGCTTCTCGCGGCAGCTCGAAACCTTCTGCCTACCGTCAGTGATCGAGAGCTCGCCACGATCATCTAGGCGGGAATGCAGCCCTAGTCACCAGAAGCTTCGTTCAGGCCTCGTCCGTACCCGCGCACATTCGCGTGGGTACGGCGGGGCCTTTAGCTTTGTTTAGAGGCGATATAAACCGAGTAGGGGGCAAGTTGAATCGTTGCCATGCCGGTATTGTCGGTTATAATTTCGTGGAGCGCCACTTCTGGGAAATCAGGACTGTAGCCTTTCCATGTACTATTGAATCGAACATTCCAGGTCCCGGGCCCTGGCAAATGGAGCTGGTATGTTCGAAGATTTAAGTTACTAAAGTTAGCAATTACGATCGTGCTATCGTTACTATCAGAGTTAGTTGCACGTGCAAATCCTATAACGTGATTGTTGTCATCTTGGTGAAATACTGCAGTGTATTGGCCTTGGAGCCCAACAGAATTACTGTAGATATTTTTACGAAGTGCGGTGAGGTGCTGATGCGCAAGGGTAAACCCAGCATGCGCCGTAAGATGATTCCATTCAAGCGCTTGCCAATCGTTGAAGGCTCCATCTTGAAGAAATTCTGCCCCTTGGAGCATCATCGGAATGCCAGGCGCAGTGAACATCATACAGGCTGCAAGTAATGTTTTCTGCTTTGCAGCGAGGCTGGTTGGGTTTTCTGGCGTAATTGCATCGTTAAGTCGTACAGATCCGTTCGCTGCAGTATCATGCGAGTCGCTGAAAATAACCTTTTCAAATGCATCACCATTATAATTACGCTCAAGCTCATAGCGCACACCACTTAATGTTGGCGTTGAGTTTGGATTAAGCCCGAGCCCATCGCGGAGTACATGAGGGAATCCAAGCTCCCACTGTGCATCAAATCCGCAACCAGTCTGAGATCGATTGCAGGTAATATATGAGCTGTTGGCACAGTCCTCCGCAATGATGAGCGACTTTGGGTTAATTTTGTGAGCCACCTCTACGATATCCTGCAGCAAAAACCAGGCGTCAGGGATATCATGTTCTGGGTCATTATCGCGCCCTTCAGTGTTGCGCATGTAAATTGTCGAATCGATACGTAGCCCGTCAAGGTGATATTCATTAAGCCACATTGTAATGTTATCTAAGATAAATTGCCGCACCTCTGGCCGGCCATAATCTGGACGACCGCCCCAAGGTGTATCGCCTCGCGTATCATTATAAAAGTAAATGCCACCGCGATTATTTTCACACCAACCATCAAACTGCCAGAGGTCACTTTCTCCGTAAAAGTGGTTGTATACAACGTCAAGAATCACGCCAATGCCACGTTCGTGGCAGGCCTTCACAAGGCTCATCAGGCCATATCGGCCCCCAAGCATACTCTCTACACTAAAAATATAATTTGGCGCATAACCCCAGCCATTGCTGTAGGCCATGCTAGTAATTGGCATTAATTCGATCGTCGTAATTCCAAGCTGAGCAAGGTAATCGAGTTTTTCAATCGCCGTATCGAATGTACCTGGCGTCGAGGCATCCGGACGATTAAATGTACCGACATGGAGCTCATAGATAATCTGTTGATTTTTGGGAAGTGGTTCGAAAGTTTTATCGCCCCAATCAAATTCGTTGTCGACAATTACCGAAAAGCCATTATCGCTTGATGTAATAGCTCTTGCGCGCGGGTCGTTTTTCTCTAAGGTGTGGCCATCTTTGGTTGTAATGTAGTACTTGTACTGATGCCCTGGCTCAACGTCCTTAATGGTAATTGACCAATAACCGTCTTGTTCGCTTTCCATATCAAGTGCGCCACCAGGAGTAAACGTACCGCCAATCGCTACTTTTTCAGCGAATGGAGCCCACACCCTAAACTCAGCCTTGCCGTGCGATAACGTAACGCCGAGGTTTTTCTTAATCTGATGACTCATGTACCTATTTAACCATAAGTGGCATCAATGGCCGCTATATTTCTTGGGCTTTCTTTGGTACAATATATCCCAATGAGCACAATAACCACCAATGATGTGCGACACCTCGCACAGCTAAGTAATTTGCAGCTTTCGGACGACGAAATCACGAGCCTTCAGACAGATCTTGCAAACATCTTAGATTACATCAATCAGCTAAACGAAATCGATACAACTGGCGTAGAGCCGACCTACCAAGTAACTGGCCTCGAAAATGTATGGCGTGACGACACCGTAGATACAGGCACCGTAACACGCGAAAATCTACTAAATTTAACCCCTGACCAAACTGATAACAGTATTAAGGTTCCGCAGGTATTGGCATGAGCATTCGTACCTTAGTAGCCCGGGTTAATAATGGTCAGACAACGGCGCGTGCGCTCGTTGAGGAATCGCTTCAAAAAGCTCGTAAGGCCGAGGAATATCATGCCCTACTAAGCCTCACCGAAGAGCGCGCACTTGCTCGTGCCGACGAAATTGATGCGCGTATTAAAGGAGGCGAACAAGTTGGTCTACTCGCTGGCATACCGTTTGTCGTTAAAGACAACTTCCTTGCGTTTGGCGCGCCAACGACTGCGGCGAGCAAAATGCTTGAAAATTTTGAAGCACCAATTCAGGCGACGGTTGTCGAGAAACTCGAACAAGCTGGTGCCATCTGTATCGGTAAGTCAAATCTCGATGCCTTCGCGCACGGCGGGTCAACAGAAAACTCTGCTTTTGGCGTGACGCATAACGCAATCGATAAAACCAAGGTTGCTGGTGGTTCAAGCGGTGGTTCGGCAGTTGTGACAGCGCTTGATATTGTGCCATTTGCACTCGGTAGTGACACGGGCGGCTCAATTCGTCAGCCAGCGAGCTTCAACGGTGTGTTTGGTATGAAGCCAACCTACGGCATGAGCAGCCGCTATGGCGTAGTAGCTATGGCGAGCAGTACTGATGTAATGGGTTGTTTTGCAAAGTCAGCAGATGATGTCGCACTTATCGAGAGCGTGATGGCAGGCCAAGATGCAAAAGATATGACCACACTGCCGGACTACTTCAGCCCGCTCGCTCGGGTCCCTGCAGGTCTAAAGGTCGGTCTCGTAAAAGAAGCAATGACCGACGATGTCGACCCTGAAGTCCGTAGCGCCACAGAGCAGTATGCCGAAAAGCTCCGAGCCGCAGGCCATACGGTTGATGAGGTAAGTCTCCCAAGCGTCAAGCACTCGCTCGCTATTTACTATATTGTTGTTCCGGCTGAGGTTTCGAGTAACCTGGCCCGTTACGACGGCATTCGTTTTGGCCACCGTGCCGAAGGCGTAAAAACCTTAAGCGAGCTCTACGGACGCAGTCGTGACGAAGGATTTGTTACCGAAAATAAGCGCCGTATTATGATTGGTAGCTACGTGCTTTCTAGCGGCTATTTCGATGCGTACTATCAGCAGGCGCAAAAGGCCCGCACCGTATTAATTAACGAATTTAATAACCTGTTTAGCCAATACGACCTCCTACTTATGCCAACCGCGCCAACACCGGCTTTTGGTATCGGCGAAAACACCGCAGACCCAGTCAAGATGTATCTTTCTGATGTCATGACTGTGCCAATGAGCTTGGCGGGATTGCCAGCTATTAGTGCACCTGCCGGTGTGAGTGAAAGCGGCCTTCCAATTGGCGTGCAGCTTGTCGGTCCAATGAAAGCCGATGCACTTGTTATTGCAACAGCAGGTCAGATGGAGCAGCAGAATGACTAGCGGCCCAGTGGTAATTTTCTTTCTTGTCGTGCTTTTAATTGTCGCGATTATTGCCGTGCTCTTTTTGCTGGTTTCGTCCAAAAAAGGCCCGAGACTCAATGTCACTCGATACCAAACACAGTGGCTTGCCATCGAAAACAGCATTTCACGCAGTAATGAGGCGAGCTGGCAGGTGGCAATTATGAATGCCGATAAGCTCGTTGACCAAGCCCTGCGCGAGAGCAAGTACAAAGGTCAAACAATGGGCGAGCGCATGAAAGCGGCAGAGAAAACCTGGCGTAATCCAAATCACATATGGGGTGCGCACAAAATCCGCAACCAACTAGCCCATGAAGTAAACATGAAACTCAGTTACGATATCACCCTTCGCTCGCTCTCTGCATTCAAGCAGGCGTTGAAGGATCTAGGAGCAATATAATGACAGATGAAGTACTTGCAAAATATGAAATGACAATCGGTATTGAATGTCACGTGCAGCTCGCAACCGATACAAAATTATTTAGTCCGGCCGACAATGATGCTCGCGATGCCGAACCAAACAGCAAGATCCACCCAATCGACTTCGGACTGCCTGGCATGTTGCCAGTGCTCAATCGTCATGCAGTCGACCTTGCGATCCGTGCCGGCAAAGCGCTGAATGCGCCAATTGCACATGTAAGTCGCTTTGATCGCAAGCACTACTTCTACCCAGACCTTCCTAAGGGCTATCAGACCACACAAATGTACCAGCCAATCATCGAAGCTGGTTTTGTAGAAGCCCCACTTGAAGATGGCTCTACGGTGAAAGTTCGTATTCACCACGCACATATGGAAGAGGATGCTGGCAAACTCTCGCACTACAATGGCTATAGCCTTGTCGATCTTAACCGCGCAGGTACTCCGCTTATCGAGATTGTATCTGAGCCGGATATCCATAGCCCAGCTGAAGCACGAGCATATGCCGCGGAGCTTCATCACCTAATGACCTATGCTGGCGTAACATTTGGCAATCTGTTCCATGGCAACATGCGTTTTGATGTAAACCTCTCCATAGCGCCAAAGGGCGCGACTGAGCTTGGCCGCCGGGCAGAAGTAAAGAACCTCAATAGCTTCCGTAGCGTCGAAAAAGCAGCCGAATACGAGTTTGAGCGTCAGGTTGCGATTCTAGAGCGTGGCGAACGGGTCGCTCAGGAAACCCGCGGCTGGAATGATGATAAAGGCATTACAACAAGCCAACGCTCTAAAGAAGACGCCCAGGACTACCGTTACATGCCAGACGCCGACATTCCACCAATTGTGCTAACCGATGAAGAGATCATGCAGATTCAAGCAGATATGCCAATGCTGCCAGGTGCGCTCCGCAAAATCTTGCATGATGCAGGTCTTGATCATTCAGTTACAGAAACAGCAATCAATATCGGCGAACCGCGCGTGCGCGACTTTCTTGTGCACATTGCTGCGGCTACCAATGGCGCTGTGCGTCGGCGTATCCTTAACTGGCTTATCATTGACGTCCAGGGGCGCATTAGCGCAGGCGATGACACCTGGGAGGGCAAACAGCTGCTCCCAGAACACCTCATTTCGCTAGCTGAAATGGCAGAAAAGGGTGAAATCAGCAGTAACTCTGCTGTAATGGTACTGAATGAAGTACTCATAAATGGCGACGATCCACGGATGATCGCCGAAGGCAAAAATCTCCTACAGATAGGCGATGAGGGTGCAATCGCAGCAATTGTCGATGAAGTCCTCGCCGATCCTGCTAGTAGCGAGAGTATCGCCGACATTAAAGCGGGTAAGGGCAAAGCGATTGGCTTCCTGGTTGGCCAGATTATGAAAAAATCCAAAGGCCAGGCAAATCCTGCAATGGCACAAAAACTTATACGAGAGCGGCTTAGCTAATATGGCCGCTCCTTTACTTATTGTTATTCAAGGTGCTCCAGGGGTTGGTAAAACAACAATCCTCGAGAAATTACGTCATGATTTCACAATGCCAATGCTCGGTAAAGATGAGATCAAAGAGTTCTTATTTGACACCATTCCGCAGTCAGACCGTGAGTTCTCGCGATTACAAGGTGGCGTTTCATTTGACATGTTGTACGTATTCGCTCGCGCCTTCTTAGGCGCTGGCCAGCCCGTCCTTATAGAGGGCGCATTTATGACAAAGTTCGCGAGTGATGCAATTCAGAAGATTCTTGATGATACTGGCGCGCAGTATCTCGAAATATTTTGCTACGTCGATGAAACGGTACGCCAAGAGAGATTCAGGGCACGTTCTGAGAGTGGCAATCGCCATGCTGCACATATGGACGGGGTAGCAACAGAATTGCCGCGTGATAGCCATCCATATATGGCCCTGAACCTCGGTGATCGGATCGACGTAGATACATCCGAGTCTCTGGGGGACGTATACGCACATATTGTAAATGAAATAAAACAGCGACTTACGACAGGGTAGGGCTAACCGTAGCCGAGGTGCCAAACGTGGCCGCTTGGCACGGTGGCCTTCTATGATTATACTAGTGAAAATGAAAGGGGCTAACAAATGAAACGACCAACTAAAGCAATTATTACTGACGCAGGATTTGCGAGCCGTTACCTACCTATCACAAAGACAATCCCAAAGGCAATGCTGCCATTTGGTAACAAGCCAATCATGCAGCTTGTTGTTGAAGAATGCGCCGAGGCAGGCATTCGTGAAATTATTATTGTGGCTACTCCTGAGGGCAAGCCAATCTACGAAGACTATTTTAGCAATGCCGTGAATCATATCCGCAAACAGCTGAGGTCTCAGGGCAAGGTTGACCGTTACAACAAGACAGTACTTGAGGTACTGGACCTTCCTAAAATCCGCGTTATTACCCAAGATCCAACGCTCCCGTATGGCAATGGTTCACCAATTGCGAGTGCCAGTGACTACTTCGGCGACGACGAGGCGTTTATCGTTATGTACAGCGACGATGTTGTATTTGGCAGTTCGGACGCCAAGAAACTTGTCGAGGCATTTGACGAGTATCCCGATTCAAAAGCCATCATCATGGCACAGGAAATCCCCGAAAACGAAGTCGATCAGTATGGCATTATCTCGCTGAAAGACGGTGACAAGCTCGACCACATCGTCGAAAAACCAGAAGTTGGCAAGGCGCCATCAACACTTGCGTCGTATGGCCGCTATCTTGTAACCACCGAAATCTTCGATCTACTTAAGCCAGGTGCCGAAGGACTCGATAATGAACTTTGGACTGTTGACGCAATCACAAAGCTCGCTGCTACGGGTGACGTTCGTGTTGTTACGACCGAGGGCGAATGGGTGACGACAGGTGACCCGCAAAACTATTTCTTGGCACACATGAAATATGTCATGAAAAACGAAAACTATGGTGAAACCGTGCGTAAGGCAGCTCAGCAAGCCGCCGATAACAGTATAAACTAAGAATAGTGGTAAAATAAGGTACAGACACTACTCAGCGAAAGGAATACGTAATTATGGAATGGGCACAAGTACTGGTAATTATTCTGTCGGTATTCTTGGCAATTTTCTTATTGCTCGGCATCGCTCTTGTCGTGCTCCTTATCAAGGTGACACGCCAAATTAAATCAGTTGCAGGTGCAGCTGAGCGTACAGCATTAAAGTTTGAGAGTGTTGCAGGGCAGGTTGCAGCGATTTCATCGCCACTTGCCATCGCAAAAACAATTGCCGATATTGTCATCAAGGCAAGATCTAAGAAGAAATAAGGAGGGGATATGTCAAAGGGAAAATTCGCGCTTGGCGCAATCGTTGGGGCAGCGGCCGGTGTTGTTGCTGGTGTCCTTACGGCACCAAAAGCAGGCAAAGAGACGCGTGCCGATATCAAGGCTAAGGCCGGAGAGCTTAAGGCTGATGCCGATAATAAGCTAAAAGATGCAAAAAAAAGTGGTGAGAAGACGATGAATGAAGGTCGACACATGGCCGAAGATTATGCTGATCGCACAAAGCGCGCGCTGAATAGCGCGAAACGTGAGTTCGTCACAGACGACACGAAAAAAAAGTAAGGCTTGCAGCTGAATACACAATCGTGGCATACTGAACATAGCCAGTATGCCATTTTGTTTAGGGGTAAATAATGAAATTATGGAATAAAATTAAGCGCCAGGTACGCGAAGATAACGAGCGTGGCGCCCGCGAATCAGTACTCGAAGATCTATTTAACGACTTTAATCGTAATCGGTTTACAATTTATAAGTTTAATTTCTTCCGTGGTATATTTTTTGGTCTCGGGTCGGTGCTGGGTGGGACGCTTGTTGTAGCGCTTCTTGCGGGCTTACTAAACCTTACCGGCCATCTCGTTCCAGGCATCGCCAATTTTCTTAACAGTGTCATTGATATGATGCAGCGCGCTCGTAGATAACATAGGCTTTTTTACGACATTTTTCTCTTCCCTGGAGTGGTATACTAGATAGTAGCTATGGGGGAAAAAACGGTAACACCAATGACGACTGCGTCGCTCAGAACGAGCGATTTTGTACATTTACACAATCATACGCATCACTCTGTACTTGATGGTCTGACAAAAATCAATGAACTTGCCGAAAAAGTAAAAGAATATGGCATGGAAGCGGCCGCAGTAACCGACCATGGTACGATGAGTGGCATCCTCGATTACTATAAGGCTGCTAAAGCGGCTGGCATCAAACCGCTCCTTGGTATCGAAACGTACGTTGCAGCGCGTACGCGCTTTGACCGCGACCCAAGTAAAGATAAGGCCCGTTACCACTTAACGGTGATAGCCATGAACAACCATGGCTATCAAAACCTCATGCAGCTTTCGACACGGGCTAATCTTGAGGGTATGTATTACAAACCGCGCGTCGACCACGAATTACTTGAAGAATACAATGAGGGACTGATTGTTCTATCAGGTTGTGCGAGCGGTGAAGTTGGTGAAAGCCTTCGCAATGATGATTATGCCACAGCGCTCGAGCATGCCAAGTGGTATAAAAGCGTGTTCGGTGACCGCTACTACCTTGAACTCCAGGATCATGGCCATCCAGACAGTGCAACTCATTGGGATGTCCAGGCTAAGATTAACAAAGGTCTTAAGAAAATTGCCAATGAACTTGGTATTGAAATGGTTGTGACCTGCGACGGCCACTACCTCACCCATGATTATTTGGACGCACATGAAATCTTGTTGTGTGTTGGCACAGGTTCATATCTTAGCGATGAAAAGCGTATGAGCTTGAAGGATTTCGAGCTCCACCTCACTGATCCAAAAGACATCATAAAGCGCTGGGGAAAAGAAATGCCAGAAGTAATCTTGAACACGAAAAAGATTGCCGATCGCTGTGATGTTGAAATTGAGCTTGGCAAAATTCTCATTCCAAAGTACCCAGTACCAGACGGTTCAAGTGAGCACGACTATCTTGAGCGACTTGTGTACACTGGTGTCGCAGTGCGATATCTTGGAATGAAGCGCGAAGATGCCGAGGCGCTCTCGCCAAAAGAAATCTCAGATAAATTAAGTGACGAAGTCCGTGAACGCACCGAAATGGAAATGGGCGTCATGGGCACGATGGGCTACGAGGGTTACTTCTTGATTGTCCAGGACTTTATCAACTGGGGTAAATCACAAGGTATTGTCTTTGGGCCAGGCCGCGGTAGTGCAGCGGGGAGCATCATCGCTTATTCCCTTAACATCACCGATCTTGACCCACTCAAATACGGTCTACTATTTGAACGTTTCCTAAACCCAGACCGTATTAGCATGCCCGATATCGATGTCGATATTCAGGATACGCGTCGAGATGAAGTGATCCAGTACTGCTCGGATAAATATGGTGCGAATCGTGTATCAAACATCGTGACATTTGGTAAAATGGCTGCTCGCGCTGCAGTGCGTGATGTCGCGCGTGTACTGCAGGTGCCGTACGCAGAGGCCGACCGACTCAGCAAAATGATTCCACCACCTGCTCAGGGCCGTCATATACCACTCGCAAGATCTGTTGTTGAGGATCACGACCTAAAAGCTGAGTACGAATCAAATCCATCCGCGAAAGAAGTCTTCGATTATGCAATTCAGCTCGAAGGTACGATTCGCTCACACGGCGTCCATGCTTGTGGCGTGGTGATTGCCCCAGACGACCTTGTGAAGTTTATCCCCCTCGAGCAGGCTCAAAAAGGCGTTGTAGCAACACAGTTCCCAATGGGCGAGGTTGAAGAGCTAGGTCTTCTCAAGATGGATTTCTTGGGACTTTCTAACCTCACGATTATCAACAATGCTATGCGTATCATTCGCAAGGTGTATAAAGAAGATGTAGATCTTTCTAAGATCCCCCTTGATGATACGGCTACCTACGAACTCTTCCAGCGTGGCGACACGACAGGCGTATTCCAGCTTGAGTCTGCCGGTATGAAGCGTTACTTGCGTGGTCTGAAGCCAACCACCTTTGAGGATATCATCGCAATGGTTGCCTTGTATCGCCCGGGGCCGATGCAGTTCATTGATAGCTTTATTCGGCGTAAGCATGGCCAGGAAAAAATCACCTACCTACATGAAGGCATGCGTAACTCGCTCGAAAACACCTATGGAATCTTGGTATATCAGGAACAGTTCATGCAGATTTCTAAGGAATGGTGTGGATTTACCGGTGGTCAGGCGGACACGCTCCGTAAGGCGGTGGGTAAGAAGAAGATTGACCTTATGCGCAAGGTGAAGGTTGATTTCGTCGAAGGCGCGATTAAGCATGGGGGGGCTACTGAGGAGCAGGCCGAAACTTTTTGGGCGCAGCTCGAGGAATTCGCAAACTACTGTTTCAACAAGAGTCATGCGGCGTGTTATGGCTTGATCGCCTACTGGACAGCCTACCTAAAGGCACACTACCCAGACGCCTTTATGGCAGCGGTTATGACTAGCGATCACGATGACATCGATCGCCTCGCAATCGAGATCACCGAATGTAAGCGCATGGGGCTTACAGTGCTTAACCCAGACGTTAATCAGTCATTCCTCGAATTTGGTGTGGTTCCTGCTGCTAAACAGATTCGCTTTGGCATGGCAGCCGTGAAGGGCGTCGGCACAGCCGCAGTCGAAGAAATTATCCGTGCACGTGAACTCGATGGTCCATTTAAAAGCATAGAGGACTTCGCCAAGCGCGTTAGTACGCAAAAAGTAAACAAGAAGGCTTACGAGTCGCTCATTAAAGCTGGCGCATTCGATAGCCTTGGTAGTCGCTCCGATCTTCTGTTCAACCTTGAATCAATCCTTGCGTTTGCAAGCAAACTGCAAAAAGAAGCGCTCAGCGGCCAAACGGATCTCTTTGGCGCCCTCGGTGGCGAGCAACTCATGCCAGCAATGGAGCTCAAACCCGCGCCAGTCAAATACACTGACAAGGAACAGCTTATGTGGGAGCGTGAACTCCTCGGACTGTACATTTCTTCTCATCCGCTTGATAACTACGATACGTACTTTGAAGAGCAGACAATTCCGCTTCGCCTGCTTGCACCAAAAATCGATGGTCAAAAGATCACGATTGGCGGCCTTGTCACAACAATTCGCACCATTGTTACAAAATCAGGCACAAAGATGGCCTTCGTAGGTATCGAGGACAAAACGGGTGAAGGTGAGGTGGTAGTCTTTCCTAAATTATATGAACGTCTCAATGGTGAGCTCAAGCAAGATATCATCCTCAAGATTACGGGTAATGTTAGCGCACGCGACCGCGACGGCAACATGGGTGATGAAGCAAAGATAATTGCTGATGAATGTAATGTCGTGACAGATAAAGAGCTCCGGGAATACGAAAGCCACGGCACAATAATGCGCGCACCTACTGGCCAAGCCACGGTTACGCGTAAGCGCTATCCATCGAAGGCATCAGCAGATACGGGCATTGCAAAACCTACTGCATCAGCCTCTAAGCCCGCTGCTGCTGCACCAACTCGCCCCATACCTTCGGTTGATGTACCCATAGAAGCACTTAAGACAATATATGTTCGTATCCAAAATCCGAATGATCACGAGCAGCTACTTTCGCTCAAGAGGATATGTAGTTTGTACCCTGGCCAAAATACGATTGTGATGATGCTCGGTGACAATAAGTCGAATGCAATCCGCTTGCCATTCAAAGTAGACGTACAAGTGGCTGATCTCACTGGTCAATTGACCCAGCTACTTGGTGACGAGTCTGTCGTCATTAAATAAAGTCTTACTCGTTTAGTCGTCACCAAACAGAATTGCGTAGAGTGCGACACCAGTTGCAACGCTCACATTAAATGATTCTTTTTTGCCACGCATCGGTATTTCGATTGCCGCTTCACATCGTTCAAGGTATTGTGGCTCGATGCCGTGCACCTCTTCGCCGAGGAGCAAAGCGAATGCCGTAGGTGCAACAAATTGTCGTGGTGTCACCGAACCTGGTGTCTGCTCAAGCGCAACTACTGGCAAGGAATTTTGCGTAAACCACTCATCAAGCGTTTCAAAATGGCTAATTTGCAGCATTTTTTCGGCCCCAAGAGCAGTCTTATGAATACTAGTCGTAATTTTATCGCGAATATGCGGTAGGCGTGTGTCGCCAGCGATTATAGGATACGGAGTATAGCCACTGCACACGATAGAAGTCACGCCGAACCCTTCGGCGCTACGCAGAATACTCCCAACATTGTAAATACTACGGATATTATGGAGAACAAGAGTGATTTCAGGCTTCATTTTATCCATTGTACCACTATAAAAACCATAGGCGATTTGTTACACTAAGTCTATGGATGAAGATGAGGTTCAGCAACGCCGTCGCGAACAAGACGAGCACTCGACGAAACAGCGTGGTGCCCTGCTGGGGCTGGACTATCTCGATACACGTGAATTTGAGTCAGAATTGCCACTTGCTCAAGATGTAATGGCAATCGAAAAAATGCATCAAGATAAAATGGTACCACTTGTTAAGGGCAGTGGTGATGCGGTCTATCAGTTCGGTGTTACCACGCAAACGCCACAATCAGTACTCGAAAAGATGCGCCGCGAATACGCAGATCGTGGCGAGACTGTACATTTTTCATTAATTAGCATGAGTGGCTACCGAGCGCTCATGTTGCGATACGATCCACCCAAGAAGGTGATCTACAATGACATCGAAATCGCTAAAGAGGGTGATAGCGACACAATTGCAGAAGTAAGTAAAACACTCAATAGCGTCTCGTCCGAGGAGCTCTTTGACTATTTGATTCGCCAAGCCGATAAGCTCGGTGCAAGCGATATTCATATCGAGAACGAGCGCGACAGCATTCGCATACGCATGCGTGTCGATGGCGCCTTGCACCCCGTGGCACTTATCGAACGCGAGCGATATCGTGTGATCATGGGTGAATTGGCAAGCCGTGCCGGGGTTTCTACCGCCTCAAATGAATCACAGTCCGGTCACATGCAAAAAGAAATCACAACCGAGCGGGGAACACACTTGCTAAATCTTCGCGTCGAAACTGTCCCGACAATGTATGGTCAGGATGCCGTGCTTCGCCTCTTTAACTTCGACGAATCGCTACTAAATCTTGATCTTCTAGGTATTCCTGAAAAGCAACGTCACGAAATTGACGAAGTCGTCAGCCACCCGCGCGGTCTTGTGCTAATGGTCGGTCCTACTGGAAGTGGTAAATCAACAACGCTCTATAGTATGCTTAATGCGCTTAACACACCTGATCGCAAGCTTATTACCCTTGAAGATCCAATCGAGTATGGCTTGACAGGTATATCTCAGATTCCAATCGATACCACACACGGCCAGTCCTTTGCTGATGCACTTCGCAGTGTACTGCGCCTCGACCCTGACGTGGTGATGGTAGGCGAGATTCGTGACACAGATACCGCCCGTACGGCAATTCAGGCCTCGATTACTGGCCACCTGGTGCTTTCAAGCTTTCATGCTAATTCTACAAGCACCGCCTTCAGCCGTATGGTTGACATGATTGGGGTTAATCCAATCTTTAGCTCAGCGATTCGCCTAATTATTGCACAGCGCCTGGTACGTCGCTTGGTTGATGAAACCAAAGAAGAGTATGAGCCTGATGAAGCAACCCGCAACTATGTAAAGCGTGTGCTTGAAGGGATACCTGAAGATACCGACCATCCAGATCTCGACAGCTTCAAACTTTGGCGGCCAAAGCCAAGTGAAGATGCGCCGTTTGGCTATAAGGGCCGCATTGTGATCATGGAACAACTAATTGTTGACGAGGAAATCCAAAAGTTCATCCGCGGCGATATCGCCGAAGTCCACCCAGAAGCAATCGAAAAGACCGCGCGCGAACGCGGCATGCTCACACTCGAACAAGTTGGTGTACTCGCAGCTCTTCGCGGTGAAACAACTCTTGATGAAGTCGGACGCGTTATCTAGTCGTATGGCGCTATAAGCAACACCCGCCTTTTCTGAGGCGGGTGTTTTGTATCTTGGAGGATCCCCGGCGCCACTCATACATGAGGGGTCGCCGAGGGCCCTTGTCGCGGTGGAGTAGGTTACTACTCCTGATCGCGAAGCTGTGCGATGCCATACCGAAGGTATTGCTTCTTGAGCTGGTTGAATTGAACCAGCTGGCCGATGCAAGTCAGGTACTGGGAGAGGGCGACTTCATCGAAGAGAACCTGGAACGGCCCCAGCTCGCTATTCGGGAACTCAACGCTGACAGCCCCCTCCAGCTCCATGTAGATGACTTTGATGGCGCCCTTACCCTGCGGCTTTCCGGGGCGCTTAAATGCGCGCCTGAACAGCTTGACGGCGAGAGTCTGCTGGTGATAGCTCTCAGCCTGAAGCAACATGAAGGTGAGCGCGAAGGGGTCCTCGAGGTCGAATTGCACGTGAACTCGAAGGGTTCCGACCCACTCGCCGTTCTGTCGCACGTCGGTGCAGAAATCTTCCGTAAGCAGAGGCATCGTAAGTGCTCCTTTCGTGCAATATGCGCTGACAAGGTTGTGCTATAGTACCGTGCAGCGTAACAGTTGTCAATGACAAATAAAAAAGACGCGTATCGCGTCTCTAGTGGGCAACCTTCGGCCACTCCCTAAAGCGGGAGCGGCCGAAGTACCTTTCAGCCTAGCTCGCCTTATTGATAGGCGAGCCACTTGCAGAGGTCTTCAAACCCCTGGTGCGTAACCGTGTCGACGGCCTGCTCGGCGATCATCTCGACGTCTATGGTGTCCACGAAGGACTGCGCGGTCTGCATGTCGAGGTACAGCATGGCGTACTCGCCATTGCCCGCGGACAGGTAGATGATGACCGTCTCACAGTCGGGGACTGCCATAATGCAGCCATCGATCAGTTCGCCGGGGTTCGCTAGCGCATTGCGCAGCGCGTGAACATGCACGACGCGCGATGCGGCCTCATCAGCACTGAAGCTGATGCTTAGCCTGAACACATCCGGTCGTTCCGACACGTAGCTCAGAACAACGGTAGTATCGTGCCGCCCCGTAGGGGTGTTGATGATGGCAGCACTGAACTCCAGAACGGGCAGAACAGACAACGTAGGTACTCCTTGCAGGGATAAAGCTGATAGGACAACACACATTATATACTACTTATGCTATCCTGTCAATGCATGTGTCATATATACCACGGCCTGATCTATATAATCCGCTCGTGAATAAGCGAGAGAATAGCATTGTAGTGCGAGGCACAGTACCACATATCGAGTAGGAGAATCAAACAGAATATAACGAATTCACCCGCTTTTCCAGTGGTGATACGGAGAGACTTTGTAGGTGGAAAGCCAAACTTGATTGGTATAGGCAACAACCAAGGTACGCCTTCTTTGGTGAATGTGTCCATAACAAGATGCGAAGCCATGCCGATCATGAATGCCCACCATACAAGATGCCAATCAATATGTGGCACAATTGGTTGCAGAAGAACGAGCATCCACCATAGACCAACTCCAAACAGACCAAGTCCAAGAAGCGAATGGGTTACGAAGCGATGACCGCCAAGCATCTTATCAACAATGCGTCCGACAACCCCACCTATCGGGAGGTTGCGCCATAGTGGTGCCGTCGGTTGATCGATATCAGGTGCGATACCGCCAATTTGATTCGCGAGCAGGGCAACGAGCATGGTACCGAGTGATATTGTATTTACCGGCTGAGATATAACAACGATACCGAGCGCAGTAAGTGCAGCGAGATCGTGGGTGCGTGCTTTCATAGCACTAGTGTAGCATGAGCGGGTTCCTACCTAATAACAGCAGCAACGGCAGGCACTAGTCGCTCGTCAAACACACTCGGGATGATTTCATCAGTCGTTGGCGCATCAATAAGTGCGGCAATTGCTTCTGCAGCTGCAATTTTATGTTCATCGGTAATTTTTTGTACCCCGTTATCAAGTGCACCACGAAAGATACCAGGAAAGGCAATAGCATTGTTGATTTGGTTTGGAAAGTCGCTGCGACCAGTCGCGATAATCGCCGCACCAGCAGCTTTTGCGTAATCTGGCATAATTTCGGGGGTCGGATTAGAAAGCGCGAAGATAATAGGATCCTTTGCCATCGTGCGCACCATATCCTCAGTGAGCAAGCCTGGTTTTGATACACCAATGAAGATATCTGCACCCTGAACCGCGTCTTTAAGCGACCCTGACAATGAAATGTCAAGATAAGGAAGCAATGCTTTTTTCTCGTCATTCAAATCATCACGCATGTCGTTGATAATGCCATGAGAGTCAACAGCAATAATTGACCCAACACCGTATGCATGAAGGAGCTTCATAATAGCTGTACCAGCCGCCCCAGCACCTATGGTGACAATTTTGCAATCTTTAAGACTTTTACCGGTAATGCGCATTGAATTAATGAGCCCTGCAAGCGTTACGACAGCGGTACCATGTTGGTCATCATGGAATACAGGGATGCTCAGCTCAGCCTTAAGGCGCTCTTCAATCTCAAAACAGAGTGGTGCAGCAATGTCTTCAAGGTTGATTGCCCCAAAGCTGGGCGAAATCGCCTTTACTGTAGCGACGATTTCATCCGCCGTGTGCACATTCAATGTAATTGGCACAGCGTCAAGTCCAGCGAAGTGCTTAAAGAGTAATGCTTTACCCTCCATCACAGGCATGCTGCCCTCAGGTCCAATATTGCCAAGGCCTAGGACGGCCGAGCCATCGCTCACCACGGCCACAAGATTATTTGTCCAGGTGTACGTCGGTAGAAGGCTATGATCGTCGGCGATAGCCTTACTGACAGCTGCTACGCCTGGTGTGTAGTAGGCACTTAGTCTTGTACGGTCAAGTTCACTCTCATCGCGCAGTTTCGTCGTGATTTTACCTTTAAATTGTTTGTGTAAATCAAGTGCAAGTTTGTCATAATCCATAACTCTAGTATACGCCTGCGTGATTTTACGGTTAACCCCTTTCAAAATCATGAAAACTATGCTATAGTTCATCATTGATTGTATGTAGTAACCGCCGATGATTCGTGGTGTGGAGCCGTAGCCGTACAACTACGTGGCCAGCCGACTTGAACTAAGCATTAACCAGAGGAACAATTTAATGAGTTTTGCACTTATCCAAAAAGTCAACGATGAGCAGAAAAAGGCACAAGTTGTTGACGTTCGCAGCGGCGACACCGTCCGCGTTCACCAGAAGATTAAAGAAGGTAACAAAGAGCGTATTCAGATCTTTGAAGGCGTTGTTATCCGTACTGACAACAAAGGCCAGCACACAAGTCGTATCACTGTCCGCAAAATCGCTAGTGGCGTTGGCGTTGAAAAGAGCTTCTTGCTCCACAGCCCACTTGTTGAAAAGGTAGAAATTGTACGTCGTGCTAAGGTTCGCCGTAACTTCCTTAGCTTCCTTCGCAATCGTAGTGGTAAGAGCGCTCGTCTTGCAGCCGTACAGTTCGACCGCGAAGCAGTGAACGCTGTCGTTGATAAGCACGCTGAAGAAGAGGAAGCTCGTCTTAAAGAAGAAGTCAAGGCTGAAGCTGAAACTAAGGCTGCCGAAAAAGCCGCTGAGCTAGCTGAACTCGAAGCAAAGCAAAAAGCTGTTGAAGACGCACACAAAGCTAACGGCTAATCACTCGCGGAAATATATACAAAACTCCCCTGCTTCTAGGGGAGTTTTGTATAGGCCTGCAGAAGTAGCGTACACTGGTAATATGATCTTGGGGATTGATGAAGCAGGCCGTGGGCCTTGGGCGGGGCCGCTGGTGGTCGGTGCAGTCGTACTTGGTTGCGAAATCGATGGTCTTAACGACAGTAAAAAACTTACAAAGCGACACCGTGAAAAGCTCGAAAGTGAAATTCTCGAAAGAGCGCAGGCCACAGCTACTGGCTGGGTAAGTGCGACCGAGCTCGACGAGATAGGCATGAGTGCCGCACTGCGGCTTGCAACTCGCCGAGCAGTAGGGCAAATCACAGTGCCCTATCACGAAATTATCATTGACGGTACAGTGAATTTTCTGCGCGGTGCATCAAAGGGCGGTTATGTGACGACACTACCGAAAGCCGACGCACTCATACCAAGCGTAAGCGCAGCCTCTATTATTGCAAAGGTTGCTCGCGACAGGTATATGACAAGCCTTGGAGAAAAATACCCAGAGTATGGCTTTAAAAATAATGCTGGATATGGGGTGATAAAGCACCGCGATGCAATCGAGCGGATTGGAGTTATGGACGAGCATCGGCTGAGCTTTGCACCGCTACAGAAGTACCGTGCTACGCCGCCAACCAGCATGACCTCACTTCATACCGCCCGCCCACAAAGTGACAACGCGTAGTATCGGTGATACGAGCGAAAGGGTGGCCGCCAAAGAACTTATTCGGCTCGGCCATACGATTATTGATCGTAACTGGAAAACAAAATACTGCAAAATTGATATTATTTCGCCAAATGGCGACACGATATACTTCACCGAAGTAAAACACCGCAAAAACGCTGAGCACGGTGATGAATTAGATGCCATCACTCCACGGAAGCGACGACAAATGACATTTGCCGCCCGAATGTACGCGCAGGCTCATAAACTTACGAATGTAAACCTTCAGCTACTCGCGATTGCCACTACTGGCAATAATCCAGTGGTAGAACTAGTTATCGAGATCGTGTAATTTTACGCGAACCGCTTTGCCATCACTAGCAAGAAGCTCCAGGCGCGCGGCAATTTCAGAAATACCCATAGTAATAGTGCGCGTGAGAGATGGGTTATCGAGCATTGGCTCAAAGAATCTCTTATACTCAACAAGCTGTTCGTTAGTCATTAGTCCACTCGCTGCATAACGAGGAAATTCATCAAAACTCATGTCGCCACTGTAAGTTGCAACCACCCAATTCCAGTTGTCTTGGAGCCATTTCCAAGCAACAGTACGAGTAAAGCGATTACGAACAAGATACACAAACCATGGTGCGACATCTTGCGGGCGGACAATCTTGGCATTCTTGCAGTCAGCAAGCAGGCGTGTAGCTACTTCGGGGTCACGTGTTGAGGTCATTGCAGCCATGATGTCTTCTTTAAGCTCTGCTGATGGCGTACTTTGATATGTATCCATGAGTTGATCGATGACTGTGTTGTCATCGGTATAGCGCACGACCGTCCCAATAACAAGCGAGCGGATTTCCGCTGGAAGTTCAGCGAGCATTGCGATATCAAAACGAGACATCATACCATCAATTACTGTCGCATCTTCACCATAAAGCATCATTCCGAGGACGGTTTCGCGCAGTTTAGTATCGGTGATGGACTCACCCTTGATTGGCTCGAAGCCAAGTCGTTCAAAATTACTGCGTGCGATACGCGCCGAAAGGGCGCGAAGTTTTTGTTCGGCATCATTGTCTGTTTCAACGAACTTCTTAAGTTCACCGAGCGTCATCGCCATGATATCCCAGACGGCGTCGTTTGTCTCGCCTTCGTAAAAATTCAGCAAATCAATGAGTGATGCAGACGGTTCGTAGCGTCCACGCACGAGAAGCGTCTGATTATTAAGCAAAGTCAGCCGATCAATGGTTGATGCGCTATGAATGTCAGAAAGCAAAGTGTTGAGGTGTTCCGGGGTGTATTGGGTAATGAAGTGGCCGTTATCGTCACTGTTAAATCGTTGAGTAGGTTTAATAGTAGCCGCAAGTTCTCCGTCGTACATAATTTCTGGTGTATCGCCAACAGGCGTTGCACCGAGAAGGACTGGCCAGGTCTGTGCGCTTGGCCCATGTGCTCCAATAAAGAATTGAGTCTGGCTAAGCCCTTCTGGCTTAACGATCACAACAGGGTAGCCTGGCTGGGTAATCCAAGTATTCATAAAAGCACCCACATCTTTACCGGATGCTTTACTGAGACATGCCCACAGGTCATCACCTGTTGTGTTGCTATAGGCATACATAGTGAAATACTCTTTAAGGCCAGCTCGAAACGCTGCTTCACCAACAAACGCCCGGAGCATCTTCATAAGTCTTGCGCCTTTACCATACACGATAGCTCCGTCAAAGAGCGTCGAAATCTCATCTGGGTGTTTGACCATAACCTGTACAGGCTGCACGCCTTCTATTGCATCACGGCGCAGTGCTGCAATGCCTCGTGACAAAATAAAGTCAAGCCATGTTTCCCATTCTGGGTGAATCACATCAATAGCAATGTGCTCGACAAAGTCGGCAAAACTCTCATTCAGCCAGAGGTAATCCCACCACTCCATAGTAACCAGATTGCCAAACCACTGGTGAGCAAGTTCATGTGCGATCACACTGGCGATGAGGTGCCTGCCACTCGGACCAGTTGTTTTAGGGTCGGCAAGCAAACAAACTTCACGGTAGGTAATAAGTCCCCAGTTTTCCATCGCACCACTACTGAAATCTGGTAGAGCGACATGATCACACTTAGCAAGCGGGTAGTCGACACCAAAATACTCTTCGTAAAAGTCAATAATCTTTGTGGCATTTTCAAGTGCAAAATCAAGCGTGTTGGCATGCTGTGCAGGACTTGCCCAGATATTCACTTCAATACCACGCTTTGTTTTTCCAGATTTCTTATGAATATTACCAACCACGAATGCGACAAGATAACTGCTCATCTTAGGAGTGACGTCAAACATTGTGAGTGCCGCATGGTCGCGTGCGTCAGTTGTTGCGACGGGCATATTGCTGAGCGCTACATGCTTAGGGCTATGGGTAATTGATACCGAAAAAGTCGCCTTTGCCTCAGGTTCGTCAATACAAGGGAAAGCTTCACGGGCATGGTGACTCTCGAACTGTGTTGCGTAGAGCTCTTGGCGAACGCCGTCATGTACGAAATAGCAGGGGTAGAGTCCGTGCATTGCATCAGTAAGGTCAAGGCTGAATTCAATGGCCAGGGTAACTTGGCCAGGGGTATGGTGTGGAATGATAAGCTCGTCCGCATCTGGATCCAGTTTGAAATCCTTAACCTGGACACTATTTACGATGACACTACGTACAGTGAGTTCATGCGCATGTAAGCGGATGCTACTGGCACTTTTCTGCTCACCGCTAATGGTGACTTTGCCAAGTATCGTGCGATCTTCTTTTGCTTTTGTGAGATCCCAATGGATGTCATAGTGATGTGGAATAAACTGAGTATAAAGACGGGTAACAGGTTGCATACCATCCAGTATATACTAAAGATATGCGGAGGCAGCGGGTAGTAATCATGTTCGTGGCAGTACTAACTGCGCTTTTTTGGATGGCCATGCAGCAATTACAGATGACAGTACCAAAATCTATCCTTGAGGTAAAAAGTACGACACCAGCAGACAGCAAAAGCGCTCTCTCAGTGCTTGATGGCCTTGCCGTGAAAGGGCGTGCGCCAAAAACTGGATATGCACGGACGCAGTTTGGTAGCGGCTGGGCATCAAGTAATGGTTGCGATACACGTGAACGAATTTTGCAGAGAGATTTGCTAAATGCGGTCACCAGTGACGGCTGTAAAGTAATAAGCGGACTGCTCCATGACCCTTATACCGGCAAAGATATTACATTTACGCGAGGCATCGATACGAGTAGCGCGGTGCAAATTGACCACGTAGTCGCATTGGGTAATGCCTGGCAAACTGGCGCACAACAATTGACGACTACCCAGCGACAGCAACTTGCGAACGATCCACTTGAACTTTTAGCAGTAGATGGCCCGGCAAATCAACAAAAATCAGATGGCGATACAGCAACATGGTTACCAGCAAACAAACCATTCCGTTGCCAATATGTAGCGAGGCAGATTACTGTGAAGGCGAAATATACGCTATGGGTAACTGCGGCAGAAAAAGAGGCGATGCAGCGAGTGCTCGCAACATGTCCCCATCAGCCTATAGCAAGTTAGACGCCACATGTTAACAAAAGGTTAAATAGCGCAAGCTTATTCTTGTCAAGGTTTTGAGGATCCTACATACTCTATCTAAGTGAGAACGAATGTGGAAGTCATTCGTGTTTTGTCGTGTTGCGTTGATATTCATTCTTGTGAAGTATTAGCTACATACATCTCGCACCCAAAGTGTGTCTTGGGTAGTCTTTATACAGCCAATTTATCGAAGGAGTTATGGAATGAATGATAATAACCATGCCAGCTTGCCAATAGATGCTAATTTACTTGCTGTAGCCGATGCGCTCGTAGAAGCAGGGAACCTCGAGGCTTTACATGCTTTGCGTGGCGCACTCACAAAACTAATACTTGGCGACGTAACAAGTTCGAGTCTCGTTAAGATAAATGAATACGTCACAGAGGCCCTCAGTCTACTTGAGGACGGAAGAACACCTGAAGAAGTGAAAGTCTCGACAATTCGAGAATTGATCGACAAATAGAGACACCCCCCAAGCCGACTTACTCCTAGGACAATGTCTCCATTGACAAATTTGCAGTGGTTTGATATCATAAAAAAGTAGTAATCCGGCCGGCAGGTCGGCATTTTTAATAATTAAGCATAGTCAACCTCTAGAGCGTCGCTGCAATCAAAGTGACTTGAGGGAGAGGGCATTGAGTGACGAATTCATTTCGGAATCAGTGCGGAGGGTGAAGCCCTCCTAAAGAGAAAGGATAGTTATATGGACGACTTGAATATTAAGCAGTTGACACTTGCGGTTCGCTCAATTGCTGACGAAAAGAACCTCCCAGAAGAAACAGTTATGGACGTCATTGAGCAGGCAATTGCTGCTGCATGGCGTCGCGATAACGGTGAGCGCGACCAGAACGTTCGTGCAGAACTTAACATGGTTGACGGTACCGCTAAGGTATTCGTACAGCGTGAAGTAGTTGAAGATGTCGTAAATGACCTTACTGAAATCAGCCTTGAAGATGCGCAGAAAGTGAAATCCGATGCGAAGCTCGAAGACATTATTGAAGATAAGTTCGAAGTAACAAGTTTCGGCCGCGTAGCCGCACAGACAGCTAAGCAAGTTGTACTACAGCGCCTTCGCGAAGCAGAGCGTGAAGTCGTACTTGCTGAGTTCGAAGACAAAATCGGCACTGTTGTAACAGGTATTGTACAGCGCGTTGAGCCACGTGTCGTGCGCATTGAGCTCGGCAAAGCTACCGGTATCCTGCCAGGGAGCGAGCAAATCCAGGGTGAATTCTACAGTCCAGGCCAGCGCATTAAGGTATTTATCAAGGATATCGAGCGCGATAACCGTGGCCCGCAGCTCATCTTAAGCCGTGGCAATGAACAATTTATTGAATTCCTCTTCCGTCAGGAAGTCCCTGAAATGGAAACTGGTGCCGTCGAAATCAAGGGTATTGCCCGTGAAGCCGGTCGTCGTACTAAGCTTGCAGTAACGAGTACTGTGCCTGGTGTCGACCCGGTCGGTACATTCGTTGGTGGTCATGGGACGCGTGTGAATGCAGTCATGAACGAAATCGGCGATCAGGAAAAGATCGACATTATTACATTTGACGAAAACCTCGACACGTACATCCGCAACGCCCTCAGCCCAGCTGAAGTGGTGAAGGTTGAAATCGACAAAGACGAAAAGCGTGCCAAGGTATTCGTCACTGAAGACCAACAAAGCATCGCAATTGGCCGTGGTGGCCAGAACGTCCGTCTCGCGAGTCGTCTTACTGGCTATGAACTCGACATTGAGACCGCTACAGCAAAGCAGACTGAAAAGAAGCCAAAGAAGAACATCGAAGACGACCTTTTTAGCGCTATTGAAGGTCAGAACGAAGAAGACAAGTAGTCCTCTAGAAGTTTTACAAAATACCCCACCTGTCAGTTAGCGGGGTATTTTGTTTACCTAAAATAAAGTTAGCACTCTGAGTTGACGAGTGCTAATTATGTGCAGTATACTGGATGTATAGGGCCAATAAACCCTGAATGGAGAGCATCTATGCCAGAAGATTTTGCAGATTTTATTTCACACTTAACAGATAATGCACGAATGAGCGTCCAATACGCTGATGCTATTGCACGTGGTAATGGTAGCGCATACATAGGTACCGAACATCTATTACTCGGTGTCCTTGCGCAGGGCTCAAGTATGGGCGCCAAGATACTCGCCGATGCTGGCGTCACGTTACAGCAAGCTGAGCTCGCACTTGATATCAAGCCGGCAAAAGTCGTCGTGAGTACCGGTACCGTTGGGTTGAGCGAAACGGCGTTATTGACGTTGCGTATGGCTTGGGAAACCGCCAAAGAATTTAATCAAGACTACTTAGGTACCGAACATATCCTTCACAGCGTACTTCGCCAAAGCAATGCCCGCGCCACGACGCTTTTGCGTAACGAAATTGGCATAAATGTTGAAGAACTCGTTGAGGAGCTTGAAGGCGTCTTCGATCGTAATCGCGGCGAGCACAGTGATGTCATGACCGATCCGAAAACGCACTCTGTGCGAGGGGGTGCGTTAAGTGCATACGGCGTTGATTTGACGGCAAAAGCGGCAGCTGGTGACCTTGACCCAATGATTGGGCGAGACAAGGAGTGTGAGCGTCTTATTACAGTCCTCAGTCGCCGCACGAAAAATAACCCTGTGCTCATTGGTGAACCGGGCGTTGGCAAAACGGCGATTGTTGAGGGCCTTGCACAGCGTATTGTGCACGAGGACGTCCCCGACCATTTGCTCGACAAGCGTGTGGTGATGCTTGATATTGCCGCTATGATCGCTGGTACAAAATATCGTGGTGAATTTGAAGATCGCCTCAAGAAGGTAGTGAGCGAGATCATAAAACAGGGCAACGTCATCGTGTTTATCGATGAATTGCATCAGCTCGTGGGTGCTGGTTCTGCTGAGGGTAGCATGGATGCTGCAAATATCCTAAAGCCGGCCCTTGCACGTGGCGAGCTACATCTAATTGGCGCTACTACGCTTGATGAGTATCGTAAGCACATCGAAAAAGATGCCGCGCTTGAACGTCGCTTCCAGCCCGTTGTCGTGAAAGAGCCGACACTTAAAGAGACAATTGCAATTTTGCGAGGCCTCAAAGCATACTATGAAAAGCACCATAGCGTCGCGATCACCGATGAGGTGATTGAATCTTCAGTATATATGAGCGATCGCTACGTGAGTGATCGATTTATGCCCGACAAAGCCATTGATGTGATCGACGAGGCTGCGGCGCGTGTCCGCGTAAAGCAAGGCCATAGACCGAGCAGGCAACGCGAACTAACAAAAGAACTGAAAGCCCTGAATGAAAAGATGGAAGAAGCGGTTAGTCACGAAGATTACGAGCGAGCAGCACTGTACAAGCAGCGTGTCAGCCAGATTTCTGAAAAGATTGAGGTTGAAAAGCAGGCGCAGGAGGGCAAGAATACTGTCGCGCTTACTGATGATGACGTCGCACACGCGATTGCCGTTATGACCAACATTCCCGTCGAAAAAGTGCGCTCCAGCGAGGCAAAGATGCTCCGCCATCTCGAAAAACACTTGTCCAAACAACTGATCGGCCAAAAAGAAGCAATCACGAAAGTAGCGCGCGCAATTCGCCGTAGCCGCAGTGGTGTCGCGAGCAGTAAGCGTCCGATAGGAAGTTTCGTGTTTATGGGCCCAACTGGTGTCGGTAAGACGGAGCTTGCAAAGGTGCTCGCAAAAGAGGTGTTTGGTAGTCAAGAGGCACTTATTAAGATCGACATGAGCGAATTTGCTGAGAAGCACAATACTTCACGGCTCGTCGGTGCTCCAGCAGGTTATGTTGGCTACGAAGATGGCGGTAAACTAACTGATAAGATTCGCCGCCAACCGTATAGTGTGGTGTTATTTGATGAGATTGAGAAAGCCCACCCAGATGTGTTCCAATTACTCCTTCAACTACTTGAAGAGGGCAAGTTAACGGATGCAAAAGGCCGCGAAGTAAGTTTCCGCAATACCATCATTATTCTTACTAGCAACCTTGGCGCTGATAAAATGATGAAAGAGTCTGAGCTGGGATTCCACTCATCGAAGCAGCATAACAGAGAACTCGATACGCTCCACGGTCGTAATGCGAGTTATGCTATGGAGGCACTTGAGAAATTTATGCGTCCAGAGCTCATTAACCGCTTTGACGGTATCGTCACCTTCAGGGCACTAACCCGCGAAGAGGTTGGTAAGATTTTTGATCTTCTGATTGAGGAACTGCGCCAGCGACTTGTCCGTAAAGGTCTTGGTATTGCAATATCTGCAGCTGCAAAACGACAGTTAATAGATAAAGGCTATAGCGCAAAATTTGGTGCGCGCCCACTGCGCCGTGTGATTGAAGATGAGGTAGAACACGCAATCGCCGAGCGCCTTTTAGCCGGCAGTGATGAAAAAGGCGCTATACTAGAGGTAGGTTGGTCTAAAGGGGAAGTACAAATTGAACAACGAACCGAGTCAGTTGCCGCCGCAACGTCCGAAGCATAAAATACTGGGCGGACTCCTTAGCTTATCAGTGTTCGCCGCAATCGCGGCGGGCGCTTACTTCTATGGTCCAATCGCCGTGGATGCCATCCGCGCATCAAATTTTCGCCCAACTAGCAATATTGTGGGTGTCAACAGCCGTATTGCACTAACGGCGCGCGGTCAACAAATATTTTATGCAACTACACCAGCTATTGAAGAACGAGACACCTTCAATACTGACTGCGGGAGTGCAGAACGGACAGCAGCAATATTGGGGTGTTACGTTCGCGACCAGATCTATTTATACAACATTGAAGGTAAAGAACTCGACGGTGCGCTTGAAGTCACGGCGGCGCATGAGATGCTGCATGCTGCATATGCGCGATTGAACATATTTGAGCAGGAAAATGTTAACAAAATGCTCAATATCGAATACGCAAAGATTAAGGACAACCCTGATATCAAGCAGGAAATGCAGTACTATGCTCAAGCTGAACCGGGCGAAGAACTCAATGAGCTCCATTCAATTATCGGCACGACGATTAAGGATTTGCCTACTGATCTAGAGCAGTATTACACGCGCTATTTTACGGATCGCGCTGCGATCGTAGCAATGAATGCACACTATACAGCAGTATTCGATGAAGTGAACCAGCAGGCTACAGTACTACAGCAGAAAATCACAGATGAAGCAGCCGCTATCAAGCAAGCGAGCAGTCAGTATAATGCCGACTTAACACAACTCAATTCGGATATCGAAAGCTTTAATGAGTGGGCAACAAACGGCGAATTCTCATCCCAATACGCATTTACAACAGCCCGCCAGGCACTTGCAGTGCGTATTGAGCAAATGAAGAATCGGCAAATTGCGTTAAATCAACAGATTGACACCTATAATGCAGATGTGGCAGAGTACAACAAGCTTGCAGTACGTGCAAAGCAACTAAATCAGAGCATTAACGGTGTTGAGGCGCCAAATAGTATCTAAATATGGCAAAAACACGATCACAATTTATCTGTCAGCATTGTGGCGCAAGTTACCCAAAATGGACGGGTAAGTGTGAGAACTGTGGCGAGTGGAATAGCCTCGTCGAGCAAATCATGCAACCCGTAGGGAGTTCTGCGGTCGCGCGCGGAGCTCACAGTGGCAAAGTACTGTCACCGCAGTCAATGCGCTCAATTAGTGCCGAAGAGACAATTCAGCGTATGTCGACGGGGTTTGAAGATCTTGACACTGTACTAGGCGGCGGCATACTACCGGGTGGGGTTTTATTGCTAGCCGGTCAACCGGGCATCGGCAAGTCAACCTTACTGTTGCAGGTGGCAGCAAAGATTGCCGAAAAGCAGCCAGTGCTCTACGCAAGTGGCGAGGAAAGCGCGAGCCAGGTAAAATTGCGTGCCGCACGTCTCGGTGCAGTTGCGAGCGATGATTTGCAATTCGTATCAAGCACAAGTGCTGATGACATTACTGCTACAATTCGTAGTGGCGCGTACAAAGTAGTGATTATTGATAGCATTCAAACACTCAGCCTCGATGAAATTACAAGCGCTCCAGGCACGGTAAGCCAGATTACCAACTCTTCGAATGTTATTATTCGTGCCGCCAAAGAATCAGGTGCAGCAGTAATACTAGTCGGCCATGTTACCAAAGAAGGCTCAATTGCTGGGCCAAAGGTACTCGAGCACCTCGTTGATGTAGTACTACAGTTTGAAGGTGACCGGTACGGCGGATTTAAAGTGGTTCGAGCAGTGAAAAATCGCTATGGCTCAACAAACGAGGCAGCAATATTCGAGATGGACGAAAGCGGGCTTAAGATTGTTTCAAACCCGTCCGCCGCGCTACTCGCAGAACGTCAAAACGCTGATGGATCAGTAGTGCTTGCTACACTTGAAGGAAATCGACCTATTCTAGTAGAAATCCAGGCCCTTGTCAATCAAAGCAATTTCGGGTATCCTAAGAGAACGGCAAGCGGATTCGACCTAAATCGATTAAACCTCCTCATTGCGGTGTTAGAAAAACGCACCAAGCTGAACTTATCTGATAAAGATATCTATATCAATGTTGTGGGAGGTCTCAAACTTGCCGATCCAGCGGCGGATCTCGCAGTAGCTATGGCTATTGCGAGTGCTGCTGCCGGGCGCAAGCTAGACGACGGACTCGTTGTCTACGGCGAAGTGGGCCTGGGTGGCGAGATCCGCTCAGTAGCCCAAGCGGATAAGCGAGTTGCCGAAGCCAAGAAACTTGGTTTCACTCAGGCGGTCGCGCCAGTACAACCTGGCAAAAAGAACTCATTTATAAATGGCGTGCGCGATATTCGTGCCGCACTCATCGACTATCTTGCATAGTCAGTAAGGAATAATATGGAAACACGAGATATAGTGTTGCTAGCAGTAACGCTTATTATTCTTGGCGAAGTATCGTATTTGCTCGCTAAGCTTCCAAAATCATCAACAATTAAAGCGAAAGATCGTGCAATTTTAGTGGATACATCGGTCCTGATGGATGGTCGCATCACAAACATTGCGTCTACGGGATTTATTGGTGGCACACTCGTTGTGCCCCGTAGCGTAATTGGTGAGCTACAACTTCTCGCCGACCAGGCTGACGCAGACAAGCGTGCGCGAGCTCGCCATGGACTCGATGTCGTATCGACACTGCAAGGCATGGATGGCATAGAGGTAGAGATTCTTCAGGATGGTAGCAAAGCCGCCGAGGGCGTTGATGAACGCCTCTTAACCCTCGCGAAACGTCATTCGGCTGTAATTTGTACGCTTGATTATAATTTGAATAAAGTTGCCGTGGTCGAGGGCATTAAGGTGCTCAATATTAACGAACTCGCCCAGAGCCTGCGCATGCAACGCCTGCCAGGTGAGCAAATGATGATCGAGCTTACCCAAAAGGGGCAGGACAGCCACCAGGGTGTCGGATATTTATCTGATGGCACAATGGTTGTAGTTGAGCAATCTAACAAATATATTGGGCAAACGGTACAGGTTGAGGTAGTGCGCAGCCTACAGACTGCTGCGGGTAAGATGATGTTTGCGCGTCGCGTCGAGCGACAGGCGCCTAAGAAAGTGGAGGCACCGGCAATAGTAGCGGCAAAAACAAAATCATTAGGCCGGAGTCGCAGGAACGATAGTAACGAGACCACTAAGCCAAAACGAGTGGAACCTCAACTCCAGCAACAGTCAAAACAACAAAAGCCGCAGCTATCACAAAATCAGCCCGCGCAGAAATCTACAAACCAGCAAAAGCCACGCGCAGTCTATCATGCCACTCGTAAACGCGTGAATCACGAAGATTCACTCCTGCAGCTTGTTGATAGCCAAAAAGACGAATAGAGTCTAGCTACACAACAATTAAATACCACTCCTAACACGGAGTGGTATTTGCTTAGTGGTGATGTTTGCCGCCACCGTTATCACTTCAGCTCGATGAGCTATAGTTTACAGTATTCGTTGCAGTATAGTAGCCTTCATCGGTGACCGTTGCTGTCACTGTACCGTTTGTAACACTGCTGAGTTGGCTTGCGGTAAATGTCCATGGGCCCGTGCCGCTCTGTGTCGCGATCGTGTTACCATTCTCGGTCAATGTTACACCTTGAACAGTGAACGTTCCAGAGTGTACGGTGACAACCAGTGAGCTACCGCTTTGGGCTATGCTGACCGTTGGTTGTGCGTCGCTACATGAGTGTACGTCATCGTCAGAATTAGGATCATACCCATCCGGTGCAGTAATAACCACTTGCTTGGTAATTGGGTCGGTCGTTTTGCTGATGCCAATATCAGTCTTTGCGCCAGCTGGTGTACAGTCAGTCGCTTTCTTCTTTGAAACCTTATCAAAGCTCATGGTTGCATTGGTAACGCCGGCAGATTTGTTGTAATACGATGGGTAAAGCTCGCCCTTGATATTTTGAATTCCAGTCGGTGCCGTATACCAGTCGCTATACTTCGCTTTGCCCTGATTTACATATGTTGTCGTTGCTGTTGCCATTGTGCGATCGAAGAACATGGCAGGAATGAGTGAGTTACCTTGCTTAAGAGGTGTGGTGTCTGGATTACCAAGCCATACCGCCATAGTGAGGTTCGGCGTATACCCAACAGTCCAGATGTCTTTAGGAAGAATCTTGCTACCAACCTGAGCATTTGATGTACCAGTTTTTGCAGCAGTGTGAACGCCAAGTTTATCGAGATATGGCAGGTAGTCTTGATTCCACCCAAGTCCTGCACGGGCTTTAGAATCACCCAGCATATCCGTTACAACATACGCAGATTGAGGGTCAATAACTTGTTTCGATGACGCTTTATACTCTTTAAGTGTCTGGCCGGTGCTATTAGTAACTTTAAGAATCATCGACTGCGGAGTATAGACACCTTGACGCCCGAGGCTCGCAATCGCGTTAACGTGATCAACAAGGCGTGTGCCGCATCCACCAATAGCACTCGACAGGCCTGCCTGGGCATCGGCGCCTTGCGTACAGTACTGCGTATCACCCATAGCGCGAATAGTTGCCCATGTGCTGCCGGGATTATTTGCCTCATTCACGGCCATCGCCTTAATTGCTGGGATATTTCGTGAGCGATCGAGTGCTTGCCGAAGATTAATGCCACCTTGGAACTTGCCGTCGGCATCTTGTGGTTTATAGCCACCCGCAAATGTCGTTGCATCATCCGAAAGAACAGATCCGCTTCCATAATTCGCTTTACCTTGACCTTGGTTTTGAAAGAGCTGAGCGTATACGAGTGGCTTAATTGATGAGCCAGGCTGGATGAACCCAGTTGCCGCGTTATCCTGACCAAAGCCCGAGTAGTCGAAGCCACGGCTACCAACAAGCGCGAGGAGCTGTCCAGATTTTGTATCTTCAATGGCAGCAGCACCGTTACTGAATCCTGCATAGTTCGCGCAGTTTGTGTAACTACAGTCGCGATCAGTCATCTTACCGCTGAATATATCAGCCATATTCTGTTCAAGTGTAGTCTGTAGATCGACATCTAGGGTAGTCTTAACGGTTAAACCCCCTTCACCAACAACCGTTTTACCAAGCTCTTGCTCAAGCTGATTGCGTACCATTAACACAAAGTGTGGTGCTTTGATTCCCTCAAGTTGATCAGTGAGTGGTTTAAGAGTATCAAGAATCGGCACCTGTTTAGCCGTTGTAGCCTCTTCTTTCGTTATATAACCAAGCTCGGCCATATTGTCGAGCACCTTATGCTCGCGCTCGACAAGGGCGTCATGGCCCGCAACGTTGTAGGGGTTATAGACACTTGGGTTATTTGGGATAGCAGCAAGAAGTGCGCACTGCGACAGGGTAAGTTTTGAAGATGAAGTACCGAAATAGGTCTGCGCAGCTGACTCAACGCCGTTCCTACGGCCACCGTATGGTGATTCGTTAAGATACATACCCAAGATCTGGCTCTTAGTGTACATACGCTCAACCTCAACAGAAAGAATCATTTCCTTAATTTTACGCGGGATACCGGCCAAGCCCCGCTGGGCCGCTTGGTCACTAAAGAACACCTGCTTCACTAGCTGCTGGGTAAGTGTTGATCCTCCCTGCGTTGCATTACCGCCAGCATTGCTTAGTGCCGCGCGAAGGGTGCCGGTAATGCTAACACCACCGTGCTTATAAAAATCTTTGTCTTCAATAGCAACCGTTGCTTGACCCATACATGGTGAGATATTCTTCGGATCAACAACGAGCGTATAGTTGCCCGAGCCCTTATCTTCCCAGAGGAGTTTGCCGTTACGGTCGTAATATTTAGTTACAGTCGACTTCACGCGCTGAGCTAGGGTACTCGGACTAATCTGGTCAAGATCTTTACGATAGTAAGCAAAGAGCGAGAGCCCAAAGAGTACTAATATAACCGTCAGAACGCCGGCCCCCTTAAGGAGAGTAAAGGCACCTCGCTTAGAAAACCAATATTTAGCCATTCGCTTCGGATGAAGTCTGTAGAAAAATCGCTTCAGAGGGTGCTTTGGCAGTGTCGCTAGATATTCAGCTTTGCGACGTGCTTTCGCATCTTTCTTTGTGCGACGTTTGCTAACAAGATTTGAATACACGCGTACACCGCGGGCTTGCCTCTTACTTTTTACCACGTTACCACTTTCCCATAAGCAATATTACATTAATTGTACCACTCTTTTTTTGCTCGCGCTAGGTCATTTATGCTACCATAACACTAGTTTACTTAAAGAAAGGAGAGTTTCACATGACGACACTATCAGAAGAGTTGATGTGGCGCGGCATGGTCAATCAAATGACACTAGCCGATATTACCGATTTAGACAAAGAGACTCGAACTTTCTATTGGGGTGTTGATCCGAGTGCCGATAGTATGACAATTGGTCACTTAGCTCCGGCTATGATGATTCGCCACTTTATTGAACATGGCTACAAAGCAGTATTGCTCGTCGGTGGTGCCACCGGAATGATCGGCGATCCAGATGGCAAGAAGCAAGAGCGCGATTTAAAGACGCTTGAAGAAGTGGCTAAAAATAAAGCTGCACTTATCGAGCAGTACAAAACCATCTTTGCGGGTGCTGATTTTGAAATCGTTGATAATTACGACTGGTTCAAAGATTTTGGATATCTTGATTTTTTGCGTCAAATCGGCAAGCATGTTTCGATGACTCAGATGCTTGATCGTGAATTCATTAAGGCGCGTATCGGAGAAGGTGGCGAAGGAATCAGCTATGCCGAGTTTAGTTATGCGCTAATCCAGGGATTTGATTTCCTTCATCTCTTCCGCGAAAAGAATGCAACACTGCAGGTAGCTGGCGCCGACCAGTGGGGCAATAGCATCGCTGGTGCTCAGTTAATTCGTCGACTTGAAAGTGCTGAGGCTCACGTATTTACCACTCCGCTAGTTATCAATAAACAGACCGGAGTAAAGTTCGGCAAAACCGAAGCAGGCGCAGTATGGCTCGATCCTGCCAAGACTAGCCCCTACAAGTTCTACCAGTTCTGGCTAAATGTTGACGACGAAACGGCCGAAGACCTCATAAAGATCTATACATTACTTGATAAGTCGACGATTGACGAACTTATCGCGAACCACCGTGAAAACCGTAGCGCCCGTGCCTTGCAGCGTGAGCTTGCGTACCGCGTAACAGAGATTGTCCATGGAGAGTCGGTTGTCGACCAGGTTCGTCGTGCAACAAAAGTGCTCTTCAATGAAGATGGAGTCCAGCTCTCAAGTCTTACTAACGAAGAGATTGATATGCTCGCCGCAGAACTTCCAGTAGCCGAACGCGGTAATATTATTGATGTACTCGTAACCGTAGGTGCTACACAATCTAAAGGCGAAGCAAGGCGTTTATTAATGGGTGGCGGCGTTACAGTAAATGGTCAAAAAGTCAATGAGTCTTATGAAATTACAGATACAAGTTTAATCAAAAAAGGTAAGAATAGCTTTGTACTCGTCCGATAGCTGATCCAAATAATGGTACACTAAAGGTTCGATATAAGTAAATTTGGAGAAACTAATGAAGAAACTTATCGCGTTTGATCTCGACAATACATTAGCAGAATCAAAATCTCAAATCCCGGATGAGATGTCGTATATTCTTGGCAGATTACTCGAAAAATATGAGGTTTGTATTATTTCGGGTGGCAAGTTTGAACAATTTGTGAAACAAGTGATCAATCGCTTGAGTGTCTCTGACGACCAGTTGGGCAGACTCCATATTATGCCGACATGTGGTACGCGATATTATCGCTATGATGTGATTCAGAAGGAATGGAAACTTATATATCATAATGATCTTACCGACGACCAAAAAAAGCGTATACGTCATGCATTCGAAGAAGGTGCAAAACAACTTGGCATTTGGGAAGAGGAGCCGTACGGAGAGATCGTCGAAGACCGTGGATCGCAAATGACGTATTCAGCACTCGGCCAAGAAATCGGCGAGATGCTTGGCGAAGAGGGCATTAAACGAAAATACAAATGGGATCCTGACATGAAGAAGCGCAACGCCTTACGTGATCTTATTGCACCAGGACTTGATGATGTTGAAGTTCGCGTCGGCGGAATCACAAGTATTGATGTAACACTGCCTGGAGTCGATAAAGCATATGGTATGAATAAGCTTATAGACAAACTGGACATGTCAAAGGAAGAGATCCTCTTTATCGGCGATATGCTTCAAGAGGGCGGCAATGACTATCCGGTAAAGCTTATGGGCATTGATACTGTCGAAGTGCGCAATTACCAGGATACGCCTTTTGTCATACGGGGCATCTTATCAGTTACAGAGTAGCCAATGCTACACTGGTAATAGATGAATCTTGTAACGTCGCTCGACCAAATTAAAGGCGTAGGGCCAAAAACGGCAGACCAGTTGCGCGCGGCTGGTCTTGCTACAGTTAGTGACCTTTTAACATTTTTACCTCGCAAACACGAGGATTTCACGAATGTCACAAACATTTCCGACCTCAAACCAGGTACAGTAACAATTCGCGCACGGTGCGAAAAGATTAGTACGCGTCCAGTGCGACGCGGCTTAAGGCTTACGACGGCAGTATTAGCAGACGATACAGGTAAATTGAACGCCATCTGGTTCAATCAGCCGTATCGTGTACAGCAGTTGAGCGGCACTGATGATGAATTCTATTTTAGTGGTGTATTTGAATATAATTACGGCAAATACCAGCTAACAGCACCAAGTGCCGAAATCGCAAAAGAGCTGCCCGTACAGGCGGAACGACTGCTGCCGGTGTACCATGCAGTTCACGGACTAAAATCCCAAATGGTACGCAAGGTACTCGAGCAGCTTCGGCCACTCATGAGTGTTCTCCCTGAAACGCTCCCTGTCAATCTTATCAGCCGCGAGCACCTTATGTCACGCGCCGCAGCGATCAGCACAATGCACTTCCCAAAAGAGCTTAGCGAAGTCGTGGCAGCTCGTGAACGGTTGGCTTTTGAAGAGTTATTTCAGTTGCTCCTCGCGAGCCATCTAAATAAAGTGGAGAATCAAAAGCTCCAAGGCTTTGCCCTTGGCTTTGAGCCCGAAACAATCAAGCAATTCGTACAGCAATTACCATTTAGCTTAACTGACGCTCAGCGTAGGGCTGCTTGGGATATCTTACAGGATTTTGAGAGTAGCACACCAATGAATCGTCTTCTACAAGGCGATGTGGGCAGTGGCAAAACAGTGGTCGCAGGCATAGCGGCTCGCCAAGCGGCAAGCCATGGCTATCAAACAGCACTGCTTGCTCCAACTGAAATTTTGGCGATCCAACATGCAAAAACGCTCGATAATTTACTATCGCCCTTCAGTGTAACGGTTGGATTGCTCACTGGACATGTAAAAGGCGCAGCCCGTAAAGAACTCTACGCACGCATCGAAAGCGGTGAAGTGGACGTAGTTGTTGGCACGCACGCAATCATCCAAGACAAAGTGGTCTTTCACAATCTTGGCTTCGTAGTTATCGACGAGCAACACCGATTTGGAGTAGATCAGCGCCAAAAACTGCTGAATAAATCAGGGGTCCTGCCTCACCTACTTGCGATGACGGCGACACCAATTCCACGAAGTCTTGCACTTACAGTGTACGGTGAACTTGATGTCAGTGTATTAAATCAGCGACCAAAGGGCCGGCTGCCGATAAAAACGCAGATAATATCGCCCGTATCGCGACCAAAAGCCTACGAGTCAATTGACAAACAAATCACCGAGGGACATCAGGCATACGTAATTTGCAGCTTAATCGCTGACTCATCCGAAAATGACCGTAAAAGTGTCGAAGCAGAATACAAGCGCCTTAAGAATAGCATTTTTGGACATCGCTCCATTGGCCTGCTGCATGGCAAGATGAAACCCGCCGAAAAAGAGCAGGTGATGCAGGAATTTAAAGACAGAAAGTATGATATTCTTGTAAGCACTACGGTTGTTGAGGTTGGCGTCGACGTGCCGAATGCTACAGCAATTATGATTGAAGATGCCGAACAATTCGGCCTTGCTCAACTCCACCAGTTACGCGGGCGTGTAGGACGTAGCGAGCTGCAAAGTTATTGTTACCTTATGATGGGCACGACAAATAAACCAAGTGAGCGACTGCGCGAGCTTGAAAAATCCAATGATGGATTTTACCTTGCTGAAGTCGACATGACACTTCGTGGCCCCGGCGAAATCTATGGCAAACGCCAATCAGGTGCGCTTAATCTACAAATTGCTACACTTGCCGACACTGAGCTTATCGCTCGGGCTCAAAAGGCGGCCAAATGGTTTATCGAAAGCGGTGAAGATATTACGGCCTATAAAGAACTGAGTGCCCAAGTAAAGCACTACCAGCGCCTCACGACACTCAATTAGCATTTACCTCGGCAATTTGCTACTATAAATACTAATGTACGCAGGAACGACTTTTCATGGCAAATCCGGCGGATTCATTGGCGTTCATCAGAAGATTGACCGAATTGCGAGGCG